>JACDJC010000002.1_pt1:0-740000 | contig 906612 bp, 862 predicted proteins | sample 7454191 | NCBI WGS metagenome assembly JACDJC01 (sample SAMN14253291, study PRJNA609438) | sludge metagenome | isolation source: sludge after 25d culture with pyrite and EDTA | collected 2018-12-20 | reverse complement strand
CCCTTTTGGCTTGACTCTCAATCCACCTTCTGCGCCGGCCCACCCAAGGGTTTCTGCGGGTAGATTCGGAGCCGAAACGGCCCGAAGCATGCAATGGGAAGCCTGCGGGGCGATGAGATGCCCTTATTGTCCCGAAGGCGCACAGCAATGGGCGTCACAATGCGCACTTGTTATGGAACAGGCCGACAAAGATCGAAGGAAAGAGACGCACGAAACCTTCATAACTGGTGAATATACTGGCTTTGGAACAGTCTCCGCGTTGACACGGGCGGGCCCCTCGGGGCATCGTCATAGTTACACAGCGTTACAGTTTGTTTCGGCGGTGGGGCAGTCCGCCAGTAACGCGATCAAGCGAGACTGATACCTTAGGATTTTCGGCTAAGTGCCGGAAAAGGCTGATCGGAATCGTGCCGGGGGCAGTGAGTTGTACGACACGGGGACCCACGTGACAGATCGAAAGACCGGCGGCGCCGATGGCGGGGACGCAGCGGCCGCCGAAAGCTTCTGGCAGCGCGCGCGCCATAACGCCCAGCAATCCTTGAAACTCTATACATCCGCGAGTCGGCTGGCGCTTGGTCAGTCGCGCTGGATCGCGGCTTCGGCCGTACTCGGAACACTTTCGCTGGCGCTTGTCGGCGTAGGCGTGACCTCTCTGGTCGCGCCCTATGAAGGTGTGGCGACGGCATCGCTGACCGCGGACCGCGCACCGCGGGTAATCGCCTGGGACGCGAACGGCGCGCCGCTGCGCGACAAGCCGGTCATGATGGCCGCGAGCGAAGCAACGCCTCTCGCAGCCGGCGAAACGGAAAGCCATCCGGTGACGGAGGAGGCGCAGGCCCTCGCCGCCGCGGAAGCCGAAGGACCGGAGGGCGTTGACGGACTGCGCACGGCCTCTATCGCGGACCCCGGCCTCTTCGATCCGCTCACGGAAGAACGGCTCGAGGCGGAGGCGGCAAGCCTTCCCGCCGTGCCGCAGCCTGTCGAAACGACGGTCAAGCTCGCCAGCGGCGAGACGCTGATGGAAGTGCTGCAGGATGCGGGCGTCGACCGCATCGACGCCTATCACGCAGTCGCGGCGATGACTTCCTATTACAGCCCGCGCAAGCTGCGCGCCGGCCAGGAAATTTCGCTCACCTTCATGGAAGCGCCGGACGGCGCCGTGGGTGAAGGCGAAAGCGGCACCGCCGCCAAATACCTGACTGCGCTCGCGATCGAACCCGACATCGAGCGCACGATCGAGGTGACCCGCAACGAAGACGGCAGCTTCGGCAGCCAGGAAATCAAGCACGAATTCACGGAAGGTTTCGTTCGCGCAGCAGGCACGATCAACAACTCGCTCTTCCTCGACGGCGAACAGGCAGGCGTTCCCGCGCAGATCATCGTCGAACTGATCCGCATGTATTCCTACAGCGTCGACTTCCAGCGCGAGATCCAGCCCGGCGACAAGTTCGAAGTCTATTTCAGCCGCAAGTTCGACGAGAACGAACGCCCCGTGAAGGAAGGCGACGTTCTCTATGCCGCGCTCACGGTCGGCGGCAAGTCCCACAAGCTCTGGCGCTTCGATCCGGGCGACGGCGCATGGGACTACTTCGATGAGAACGGCCAGAGCATGAAGAAGTTCCTGATGAAAACGCCGATCGACGGCGCACGCATCAGTTCGACTTACGGTCTGCGCCGTCATCCGATCCTCGGCTATTCGAAGATGCATGCAGGCGTTGACTTCGCCGCGCCGCGCGGCACGCCGGTTTACGCAGCCGGCGACGGTACGATCACCCGCGCGAACCGTTTCGGCAGCTTCGGCAACTATGTGTCGATCCGCCATGCGAATGGATATGAGACGGCCTATGCGCATCTGAACGGCTTTGCACGCGGCATCCGCGCGGGCACGCGCGTGCGGCAGGGCCAGGTGATCGCCTATGTCGGCACGACCGGACGCTCGACCGGTCCGCATCTTCATTACGAAGTGCATGTGAACGGCAAGAAGATGAACCCGCTGGCGCTCAAGGTGCCGACCGGCCGCAAGCTCGAAGGCAAGGAGCTCGCTTCCTTCAAGGAGATGCGCACCGAGCTGACGACGCAGATGGCGGAAGCCCCGCTCGCGACGAAAGTGGCGCAGGCAAAGGTCGATACGGACAGCATGGCGGACGCGAACTGATCATCCGCACGGGAACGAAGAGAGGGCCGGGCCGCAAAACAGGCGCCCGGCCTTTTGCTTTTTTGGGCTGCTTTCTGGGCTGCTTTCTGGGCTGCTTTCGGGGCTGCCTTTACGGGGATAAACCGGCCCGATTCACGACCGACTGTCATCGAAACGTCACGAAAACGTCACAAACCGGTTTCGTGCGCCCCCGGCACCCCGATCCGCACATGTAAACGCACGCCGGAGCGCACACGGTAGCGCACCGGACAAGGCACGCCTTTCGTCTCCCCCGGAGGCAGGGGGAGAGCGCGGCCGGAAAATAGCGGCAACTTGTCCCCGCTTCCGGGGATAACCCGCGCTTCAGGGCGCCAAAAAAGGAAATCCCCGGTTTCCGCACCCCGCCGGAAGGGGATGCGCCCGAAGCGGCCTGCCGGAAGCAGGCTCCACCCCTCCCGCCCCTGCCCAAAGACCTTCCCGGCAAGCGCCGCCTTGCCCGCCGGTTCGGCGCCATATATTGTATACAATATTAAACACAAAAACAGCATCGCGCCGCCCCGGCCGGACAGACTTCGGAGACAGGAATGAAGAACAAGAAGAAGATCGCCGCGGCGATCGCCCTCGCGCTTGCCGTGGCGGGGAGCATCCACGCCTACAGGTCGACGCATCTCCTGCCCATATTGCTGGCCAACCTCTCGATGGGCGAGATTCCGCAGCCGCGCGCGCTTTCCCTGCCGGAGGTGAGCGCATGGACGCCGGAGGGAAACCGGCATCCTTCGCGCGCCGAAACGCGAATGGCGGATATGGGCGTCTGGCGCGAACGCCACGGCGACGGCCGCAACTCCGACGAGACGCTGCTCGCTGGCGCACCGACCTTCGGCCCCGCAAAGATCATCGCGCCGGACGAACTCTATTTCACGGCGATCTCCTTCGGCCGCGACAGCACGATCTATGCGAGCCCGAACGCATCGAAGGACAAGACCTTCCTCGTCGCCTACGACATCGAAAGCGGCAAGGCACGCTGGCGGATCACCGCGAAGGGCCCGCGCCCCGCGGGCGGCGTGCCCATTATTCTGCCGGACGGGGAAGGCGGAGAAACGATCTACCAAATCGGTTACGAGGAAGCGCTGGCCGTCGCGCCGGACGGAACCATCCTCTGGCGCAGCCCGACAGGCCTCGAATTCGACCAAAGCAAGAGCGGCGCCGGGCTGATGTGGGGCCCGAGCTACAATGCACGGCTCGACATCGTCATGGGCGTGAGCGGCAGAGGCGAGCTCGTCGCCTTCGACCGCGAGACGGGCAAACGGCTGACACCAACGCCCCTTCGCGTGCCCGGCGCGCCCTCCCCCGTCCGCGATGTCGAAATGCCGCCGCTCCTCGCGCGGCAATTGACCGACGGATTGTCGCGCGCGCTCGGCTACCCGCTGCCGGACGATGTAGTCTCAGGCGTGCTGCGCGTCGTGCAGGGCGACGGCATCAACATCGCCAACTACCATTCGGTCGATCCGGAAACGGGCCGCATCTGGCTGAGCGCGACGGCACCGGACGATGCGGACGGCAAGGCGGACGGATTGTCGGAATGGGGCGCGCTCTACGGCATCGACATTTCGCGCGAGGAGGCGACGGGCGAACTCTCGCTTGCGATCGGGTGCTCGGCCTTCTTCAACGGCGGCAGCGCCTCGACGCCCGCCCTGCGCGGCGACGGGCGCCGCATCTATGTCGCCGATGGCGAAGAACATCTGATCGCTTACGATTCGGATTGCCGGAAACTCTGGTCCGTTGAGGCAGGCGCGCAGATCGTCGCCTCTCCGAGCGTCGCACTCGACAAGGGCGAGATCTATGTCATCACCGCCGTCTCGCTGCTGAAGCTGATCGACAAGGGAGAGAGCGCCGCAATCGCCTGGGAAGCCGATTTCGACATGTATGACGCCTCCTTCCCCCTCGCGCAGAGGAACCTGCTGACCGCCGCCATCGCCGCGAACGGTATCTATGCGCAGGCGGGCCTCGGCGTCGCCACGAAGAGCGCGAGCGAGCGGCCGGGCTTCCTGCCGCTTCGGCGCGGCGGCGTGCGGCTCGACCGCGAGACGGGCAAGACGCTCTGGTATGCGGAAAATACGAGCGATTCCGTCGCCGTGACGGAACTGGCGCCGAACGGCGCGCTCGTCATCCCGCAATCGCCGATCCGCTCGGTGCTCGCAGGCCTCGCCTTTGCCGGCAAGGAAGGGGAGCTCACCGGCGGCATCGCGGTCTTCATGCCCGACCGGCCGGACCTGCTCGCGCGCGACGCCGTGTGTTCGGCGGCCGCGATGGCCGCGCGCGGCGAAGCGGCAGGGGATGCCGATATGGCGGAAAGTTTCACGGCCCAGGCCCGCGCGCTCATGCGGCAGGCGGCGGAGGCTACCCCTGCCCTTGCCGGGAGGACGGCGGCTCCCGCCGAATTGTGCGCGGAGTTGAAGGCCCACTGGCTGAAGGCGGAGCGCGGAAGGACTGCGGAAATTCCGGTGTCACCCTCCCCTTGAGGGAGGGTCGAAAAATTCGAGCCCGCGAGAATTTTTCGGGGAAGGGCCGGGAAGAAAAAGCAGGGCGCGTCAGCTTCCCGAGGCTTCGACGAGCTGCTCCATCGCCTTGAGACCGCTCTCGTAGATCTCGTCGACAAGCGCCGAGGCCTTCGCACCGTCTCCCTTGGCGATGGCGTCGGCGACGGCCTTCCACCGCTTCGCCGAATAGACGCGGCGATCGCGCTCCGCGACGATGAGATTGCGCAAGGCGCGCCCGCTTGTCGGCATACGGTGAACATCGTCGATGATGCGGCGGAGGAAATGGCTATGCGCGGCATCGCAAATGGCGAAAACGAGCCGGATGGTCGCGAGGCGAAAATCCTGCGCACTCATCTCCGGACCCTCGGCCACGAGCCGCCGGGCGATGCGCTGTATCTCGTCGCGCTCCGGCTTTGCCGCTTCCTCGGCAGCCCGCATCGCGGCAAGCGAGACGAGTTTCGCGCGCACCTGAGCAATGGCCTTGAACTCGCGCTTGTCGTGACGCGCGACGGTCGCCCCCTTCATGCGTTCGATGACGATGAAGCCGCGCGCCTCGAGACTGTGGAGCACTTCGCGGATGCGGCCGCGCGTGACGCCGAAGCGGTCCGCGAGATCCTGTTCGCGCAGCCGCTGGCCCGGCGTGAAGACGTCATCCTCGATGAGCTTCACGATCCGGTCGCAGATATCCTGAACGGAGGGAAGATGGACCACATCTTTTCCCGGCTTTTCCGTTTTCCCCGGCTTCGCTTCCGCCGCCTTGCGCGGCTTAGCCGCCTGCGCCCTGGTCTGAGCCTTCTTCAAGGATAACTCCCCCGGTTCCGCGCCCTCCGCTCCGGGCGTCTGTGCCTCTTTGTATTATATGCAATCCTGTATACGCAATTGACGCCACCTGAGCCCGCCCAAAACCTGCGCCGTTGAAACGGCAAAAGAGGGGCCCGCCCATAGGGGGAGGAACGGGCCCCCAAGTTCCATGCGAGGAGGGACTCGCAGGGAGGGAGACATGAAGCCCTGGCCGCTTCTCCGGCAGACGCCGCCGCCTGCCGGTTCCGGTTCTAGCGGCGTCCGGCAAGCCGGAGGTAGTCGGGCTTGAAGATCGTCTTGTCGATGCGCCCTTCCTGGCCCGCCAGATAATCGTAAGGGGCCTCTTCGTTGCGGAGCTGGGCCGCGACATAGCGATGCGCATTGAGGTCGTAGTGGAACTGGACGCGATTGACGCAGGCGGGCAGTTCCCAGATCACGCCGATCGGGCCTTCCTGCACGCGCCACAACTCGCCGCGCCCGTCATAGAGCTCGGTGGCGGCGATGATCCAGCTGTCCTCGTCGCTGTAGAAGACGCGCCGGTTGTAGAGATGGCGGATGCCCGAACGGAGCGTTCCTTCCGTCTTCCATACGCGGTGAAGCTCGTAGCGCATGACGTCGCGAGCGGGAAACTTCGGCTGCAGGATATGCGCGTAGGAGACCGACTTGTCGTTCAGCTTCCAGTCGTTATAGGCGATGTAGAGTTCCTGCTTGCCGTGCAGCGTCCAGTCGTAGCGGTCGAGCTGGCCGTTATACATATTGGCCTGGTCCGCGACGATGAGCCCGTCGAGCTCGGTGATCGGATTGTCGTAGCGGAAATCGGGCAGACGCCTCACGCGGCGCTGGCCCGGCATGTAGCGCCAGGTTTCGCGGTCGCCATTTACCGCCTCGCGGATCAGCATGAGCGAGCCTGCGATCTGGTTCGGGCTGAGAATTTCCGTGATCTGCTCGCCGCCGACATTTTCCATCGCGGCGAAGCCGGACAGCGCCGGATCGTGGAAGCGCGAATAGCTCGTGCGCTCGAGAAGGCCGATCGCGAAATTGCCGCTGTCCTTCTTCGGCGAGGCGGTGACGAGGCGGCCGGTGGAGCCGACGCCCTGATACCTGATGAGATGGTTCCAGACGACTTCCGCGCCCGACTGCGGCACGGGAAAGAGGAAACCGCCCTTGCCGTTCAGGAGCCGTCCGTCGCCGTCGATCTTCGCGACACCGATATTGGCCTTCGTCGCCTCATAGACCGATTGCGGATAGGCGCAGGAACGGTGCGAGGGATAGACCGGCATGGTGTAGCCCTCGTGGCGCTTCAGCAGCGCAAGCTGCCCGGCGCTCAGCTTCGAGGCGTATTGATCCGCATTGCTGCCGTCGATGACGAAGAGCGGCTCTTCGCCGCCGAAGGGATCGGGGCGGCTGTCGCCGGGCTTCCACCCCGCGGGCGGAGCGGAAATGCCGCCCGTCCATTCGGGGATCGTGCCCTCCGCATTGCCCGCCTGCTCCGCGCCGACCGGCGTGAGGCCCGCGGCGGGCGCAAGGTGGGTCCCGGATTGGGCGAAGGCCGGAGACGGTAAAAGCGACAGCGACAGCGACAGCGCGAAGGCTGCAAGGATTGCGAGATACTTCAATTTTTCCTCCCTCGGATAGGCGGGGTACCCGGCCTAGAACGAGTAGCTGATGGAGATGTCGACGAAATCGCGGTCGCTCAGCAGGTCATCGCCGCCTGCGCCGAAATTGTTTGTGTAGGAGATCGCGGCCCGCCAGTGATCGAGATAGGCGGCGCCCACGCCGAGCGTGACGATCTTGCGGTCGTCGATGAGCGTCGCGCCATTCGGATTGTTGGGTTGCGTGCCGCTGACATCGTGACGGAAGGCGACAGTCGGCGTCAGCGTGACCGCGGTGCCGAAGGCTTCCGGATAGGCAAGGCTGGCGGCAAGGCGGTAACCCCAGGCCCGTTCCGTCGGGCGCGACTTGCTATCCGGCACGGCATAGGGAACCGCCGGATCGAGGTCGGGATAGACATTGCCGACAAGTTCGCCAGACAGTGAACCGTTGAGCGCGCCGAGCGCATCGATGGCGCGGCCCGCAATCCCGTCGCTCGGGCCGAAGGAACTGATACTGGTGAGCGCGGCCTGCCACTTCTCGACCTCGACGACGCCGGACTGCGAATAGAAGCCGCCGAGAGGACCCGTCGCCGCATTGCCGCGCGCGAAGGCGACGGTGGAAGCGAAATCGAGCGGCGCGGGGAAATCCGGCTGGTAGGAAACCTCGCCGCCGATGGACGAGCCGAAGAGCTGCGTGTTGAAGCTCGCGCCATAGAGATCGATGTCCTCGGCATATTCTTCGTAATAGCCGACAGGGCGCGTGAAGGGCGGAAAGGGAATGCGCTGCGCCGTGACGCCGAGGATCGGCGTCTTCGAATGGTAGCGCAGATAATAGAGACCGAACTCGGCGCTCCAGTCCTCGACGAAATAGCGAAGCGCCGTGCCCCACTGGCCGGAATTGCGCGGCTCCTTGCTCGCCGTCTTCGGCATGGAGCTCGCGAAGGCGGCATTGCCGATGGCGCCCGGATCGGAGCCGAAGAAGAAGCCCTGCGTTCCATCGCCCGTCAGATCGCCTTGCGAGAAGAAGGAGCCGACCGGATCGAGCTCGGTCTTCTCCCAGGTGAACTGGTAATAGGCCTCGACGCTGAACCCGCCGGGAAGCAGGCTCGAAATGCGCGCCATGGGCGTCGGCAGGGTGGCGACTTTCAGTTCCGAGCCGGCCTGATGAACCTTGGCGACGTCGATCGGGTTCGTGGCGTTGATGCCGCCCTGCGTGAAGAGCGACTCGCCCCAGTTCACGACCTGGTTGCCGAGACGGATATCCGTCGGCATGCCCGCAATGTCGAAAAGCCCGTAGACATAGGCGTCGAGAAGCTCGAAGCCCCGGCCCGCCCTTTCGCGCGCGGCATCCGCAAGATCGGTGCGGCGGGTGGAATCGGCATCGTTCAGCACCGCGTCGTAGAAATAATGGACGCGGACGAAGGCGCCGAAATTTCGCCATTCGAGATCGAGATCGTGGCTCATCGCGACGGGCGCGGAGACGATGTCGCCGCGCTCGAAATTGAGATTGCCGTCATCCCTGTTGGTCGCGTTCGGATTGCAGCCGCCATTCGTCGTGCCGACGAGGCGGCAGTCGCGCTGCGCGGCGCGAATGATGACGCCGGCGGTCGCCGTGCTGTCGAAGCTGCCCGTGAGTTCGCCGAACCTGAATTCGGTCGCGTCTGCCCCGGACGCGAAAATCGTCATGCCGAGGCCCGCGGCCAGCGCACATCTTGTCTTGCGGTCGATCATTCTCCCCCCTTGGCGCGGCAAGGACCGCGCCGCCCCGTTTCGGCGGCGACCCGAAGCGGCCTGTCTGACAAAACACCTTCAGGGATCGCCGTTCCGGGAGGGCGCGTGGCGCCCTTCCTGCCCTTCGGTTTCCTCGGGCGCGCCGTTCCTGCGGGCGCCGGTTGCGGAGAATTGTATACAATTTTGTATTCAACGCAAGAGGCGCGCGGGGGAGGAAGGTTTCAGCCCGGATAGGGCGCGCAGAAGGACGCCTGGCGCGCCTCCTCGATGACGGGGAGCGAGGCCTCGCTTTCGATCACACGGCGGACGATCGCCATGCCGCGCTCCGCCGGAGCCTCCACGAGGCGCGCGCCTTCCGGCAGGCGCGCCGGGACCGCACCGCCCGGCGCGACGACGACGATTATGTCGATCGGGCCGCCGCGCTCCCGGTCGTCCTCGACGAAGTAGTTGTCGGTCCGGGACGAGAAGAGCGAGAGCGATGTGTAGGGCTCGCTCTTGGCGACCGTGAGGCGGACAGGCCCGCTTGCTAGATCGAGGACGCAGGCCGAATAGGCGAGATCGGGACTGGGGCGCACCACGGTGCGCGCTTCCGCCGTGGGGGGCGGCGCATCCTTCATGACATTGGGCCCCTCCTCGCCCGCAATGCGCGACATGGCGATGCCCATGATGACGGAGGGCAAGGCGGCGATGACCGCGAAGTGGACGGTGAAGGCGGTGGCGAGCGCGGCGGCGCCCATGAGCAGGGAACGGTTCACCGGCAGCCCTCCCGGACGATGGTGGGGAGCGCGACGGCGGCGGGATTTTCAACCACGGCCGCGCCCGGATTGTAGAGACGCGCTGTCATGTCGAACCGCTCGCCGCGGCGGACGGGAAGCCAGTTGCCGGGCTGCCTGTCGGCCGAGACGCGGATGAGGAAACGGCCATCGCCTTCGCGCGCGACGCTCGACTTCGAATAGGAGTAGATGCCCGCTTCGTTGGGAATGAGATGGCTGTCGGGCCCATAGGCCGTGATGCTCCACCAGCGCGCGTCGAGATCGCGGCCCGTGACGATATAGGTGCAATCGCCGGAAAGGAGGTCGCCCGAACCGTCGCGCGAGGCGGTGTAGTAGACGGTCTGTTCGCTCGAAAGCGCGAGAAGGCCGAACAGCGCGACGCGCGCCCGCGTCCTCATATCCGCCGCTTCGCTGCCATAGGCAAGGCTCGTCGCCCAGACACCGGCATGAAGCTCGCCCCGCCCGCTCGCGACCGAAAGCAGGGCCGTGGCGATGCCGAGAACGGCGCCGAGAAGGAGCGCGACGCCCCATTGCCAGGCGCCGAGCCGCGCCCAGACCGCAGCGGCCTGCCGCCGCAACCGCAGAAGGGCGAGAAGTATCGCCCTTCCCGCTTCCCCGAAACGCATCATCGTCAGGCTGCCTCCACGCGAAACCCTTCACAAACCGGACACAAAAATCCCGGCTGCGCCCATATAGGCGAGCCGGGATTTATTGTCTACAATCTTGTATTCGAAATTAGCCGAGCGGCACCGACAGGCTGAGAGAGAAGCCTTCCGTCCGCCAGTCGTCGCGGCCGACCGAATGCGACCAGCCGAGACCGAGCGAGAGCCCGCCGCCGAAACGGGCCTCGAGACCGGCACCCGCGCGGCCGTAATTGCCGTCGCCCTCGCCCGTGCGCGCACTGAAGAAGAGATCCGGCAGCGTGCTCGGCGCGACGGTTACGCTGCGGCTGCGATCCGCGAACTCGCGCCCCCAGTGAAGACCGGCGTAAGGAACGAGTTCCACCGCACCGAAGGTGAAGGAGGTTTCGGCCTCGACGCCGATTTCACCGAGAAGCGATTCCGCGCTCTGCTCGCCGACGATCAGACTGAAGCCCGCGGGCGCGCCCGTCTCCGTGAAGCCGTCGAGGTCGATCCGCGCGCCCTGCAGCGAGGCGCGAGGCCGCAGGGTGAAGCGGTCGAGCGCGAGTTCATAGCCGAGCGAAAGCGTGGCCGCATATTCCTTCGCCGATGTCGAGCCCGCCGCGCGCACGCCTGCAATGCCGGGATTGCGCTTCGTCCAGTAGTTCGCCTTACCGGCGGAAAGGGCGATATCGGCATCCGGCAGGAAGGAGGCCGAAGGCGACCAGCCGCCGAAAAGCGTGACGAGGATGTGGTCGGCGTCGGACGAGCTGCCGTCGCGCAAGCTCGCATCGCTCTGGATCAGCGTGCCCGCCGCACCGAAGGACCAGGCCTTGCCCGGAAAGCGGATACCGAGCGTTTCCGAACTCGCCTTGGCTGCGACTGCGGGATCGAGGCTCGTCGCCGAACGGTCGAGGAAGTGACGATCGGCGAAGAAGAAAATCTCACCCCAGCCGCCAAGCCCGGAAAGATCGAAATGCGGCACGTCGCTCTCGGCCGCGCTCGCAAGCCGGACGGGCTCCTTCGCACCGCGCGACGAGAAGAGCCGCCCCGCGAGCCGCTGCTGCACGGACTGCAGCGAGAGCAGGCCCGCATCCGCCACCGCCGCCTGCGTCAACGGGGATTCCGCGAGCGCATAGCCTGCCTGCGCGAAGATCTCGTGCATGCGCGATGTCGGATGCACACCGTCCCAGGAAATGCGCTGCGCCTCTTCTTCCGGCGTGCAGGTATTCACCGCCGTGACACCGCGCCCGGAGATGCAGGGCGTCGATGCGAGCAGGGGATCCATGCCGAAGGCTTCGGGATTCTGCTCCACATAGGCCGCAAGCGAGAGCGTGTCGACATAGATGATGTCCACGCCGGTTTGCTGCTTCGCCTCGATCCAGGCCTCCTCGAGCGTCGTCTCGATGATGTTCCCCGCAGGGCCGTAGTAGTTCATCGTCATGAAGGTTTGCGCGCCCGCATCGTGAAGGCGCGTCACGCCCTCCACGATATTCGCCTTCGTGGTGTCCGGATTGGCCGTCCAGCCGAGAAAGGGCGCTTCGAGAAAGTCGTTGCCGCCGATGCTGATGAAATAGAGCGCGTTGGGATCGAGCGAGCCGCCTGTCCGAGAAAGCATGTAGCCGATCTGGCTGTCCGTGCCGGTCCAGTTCCTCTCGGGCCGCCGCAGCATTTCGAAGGGGAAACGGTAGGGCCCGAAGTTGCTGCCCGAAGCCGCGCCGCCGATCGCATAGTTCTGCGTGTCGGCGGGCGAGATGCCGTAGAGCGAGCCCACCTGCTCCGCCATCACCGGCCCGTTCGAGAAACGCCCCGCGGGATTCGAAGCGGAATTGAGCAGGGCCGGGTTGATCTGCCAGACCTCCACCCCCTGTTTCAGATGGACGCTCTGGACGCCGTCATCCGACCAGCTGTCGCCCATGACGACCATGCTGGTGAAACGGCCAGCCTCGGCGGGACCGGCAAGAGCGATAGCCGAAAGACAGAACCCGGCGGCCACCGCCCGGCGCAATTGAGCAGACAGGAACATTCTTTCCTCCTCCCGTTCCTCGCACCCCCGAAAGGCGCTTCGGCGGCGGAGGATAGGGAGAAGGCGGTAATGAGTCTACAAAATTGTATACAATTATTGAAAGAGGCCATTCGGGAAACAAAAAGGCCGCTCGGAGGAGCGGCCTTTCGTTTGTCTTGGCAGCGGCGCCACGGTCAATGGACGATGCGGCGGCCTTCGTCGTCGACATCGGAAACGGCGCTGCCGCCGGCGGACGGCACCTCGCCCGTATCCGCATCGACCTCGTGGCCGTCGATGATGAGCCCCTCGGCGCCGGCCGAGACCTTCACCGTCTGCCCATCCGCGATCTCGCCCATGAGCAGGAGCTCGGCAAGCGGGTCCTGCACATTGCGCTGGATGACGCGCTTCAAGGGCCGAGCGCCATAGACGGGGTCATAGCCCGCATCCGCAAGCCAGGTCCGCGCCGCCTCGTCCAGCTCGATGACGATCTTGCGGTCGGCAAGGAGCTTCTGCAGACGGCCCATCTGGATGTCGACGATCGTGTCCATCTGCTCGCGGGTGAGCCGGTGGAAGAGCAGGATCTCGTCCAGACGGTTGAGGAACTCCGGCCGGAAGCGCGAGCGCACCACATCCATGACCTGCGCACGAACGAGCTCGATGTCCTCGCCCGGCTTCTGCTCGGCGAGATATTCCGCGCCAAGGTTCGACGTCATGATGATGAGCACGTTCTTGAAGTCGACCGTGCGGCCCTGCCCGTCCGTCAGACGGCCGTCATCCAGCACCTGCAGGAGGACGTTGAAGACATCCGGATGCGCCTTCTCGATCTCGTCGAACAGGACGACCTGATATGGCCTGCGGCGAACGGCTTCCGTCAGCGCGCCGCCTTCCTCGTAACCGACATAGCCCGGAGGCGCGCCGATGAGACGGGCGACCGAGTGCTTCTCCATGTACTCCGACATGTCTAGGCGGACGATCGCCTGATCGTCATCGAAGAGGAATTCGGCGAGCGCCTTCGTAAGCTCTGTCTTGCCGACGCCCGTGGGACCGAGGAAGAGGAACGAGCCGATAGGCCTGTTCGGGTCCTGCAGGCCCGCACGCGCGCGGCGCACGGCGCGGGAAACGGCTGAGACCGCTTCCGACTGGCCGACGACGCGGGCGCCGAGCGACTTTTCCATGCCGATGAGCTTTTCGCGCTCGCCCTCGAGCATCTTGTCGACGGGAATGCCCGTCCAGCGCGAAACGACCTGCGCGATATGCTGCTCGGTGACGGCTTCTTCCAACATGGCGCCGCCCTGCTGCTCGCGCTTCTCGGTTTCGGTGAGCTTCTTCTCAAGGTCCGGGATGATGCCATAGGCAAGCTCCGAGGCACGCTCGAGCTGGCCCGCACGTTGGGCACGCGCGAGTTCACCACGGGCATTGTCGAGCTCTTCCTTGATCTTCTGCGCGGAAGCGAGCTTCGATTTCTCGGCAGACCAGGCGGCGGCGAGATCGGCCGACTTCTTTTCGAGGTCGGCGAGTTCGGTCTCGATCTTTTCGAGCCGGTCCTTGGAGGCGTCGTCCTTTTCCTTCTTCAGCGCCTCGCGTTCGATCTTGAGCTGAATGACGCGGCGGTCGATCTCGTCGAGCTCTTCGGGCTTCGAATCGACCTGCATGCGCAAACGCGATGCAGCCTCGTCCATGAGGTCGATCGCCTTGTCAGGCAGGAAGCGGTCCGAGATATAGCGGTCCGAAAGCGTGGCGGAGGCGACGAGCGCGGCATCGGAAATGCGCACACCGTGGTGAAGCTCGTACTTTTCCTTCAGGCCGCGCAGAATCGAGATCGTATCCTCGACCGTCGGCTCGTCCACGAAGACGGGCTGGAAGCGCCGCGCCAGCGCAGCGTCCTTTTCGACATATTTGCGGTACTCGTCGAGCGTGGTCGCACCGACGCAGTGAAGCTCGCCACGCGCAAGCATGGGCTTCAAGAGGTTCGACGCATCCATCGCGCCGTCCGTCTTGCCCGCGCCGACGAGCTGATGCATTTCGTCGATGAAGAGAATGATGCCGCCCTCGGCCGCCGCGATTTCCGACAGCACAGCCTTCAGCCGCTCCTCGAATTCGCCGCGATACTTCGCGCCCGCAATGAGCGCGCCGAGATCGAGCGCCATGAGCGACTTGTTCTTGAGGCTTTCAGGCACATCGCCATTCACGATTCGCAGCGCAAGGCCTTCCGTGATCGCGGTCTTGCCGACGCCCGGCTCGCCGATGAGCACGGGATTGTTCTTCGTGCGCCGCGAGAGCACCTGAATGGTGCGCCTGATCTCTTCATCGCGGCCGATCACCGGATCGAGCTTGCCCGAGCGCGCATCGGCGGTGAGGTCGCGCGCATATTTTTTCAGCGCGTCATAGGCGTCTTCCGCGCTGGCGCTGTCGGCGGTGCGGCCCTTGCGCACGCGCTCGATGGCGGCGTTCAGCGACTGCGCCGTGACGCCGGCGGTCTTGAGGATTTTTTCCGATTCTGTGCCCGGCGTAAGCAGCATCGCAAGGAGCAGCCGCTCCGCGGTCACATAGCTGTCGCCCGCCTTCTTCGCGAGCTGTTCGGCCTGATCGAAAACCTTGGCCACTTCGGGCGCGAGATAAAGCTGGCCCGCGCCGGAACCTTCGACCTTCGGCATCTTGCCGAGCGCCGCCTCGACGCCCTGAAGCGCCTGGTCGGGGCGGCCGCCAGCCGCGCGAATGAGACCCGCGGCGAGGCCTTCCTCGTCGTCGAGCAGAACCTTCAGGAGATGTTCGGGCGTGAAACGCTGATGCCCGGAGCGGACGGCAAGCCCCTGCGCGGACTGGATGAAGCCGCGGCTCCGGTCCGTATATTTTTCAAGATCCATCTATCTTCCCTTTCAAGCACGCTTTGAGACAGCCGACACCTGCCGCGCCGCCAAATGCGCCTTATCCGAATTGGCTCCAGCCCTCTTCGAGGCTCTGGACCTGTTCAGATATTGGTGTTGCCTGATAGTCACACAAGGGGCAATCTCCAGACAGTTTGCCGCAGAAACCTGCCGAATTCATGAACCGGAGGAAGAGACCGTGGGAGAGAGCGCAAGGATCGTCGGCCTCTATCGATATCCGGTCAAGGGGCTTTCGCCGGAACCGCTTGCCGAGGCGAAGCTGGAGGCGGGGGGGACCTTTCCTCACGACCGGGCCTTCGCCATCGAGAACGGGAAACACGATTTCGACCCGGCCAACCCGAAGCACTTTCCGAAGATCAAGTTCCTGATGCTGATGCGCGATGAACGGCTCGCCGCGCTCAAGACCCGTTTCGACGATGCTGCGACCACACTTCACATTTCGCAGGGTGGAGAGGAGGCGCTCGCCGCCAACCTGATGACGGAGGAGGGACGCAAGGCGCTGGAAGATTTCATGGCCACCTACATGGCCGACGAGTTGCGCGGCGAACCGCGCGTCGTCCATGCGCCGGGCTTCTCGCATTCCGACGCGCCGGCGAAACTCGTTTCCTTCATCAATATGGGGAGCGTGCGCGCGCTGGAAGAGAAGGTGGGCGCTCATGTCCATCCGCTGCGGTTTCGCGGAAACGTCTATCTGGAAGGGCTCGACCCCTTCGAGGATCATGGCTGGGTGGGCAAACGCTTCCGCATCGGCGGCGTCACCTTCGAAGGCTTGTTCCCTACCGAACGCTGCGCGGCGACGAATGTCGATCCCGAAACGGGCGCGCGCGACATGGAGATTCCCAAGACGCTTCTGCGCCATTGGAACAGCGCCGATCTCGGTCTCTACGCGGTGGTGAAAACGCCCGGCACGATCAGGCCGGGCGACCGGCTGGAGATGGAAGACTGAGGACGCCATTGCGCGCCGCAGCGGAACCGGCCGGCTAGTCCTGACTTTTGAAGGTCAGATACATCAGCACGAGATAAACTGCGGGAATGACGATCAGGACGCCAAGTTCGACGAAGGTGGGCGCGGGGCATCCATTGTTCACCATGCGATAGCCGACGAACAGGACACCGGCGAGGATAACAAGGAAGCCGACATACCACGGCATCAAGGCGTTGCGTTTCGAGTCTCCGTTGGCCATGAGCCTTCTCCTGAAAATTGGTGTCGAAACCAATCTGCGGAAGGCGGGCGCGCGCCGCATTGACATCGATCAAATGCGGCTGCGCCACGGCTGGTGAAACCAGCCGTGGCGCAGAAAGAAGCAGAGTTCCTGTAAATTCAGTCCGCGGCGTTGCTTTCGGCCGGGGCCTGATCGGCACGAGCCGTTTCGCCGCGCGGGCGGCGGCGGCGATTGTTGCGGCGGCGCGGCTGCGCCTCGCCTTCGCCCTGTTCGCCAGCACGGGCATTGGCCTCGGCATTGTCGTCGCCATCCTCTTCGGAGGAAGCGGCTGCCTCGCCTTCGCCATTCGCATTGCCGTTCGGCTGACCGTTGCCATTCGCGACGCCATTCTGGGCACCGTTCTGGCCGCTCTGCTGATGCCAGGGCTGGCCGGGGTGGCGCGGCTGCGGACCGTCGCTGCTTGTGTAATCCTGATCCGTCTCCTCGTCCTCGTCGGGACGATAGCCGAGGCTGGTCTGCTGGCGCTGCTGGCCTTCCTGCCCCTGCTGGGCGGCCATGAGCAGACGGTAATAATGCTCGGCATGCTGATAGTAGTTTTCGGCCGTGACGCGGTCGCCCGCCGAAATCGCATCGCGCGCGAGCTGCTGGTACTTCTCGCAGATATGCGCGGCGGTGCCGCGAATCTTCACGTCGGGACCATTGCTGTCATAAGCGCGGTTGGCCGAGTGTTGCGGCTTGCGTCCGCGCCCGCGAGAGCGCTTGGAGTTATTTTGCCCCTGCCTCATATCGTCTGATTTCTCGCTACTGGTTCAACTCAGGGTCCTGGCTTCGACACTGTCATGTCAGGGTCTTGTCCTGCTTCCGGTATTCCGCGAGCGCCCGGAAGATATCCCGGCACTTCCTCGTGCGGACGGCAAAGCTTCGCCGCACCGGCATCGCCAGGACCTTCGGTCCCGCGAGGCGGACTTCCCCAGCACACATCTGACGTCCCTCGAAGGATGCGGTCAGGTCGGATGCTAAGAAATTCTGGCCTGTATCGTGCCGCCAAGCCCCAGCGCGACGATACGTTTCAAAGGCCTCAAGTTCATTCGGGCTGCCTTCAGCGCCTTTCGAACCCGATCCGAATGCGGAACCCGCTTCGGCCTGTCGTCCCTGATTGTCGGAGGACGGGGTTCGAGGAGCGAGGCCAAACTGCCCAGCTCGTTTTCCCTGTCAAGAAAGTAGCGTCCCGGAGCCGAGATTCCAACCGTTTTCTGCCCCCGGAAACCGGAAGTTTCAGCCGCGTGGCCAGGCTGCAACGAGCGCGCGCGGGATACCGCCGAGATCCGGGACGATGCGAGAAACGCGGAAGCCTGCCGATTCGAAGAGCCTCGCGACCTCTTCCGCCTGTCCCGCGCCGAGTTCGATCACGGCATGACCCGTCTGCGTCAAATGGTCCGGCAGGAGGCGCGCAATGGCGCGATAGGCATCGAGACCGTCCGCACCGCCATCGAGCGCGAGCATGGGATCGTGCAGGCGCACCTCCTCGTCGAGCCCGGCAATGTCGGCATGGACGATATAGGGCGGATTGGAGATGACGAGATCGAAGCGCCCCTCGACATTGGCGGTCCATTCGCTCTCGACGAAGGACGCACGCGCCGAGAGCCCAAGCGCCGAAGCATTCGATGCCGCGACGGCAAGCGCGCCTTCCGACAGGTCGACGCCGAGGCCCGTTGCATCGGGCCGTTCATGCAGCAGCGCGAGAAGAAGACAGCCCGTGCCCGTGCCGAGATCGAGAATGCGGGGACTCTGGACATCACGAAGCAGATCGAGTGCGGTCTCGACAAGCGTTTCGCTGTCGGGGCGGGGATCGAGGGTGGCCGGGGTGACGGCGAAGGTCAGCCCCCAGAATTCGCGGGAGCCGAGAATGCGCGAGATGGGCTCGCGCGCGAGACGGCGGCGCTCCCATTCCGCGAGCCGCTCTTCCTCCGCCTTCGTCAGCATGGTGCCAGGTTCGCGGATCATCTCGATATCGCTCGCGCCGCAGGCGGCTTGCACGAGAATGCGCGCATCGAGATCGGGCGCGGGCAAGCCCGCCTGTCTCAACCTTGCGCCGAGCATGCGCATGGCGTGATCGCGCGTCGTCACGCCTCTTCTTCCATTGCGGCGAGACGCGCGGCCTGGTCTTCGGCGATCAGCGCGGCGATGAGCTCGCCCAGCGCCTCTCCTTCCAGCACCTCGGTGAGCTTGTGAAGCGTGAGGTTGATGCGGTGATCGGTGACGCGGCTCTGCGGGAAGTTGTAGGTGCGGATGCGCTCCGAACGATCGCCGGAGCCGACCTGTCCCTTGCGATTGGCGGCGCGCTCCTTGTCGACGCGCTCGCGCTCGGCGTCGAAGAGCTTGGCGCGGAGGATCTGCATCGCGCGCGCCTTGTTCTTGTGCTGCGACTTCTCGTCCTGCTGCGAGACGACGATGCCGGTCGGCAGATGAGTGATGCGAACCGCGCTTTCCGTCTTGTTGACGTGCTGGCCGCCTGCGCCCGACGCACGGAAAACGTCGATCCTGAGATCCTTGTCCGCGATCTCGACATCGACTTCTTCCGGTTCCGGAAGCACGGCAACGGTCGCCGCCGATGTGTGGATGCGCCCGCCCCCTTCCGTCACCGGCACGCGCTGCACGCGATGAACGCCGGATTCGAATTTGAGCTTCGCATAGACGCCCGCGCCGGAAATTTCCGCGATGATTTCCTTGTAGCCGCCGACTTCGCCCGGCGAGGCCGCAATCAGCTCGACCTTCCAGCCCTGAGAAGCGGCATAGCGCTCATACATGCGGAAGAGATCGCCCGCGAAAAGCGCCGCCTCGTCGCCGCCTGTCCCTGCGCGCACTTCGAGAATGACGTTTCGCTCGTCCGCCGCATCCTTCGGCAGCAACATGATTTCGACGTCATGTTCGAGCTGCGGCAGCAATTCATTCAGCCGGTCCATCTCCTCCCGCGCCATCTCGGCCATGTCCTTCACACGAAGAAGCTGCTCGGCATCCGAATATTCGCGGCGCGCGGCGATGAGCTTGCCGATGGTTTCCGCGACCGGCGAAAGCTCCGCATATTCCCTGGAGAGCTGCACGAAGCGCTCGCGCGGAATGTCGGCGTTCATCTCGGACTGAACGGCCTCGAAGCGGGCGATGACGCTTTGCAGTTTTTCTTCGGGAATCATGGGGCTCTAGCCTTAGGGAAAATAACGTGAAGCTGCGGGCGGCGGTTTGGGTCCGCCGGGGTGACGCAGAGCCTCGCTAATCTCCCGCGAGCGCGCGCGGCTGCGCGGCTTCCTCCGCGGCGCGCTTTTCTTCCTCGCGCGCCTTATCGATCTCGGCGGCCTTCGCCTCGACGAGTCCGACGAGGTGATCGACGATCTCCTCGTTCTTGATCTTGTGGTCGCTGAGACCGGCGAGATAGACCATGCCGGAACCGGCGCCACCGCCGGTGAAACCGATATCGGTCTGCTCCGCCTCACCCGGCCCGTTGACCACGCAACCGATGACCGACAGCGTCATCGGCGTCGCGATATGGGCGAGACGTTCTTCCAGCACCTTCACCGTGCCGATGACATCGAAGCCCTGACGCGCGCAGGAGGGGCAGGAAATGATCGTGACGCCGCGATGACGGAGGTTGAGCGACTTCAGGAGTTCGAAGCCGACCTTCACCTCTTCCACCGGATCGGCGGAAAGCGAAACGCGGATCGTGTCGCCGATGCCGCCCCAGAGCAGCATGCCGAGGCCGACGGATGACTTGATCGTGCCGGACATGAGGCCGCCCGCCTCCGTCACGCCGATATGAAGCGGGCAGTCGATCGCCTCCGCAAGCTGCTGATAGGCGGCGACGGTGAGGAAGGGATCGGACGCCTTCACGCTGATCTTGAATTCGTGGAAATCGTGATCCTGCAGGATGCGCGCGTGATCGAGCGCGCTTTCGACCATCGCTTCCGGGCAAGGCTCGCCGTATTTTTCGAGAAGGTCGCGCTCGAGCGAACCGGCATTGACGCCGATGCGCATGGAGCAACCGTGATCCTTCGCCGCCTGCACGACCTCGCGCACACGCGCTTCCGAACCGATATTGCCGGGATTGATGCGGAGACATGCCGCGCCCGCCTCGGCCGCCTCGATGGCGCGCTTGTAGTGGAAGTGGATGTCCGCGACGATCGGGATATTCGTCTCGCGCACGATCTCCTTCAGCGCCGCGGTCGACTCCGCATCGGGACACGAGACCCGGACGATGTCGCAGCCTGCCTCCTCGATGCGCCGGATCTGCCCGATCGTCGCCTTCGCGTCGGAGGTGAGCGTGTTCGTCATCGTCTGGACGGAAATCGGCGCATCGCCGCCCACGGCAACGGACCCCACATGGATCTGCCGGCTCTTCCTGCGGATGATGTCACGCCAGGGTCTGATGCTCATTGTCTCACACGGAGGTTCCACACATTGGAAAGGTGGGCCCTCTGTTCCCGATCTTCAACGCGGCCCGCCACGGCAAGCCGGAAAGGGTGCGGCCCGTTCCACAGGCTGCACCATCGCGCTTTCTCATAGCAGAAATGTGGCAGCCCGGCGAACGCGCCCTATTCGACCGCAACCGGGCTTTCGGGCGCCGGAAGCGAGGCTTCCGCGCCTTCTCCGGCCGGGGCCGGCTTCGGCATCGAGGCGAGAAGATCTTCGGCGACAAGCGACTTGCCCGTGAGCACGAGGGTCGGCGGACCGGCGAGGCCGAGGGACGTGCCGTCGACCATGATTTCGAAGGCGGATGCGTCGCGCGCGACGAGGATCACACCCGGATCGCGCGGGGCGCGGTAGCTGTCGCCCGCATTGAAAGTCTGCTCGATAAGGACCTTGCCCGTGCCGTCTTCCACCCGGATCCAGGCACCGTCGCGGCGAGCGCGGACGACCACGCGGCCATCGACATTCTCGGCACCATAGGGGGTTCCCTCGGGAAGGGGCGGCAGAGCCTCCGGAGCGGCGGGCGCCAGGGCCGCCACGTCCATTTCATCCGCCTCGGTGGCGGCTTCCGCTTCCGCCGTGACCGGGGGAGCGGGATCGTAGATCGTCTGCGGGGTGAGCGCGCCGCGCTCCGCCTCGGTGAGCGAGATGCCGGGCCCGCGCACGAGGGGAACGGCGCCCGCACGCGGCGTGGCGGCAGAGGCGCTGTCGCCACGCGAACCCGCTGAACCGGACGGAATGGCAGCCGAAAGCGTCTCGGCCGGCGCGCGTTCGACGGCAGGCGCGGAACTGCGCGCCACCATCATCTCGTCCGTCGATTTCGTGAGGAGCCAGCCGCCATAGGCACCCGCCGCAACAACGAGCGCGACAATGAGCGCGGTGCCTTTCGGCAGGCGGCTTTCATTGGCGGCGTCGGGAAAATGAAGATCGGCCCTGGCCGCTTCCTGCTCGGCGCGATCCAGCTCCGCCTTGTAACGCTCGACGACATGCCGGCTATCGAGACCGAGATATTCCGCATAGGAACGAACGAAGCCGATGGCATAGGCGCGGGCGGGAAGATCGTCGTAGCGGCTCTCTTCGAGCGCCTCGAGCTGGTCGCGACGGATCCGGAGCGCCTGGGCGATGCTGCGGATATCCTCGCTGCGGCGAAGGCGCGCCGCACGGAGATCCGCACCGACCGATTCGGCCTCGACCGGAACCTCGTTGGTGATGTCGCGAAGATGCAGCCGCCTGCGCGGTTCCGACCTGTCGTCCCCGGTCGGGAGCATTGTAACCTTGGTCATCTCTCCGGGCTCTTCCCGAGCTGAGCCATCTCAATCCGCAGAACTGGCGTCAATCGACCCCACGAATTGCCATGGACGTTCCAAAACGCGACAGCCGCACCCCGCGAACGGCCTCGCAAGCGCCCAAACGCATTGAGAACCAAGAATAGACCAAAACAGTTGACAAACTGCAACCGGAGTTTGGTCCAAACCCCGTGATTACCTTCGGTTTTTCGCTCCCGGCACCCCCGGCGAACATCTTTCAGGGCTTGTGGATAAATCGGACCCGCCCAAGCCGGCTCACACGGAAATGCCGTTTTCTTCGGCAAACCGCGCGAGCTGCTCACGAACGCTGCGCTCCGGCAGGGCGTAGAGGCCCTCCATGAAGCTCTCGAGCCTGCCCGCATCGAGAGAACGGACCATCATCTTGACCGGTCCGATGGCGGCCGGAGACATGGAAATCCGGCGGAGCCCCAGCCCCACAAGCGCCATCGCCTCCAGCGGCTTGCCCGACATCTCGCCGCAAAGCGTCAGCGGGGTGCGATGCTCCCGGCATTTCTGCACGATATGGCGCAGGAAGCTCAACACCGCGGGGCTGAGCAGATCGTATCGCGTCGCGACGCGCGGATTGCCCCGGTCGGTCGCGAAGAGGAACTGCAGCAGATCGTTCGACCCGATGGAGACGAAATCCACCATCGGCAACAGCGTGTCGAGCTGCCAGGCAAGCGAGGGCACTTCGAGCATGGTGCCGATCTCGAGCGAGGCGGGCTTTTCCTTGCCGAATTTTTCGAGCCGGGCGAGTTCCTTGTCCACCAGTGCGCGGGCGCGCTTGTATTCGGCAACCTCCGCGATCATCGGGAACATGATGCGCAGCGACTTGCCCGCCGCCGCCGTCAGCAGCGCGCGCACCTGATGCCGCAGCAGCGCCGGGCGGTCGAGGCTGATGCGGATTGCGCGCCAGCCGAGCGCCGGATTTTCTTCCTTGATGGAAGCCAGATTCATGTAGGGCAGCATCTTGTCGCCGCCGATATCGAGCGTGCGGAAGACGGCGGGCCTGTCGCCCGCGGCATCGATCACCGCGCGATAGAGGTCGATCTGGTCGCGGAGCGAGGGCAGCGTCGAGGCGATCATGAACTGAAGCTCGGTGCGGAAGAGACCGATGCCCTCGGCGCCCGACTCCTCGAGATGCGGCAGATCGACCTGCAGCCCTGCATTCACATAAAGGTCGACCTTTTTGCCATCCGTCGTGACGGCGGGCTCGTTGCGGATCGCCTTGTATTGTTCCTGCTTGCGGGCGCGGAAGCGCGCCTTCTCCGAATAGGAGGAGATGACTTCCTGGGAGGGACGCAGATAGACCTCGCCCGTGTCGCCATCGACGATGATCGCATCGCCCGGCTCCACATGCTCGATGATGTCCTCGGCGCGGCCGACCGTGGCGATGCCGAAGGCGCGCGCCACGATGGAAACATGCGCATTCGGCGCACCTTCTTCCAGCACGAGGCCGCGCAGACGGTCCTTGTCGTAGTCGAGAAGCTCGGCAGGCCCCATGTTGCGCGCGATGATGATCGCATCGTTCGGCAGGTTCGCGGAAAGCGAGGCGAGCGTGACGCCGGTGAGCTGACGAAGCAGCCTGTTCGCGAGATCGTCGAAATCGTGCAGCCGGTCGCGGATATAGGGGTCGGCCGCCCTCTGCAGCCTTGCGCGCGTATCGTTCTGCACGCGCTCGACGGCGGCTTCCGCGGTAAGACCCGTCTTCACCGCTTCGAGCATGCGTTGCAGCCAGCCGCGATCGTTCGCGAACATGCGATAGGCCTGCAGCACCTCGCGATGTTCGCCGGCATGGGAAAGGTCTTCCGTTTCCAGCATGTCGTCGATGGAACCGCGAAGCGCATAGACCGCCTGTTCGAGGCGCTTGAGTTCGAGTTCGGTATCCTCCGCGATGAGCTTCGTCACATGGACGCGCGGTTCGTGCAGCACGGCATGGCCGAGCGCGATGCCTTCCGCGAAGGAGCTGCCGGCGATATGGAAGGGGCGCTGACGGGTGAGGTCCGGCTCGTCCGGCTCCGTGCCGATGAGATCGGCGGCGGCGACGACTTCGGCGAGCACCATGGCAACGGTCTGGAGCGCCTCGACCTCTTCTTCCGTGTAGTGCCGCTTGGTGCGGTTCTGCACGACGAGGACGCCGACGACCTTGCCGGAACGCAGGATCGGCACGCCCATGAGCGACTTGTAGATTTCTTCGCCCGTTTCCGGCCGGTAGGCGAAGCCCGGATGGGACTGCGCATCGGCGAGATTGAGCGGACGCGCATGAGCGGCAATGTCGCCGACAAGGCCTTCGCCGACGCGAAGCCGGGTCGCGTGAACCGCCGATGGTTTCAGGCCTTCCGTCGCGAAGAGCTCGAGCTCCCTCGCCGGGTTCACGAGATAGACGGAACACACCTCCGCGACCATGTTGGACGCGATGAGCACGACGATCTTGTCGAGCCGCTTCTGCGCGCTCTCCGGCTCCGCCATGACCTCGCGCAGCCGACGGAGCAGAATGCGCGGACCACCGACGGAGCCCGGCATCAGCTTTGATCCCGTTTGCTGCGGAGTTGGATGCGCTGGAGGTTCAAGGCCGACCCCCGCTTACTCGGCGTCCAGACCATAAGCCGTGTGCAGCGCGCGCACGGCAAGCTCGGTATAGTCGGCGGCGATCAGTACGCTGACCTTGATCTCCGATGTGGTGATCGCGAGGATGTTGATACCCTTCTCGGCCAGCGTCTTGAACATGGTCTGGGCGACGCCCGCATGGCTGCGCATACCGATGCCGATAACGGAAACCTTCACGACATTCGTGTCGGTCTTCACTTCCTTGCAGCCGATCTCGGCCTGCGCCTTGCGGATAACATCCTCGGCGCGAGGAAGCTCGGCCTGCGGCACGGTGAAGGTCATGTCCGTGCTCTTGCCGTCGTCGGACACGTTCTGAATGATCATGTCGACATTGATTGAGTTTTCGGCGAGCGGACCGAAGATGCGGGCGGCCACGCCCGGCTTGTCCTCGACCTTCACAAGCGTCACCTTCGCCTCGTCCTTGGAATAGGCGATGCCGCTCACGACCTGCTGTTCCACGATTTCATCCTCGTCGCAAACAAGAGTACCGGGGCCATTGCCGCCCGCGCCATAGGCGCTGTGCGGGGCGTCGGGCGCATCGAAGCTCGAGCGGACCTGCAGGCGCACCCGATGAACCATGGCGAGCTCGACGGAACGGGTCTGGAGGACTTTGGCGCCGAGAGACGCCATTTCCAGCATCTCTTCGTAGCTGATCTTATCAAGCTTTCGGGCCTTCGCAACGATGCGCGGGTCCGTCGTATAGACGCCGTCCACATCGGTATAGATATCGCAGATATCCGCCTTGATGGCGGCGGCCACGGCGACGGCGCTGGTGTCGGAACCGCCGCGGCCGAGCGTCGTGATTCTGTTGTCGGGACCGAGGCCCTGAAAACCGGCGATGACCGCGACCTGGCCCTGGGAAAGACGGTTGATGAGCTCCGTGCCGTCGATGTCGAGGATACGGGCGGCGCCATGCGCGCTGTCGGTGCGAATCGGTATCTGCCAGCCGAGCCATGAGCGGGCCGGGATGCCGATGCGCTGCAGCTCGATGGAGAGCAGCGACACGGTGATCTGCTCGCCGCTTGCGACGATGGTGTCGTATTCGCGCGCGTCGTGAAGCGGCGCCGTTTCGCGCGCCCAGGCAACGAGCTGATTGGTCGTACCCGCCATGGCGGACACGACGACAGCGACCTGATGGCCCGCATCGACCTCGCGCTTCACATGCTGCGCAACATTGCGGATTCGCCCGATGTCGGCCACCGAGGTTCCGCCGAATTTCATGACCAGTCTGGCCATTGTCTCTTCCACTATTCTCGACCCGGCCCCTCTCGTGCCGGCAAGGGGCCGCAGGAACCGGCGCGCTGGACCAGACCGGGCCGAACGCCCTATATCATGACCTGGTGACAGGTGGACCCGCGCCGCCGGGCGCGGCCATACATACAGGCCCCCGGGCAGAGCCGCAACCGGCGGTTGATGCCGGGAAAACCCTTATTGACGCTGGGGAAAGCTCGCGTAATGGCCAATATGAAGATGAGCGAAGGACAATCCGGCGCGGCAGGGACGGCGCGAAGCGCTTCCAGCATCGATCCGCAGGAGGTCGCGCGCTTCTCGGCCATGGCCGCCGAATGGTGGGACCCGAACGGAAAATTCCGCCCGCTTCACAAGTTCAACCCGGTTCGTCTTTCCTTTATTCGCGAGCGCGTGATCGCCCATTTCGGCCTCGACGCGAACTCGATCCGCCCCTTCGAGGGGCTGCGCTTTCTCGATATCGGCTGCGGCGGCGGACTTCTCTCCGAACCCATGGCAAGGCTCGGCGCAACGATGGTGAGCGCCGATGCGTCGGAGAAGAACATCAAGACCGCGAGCGTCCACGCCGCCGAGCAGGGGCTCGACATCGACTATCGCTGCACCACGGCGGAGGATCTGGCGGAAGCGGGCGAAACCTTCGACGTGATCCTGAACATGGAAGTGATCGAGCATGTGGCCGATCCGATGCGGTTCCTTGCCGATTGCGCGGGTATGCTAAATCCGGGCGGGCTCATGTTCGTCGCAACGCTCAACCGCACCTTCAAGGCGCATGCGCTGGCGATTATTGGCGCGGAATATATTCTCGGCTGGCTGCCGCGCGGCACGCATGACTGGAAGAAGTTCATCACCACGAACGAAATGGAGGCGGGCATCGCAGGCGCTGGCCTTCGCCTCAAGGAACTGACCGGGGTGAGCTACAATCCGCTTGCCGACAAGTGGTCGCTCGGGCGCGACACGGACGTGAATTACATGGTGCTTGCGGAACGGCCGGCCCGGTAGGGAAAGGCGCCGAACGAATTCGCAAAGGGGGAACATGCGAAACTGGATGGGGATCTGCGCGGGCGCTCTGGCGCTTGCCGCGCTTGCGGGCTGCGAAGAAGGCAAGGACGCATTGGCGCCCGTAACGCTCACGCCGGAGCGAACGGAGCTCTACGCGACGAGCTGCAAGACCTGCCACGAGGAACCGGCGACGGGCGCGCCGCAGTCCCACGACACCCTGGCCTGGGCCCCGCGTATCGCGAAGGGAGACGACCAGCTTCTCGACAATATCGTGAACGGCTTCAATGGCATGCCGCCGCTCGGCCAGTGCATCGAATGCGGCGCGGAGGACTTCATCGCGCTGACGCATTTCATGGCCGCGCCTTCTGCGGCCGCGCTCGCGGAAGAAAATGAAGAAGGGGAAACAGAATGACGCTCTCGCGCCGCCGCCTGCTGCAATATGCGGCCTCCGCCTCCGCGCTTGCCGCGACGGGAACCATTCCGGGCTCCATCGCAAGGGTCTTCGCGGCGGAAGAAGGAAAGCGCGTCATCCCCTGGAAGAACTGGTCCGGCGGCCAGAGCTGCACGCCATCCGTGCGCGTTGCGCCATCCGATGAAGCCGAACTCGCGGAGATCGTAAAGGGAAGCGCCGCCCCCATTCGCGCGGTGGGCGCGGGCCACTCCTTCTCCGGCCTCGTGCCGACGGAGGGCACGCTGCTCTCGCTCGACCGCATGAGCGGGCTCGTCCGCGCGGACGCAGCGGCGGGCCGCGCGACCTTCAAGGCGGGCACGAGGCTTGGCGCGACGGGCGCAGCTCTCGCGGAGAACGGACTCGCGCTCGAGAACATGCCCGACATCAACAAGCAGACGATAGCGGGCGCGATCTCGACCGCCACGCATGGCACGGGCTCCGATATCGGCTCGCTCTCGACCTTTGTCGAGGGCATGCGGCTGATGACGGCCTCGGGAGAAGCCATCGACATAGACGCAGGGAAGACGCCGGAGCTTTTCCAGGCGGCGCGCGTATCGCTCGGCGCGCTCGGCATCGTGACGGAGACGACGCTCGCCGCGCGCCCGCTCTACAAGCTGAAGCGGCGCACATGGACGGCACCCGTCGAGGAGATGCTGGATGAGGCGCCCGAACTCTGGGCGAAGCATCGCAACTTCGAGTTCTATTACATTCCCTATTCGGGCATGACCATCGGCATCGTCAATGACGAAACGGACGAGGCCGAAACGCCCGAACCCGTGAACGAGGACGATGACGGGCTGCGCCAGCTACAGCAATTGCAGGACTGGCTCGGCTGGTCGCCTTCAGCGCGGCGCTGGGTGATCCAGAAGATCCTGGGCGGCATGGAGCCGGAGGAGCGCGTCGACTATTCGCACAAGACGCTCTCGACGGAACGCAATGTGCGCTTCAACGAGATGGAATATCACCTGCCGCGCGAGGCGGGGCCGGAAGCGCTCAAGGAAATCATCGAAGCCATCGAGACAAACGACGTGGAAGTCTTCTTCCCCATCGAATTCCGCACCGTCGCGCCGGACGACATATGGCTGAGCCCCTTCTACAGGCGCGAGAGCTGCTCCATCGCGGTGCATCGCTATCACGAAGAGGACTACACGCCCTATTTCAGCCTGATCGAGCCGATCTTCAGGAAGTATGAGGGCCGCCCGCACTGGGGCAAGCTCAACACGCTGAAGGCGGCGGACTTCGCAAGCCTCTATCCGAAGTGGAATGACTTTCTGGACGTGCGCGCGGAACTCGATCCCGAGGGCAAGTTCCTCAATCCATATCTGCGAGACGTCTTCGGTGTGGAAGCCTAGTTCACGCCACGCCTCGGCGTGATCGGCAGCGGCGCAACCTCGACGCCTTCCTCGATCAGCTCGCGCGCCTCATCCAGCGTTGCCTCGCCATAGATGTCGCGATGCTCGGTCTCGCCGTAATGGATGCGGCGCGCTTCTTCCGCGAAGGCGTCGCCCACATAGTCGCAATTCTCTTCGACATGTTTCTTCAGCGCGAGCATCATCATGCTCATCTTCTGCGCCATTTCGGCGGGCGTCGACGCGGCCACATCGCTCGCCGCGCTCTTCTTTCCGATGCTTTTTCCGATTCTGGGCGCCATCAGTGCCTTGCGCACCTTCGGGCTGCCGCAATGCGGGCAAAGCACATCGCCGGATGCGACCTGCGCGTCGAACCCTTCGGAAGAAGGGAACCAGCCGTCGAATTCGTGGTCCTTCTCGCAGAGAAGCGCGTAGCGGATCATGACACGCGCCTCGCCTGCGCGGCTTCGGGAAGGATGAAGCTGCGATCATGCCCGAGGCTCGGCACCTTGCGGCGCGCGGATGCGATGCGTTCCATGTCGATCCCGGCAAGGATGACGCCCGGCTCGTCATTCGCGGCCTCAGCGAGTATCTCGCCCCAAGGGGCGATAATGAGGCTGTGGCCATAGGTCTCGCGGCCGCATTCATGTTTGCCGCCCTGCGCGGGTGCAAAGACGAAGCAGCCCGTCTCGATGGCGCGCGCCTTCAAGAGCGTATGCCAATGCGCTTCGCCGGTCTGGCGCGTGAAGGCGGCGGGCACGGTGAGGAAATCTGCGCCAGCCTGGGCAAGCGTGCGATAGAGCTGCGGGAAGCGGACGTCATAGCAGATGGTGAAGCCGATGCGGCCCCAGGGAAGCCGCGCCAGAACAGCCTCGGCGCCCGGCTCGTAATTCTTGCTCTCACGGTAGCTCTCGCCACCCTCAAGATCGACATCGAACATGTGGATCTTGTCATAGCTCGCCGCCACCTCGCCCTCCGGCGAGAGGAGGAAGGAGCGGTTCGCAACCTTCGCGTCGGACAAACGGATCGGTAGCGAACCCAGCAGCAGCCAGATCCCTTTTTCCTTCGCAAGCGCGCGGAAGGCGGCAAGCGCCTCGTCGTCCTTTTCCTCGCGCGCCTTGTCGAAGAGGTCGCTCGTCCTGGTGACGAGAAGCGACGTCATTTCGGGCGTCATGACGAGGTCCGCACCCTTCTCCGCCGCTTCGCAGATAAGCGCCTTCGCCGCGGCGATATTCTCCGCCACGTCGCAGGACGAGCGCATCTGCACGCAGGCGGCGGTGAAACTCGGGGACGCATCACTCATGGTTCAGGCGGCGAGAAGCGGATCGAGCTTGCCGGAGGAATCGAGCGCGTAGAGATCGTCGCAACCGCCGACATGCGTGTCGCCGATGAAGATCTGCGGCACCGTGTGACGGCCATGCGCCCGGTTCATCATTTCCCGCCGCTTGTCGGCATCCATACCGACATCGATCTCCGTGAAGGAGACGCCCTTCTTCTCCAGCAGGCTTTTCGCCCGGTAGCAATAGGGGCACATCATCGTCGTATAGATCGTTACATCCGCCATGGGCGGTACTCCGTGAAATAAGTCATGCCTATCATATAGATGCACCGCCCGCGGGAACAACCCGCGCAAGGCAGAGCACCGACACCTCGGCAGCGCCAGCCTGAAGGAGCGCGCGCGAGCAGGCCTCGGCCGTGGCGCCGGTGGTCATTACGTCATCCACCAGAACGACCTTTCGCCCGGCGAGCCTTGCCCCGGCACCCTCGCGAACGGAAAAGGCCCGGGCGACGTTGCGGCGGCGCTGGTCGCCCGTCAGCCCTACCTGCGGTCTCGTCGCCCTCACCCGAATGAGGAGATCCGGCTCGTAGGCGAGCCCCGCAAGCCGCGCGACCGCCCGGCAAAGTTCAGCCGACTGATTGAAGCGGCGGGTGAAGAGCCTGCGCCGATGGAGCGGCACAGGCACCACCATGTCGGCCCCGGCGAGAATGTCCGAACCTGCGCGCAGAAGCCAGCGGGCAAAGGCCGGCGCGGCCTCCATGCGGTCCGAATATTTGAAGCGGTGGACGAGCCGCGCACTGGCGTCGCTGTAGCGCATGACGGCACGGGCCCGCGCATAGGGGGGCGGGTGAGCAATGGCGACCGCGCTGACCGCCCCCTCCCCCGCTTCATAGGGAAAGGGCATCCCCGTCACGGCACAAAAGGGCCGCTCGATGAAATCGACCTGATTCCAGCAGGAGCCGCAAAGCGCGGCATGCTCCGCAACGCCCCGGCCACAGGCAAGGCAGAGCGGCGGCAGCACGGCATCGGCAAGGCCGAGAAGCCCCTTCTGCGCCTTTTCCACCCATGCCGCGAAAGCCGCCATTGCCCCCTCTTCTTTTCTGCCTTTCGATCCTAGCATGGAGAGGGCGGCCTTGCGGCGAGGGCCTGGCGCAACCAATATGCGCGCCATGCCAGAAACACCTAGAGAAGCCGACCCCAGAATGCGCGTCTTCGACCGCCAGATGCTCCGCCGCCGCCGCGACCGCGCGGCGGATCGATTTCCCGCGCATGACTTCCTGGTACGCCGCGCGGGCGAAGACATTGTCGACCGCATCGCTGGCGTGAACCGGAGCTTCGGGATCGCCGCCGATCTCGGTGCCCATCGGGGCAGCCTGCGCACGGCAACGGCTGACGCGGCGCTTCAGGACGGCAAGATCGATACACTCATATCGGCCGATCTTTCGGCTGGCATGCTTGCCCATGCCGAAGGGGCGAGGGTCGTCGCGGATGAGGAAATGCTTCCCTTCGCCGACAAGAGCCTCAACCTGGTGACGAGCATTCTCTCGCTCCACTGGGTGAACGACCTGCCGGGCACGCTGATCCAGATCCGTCGTGCCCTGAAGCCGGACGGGCTCTTCATCGCCGCCCTCTTCGGCGGCGAGACGCTGACCGAACTCCGCCAGTCGCTGGCGGAGGCGGAGATCGAATGCGAAGGCGGCCTGTCGCCGCGCGTCTCGCCATTTGCCGATCTGCGCGATATGGGAGGCCTGCTGCAGCGCGCGGGCTTCGCCCTGCCCGTCGCCGACACGGACCGCGTAACCGTCCGCTACGCCGATCCGCTGAGACTGATGGCGGAACTGAGAGGCATGGGAGAGACGAACGCGCTGAGCGAGCGCAGGCGCACGCCGCTCAAACGCGGCACGCTCATCCGCGCCGCGGAAATCTATCGCGAGAAGTTCGGGTTGCCCGATGGACGCGTGCCCGCGACCTTCGACATCGTCATCGTGACCGGATGGGCGCCGCATGAAAGCCAGCAGAAACCGCTTGCGCCGGGCAGCGCAAATACGCGGCTGGCGGATGCGCTCGGAACGGAGGAACTGCCGGCCGGAGACAAGACGCCGCGCTAGGGATCAGCTCAGCGCCGGCACGATCACATCATTATACATGGAGATCATCGCATCGCGGACCGTGCCGACACCGGTAAGCACGGCGATACCGATGCCGGCAACGATAAGGCCATATTCCACCGCGGTAGCGCCCTTTTCGTCGGCCCGGAACGCTCGCCAGAACTCAAGAACCTTCACCATCCTCGCCCCCTTCGCTCTGCGGCGCGCCTCAAAGCAGGTCGCGCAATACCGCCACCAGCGGCTCATCCGCGGGCGGCATCGGGTATTCCCGAAGCTTCGCGGGAGATACCCATCTGAGCGCCTGCCCTTCGAGAGGGCTCACTTGTCCCTCCCACCGCCGGCATACATAAAGCGGCATCAGGAGGTGAAACCCCTCATACTCGTGGCTCGCGAAGGTCAGCGGCGCAAGACAGGCCTTCGCGACGTCGATGCCGAGTTCCTCGCGCAATTCCCGGATGAGGCAGACCTCGGGCACCTCGCCCGGCTCGACCTTTCCGCCCGGAAACTCCCAGAGACCCGCCATCGGCTTGCCTTCGGGACGGCGGGCGAGAAGAACCCGCCCATCCGCATCGACCAACGCACAGGCGGCGACGAGCACGAGCCGTTTCGGCTCACCCGCGACGCCTTTGCGTTCGTCTTCCATGGTGAAATCTCCAGGTTAAGGCAGAATGGAAGCTGCGCCGGAATGCCGCGCTTTGTGCGATCTTGGTTAAGATCGGGAAAACGCGCTCAACTGCGATAATCCGCATTGATGCGGATGTAGTCGTATGTGAGATCGCAGGTCCAGACCGTGGCGGAGGACTTGCCGACGCCAACATCCACTTCAATGTCGATATCCGAACCCTTCATGTGGCGAGCGACCGGCGTTTCGTCATAGCCGGGCACGGCCATGCCGTTCTTCGCCACATCGATACCGCCGATCCGGATCGACAGCTTGTCGCGATCAGCCGCCTCACCCGACTTGCCGACCGCCATGACGACGCGGCCCCAATTCGCATCCTCGCCCGCAATCGCCGTCTTAACGAGCGGCGAATTGGCGATAGCCATGCCGATCCGGCGAGCCGCCTGATGACTTTGCGCGCCCGAGACCGCGATACGGATGAACTTTGTAGCGCCCTCGCCGTCCTTCACCACCTGGTGCGAGAGATCGAGCATGAGGTCGTCGAGCGCCGCCCGGAAATCGCGAAGCCGCGGATCGCCTGCCCGGGTGATCGGCGTCCCATCCTTCATCGCGGCGCCCGTTGCGAAAACAAGCACCGTGTCGGAAGTGGAGGTATCGCTGTCGACCGTGATCGCGTTGAAGCTGTCGCGAACGCCCAGCAGAAGCAGCGTCTGCAGGATTTTCGCCGGGATCGCCGCATCCGTGAAAATGAAGACGAGCATGGTGGCAAGGTCCGGTGCGATCATGCCCGACCCCTTGGCGATGCCGTTGATCGTCACTTCGGCATTGCCGACTTTCACCTTGCGCGTGGCGAGCTTCGGATAGGTGTCCGTCGTCATGATGGCACGGGCGGCCTCGTCCCACTTGTCGGCGGCGGCGGCGCCAAGCGCGGCGTCGATACCCTTTACCAAGGGCTCGGGGTCCATCGGCTGGCCGATGACGCCGGTGGATGCGATGAAAACATCCTTCTGACGGCAATTCCCGGCCTGCGCGGCCGCAGCCGCCGTCGCCTTGACCGTTGCGACGCCCGCCTTGCCGGTGAACGCGTTGGAATTGCCGGAATTGACGACGAGCATGCGGCCCTCGCCGCCATCAGCAAGGGAGGACTTGCACCATTCGACGGGCGCGGAGGCGGTCTTCGAGGTCGTGAAGACACCGGCGGCCTGCGTGCCATCCACCATCTTCGCGACGAGGAGATCGGTGCGCCCCTTGTATTTGATGCCGGCGGCTGTCGTGCCGAGAAGAACACCTTCGATGGGCGGCAGCTTGGCGTATGATTTGGGCGCGAGGGGGGAAACCTTGGGCGCTGCCTTCTTCTTGACCGGCTTCCGGGCCGGTTTCTTCGCGGGCTTGGCGGCGGATTTTGCCGCGGCCTTCGGCTTTGCGGCAGCTTTGGGCTTCGCCGTCTTGCGCTGGGCGCGGGTCAGCTTCGCCTTGCTGTGCGGCTTCGCCTTTGCCTTTCCGCTCGCCTTGCGCTTCGGCTTCACCGAAGTCTTGGTGCCCGTCCGCGTCGTCTTCCTGATCGCCATACGCCGCTCCGCCTGCTAGCTGCCTCTCACGCCCGCGTTACTCTTCGGCGGGCGGCGCAAGCTGCGGGCGTCCGGACGAAGGCGCGGCCGATTCGGCGCCGATAATCTCGATCTTCGCATCGGAGCGCAATTTCTCCATGACCTTTTGCCCCTCTTCGCGCGCAATTTTCCGCACGATGTCGTCATGCGCTTCCTCCAGCGTGGGCCTCGGCAGGTCACGGAACTCAACGAGCTGGATCACATGCCAGCCGAACTGCGTCTGCACCGGCCCGGAGACCTCGCCGGGCTTCATCGCAAAGACCGCCTCTGCGAATTCCGGCACCATTTCTTCCTTCCGGAAGAAGCCGAGGTCCCCGTCATCCGGCGAGCCGGGATCGCGCGAATATTCCTTCGCCGCATCCTCGAAACTCTTGCCGCCTTCGATCTCGGCTGCGACCTTTTTCGCCTGCTCCTCGCTTTCGAGCAGGATATGGCGGGCATGGGCTTCCTGCTCCGCCGGAGCTTCGGCAATATTCTTTTCGTACCAGGCCCGAACCGCTTCATCGGTGACCTTGTCCTGCATGAGCTGGACCCAGTAGACGTCGCGCAGCGCCTTTTCGTTGAAGTATTCCTGCCGGCGCTTGACCGCGGGATCGTCGTCCACATGCTTTTCCTTCGCCTCAAGCGCGACGACCCGCCTGTCGATCAGCATGCCGAGGAGATACTGGAAGCGGATCTGGGGCTCGAGCTGGGCCAGCGCCGCTCCCATTTCCTCATCCGCCATGGCGAGATCCGAATAGCGGATCGGCGTCCCGTCGACCTTTGCCACCACCTCGTCGGGAACATCCTTCTCCTGGGCGGAAACGGGCCCCGCAACCGAGACGGCGAAGAAAATCGCCAGAACGGCGGCCAGAGAGGTGGCCTTGGCGGCCGGACGGCGGAAAACGGGCATGGGGCGAACCTTCCTTGTAGCGATAAGCGGCCCTTCGGGCTCAATGGCAGAGCGAACCGGTCAAAACGGGCCGAATTTGGGCCGGCCATAATGGAGCCCGCGACCCGGTCACACAAGCGCCACACCCCGCCCCTAAAGGGTGCGACTACCGGCAAAATGCGAGCTTCCGCCACGATCCGATGGGGCCCGCGCTCGATTGACAAGCCAGAGACGCCCCCTTACATCGGGAGCGCACCGCAAGAGGAATTTGACCTGATGGCAAGCTTGGGCGCCTTCGCCAAGCGTCTTTTCGGCTCCTCCAACGACCGGAAGATCAAGGCTTACAAAGCCCGTGTCGAAGCGATCAACGCGCTCGAAACGGATATGGCCGCACTGAGCGACGACGCTCTGAAGGCCAGGACCGCGGAATTCCGCGCCCGCCTCGCAGATGGCGCGACCCTCGACGAGCTCCTGCCCGAAGCCTTCGCCGCCGTGCGGGAAGCCGCCAAGCGCACGCTGGGCCAGCGTCACTACGACGTGCAGCTCATCGGCGGCATGGTGCTGCATGAAGGCAACATCGCCGAGATGAAGACAGGCGAAGGCAAGACCCTCGTTTCGACGCTCGCGGCCTATCTGAACGCGCTGCCGGGCAAGGGCGTGCATATCGTCACCGTGAACGACTATCTCGCCAAGCGAGACGCCGAATGGATGGGCCAGGTCCACCGCTTTCTCGGCCTTGAGGTCGGCGTGATCCTGCACGGACTCGACGACAATCAGCGCCGCGAGGCCTATGCGGCGGACATCACCTACGCCACGAACAATGAGCTCGGCTTCGACTATCTGCGCGACAACATGAAGTACCAGCTCACCTCCATGGTGCAGCGCGGCCATGCCTTCGCGATCGTCGACGAAGTGGACTCGATCCTGATCGACGAAGCGCGCACGCCGCTCATCATCTCAGGACCGCTCGACGACAAGTCGGATCTCTATCTCTCGATTGACGAGGTAATCCCGCTGATCGGCGAGGAGGACTACGAACTCGACGAGAAGCAGCGCACGGTGAACCTCACCGAGGACGGCAACGAGCGCATTGAGGAGATTCTCAGGGAGCGCGGCATCCTCGAAGAAGGCAGCCTCTACGACATCGAGAACATCTCCATCGTTCACCATGTGAACAACGCGTTGCGCGCGCACAAGATGTTCCAGAAGGACAAGGATTACATCGTCAAGGCGGGAAAGGTCGTCATCATCGACGAGTTCACCGGCCGCATGATGGAAGGCCGGCGCTATTCCGACGGGCTGCACCAGGCGCTCGAGGCGAAGGAGCGCGTGCCGATCCAGCCGGAGAACCAGACACTCGCCTCGATCACATTCCAGAACTACTTCCGCATGTACGAAAAGCTCTCGGGCATGACGGGTACGGCGATGACGGAAGCGAACGAATTCGCCGACATCTACGGCCTCGAAGTGGTCGAGATTCCGACCAACAAACCGATCGCCCGCATGGACGAGGATGACGAGGTCTATCGCACGGCGCGCGAGAAATACGAGGCGATGATCGCCGAGATCGAGGATTGCGCGAAGCGCGGCCAGCCCGTGCTCGTGGGCACTACCTCGATCGAAAAGTCCGAAACGCTTTCCGAGCTTCTGAAGAAGAAGAAGGTCAAGCACAAGGTGCTCAACGCCCGCTACCACGAGCAGGAAGCCCATATCGTGGCTCAGGCCGGTGTACCCGGTGCGATCACCATCGCGACCAACATGGCGGGCCGGGGCACCGACATTCAGCTTGGCGGCAATCTGGAAATGCGGCTTGCCGACGAGACGGCCGGCATCGAGGATGAAGCTGCCCTTGCTCGCAAGACGGAAGAAGTGAAGGCGGACATCGAGGCGAAGAAGCGCCAGGCGCTTGAAGCCGGCGGCCTCTACGTGATCGGCACGGAACGCCACGAAAGCCGCCGCATCGACAATCAGCTTCGCGGCCGCTCCGGGCGCCAGGGCGACCCCGGTCGATCCAAGTTCTACCTGTCGCTCGAAGACGATCTGATGCGCATCTTCGGCACCGACCGCATGGACGGCATGCTGCAGAAGCTCGGCCTTCAGGAAGGCGAGGCGATCGTCCACCCCTGGATCAACAAGGCGCTTGAAAAGGCGCAGCAGAAGGTCGAGGCGCGCAACTACGACATCCGCAAGAATCTGCTGAAGTTCGACAATGTGATGAACGATCAGCGCCGCGCGATTTTCGAACAGCGCATCGAACTCATGCGGGCCGATGATATTTCCGACACCGTAGATGACATGCGCCGCCAGGTGATCGACGACATGGTTGCCCTGCATGTGCCCGAAAAGGCCTATGCCGAACAATGGAACCTTGCCGGTCTGAAGGAAGACGCGAAGAAGACGCTCGATCTGGACTTGCCGGTGGAGGAATGGGCCGAAGAGGAAGGCATTGCGGACGAGGAAATCCGCGAGCGCATCCAGTCGGCCTCCGATCGCCTCATGGCGGCGAAAACGGCACAGGTCGGGCCGTCGCTCATGCGGCAGGTCGAGAAGGCCGTTCTGCTGCAGACGCTGGACCATCACTGGCGCGAACATCTGATGATGCTCGATCATCTGCGCCAGGCCGTGGGGCTGAGAGGCTATGCCCAGCGCGATCCGTTGAACGAATACAAGTCCGAAGCCTTCGAGCTCTTCGAAAGCCTGCTCTCCCGGCTTCGCGAGGACGTGACGCGCCAGCTTTCCGTTGCGCAGTTCGTGACGGAAGAACAGGCGCCCAGAATCGAAAACGAACCTCTGCCGGAGATGCATGCGCATCACGCCGACCCGACAACGGGCGAGGAAGAGATTTCGGATGGCGACACGGCGACGGTCCAGCGCACGGTGCGGAACGATCCCGGCGTCGCTGCCGATCCGAACGATCCGGGCACCTGGGGCAAAACCCCGCGAAACGCGCCCTGCCCTTGCGGCTCGGGCAAGAAATACAAGCATTGCCACGGCGCGCTCTGAGATAGCTGTCGCCGCAAAAACGAATCGCCGAAACGAAAAGAGCCGCATCCGAGGATGCGGCTCTTCTCTTTCGTCTATCCCGCGTCAGGCGCGATGGCCGCCCGAGCCTGCCTTCTTCAGATGGTGCCCCGCCAGGAAATAATGCGCTGCCGCCCAGATATTCAGTAGCGCCGTTCCGAACAGCGCCCAGCGCAGCGACTGGTTACCCATGCCGAAGCTGTGATTGAAGATGTCCGAAAGGATTCCGACGAATTGCGGCCCGAAGCCGAGGCCGATGATGTTGATGATGAACAGCATCACCGCCGAGGCCAACGCACGCTTGGCAGGCGGCGTGAGCGTCTGGATCATCGCGAAGGAGGGCCCCAGATAGAAGGCGCCGAGGAACGAAATCGGCACATAGAGGACCCAGAGGATCGAAACGCCATGGCTTCCGATATGGAAGACGGGCCAGTTGTCGGTGAGATAGAACGCAACGATAAAGGGCACGACGAGGATCTTCGCCCATGCGACGACCCATGTGTTCCAGCGCGCATCCTTCGCCGCCAGGTGGTCCGTCAGCCGCCCGCCGATATAGGCGCCGAGACCGCCCACGATGCCGACCATCAAGGCGAGATAGCTCGAGACCTCGCCGATCGACATGCCATGAGTGCGGATGAGGAATGCCGGACCCCACATCACACCGCCATACCCGACAAAGGAAGTTATGGTCACACCGACCACGACATGCCGCGCGGCGGCCGTGTGCCAGAGATGATGGAACCCCTCCTTGACGATCTTTAAGCCGGTGCGAAAGTTGAGCGGCGCGTCGTGCTTCTCCGGCGCCATCCCGTCCGCACCGCCCCGGGGCGGCTCGACAAGCGTGAAACGCACAATGAGCGCCAGGATGAGACCGGGCAGACCGACGACGAAGAAAGCCGCGCGCCAGCCATACCAGACCGCAACCCAGCCGCCGACGAGGAAGCCGATCATCACGCCGAAATAGACGCCGAGCGAATAGACGGCCATGGCGCTTGCGCGCTCGTTCGGCGCGTACATGTCTGCGATCATCGAATGAGACGGGGGGCTGGAGCCGGCCTCGCCGATACCGACGCCGATGCGCGCCAGCGCAAGCTGCCAGAAATTCGTCGCCAATCCGCAAAGCGCGGTCATGCCGCTCCAGATCGCGATGGCCCAGGCGATGATGTTGCGCCGGTTGCCGCGGTCGGCAATGAGCGCGATCGGAATGCCGAGGGTGGCATAGAAGATCGCAAAGGCGATGCCAGACAGGAAGCCTAGCTGGGTATCCGACAACATGAGTTCCGCCTTGATGGGCTCAAGAAGGATTCCCATGATGTTTCGATCGACATGGCTCGACGTATAGCCGAGCACCAGGATCATGAGCGCATAACGTCGATAGCCCGGCGACAGCTTTGCAGGCGCTGTCTCCTTGGCCATTGCAGCTTCGGCCATTCCCTCTCCCCTCGATTTTCCGTGTTCTTGTCGCGCAACTCTAGAGACGGTTGGACCTGCCTGCAATCTCGCCCGCTTGCGGCGGCGCCCCGCGCTGCCATAATCCCCGGCAACGAAAAACCACAACGCAGAACAGCGAGGCCGAAATGACCGGGAAAAGCCCCACGCCATTCACGATCGAAATTCCGCAAGGGAAGCTCGATGCAATCATGGCGAAGGTGCGCGCCTATGAATGGCATGAAATGCCGGAGATCGCGCCCGGCGCGGATCGCTGGGCCTATGGCACCGACATGGAATATATGCGTGAACTTTGCACCTACTGGGCAGAGAAGTTCGACTGGCGCGCGGCAGAGAAGAAACTGAACGCCTTTCCCCAGTTCCATGCCGAGGTGGACGGACAGAATATCCACTTCATTCATGTGAAAGGGTCCGGATCGAACCCGGAGACGGTCGTTCTCACGCATGGCTGGCCGGGCTCAGTCTTCGAATTCTATGGCGTCATCGAACAGCTCGCTCATCCAGAGAAATTCGGCGGCAACCCCGAGGACGGTGTGAACCTCGTCGTACCTTCACTTCCCGGTTACGGCTTTTCCGGCAAGCCGAAGAAACCCATCGGCCCGCGCGGAACGGCGGCGCTTTGGGACAAGCTGATGCGCGAGGTGCTCGGCTACGAGACCTATATCGCGCAAGGCGGCGATTGGGGGTCCGTGGTTTCGGGCTGGCTGGCCTACGACCACGCGGTGACGAAGGGCGGCGGCTGCAAGGCAGTTCACCTCAACATGTATGGCGTTCGGCCCGCGGCGCTGCCCGAAACGGAAGCAGAGCAGCAATGGGCAGCCGGCGCGGCCATGACGTTCGAGCTCGAAAGCGCCTATCTGCGTTTGCAGATGACGAAGCCTCAGACGCTTTCCTACGGCATGATGGACAGCCCCGTCGGCGCGGCTGCCTGGATCGTCGAGAAATTCAACGGATGGTCCGACAGGCGTGGACCGGGAGGCCAGGAGCATATCGAGAATGCCTTCTCGAAGGACCAGCTTCTCACCAACATCATGATCTATCTCGTTACCGGAACCTTCAACACCGCCACATGGTTCTATCGCGGCATGTTCGAGGAAGGCGGCACCAACATGGCGCCGGGAACGCAGGTCGACATTCCGACCGGGATCGCGAACTACCCGAAGGAATTTCTCGTCTTTCCTCCGCGCAGCATGGTGGAGAAGGGTTACAACATCGTCCGCTGGAGCGATTTCGAACATGGTGGACATTTTGCGGCGCTCGAAACCGGCAAGGTCTTCGCCGATGACCTGCGCGCATTTATCAACCAGGTGAAGGGGTAAGACACACGCCATGTCACATCGCATCGTGCCCGCCGATCCCTTCACCATTCATGTGCCGGATGCGGAGATCGAAGACCTGAAGCGCAGGCTTCAGCGTACGCGTTTTCCGAACGAGCCGCTCGGCAACGAGAACTGGGAGTACGGTACGAGCCTGCCATACATGGAGCGGCTCATCGAATATTGGCGCGACGATTTCGACTGGCGCGCGGCGGAGGCGAAGCTCAACCGCTTTCCGCAGTACCGCGCAACGCTGACGGATGACGACGAAGAAGACCACACGATCCACTTCCTCTATGAGCGCGGCTCGGGGGACAATCCCATCCCCCTGATCCTCACGCATGGCTGGCCATCGACCTTTCGCGAATTTCTGGACGTTGTCGATCCCCTGGCCCATCCGGAAAAATATGGACGCGACGGACCTGCCTTCGACGTAATCGTGCCATCGCTTGTCGGTTATGGCTTTTCCTCGCTGCCCCGCAAGCCGATAGGCCCGGCGGCCATCGCCGATCTCTGGCACCGTCTGATGACCGAGGTTCTCGGCTACGACCGCTACGCCGCACAGGCTGGCGACTGGGGGAGTTTCGTGACCTCGCGTCTCGCCCTGCAGCATGCCGGCAGCCTGATGGGCATACACCTCACCATGTTGCCGCTGCGGCCAGCGCTGAAGCACGAAAGCCAGCCGCCCGTGAGCGAGGAAGAAGGTCACTGGATTGCAGGAATGCAGAAATGGTGGCGGCAGGAGGAGGGCTACCGCTCGATCCAGTCCACGAAACCGATGGCGCTCGCCTTCGGCCTGATGGACAGCCCGGCCGGCCTCGCGGGCTGGCTCGCCGACAAATATTACCGGCTCGGCGATACCGACAAGACCGACATGATGGAAGGCATGATCGCCCGCTTCCCCTTCGACGACATTCTGACCCAGTTTTCGATCTACTGGTTCACCGGCACGATCAATTCCGCGAACACACTCTACAAGGCGGGACCGGCGGAGGGCTCCGCGCAACTTCTTCCCGGCGAGAAGGTTCTCGTTCCTACGGCCTATTCCGAATATCCGATCGACGTCCTGCCGGACACGCCGCGCTCCTGGGCCGAGCGCAGCTACAACATCGTGCGCTGGCGCATCATGGACCGGGGCGGCCATTTCGCGGCGATGGAGGAGCCGGAACTCTTTGCTGACGACGTGCGGGACGCTTTTCGCGAAATGGGCGTGACGAAGGGAGGCGCCACCACATGACGCTCGAGCAGGGACTTGCCTTCGGTATCCTTTTCCTTGCTCTCGTCCTCTTCGCATCAGGCAAGCTGCGTCACGACATCGTCGCGCTCATCGCGCTGGTGGCCGTCGGCCTAGCCGGCCTCGTGGAGCCTGCCGAAATCGTCTCCGGTTTCGGTCACCCGGCCGTCATAACGGTTGCGGCTGTGCTCGTAGTGTCGGAAGCGCTGCGCACATCGGGGCTCGTCGATGTCGTCGTGCAGAGGATCGGACCTCTCACGAAGACCGCAACCGGACATATCGCCATCCTCACCGGTGTCGTCGCTCTCGCTTCATCCTTCATGAACAATGTGGGAGCGCTCGCCATCATGCTGCCGGTTGCACTTGCGACGGCAACGGAGCGCGGCCGCCCGCCGGCGATGCTCCTCATGCCCATTGCCTTCGGCTCGATGCTCGGCGGCATGATCACGCTGATCGGAACGCCGCCCAACATCATCATCGCAAGCTTCCGCCGCTCTTATGCGGAGGAGCCTTTCCACATGTTCGACTTCGCATGGGTCGGACTGCCGATCGCCGTCATCGGCATTCTCTTCATCGCGCTTGGCGCCTGGCGGCTCATTCCACGCGAACGCAAGGGCGGCGTGCAACCTGAAGACATGTTTTCCCTCGAGGAATATGTCATCGAGGTGCGCGTTCGCGACAAGAGCCCGCTTGCGGGACGGCGCGTCGCGCATATGGAAACGGCGGCGGGCGAAGAGATCGCAATTGCGGCGCGCATACGCGAAGATGGCCAGCTCTACCAGCCGGAGTCCTGGCAGCCGATCGCGGCGGGCGATCTTTTCATCCTGCGCGCCGACCCGGCCGAACTCACCGAATTCCTCGACACGCAGGGGCTCGAACTTGTCGGCCCCGACGGCGATATACGCTCAGACATCACCAGCAGCGACCTGAAGCTGATGGAAGCCATTGTCGGGCCGAACTCGCAGCTGATCGGCTTCGGGCCGCGCACGCTCGCTCGCCTCTCACAGGGCGAGTTTCAGCTCTTCGCCGTCGCACGCCAGGGCGAACCCATCGGCGGCCGCCTGCACAATGTCCGCTTCCAGACAGGCGATGTGCTTCTCCTGCAGACCCGCGAAGGAGAAGACCTGAAGGTGCCCGTCGAACTCGGACTGCTGCCGTTGCCCGAACGCGGCCTTCGCCTCGGCGGTCCGCGCAGGCTCGGGACCGCCTTCGCGATCTTCGCCGGCGCCATCGGGCTTTCGATGACGGGCATCCTGCCGATCGCCGTCGCCTTCATCGCGGCTATCGTCCTCTATGTCATCATCGGGATATTGCCGCTGCGCGATCTCTACCGGCATATCGACTGGCCTGTGATCGTGCTTCTCGGCGCGATGATTCCGGTGGGCCAGGCATTGCAGAATACCGGCGCCGATCTTCTCATCGCCGAAACCATCGCGGGCATGGCGGATACGCTGCCCGTCTGGGCCGTCGTAGCGCTTCTTCTCATTGCCACCATGGTGCTGACGGACGTCGTGAACAATGCCGCCACGGCGCTCATCATGGCGCCGATTTCCATAGCGATCGCGCAGGTGCTCAACGTGAACCCGGATGCATTCCTGATGACCATCGCCATAGGCGCGAGCTGCGCCTTTCTGACACCCATCGGCCATCAGTCGAACACGCTCGTGATGGGCCCGGGCGGCTACAAGTTCTCGGATTACTGGAGGCTTGGCCTTCCGCTGGAAACCGTGGTCGTTCTCGTCGCGGTACCGCTGATCATGTTCTTCTGGGCCTGATCTTCAGGAGAGACTGAGACGCCCCATGGCGAGGAACTTCTCGCGGCGGACACGCCTGAGGGAGTCGGCATCGAGTTTCTCGAGACCCTTTAGCTCCTCGGCGATTGCATCGCCCGTCTCCTTGATCATCTGATTGCGCTCGCGATGCGCGCCGCCTACCGGCTCGGGCAGGATTCGATCTATCACGCCGAGTTCATGCAGATGCTGCGCGGTGATCTTCATCGCCGTCGCCGCGTCCTTTGCCTTGTCGGAACTCCGCCACAGAATGGAGGAGGCGCCTTCGGGCGAGATCACGCTGTAGATCGAGTGTTCGAGCATCAGCACGCGATTGCCGCAGGCGATGCCGATGGCGCCGCCGGACATGCCCTCGCCGATGATCACCGAAACGAGCGGAACGCCAAGAGAGAGACAACGGTCGGTTGAGCGCGCAATGGCTTCTGCGACGCTACGCTCTTCGCTTTCCATCCCCGGATAGGCACCCGATGTGTCGGCGAGCGTGACAACGGGGATGCCGAAGCGCTCGGCAAGCGTCATCAGGCGAATCGCCTTGCGATAACCTTCCGGGCGGGCCATTCCGAAATTGTGTTTCAGACGGCTCTGCGTGTCCGAGCCCTTTTCATGGCCGATGAACATCACCGAACGTCCGCGAAACCTGCCGATGCCTCCGACGATGGCCGCGTCCTCGCCATAGACGCGGTCGCCCGCGAGCGGCGTGAAATCTTCAGCAAGACGTTCGACATAATCGAGGAAATGCGGCCTTGCCGGGTGACGCGCCACCTGAACTTTTTGCCAGGGCGTCAGTGAGGCATATGTTTCCTGAAGAAGCTGGGCGGCCTTCTGTTCGAGCTTCGCCACTTCGTCGCCGATACTGACGGACGGATCTTCCTGGGCGAGGAGCTTCAGCTCCTGCACCTTCCCTTCAAGTTCGGCAATCGGTTTCTCGAAATCGAGATAGGTATGCATCGCGCTCCGGCAGCTCCTGTCCGGCCGCAAGCTGCGGAACCGGGCAGCGGACCTTCATGGGGACCCGCTTTTTTTGCAAGTGCGCGGCACACTGGCCCGCCCCCGCGCCCTTGTCAACCGGCCCGGAGATCGAAGGTAAATGGCGGAATCCTGCGGTTCACGGCCCGGCTGTCACAAAACCCTCTTCATCCCCGTCTTCTTCATGAAAAACGTCCACCCCATACATGGAGGAGGCCCCATTGGCCGAACTGATATCCCCCCTTTCCCGCCGCAGCCCCCTAAAGCGGGTGGTCCTCGCCCTTTTCGCCCTGGTCTGGCTAATCAACGCAATCTGGATGCTGGCCGACCCTGCCGGCTGGTATGCGAGCATCGACGGCGTGTCCAATACCGGGCCTTATAACCCCCATTTTGTGCGCGATATCGGCGTCGCCTATCTGATGCTCGCCCTGTTGAGCGGGGCGGCGATCCGGTGGCCGGTTCATGCCACCGCTCTGCTCGGCGCTGTGACGCTCTATCTCGGTCTCCACGCCCTGCTCCATGTATGGGACATAGCCGCAGCACGGCTTCCCATCGAGCATGTGCTGGTCGACCTGCCGGGCGTCTTCCTGCCCCCTTTCATTTCCGCGGCGCTCACATGGTGGTGCGCACCGGCACGGACGGCAGCCTGAAGGAGAGGCATTATGCTGAAAAATCTCATCGAACGATTGATCCGCAGGCAGGAGGCGATCACCGGCGAGAGCGCGGATTTCATGCGCGATCTCCATGCAGGATCACCGGGCGGTTTCTGGCGTTTTGCGCTGTTCGTCCCCATGAGCCGGCACCGCGGAACACTGCCGCTCAATGCAGCCTGCGCCGTCCGCATCGCGGCGGTCCACGCCGAGGATTGCGGTCCTTGTCTTCAAACCGTCATCAACCTGTCACTCGACGCGGGCGCGAGCCCGGAAATCCTCCGCGCCGCCATCGAGGAAAATCTCGAGCCCATGGACGAGGAGACGAAACTCGCCTTCGAGTTTGCCCGTCATCTCGTCGCGCGCGACCCGAGGTCCGAAGACCTCCGCAGCACCATCGAGCGGCGCTGGGGCAAGGCGGGGATAAGCGAGATCGCGCTCGCTATCGCTTCGTCGCGGGTCTTTCCAACGGTCAAGCGAGCGATGGGATATGGTCAGGCCTGTCAGCGCGTCGTCATTGCAGGCGAGCAAACCGAGGCGGCGCTGGGAACGGCGAGGGCGGCATGACCGGCGGATCGGACAACAACCGGGAGGCGGAGGCCGTCTTCGAACGGCATCGCCCGCGCGCCTTCGGTGTCGCCTACCGGATTCTGGGTTCCGCGAGTGACGCGGAGGATGTGGTTCAGGAGGCGTGGTTCCGCTGGCGAAACGCGGACACCGCCAACATCCGCAATCCCGAGGCCTGGCTGGTAACGACAGTGGCACGGCTCGGCATCGACCAGCTTCGCGCCGCGCGCGCCAAGCGCGAAACCTATATCGGCCCCTGGCTGCCGGAACCGATCGTCTCGGCCGCCCTCGAATCGGAACCGACGCCGGAAGACCGGCTCTCGCTGTCCGACGATATTTCGATGGCGCTACTCCACGTTCTGGAACGTCTGGCGCCGGAGGAGCGGGCGGCATTCCTGCTGCACGATGCCTTCGACTACGATTATGGCGAACTTTCCGCGCTTCTGGGCAAGTCGGAAGCCGCCTGCCGCCAGACGGTGAGCCGCGCCCGCAAGCGCGTGCAGGAAACCCATCCCCGTTTCGACACAAGCAGCCGCGAACATCTCCGCCTCGCAAGCGCCTTCAGCGCCGCAATCGCGAACGCGGACCCGCAAGCACTGATCGATTGCCTGAACGAGGATGTCGTCTTCCATTCGGATGGCGGTGGAAAGGCGCTCGCAGCACTCAATCCGCTCTACGGCCCGGACCGCGTGATGCGGTTCTTCATGGGCATACTGAGGAAGCGGCCCGAGAACTTTGCGGTGGAACCTGCGACAGTGAACGGATTGCCCGGCTTCATCATGCATGACGAAGAGGGCGTGCATTCGGCGCTGAGTTTCGGCGTGAGCGACGGCCGCATCTCCGCGCTCTACATGATCCGCAATCCCGACAAGCTGGCGCGGATCGAAAAGCGCTAGGACGCCTTGTTGCCCTTCTTGGCAAGAGGATGATGCGTCTGCACGAGCTCCTTCAGACGCTCGTCGAGGACATGCGTGTAGATCTGCGTGGTAGAGATATCGGCATGGCCGAGCATCTGTTGTACGGCCCGCAGATCGGCACCATTGGCAAGCAAATGACTTGCGAAGGCATGGCGGAGCGTATGCGGCGAGACACGCGTGGGATCGAGCCCGGCGGCAACGGCGAGATCTTTCAGGAGCTGTGCGAAACGGTGACGGGTGAGGTGACCCTGACGTCCGCGGGACGGAAACAGCCAGGGTGAAACCTGGTCCCCGAGACGCATCGAGCGAAGAGGAAGATAGGCGTCGATGGAGGCTCGCGCCGTTTCGGAGAGCGGCACCAGGCGCTCGCGCCCGCCCTTGCCGCTTACCGCGAGGAACCGCTCATCGCCACGCACCGCCGAAAGCGGCAAGCCGACGAGCTCCGAGACGCGAAGCCCCGTCGCATAGAGCACTTCCATCAGGCAGACGAGCCGCGCGCGCTTGTAGGCGAGCACGGCTTCTTCCTGCGTGCGTCCATCCTCGGCGCGCTGCGCGGCGGAAAGAAGCGCATCCACCTCCTCGACCGTCAGCGTCTTTGGCAACGGCCGGGCACGGCGCGGACCTTCGATCGAGCCGCAGGGATCGTCGGAACGGATATTCTCGGTGAAGAGAAAACCGTGGAACTGGCGAATGGCGGAAAGCCTGCGCGCGGCAGTCGACGCGGAGAGCCCCTGATCCGAAAGGCCCTCCAGATAGTCTCGAATATCTTTCGTGGTAGCGCCGGTCGCCGGTTTTCCTCGCGCCGTCAGAAATGCCGAAAAATCCTTGAGATCGCGCTCATAGGCATCGAGCGTGTTGCGGGCAGCACCGCGCTCCGCGCTCAGCATTTCGAGAAATGCTTCCAGATGTTGTCCGCGTTCCCGAGACTCTTTCGACATTGAACTCACCTTTTACTCAACCGCGTCCGGCATTACTTCTCGCCATCAACGCTTCCAGGGCGAGGCGGCGCGCCTCGCTTTCAAGACCGACGGCGCGAAGGCTCGATACGGCCTGCGCCGATGCCCGCGGATGTACGGCGCCCGGACCTTCCCGGCCGATCGCATCAAGCGCAAGCAACACAGCTTCACCCACAGCATTTCTCGCGCCCGCCGCCTGCATCCGGTTGAGCAAGGCCTCGGGCGGAACCTTGCCCGTCAGCGCACCTCGCGCATCGAGCAATGCATCCCAAACCGCCGGATCGAGCTGAAAGCCGAGCGCATCGAGCAGCATGGCTTCGCTCGCAGCGTAGAACTGCGTGGTTTTCACGCCGGATTTGAGGTCGGCGACGATCTCTGCCGACAATGTCTTCGCATCGAAGCCGCTTGCGGACCCACCTTCCACACGCATCAGCCCGGTCAACTCGCGGGCATCGCGGCCGAGCGTCTGCCCGCCGGAGGTCACAAGCGTGAGCCATTGCTGGGCTTTCGTCCTCTCGCCGATCGCGATGAACGCGCGCGCTGCCGCAGCCGCCAGCGGACGGAGCGCCTCATTGGGCTCCATATTGTCCAGTTCCGGATATAGGGCCTCCACCGTCGGATAGTAGAGGCCTGCGGCTTCGGCGGTCGCAAAAGCGAGCTTGAAAAGCCGGATGCGCTCATCCGCCGCAACCGCGGAAGAGATCGACTGGTAGATCATTGCACGGCGGAGCGGCGAGGCCTCCGGAATATCGGAGGTGAGGAGACCTGCCAGTTGCTCGGGCGTGAAGCGCGGCTTGCGATAGAAGGCGGCGAGCTGCCGCCCGTTGATCAACCCGTAGGCCGCGGCCCTTTCGGCCGCTTCGACCTTCCGTTCGGCCGGGATGGAGGGATCGTCCAGAAGCGAGGGAAGAAGCGCGGGCGCGGCAATGGCTACCGCGTTCTCCGGCAGATCGCGCTTTGCCAGCCTGTAGAACGCCGCATCGACGATCCCCAGCTCGTTGGGTTCCGGCGCGCGCAGAACGATGCCTGCCGCTGCCTCGCTCGCCAGCGAATAGAAAAGCGGATCGTCGAGCCCTTCCTCGCGAGCCAGATCGAGCGTCAGGCTTGCAATCTCCCGATTGCCCGCCGCGAGCTGACAATAGGCGCTGAGCTTCACGGAGAAGGCCGCCATGGCGTCATGCGCCGGATCGTTTCCGGGCGGAATGTCCTTCAGCGCCTCGCAAGCGAGTCTTTCGTCATCCTTGGCGAGAGCGGCGCGCGCCAGTCCGGCGGCGACGCCGGGAGAGCGGTCCCGGCCGGCGGCCTGCGCAAGTTCCAGAGCCGCCTCCGTATGACCGGCCGCAATCAGCAGATTGAGGCGCGTTGCCAGGAGAGAGCTTGCGCTGCCGGCGCCTTCGGGCGGCTGCGCCCCGGTAAGAAGCAGGCGGCGGGCCAGGTCGCTCACGATGGGGGAGCGGGAAGGCACGGGAAGCCGGCCAAGATAGTTGTCGATATCCGCGCGCGAGGCGCCGCGCCACATGTCGCTTCCGAAACCACCCTGCTGCGCGCTCAAGAGCCCCGCCGTGGAAGCATCGACACCTGAAAGAGTACCGATTTCGATACCGGCCCCACCCTGCCCCGGAACGGAGCCGAGGACACGGACGGACGGACCGGAAGGCTCGATCCCGGCGGGGAAGAACTGCGAAGGACGGGAAGGGACTGGGTCGGGGGCAGCAGATGAGGGTGTCGTTGCGCCGAAGCCCGGCGGAACGATGCTCTGCGGCCCCGCAGCCGGATCGCCGCCGCCGGAGCCGCTTGAACCGGGTTCGGCAAGGGACTGGGGCACGGGCCGGACGGGCTGCATGCCATCGGGCGCCTGCAGCACATTCGCCTCTTGAGCGAAGGCTGCGGCGGCGGAAACCGATACCGAGGCGAAAAGCGCCAACCCGGCGGCAAGATGCCGCCGTGCCGTCGGCTTAACGCGTGAACTGGTCATTCGGGAGAACCTTCTCCACTGTCTGGGCCTGCGGCTCGACCGCCTGATCCAGATAAAAAAGCCCACCCACGACGACGATCACGAGGATAACGGCAAGGGCGAGAAAACTGGTAGCACGGCTCATGATTCTTCCTTCTTGTGGTTCGAGACCGCGGGGCCTCGACCTTCGGGTTCATGCCGCCGGGACAGTCATCCAGCCATAAGGTCCGCTTGCGGCGAAATTTGGGCGCGACTCGGCCCTCGCAAGGCCTTATCTACAGCCCTGAGCGGCTGCAACCCCGTTAACGATTATCTAAAATCCGGAATTTCCATCCGGTGAAGGATGGGAGACTAGGCCAACAAGGTTAAGGCGGCCAGAATGGCCGAATGCCTCAAGATCAGACAATGGAATGATGAAGCCAGGCGACCAGAAAGAGCCGGACGAACGTCTGGACGAAAGGGATGAGAACGAGGCGCTTTCGCCGGTTCCGCTCGCCGAGCGTTCGATCGTTCTCGTCGGCCTGATGGGGGCCGGCAAAACGACCGTCGGGCGCCGTCTCGCGCGGCGCCTCGACCTTGCATTCGTGGATACGGATGCCGAGATAGAGCAGGCGGCTGGCGAGACTATCCCCGAAATCTTCGAGCGGCGCGGCGAAGCGACCTTCCGCGCGGGAGAGCGCCGGGTGATCGCGAGGCTTCTCGGAGAGGGGCCGCGCGTCCTCGCCACAGGTGGCGGCGCCTTCATGGACCCTCTCACCCGTGCCAACATTGCGGCCCGCGGCATTTCGGTCTGGCTCAAGGCGGATCTCGACGTATTGATGAAGCGCGTGGGCAAGCGCGGCGACCGCCCGCTGCTGCAGACCGGCGATCCGCGGGAAACGATGAAGAAGCTGATGGACCTGCGCTACCCCGTTTACGCGGAAGCCGACATCACGATCGAGAGCCTCGAGGGACCGCACGATGCGGTCGTCGATGAGGTGATGGAGAAACTGACGCGCTTCCGCGCGGAACATGCCGCGGAGGCAAACGCCGGTGGCCGGGAATGACTGACGACATGAAGAAGGTAAGGGTTGAACTTGGCGACCGGGCCTATGACATCCTAGTCGGGCCCGGCCTCATTGCCGATGCGGGTCATCATCTTGCGCCCCTGCTCCGCCGCAATCGTGTGGCCATCGTCACCGACGAAACGGTTGGCAGGCTTCACCTTCCTTCTCTCGAGAAAAACCTCGACGCAGCAGGCATCCGCCATTCGGCGATCAAGCTCCCGGCGGGCGAAAGCACGAAATCCTTCACGCAGCTCGAAAAGCTGACCGAGTGGCTTCTCGGCGAGGAAATCGAGCGCGGCGACCTCGTGATCGCATTGGGCGGCGGCGTCATCGGCGACCTCACGGGATTCGCCGCCGCAATCCTGCGCCGCGGCGTCGACTTCGCCCAGATACCGACGACACTGCTATCGCAGGTGGACAGCTCCGTCGGCGGCAAGACGGGCATCAACACGAAGCATGGCAAGAACCTCGCCGGCGCTTTCCACCAGCCGCGCCTTGTGCTCGCGGATACGGACGCCTTGCAGACGCTGCCCATGCGCGAATTTCTCGCAGGCTATGCCGAGGTCGTGAAATACGGCCTCATCGGCGACCGCGACTTCTTCGATTGGCTGGAAGCGAATGTCGACCGCCTGAAGGACGGCGATGTCGAAGCGCGTATCCACGCCATCGTAAAGAGTTGCGAGGCCAAGGCCGCGACCGTCGCCGCCGACGAACGCGAAGGCGGCGTCCGCGCCCTGCTCAATCTCGGCCATACTTTCGGTCATGCACTCGAAGCGGCCACCCGCTTCTCGGACCGCCTCGTTCATGGCGAAGGCGTAGCCGTCGGCATGACACTCGCCTTCGAGCTTTCCGCCCGGCTCGGCCTGTGCCCGCGCCAGGATGCGGTGCGTGTCCGCCAGCATCTCGCCCGCGCAGGCCTGCCCTGCTCGCTCGCCGACATTCCCGGCAAGCTGCCCGAAGCCGACGAACTCATTGCGCTGATGGGTCAGGACAAGAAGGTTCTGGACGGCAAACTCACCTTCATTCTCGCGCGCGCCATCGGAGATGCCTTCATCACGCGCGACGTCGATCCCGACACGCTTCGGGCCCTGCTGCGGGAGAGGGAGCCCGCCTGATATGGTTTCGCTCGGCCTCGGCGTCATTCTTGGCGCCATCCTATTGCTGCTGCTCTTTTCCGGTTTCTTTTCAGGTTCGGAAACGGCGCTTACCGCCGCGTCGCGAGCCCGGATGCATCGCCTGGCGGAAGAAGGTAACAAGCGCGCCCGAATCGTCCTGCGCCTCACCGAAGACCGCGAACGGTTGATCGGTGCCATTCTGCTCGGCAACAACCTCGTCAACATTCTCGCATCGGCACTCGCGACAAGCCTCTTCCTTGCCTTGTTCGGCGATGCTGGTGTCGTTTATGCGACGCTCGTCATGACGGCCGTGGTTCTGATCTTCGCGGAAGTGGCTCCGAAGACCTTCGCAATCACCAACACGGATCGCGTTGCACTCGCCGTTTCGCAACCGCTGCGCATCATCATCTTTCTGTTCGGTCCCGTCACCGCGGCCGTGCAGTTCATCGTCCGTCACACGTTCCGGATTTTCGGTCTCGACGTGGATGACCAGCAACAAGTGCTTTCCGCGCACGAAGAACTGCGCGGCGCGATCAACCTCCATCATCACGAAGGTGGCGTGGTGAAGATCGACCGCGACATGCTGGGCGGCATTCTGGATCTTCGCGACCTCGAAGTGAGCGACATCATGGTCCATCGCAAGAATATCGCGATGATCGATGCCTCGCAGACAAATGCCGAAATCGTCTCGCAGGTTCTCGGCAGTCCACATACGCGAATTCCTCTCTGGCGCGACGAACAGGAAAACATCATCGGCGTACTGCATGCGAAGGACCTGCTGCGTGCTTTGGCAGGCGCAGGCTGGAACCCGGACGCAGTGAACATTCTCGAGGTGGCGACGAAGCCCTGGTTCGTACCCGACACGACGACCCTGCAGGATCAGCTAAACGCCTTCCTGCGCCGTAAGACGCATTTTGCGCTCGTCGTCGACGAATACGGCGCGCTCATGGGCCTGATCACGCTGGAAGACATTCTCGAGGAAATCGTCGGCGAGATTTCGGACGAACACGACATAGATGTGGCCGGCGTTCGCGTTCAGCCGGATGGATCGGTCGTCGTGAACGGCTCTGTGCCGATCCGCGATCTCAATCGCGCGCTTGACTGGTCGCTACCCGACGACGAGGCGACCACCATCGCCGGTCTCGTCATTCACGAGGCCCGGACCATTCCGGAGGTGGGGCAGGCCTTCACCTTTCACGGTTTCCGTTTCGAGATCACCCGGCGCCAGCGCAACCAGATTGCGCAGATGCGCGTCACCCCCGCCCGGAACCTCAAGGCCGGAGCCGCGGACTAGCGCTCGCCGGATGCGGCTTCCTCGGGCGTGAGCGTCTTCATGGAGAGGGCGTGAATGGGAGCGCCCATCTCCTCCCGGAGCGCCGCCGCCACGAGCCGCTGCCGTTCCACCCGGGACTTCCCTGCGAAGGCGGCGGAAACAACCGTCAGGCGGAAATGGGTTTCGCCCTCCGGCCGGTGCCCCGCATGCCCCTTGTGGAGATGGGACTCATCCACTACTTCCAGCCGTTCAGGCAAAAGAGCGGATTCGAGCTTGCGGCGTATCGTCTCCGCGACGGTCATGAACCACTCCGTTACGCTAATCGTTAACCCGAGGCGCGCCATGCTTCCTTGTTTTGCCGGCGCCGCCAACCCATAATTTGCTTCGTGAACCTGAACTCGAAATATTTCGATTCGATACGGATCGCCCCCAGGAAACGCCGCGGCGTGGAAGAGCCTCCGCATGTCCGGCGCATGAAGCGGGAACAGCCTCCCAAACAATGCGAATGGGGCGACTGCCGCGAAGCGGGCAAGCATCGCGCGCCCCGCTCATCCGCCGGGCCGAACCATCCGCTCGACGGTTCTTCCGCCGATGCGCAATACATCTGGTTCTGCGAGGAGCATATTCGCGAGTTCAACCGGAGCTACGACTTCTTCAAGGGAATGAGCGATGACGATGTCGCCGCCTTCCAGAAGGAGGCTCTGACCGGCCACCGGCCGACCTGGAACCTTGGCGTCAATGCCGCGAATGCCGCCTTCGGATCGCCTTTCGAGGCACGGTTCCGCAGGGCATCGCCTTTTCGCGATGCGTTTGGCTTTTTTGACGAGACACCCCATTCGGAGGCCCGGGAACAGGCGGAAACGCGGCGGAAGCCGCGCGCTCTGGAGCAAAAGGCGCTCGATACGCTCGGGCTCCCGGCGACCGCATCCTTGAACGAGATCAAGGCACGGTATAAGGAACTTGTAAAAAGGCACCATCCGGACGCCAATGGCGGGGACAGGTCTGCCGAGGAGCGTCTGCGCAAGGTCATTCAGGCCTACGATTACCTCCGTAAAAGCGGCTTCTGCTCATAAGCGGAAGCGGCAAGGGCAGGCCAGGAGATATCGCCGATCCGGGCGGTGCGCGGCCCGAGGGCGCGCGCCCCTTTTTAATTGAACTGCCGGCTGCTGGCAGCCGGTTCCGAACACCTAGGGTACGGAAGTAGGACAAGGATGAGCTTCGAAGCGAGAAACGGCATGTCGGAGAATCTCCCGGACAAGAAGGTGTCTGCCCGGGAAGTGTTCAAGATCGACATCGACATGGAAATTCCGGCATTTTCGGAGCCGAACGAGTATGTGCCCGATTTCGACCCCGATTACCTGTTCGACAAGGACACCACGATCGCCCTGCTGGCGGGCTTTGCCTATAACCGCCGCGTGATCGTTCAGGGTTATCACGGCACCGGCAAGTCGACCCACGTCGAACAGGTCGCCGCGCGCCTCAACTGGCCCTGCATTCGCATCAATCTCGACAGCCATATCAGCCGTATCGACCTCGTCGGCAAGGACGCGATCGTGCTGAAGGAAGGCAAGCAGGTCACCGAATTCCGCGAAGGCATCCTGCCTTGGGCGCTGCAACACCCCGTCGCTCTCGTTTTCGACGAGTATGACGCCGGCCGCCCGGACGTGATGTTCGTGATCCAGCGCGTACTCGAAGCCTCGGGCAAGCTCACGCTGCTCGATCAGAACCGGGTGATCCGCCCCCATCCGGCATTCCGCCTCTTCGCGACGGCGAACACCGTCGGTCTGGGTGATACGTCCGGCCTCTATCATGGCACACAGCAGATCAACCAGGGTCAGATGGACCGCTGGAACATCGTGACCACGCTGAACTACCTGCCGCATGCCGAGGAAGTGAACATCATGTTGTCGAAGCTGAAGAGCTACGACACCGAGGAAGGCCGCAAGACCATCAACGCGATGGTGCGCGTGGCCGATCTCACGCGTTCCGCCTTCATCAATGGCGACATCTCGACCGTGATGAGCCCCCGCACCGTTCTGACCTGGGCCGAAAACGCGCGTATCTTTGGCGGCGATGTCGGCTTCGCATTCCGCGTCACCTTCCTCAACAAGTGCGACGAACTGGAACGTGCCACGGTGGCCGAATTCTATCAGCGCTGCTTCGGCCAGGATCTTCCCGACTCCGCAGCGAACATCAAGGTCGCCTGAGACCGGATCACGCCGTTCCCGGCAAAGGGCCCGGCGTGACCACTGAACCGGTGAGCAAAGAACCGACGACGCCATGAGTTCAAAGGAAAGCCCGGTCGAGCCCTTCAAGCGTGCGCTCAGCATGACGATGCGCACGATTGCAGAACAGCCGGAGCTCAACGTCACATTCGGCACGGAAGCGCCGGGCCTGCGCGGCCTGCGCGCCCGCCTTCCCATGCCGAGCCGCAACCTGCCCCCCGAAGAAGTGGCGCAGGTTCGTGGCGTCTCCGATGCCTATGCGCTCCGCCTTGCCCATCACGACGAAAAGGTGAATGCAAACCTTCAGCCGGAGGGCGGCAACGCGCTCGCCGTCTTCGACGCCGTGGAGCAGGCCCGCTGCGAGGCGATCGGCGCGAACCAGATGGCCGGCATGGCGCGCAATCTTACGGCGGCACTCGAACAGCGTTGCGCCGCGCGCGGCTATGACCGCATTACCTCGCGCGAGGAAGCGCCGCTTTCCGAAGCGGTCGCGATGATGGTGCGCGAGAAACTGACGGGCGAAGCCCCGCCCCCCTCCGCGCAGAAACTGGTCGAACAATGGAGACCCTGGATCGAGGAGAAGGCAGGCGAGGACCTGAACCGTCTTCACGAACTCATGGAGAACCAGGAAGCCTTCGCCCGCGCGACGCGCGACATACTGGTCGATCTCGACATGGGCGATGAACTCGGCGAGGCCCCTGACCAGTCTTCCGAAGATGCCGAGGATCAGGAAGGCGACAGTGAGCAGAGTTCCGAGGACAGCCAGTCCGGCGAAGCCGAGCAGCCCGATGGCGCCTCCGCCGAGCAGGTGGAATATGCCGAAGGCGAAGGCGAGGAAGGCGACGAGCAGACGGTCGAAGTCGAAGCGGACGACGCGCCGATGGACGGCGACACCGACGAGACGAGCGACGGCAACCAGCCCTGGCGCCCGAACCAGCAAGCCGACGACCGCAACCGGCAGCCCTCCTACAAGATTTTCACGCCCCAGTTCGACGAGGTGATCGCGGCCGAAGACTTGTGCGACCTCGAGGAATTGTCGCGCCTGCGGCAATATCTCGACCAGCAACTGCAGCAGATGCAGGGCGTGGTCTCGCGGCTGGCGAACAAGCTGCAGCGTCGTCTGCTGGCGCAGCAGAACCGCACATGGGAATTCGACCTGGAGGAAGGCATCCTCGACGCTGCGCGGCTGACCCGCGCCGTGACCGATCCTACGCAGCCGCTCGCCTACAAGGTCGAACACGACATGGACTTCCGCGACACGGTCGTGACGCTGCTCCTCGACAATTCGGGTTCGATGCGCGGACGTCCCATCACGGTTGCCGCCATGTGCGCCGATATTCTCGCCCGTACGCTCGAACGCTGCGCGGTCAAGGTCGAGATATTGGGCTTCACGACCCGCGCATGGAAGGGCGGTCAGTCGCGCGAACGCTGGCTTGCGGACGGCAAACCGGCCCAGCCCGGCCGCCTGAACGATCTCAGACACATCATCTACAAGGCGGCGGACAGCCCGTGGCGCCGCGCCCGGCGCAATCTCGGCCTGATGATGCGGGAAGGCCTGCTGAAGGAAAATATCGACGGCGAAGCGCTCATCTGGGCGCATAACCGCCTTCTCGCGCGCGCGGAACAGCGGCGCATCCTGATGGTGATTTCGGACGGCGCACCGGTCGACGATTCGACCCTATCGGTGAACGCCGGCAATTACCTCGAGAAGCATCTGCGCAGCGTGATCGAGGAAATAGAGACGCGCTCACCCGTGGAACTGATTGCGATCGGTATCGGCCATGATGTCACCCGCTACTATCGCCGCGCGGTTACGATCGTCGATGCGGAGCAGCTTGGCGGTGCCATGACCGAGAAACTGGCCGAACTGTTCGAGGACGAGGCCGGGCAGAAGCGCGGCCAGCGCCGAAGCGGACGGCTGAGCGCAACCGGAGCGCGGGGCGGCGCAAGGGCCGGCGCAGGGCGCTGATGAGGGCTTGCTCACGGTCTCTCTTCGCAGGGCGAGGCAGAACCCGATGACGAACCCTCAACCACTCCTTCACCCGAAACACAAACACAGTCTCGCAGCCGCCATTCTCTCCATGGGCATGGTGAACCTTTCGATGGGGATTGCCTTCCCGCTCACCGCGCTCATCCTTGCACGGCAAGGTGTCGAGCCCGCCATGATTGGGCTTTCGACGGCAGCTCAGGCAGCACCCGTCTTTTTTATCTCACCATTTGCGCCGCGCATCATGCGACGCTTCGGGCCCGCCCATGTGATGATCGCCGGGCTCGTAATGGCGGGCGTCGCCTTTGCTCTCATGGCCGCCTATCCGAATCTTCTCGCCTGGTTTCCGCTTCGCTTCCTGTTGGGTATGGCAGGAACACTTCTATGGGCAACGAGCGAGGCATGGATCAACTCGCTCGCCCCCGATGAGCGGCGCGGGCGCATCATCGGCGTATACAGCGCGGCCGCAGCCGCCGGTTTTGCCTCGGGGCCTATGCTGCTCGCCCTTTTCGGGACGGACGTCACGCCATTTTATATCGGGGCGGGGCTGATGCTGGTCGCCGCGCTGGTCGTCGCGACCGCGGATCGCAGCCGCGATCATTTTGGAGAAGCCGGTACGTCGCGTGCGATGTGGCGGCTTCTTCTCATCGCCCCCGCGGCGCTTCTCGCAAACTTCTTCTTCGCGGCAGCGGAGGATTCGCTCGTAACTTTCTTCCCCCTTTATGCGATCCGAACCGGCATGACGGAAGATGTGAGCCTCGCCCTGCTTACCGTTGCGGCTCTGGGCGCCATTGCCACTCAGCCGCTTATCGGGATTGCGGCGGACAGGATGAACAGGCTCAATCTTCTCTCGGGACTCGTCGTCGCAACCATTGGCGGCTATTTCGTTCTGCCTTTCGTCATGCCCCTTGTGTTCGCCGCAGGAATCACGCTGTTTCTCGTCGTTGGGCTCGCGAACGGCATCTTCACCCTGGCGATGGTTCTGGTCGGCGAACGCTTCCGCGGCGCGGAACTGGCCGGGGCCAGTGCCTTCACGACGGCGATGTGGGGCACGGGCGCTCTTGTCGGCGCGCCGCTCTCCGGCGCGGCGATGCAGGCATGGGAGCCTCACGGTCTCATCGCAGCAGTGCTTCTGATCTTCCTGGCTTATCTGCCCTTCCCGCTGGCCGCGCGAATACGCGCCAGGAAACCGGTTGCGGAATAAACAAAAGAAAGCTTGAGCTTCCCGGACGGGGGAATATTCTGCGCGGCTTTTCTTCTTTAAAAAGAAGTCGCCAGGGATGACCGCTGCAACAAGTGCAACCGGACGAACTATCTGGATCGCCGAAGCGAAGGCGACGATGGCGCTCGCCTGGCCGCTCATCGCAACCAATCTCGCGCAAGTTGCCATCAATGCAACCGATGTCGTGATGATGGGCTGGCTCGGGCCGGAGGCGCTCGCCGCCGGCGCGCTCGGCTCGAACATCTATTTCGCGATGATGATCTTCGGCATTGGGGTGGTGACTGCAGCCGCCCCCATGGCGGCGGCCGAACTCGGCCGCCGCAGCCACTCCGTGCGCGATGTGCGGCGGACGATCCGCCAGGCTTTCTGGGCAGGTGCGACGCTCTGCCTTCCATTCTGGCTCGTACTCTGGAATGCGGAAGCCCTTCTCGTTCTGCTGGGGCAGGACCCCGAACTCGCCCGAAAGGCAGCATCCTATACGCGCGCACTCCAATGGGCCTTGCTGCCGACATTCCTCTACGTCGTGCTGCGCATTTTCATTTCGGCGCTCGAACGGCCGCGCTGGGCGCTTGCAATCGGCGCGCTGGCGGTTCCGTTCAATGCATTCGCGAACTGGTGCCTGATGTTTGGCCATCTGGGATTGCCGGCACTCGGGCTTCCCGGCGCAGGCATTGGAAGCGTTCTGACGAGCATCTTCATGTTCGGCGCCATGGCGCTCATCGTCGTTTCCGACCGCCGCTTCCGCAGGTACTTCGTCTTCGGCCGCTTCTGGCGCGCGGACTGGGCCCGCTACCGCGAACTCTGGCGCCTCGGCTTGCCCATCGGCATGACGCTGGCCTTTGAAGTTCTGGTCTTCAACGCCGCCGTGCTGCTGATGGGACTTTTCGGTGCCGAGGCGCTCGCGGCACATTCCATCGCCCTGCAAATTGCCGCCGTCTCCTTCATGGTGCCGCTCGGCTTCTCTCAGGCCGTGACGGTAAGGGTGGGCCGGGCACTCGGTGCCGACGACCAGGCGGCGATCACGCGTGCAGGCTGGATACCTTTTGTGATGGGCGTCACCTTCATGGCGGCGATGGCGCTCGCCATGATGCTCTTTCCCCATGCATTGATCGGAATCTTCCTCGACCGCAATGCGCCGGAGAACCGGGCCGTTATCGAGCTTGCCGTTTCCTTTCTCGCGATCGCCGCACTCTTTCAGGTATTCGACGGCGCACAGGCAATCGGTGCAGGTATGTTGCGCGGACTGCAGGATACGCGGATACCCATGATCTTCGCGGGTGTCGGCTACTGGGTGATCGGGTTGAGTGCCGGCGTGTTTCTCGCTTTTCCGATGAAGCTTGAAGGAGTCGGCATCTGGCTCGGCCTCGCGGCAGGTCTCGCGGCCGTTTCCGCGATGATGCTTTTCAGGTGGCTAAGCCGGACAAGGCTCGGGCTTGACCGCTCACCCTGGGCTGCCGATGCGCCGCGGAAGACCGTTCTCTTGTAAGCGGTAAACACACCGATATGATGCCCGCACCGGCACCGTCCGCCGGCAAAGAGGGGTGATCTGAATTGTCTATCGGTTCTCGCGTATTGGGTGTTTTGGCGATCTGCATTTCGTTTGCGGGTCCGCCGTTCGCGATTTCCGCGGCCAGCGCCGCAACCGGGAGCATCGAAGTTTCAGCCGCACCGCTGCTCTGGAATCCGGAGGACAGGAACGAGACAAGGACCGGAAAGCTGTCATGGGCAGGCGGGATCGAGATTACCTCTCCGAATGAGGATTTCGGGGGCTGGTCGGGGCTTGCCGTAAGCAAGGACGGCGCGGCAATGCTGTCGGTTTCCGACACAGGGCATTGGTTGACGGCAATTCTTCTGTACGACGAGCGCGGCCGGCTTTCCGGCATGGCCGAAGCTAAGATGGCTCCATTGCTCGGCCTCGACGGCAATCCGGTCGCGGGCAAATCGCTCGGCGACGCGGAAAGCCTTGTCGTGCAACCGGGAGCCAGCGACAGCCTGATGGGCACGGCCTATGTGGGCTTCGAACGCGCACACCGCATCTGGCGCTATGACCTCAAGACCTATGGCGCGGATGCCCGTCCAGAGCAATTGCTGACGCAGCGGCACTTCGGCCGCCTGAACAATAATGGCGGCATCGAGTCACTCGAAGTGCTCCCCCCGGCTGAACCCGGCGGGGAGCCTCGCATTCTGGCGATCACAGAAGACACGCTGGATCCGCTCGGGAACATCAAGGGATTCATTGCCGACGGACACGACATCGCGTGGTTCGGTCTGCGGCAACGTGAACCTTTCAGCCCGACGGACATGGCCGTGCTTCCCGATGGAAATCTGCTGCTGCTGGAACGCCGCTATTCGCCTCTGGCAGGTGTCGGGATGCAGATGCGTCTCGTTCCCGGCGACAGCCTCGGCAAGGATGCGGTGCTGGATGGCGAGGTTCTGATCGATGTCGGGCAACGCTATTCGATCGACAACATGGAAGGACTTGCGGTCCGGCAGGACGAGAATGGAGACTTGTTCGTCTATTTGATTTCCGACGACAACTTCAATCCGCTTCAGCGCACTCTGCTTCTGATGTTCAAACTCGATCTGAAGATGCAACCGGATCAAGCGCCGGCACCCATGACCGAAGGGGAGGAACTCAAGCGCCTCCAAAGCCCGGGAGAGGACGGATCGTCCGCCGAAGCAGGGCGGTCGGAAGAAGCTGGCCAAGAGCCCATGTAAAGTGGATCGCCGCCTCGACGGCGATACGTCCGCCAAGCTCGGCATCCCAGACCATGGCCGGGCGTGTGTTGAACACCACCGCGAAGACGAGCCCGCCCACAAAGGCCGCGACGAATGGCGCCTTCCACCAGGGAATACCGCGCAGCCAGTCGAACAGCAGAATATTGACGAGCTGCGCGACCGCCACCGCACCGGCGAACGATGCCGCGACGGCATAGGGCGCAATCTCCTGCTCGAAGTCCGCGATGAATCCTTCCTTTATCGCCCAGAAAATTCCGCCCCCAAGGGCGATCCAGGTCAGCAATGCCGCCGTCAAGGTCAGGGCGGCACCGTAGCGGCGGCTGGAGAGGTTGAGCACGAAGAAAAGCAGCGGGAAAACAAGGAAGCCCCAATTGATCCAGCCGGAAGGATCGAGCAGCGGATCGATATCCCCGAGCGCATGAAGCTCGGGGACGGGAACATCTCTGAGATGGAAGCTGAGGAGAAAGACCGCACAGAGCGCGATGACCGGCAGGATGAGGCGGACAAGCGCGGTCAGGAACCGCGTCACCGGCCCCGGCCGGCTTACCGGCACGCGATCCACTCCCCGATCAAGCATGATGTACGCCCCCAAACTTCAGGGGCCGGAGTCTAGCCGCGCTCGACAACGCTCGAAAGAGGAAGCGTGAAATTTTGGAAATCTGGGTAAACGCCGCCGGAAAAGAAAACGGGCGGCTCCAAGGCCGCCCGTTCACTCGAAATCTGAAAGACCCTCAGGCTGCGGCCGTCTGCGCCTTTTCGATCTGACGCTTCAGCTTCAGCGCACGCGCGGAAAGCTGCGCATCGGAAGCCTTGAGAAGGAAGGGGTCGAGACCGCCATTATGCTCGACGGAGCGCAGCGCATGTGCGGAGACCCGCAGGCTGACCTGACGGCCGAGCGCATCGCTGATGAGCGTCACCTGGCAGAGATTCGGCAGAAAGCGGCGGCGAGTCTTGCGGTTCGCGTGGCTCACATTGTTGCCGGACATCACGGCCTTGCCGGAGAGTTCGCAACGGCGGGACATAAGGATTTCCTTTGTAGTATCGGCAGGGCCGCAGCGAAAAAGCGCGCGAAGCCCGAAAAACACCTAAGACAGGCGCGCACGTATAAAAGGCCCGGGGTGGCACGTCAAGGCCGGAAAAGGGGGCCTAGCCGCCCTTTCCTTCTCCCAGAACGAGGGAAAGCAGACGTTTCGCCGCGGCCGTCGGGGTAGCCCTGCCTTCCGCTACGTCCATCTCAAGCTCTGGAAGGAGCTCTGCCGCCCTTCTGTCGGCTTTGAGCGCCGCAAAAAGCCCCTCACGGATCTCGGTCCACATCCAGGCCCTGGCCTGGGCGGCACGGAGCTTGTCGAGTTCCCCGGCTTCAGAGAGCGCTTTGCGGTGATCGAGAGCGGCAGCCCAGATCTCGGCTAGTCCCTGCCCTTTTAGGGCGGACGCCAGAAGGACGCTCGGGGTCCAGGCTGAACTCTTGGGTTTCATCAGATGAAGAGCGGTCTTGTATTCCATCTGGGCGCGCTTGGCAGCGGGGATGAGATCACCATCCGCCTTGTTCACCACGATGAGGTCGGCGAGCTCCATGATGCCCCGCTTGATCCCCTGCAGCTCGTCGCCGCCTCCCGGGGAAAGCAGGAGGAGGAACATGTCGACCATCTCCGCAACCGACGTCTCCGACTGGCCGACACCGACCGTCTCCACGATGACAACGCCGTAGCCGGCAGCTTCCGTGAGAAGCATCGCCTCGCGCGTGCGCCGGGCGACACCGCCAAGCGTGCCGCCGGAGGGCGACGGCCGGATAAAGGCGTTCGGATTGCGGGCAAGAAGTTCCATACGGGTCTTGTCGCCGAGGATCGATCCGCCGGTCCGGGCCGAGGAGGGGTCGATGGCGAGCACGGCTACCTTGTGTCCCTCGCCGGTCAGGTACTGACCGAACGCCTCGGTGAAGGTCGACTTGCCTACTCCCGGCGCACCCGAAAGCCCCAGCCGGACCGCCTTGCCTGTATCGGGCAGAAGCTCAGCCAGCAGCTTTTGCGCGATGTCCTGATGATCTGCGCGCGAGGATTCGACGAGCGTGATCCCACGGGCAAGCGCCGTGCGGCTCCCCGCCCTTATCCCCTCGGCAAGCTCCCGCGGGTCCGGATTGTCCCGGTTATAGGACCGCCGCCCCGCCTGTTTTTTCTCTGTCCCGCTCATGGTCCCAGTTGCATACTTGTCCCGCTCGCCTCCGTCCAGCCCCGGCCGTTCAGCCTGGGTTCAGCTTTCGAAGGCGATATTGGGGCGAGAATGCGGGGGGAAGACCTGAAAGGATCGGGACCCTGGCCATGAACCGTCTGATTCCAGATCGAAGGGCATCCTTGCGCAAGATCGCCATTGCGCTCGCGCTCACCGCCGTCTGCGCCTTGCCCGCTGCAGCAAGAACCGTCGAGCCGGACGAGGATTTCTCCAGAGGTATACGCGCGGATTACACGATCTATATCGGTGGCGTGATCGTCGCCGAAGGCGTGATGAAGGCAAGATTGGGCGGCGAAAAATACTCGCTTCAGAGCGAACTGGGATCGGCAGGCCTGCCGAAGAAGTTCTGGGACGCCAGATGGACGATGACAAGTGAAGGCCGCGTCGACGGCGAAAGACTTCACCCCTCCCGATTCGCCTTTACCTCGGTCGAGAACGAGGAAACGAAAAAACGTCTCCTTACCTATGACAAGACCGGCTTGCCGCAGCTCGTTTTCGACCCGCCGCTCTCACCGGAGGAACGCGAGGCGACCCAACCCTTCGAGCGCAAGGGAACACTCGACCCCGTCAGCAGCCTTCTGCTTCCGGTCGTCGCGCAAGGCAATCCCTGCAACAGGAAGCTGCCTGTCTTCGACGGCAAGCGGCGCTACGATCTCCACCTGACCTTCGATCGCAATGACAGGATTACCACGCGTGATCGGGGCTATAGCGGCGAAGCTGTCGTCTGCAAGGTTCGCATGACGCCACGCGCGGGAATGGACAAGGCGAAACTTGCGAAGACATTGAAGGAACGCGACGCCACATGGATATGGCTCGCGCCGGTCGAGAGCGGCAGGTTCTACATACCCGTTCGTGTACAGATGAGAACGCCGGTCGGCAGCGCAGTCCTCGACGTGGTGCGCTTGCGGCCGCTCGGCGTAAACACGGCCGCCGCCAGTCTCGAGAGGAACTGACCGGGCTACCCCTCTTTCGATTCGACGTCCGTTCTGCTGACTTCCTTGTGAAGCGCACGAAGCCGCTCCACCAGATCATCCTCTGGCGGCACTCCCGACTTCTCGATTTCACTCAGCAGTCCCTCAAGCTTCACCGCCAGCATGTCGTAATACTGCCTCTGGCGGTCATCCTTGTCCCGGACGCCAACAACACTTTCGGAGCGGCGCTCCTTCGAGCGCGCCAAACCGTCTTTGGTGCTCATGGCACCTCCGCGGATCTCTCAATTGTGGAACGTCAAGCGGCAGCCGCGTTTACCCGGGTTTCCTCTTCCGGGAGGGCACGTCTTGCCTGGCGGGCCCATTGGCGGCGGCTCGGAGATCGTTGAGCGGCACGCGTGCCCTACCTGTCCGGCTCTGCGACCGGAAGTTGCCCGGGGGGATAATCTGGCGAGAAACAGGTTGCAAGACAGAATGCACCCCAGTGCGCTTTTGACGCATGCAATGCCTGTCAAATAAGCACTTCTCGAGAACGACCGGTTTTTCGGCAGATCAAGCTGCGCGCTGCCTTTTCTCCCGGATAAGCGCGAGAATTTCGCGTGCCGAATCGGGAATGTTGGTTCCCGGGCCGAAAATCGCGGAGGCACCGGCCTTCTTCAGGAATTCATAATCCTGCTGCGGAATGACGCCGCCGCAAATGATGATGACGTCGTCTGCACCTTCGTCCTTGAGCGCTTTAGCGAGAGCCGGCACCAGCGTCTTGTGGCCGGCAGCAAGGCTCGAAATGCCGATCACATGCACGTCATTCTCAATGGCGTCGCGAGCGGCCTCCTCCGGTGTCTGGAAGAGAGGTCCGACATCGACGTCGAAGCCGAGATCCGCGAATGCCGTGGCGATCACCTTGGCGCCGCGGTCGTGACCGTCCTGCCCCATCTTCACGACAAGCATGCGCGGTCTGCGGCCTTCGGCTTCCGCGAATGCCTCGATCTCCTTGGAAATCTTCATGAAGCCCTCGTCACCTTCATAGGCCTGCCCATAGACGCCGGAAATCGACTTGATCTCTGCACGATGGCGGCCAAAGACTTCCTCCATCGCATCGGATATCTCCCCGACGGTTGCCCGGGCCCGCGCCGCAGCTATCGCCAGCTCGAGCAGATTGCCTTTGCCGCGCGCACCCTCCGTCAGGGCCGCAAGAGCCTTGCGGCACTTTTCCTCGTCGCGCGTCGACCTGATCTTCTTGAGCCGCTCGACCTGCGCAGCGAGCACCTTGGCGTTGTCGATATCGAGAATCTCGATCGGATCGGGCTGCGCGGGGCGATATTTGTTGACGCCGACGATGACTTCTTCGCCGCGGTCGATCTTGGCCTGGCGCCGTGCGGCGGCTTCTTCGATCTTCAGTTTCGGCATGCCGCTTTCGACGGCCTTGGTCATTCCGCCGAGTTCCTCGACCTCTTCGATCAGCTTCCAGGCTTCCTTGACGAGAGAATGGGTCAGGGTCTCGATATAGTAAGAACCGCCGAGCGGATCGATGACATTGGTGATGCCCGTTTCATGCTGGATGACGAGCTGCGTGTTGCGCGCGATACGGGCCGAAAAATCCGTGGGCAGCGCAATCGCTTCATCAAGCGCGTTCGTGTGCAGCGACTGCGTGCCTCCGAGAACGGCAGCCATAGCCTCGATCGTCGTGCGGATGACGTTATTGTAGGGATCCTGCTCGGTAAGCGAGACGCCGGAAGTCTGGCAATGCGTCCGCAACATGGACGACTTCGGATCTTTCGGATTGAACTCCGACATGATCTGCGACCAGAGAAGCCGCGCCGCACGAAGCTTCGCGATTTCCATGAAGAAGTTCATGCCGATGGCGAAGAAGAAAGATAGACGCGGCGCGAAATCGTCGACATCGAGACCCGCCGAAAGGGCAGCACGAACATATTCGCGGCCATCCGCAAGCGTGAAGGCAAGTTCCTGAACCTGCGTCGCACCCGCTTCCTGCATATGGTAGCCGGAAATCGAAATCGTGTTAAAGCGCGGCATGTGCTTCGAACAGAAGCCGATGATGTCGGAGATGATCCGCATCGACGGTTCCGGCGGATAGATATAGGTGTTGCGAACCATGAACTCCTTGAGAATGTCGTTCTGAATGGTTCCGGAAAGCTGCTCCGGCTTCACACCCTGCTCTTCCGCCGCAACGATGTAATTTGCGAGAATTGGAATTACTGCGCCATTCATCGTCATCGACACGGACATTTCCTCGAGCGGAATCTGGTCGAAGAGGATTTTCATGTCCTCGACGCTGTCGATGGCAACACCTGCCTTGCCGACATCGCCGACCACACGCGGATGGTCGCTGTCATAGCCGCGATGGGTGGCAAGATCGAAAGCCACGGACAAGCCCTTCTGGCCCGCCGCGAGATTGCGCCGGTAGAAGGCGTTTGATTCCTCGGCCGTGGAGAAACCTGCATATTGACGGATGGTCCAGGGCCTGCCCGCATACATCGTCGCCTGCGGCCCGCGCGTATAGGGCGCCAGGCCGGGAAGCGTGTTCGCGTCGTAGCCTTCGGCTGCGATACGCTCGAGATCCTCCGCCGTGTAGAGAGCCTTGACGTCGATTCCCTCGGGCGTGCGCCAGATAAGCGAATCCGGGCCCGCGCCCTTGGTCTGCTTCGTGACCGTGGCTTCCCAGTCCTTGAGGGTCTTCTTGTCGGCCATCTTCATCTCTACTCACGGCAAATTGCGAAATTTCGTTGAAGGCAGCATAACATGGCACAGTCGGCCGCCCCAAAGCGGGCCGGAGTATCCGGGAAGCGTGGCAACGGGTCAAACGGTCGGCGGAATGGAGCCGGAAACGCGGCTATTTCGCTGCGTCAGCACATGGGCTCAAATAAGAGCCAGACAGGCCGCAACAGGCCAGGGAAGATGAATTGAGGGGAGAACATGTCCGTTAGACGCATTCGATTGACCTCCAAGGCCGGCGCAGTGATCGCCATAAGCGCTCTCGGGCTCATCCTCGCAGCCTGCAGCGGCGGCGGCGCCGCCCGAAAGCGTGACGCGGACGGACGGGTGATACCGACGCTTGCCGAACAGGACCCCGCCAGCACCCTCTATGCGAAATCCGTCGGCAAGGCGGCCCGGGGGGATTGCGACGAGGAGACCTTCGACGTCCTGACCTGCTTCGCCTATCGCGGACATGGCTATGAGGGCGCTCAGATGGCGCTCGGCCAGTGTCTGATCGCCTCCGGCAAGCAGGCCGAAGGCGCTGAATGGGTGCGCCGCGCCGCCGATAGCGGCTGGCCCGACGCGCAGAAGCTCATGGCAGGTCTCTATTTCAAAGGGGAAGGCGTGGGCACGGACATGGTGGAGGCCGCCAAATGGGCGAAACTCTACAGCCGAAATCCGAGCCTGCTTTCGCTGGGCGTTCAGCCTGACCTCTCATTCGTCCAGGATTTTCGTGGCGTGATGACGAGCGAGCAGCTTTCTGTCGCGGACCAGCGAGCGGAAAGCTGGGTTCCCAGCTACTGGACACCGTCTTCCGGTATCGACCGTGGCATTCGGCGAGCCTGCAGCGTCGAGGGCAGAAGGCCTGCTCCAAGCGCCTCCGATATTCAAACCATTCCCAATCCTTACTGATTTTCGGTCCAACATTTTAACCCCGCCTGTTTGCCGACAGGCGGGGTTTCTTGTTGCTTTCGAAAAGGTTAAGGCCGTTCAGGGAAACTTTACTTCCATGTTTTAAACCGGACATCGGGTGGGGTTCTGATCTGGGGGAGGAGACCCCGTCGAAATGCCCGGTGAGAGAGTGGACAAGATTGCGAACGTCACTGCCCGCGGTTGTACCGCGGAGACAGAACGCGCGGCCACCATTCGCCTTGAACTCTACCGCACGATCATGCGGTCTTATCGAGGCCTGCCGGTCTTCTTCCCGGCGATCTCGGGCGCCATTGCCTTCACCTTCACGCCCGCCTATCCCGAGCCTGTCATCATTCTCTGGTGGCTGATCATCGTTGCGGGCTATGGCGAGTACGCCCTTTTCCAGCATCGCTTCTTTTCCCTCGACGAAAAGGGCGGACCACTGAACGTCGATCGGTGGATCAGAGCAACGGTTCTGCGCTACTGGCTGCTCAACCTTGTATGGCTCGGGCTCGTACCGCTTTTCTGGCAAGGCGGCGGAGGCATCCAGAACCTCGCCATTCTCACTGTGCTCATCGTTCACGTGATAATGGCGTCGCAGATCGCCTTCCATCTGGTGCCAATTCTCGTCGCGGTCACCCTTCCCATCATGATGGCGGTCATAGGCGTCTGCATCTGGACCCTGAATCCCGTCTTCATGGCTCTGGGCCTTGCCTGCGTACCCGCATTTCTTCTCCTGTCCCGCATCGCAGGACAACAAAGAGCGAGCACCGTCGAAACGCACGAACTGCGCTTCAGGAATGCCGACCTCATCGAGGACCTCGGCAAGGCGCGCGACGTCTCCGAAGCCGCCCGGCGACGCGCCGAAGAGGCGAACATACAACTCCAGCAACGCGAGCATCATTTTCGTGCGCTCGTGGAAAATGCCTTCGACGTCGTCCTCGTCACGGACGAAAAGGCCGTGATCCAGTATGCCTCCCCCGCGGCAGGCAAGCTCGGCCTTGCGCCGGAGGATTTGATAGGACGGAATTGCCTCGACCTTCTCACGGAAGAGCAGAAGCACGAAATTCTGGGAGAAATAGCTGAGGGCAGATCGTCCCCGGGGAATACGCTCTCGCACGAACTGGCGATTCCGCGCTATGCGGGCCGCACGGTCTGGATCGAAACGAGCATGACCAACCTGCTCGACGACCCGAACGTCCGCGGATATGTGATCAATATTCGGGATATCACGGAGCGCAAGCGGACCGAAACCGAACAGCGAAATCAGTTTCGTGTGTTGCAGGCGCTCGCAACGGGCAAGCCACTCGACGAAGTCATGTCCCTTCTCGCTCTTGGCGCGGAAGAGGCAAACCCGACCGGACGCGCGGCCGTGTTTCTCCTCGATGCATCCTGCGATCTGGTGACCTGCGCCGCGCCTCGCCTGCCAGACGACTTCAAGACCTGGGTAGGTGGTTTCTGGAAACAGCAACGCGATCATGCCTTTGGCCGCATGGCGCTTGCCGGTTCGAAGATCGTCGCAACCAACCTTCAGGACGACATGCACGGCGAGATGGTTTCACGCTACATGAAGGATCATGGAATTCAGAGCCTCTGGTTCCAGCCGATCGTCGCTCATGACGGCAAGGTCGTCGGTGCTTTCGCACTGTATTTTTCGGATATCTATGAGCCCGGTGTCTGGGAAACGGATTATCTGCTCGGGGCAGCGCATCTGGCCGGTATTGCGATCGAACGCAGAAGAGCGGAAGAAGAGCTTCAGCGCGCCACGGAGGCGGCAGAACTCGCCAATCGCGCCAAATCGAAGTTCCTGGCCAATATGAGTCATGAACTGCGCACGCCGCTCAATGCGATCATCGGTTTCTCCGAAATCATGCGTCAGGAAATGTTCGGCCCGATAGGGTCGGAGAAATACCGCGAATATACGAACGACATTCAGGATAGTGGCCGCCACCTCCTGAATGTTATCGACGATATCCTGGATATCTCGAAGATCGAGGCCGGCCGCTATGCGCTCGAGGATGAAGAGGTCGATATGGCCGATGTCCTGCGCTGGTCGGTGGAGATCATGCGCGCAAGGACGATGGACAAGGCGCAGAAGGTAAGTCTCGACATGCCCGCAGAGATGCCCAACCTGAATGCCGATCAACGAGCCATGCGTCAGATAATGCTGAACCTTCTCTCGAACGCGGCAAAATTCACCGAAGAGAGGGGCAATATCGACGTGACTGTTGCCATCACCAGGGAAGGCGATCTATCGATCTCGGTCCGCGACGATGGCATAGGCATACCGAAGGACAAGCTGGCCGAGGTACTGGAACCGTTCGGACAGGTCGACGACACGAACGCGCGCCAGCATGGCGGTACCGGCCTCGGGCTGCCGATTACGAAATCGCTCATCGAGATGCATGGTGGCAGCTTCATACTCGAAAGCGAAATCGGCAAAGGGACGATCGCGACGATGACGCTTCCGGGCTGGCGTCTTGTCTGGTCCGGCGGCGAAGGGCAAACAAAAGCCGCCTCGCAATAACGAGGCGGCTTCGATCACTACTTCCCTGGATTCGATATCTATTCGGCTGCCTTGGCGGGACGATTGGACCCGATGAAGCCGAAGAGATGGCCGCCCACCTTTCTCATCTGGATTTCCTCCGACCCTTCGGTGATCCGGTAGCGGCGATGATGTCTGTAGATATGCTCGAAAGGCTTGTGGCGTGAATATCCGATAGCGCCATGCACCTGGATCGCGAGATCCGCCGCCTGACAAACAAGCCGGTTCGCCCGGTAATTGCACATCGAAACCTTGTCGGAAAGATACTTCGCAACATCCGGCTTCGACATCTGGTCCATCTCCCAGGCCGTCTTGTAGATGAAATTGCGGATCATCTGACACTCGGTATGCGCTTCGATAAGCGGGAACTGGATTGCCTGATTGGACGCGAGCGGCTTGCCGAACGGCTTGCGCTGTTTCGCATAGGCGACGCTCTCATCGATGCAGTACTGAGCTGCGCCCACACCCGAAGCAGCCTGGCGGATGCGGTTTTCGTGAACGAAGTGCTGCGCGAGTTCGAGGCCGCGCTCCGGATCACCGAGATAGGAACCTTCCGGCACCCACACATTCGTGAAGGAAACGCGCGGATGGTCCGTCGGCATGTTGAACGTCCAGAGATACTCTTCGATCTTAACACCCGGAGCATCGACCGGCACGATGAAGCAGGTGATGCCAAGCGCATCGCCCGGCTTGCCGCTCGTCCTCGCAAACACGAAGTCATGCGTTGCGACATGCATGCCTGTGTTCCACATCTTCGCGCCATTGATGAGCCAGCCGTCGACGCCGTCGCGCTTTTCGCGCTTCGCCGTCGTCTCCATCCACGTCGCATCCGAGCCGTGGTCCGGTTCGGTCAGACCGAATGCGACACGGATCGAACCGTCGAGCGAGCCCGGGATGAATTTCTTCTTCTGCTCGTCGGTGCCGAAATCGCGAAACATCAGAACCGTCGGAAAATTACCGACCACTGAGCTTTCGTTCTGAAGATCGTTGTGAAGCCCGAGCCCCTTGGCGGCCAGATGGTCGCGGATAACCGCCATGCCGAGATTGGTACCGTCCTTGCCGCCATATTCCTTCGGCAGCGCATAGCGCAGATGGCCTGCCTTGTCGGCGCGGCGGCGCATCTCGCCAAGGAGCTCCTCCCATTCGTGACGCGGCAGACCGTCATTGTCCCAGTCCGTGCGAGCATGTTCGCGTCGATGGTCGAAAAAACGCTCATTGTCGTCCTGCGCCTGGAGCGGCTTGATCTCCTTCTCGATGAAATCGTCGAGCACCGCCAGATAGTCGGTAATTTCCTTTGGAATCGTGAAGTCCATCGCTGTTCCTCCCGCGATCGCCGCAGACCTCTTGGGTGGGCCCTGCGGCACTGGTTTGTATGTCGATCCGCACACTATAGACCGCGGTCCATTATCCGAAAGAGCGCCGGAACATCGCAGCCGGCGCCCCCCGCCCGGACGTTGCGGAAGGTTCTTCAGAAATCTTGCCGTTAACTTTTTGTCTGCCTAAACCATTGCGAGAACACAAGATTTAGCCGTGAACGAAGGCGGAAAATGAAACGGTCAGCGATTCGGACCCGGTTCGTTCGCCCAATATTCCAATTCCTAATATCCGATAGGTTAATGCATTCCCGGCCTTGCATCCGCCCCGCTTTGCGCGGAAGGTGCGGCTCGAAACATGAGTAACCCGCTCTCCCAGTACCCCTCGGACCAGGCCCGCGACCGTCTCGCGGAACGCCGCCGCATTACGGCGGTGCTCGGGCCTACGAATACCGGCAAGACCCATCTGGCCGTCGAACGGATGATGGGTCATGAAACGGGCATGATCGGCCTGCCGCTGCGCCTCTTGGCACGCGAGGTTTACGATCGCGTCGTAAAAGCCAAAGGTTCTCGCAATGTTGCGCTGATCACCGGAGAGGAAAAGATCCTCCCCGCTTCCGCCCGCTATTTCATCTGCACGGTGGAGGCGATGCCCCTGGACCGGGAAGTCGATTTTCTTGCCGTCGATGAGATCCAGCTCTCCGCCGACCGCGAGCGCGGTCACACATTTACCGATCGTCTGCTTCGTGCGCGCGGGCATGCGGAAACCATGATGCTTGGCTCCGAAACCGCGCGGGGCCTCATTCAAAAGCTCCTGCCCGAAACTCATTTCATCAACAGGCCGCGTTTCTCGGAACTTTCCTGGACGGGATCGAAGAAGATCACGCGTTTGCCCCGCCGCTCCGCGATCGTTGCCTTCTCCGCCGACCAGGTCTACGCGATCGCGGAACTCATCAGGCGGCAGCGCGGGGGCGCTGCCGTCGTCATGGGCGCACTGAGCCCGCGCACGCGCAATGCGCAGGTCGCGCTTTACCAATCTGGCGAAGTCGACTTCCTTGTCGCGACCGACGCAATCGGCATGGGGCTCAACATGGATGTCGACCATGTAGCCTTTGCCTCAACCCAGAAATTCGACGGCCGGCAACATCGCCCGCTCCAGGTCTCCGAACTTGCGCAGATTGCCGGACGCGCCGGACGCTACATGAATAACGGCACATTCGGCGTCACTGGCGATGCGGCTGTGCCTTCCGAAGAAACGATCTCCCGGATTGAAAGTCATCAATTCGAGCCGGAACGCGTCTTTCAGTGGCGAAATCCTCATCTCGACTTTTCGAGTGTCTCGGCATTGATGCGCAGCCTGGAAATACCGCCCGGAAGATCCGGTCTCGCTCGCGCGCAGGTTGGAGACGATCTGGAAGCCCTCTCTCGTATGGTCCGCGACCCGGACGTCAGCGCCTGCCTCAGGTCGCCCTCCGCAATCCAACGGCTATGGGAAGTCGCGCAGGTGCCCGATTTCCGCAAAACATTGGCCAGCGAGCATGCGGGGTTGCTGACACGCATCTTTCTCTTCCTGATGGACCCGTCAACAGAAGGGCGAGGACATATTCCGGAGGACTGGTTGGAGCGTCAGATAGGGCGTCTCGACCGGACCGACGGTGATATCGATATCCTGGCGGCAAGGCTCGCTCATATACGCACCTGGACATATGTGGCGAACCGGGCGGACTGGCTTCACAATCCCGCGCATTGGCAAGAGCATACGCGTGCGATAGAGGATAGGCTGTCGGATGCTCTTCACGAGCGTTTGACGCAGAGATTCATCGACAGGCGCACCAGCCTCTTGATGAAGCGGCTGCGCCAGAACGAGGATCTCATGACGGCTGTAAACGGTGACGGCGAAATACTGGTTGAGGGCGAATTTGTCGGTCGCCTTGAGGGATTCATGTTTGTTCCCGATCCGCGGGCCGAGGGGGAACAGGGCCGCGTTCTGCGCAATGCAGCATCCCAGGCCCTCGCGGGTGAAATCGCAAGCCGGGCACAGCGTCTCACGACCGCCCCTGATGCAGACATCTCGCTATCGGAGCATGGCCGCATCCTCTGGGCTGGCCATCCGGTTGCCGAACTCAAGGGCTCGGACAATGTACTCCTTCCCAAAGTCGAACTTGTTGCAGGCGAAGAGCTGAACGGCACCGCCCGCGAAAGCGTCCAGACAAGGCTTGAGGCATGGCTCAGGGTGCATGTTGCACAGGTGCTGGCGCCGCTCGTCGCGCTGCGAGATGCAACCGATATAGAAGGCCTCGCCCGCGGCATTGCCTTCCGTCTCGTCGAAAATCTGGGCTCGCTGAAGCGTGAAAGCATTGCCGAGGACGTTCGCGCTCTCGATCAGGCGGCACGCGGACAGCTTCGCAAGCACGGCGTACGTTTTGGCGCCTACTCGATCTTCATGCCCGCATTGCTCAAACCCGCGCCCGCACGGCTTTGCCTTACGCTTTGGGCGCTGAACCGGGCCGGCGCCGAAGAAGACGCCTTTTCGAAGCTCCCGGCTCCGCCGACGCCTGGCCTTACATCCGTGCCTGCCGACCCCGCGGCACCGTCGGGCTTCTACGAAACCGTGGGCTTCCGTGTCTGCGGCACACGCGCGGTTCGCATCGACATGCTGGAACGCGTCGCCGATCTCATTCGTCCGATCATCGCCGCTCGCACCTATAATGGCGGCTTCATCGTCACGCCGGACATGATGTCTCTCGTGGGATGTTCGGGCGAGGAATTCGCAAGCCTCCTGCGCGGCCTCGGCTACCGTTCGCAGGTCGAGCGCGTTACGCTGCCCAAGGCCGAAGAAACAAAGGCTGAGGAAACAAAGGCTGAAGAAACCACGCCCGAAGAGGCGAAACCGGAAGAGCCATCCGCGACGGAAGAAACCTTCGGGACGGCGGAAACCGCCTCTGCCGAGCGGGAAGAGACCGAAAACTCCGCCGAAGCGGAAACACCTGCGTCCGCCGAGGAATCAACCATCCTGGATGGGGCACAGACCAACAAGGCTCCCGAGACCGAAGAACCCTCCGGGCAGGTCGAGAGGGAAATCTGGCGCCCCCAGCGCAGGCGCCATGGCGGTGGCAAACCCGAAACCAATCGCAACAGGAAACCCCGGCGCGACAAGCGCAAGGCCGGTGAAGAACAAGAACCGCGCAGCGGCAAATCGCCCCGGCAGAGCGAGCGCGGGGCCCGTCCGCAGCAGAAACAGGACCGGAAGCCGCGCGAACGCGAGCCCGATCCGGATTCACCCTTCGCCGCTCTTGCCGTCCTCAAAAATCGCGTGAGCGGCAACGGATCCTGATGACCGACGCACCGGCGAAACCCGGCCAGCGGATCGATCGTTGGCTTTGGTGCGCCCGCTTCCTGAAAAGCAGGTCACTCGCTGCTTCGCTTGTCCAGTCGGGGCGCCTTCGGGTCAATGGTGAGCGGATATCGAAGGCGAGCCGCACGATAAGACAGGACGACGTCCTGACTTTTCCGCTCGGACCCCATATCCGGGTCGTGAAAATCCTTTTCCTGGCGGATCGTCGAGGACCTGCTCCGGAAGCACGCCTTCTTTATGAGGATCTCGATCCACCAGCATCTTCCGGGAAACCGGAGCGGAAAGAAGCAACGGTGCCCGCCCGCGAGGCCGGTTCAGGCCGCCCGACCAAGAAAGAGCGTCGCCAGACCGACGCCCTCCGTGAGAACGATTCCTAATTCACATTTTTTTGTGTGGTTGAATATTTCTTCCGCCGACTGTAGGTAAAATAACATGATTGATCGGCTGAAATCCTTTCTGCTTGGCCCGCCGGAGGAAAAGTCTCAGGGCTTCGACGATCTTCAGGTGGCGGTGGTAGCGCTCCTCATCAGGGCGGCTACATCCGACGCCCAGTTCGGCGAAGAAGAACGCGAGACCATCCGTCGCATAGCCGCGGACTCTTTTGGACTGTCTCCTCAGGATATCTCCACACTGGTGGAAGAAGCCGAAGACGAGGAATCCGAGACGCTCGACCTCCACCGTTGGGCCCAAGCCATCAAACAGGCCTATAGCGAGGAAGAACGGATCGAGCTGATCGAAAAGATGTGGGAAGTCGTCTATGCGGACGGTGTTCTCGACGACTACGAAGCCAATTTGTTGCGGCGCGTCGCGGGGCTGATATACGTTCCCGATCGCGAATCCGGGCAAGCGCGCCAGCGCGTCATGGCCCGGCTCGGCATTACGCCCCGACCGCAAGGATAAGCAGAGGGGGAAACCCCGGAAGGAGCGCCCGCCACCAGCCGGCGGCGCTATTGGAGAGTGCGATGACCTATGTCGTGACCGATGCCTGTATCCGCTGCAAGTACATGGATTGCGTGGAGGTATGCCCCGTTGATTGCTTCTACGAGGGCGAAAACATGCTGGTTATCCATCCAGACGAGTGCATCGATTGCGGCGTCTGCGAACCGGAATGCCCTGCCGAAGCCATCAAGCCCGACACGGAACCAGGGCTTGAGAAGTGGCTCGAGCTCAATAATGAATATGCCGGCAAGTGGCCGAACATCACGATCAAGCGCGAGCCGCCCTCCGATGCGGATGATTGGCAAGGCGTTTCCGGCAAGTTCGAGGAGCATTTCAGCCCGGAACCGGGCGAGGGCGACTAAGCCTTCCCCAGCCTCTTCCCGGCTCCCTGAATCCCCGAAAAGCCTCAGAAAACTGCGAAGAAAAACGCCTATCCCCCTGTGTTAACTGTCTTTTCAGCGGACGTCCTTCCAACGGACCGGTTCTTGTGCTATATATGTCGCACAGGAATTTCCGCGAATGCAGGCGTGCACCTGACCGAAAGTTCTAGGGCCGCCAACTAGTTGAGTGTGTCTAACCAGTTTCCGGCGCAAGACGGCTAGGCTTCTTGTTCCGGGATGGCTGGAGATGTTGAGCCCGAGGGAAGGGCGGCACGAGGCCGAACCCCGATCACCGGCCTCATCCCCCTCCAGGAAGGCGCAGGTGTCGCCATCGAGGCCGGTCTTCTTGTTCGATTGGCTCTGCAGAACCGGAATGCCAATCCGGTCGAGAGTCTTCGACGGCCCGCTGGCGAGCGGCACCTCCATATGACAGCGGAGCGCGAATTACTGAGCCGCGAAGCGGGCATGACGCCCCTTCAGGCCTTCGGAAAAGAGAAAGGCTGGGTATAGGAAAGACGATGGCGAGCAAAACCACCAAGACACCCAAGTCGAAGTCTGCGCCCGTGAAATCGAAAGCCGCGACAAAACCGGCCAAGGTCAGCGCCAAAGCGGCAACCGCAAAAACCAAGGCGACGAAGGCCGCACCGGCGAAAGCCAAGACCGCTTCCAAGAGTTCCGGCAAGGCAGCACCGAAGGTCGCCAAAACGGCTGCGAAGCCCGCCAAGGCAAAGGCCGCACCGAAAGCTGCCGCAAAGACAGCCGCGAAGCCTGCTGCTGCAAAGAAACCGGCAACCAAGGCGAAGGCAGCACCTGCAAAGCCCGCTCCGAAGAAAAAGGAGCCCGCCGCCAAGTCGGAAGCGAAAGCCGCCCCCGCCAAGCAGGCACCCAAAACACCGAGCAACGCGGCTAGCAAGCTGATAGCTGCAGCGAAAAGCCGCGCCGAAAAAGCTCGTAAGGCAGATACAGCCAACACGGCCAAGGAGACTGCCGAGGCGAAGCCTGCGAAAACCGAAGCGCCCAAGGCGAAGGCTGAGCCTGCGAAGCCCGCAGCCCCGCGACCTAACTTCAAGGCGAAGGAATTCGTAGTCTATCCCGCGCATGGCGTTGGACAGATCCTCGAGATCGAGGAGCAGGAGGTGGCGGGCCACAAACTCGAGCTTTTCGTCATCAACTTCGACAAGGAGAAGATGACCCTCCGCGTTCCCACCAACAAGGCAAGTGCGGTCGGCATGCGCAAGCTTTCCGACGCAGGCGTGGTCGATTCCGCGCTTGAGACGCTTCGCGGCCGCGCGCGCATCAAGCGCACCATGTGGAGCCGCAGAGCTCAGGAATACGAAGCCAAGATCAACTCTGGCGATCTGATCTCGATCGCGGAGGTGGTTCGCGACCTCTATCGTTCCGAACGTCAACCGGAACAGTCATATTCCGAGCGTCAGCTTTACGAGGCTGCGCTTGACCGCATGGCACGTGAAGTCGCCGCCGTAGAGCGGATCGGCGAGGATGCTGCCATCGAAAGGGTGGAACAGGCACTTCAGGGAACGCCGAAAGGCGAGAAGACGCCCAAGACCGATGAAGCCAGCGAGGCGGCGTAAGCGCTTCAACCGCAACTCCTGCTAGAATTGAAAGGCCCGGCATCAGCCGGGCCTTTTTTCATTTGGATGCCTTGACGTTTCATCTAGTGGCACGGAAACGGGAACATTTTTCGGGACGGCGAGTTGATCTTAGACGGAGGCTTAAGCGTAGAAAAACCGACACGAGCTGCGAAGTCCCACATCCTGCAAGGAAGGGGTGACCGAGATGGCACATATGGACACGCCCGAAACCCAGCGAGCCAATCGCCGCTTCATGAAACGCGCGATGACCGTCCCGTTGCTTGACGAAGAGCATGAATTCGAGCTCGCGCGTCGCTGGAAGGAGGAACGGGACGAACAGGCCCTGCACGAACTCACCCGCGCCTATATGCGCCTCGTAATCTCGCTCGCCACCCGTTTCCGGAATTACGGCTTGCCGTATGGCGACCTGATACAGGAAGGCAATGTCGGTCTCATGCAGGCTGCCGCGCGCTTCGAGCCGGAACGCGGGGTCCGCTTCTCCACTTATGCAAGCTGGTGGATTCGTGCGGCGATCCAGGATTATATCCTGCGCAACTGGTCGATCGTACGTACGGGCACGACAGCGGCGCACAAGTCGCTCTTCTTCAACCTGCGCAGGCTTCGTTCGTTGATCGCAAACGGAACCCGTCAGAACCTGACGGAAGAGGATCGTATCTTTATCGCCCGACGCCTCGGCGTTGGCGCCCGCGACGTCGAGGCGATCGATGCTCGCCTGATGAGCGGCGACCGTTCGCTAAACGCGATGGTCAGCGATACGAGTTCGGCGGAAAGCACGACCGAATGGCAGGACCTTCTGCCATGTGAGCGCCCTCTGCCCGAAGAGGAAGTCATGGAAACCCATGACAGTCGCCAGCGCGCGAAATGGATTGAGGAAGCGCTGACAACTCTCAATGAACGCGAACTGACGATCATTCGGGAACGTCGCCTGCGCGATGAGGCCGTGACGCTGGAAACACTGGGAAATCAGCTTGGCATTTCCAAGGAGCGCGTGCGCCAGATCGAACACGCCGCCCTGCGGAAGCTCCGGGATGCGTTGCTGAGCAAAGTACCTGATCCGCAGGAAGCGGGGCTTCTCGCCTGATCTTTTCTAGCGATCCACAATCAGCTTAACACGCTGGCCGGTGGAAGGTTTTTCGTTCGGGCCAAGGCCGTTCAGCACGCGGAAACGTTCTGTCGGGTAATCGGAAAAAGCCATCCGGCGACCAAAATCCGCAGCCGTCTCGCCTGCGCGAACGGTCGCGATCCTTATCCGCAGCGGCTCGACAGACCGGGCTTCTGCAGCAGTAATCTTTCGAAAGCTCATCACAATCGACTTCAGAGCCTCGTCGTAGCGGTCGCCCGTTTGGGGCAGAGTACCAATCAGGAATCTGTAGACCTGATCGGGCGCATACTCTATCGCCACAATGCGTCCATTATATTTGCCGATCGTCGCAGCCGCCGTGGCGGCCTTCATTCCGTTCAGCGTGAAACGCTCAAGGGAAGTGAGCCTGACACCCCTTGCCCATACATTGGCGAGATATTGTCCAATCTCGATATCTGCCTGCTTGCGCGCGCCATCGAACTGCGCGATGGCGCCTTCGGGGCCCTCTATCAGAACCGAGCGCGGGCTGTTCGTGATCGAGAAGCGCTGCGGTGCATTGAACGCAAATCGAAGCTTCGGATGAATGAATTCGCGGTCACGCACTATGCCTTGTTCGGGATCGTCGCCATAGAGCATGCCATCGATGGCCGCCAGATAAGCTTCGCGATTCCGCCGCTGCTGTCCCACGGGAATTCCGGTCATACGCGCATGTTCAATGGCTGCGGCAACCCGGTCGGGAGTCGCAGGGTGACTGGCCAACCAATCGTTTCTCGAGGCGCCGTGCTGCGCGTTGCGGATCCTTGCGGTGAGGGCCGACTGTTCCCCCATCACTTCGAGGAAATCGGCGGCAGCATGAGGGTCGTAGCCCGCTTGAGCGAGATAGCGGACGCCAAGCATATCGGCTTCGTATTCCTGTTCCCGGGAGTAGCTTGCAAGCAATCCTTGACCGCCGAGCCCGACGATTTGGTTGATGGCATCACTCCCAACGACCGCACCGAGAACTGCACCGAGAAGTGAGGTTCCCATTGCGGCTGTCTGGCGCTGTGCGGAATGCCGGGCGTTCACATGCCCGATTTCATGACCGATGACACCCGCGAGTTCGGCCTCGTCATTGGCAAGCGCCATAAGGCCACGCGTCACATAGACGTAGCCTCCCGGCAAGGCAAAGGCGTTGACGACCGGGCTGTCCAGCACCGTCACCCGATAAGGGCCATCCGGCCGGTTCGTGACCTGTACGATCCGCGCGGTCACCTCCGCGACATAGCTACCGAGCTGCGGATCGTCATAGGCACCACCATAGGCTTCAAGGATTTTCGGGTGCGCTTCCGCGCCCGCCCGTGCCTCCTGTTCGGCGGACATGAGCGGCGCGATCTGCCTTTCGCCTGTAGCCGGATTTGTGGCGCATCCCGCAATGACGGCAAGGCACAGTGCTGAAACAAGAAGACGAAGACCAAGTCCCATCGGCGGAAGAATGACGCGCAACATATGGCTCCATATTCCGGGGGGATTCATTTAGATCAATGATCGTCCCCTGGAAATTCGATTTGTTCCGGATGGGATATCTCGATCTCCGGGCCATTATGGCGATCGAGCCATCCTCGAACCCGGACAAGCTTGCCCGAAAGGGCGACCAGGTCTTTCCGCCCGGCAGCAGCATCCAGAAGCGACGCCCAAGGCTCTTCGGCAGCGAGAAGCTTAACGTCCCGCTCCCGGACTGTCACCGTGAAGTCGTTTCGGTAGTCCTCACCGAAGTTGAGATAGAGCCGTCCACGAACCTGCGTGGCGGAGACAATCTCGCCCTCGACGAGTTCAAAACTTCCGATGCGCTCCATGAGACCGTTCGGATTCGATGCATCGCGAATATCGTAGAAGGGGTCCACCCAGATCCCACGCCCGGCTCCTCTCGCCTCGCGTTCAGCCGAAAGGAGTTCGTCGCTACAAGCGCGGTTGTCGTTGAAGGTGTAAACGCGCGCCAGACCACTACGCAGCATCTCCCTTTGCAGCCAGAGGTTCACCGTGTCGGCGTCCTTCACGAAAACCTGCGCAAGAACCCTTCCGTGCCGGTCGCTCCGCATACCCCCGAAACGGAGCATTACTGTCTTGTCCAAAGCAAAGTCGGAGAGAGCTTTTCTCGCCTCCACTGCGAGCGGCCAGGCCTGGAAGTTGGGACGCCCTAGCGGCAACTTCGGCGCTTGAATGCCAGTCAATCGAACTTCCCGCCCGTCCGCGAGCAGCAGAGTATCCCCATCGATGATTTCAACGACACGCGAAGATTGTTCGTCATCCTCGAGGCGACACTCGGCCGCCCGCGCAATCTCCACGAACTGAAATGAGGAAAGGACAAGAAAAGTCAGGATTAGGAGAAGAGGCGAAGGCGCATCTCGCAAAATCATGCAATCACCTCGACACACTGGCTAGCGTCCCTTCTCAGGCAGATCCCTCCACAGGCGGTCGCGGATTGCTCCTGAGCGCGATGATGGCCGCCTCCGTGCGGTTTCGAACGCCAAGCGCTTGCAGAATTGCATTTACATGGAGTTTGACGGTGGCGATGGAAATGCCCAACACCCGCGCAATTTCCTGGTTGGATCGTCCCTTGCCGAGTTCCTGCAGAACCTGCCGCTGACGGGGCGTGAGTTTTTCCTGGCCGGCGCCGACAAACGCTTTCGCCGGCTCTGCAAATCCTTCGGCTTCGGCTGTGAGCAGGATGTCCGGTACGTAGCGGCCGCCCATTTCGATCATGCGCAACGCACTTTCGACGAGATTGATGCTCATGGTCTTGGGAATGAACCCCGCAATGCCGAGATCCATCACCTCCCGCACGAAACCGGGCGAACTCCTGTCGCTGAAAACCGCAATCTTGCCATCCGTCCGGGAAACGAAGTCGCTCAGAATTTCCACATCGGAAAGAATCCCGCTTCCCGCATCGAAAAGCACAAGATCAGCCGATCCGGTATCCGTTCCGTTCAGCGGCCGGTGACCAGTGGCAACACGTATGTCTGCGCCGGAATAGAGCCGCCTCACGATCGAGGAAAGGCCTTCACAGAAGATTGGTTGCTCGCCGATAATTAGAACGCGCATCACGCCCCCCCTTCATTCTGAAAATCGGGAAGCCGCCTGAGACAGCAATCAATGCGTGTTGCAGAATGGTGCATACAACCAAAATCAACCTTAAAGCGTAGATATAGATATTTAGGCCAAATTGGATGAAGACGCAAAGCGCCGAATTGCCCGTCGCTGCGCCGCTGCTTCATCCGCCTATTGCGGCGCGAAGGGAGCTGACCTAGGTTTCCGGGCGCGGCGACCGGGCGACGCCTGGAAACACTCGCATCTCTGAGACCCCGTAGCTCAGCTGGATAGAGCATCAGATTCCTAATCTGAGGGTCGCGCGTTCGAATCGCGCCGGGGTCACCACCTCTTGCCTTGAACGGCAGAACATCAGCCTCAGGCTTCAGCTTCAGATGCAATGCGGAATGGAGCATTTCTTCCTCCGTCGCAGTAACAGGGGTTTGGCAGCCTGATCACCTGGCTGTATAACTTTGTTGGTAGGCAACAAACCCTTAATACAAATATACCTTGGCATCAGTCAACAAGAAATCTTGGCTATCCAGTCTACGTCTTCTGGCGTGGAGCGCCTCACGCATGCAGATTTTTCAAAAAAACACTGATTTCATTGAGTTTTTTGTATCCCGTTGCCGCTCTCAAACCGGTATCTCTATAAGATGAGCGTCTCCGCCCGCCTTGTTCAAATAAGAAGATTTCTTGGTCTTTCACAAAAAGAAATGGGTAAGCGAGTCGGCGTTTCTGGTACGACGTGGCAAAACTACGAATTGGAGAATGCCGCTCCGAATGCGCATGTGCTGGCGCATCTGTCGGGTGAAGGCTTCGACATGAACTGGGTACTGACCGGCCTGGGAGAGATGAGAACCGAGGGAACGGGCAGGAAAACCGAAGCGGGGTTTACCGAACTCGCGCCGCTCGACCTGCGGCGCGATCAGGTAGGCGGCGCCGGCGCGCATATGCTCGTGCCACGCTTCACCCTGCGGACGCTCGACACGGAGACGGGTAAGCGCATGACGGTCGAGGACCGGTCGCTTCTCGATGCGATTTCCTTCCGCCGCGACTTCATCCGCAATGAACTGAAGGCGGACCCCGCACATCTGATCGCGGTGGAAGCGCCGGACGATTCCATGGAGCCGACATTCGCGGAAGGCGACCTGTTGCTTGCCGATACGGCCGAACCGAAATTGCGCGGCGGCGGCATCTATGTTCTGGCGAGCGGCGGCACGCTGCTCGTGAAGCGGCTTCAGACGAAGATCGACGGCGGCGTCATCGTCTCAAGCGACAATGCGGGCCGCTACCCCGCGGAAGAAATTCGCAAGGAGGATGCGGAGAAGCTGAAGATCGTCGGCCGCGTGATCTGGCGCGGCGGACGGATGTAGGCGGAAGCCGCGATGACCTCAGCTTCGCCCAACCCTTTCGCCGCCGATGCAAAACGCATTCTCGTCATCAAGCATGGCGCCTTCGGCGACGTGATCCAGGCCGAAGGCGCATTGCGCGACATCCGCGAGAACCATCCCGATGCCTTCATCGCCGTGCTGACGATGAAACCATATCGCGCGATCCTGGCGCGCTGCCCGCATGTGGATGAGGTGATCGTGGACGAACGCGCGCCGCGCTGGCGGATCGACCGCATGCGCGCGCTCCGCAAGAAGATACGCGCACGCGGCTTCGACATGATCTACGACCTGCAGAACTCCAAACGCACCGCTTTCTACTTCAGGTGGATGCTGAAGGATCGCCGCTGGTCTGGCACGGCGAAGGGATGCAGCCATCCGCACCTCGCGAACGATCCGAAGAAAATCCGCACGCTCGACCGGCTGGCCGGACAGCTGGAAGATGCAGGTCTGACCATCCGCCACACTCGCAAACCCGACATCTCATGGCTCGCGGACGATGTGAGCGGACTGCTGACGAAGGCTGGCGTGACGGCGCCTTACATCGTGCTTGTGCCGGGCTGCTCCGCACGTCACCCGCAGAAGCGTTGGCCATACTACGCTGAACTCGCGGAACGGCTGATCGCAGCGGGAGAGACGGTCGTCACCGCGCCGGGACCGGACGAGGTGGAACTCGCACGCTCCATTCCCGGCACCTGCATCGAGAAGACGAACTGGGCGGAGCTTGCGGGCATCCTGAAAGGCGCGCGCTTCGTCATCGGCAACGACACGGGGCCGAGCCACCTCGCCGCGCATATGGGCGTTCCCGGCCTTGCGCTTTTCGGCACGCATATGCCCGCGGAACGGACGGGAATCCTGCGCGAGAATTTCGGCGCGATCGAAGTAGAGGATCTCGCGGCGCTATCCGTCACCCGCGTCTTCGACGAAGTGACGCGCCGCCTCGCTCACTCGAATTCGGTGTAGGACTTCTCTTCGACGATGGCCGAGCCCGTGAGGAGATTGATCTCCTTCTTGATCGCGGCGCGCTTGTCGTTCTGCTTGTAGACGGAACGCGCGAGCTCGATGAATTTCGGGCCGAAATCCTTGTCCGCCTCGCACTGGCGGATGTCGTCCTCGATCACCCAGAGCGCTTCATTGACAGCCTTGAGCTCGCCCTCGAGACGGCGCATCTCCGCGCTGTCTTCGAGGTTCGCCTTGCGCGCGTCTTCGAGCACGGTGAGTTCGTGGCGGACATTGGCGAGCTTCGCCGCATCCGACATACGCTCCGACTTGATGCGCAGAATGGTGATCTTGTCGATGAGCTCGCCCGGACCGACCTCGATCATGACGGGTTTGGCGTCTTTCTGGGACATGGAAGCTCCGGACGTTGCGTGACGAAGGAGCCTGCTATAGCGCAAGGAACGGGGCCTTGTCATCCCGGCTGAAGGATCCGTTAACGCTGCCGCGCACTAAGCGCTTGCGCGGGGCCCCGCCACCTCCGAAAATCGGCTTTGCCGAATGGAACGCCTGAGGTTCCAAAGGGAGGCCGATGTCCCTGATCTCGAGACTGCTCGACCATCTGCGCGGGAGCGACATGCCCGAGGAGCGCCAGGCGGCGCGTGCATCGGCGCCCTTGCTGATGGTCGAGATCGGCGGTTATGCGCACAGGGCGCGCGACTGGTCGGCGGGCGGCGCCTGCGTCGAAGGCTTCGCGGAGGCTGTCGCAATCGGCAACATCCTGAGCGGCCATCTCTACTGGGCGGGCGACAACAGGAAGCTCGGCTTCGCGGCGGAAGTGATGCGCCTCGATCCGGGCGGCGCGCTCGCGCTTCGATGGCTCGACCTGCCGCTCGCGATCCAGCAGGAAATGGAAGCCCATATCGGCTGACCGCCCTTGCGTCAGTTGCGCAGGCAGGCCCACGCGCTAGGCTCCCTGAAAACGAATTGAACAGGGAGGAATGCGACATGGCCTACAACACGCTCATCGTGAAGAAGGAAGGCGCCGTCGACTGGGTGACGCTCAACCGTCCGGATTCGCTCAACGCGATGAACCCCGAACTCGTGGACGAACTCCAGGACTATTTCGGAAAGCTCTACACGGATCATTCCGTGCGCGTGGTCGTGCTGAAGGGGGCGGGCCGCGCCTTCTGCGCCGGCCTCGACCTCAAGGACCGCTCGAACCGCGACGACAGCGGCGCGAGCGGAAGCCCGCAGGCAGGGCTCGTTTCCCAGCGCCGCATCAGCGAAATCGTGATGCGCATGCGCCGCTGCCCGCAGGCGATCATCAGCCTCGTGCACGGGCCCGCCTGCGGCGGCGGCTTCGCGCTGGCGCTCGCCTCCGACATCCGCATCGCGGGCAGGAGCGCGCGCATGAACGCGGCCTTCATCCGCATCGGCCTTTCCGCCTGCGACATCGGCGTGAGCTATTTCCTGCCGCGCCTCGTCGGCGTCTCCGTCGCGTCGGAACTCATGATGACGGGCCGCTTCATCAATGCGGAACGCGCCGAACGCGTGGGCCTCGTTTCGGAAGTGGTGGAAGACGAGAAGCTGGAAGATGCGGCGGCGCCTTACATAGAGGAGATGCTGACGACCTCGCCGCTCGGCCTTCGTCTGACGAAGGAATGCCTCAACATGTCGGTCGATGCGGGAAGCCTCGAAGCGGCCATCGCGATGGAAGACCGCAACCAGATCCTCTGCGCGCAGACGAACGACTTCCGCGAAGGCATCTCCGCCTTCCTCGGTAAGCGCAAGCCGGACTACACGAATAGCTGAGAAGTGCCTGCACCGCAGGCATCTCTCTCCAAACGAAAGCGGCCGCCTCGTCCGAAAACGAAGCGGCCGCTCGCCCGCCCGGCCTGTTCCCCCGCCAGGGCGGGACGCTGTCCCTCGGATCAGAAGCCGAAAACCACGGCCGCCGTCAGATCGTCGACGCTGTCGCTGTCGAGATCGTAATGCGTCCATTCCGTGCGGATGGAGGTATTGTCCGCCACGGCGAACTCCATACCCGCGCCGCCGAGCCAGGACAATTCGCGATCATCGCCCGGCTGGTCGTAATTGTGGATGCCGCCCTTGCCGTAGATGGCGACGGTGTCGTTGACCGGGAAGGAAACGAGACCCGCCACACCATAGGTGTCGACATTGTCGCTCACGCCACCGACGGTGATGTCGGCGAGATCCGCATAGAAGCCTTCGACGGCGAGATACTGGTTGAGACGCCAGCCGGCCTGACCGCGCCAGGTCCAGTCGTCGTCATCATCCGCCCAGCCCCAACCGACGCCGGCACCTACATAAAGGCCGCGCTGAAACGCCGTCTGGTTGTAGAGATTGCCGTCGCCGGAAGCATCGGCGGATTGAGCCGCCGCGCCGTTTGCAAAACCGGCGAGACCCAGCGCAAGACCGGCGGCGCAAAGAATGCGAGTTGCGTTTTTCATTTTATACAGAGCCTCGTGTCTTTAATCCGAAGCCCCCGCAAAGCCCGCGCGACTATTGCGCGCGTGACCTCGACGCCGCAAGTGGCCGTTGCAAGGCAGCCATGCCGGATTGTTGACACAATTGAAGAAGTGCCTGTCGCACAAGGCTTTTTCGCGATAGAAAATTATGGAGAACGGAACCCGCAATGCCATTTCGTGCATTGCGTGACTCCCGCGCAACACTCTGTGTGAGTGAGATTCAAGAAACGAAAGCGAGAAGGAATCAGCTCTTCTTCTTGCTCATGTCCCGCTTGCTCATGTCGATCAGCGGCATCATGCGAACCGTCGAGGTGCCCTTCGCGACGACATCGCCCGCGGCGTTCTTGAGGTTGCCTTCGAGGAACATGGTGGAGCGGCCCCGCCGCTCGATCCAGGCCTCGGCAACGAGAATGCCCGGCGTGGCGGGGGAGAAGAAGCTCACCTTGATTTCAAGCGACATGGGCGTCTGCTGAAAATCCGTGACGCACATGGCCGCGCGCGCCATCGCCGCGTCGATCCAGCCGGTGACGAAACCGCCCTGCACCACGCCGCCCGAATGGCACATGCGCATCTCGGCCTCGACCTCGATCGCGGCGCGGCCCGCCTCCTTGTCCATATACAGTGTACGGAGGATACCGAGAGACTGGCCCAGACCGTCGCGGCCGGCCTCGTCGTCGAAATGCTTTTCGGGGGTGATGGTCTCGGACATGGAATGCTCTTTCCGTGGATAAGTCGATGCCTGTTGGCGCGCAGTCTAGCCATTTCGGGCGCTCTGGCGAGCGGGCATGCCGGTTCAGGCGCGGGCGGCGCCCTGTTCGGCGCTGAACACGGGCCGGGGATAAAGGGCGCCGAAAAGGGCCCACCGTCATCGAAACGTCATCAAACCGTTACAAATGAAGGACTTATCCCCCTTTGCGGGATAAGCGGGCTTCCACCCCCTCCCCGGCGCTCGACCCGGCGGGAAAAGCCGGAGAGACTTGTCCCCGGATGCGAGCGGGCCTCGCCGGGCGGGGGAACCGGAGCGCAGGAGGACAAGTGAGGCGGGCATATCTTTATTTCACCTTCGGGGCGCTTTTTCTTGTCCCCGCCCTTCTCCTCCATGCGCCGGGGACAGCGAAGGCGGAGGCGCGCGCCCCCCGCGCGATGAGCGAGGGTGAATACCGGGAAGCGCTCGCCTTCCTCGAAGGAACCAGGGCGGCGATGGCGGAGGCGGAAATGGCGCTCGACGCGGAAACGGCGCATGAGGCCGCGAAAGTGCGGAAGGCGGACCTCGGCCAGCGTCTCGACATGCTCCGCAGGCTGATGACGGCGGCGGCGCAGCGCGACCGGATTGGTGCCAAAGGACTCATTACGCCGGAGCGCGAACGGGCGCGCGACGTGATCCATCGCGCGGGCGAGATGGAGGACCCGCTTCAGGATTTGTGGACCGCCTGGTCAATGAAGGCGCGGGGGGAGCGGGCAGCGTTCACGGCGGCGCCGCTGCCGCGATAGCTCACATGCGCGCGGCTTCTTCCTCGGTGACGAATTCGGCGCAGCAGAGCACCTTCGTCACCTCATCGTCGCTTTCGCCGAGGGGAAGCAGCAGCACTTCGTAATAGACATAATTGCGGTCGCGATGGATCCAGCTTGCCGACGCCGTGTGCAGATAGGGCAGGCGCTCGGTGCAGCAGATGCGCAGCGGCGAAAGCGCGACTTCCGCATTGGCGCCGAAGACCTCCTCCGGCGACATGCCCGCCGGATTGCCGACGCCGAAGAAATCGGAAATCAGCGTGCCGACAACGCGGTAGCGGTAGCCGCCTTCGGGCAGCACATCGAGCATGAAGATATTGGCGAGATGGCGGCGCATCTCCATGGGGTCGAAATCGGCGCGGGAGGGAAAGCGGCGGGAGCCCCGGAGCCTCACCCAGTAATCGAGAACATCGCGCGGGGCCGTGGAGGTCAGGCGCGCGCGGACCTCTTCCGCCTCGCCCCAATATTCCGCCTGGATGGCGGGAGACGGCGGCACGCGCGGCGCGGCTTCGCTGTTGGGCGCGGCTTGCGGCCTCTTCTCCATGGGTTCCTCCTGCCCCGGGCTTTACTCGGGTCGTTTCCCGAACCGGCAGGCGCTTCCGCCGGCCTGGAAAACGATCTGGCGCTTCCTGCACCCCGATGCTCCTTGCGCGGACAGTGTGCCGCAGCGGCAATTAATGCCGCGTTTACAGGTGGAAGGCGGGGTGTTTACGAAGCGGGAGAGGCGTTCGCCGGAACATTGACCGGATTATATAGGTATTTATATAAATAGCGCGAGAGGAGCTGAATATGAACGGAAAACCTAAGGCTTTCGGCACTGTCTGGCAGGCACTCGCGAAGGACGAGGCGGAAGCCGAAACGATGCGCCTGCGCGCGGATTTGCTGATCGCGCTGCGCGACCGCGTGGCTGCATGGAAACTGACGCAGGCGGAAGCCGCGAAGCGGCTCGGCATTTCGCAGCCGCGCCTCAACAACATGCTCCGGGGACAGATCGAAAGCTTCAGCCTCGACATGCTGACCAAACTCGCCTGCCGCGCGGGGCTGAAGGTGGAGATGAAGCTGAAGAAGGCGGCTTGAGGAATGGATTGCATCAAGGAAATCCAATGAACAGCTATCGAACACCCAAGCCCCTTGCGCAAATGACTAAGGAGGAACGCCTCCAATTCGGGGCACAGTTGGTGAAGACAAAAGATCAAATTCAGAGAATGCGAAAGGCTCTTGCGGGTGACCTCAAGCGTAAACCCGATAGGGTTTATGACGTTCGCGTATCTCAAGATTTGAATGAAGGCTACATACGGGTTGCAGAGGATCTGATCGAGAACGGCTGGGAGATCGGCTACGACGATGAAATGAAAGCCGCCGGAATCGCTCGTTGCGTCCGGCTGCAGGAGTTTGTCCTTCGGCTTATGGATGAGCAGGTCGAGGAAATCGAAAGAAAGATTGCAGAGGTTTAGCCCCCTCGACATCTCCCTCCTTTTCCGCCATATTCCGGCGCGCTTACTGACAAAATTGAAGGCAGCGGAAAGCGGCCCGGGTAAGCGTCATGCGGCCAAGATTGACGCAGCGGCGGCGGGGGCTTAAGCCCTTTCTCTCGTGGCGTCTGGCCCATGCCGGGGCCTTTCAAGGAAGGCGTGGATGGCCCGGATAAACCGGGCCATGACGGCGAACTGAGAGGCCGTGCCGGAGCCCCGCCCAAGCCGCTTGCGGCGAGGTGGACCCGCCTTCGCAGGCCATGCCTGCTTCGGCGGGCAAGTTGGGTCCCGGCAACAAGTGCCGGGATGACACTGAATTCTAGAGACAAGCCTGAGTTTCAATAACGAAAGCCGACCCAAAGGAGCGCGCCCATGCCGAGCTACAAGGCCCCCGTGGAAGACTTCATGTTCCTGTTCCACGAGCTTCTCGAAATCGACAAGCGCGGCGAGGTGCCGGGCTTCGGCGACCTGACGCCGGACATGACGCAGGCGATCCTCGAAGGCGGCGCGAAGTTCTGCGAGGAAGTGCTGCAGCCCCTGAACCAGGTGGGCGACGAGCATGGCTGCGTGCTCGAAAACGGCGTCGTGCGCACGCCCCCCGGCTTCAAGGAGGCTTTCCAGAAATATTGCGAGGACGGCTGGAACCGCCTCGGCGCGCCCGTCGATGCGGGCGGCGCGGGGCTGCCCTCCGTCATCACCTTCGCCTTCACGGAAATGGGCATGTCGGCGAACCAGGCCTTCTCCATGTATCCGGGGCTGACGACGGCCGCCTATTCCGCGCTCTGGGCGACGGGCGAACCCTGGATGAAGGAACACGTCGCGAAGAAGATGATCTCCGGCGAATGGACCGGCACCATGTGCCTGACCGAGCCGCATTGCGGCACGGACCTGAAGCTGATGAAGACCAAGGCCGTCGAGCAGCCGGACGGCACCTACCGCATCACCGGCACCAAGATCTTCATCTCGGGCGGCGATCACGACATGACGGACAACATCATCCACATGGTGATTGCGAAGATTCCGGACGAGAACGGCAAGCTGCAGAACGACCTCGGCACGGTCAACTTCTTCATGGTGCCGAAGATGCTGGTCGACAAGGAGACCGGCAAGATCACCGACCGGAACGGCGTGACCTGCGGCTCCATCGAAAAGAAGATGGGCATCAAGGGGAACGCGACCGCCGTGCTGAACTTCGATGACGCCGTGGCCTATCGCCTCGGCGGACGCCCGCCGGAGAAGAAGACGGAAACCGGCGAAGTGAAGAAGTCGAAGTCGGCGGGCATGGCCGGCATGTTCGGCATGATGAACGGCGCGCGCATGGGCGTGGGCATTCAGGGCATCGCCATCGGCGAAGTGGCCTATCAGAACGGCGTGGCCTACGCGAATGAGCGCCTTGCGGGCCGCTCGCTCACGGGGGCGAAGAACCCGGATGGGCCCGCGGACCCGATCATGGTGTTCCCGGATGTGCGCCGCCTGCTGATCTCCTCGCGCTCGTTCGTGGAGGGCGCACGCGCGCTCGCCATGTATGTCTCGATGCTGTTCTCGCTGCAGATTTTCGGCAAGGACGAGAAGGAACGCGAGGAAGCGGCCGATCTCGCGCAGCTCATGACGCCGATCATCAAGGCCTTCTTCACGGACAAGGGCTTCCAGGCGGCGAACGACTCGATGCAGGTCTTCGGCGGGCATGGCTATGTGCGCGACCACGGCATGGAGCAGTTCGTGCGCGATGCGCGCATCAACCAGGTCTATGAAGGGGCGAACGGCATTCAGGCGCTCGACCTTGTCGCCCGCAAGATGACGGCGAAGGGCGGCCGCGCGACCATGACCTTCTTCGCGAAGGTGGAAGAGTTCATCAAGGCGAACGAGAACGACGCCGAGATGAAGCCCTATATCGAGCCCCTGAAGGCGGGCTACAAGCGGCTCGGCGAAGCGGCCGGCTGGCTGATGGAGAATGCGCCGAAGAACTACGACAATGCGGGCGCGGCCTCCTACGACATGCTGAACATCTTCGGCACGGTGGCCATCGGCTGGATGTGGGCGCAGATGGCGAAGGTGTCGCTCGCGAAGCTGAAGAGCGGCGAAGGCAACCAGGACTTCTACAAGCGCAAGCTCACGCTGGCGCGCTACTGGATGGAACGCGAAATGCCGATGACGGCGGGCTGGCTCGACCGCGCGAAGATGGGCGCGGAAGGCTATATGGAGCTCGACGCGGCGGCCTTCTGAGGGCTTCGCATACCGGATGCAGGAAGGGCGCTTCGCAGGAGGCGCCCTTTTTGTTTCTTCTTTTTTACATATGTCATCCCGGCGAAAGCCGGGATGACACTTCTATTTTTGGCGACGCCGGGGTGGCATTATTATTTTGGAGATCCGAGACACGCGAGCCGAAAGACCGCAGCACGAATTTGCCCATTTCCCCTGCGTCGGATAGCTTCCCGGCCATCGAAATCGATCCTTCAAGGGGAAAGCCAGATGAAAAATCTCTTCAGCGTCGAGGGCAAGACCGTCCTCATCACCGGCGGCTCGCGCGGCATCGGCGAGATGATCGCGACGGGCTTCGTGGAAAACGGCGCGAAGGTCTATATCACCGCCCGCAAGGCGCAGGCCTGCAACGAGCTGGCGGAAGAACTGTCGAAGAAGGGAACCTGCATCTCGCTGCCCTTCGACCTCGGCACGAGCGAGGGCATTGCGGGGATCACCGCGGAGCTCGGCAAGCGCGAACCGAAGCTCGACGTGCTCATCAACAATGCGGGCGCGGCCTGGGGCGAGCCCATCGACGAATATTCCGAGAGCGGCTGGGATAAGGTGATGAACATCAACCTGAAGGGCGTGTTCTTCCTGACGCAGAAGATGCTGCCGCTGCTGCGCAAGTCGGCGAGCGCGGAGAACCCGGCGCGGATCATCAACACGGCGAGCGTGAACGGCATCGAGCCGCCGGATCTCGAGACCTATGCCTATTCCTCGTCGAAGGCGGGCGTCATCATGCTGACGCGGCATCTGGCGAAGCGCCTCGCGCGCGAACACATCCTCGTCAACGCCATCGCGCCCGGCCCCTTCCCGAGCCAGATGATGAAGGCGACGCTGGAAACATTCGGCGACGCGATCAAGGCGGGGAACCCGCTTGGCCGCATCGGCACGCCGGAAGACGCGGCGGGCGTCGCAATCTTCCTTGCGTCCCGTGCGAGCGCCTATACGACCGGCGCGACCATCCCGGTCGATGGCGGCTCGGCAGAGGTTTGACGGCAACCCCTCACCCTTCCCCAGGCGATGCGGCAAAGCCGCGTCGTTGGGAAGGGTGAGGGCCTTCCCTACTCCGCCGCCTTCTGCTTCAGCGCATGAAGCGCCGTCAGCATCCCATGTGCGACGCCTTCGGCGGAAGCCGGGTTCTGCCCCGTGACGAGGCGGCCCTCGCGGCAGACATACCGCTCGAAGGGCTTGCCGCCTTCGAAGCGCGCGCCGAGACCGCGCAGTTCCGTCTCAAGCAGGAAAGGCACGACCTTGTCCTTTCCGGCCTTCCTTTCTTCCTCGTCGGTGAAGGAATTGACGAGCCTGTCCTTCACGAAGGGCGAACCGTCGGACAGGCGCACGCCGACGAGACCGGCGGGCCCATGGCAGACGGCGCCGATCACACCGCCCTTTTCATAGACTTCCCCGATCAGGCGAATGAGCGCGTCGTTCTCCGGCATGTCCCACATGCAGCCATGACCGCCGGGTAGATAGACCGCGTCGAAATCCTTGGCGTTGAGTTCGGCGACGGGCTTCGTGTTGTTGAGCGCCTTCACCGCCGCCGCGTCGTCGAGGAAACGGCGGACGGAGGCCGCGCGCTTCTCCTTGTCGTCCGGCAGGCTGCCGGGATCGGCGGGCGGCTCGCCGCCCTGGATGGAGCCGAGCGTCACCTCCGCCCCGTCGTCGAGAAATTCGTACCAGGGCGTCGTCATCTCCTCATAGTGGAAACCCGTCTTCTCGCCGGTGTCGCCGAGTTCCCCGTGGGAGGTGAGGACGATTGCTATGCGTGATTTCGCCATTTTCGCTCTCCTTCCTTGTCAGTTCGGAAAGCGTCTCGCGGCTCTCCGCGAAACGCGGCGCCCCTTCTCTCCTTGAGATAGGTCTAACGAGGTGGAGATAAACCCGTTCCACACGCAACGACGCAGTTTCGCATAATGCGGGGAAGCACAGATCCCTCTTGTCAGCCCGGCTTTCGCCGGGATGACACATGGGTAGTGGTAGAGCTGTCTACTCCGCCGCAGCCTTTTGCTCAGCCGCGCGGGCATGTGTCGCGATGAGATCGACATATTGCGGGCAGAGTTCGACCGGCAGATCGTGGCCCATGCCTTCGATCACGACATGCTTCGCACCGGGCACAGACTTTGCCGTGTCCTCGCCGCCCGCGGGCGGCACGAGCGGATCCGAGTCCCCGTGAATGACGAGGAAGGGCAGACGCACTTGCCTCAACTCTTCAACGCGCGACCCGTCGCCGATGATCGCCGCATATTGGCGCACGCCGCCTTCGGGATAGTACATGTGATCGAACTCGCGGGCGCAGCGCTCGTAAAGCGCCTCGTCCGACATGGGATAGGCCGGGCTCTGATAGACGCGGCGGCCCTTCATGCGATGACGGATGACGGCTTCGCGCTCTTCCGATTCCGGCTGCGCCTGCAGCGCCTTCATCGCCTCCTCGCTCGCCCTTGGCAGATCGGGGTTGCCGGTCGAGGACATGATGGAGGTGACGGAGAGAAGACGCTCCGGGAAATGGATCGCCATGCGCTGCACGATCATGCCGCCCATGGAAATGCCCATGACATGGGCTTTCGGGATGCCGAGCGCATCCATGAGGCCGATGCCGTCCGCCGCCATGTCGGCGAGAGTATAGGGCATCTCCGGCTCGCGCCCCTCGCGGACGGCCGCTGCGACATCCGGCATCTTGGGGAGGCCCGAAAGCTTCTCCGACTTGCCGACATCGCGATTGTCGTAGCGGATGACGCGGAAACCCTTTTCGCGAAGCCCCTCCATCAGCTCTTCCGGCCAGCTCATCATGGTGGAGGTATAGCCGTTGACGAAGAGGATGGGCGTGGCATCCGCCGGTCCGCGATCCTCGTAATTGATGGCGATACCGTTCGCCTTCACCGTCTTCATGTTTACGGTCATGGGGCTCACTCCGCCGCCTGCGCCTTGGCCGCCCGCTTCGCCGCCGCCTCGATGGCGTCGGCGAAGGTGTCGACCAGCGCGAGCGGGAAGTCGTGGCCCATGCCCGGCACCTCGCGAAGCTCCGCACCCGGAATGTTCTTCGCCGTGTCGCGCCCGCCCTCGACGGGAACGAGCGGATCGTCCACGCCATGCAGCACGACCGCCGGTACCTTGAGTTTCTTCAATTTCTCGCGGCGGTCGCCATTGGCGACGATGGCGGCCATCTGGCGCGCCGTGCCGACCGGATAGAGCGAGCGGTTCACATCGCGCGTCACCCATTGGCGCAGCGTCTCGTCGTCGGTCCTGTAGCCGGGGCTGCCGATCGTGTTCCAGGCGAGAATGCCGCGCTCGATGGCTGCGGGAATATCGCCTTCCGGCGCGGGCGTCATCAGCACGGCCATGGCCTCGGGCTTGCCCTGCGGTACTTCCGGATTGCCGGTGGTCGACATGATGGAGGTGAGAGAGAGCGTGCGCTCGGGATGGTTCGCGGCGACGAGCTGCGCGATCATGCCGCCCATGGAGGCGCCCGCGATATGCGCCTGTTTGACGCCCAGCGCATCGAGAAGGCCGACGGCATCCGCCGCCATGTCGTCCAGCGAATAAGGCGACTGCGCGGGCTGGCCCGCCATGAGCGCACCGAAAATCGCCGCCATGTCCGGCATGCCATGCTCGTCGAACTTGTGCGAAAGGCCAACATCGCGATTGTCGTAGCGAATGACGCGGTAGCCGCGCTTCACGAGCTCGTCGCAGAGTTCGGTGGGCCACATGGTGAGCTGCGCGCCCAGCCCCATGATGAGCAGGATCGTCTCGCGATCCTCCGGGCCGAAGCTTTCATATTCGAGCGTGATGCCGTTCGCCTTGACCTGCGGCATGGATGGTCCTCCCCTGGTGGCTTTTGTTTCCGTTATTGGGAAAACTGTAGCAGCGCCCTTGCCGGAGGCGCACCCCAAACGGTAATAATGAAAAACATTAAAGCGGTGCGAGAAGCACCGCGCAAGGTCAGCGCGGCGACGCCGCAGGGGAGGACAGCCCATGACGCTCGAATACGATCTCTTCTGGTCGTTCCGCTCGCCCTATTCCTATCTCGTGACGAAGCGTCTCCTCGAATTCGAGCGCGAGTTCGACGTGAAGGCCAACGTGCGGCCGGTCTATCCCATCGCCGTGCGCATTCCGGGCTTCTTCAAACGGGTGAACCCGATGTGGCCGCCCTACCTGCTGAAGGACACGGTGCGGATCGCGCAAATGGAGGGACTGCCTTACGCCTGGCCCTCGCCCGACCCCATCGTCATGGACATCAAGACAGGCGAGGTGCCCGCCGAGCAGCCCTATATCTCGCGGCTTACCCGCGCGGGCGTGCTGGCGGCGGAACAGGGCAAGGGGCTTCCCTTCCTCTACGAGATTTCGACCGTGATCTTCGGCGGCGTGAAGAACTGGCACGAGGGCGAGCATCTGCGCGATGCCGCGAAGCGCGCCGGGCTCGACATGGATGCGCTCGACGCTCAGGCGGCGGCGGAGAAAGATCGGATCGAGGCCGTGATCGCGGAGAACGAAGCGGCGCAGAAGGCGGCCGGGCACTGGGGCGTGCCGCTGATGGTCTATGAGGGCGAACCCTTCTTCGGGCAGGACCGCTTTTCGCACCTCAAATGGCGGCTGGAGCAGAAGGGGCTGAAGAAGCGCTAGGCCCATCGGTTCACCGCCCCATCGACGTCATTGCGAGCGACCGTCAGGGAGCGAAGCAATCCAGGGGCGGCAGGCACAGAGCAAGCGGCTCCTGGATTGCTTCGTCGCTTCGCTCCCCGCAATGACGGGCAAATTCTAAGTGCGCGTCCCGACGAGCCCCAATTGCGCGGCGATGGCGACGGCATGGGCCCGCGTGCGGGCGCCGAGCTTCGCCACCACATTGTCCATGTGATAGCGGACCGTCGTCGGGCGAATGCCGTTCCGTTCCGCAATCTCGGCCTCGCGGAAGCCCTGCGCGGCAAGCGCGAGGCAATCCCGCTCGCGCGGCGTGAGCGCGGCGCGGTCTTCCTCATTGGCGACTTCCCGTTTCGCGAGCCTGTCCTGCAGGGCGGTGAAGGCATGACCCGCGAGCATGAGCTGCGGGCCCGCGAGAGCGGCGATCTCCTCCGCCTCCTCCAGCACCTGCGGCCCGGCGAAGCCGAGCATGGCGACGCGGGCAAGAGGGAGCCGCACGGGCACGACGAGAACGGCATTGAAGCCCTCGCCCCGCATCATTTCCGCCACTTCCTTCTGCTCGCCGCTATAGGGCCTGCGATGGCGGCGGTGATCGTCGTAAAGGCTGATCGCGAAGGGCATGTGCTCGAAGCGGCAGCGAATGTTGAGCGGCATGCGGAGCGCGATGGCGTCTTCGGAAAGCGCGGCGATAATGGCCGGAGACCAGCCCTGACGGCGCATGAAACCTTCGGCCGCCGCATCCTGCACCGGCGAGGCGGCATCGGGCGTCCAGATCATGCGCGGCATGGCGATGAGGGCGGCGAGGCCCGAAAGCGCCGCCTCCGCCGCGGCGAGGCCGCGCGCCTCATGGATTGCGAGGGCGGATGCCTGGAGCGCCGCGAGCTCGGCGCCGCCCGCCCCTTCCTTCGCTTTTTTCCCGCGCCTGACGGCCATTTCCGGACCCTGCAGTTTTCGAGGGGACGCGAGAGGTTTTATATCCGATATTGCAGGAAGAAGGCGAGCCTTCCGCCCCGGCCCCTGCTGGACCCTGAGGGACCGGGGAGCTAGCCTCGCCTTCCCTGTTCGAGGCCAATAACGGATTTCCCCAAGATGCAGCGCGACCTGAATGCGATGAGCGCCACCGAATACGACCTCGTGATCGTGGGGGGCGGCATTACCGGCGCGAGCACGGCCTGGGACGCGGCACTGCGCGGGCTGAAAGTGGCGCTGCTCGAGAAGGACGACTTCGCCCATGCGACGACATCGGGCTCTTCCAAGCTGGTGCATGGCGGGCTTCGCTATCTCGTGAACGGGGAACTGAAGCTCGTGCGCGAGTCGCTGCGCGAGCGGCGCATCTGGGAGAATGTCGCGCCGCATATGGTCCATCCGCTCCCCTTCGTGATTCCGACCTATGGCTGGGGCATGAAAGGCCCCTTCGTGCTGGGGATCGGCCTCGCGCTTTACGATCTCCTCTCCTACGACCGCAACTGGCTCTCCGACGACGACAAGAAGCTGCCGGGCTTCCGGCGCCTGTCGAAGGGCAAGGCGCTCGACATGGTGCCTTCGCTGCGGCGCGAGGGGCTGACCGGCGCGATGGTCTATTACGACTGCCAGATGCATGCGCCGGAACGGCTCTGCCTCGAATGCATCGAGGGCGCGGTGGAATATGGCGCGGATGTCGCGAATTATGCCGAAGTGACGGGTTTCACCACGGAGGCGGCTTTCGGGCGCGGCGTGAAGGTGACCGGCGTGACGGTGGCGGACGCCGTAACGGGCGAGACGCACACGATCCGCGGCAAGGTGGTGGTGAACGCGGCCGGGCCCTGGGCCGACAAGACAATGGCCATGGCCGACGAGACGCCCGCGCGCCAGCTCATCCGCTCCAAGGGCATTCACATCATCACGCGCGACCTCTCCGGCGATCATGCGCTGGCGATCCAGTCCGCAATCGGCGGGCACTTCTTCGTCATTCCCTGGCGCGGCCACACCATCATCGGCACGACCGACACCGTGTTCGAGGACGATCCGGACAAGCTCGGCGTGACGGAGAAGGACATCGCGGATTTCCTGCGCGTGGTGAATGACGGGCTGCCGGGGCTGAACCTCCGCCGTGAGGACGTGATCCATTTCTATGCAGGCATCAGGCCGCTGGTCGACACGACGCCGAAGGAAGAGGAAGGCAGCGGCAAGAAGGACAGCTACAATGCAAGCCGCGCGGCGGAGGTCTATGACCACGCGCCCGAGGAAGGGATCGACGGCTTCATTTCGGCCATTGGCGGAAAATGGACGACATCGCGCCACCTTGCCGAACAGGTCGTGGATCTCGCGCTGAAGAAGCTTGGGCGGCAGGCGAAATGCGAGACGCATTGCACGCCGGTCTATGGCGGCGACATGGCGCGGCTCAAGACATTCATCGAGCGGGCGCAGCGGCGCTTTCCTCATGTTGCGCCGGACATCGTTGAAAATCTCGTGAACTTCTATGGCAGCCGCATCGACGAAGTTCTGGCGACGGCGGACGAGAAGCCCGGCGAGCGCGAGGCGCTGCTGAAAAGGCTCGCGCCCGACAATCCGGTGATCGGCGTGCAGGTGGTGCATGCCGTGCGGCACGAAATGGCGATCCATCTCGACGACGTGATCTTCAGGCGCACAGGCCTCGGCACGCTCGGCAATCCGGGTTCGGCGCTCGTGAAGCAGGTGGCGGAGCTGATGGGCCGCGAACTCGGCTGGGACGAGACGGCGCTCGCCAACGAGATGGCGAGCACGCTGCGGCTCTTCGAGACGATCTAACGGGGAGAAGAGGGGGAGGGAAGCATGAGCGGTGGAGGAATGCCGCATGTAGCGGCGGTGGTGAACCCGCGTTCGGGCGGCGGCAGGACGGGCCGCGCCTGGCGTGTCATCTCCGAGACGATCGAGAAGGAACTGGGGCCGGTGCGCGCGCATTTCACGAAGGCTCCATCGACGCCGCACTTCCTGCCCGCCGCCGAACTCACCTCGCGCGCGCTGAAGGACGGCGCGCAGCTCGTGATCGCGGTGGGCGGCGACGGCACCATCGACGAGGTTGTGAACGGCTTTTTCGAGAACGGGCTGCCGATCAACCCGGAGGCGCATCTGGCCATTCTGAACGCAGGCACGGGCGGCGATTTCCGCCGCACCTTCGATTTGCCCGAGGAAGCGCATGAAGGTGTGAAGCGCATCGCGAGCGGCAATACGCGCAGGATCGACATCGGCAAGCTCACTTTCATCGCCGAGGACGGACAGGAGACCACGCGCTATTTCAACAATATCGCGAGCTTCGGCCTGTCCGGCGAAACGGTGCGCGCGGTGAACGAGGCAACCTGGCAGAAGAGCTTCGGCGGCAACTTCACCTTCACCTGGGCGACGCTGATGACGGCGCTCCGCCACAAGCCTCGGCCCGTGAAGATCGAGACGGATCAGGGCTTCGAGACCATCGCGAATATCGGCCTCACCGCCGTCGCGAATGGGCGCTATTTCGGCAGCGGCATGAAGGTGGCGCCGGACGCCGAGCCCGATGACGGATTTTTCGACGTCGTCATCATGCGCGATCTCAAGCTGATGGATCTTGTGAACGGCGACGGGAACCTGCGCGAGGGCACGCATGTGAACGGGCCCAAGGTGACGGTGGTGCGGGCGCGGACAGTGACCGCGACGCCGATGGGCCCCGAACCCGTGCTTATCGATGTGGATGGCGAGGGGCCGGGGCGTTTGCCCGCGCGCTTCGAAATCATGCCCGGCGCGCTGACGCTGCGCTGCTGAGAGAAGAGGACGAACGAGAATGACCATCGACCGCACCACACTGCGCTGGAACGGCTGGGGCCCGGTGAAACAGGAAAATCCGCTGCCCGCCGATGCGCCGCAATGGGCCTGGATAGAGGAGGCGCTGGGCGTCTCGCGCCTGCCTTCGACGCCGGCCGTGGCACTTCACGACATCCGCCTGCCGCATTCGCGGCTTTCGGAAGATGTGCTCGGCAAGTTGCGCGGCATCTGCGGCGACAACCAGGTGCGGACGGATGACTATGAACGCGCCTTCCACGCGCGCGGCAAGAGCTATCACGACCTTCTCTATCTGCGTGCGGGCAAGCTCGACATGGCGCCCGACGCCGTCGTCTATCCGAGGAGCGCCGATGAGGTGCTCGCCATCGTGAAACTCTGCGCCGAGGAAGACATTGCGCTCATTCCCTTCGGCGGCGGGTCGTCGGTGGTCGGTGGCGTCAACGCGATGCCGAAGTCGCTCGGCGGCGCGGTACTCACGCTCGATACGACGCTGATGACGCGCATCATCCAGATCGACAAGGTGTCGATGACGGCGCGGATCGAAGCGGGCATATACGGACCGCATCTCGAGGAACAGTTGCAGAGCCACGGCGTGACGCTTGGCCACTACCCGCAAAGCTTCCCGCTTTCGACGCTGGGCGGCTGGATCGCGGCGCGCGGCGCGGGCCAGCAATCGAACCGCTATGGCAAGGCGGAGAAGTGGCTCGTCTCGGCCAAGCTCGCAACGCCCAAGGGCTTCTGGACGACGGAGGCAACGCCCGCCTCCGCCGCGGGGCCGAACCTCAACCAGCTCGTCGCGGGATCGGAAGGCACGCTCGGCGTCATCGTGGAGGCGACGGTGAAGATCCACGACCTGCCGGAGCGCAAGGATTATCGCGGCTATCTCTTCAAGACATTCGCGCAAGGCGTCGAAGCCGCGCGCCGCATCAATCACGCGGAAATTCCCGTCGCCATGGTACGGCTCTCCGATGCGCCGGAAACCTATTTCTTCCAGGCGCTTTCATCCTCCGGTTCGGGCGGCCTCAAGTCGAAGCTCCAGCGCATGTACCTCAAGATGAAAGGCTTCGACGACGCGCCCTGCCTCATGCTGATCGGTCATGAAGGGAGCAAGGAAACGGTTGTCTGGGCGCAGGAGCAGACGGAAGCGACCTGCAAGCGGCTCGGCGCGCTGGCGCTCGGCACCGGGCCCGGCAAGCGCTGGTATCACGGCCGCTTCAACGGACCCGCCGTGCGCGATCCGATGATGGACCGGGGCCTCGGCGTCGAGACGCTCGAAACCTCGACGCGCTGGTCGAACATCGCGAACCTGCACGAGAAGGTGGTGGGCGCGATCACCGATGCGATTGCCGCCAACGTGCCGGAGCAGAATGCGCGCGGGATCGTGATGGCGCATGTGAGCCATTCCTATCCCGACGGTGCGAGCCTCTATTTCACTTTCGTCTTCCCGCGCCAGCTCGACCGCGAAGTCGAGCAATGGCAGGCGATCAAGCGCGCGGCGTCCGACACGATCGAGATGAATGGCGGCACGATCAGCCATCATCACGGCGTCGGCGCGGATCACGTTCCCTGGCTTGGCGAGGAGAAGGGCGAGATCGGCATGTCGATCCTCAAGGCGACGAAGCGCGAGATGGACCCGAAGGGCGTGATGAATCCGGGGAAGGTGCTGGGGTAGTCCCTCTTCGCTTTCCACAAATAGAAGACGTCATCCCGGCGAAAGCCGGGGTGACACGTTTTATTTGAATCGTCGGCTAGTCGGCCTTCACCATCTCCCGCGCCATTTCGATAGCCGTGGCGAAATCCGGCGCGCGGGTGACGCGATCGAGCACATGCATATCGCCGAGAACGCGCTCCGGCTGCGGCTGAAGCGCGGTGACAATGACCTTCGTGCCGTTCCGCTCGCAGCGGTCGATCATGGTTTCGAGCGCGGAAACGCCCGTCGCGTCAATGATCGGCACGGCGCGCATGCGCACGATGAGCACTTTCGGCGTGGCACCGATACGGTCGAGCGTCTCGCCAAGACGCATGGCGACACCGAAGAAGAAGGGCCCGCGAATGAGGCTCGCCGCGACGCCGGGCGGCAACTCATATTCCTGCATGGGCACGAATTCGCGCGGGCTCGTATCGCTCACATCCTCTTCCACCAGATGAAGATCGGCCTGCACCTCGACGGCCTCCGACATGCGATGCATGAAGAGGACGGCGGCGAGCACCACGCCGACCTCGATGGCGACGGTGAGATCGACCAGCACGGTGAGCGCGAAGGTGATGAGAAGGACGGCACGATCACCGAAAGGCGCGCGCATCATGTGGCGGAACTTGTCGATCTCGGACATGTTCCAGGCGACGACGAGAAGAACGGCCGCAAGCGAGGCGAGCGGGATATAGGCCGTGACCGGCCAGGCGACCGCCATGAAGCCGAGCAGGAAGAGCGCGTGGAGCATGCCCGCGACGGGGCCGCGCGCCCCCGCGCGGATATTCGTGGCCGTGCGCGCGATGGCGCCCGTGGCGGGAAGACCGCCGACAGCGGCGGAAGCGCAGTTGGCCACGCCCTGCGCGACAAGCTCGCAATTCGAGCGGTGGCGGCGGCCCGTCATGCTGTCGGCGACCATGGCGGAGAGAAGCGACTCGACGCCCGCGAGGAAGGCGATGGTGAAGGCGCTGGGGAAAAGCGCGACGATCCGCTCCATCGAGACATCGGGGAAAGCGGGAATGGCGAAGGAGGGCTCAAGCCCGGCGAAACGCGAGCCGATCGTGTCGGTGGGAAGCGCGAAAAGCCAGACGAAGAAGGAAGCGGCAACGACCGCGATCAGAAAACCCGGCCAATTCGGCCGCTTGCCCTTGAGATAGAGGATGAGAGCGAGCGAGCCTGCGGCGACGAGGAAGGTCTGCGGCATGATCGTGGGCAGCGCGTGCCCGAGCGCCCAGACTTTCTCGAGAAACTCTGCCGGTTCATGCGCAAGCGTGAGGCCGAGAAAATCCTTGATCTGGCTCGTCGCGATGATGACCGCGATGCCCGCCGTGAAACCGGTAACGACAGGCTCCGGAATATATTTGATGAAGGTGCCGACGCGGAGCAGCCCCGCGCCGATGAGCATCAATCCCGCCATCGCGCTCGCGAGCACGAGCCCGTCATAGCCATGCAGCGCGATGACATTGAACACGACGACGACAAAGGCGCCGGTCGGCCCGCCGATCTGGAAGCGGCTGCCGCCAAGCGCGGAAATGAGAAAGCCCGCGACGACCGCCGTGACGAGGCCCTTGTCGGGCGTGGCGCCGCTCGCAATGGCCAGCGCCATGGAAAGCGGCAAGGCGACGATAGAGACGGTGAGACCGGCGATGAAATCGGCACGAAAATCGGCAAAGCGGTAGCCTTCCCGAAGCACGGTGACGAGCTTCGGAATGAAGAGCTGCGCCGGTGATGCCTTCCCGTTCGTGACCCCTGCCCTCTTGTCTTGCCTCTTTGGCGTTAGCCTTCCTCAACCATCTTGCGAAGTTCGGCCTTCGCAATCTTTTCGAGGGTCGAACGCGGCAGCGCATCGACGATCCGAATGTCGCGCGGGCGCTTGAAGTCCGCAAGGCCCTTTGCGCAGGCTGCGTCGATCTGCGCGGCGAGATCCTTCGGCGCGGCCGCCTCGCCGCCGGGAACGAGAACGAAGGCGACGGGCACTTCGTCCAGCATCGGGTCGCGCTTCGCGACCACGGCGCATTCCTGGATGCCCGGCACGGTCATGATGACGCGTTCGATTTCGGATGCGGCGACGTTCTCGCCGCCAACCTTCAGCATGTCCTTGTCGCGGTCGGCGAAGGAGATGAAACCATCCTCGCCGAGCGTCACGCGGTCGCCGGTGATGAAGTAGCCCTCATCATCATAGGTCTTGGCCGTCGCTTCCGGATTGTTGAGATATTCGAGGAAGAGCGAAAGGCCGGGCACTCCGCGCACCAGAAGGTTGCCGGTCTCGCCCGGCGCGACCGCCGCGCCATTGTCGTCGAGGATCGCGATCTCGTAGGCCGGAGAGGGCTTGCCGATGGACATGGGCCGGTTCGGCAGATGGATGTCGCCAACGATGCCATGCGTGATCGTTTCGGTCATGCCCCACCAGCCGATGGTCTTGATACCGAAATAGTCGTCGGTCGGCGGCGCGGAAATGCCGTTGCCCCAATAGCGGTAGGAATGAGACTTCGGCTTTTCCTGCCCCATCAGCGCGCGCACGCAGAAGGGCACCATCGAAGTCCATGTGCAACCATGTTTCGCGGAAACGGACCAGAAGCGCGACGCGGAAAAGCGCGGCTGAAGAACAACCGTGGCGCCAACCCATAGCGCGGCAAGAACGGAATAGGACTGCGCATTGGTGTGGAAGAGCGGCAAATAGGTGAGATGCACGTCGCCACCGCGCAGATCCTCATGCAGGGCGCAGAGCTTTGCACCCCAGAGCGCATTCGCATGGGTCCAGACGACGCCCTTCGGCCGCGAGGTCGTGCCCGAGGTGTATTGAATGCCGACGGGAAGCATCGGCTCCGGCGCACGCATCGGCACGTCCGACACATCGCCGTAGAGCGCGGCGAAACTTTCCGACTTCGGCGGACGGTTCTTCTCTTCCGGTTCCGCGCCATTATCCGTCTCGGTGACGGCGAGCCACTTGATGTGCTTGCAGGCGGCGGCGACGAGCGAGGCGAAACGCGGCTGCGTGATCGCGCCGACGACTTCGGCATGTTCGCTGAAATAGACGAGATCGTCCTCGACGGAGCGCGCATTGGTCGTGACGGCGACAGCGCCGAGATGGGCGCAGGCATACCAGGCGATGAGGCTCTCCGGACAATTGTCGAGGTGAATGAGAACGCGCTGGCCCTTTTTCACGCCACGCTTCTTCAGTCCCGCCGCCACCTGGCGCGCCTCATGCTCGAAGCGCGCATAGGACCAGACCTTCGCCTCGCCCTCGAATGGCTCCCAGATGAGGAAGGGATGGTCCGGCCGCGCAGCGGCATGGGTCGCCAGCAGATGCGGCACGTCGAAATTCGAGAACGGATGAACGAGCGGCGAACGCAGCGCAGGCATGTCTCTCTCCCCGGAATGTCTCTTGTCGGCTTTCCCGTCATATATCCCATGCTTGTGTGGCATTCCATTCCCGCCCTAGACTTTTGACCGAGGGTCAATATGGGAGGAGAAGGCGGGGAGACGTGCAACACGACGCGAGGTCAGTGCATGGCGCAGAAACCGGAGCCGCTCCAGCAAACAGAAGGCCTGCTCATCGATGTGGGCGGGGTGCTCTATCAGGGCGATGAAGCAATCGAAGGTTCGGTGGAGGCGCTCGCGCTGCTTCGCGAGCGGCAGATCCCCTTTCGCCTCCTGACCAACACCACGCGGACGACGCGGGCGAAGCTCGCAGAGAAACTCCACCGCTTCGGCTTCGGTGTGGCCGAGAAGGAGATCGTGACGCCTGCAAGCGTTGCAGGCGCCGTTCTCGAACGCGACGGTGCGAAACCTCATCTTCTCGTTCATCCGGATCTTCTCCCCGATTGTCCGGCGGAAGCCGAAAGGCCCGACGCTGTGCTGATCGGCGATGCGGGCGAGCACTTCACCTTCGATGCGATGAACCGCGCCTTCAATGTGCTGATCGAAGGCGGGAAACTTTATGCGCTGGGCAGGAACCGTTTCTTTCGTGGGAACGAAGGCTACGAACTCGACGCCGGGCCCTTCGTCGCCGCGCTCGAATATGCCGCGGAAGTGGAAGCCGTGCTCATCGGCAAGCCTGCGCGCGACTTATTCCTGACGGCAGCAAAGGAGCTCGGCCTTGCGCCGGAAAAGATCGCGATGGTGGGCGACGATGTCGAAGGCGATGTGGAAGGCGCGATAGCGGCAGGGCTTTCCGGCGTTCTCGTGAAGACCGGCAAGTTCCGCGAGGCAGACGAGGCGCGCGCAAAAAAAGGCGGCGCACATGTCGCCGCCTCTCTTCGTTCTCTCGTCGAGGAAATGACCTAGGCGAGCGCCTCGCGAAGCGCCTTCGCCGCCGCCTTCACCGCATCGCGCGAGACGTCGAGCGCACCCTGCAGGTTGAAGAAGCCGTGGATCATGCCTTCGTAATTCACATATTCGACCTCGACGCCCGCCTTCTTCAGCGCTTCCGCATAGGCCTTGCCTTCATCGCGCAGCACATCGAAACCGGCGGTGACGACATAGGCGGGCGGCAATCCCGCGAAGGAGGACGCGCGAAGCGGCGCGGCATAGGGATTTGAGGGGTCCACGCCCGCGCTCAGCACATAATGGTTCCAGAACCAGTCCATGCCTTCGGCTTCGAGGAAATAGCCTTCCGCGAAATCCTTGTAGGACTGCGTGCCGCGCGGCGCATCCGTCACCGGATAGATGAGAAGCTGGAAGGCGATTTCCGGCGCCTTCTCCGCCTTTGCCTTGAGACAGACGGCGGCGGCGAGATTGCCGCCCGCGCTGTCGCCCGCGACGGCGATGCGGTTCGGGTCGATGCCGATCTCGGAGGCATTCGCTTCCACCCACTTCACGGCCGCATAGGCATCGTCGAAGGCGGCGGGAAAGGGATGCTCGGGCGCGAGGCGGTAATCGACCGCGATCACCTTGCAGCCCGCCTCGTTGGCGAGCGTGCGGCAAAGCGCGTCATGCGTGTCGAGATCGCCGATGACCCAGCCGCCGCCATGATAATAGACGAGCGCGGGGCAGGTGCCGCCCGCGGCAACGGGCGTGTAGAGGCGGACGGGAATCTCGCCGCCGGGCCCGGGAATGGTGCGGTCCTCGACCTTGCCGATGGCGACGCCTTGCAGATCGAGCATGCCCGCCATGGCGCGATACATCTCGCGCCCGCCCTCCGGCGGCAGGTCGATGAGACGCGGCGCATCGGGATCGGCCGCGAGTTGGTCGAGCAGCGCCTTCGCCTGTGGATCGAGTGACATGTCCGGTGGTCCTCCCGCCTTGTTTTTATGTGAGGACCCTTTTATCCGCCGGGCGCCGGACGCGCCAAGCGGCAAGTTTGCTGCAGGGCGGCAAATGAAGGCCGCCCCGGCGTCAGTTCGGTTCAGTGAAGGATATGTCCGTCGCGGCTGCGGCGGCCCTCGACCATGTCCTCGACCACGACACGGAGCATGCGCCAGGCATCGGCGCGCATTTTCTCGCCGATCTGCTCGAGCTCGCAAACCGCCGTATCGGCATAGGAAAGCGCCTTGCGGCCATGGGTGTCGACCATATAGGCGGCGAGCAGGTTGATTTCGTGATCGGTGATCATGTCTCGGGGTCTCCGGTTGGACTTGTTTTGCCAACCGGATTGCAACCCCCGGACCAGAGATGAAAATCCATTTAAATCAATGATTTAACAATTAGGCCGCCCGCCGGGGTGAGCGCACCGGCAAGCTTTGCCGGAACAGCCTGACCCGGCATGGGCGAATTTTGCCGCCGGCGGGCCCTACCAGGGCTCGGCGCTGGTGCGGACATCCGCCTCGAAGGTCCACGCGGCGCGCGGCTGGCGGTGCATCTGGAGATAGACCTCCGCTATGCCGGAGAGGTCGATGAGACGCCCCTCATCCGCCCGCTGGGCGGCATATTGCGGCACCGCGCTGTGGATCTTCTCGCCGTCTATGGCGCCGTCGATCACGACATGGCCGACATGAATACCAAGCGGGCCGAATTCCTTGGCCGCGCTCTGGGCGAAATTTCGGAGCGCCCCCTTTGCGGCGGCGAAAGCGCCGAAACCCTCGCGGCCCCGGAGGCTCGCGGAAGCGCCCGTGAAGAGGAGCGTGCCCTCGCCCCTGGGGCTCATATGGTCCGACGCCTCGCGCGCGAAAAGGAAGGCGCCGAAGGTGCAGACGCGCCAGCAACGCTCGAAATAATCCGCCGTCATGCCGGAAATCTTGCCCGGCATGTTGTTGCCCGCATTGTAGATGGCGAGCTTCACCGGGCCTGTCTCCTCGGCGCAGTTCCACAGATCGATCACCTGCGCCTCGCTCGTCACGTCGCAGAGGATGGCCGTCGCCGCGCCGCCTTCGGCACGGATCGCCTCGGCGACGGCTTCGAGCCGGTCGAGCGTGCGGCCCGCCACGAAGACATGGAGCCCCTCCTTCGCGGCGCGATGGGCCAGAACCGCGCCAAGCCCCTTTTCCGGGCCGACGCCCGCGACGATTGCCGTTTCGACCATGTCAGCCTCCCGCTTCACCTTGAGCTTGAGGATATATAGTCAGTTCGGAAAGAGAACCAAGGGGAAATCACCCCGCGAAACCGCCCGCATCGAGGAAGGACTGCTCCTCGGGCGTCGTCTCTCGCCCCAGCACCGCATTGCGATGGGGGAAGCGGCCGAAGCGGCGGATGATATCGGCGTGTTCGACGGCGAATTTCATCGTCTCGGGATCGTCGAGCCGCTGCGCGAAATAGATGAGGCCCCGCTCCTGCGCGGCGAGGTCTTCGGCATGCATATAGGGCATGTAGAACCATTTGCGCGCGGTGACGGGCGTCTCGACGTCATAGCGGCGGCGCACCGCCTCGTCGGCGAGGCCAAGCGCTTTTTGATCCTGCGCGAAGGCGCGGTGGTCGTTCCGCCAGAGATTGCGCGAGAACTGGTCGAGCACGAGAATGAGGGCGAGCGAGCCTTGCGCATCCACCGCCCAGCCATCGAGCTTGCCCTCAGCCGCCTGCGCATGCGTCTCGCCGAAACGGCGGCGAATTTCCGCATCGAAGGCATCGCTCTTCGCGAACCATTTTTCCGGTCCGGCGCCGAACCAGAAATCGAGAACATCGCGGGGACGGATCACGGTTTCTCTCCTTAAAACGTCATGACCCGATTTATGCGGGCCATGACGCTGAAAGAGAAGCCCTTAAACGACGATCACGTCTTCGGGCGCGGGGTCCTGATAGAGGCGCTCGACAAGATGCGCGCGGCGGGCAGCCGTTGCCGCCTGGTTCACATAGCCCTTGTCGGTGATCTCGTGACCGTCGATCGACGGCGGCTCGAGCATGAGGTGAATGCGCGCGATCCGCGTGGACGAACCGCCACCGACCTTGTTGTGCTTCTGAAGCGCGGCGCGCAAATGCTCCACAACCTTCGGATGCGAGATGACGGACTGAGGATCGGCATCGTCCGGCAGCCCCGCCACCTTTCGCGCACCGGCAATATTCGGCCAGGCGAGAAGCGCGATATAAGGCTTGTCGAGACCGCAGACCACGGCGTCCTGCACAAGCGGCGTGCAGGCGGCGACGGCATCGGCGCGGAGCGTGCCGGTCGAGACCCATGTGCCCGAGGAGAGCTTGAAATCCTCCGTCACGCGGCCGTCGAAAACGAGGCCGAGCTCGGGTTTGTTTTCGTCGAGGAACTTCGCCGCATCGCCGAGGCTGTAGAAACCTTCCTCGTCGAAGGCTTCCGCCGTCTTCTTCGGATCGTTGAGATAGCCGGGCGTCACCGTCGCGCCCTTCACGCGCACTTCGAGCTTCGCGCCGTTGGGGACGAGTTTCAGCGTGATACCGGGAACAGGGAGGCCGACGAGACCGACACGCTCCGTCACCCAGTGGACGACGGTGATGCCTTGCGTTTCCGTCGCGCCATACATGGTGGTGAGCGGAATGCGCATGCCGGTCTCGGCGACGGCAAGCGCCTGCATGCGATCATAGATGTCGCTCGACAGCGTCGCGCCGCCATAGCCCATATATTCGAGGTTCTTGAAGAAGCTCGCACGAAGCGCCGGATCGCGCTCCATCGCATCGGCAAGCATGGCGAAGGCGACGGGCGCCGAACCGAAAACGCGCGGACTGACTTCGCGCAGATTGGCGATTGTCTGCTCGAACATGCCCGGAATCGGCTTGCCCGCGTCGAGATAGACCGTGCCGCCCGAGGACATGTTGCCGTTGAAGCTGATATTGCCCGCGGAAATATGGTTCCAGGGCATCCATTCGAGGCTCTGCGGAATTTCGCTCGGGTCCGGTTCCTCGGTGCGCAAGGCTTCCCCGGCGGCGATCTGCGCCATCATCATGCGATGCGTCTGGATGACGCCCTTCGGCATGCCGGTTGAGCCCGATGTGAAGAGATATTTCGCGACCGTGTCGTGACCGATCTTCTCCATCGACGCGCGCACGGCCTTGTCCGGCGCGGTGGAGACAAGGCCGTCATAGGAGGTCGCCCCGGAAACGCTGCCCGTCTGGGTCACGATTTCCGCGCCCTCGCCCACGGCGGCGAGCGCCTTGGCGAAGAGATCGCCGTGATCGGCGAAGATCATCTTCGGCTGTGTCAGCGCCACCACATGGCGCAGCTTGGCGAAGTCCGAACTCATCAGCGAATAGGGAACGCTGACCGGCGCAACGGGGACGCCCGCCTTCATCGCGCCAAGCGCCATGACGGCATGGGCGATGGAGTTACCGGACAGGATCATGAGCGGCGTCGACTGGTCGAGACCGCGCGCGAGAAGCGCGCTGGCGACGGCATCGGCCTTCGCGTTCGCCTCGCCATAGGTGATGAAGGCCCATGCGCCACCGGCACCGCGCTCGCCGATGAAGTTGCGTTCGGGATGCTCGGCCGCGCGCTCTTCGAGAATATGGGGAACGCTCCGCTTCATCTCGGGCAGCGGATGATCGGACGAAATATAGATCGTACCGTCCGCCCCGCGCTTCACGGTGATCTTCGGCGGCTTCTGTTTCAGCGGCTTGAACGGCGCAGGCGCGGTTCTCTCTTCTGCGAGACTCATCGTTTCCTCCACATGTGAATGGCGTTCGGGGCCCGCACGTTCTGACGCGTGCGATGCCCCGGATTCTCGATCTCGAATTTTCTTCCGCCGGTCAGTTGACCATGCGTTCGCGCCCTTCCCAGTAGGGAGCGCGGAGTTCGCGGCGGAGAATCTTGCCGGACGGATTGCGCGGCAGCGCATCGATGAAATCGACCGACTTCGGCACCTTGTAGCTGGCGATGCGCGTCTTCGCGAAGGCAATGATCTCGTCGGGCGTCGCCTGCTCGCCGGGCTTGAGCACGACGATCGCCTTCACCGCCTCGCCCCATTTTTCGTGAGGCACGCCGACGACGGCGGCATCGGCGATCGCAGGATGGCCGAAAAGCGCATTCTCGACTTCGGCCGGATAGATGTTCTCGCCGCCGGAGACGATCATGTCCTTCACCCGGTCATGAATGAAAAGATAGCCGTCCTTGTCGAAGAAGCCGGCGTCTCCCGAATAGAACCAGCCGTCGCGGATCGCATCCTGCGTGGCTTCGGCCCGGTTCCAGTAGCCCTTCATCACCGACCCGCCGCGAATGACGATCTCGCCCACCTCGCCAACGGGCACATCCTTGCCGTTCTCGTCCACGACGCGGATTTCCATGTCGGGACTGACGATACCGCAGGAACGGAGTTTGCCCTTTGCCGGATCATGCGCGTCCGGCGGCAGACTGGTAGCCCCGCCCGCCGTCTCGGTAAGACCATAGAGCTGGACGAAACCCGCGCCCTTGAAGGTTTCCTGCGCGCGGCGAAGCACATCTTCCGCAATGGGAGATGCGCCATAGAGAATCTGGCGAAGGCTCGACACGTCTGTGGATGCGATATTGGGTTGCTGCAGCAGGAAGAGGATGACCGCAGGCACCATGAAGGCGATGGTGAGCTTCTCCGACTCGATGAGCTGGAGGATTACCTGCGGATCGACGTCCTTCAGGATCACATTCCGGCAGCCATGCAGATTGCCGAGAATGCCGATATTGACGCCCGCCACATGGAAGAGCGGCATGCAGACAAGGACCACGTCATCCTCGCCCCAATTGGCCCAGCCGGCGCCTGCTCCCTGCTTGAAGATGGAAATATAGTTGGCGTTGGTGAGCTGCACGCCCTTCGGATGACCCGTCGTACCGCTCGTATAGAGCTGGATCACGTCATCGTCGGGGGCAGCCGGCAGCATCGGGTCTTCCGCTTTCGCGGCATCGCGCCAGTCGTCGAAGGATTGCCAGTCATTGCGGCCGCCATCCAGCGCGATCACCTTGCGCACCGTGGGGCATTCCGGCAGCACCTTCTCGACGAGATCGTAGAATTCCGCGCCGACGAACAGGATCTCGGTTTTCGAGTCGTTCAGCACATAGGCGACTTCCGGTGCGGCGAGGCGCCAATTGACGCCGACCACCACGGCCTTCGCCTTGAAGGCGCCGTAGAGCATCTCGAAATAGCGATCCGAACCCTTGCCCATGAAACCGATGCGCGCATCGGGCTTGCATCCATCCGCGATCAGCGCCTGGGCGACCTGGCTGGCGCGCCGGTCGAGTTCAGCATAGGTGGTCTGGCGGCCTTCGAAGACCTGCGCGATGGCGTCCGGGCGGATGGCGGCCTGCGCCCTCGTCACATCGGCCACACACTTGATACGTTCGGCGTCAAACATGGCGTCGATTCCTCCCCAATTCGGCTGATGCGCCCCGATACAGCACGGGGGCAATCCCTCCGCTCCCCCGGCGCTGTCAGACCATGAAGTTCCGGCCCTCTTTCGGGTCCTGTTGCGCGAGAGTGTAACCGCCCCTGCGGGCGGGGCAAGAGAAGCCGGAGCCCACACACGGCTTGTTGAATGACGAGCCTTGCGCGCAACCGGCTGGACGCAGCGTCGGCGCGGGTTAGACTGCCGGACAAAGAAAACAGACTTTCAGGGAAGGAACCCTCGAACATGGCCCGCATCCCCTATTTCGATCCGGCGAAGGCAACCGGCCGCGCCGCCAGGACCTATGAGAAGCTGCCCAAGCTCAACATCTTCCGCATGCTCGGCCATTCCGGCGACATGATCGACGGCTTCATCAAGCTCGGAAACGAGATCCTGATCCATGGCGAGCTAGACCCCGTGCTGCGGGAAATCGCCATCGTGCGGACGGGCATCCTGCGCGGCTCCTCCTACGAGGTCTATCAGCATGAGGAAATCTCGCGAAAGATCGGCATGTCCGAGGAGCTCATCAAGGCGATCCACGAAGGGCCGGACGCGAAAGTCTTCGACGAAACGCAGCGCGAGGTCATGCGCTTCACGGATGATGTGGTGAAGAACACCCGCGCTTCCGACGCGACATTCAATCCGCTGGCGGAGAAGCTTGGCTACAAGCAGCTTCAGGAACTCGTCATCACCATCGGCTTCTATACGCTGGTCTCGAACTTCCTCGAAACCTTCGACGTCGATATCGAGGAACCGGGTCACAAATCGGGCCTGAAGATACCGGGCGTCGAGGGCTGATCTCCAATGGCGCGCATCCCCTATCCAGATCCCGCGAAACTTCCGGCGGAAGCGCGGGACCTCCTCGAAAGCCTCCCGCAGCTCAACATCTTTCGCATGATTGCCGGAAGCGGCGCCTCTTTCCTGCCCTTCATGGCGTTCATCAATTCCTATCTCAATGCCGGCGTGCTCGAACCGGAGTTGCGCGAACTGGTGATCCTGCGGGTCGGGCATCTGTGCAAGTCGAATTACGAACTCCATCAGCATCGCCGCGTCTCGCGCATGATCGGCATGAGCGAGGAGCGTATCGCCGCTTCGGCGGGGGCTCTCCCCTCACCGCTTTTCAGCGAGGCCGAAAACGCCGCCCTCCTCTTCACCGACGATCAGGTGGCTCACGTGAAAGCGGACGGCAAACTCTTCGCCGATGCGCATGAGTATCTCGGCGATACCGGCATGCAGGAGCTCGTCATCGTGATCGGCACCTATCTTCTCGTTTGCCGCTATCTCGAAACCTTCGAGATCGATCTCGAGGAGAGGGATATCGAGACGAGCGGTCTCGACGAGATCAGACGAGGCCTCGACAGACATGGCTGAGAAGGAAGGATATGTGCGGCCGCTGCCGCCTGAATCGGAGGGCCGTGCGCCCGGACGCGGCCGCCTGAAGGGCCGCAGGGTTCTGGTCGTTGGCGGCGGGCAGCGCGTGGTGAACGCCGAGACGGACCCCGTCGGCAATGGCCGCGCCATGGCGCTTCTCTTCGCGCGTGAAGGCGCGGAGGTCGCCGTGGCCGACATGAACCTCGCCTCGGCGGAGGAGACGGTCGCGCAGATCGTGAATGAAGGCGGCAGAGCCCATGCCATCGAAGCCGATATTTCGAAGCCGGACGACGTGACAGCGATGATCGCGGAGGCGGAAAAGAGGCTCGGCACGCTGGACGGGCTCGTGCTCAATGTAGGCATCGGCGTGGGCGGGCTCGGCCTTGAGGGCGCGACGCCGGAAGACTGGGACAAGGTGCTCACGGTCAATCTGCGCGGCCCCATGCTCTGCTGCAAGGCGGCGCTGCCGCGGCTTGCGGACGGTTCACCCATCGTCTTCATCTCCTCCATCGCCGGGCTTGTCGCGGGCTCGCGGCTTCCCGCCTATGACGCTTCGAAGGCCGCGCTTGGCGGGCTGATGCGTCATGTGGCGCTGGAAGGCGCGCGCCGCGGCATCCGCGCGAATATCGTGGCGCCCGGTCTGGTCGACACGCCACTCGGGAGGCTGGCGACCCAGGGCCGCCCCTCGCGCGGACGCACGCCCGTGCCGTTCGGCCGGCAGGCGACGGGATGGGAGATCGCCTATGCGGCGCTCTTTCTGGTGTCGGATGAAAGCGTCTACATCACCGCACAGACACTAGCCGTCGACAGCGGAATGACGGGCATTTCCTGAACCGAAAAGCAAGGAAGCAGGGGGAGGACAAGATGGGTCTCGGACTGAGCCGCTTTCAATACACGAAGGGCCTGCACGATCTCGGCAATGGCGGCTATGCCTGGCTTCAACCGGATGGCGGCTGGGGCTGGTCCAATGCGGGGCTCGTCGTCGATGATGGCGAGAGTTTCCTCATCGACACGCTGTTCGACGTGCCGCTGACGCGCGAAATGCTCGGGGCGATGCGGAAGGCCGAGCCGAAAGCCGCCGCGAAGATCGGCACGGTGGTCAATACGCATCACAATGGCGACCACTGCAACGGCAATGAATGCTGCCAGGGCGCGGAGATCATTGCCCACAAGCTCGCCGTGGAAGGCATGAAGCACGAACCACCCGCGCTTCTCGCGGGCTTTCTCGACATGGCGCCGCAGATGGGCGATCTCGGCAAGTATGTGACGCAATGTTTCGGCCCCTTCGACTTCAAGGGCGTGACGCAGACACTGCCCACCACGACCTTCGAGACGGAACTCACGCGCCATGTCGGTTCGAAGGAAATCCGCATCATGCATGTCGGCCCCGCGCATACGCCGGGTGACGCGCTGGTCTACGTTCCTGCGGACAAGACCGTCTTCACCGGAGACATCCTTTTCATCGAAGGCCACCCGATCATGTGGGAAGGCCCGGTCGGCAACTGGATCTCCGCCTGCGACAGGATCATGGCGATGGATGTCGAAACCGTGGTGCCGGGACACGGGCCGATCACGGGAAAGAACGGCGTGAAGGCGGTGCGCGACTATCTCGTCTATATCCGCGACGAGGCGAAGAAGCGCTACGACGCCGGTCTCTCCGCCTTCGATGCTGCGGTCGACATCGACATGTCGGACTATGACAGCTGGGGAGACGGCGAGCGCATCGTCGTCAACGTCTCGACGCTCTACAAGGAATTCTCCGGTGACGATACGCCCAACGACGTGCCGACGATCTTCGGCCAGATGGCCGAGATCGCCAAAAGGCAGGGCCGCCTGAGAGGCTGACCCAGGGTCATCGCGGCATCTTCCGCTCTCATGCGGAACGTCACGCATCCGTGATCGTTCGACCTGTGGACAGGCACCGGCGCGCAACCGATGATCCGCGCCAAAGCCATATGGGAGGACAATCATGGTCATTCTCTACGAGCATCCGCTCTCGCCCTATGCGCAGAAGGTGAAAATTGCCGCGCGCGAGAAGAACGTCGATCTCGACCTCAGAACGCCGGAGGGAATAGGCGCTGGCGGCGCGCAAGGCGAATTCGTGGAGGCGAACCCGCGCGCCGAAGTGCCTGCATTGATCGATGGCGATGTTCGCGTTTTCGATTCGACCATCATCCTGGAATATCTGGAAGACAAGTTCCCCTCGCCCGCCATGCTTCCCGCAACACCGGCGGCGCGGGCAAAGGTCCGCATGATCGAGGATGTCTGCGACACGCGTTACGAGGCGATCAACTGGGGACTTGGCGAAATCGCCTGGTTCCGCCGCGCGACGGGCGACAAGGCGGCCGAAATCCAGAAGCGCGCCTCCGGGCAGACGGCGAAGCTCCAGAACTGGCTGACGAAGCAGCTTGGGCCGAACGACTGGTTCAACGACCGCGCCTTCGGCTGGGGGGACCTTTCCGTCGTACCTTATGTGAATGCTTCCGTCGGCTTCGGCAACGGACCGGACGAAGGCTCCCCCCTCGGCAAATGGCTCGCGCGCGCAAACGAACGCCCGAGCGTCGCCCGCACGGCACTGGAAGCGCGCGACAGCATTGCCGGGATGCAGCAGATCGCGAACATACTCGACCAGGGGCTCTTCAAGCGGGAATACCGCGATCATCGCCTCGAATGGATGATGAAGACCGGCGGGCCGGAGATCGTTCTCGAAGGGCTGAAGAAGAACAATATCCGCTTCAGCCACGAATTCGAATAAGGGGACATCATGGCCGCGAACGCTCGCTCGATCATCCTGCATCAATACGACATCTCGCCCTTTTCGGAGAAGGTGCGCGTGGCCTTCGGCATCAAGGGTCTCGAATGGTTCGCCTGCGACGAACCCGTCATCATGCCGAAACCCGAACTTGTGGCGCTGACTGGCGGCTACCGCAAGATCCCCGTCATGCAGATCGGCGCCGACATCTATTGCGACACGCAGATCATCCTGCGCGAACTCGAAAGGCGGTTTCCCTCGCCGACGCTCTTTCCCGGCGCGGACAAGGGGCTTGGCTGGGGAATCGCCATGTGGGCGGACCGCGTCTTCTTTCAGGCTGCGGTCGCGATCATTTTCGGCGGCGGCACGCCGATTGCCGATGATGCCTTCATCAAGGACAGGGAGAAGCTGACGGGAGGCCCCTTCGACATCGAAGGCATGAAGGCGGCAGCGCCGATGATGGCGGAGCAGTTCCGCGCCCAGCTCGACTGGCTCGAAGGGCAACTCGCGGACGGCCGGAACTTCCTTCTGGGAACCGAACCGGGGCTTGCCGATGCAAGCGCCTTCTACAATCTCGCCTTCGTGCGCTGGGCAAGCCCCGGCGGCGTGAAGCTCATCGAGGCGTTCCCTGGCGTCCTTGCGTGGGAGAAGCGCGTGGCAGGCCTCGGCCATGGAACGCGGAAGGAAGTATCGCGCGAGGAGGCACTCGACATCGCGAAGACCGCGACAAGCACGGAGGAAGCGAAAGCCGATCCCGGCGAGCCAAACGGGCTGAAACCTGGCGACGCCGTCACGGTCATGGCGGACGATTATGGCCGCGACCCGATCCCGGGCGAACTCGTCTCCTCCTCCGCACAGCATATCGCGATCAGGCGGAGCGACCCGCGCGTCGGCGAGGTCGTGGTGCATTTCCCCAGGGCCGGCTTCCTCGTTCTCAAGTCGTGATAGTCTCGGGAACATGATTCCCGAACTCGGCACCATCGAAGGTTTCTACGGACGGCCATGGGACTGGGCGGCGCGCGCGGCCCATGTGAGCGCGCTCGCGCCTCATGGCTATCGCTTCTTTCTCTATGCACCGAAAGCGGACGCTTTCCTGCGCCGCCGCTGGGCGGAACCTCACCCGGCCGATGAAGTCCGGCAGCTTTCCACCCTCGCCGCGCATTGCCGCGCGGAAGGCGTGCGCTTCGGCGTCGGATTGAGTCCCTACGAGCTCTATCTCGATTTCGACGACGCGGCCCGCGAAGCGCTGGCGCAGAAGCTCCGCTGGCTCGATGAAATCGGCATCGATGACCTTGCGATTCTTTTCGACGACATGCGCGGCGACCTCCCCGGACTTGCGGAGAAGCAGATCGAGATCGTGGATTGCGCGGCGGAACGAACGAAGGCGGGGCGCCTCATCGTCTGTCCGAGCTATTATACCGACGATCCGGTCCTCGACCGCGTCTTCGGCCGGAGACCGGAAGGCTATCTGGAAGCCCTGGGCAAAGGGCTCGATCCCGCCATCGAGATATTCTGGACAGGCCCGCGCGTCTGTTCGACGGAAATGCCCGCGGATCACCTCGCGCGCGTGACGGAGACGCTGAAGCGGCGGCCTTTCATCTGGGACAATTACCCGGTGAATGACGGCCAGCGCATGTCGCCCTTCCTCCATCTGCGGGCCTTCACGGGGCGGCCGGCGGAAGCGGGGGAGTTTATGTCGGCGCATGGCGTGAACCCGGCCTCGCAGCCCATGCTCAGTCGCATTCCGATGCTCTCTCTGGAGACCGTCTATGGCGGCGGGACCTACGATTCCAATGCGGCCTTCCTCGCCGCTGCAGAAACCGTATGTGGAGCAGAACTCGCGCAAATGCTCGCAGAGGATCTGCCGCTCATGCAGGACAAGGGACTGAATGGAATGGACGAAAAGGAAACGGCGGCGCTGCGAAACCGCTACGCCGCCGTCGATCATCCTTGCGCCAGCGAGATCGTCCAGTGGCTCGACGGCTACTGGGAGATCACGGACGAAATCGTTCAGACCCAGTGACGGGTCAGCGGGCCGTCATGCCCCCGTCGATAACGAGTTCGGAACCGGTCATGTAGCGCGACTCGTCCGAAGCGAGGAAAACGATACCCGCCGCGATATCGGCGGGCAGGCCCGCATAACCGAGAGGCGCACCGACCGTTGCGATCGCATTGGGATCGATCGTGTTCGCACCCTCGGGCAACTGCAGCACGCTGGAGGAAACGGCACCGACGCCGCCACCGCCCTGCGGAATCTTCTGCCAGATCGCCGTGTCGATGATGCCGGGATGAACCGAATTCACGCGCACATTCATCTGCGCCTGCGCGCATTCGAGCGCAACCGCTTTGGTGAAGAGGCGCACGGCGCCCTTGGTCGCGCAATAGCCGGCAAGACCCGGCGCACCCTGAAGCCCGGCGACGGAAGAGATGTTGATGACCGAGCCACCGCCCGACGCCGCAATGAGCGGAATGCCATGCTTCACGCCGAAGAAGACGCCATCGACATTGATCGCCTGCTGGCGGCTCCAGTCCTCATAGCTCATTTCGAAGACCGAGGCGCCGATACCGATGCCGGCATTGTTGACCAGCACGTGAAGCCCGCCGAACTCTTCCTTGGCGGCGGCGACGATCTCTTTCCAGCGTTCCTCGCTGGTGACGTCCTGCCTGTGGCCGCTGGCGGTGCCGCCCGCCTTCACGATGATATCGACTGTTTCCTTGAGGCCCGCCTCGTCCACATCCGTGACGACGACCTTGGCCCCTTCGGCGGCGAGCGCCACCGCGGCGCCCCGGCCGATACCGCTTGCCGCACCGGTGACCAGCGCCACCTTGCCCTCTACCCGTCCCATGATTTTCTCCCGGATTCTTCTTATGGTTTCTGGCCAAAGCACGAGGCCAGTATCTTGAGTTCAATGTCTTAGGGTATGAGCCCTAACCCCGCAACGGCCCACCCCATCCTCCCAACCGGCAAATGCGGACTTGTGAAAAAATATACCGCGGTCTAATTTCTTTGCGAGGAGACGGCCAAAAAACATGACCAAACTTCTGAAATCGAAGGCCCCGCCCAAGGCGGAGAATGCCCCGCGCCGCGCCGGCAAGAAAGAGCGCACACGTCAGGAGATCTACCGCTCCGCCATGCGCCTCTTCGCGGAAAGCGACTACGACAATGTCACCATCGAGGACATCTGTTCGGCGGCCGGCATTGCGAAGGCGACCTTCTTTCTGCATTTCGCGGGCAAATCCGCGCTTATCGCCGCCTTCAACGAGGAAGTGACACGCTCTCTCACCGAAAGGCTGGCAGGCTACAAGGGCACCGCCGAAGAGGAACTGCTGCTGCTGGTCTCCGTGCTGCGCGAGGCCTGGGAAATCAACGCGCCGGTCATGCACAAGATGCTGCGCGAGTTTCTCGATCAGCCCGCTCTCGTCAGCAAGGCTGCCGCCGTCAATGAAAGCGTGCTCGACCTGGTGACGCGCATCGTCGCGCGCGGTCAGGAGCGGGGAGAATTCACGACGGACTGCCCGCCGGAAGTCGCCGCCGTGGCGCTGGTCGCGGCATGGAGCGCCTTCACCGCATGGTGGCTGCAGAACCCCGAATCCGACACCGACGAGATCAATCGCGGCCTTCTCGAATTCCAGCTCAACGGGCTCAGAAAGAAAGCCTGAGCGAAAACGCCATTTCGAAATCAAGGGAGAGAGACAAATGGGCAAGCTGAGAAGCGGCATTTTCCTTGCGCCGTTCCACCCGGTCGACGAGGACCCGACACTTGCGATCCGTCGCGACATCGAACTCGTCGAGTGGCTGGACAAACTCGGCTACGAGGAAGCCTGGATCGGCGAGCATCACTCGGCCGGCTATGAAATCATCGCCAGCCCCGAACTCTTCATCGCCGCTGCCGCGGAACGCACCAGTCGCATCAAGCTCGGCACAGGCGTCGTCTCGCTGCCCTATCACAATCCGCTGATGGCGGCGAACCGCATCATCCAGCTCGACCACATGACCCAAGGCCGCATCATGTTCGGCGTGGGACCGGGCCTGCTGCCCTCGGACGCCTACATGCTCGGCATCGAAGTCTCCAAGCAGCGCGACCGCATGGTCGAGGCTCTCGAGGTGATCCTGCGTCTCTTCAAGGGCGAGACGGTGAGCGCCGAAACGGAATGGTTCAAGCTGAACAATGCGAAACTGCAGCTTCGCCCCTTCAGCGACCCCTACCCGGAAGTGGCGGTCGCGAGCTCCGTGACACCCTCCGGCGGCAAGCTCGCCGGGAAGCATGGCCTCGGCATGCTCTGCGTCGCGGCGACCAATACGGCCGGCTATGACGCTCTGGGCATCAACTGGGAGGTCGCGAACAAGACCGCAGCCGAAAACGGCACCGCGATGAGCCCCTCGAAACTTCGCCTTGTCGGCCCGATGCATCTTGCCGAAACGCGCGAGGAAGCCCGCCAGCAGGTCAAATACGGCTTCGACAAATGGCGGCACTATTTCGGCTCGATCAATCCGATGGGGCTCGACGCGAAGGAAGGCAAGGACCCGCTGGACGGCATGATCGAGAGCGGCCAGGCGATCGTCGGCACGCCGGACGATGCCATCGCGCAAATCGAACGCCTGCAGGAAAAGATCCCGGGCTTCGGCGCATTCCTCATGCTCGCGCATAACTGGGCGAACTTCGAGAATACCAAGCGCTCCTATGAACTCTTTGCGCGCCACGTCAAACCGAAGTTCCACGGCGCCAACACGGCGCGCGAAGAGAGCCTTGCCTGGGCGACGGAGAATTCCGGCGAATTCATCGGCGCGGCCATGAACGCGGCCATGCAGACAATCGCCAAGCATCAGGCCGAAGAAGAAGAAAAGGCCAGGAAACGGGGCGCTGCCGACTGATTGCCGCCTCCTGACTATGGACAAACGACCTCATCGGACGTCCGATAGGGCCAATGAAATTCACAAGCTGAGGAAACACACCCATGCCGGGACAGAAAATGCGCTTCGGTGCGTTCATCGCACCCTTCCACCCCCTGAATGAAAACCCGACCCTTGCGCTGGAGCGCGACATCGAACTCGTCCAGTGGATGGACAAGCTCGGCTATGACGAAGCCTGGATCGGCGAGCATCACTCCGCCGGCTATGAGCTCATCGCAAGCCCGGAGCTCTTCATCGCGACGGTCGCCGAGCGCACCCGCAACATCAAGCTCGGCACGGGCGTTTCCTCGTTGCCCTATCACCATCCTCTGATGCTCGCAGACCGCATCAACCAGCTCGATCACATTACGCGCGGCCGCGTGATGCTGGGCGTCGGCCCCGGCTCGCTTCCTTCCGACGCCTTCATGATGGGCATCACGGTTGCGAAACAGCGCGACATGATGGACGAGGCGCTGGACGTGATCGTGCCGCTGCTGCGCGGTGAGAAGGTCACCGCAAAGACCGACTGGTTCGAACTGAAGGATGCGCAGCTCCAGATGACGCCCTGGTCGCGGCCTTCGGTCGAGATCGCGGTCGCAAGCCAGGTCTCGCCCACCGGCGCAACGGCGGCCGGGCGCCACGGCCTTGGCCTGCTCTCGATCGGCGCGACTTCCGCCGGCGGCTTCAACGCACTCTCGTCCAACTGGGCGATCTGCGAGGACACGGCGAAGGACAACGGCAAGACAGTGGACCGCAGCCAGTGGCGGCTTGTCGGCCCGGTTCACATCGCCGAAACGCGGGAAAAGGCGCGCGAGAATGTGCGCTTCGGCCTGGAACAGTGGCTCTACTATTTCCGTGAAGTGGCGGCGCTCCCGCTCGCGCCGACCGACGGCTCGGACCCGGTTGACGCACTGATCGCTTCGGGCATGGCGGTGATCGGCACGCCGGACGACGCCATCGCGCAGATCGAACGTCTGCAGGCGCAGTCGGGCGGCTTCGGCTGCTTCATGCAGCTCGCGCATAACTGGGCCGACTGGGAGAACACCAAGCGCTCCTATGAACTGATGGCGCGCTATGTCTTCCCGAAGTTCCAGAACCTCAACGACAACCGCGAGGCATCGCTCAACTGGGCGCGCGACAACCGCCCGACCTTCATGGGCGAAGCGATGATGGCTGTCGGCAGCCGCGTCGCCCAGCATGTCGAGAAGAAGGGCACCGAAAACATCCGGCCGGAAATTCTCGCCGCGATGGGGCTCGACAAGAAGAACGACGCCGCCGAATAAGCGGGCGGCGCAATGCAAAAGGGCGGCTCTTTCGAGCCGCCCTTTTTTGTTGTCCGGAAACCGCGCCTCAGAGACGGAATTCGCCGGAACAGATCTTGCCATAGAGATGCTGGTCGACCGGCACATACTTCTTCTGCACGGGGCAGTTGAAATAGATCGGCTCGGCAATCGCGGAAGGATCGAACCCTTCCTTCACGAGTTCCACCTTGCGGTGCTTGAACGTGCCCGTGACTTCCATTTCCGGCTGGATGCGCAGGAAGACCGGCACCGCATATTCGGGAAGTTCCTTCTTCATCTGATTGTGGAACTTATCGAGATCGAGCGATCCGTTCTCGGCAACGATCGAGGCCATGCCTGCGCGGCCATCGGCGCCGGGCACATGAACGCCATAGACATTCGCCTCCTTGACCCCCGGGAAGACGGAAATCGCTTCCGCAACTTCCGATGTCGCAACATTCTCGCCCTTCCAGCGGAACGTGTCGCCGATGCGATCGACAAAGTAGAAATAACCGAGCTTGTCCTGACGAAGCAGATCGCCCGTCCGGAACCAGGCATCGCCTTTCTCGAACACGTCGCGCAGGATCTTCTTTTCCGTCTCTTCCTTCTTGGCGTAACCGTCGAAACGGCCCGTCGGCGTCTCGGGATCGTTGGTGATCTTGCCCAGCGCCTCACCGGCTTCGTTCGGTTCCGCCTTGATGCAGAAACCGTCCGGGCCACGCACCGGCTGCTCATTCTCGATATCGAACTTGACGATCTCGACATTGAACTTCGACTTGGCCCAGGCCGGAATCCGGCCAACCGCTCCCGGCGTACCGTCGAAATTCATCAGCGCCACATTGCCTTCGGTCGCACCGTAGAATTCGAGAACGCGCGGAATGCGGAACCGCTTCTGGAAAGGTTTCCAGATTTCGGGACGCAGGCCGTTGCCGACCGCCAGACGCAGCTTGTGCTTGCGCTCCTTCGGATGCTTCTCCGTGTTCAGGAGATAGCGGCAGAGTTCGCCGATATACTGGAAAAGCGTCGCCTTGTACTTGACCGCATCGTCCCAGAAATGCGTCGCCGAGAACTTGCGCCGCAGGATCACCGAACCGCCCACCGTGAGTGTGGTGCCGACGGCGCAGACGCCGCCCGCCGAGTGATAAAGCGGCAGGACCACATACATGCGGTCCTTCTCCGTCGCATTCGTGCCCGCGGCGAAAGCGGCCATCATCGTGCTGAGACGGACATGCGGAATACGCGCGGCCTTCGGATTGCCCGTCGTGCCGCTTGTGTAGATGAAGAGAGCGTCGTCGTCCTGCGTCACGTCCTTGCGGATATCGGCGGGAAGCGCATCGCCGGACTGGCCCGCGAGCACGGGATCGAGATCGTTCGCACCCTGCACCTGCCCGCCGGTGACCCATACCGTCATCGGCCGTTCGAGCTGGTCGGCCGCCGTGGAGTAATTTTCCGCAAGCTCGGCGCCCAGAACGATGTGGTTGGCGTTCGAGATGTTGAGGCAATGCGCGAGAGGACCCTTGGTGAGGTTCGTGTTGATGAGGGCGGCCGTCGCACCCGCCTTCACGATACCCAGCCAGGCGATGAGATATTCGGGCCGGTTCTCCATCATCAGCGCCACGACATCGCCGCGCCCGAGACCCTGATCCTTCACCCACCGCGCATAGCGGTTGGCCTCTTCGTTGTACTCGCGGTAGGTAAGCGCCCGGTCCTCGAAATAGATGGCGATATTGTTCGGTTTTTCCGCCGCCAGCTTTTCGATCGTGTCGGAGAAGGTGTGTGACGTGTCCTCCCTGATTGCCTTCAGCTTTCCCAGCGAACGGAGCGCGGCGCGCACGAAGGTGATTTCGTTGCCGATCCGTTTGACAAGACCCATCTCGAACCTTCCTCCAGTGTTGATTATGTAAATTCCCGTCTTGCTCCAGTTATGCCTGTCCCCTTGCTCAAGCGTCAAGAAAAGCCGTATTTCCCGGCGTAAAATCGATGTGATCGATGTGGCGCGTGACAGGGCCGGATGGCAGCGCCATTATCCCGCCCGCTATGGAAACAGCACTTGAGAAGGACCGGGGATGAACGGGGAGAGCCGCAATGCGGGCACCGCGGAGGAGAGAGGCGAGATCCTGCTCGACGTGATCGGCCAGCGCTGCCCCCTGCCCGTCCTGCGGGCCCGCAAGCGGCTTCTGAGGCTTGAACCCGGACAATTGGTGAGGGTATTCGCTAGCGATCCCGTCGCCCGGATCGACATGCCGCATTTCTGCGTCGAGGCCGGCCACGAACTCGTGGAGGTCCGGGACAGGGGAAGCTGGATCGAGTTCCTCATCCGCCGGGGTGAGAATATCAGGGAACCCGACGACGACCTCCTCTCGAAGCCTGTGAGCGATCTCTAGCGAAGGAATTCCGCGGCGAGGATCGCATAGAGGAACTCGTCGCGCCATTCTCCCTGGATGTGCTTGCTGCCCCTGAAGGCGCCTTCCCGGCGCATTCCGAGCCTTTCCATCACTCTTGCCGATGCCTTGTTCCGCTGGTCGCAGGTCGCGATGATGCGCTGCAGGCCGAGGTCAACGAACCCGGCATGGATGAGCGCATGAGCCGCCTCCAGTGCAAATCCCTCTCCCCAGTAATCCGGATGCAGAACATATCCGATCTCCGCCGTCCGATTCTCCCAATCGATCAGCTTGAGCCCGACCCCGCCTATGAGTTTCTGCCTCGCGCCGCGCTGCTCCTCGCCCTTGCTGACAATGGCCAGATCGAAATTGTGCCGGGGGCGTTCCTTCTGGTCATCGAGATAGGCGCGGATCGTCTGCTTGCTTTGAAGCGTGGTGTTCGGGCCCCAGACCAGATATTGCGTAACCTGATCGAGCGAGGAATAGGCGTGGACCGCCTCGAAGTCTCGCGCGGTGAAGTCACGCAGAATGAGCCGCGGGGTCTCGATCGGAAGCCCGAGCGCCGGTTCGGGTGCCCCGCGCCGCCGCATTCTCATTTGCCAAGCGCCTTCAGGACATCGGCTTTCTGGGCATCGCGGAAGCCGACGACGATATCGCCTTTGCCGAAGTCGAAGACGGGCCGCTTGATCAGGGCCGGATGCTCGCTCATCAGGGCAATCGCACGGCCCTCGTCGATATCGGCTTTGTCCTTGTCCGGAAGACCTCGCCAGGTCGTACTGGCCTTGTTGAGCAGGGCCTCCCAGCCTGCCGACTTCACGAAACGCTTCACATCCGCGGGCGTCACGCCGTCGGAGCGCACGTCGCGAAACTTGTGGGCAATACCCTCCGCCTCAAGCCACTTGAGCGCCTTGCGGCATGTGTCGCAATTCTTCAGTCCATAAACGGTCAGCACCGGCCCCATTTCCCTTCAGCTGCGGTTTTCGCAAGCATAACGGGTATGGAGCCGGTGCCAAAATCAGCAGAACGGGAACTGGCGAAGGTCAGGCGGCGACCGCCTGCGCCTCCCCGGAACGCATCGCCTTGAAGGCTTCTTCGGCTGCGAGTGCAATAGGCTCGGCCTCGCGATAGGCGCGCGGCTCGGCAATCCTGAGCAGCGAACGCACCTCCGGCAGCGGTTTCGCCAACATGGCTTCCCAATCCGTCTGAGGCAGCCAGGCGGCTTTCTTGCCGTTCCGGTAGGCTTCGCGAATAACGCTCCAGACATTCACATCCGGAAGCGTCTTGCGCGTGATCCGCGATCCGACCAGCACGATGAAGCCGATGCCGCGATTTCGCGTTTGTGCATAGGTGAAGGCGAGAAGCGCGAGTTCTCCCAGACCGTCGCGGCCATAGCCCGTGGTCACGTGCCATAGGTCGTGCTGATCGCGGAGGCGATAGCCGAATATCCGCTCCTGCTCGGTACGGTCGTCACGCTCTGGAATGACTTCGCTCGCCGCGACGAGGCCGTCGGCGGTGAGGTTTTCCTCGGCCATGAACTCGTAATAGGTGTGACCAAGCGTGCCTTCCGGCAGAGATGAAAGATAGTCCCGGTCGCTCAGCGCGGTGATGAGATTCCGCTTTTCGGCGAGGATTCGCTGGCCGGTTTCCGTTTTCACGAAACGCCGGAACTGCCGGTCGTTGGCACCGCCCGCCAGCGCATCGATGATCCGGAATACCTGACTGGTATCCTCCTTGTCGGCGATGAGGGCGCGGATCGCGCGCAAAGCCTTGAGTGGCTGGATGCGCTTGCGCTTTCGCTTCGCCACATGCTTGCCGTCAAACTCTGTTGGGCTTGCAATCGTCATGGGGTATGTCCCGCTGCTATAGTAAGCCTGCTGCCGCCAGCCTTGGCCTCTGATATAGTCAATACTGACATTCTTGTCAATATATTCGGCGGTGCGAGAGGAGTTCCGTGTGTCCAGCGTTGCAAAAAATCCCGCCCCTTCGGACGAAACGTCCGGGAAAGCAGCGGAAAAGCAGCCTCCGAAAAGAATCCGCCGCACGGCTGACGAAGCCCGGCGGCTGATCCTCGACGCCGCCGAGGCAAGGTTGGCGCGGCAGGGGCCCGAGGGCTTGCGGCTGCAGGACATCGCAAGGGACGTGGGCATTTCGCATCCCGCGATTCTCCATCACTTCGAGAATCGGGAGGGTCTCGTAAGAGCCCTCATCGCTCGAACCAACACGCAGTTGAGGGATTCGCTCCTTGGCGCCCTCGGCGAGAACGATGCGAGCCGGGACGCCGCGGATCATATCGGGCATGTTTTCGAGGCGCTGAGCGACAGGGGTACGGCGCGCCTCCTGTCCTGGCTTCTCCTTACCGGCCGCGCCACCGAGCAATCCGACGCCCACAACATCATGGGCGAGATTGTCGACGCGCTGCAGGCGCGCCGCACGGACTACGCAAAGGAAAGGGGCAAGCCCGCTCCCGACAAGGAAGACACGCTCTTCCTAGCCATGCTGACGGCGAATGCTGCTTTCGGAGAAGCGATCGTCGGGCGGCAACTCGCCGAAGCGGCAGGTCTCGACCAGGACGGTATCAGAAGGTTCCGCGCCTGGTTCGCCAAGCTCCTGAATGACCACCTTGGAGACAAGGACTAGCGTTTCTTGTTCTTCAGCAATTGCCGCATCAACCCTACCAGCCGTTCGGAATCGACATCCGGCCGCACCACACGCGCGACCATGATGCCATCGAGAAAGACGGATACGAGCTGCGCAAGATCTTCAGCCTCGCCGGATGCCTCACCCTCCTCCTTCAGCGCATGCGCTATGAGGCCTGTTTCGGTTTCGTAAAAGCGGGCGATCGCCATGTCGGTCTGCTTCGACCGCTGGCCGGAATGCGCATAGTCGAGGATGACCTTCAGGAAGCGCGTGATCTCGCCGAAGAGAAGCAGGTTACTCGACAACCAGGCATCGAGGTCGCCGATACCGCCCTTTTCCTTCTTGATATCGTCATAGGCGGCAAGCGCGTCCGAAAGAGCTTTCCGCACGACGAACTGGAAGAGATCGTCCTTGTCTTCGAAGTAGTAGTAAATGAGCGCAGGATTGATGCCTGCCGCCTCGCCAAGCTCCTTGTTGGAAACGGCAGCTACACCGGAGCGCGAAAAAAGCTCAAGCGCGGCCGCCGCGATCGCATCGCGCTTCGCCTCGTTCGGCCCTTCCGCGGCCGGTCTCCCCACCTTGCGGGCAGGCTTCTTTGCGGCCTGCCGCTTGTTCTTCGAAGTCACACTTTTCCGCCTTTCACGGGCTCCGGGATTTCCGGCCAGTCCTCATGTTCGGCGATTTCGAGAAGCCTCTCGAAATCGCCGATGATCGCATCGAGCATCTCGCGGCCGAGACTAGCAGAGGATTCGCTCGGACGTCCCACGACGCCGTTCTTCGTGACGGCGGGCATCGCATAACGCCAGACCAGACCGATGGTCACGTCCTCGACGTCTTCCGCCTTGTCCATCTCCACGCATTCCGGGTCGAGCGCCAGGACCATCGAGGTCTCGGCGATGTTTGCGTGGATATCCGCAGCATCGAGCGTATAGAGCCGCAACGCCTCCGCGGAAATTTCCCAGAGCCCGCGCGTCGCGAAACGCGCTTCCGGAAACTCATAGTGAAGCCTGAGAATGGCACTCTCTATCGAGGGCCCATTGGTCGCATGTCCCGAAATGAAGATCAGCCGGTCAATGCCGTTGGCCTTGATCGCCCAGGAGGCAATCTCGCAGAGTACGGCAGTGAGCGTCTCCGGCGACAATGAAAGCGTGCCGGGCCAGGCATCCGAATGGCCGAAGGAACAGCCATAGGGAATCGAGGGCAGGAGCAACACATTCCGGCGGCGGCATGCTTCCGCGCAAATCGCCTCCGCAAGCATGGTGTCCGTACCGGTCGCAAGGTGCGGCCCGTGTTGTTCGGTGGCGCCGATAGGCAGGACCGCAATTGTGCGGCCCTTGCCCTTGATCGCATCGCCAACCTGCGGCCCCGTGGATTTAGCCCAGGATGTCATGTCGTTTTCCTCAATGTCAGACGAAGGTCAGGTAGCGGTCACGCTCGGTCTTCGTCACCATGTAGAACTGCGCATCCCACTCTTTCCTTTTCTGGGCGACGAAGATGTCCACGAATTCGTCGCCAAGCGCGCTGCGTGCGAACTCGCTCTCCTCAAGCGCATCGGAGGCTTCGAGCAGTGTGCGCGGCAGACGGCGCAGACTGCCCGCCTGTGAGCGGACATCGCGCGAGAGGTAGAGGTTGTCGTTAAGGGGCTGGCCGGGATCGGCTTTTCGCTCAAGCCCATCGAGACCGGCATAAAGGCTCATCGCGGCCGAAAGGTAGAAATTGGCGCTCATGTCCGGCGCACGATTCTCGATGCAGGGCCGGTTCATCGGCAAACGTAGCATCGCCGAGCGGTTGTTGCGCCCATAGGCCTTGAGCACCGGCGCCCAGGACATGTCGGGCATCTCACCCTGTGCAATCAGACCCTTGTATGAATTGTAGCTAGGGCAGGTTAAGGCGCAGAGCGCCTGTGCGTGGTCGAGAAGGCCGCCGAGGAAATGAAGCGTATCGTCCGTCGCTTCGAGCCCGTAGCTCTTTGCCAGCTCGCCCACGGGACGCACCGTAGCATCGAAAAGGTTCTCTCTCGTCTCCATGTCCATGAGCGACATGTTGTGGTGAGCACCGGAACGGAAGTCGTTGCTGAAGGGCTTCGGCATGAAACTCGCCACCGCGCCATGCTTGCGCGCAATGGTCTTCACCATGAAGCGGAAGAAGGTGAGTCGGTCTGCAGTCGCCAAGGCATCGGCATAGCCAAAGTCGATTTCGAACTGACCGCGCCCACCTTCCTGATCGAAGGAATAAAGCCCCCAGCCAAGTTCTTCGACATAGCGCGTCAGTTCTTCGAGGAATGGACCGGCCATTGAGATCTGATGGAGATCATAGGCAGGAGTCGGTCCATGAAAGGTCTCGCTCTGAAGCGGTGCGAGCATATCCCCCTCGCGGCGCAGCACATAGAATTCGGGCTCGATGCCGAGATTGAAGACGAGCTTCTTTCGCGCCGCCTTATCCGTCGCGCGCTTGAGGATCACGCGGCTGCAATTGGAATAAGGTTCGCCGTGGAAATACATGTCCGAGGCAAACCAGCAGTACCGCTTGTCCCAGGGGAGGACTGTGGCGCTTGCAAGGTCGGGAACGGCCGCGCACTCATCGAAATGAGGCCCGACAAGGCCCATGCCTTCGAGCGCACCGACCGTGAAGAGTTCGGAGCCACCCATCATGTGCGCAAGATGGCTAATCGGCACGCACTTGGTCTTCGAGACCCCATGCACGTCGACATAGGTGGCGTAACAATATTCAACGCCTTCACTCGCGAGTTTCTTCTGAAGTTCCTTCGCCTGTTCCTTTTCACTCATCGTACTTTTCCTTTACTGACCGATGGACGCTGACATGCATTGGTTCCAGACACGCCCTGCTCGTGGAGTGTCGATCTGGTAGTCGCTTGAATGACGGGAGAAGAATTCGCGGCCGAAGCGTTCGGCCTTCAAAAGCGGCGCGCCCGGATCGAGCGCGACATCGCCACGCGCGTTGCCATAGCCATGAACGACGCCGACGAACGCCGATCGGGTGTAGCGCGCATATTCCTGAAACTGATGCACGATACCGGCGCCGACACCGGGGAAGGTTTCTTCCGAGGAGAGAAGAAGCCCCAGGCGTTTCTCGACCATTCGAGCGACGACTTCATCGGATTTGGGATGAGACGCCGCGACATAACAGAACATGCGGTCGAAAAAGGCCTTGAGCTGCGCCGACATGCCGTACCAGTAGACTGGCGTTGCAGCGATCACGCCATCCGCCGGAAGAAAGCGCTCGAGAAAGGCTTTCCGAAAGCCGTCATCGATGCCGCATTCGCCGTCGGAACGACGGCAGCGGCGGCAATCGCGCAGGAAGGCGGAAACGGCATCGTCCGCGAAGAGCAGTTCTGCCTCGTGCCCTGCAGCTTCCAGCCCGCGTAGCGCCGCCTCGGCAAGCATTGCGGAATTGCCGTCGCGACGAGGGCTGGAAACGAGGACAAGAGCGCGCACCGCAATGAACTCCAACTGAATAACTCACGTTGGAATAGTCTTCTCATAATTTAATTGATTGATCAATTAAATTTATTCGTGTGCCGTGTGTGAGCATCCCTTGATAGAATGACGTCACATTGACTGCCGGGCGTCCCATGCTGGGTTTCAGACGATCATGCCTTCGATTTCCATAAGGCAGGCGCGAGAGAGCGACCTGCCCGGCCTCCTCGCGATCTACAACGATGCGGTCGCGAACACGACCTCGATCTGGAACGAAACGCTTTCGGATCTCGATGGCCGCCGGAACTGGTGGCGAGAACGCACGGCGCAAGGCTTCCCGGTTCTCGTCGCGGAAGACACCGGCGGCATTGCGGGTTACGCCACTTTCGGTCCCTTCCGCCCTCATGAAGGCTATCGCCAGACCGTCGAGAATTCCGTCTATGTCCGAGGAGACCGGCGCAGGCAAGGCATAGCCGGATTGCTGATGACGCAACTGATCGCAGATGCAGAGCAACTCGGATGCCATGTCATGGTCGCAGGGATCGAAGCCGGCAACCTCGCCTCGATCCGGCTGCATGAAAGGTGCGGCTTTCATGAAGTCGCCCGCATGCCTGAGGTGGGCCGCAAATTCGGCCGCTGGCTCGACCTCGTCCTGATGCAGAGAGTGATCCGCTGAGAAAGGCCTCCTGCCGGCCGGCCAACCCGCCATCGGCCGGAATGTTCGTCCCCGGCATGAAGCCCCCGGAGGACATCATTGATCGGCGTCAAAGACCGCGACGTGCCGCACGCCTAGAAATCATGTTGGACGACACTCTGCCGTTCTTTTCGAGAAGGAGAGAAGCGATGAGAGTTTCAGAAGCCATGCACAAATCCGTGGCCTGGGTATCGCCCCAGACGAAGGTCCCTGAAATTGCGAAGATCATGAAGGAGCACGATATCGGCGCGGTGCCGGTCGGCGAGAACGACCGCCTGATCGGAATGGTAACCGATCGCGATATCGCAATCCGCGCCTTGCCCAACGGACATGATGCGGCGGCGATGACGGCGCGCGATGTGATGACCTCCGGCATATCCTACTGCCATACGGACGATTCCTTGGAAAATGCCATCGGACTCATGGAATCGAAGAAGATTCGCCGCCTGCCGGTCATCGACAAGGACAAGCGCATGGTCGGCATGCTGAGTCTTGGCGACATCTCGCATTGCGCAAGCGGGACACAAACGGGCGAACTGGCAAAAGCGGTAAGCGGCCACCACGCCTGAACGGAAAAGGATCAGCCTTGCGGGTGCCGCGGCGCCCATTTGCCGTTCCGCTTCTCGTAAAGGCGCTTCACGGCGCCCCAGGCGATCCGGTTCGCGATCTCCTCCTGCCGGGGGTCGCCTTTGTGAGCATCGAAGGCATGATTGAATGCCGCCCGAAATATGTCCTGCGCATGGACGGGCAAAGCCCGTCTGACCGGTTGCGGAAGATCGGCATTTTCCCCGTAAGGCATGGACGGCTCCTTGCCGGGCAATCGTCCGGGAATGGTGCCCCTGGCCGGACTCGAACCAGCACGTTGTTGCCAACAACAGATTTTGAGTCTGCCGCGTCTACCATTCCGCCACAGGGGCACTGAAGCGTCGGGCGCGCATAATAGAGCGCCCCGCCATGCCTTCAACGGAAAAGAGAACCGAAGCTGCATTGCCGGGAAATGCGGCGAGAAGGCGCGGGACAGCAGGGCCTCGCCATGCTTCAATGCCGCTCATGCTGGACCGGATCCCGTCGAACGCCATACCCTGGATTCTGATCGCCGCGAGCACCGCAACGATCGGCGGCGCCTTGTTTTTCGAGCATGTGCTGGGCTATGTGCCCTGCTCGCTTTGCTATCTCGGCCGTCAGCCGCATTATTTCGCGATCGGCGCCGCCCTCATTGCCGGCATCCTCTCCCGGGAGGCCAATATCGGCATCGGCGTGCTCTTTTTTCTCGGCTTGTGCGCCGCCGCCTATCTGACGGGGGTGGGCATCTCGGCCTATCATGCCGGAGTCGAATATCACTGGTGGGCAGGGCCGGAAAGCTGCGCCGGCGGAAACCTCGTGTCGAACTCCCTGGAAGACCTGCAATCCGCGCTCTCGGGCGGGGCCAGACCTCCCCGTTGCGATGCCGCCGCCTGGTCGATTTTCGGCATCTCGCTCGCGGGCTTCAATTTCTTGATCTGCCTCGCGCTCGCCGCCCTTTCCGCGCTGCCGCTACTGCGCTATTTCCGTGAAAGCAGAGGAGAGGTCTGATGGCAGAAGGCGAGACATCTTCGAAGGCAGCTCGCGTTTCCGGGCAACCGGGGCGTGCGCGACGTTCGGCTATCGAGGAGATGATCCGTGTCGACCATGCGGGAGAATATGGCGCGGTCCGCATCTATGAGGGTCAACGCGCCGTCTTCCGCAATCTTCCGCATAAGCAGGAGATCGCCGATGCGCTGGAGCGCATGGCGAAGGACGAAGAGGTGCATCTCACCCGCTTCAATGAACTGGTGAACGAACGCCATGTCCGCCCCACCGCCTTCACCCCCATCTGGCATGTCGCGGGCTTCGCGCTTGGCGCCGCCACCGCACTTCTCGGCGAGAAGGCGGCGCATGCCTGCACGGCGGCTGTGGAGGAGGTCATCGACGAGCACTACAGGTCGCAGGTGAACCGCCTCGACCAGATGGGCGAGGAAGAAAAACCCCTTCGGGACACGATCGAAAAGTTCCGGCAGGAAGAAGTGGAACATCGCGAAGAGGCAATTGCCTCCGGCGCCGAACAGGCCCCCGCCTATCCGCTGCTTTCGGGTGCGATCAAGGCCGCCTGCCGCCTCGCTATCCGGATTTCGGAAAAGGCCTGACCCTACGGTTCCAGCTCGCTGTCCCAGTAGAGATAGTCCTGCCAGCTCTCATGCAGGTAGTTCGGCGGAAAGGCGCGGCCGTTCTTGTGCAGGTCGCTCACCGTCGGCCGGAAGGGAAACTGCATGGGATGCATCTCCGCATGCTCCGGCATCTTGCCGCCTTTTCTGAGATTGCAGGGCGCGCAGGCGGTGACGACGTTTTCCCATGTCGTCTGACCGCCACGCGAGCGCGGTATCACATGATCGAAAGTGAGTTCGTGCCGCGCGCCGCAATACTGACAGGTGAACCGGTCGCGCAGAAACAGGTTGAAGCGCGTGAAGGCCGGAAACCGCTCGGGCTTCACATAGGATTTCAGCGACACCACGCTCGGCAGCTGCATTTCGAAATTCGGGGAACGGACCAGAGTCTCATAGGACGAGACGATGTTTACACGATCGAGAAACACCGCCTTGATCGCGTCCTGCCACGACCAGAGCGAGAGAGGGTAATAGCTGAGCGGCCTGTAATCCGCATTCAACACAAGGGCCGGACAGGCGTCCGGCGTAGCAAACGATCCTTGCACGCCAACCCTCCTGGGGCCGAAAGCTGCCCATTACAGCGGGCCCCTCTTTCGAAAGCTTACTATATATGGTGCGACGGCTTTGTGAAGCCGCCAGTCCTTGGCGCCGATTTTACCCTGCGGCGACCGCAGGCCCATAGCGGCCAGCAAAGGCATCGGCAATGAAGCGCCCGCCGAGTTCGAGGCCGGTCTGGTCGATGCCATGGCCGAGACCGGGCGAGACATGCCACTGCACCGGAAGTCCCGCCTCCCCGAGGGTCTGCACCGCCTGATGCATTCGCGAGACGGGAAGCATGTCATCGGCATCGCCATGGACCATCAGGATAGGCGACGCCCCGCGCATCTCATCTGCCAGACGTTCGGGCACGGCGAGCGCGCCCGAATAGCCGACGATGCAGGCGGGCGGAACGGCGCGGCGGAGGCCAACATGAAGTGCCATCATGGTGCCCTGGCTGAATCCGACCAGCGCGAGTTGCGAGCCTTCAAGACCGCGCAAGGAAAGCTGCTCGTCGATGAAGCGGTCAAGAACGGGCGCCGCGGCTTCAACGCCTCGCGCGATCTCCGCCGGATCGAGCCGCGTGATCGGAAACCACTGATAACCCATCGGATTGCCATCACAGGGCTGCGGCGCATTTGGTGCGATGAAAGCGGCATCCGGCATAACCCGCTGCCAGTAAGGCGCAAGCGCTATGAGGTCGTTGCCGTCCGAACCATAGCCATGACACAGGATGACGAGCTGCCGTGCCTCGCCGCTTTTCGCCGCCACGCTGGGGCCATTGAGCGTCATTCCCTCTGCCTCCTCTTTCGCCACGCTTCGCCGCAGGCTATCAATGCGACACCCTAAGCCTGCCGGAGTTGCCGTATCAATGCAGGATGACACAAGCGGCCGCGAAGTCCTGCGCTTCGCGCCGAGTCCGAACGGATGGCTGCATCTCGGCCACGCCTATTCCGCTCTCTACGCCTTTGAAACGGCAAAACGGCTTGGCGGCCGCCTCCTCCTGCGCATCGAGGATATCGATGTTGGCCGCTGCCGTGAGGAATATGTCGAGGGAATCTACGAGGATCTGGCCTGGCTAGGCATTGAATGGGAAGAGCCGGTTCGCCGGCAGTCCGAACATTTTGCCGAGTATGAAGCAGTTCTGAAACGGCTCCGCGACATGGAGCTTGTCTATCCCTGTTTCGCGACCCGCAAGGAAATCCAGGATGCGATCCTCGCGAGCGGTATCCCGCTTCAGGCCTGGCCTTCAGATCCCGACGGCGCACCGCTCTACCCGGGCATCTACAAGGACATGCCCAGGGAACGTCTGAATGAGCTGATGTGGGAAGGCCGCTCTTATGCCTGGCGGCTCGACATTGAAAAGGCAAAGGCGGAGGCGGAACGCATCAATGGCGGACCGATTACCTTCTACGAGGAGGGGACAAGCGCGCGTGGCGACACCGGGATATTGGGAATCGAACCGGAACTATTCGGCGATGTGGTCATCGCAAGGAAAGACGTCCCGACGAGCTATCACCTCGCCGTAACGGCGGACGATGCGTTTCAAGGCGTGACTCTGATTACGCGGGGACAGGACCTCTTTCCCGCGACGTATATCCATCGCATCCTGCAGATCCTTCTGGGTTATCCCGAACCCCGCTATCATCATCACGGCCTTATCCGCGACGAAACGGGTCGCCGTCTGTCGAAAAGCGCGAAGGACATGGGACTGCGCCAACTGAGGGCGCAGGGCCGCACACCGGCTGACATTCGCCGCATGGTCGGTCTTTAACCTCATCTTCACCATGCTCGCCGTGCGGATGCGGCTGGCGCGAAATCTGCTTCATATGGCTGAAACCCGGTATCAGGTCTCCGTTCAGGACGGAAACCGTGCCTTTTCGAGCCGAAGGAGCCCCCCATGGCTGGCGAAAACGCGACAAATGTTTCGAAACAACGCATTGGCTGGATCGATGCCGCCAAGGGCCTGACGATCATTCTGGTCGTCATGGAACACACGACCTTCGGCGTTCAGAATGCCATCGGCCATCTCCCGCTCGTGTTCGGCGCCATCGCCGAGTTCGCCAAGCCTTTCCGCATGCCGCTCTTCTTCCTCGTCGCCGGCCTCTTTGCCTACAAGGCACTTTTCGGCGACTGGCGGAAATTCGTGGATGGGAAGATCGTTCACTTTGCCTATTTCTACGTTCTGTGGTCCGTCATTCAGATCGGCATCAAGATACTGGTTCCGCATGAAGGCGGTTGGCAGGTGACCTATGTCGACCTTCTGATGATCCCGATACAGCCCTTTGCCGTGCTCTGGTTCATCTATGCCCTGTCGCTCTTCTTCATCACACTCCGTTTGCTTCGGAATGCACGGCCTTTCTTCATCTTCTTCTTTGCCATTGCGCTCTACTTCACCCGTCTCGACACGGGATGGATGCTCATCGACGAATTCGCCTGGCGCTTTGTCTGGTTCGTCGCGGGCGTCTACGGCGCAAGGCAGATTTTCGAGATCGCCGATTGGGCGCGCGCGCAGCCGATGAAAGGCGTGGCTCTCGCGCTTCTCCTTCTCTCCTGTGTTGCAAGCGTTGTTTTTTCCCACCTGATCGACATTCGCGCTCTGGAGCTTCTGATGGGCTTCGCCGGCGGCGGCGCCGCCGTGATGCTGGTGAGTGTCCTCGCCGCGAAGGGGCTTGCCGGACCGCTTACCTTCGTCGGAAAGCACTCGCTTTACATCTTCCTTTCGTTCTTCCTGCCCATGGCGGCAACGCGCATTCTGATGGTGAAGCTCGGCTTCGAGAATGGCGATCTCATCACGCTGGTCGCCACGACCATGGCCGTGATCTCGCCGATCATCGCCTACAGGCTGGTCGAGAAAACACCGCTCAGCTTCTTCTATATCAGACCTGACGCTTTCCGCCTCACCGCAAGGAAGCGCACCTTCAGGCCCGACATCGTGATGGCAGCAGGCGGAGACTGAAGCTCACAGGAACCAGCCGAGCAGCACCGTCAGCGTGAGAAGGCTGACCCCTGTCGAAAGAACGACCGTGCTGGAAGCGGCGCCCGGCGCCGCCTGGTACCGGTTCGCGAGGATCGAGGAATAGACGCCTGTGGGCATGGCGGCGAGAAGCGTCGCGGCCGTGACCCAGAGCGGCTCCAGATCGAAGACGTAGTGCGTCATCGCGAAGACGAGCGCGGGATGAACGATCAGCTTGAAGAAGGTCGTGATCGACGCCGCGCCGACCGAACGGCGAATGCTGTATCGCGTGAGCATGGCACCCAGCACGAAAAGCGCGCAAGGGATGGCCGAACGGGCGATCATGTCGAGCGATGTATCGATGATGCCGGGCAGCGCAACGCCGAGTTGGCCATAGACGACGCCGCAGGCGATCCCGAGTATGACGGGATTGCGCGCCGTATTGATGAGCCCTTCCTTCAGGATCGCACCGAAACTTGGTTGCTCGGCTTCTCCACGCGCGCGGGTGAGTTCCAGCAGAAAAGTCGCAATGGTGAAAAGAATGATCCCGTGAAAGGCAAGGATCAGGAAGACCGGCGTTCCCGCTTCCGGGCCGAAGCCCGTAAGGATGATCGGCAAGCCGAGCATGATCGTGTTGCCCTGACCGCACCCGAAGCCCAGCATGACGGAGTCCGACGCGGGACGGCGCAGCACGAAAAGGGCGATGAGAGAGCCCACCGCCCATACCGCGAGCATGGCGCTGTAATAGGAAATCCATAAGCCCCAGGGCAGAGTCGAAGGAAACTCCGTATTGGCGAGGTTACGGAAGAGCAGCGCAGGCATGGCGAAGGTGAAGACGTAGGTGTCGAGCCCGTCGACGCCTGCATGGCTGATGAGCTTTGTCCTTGCACCTGCATAACCGACGGCAATGATGCCGAAGATCGGCAGCACGAGGGAAAGCGCAACATCCATGGATTTATCCGGGAAAGACGGGCGGAACGACAGCCGCGGACACTATCCCCGCGCCGCTGCGGCGTCAAAACCGCGATTCACCAGTCGTAGAGACCGGTAAATTTCTCGAAGCCTGCCCCTTCGGCCCACTGCGCCCATTGCTCGCGCACGCGCTTCGTCGCACTCGGGCTTCCGCCGCCCTGTCCGACGCCGAGCATCATCATCTCCGCGCATCCCGGATATAACCGCTCAGGCATCGGCAAAGAACCGCCGCTTGCGAGCTTCGTATATTCCGAGTCCTCGAAGCCGTCCGTCAGAAGGATCACACGAACCTCGGACGCATCGCAGTCTACAAGCTGAGACATGTTTTCAAGGAAAGAAACCACGTTGGTATAGCCCTGCGCCTTCAGCTTGCCCTCCTGGACAAGCCGAGGGACGGCGGCGATGATTGCCGACATACCTTCGGCAACCGCTTGCGGCTTCGAACGGGCGGAAACAACTTCATCGACCTTCAACGCATTCGCGCTCGTATCGTAGGACCCGAATGTCCGAAGCATGACCCGCGACTTGAGGGACAGCGCTTCGAGCTCCGCGGCGGTGCGCTGTGCGACGCGCGCCGCATAGGCGGGATCCTCGACGAGAGGATTGCTCTTCGACATATCGAGACCGATGATCACAGTCTGCGGGCGCGGCATCTCGTCCGCCCCGGCCGGAGAGAGGGCGAGGGAAAGGCTGGCTGCAAGAGCGGCCGCGCATGCAATACGGAAAAGCCTCATTCGCCAGCCTTGCCGATGGGAATGCGGCGAGACGCGCTCGGCGGAATGAGCTCGCCGAGCGGTTCTCGCACGGATTCGAGCCGCGCCGGCCCGGCTTTCATCGCATTGCGCGAACGGCGCTCCCACCAGTCGTCGAAAAGTTTTTCGTAGCGGCCGAGATGGCGTGAATCTTCACAAGCCTTGAGCCGGTCGGCGAACTGGCTATTTGCGCCACTTGCGAGCGCGGGCGCCTGCTGCTTGCGCCGTCCAAGAAGCCCGCGCCCGACGACCATATTGCCAGCGGCAAGCTTGTTGCCATCCCGGCGCGCCTCGTCGAGCCCCTGCTCATAGGAACGGCATTCGCGCATGAGCCCCGTCCAGAGGAGATGGCGGCGATTCTCCGGCCCCTCCATCTCGGAAAGTGAATGCCGATTGCTGTCATACTCAGCTTCGAGCGAGGCGAGACGCTCCATCGCCCCATTGCGATGCCGGAAGTCGCGCGCATGGAACACGCGGCGAAGCGAGGAGACGGCGTAGTGGATGCAAAGCGCCGCAACACCCGTCACGACGAGGAAGACGATGCCGAGCGAGGCAAGCCAGGCCATTGGCTGCCATCCGCGCATCTGGTCGATCTCGCTGGCGGTTCGCGCGGTTTCCTGCGTCGCCTCCGTTGCAATGCCGAGGCCCGCCAGGGCATTGCCGAGCGAGGAGCCGACGCTGCCATCGCTCGTCGCGGCGATGCCGTTCGGAAGCGACATCAAGGCGAGAAGCACACCGACGCCAAGAAGCATGGTGAGAGCCAGCACGAAGACGATACGCACGAAGAGCGCCTTGCCGAACGGCCCGAGCTGTTCATAGAGGATATGCGCCGCCACCGTGGCGAAAAGCACCTGCATCGACTTGAAGGCAACGGAAGAGCCGAGTGCGCCCGGGAGCTCCAGAAACTCGTTTGCCAGCGCGCGCGTCCAGAACTCGCTGACGATCATGTAGTCGACGACCAGCGCACCGACCGCTATGAGTCCGACCAGAAAGAACGCCATGAAATGGAAGCTCGCGAACCGCGCCTCGCGCTCGCTCGCGACATAGTTGCGCGTGATCTGGGCGCGCAGGTCCTCGGAGATGAGGGAAACGCCGCTCATGCCTTGGTCCTCCGGCCGAAGAAGCCTTTCTTTTTCGGTTCTTCCGAAACAGCGCCCTCAAGCGGCGCGGCAAGCTGCTTTGCGAGTTCAACGATCTCGCGCTCTAGCGTCTCCTGCCTCGCGCGACGGCGGGCAAGCTCCGCGGCATAGGCCGCATCCAGCTCTGAAAGCCTTGAAAAGACATGGAGTTCCGGCAAGGGCTCGGCATTGCGCCCATAGTGCCACGCCGTCTGGTCCTTCTTCTGACCACCCTGCCCGCCCGTGGTGTCGAAACCGTCGCTCATCAGCCGGCCCTTTCCTCACGCACCCCGCGTTAACAACTTTTTAACTCTAACATTCAGGGCGGCTGGCGCGGAGTCCGGAATAAATCAAGAAATCGAAATATCAGCCGCCGTAAGGACTGCAAAAATCCCTGCTTACACTGTGCCATTGAAGGACTCCAATGCGGCGGAAACATTATGGGAATATGGCGAGAATGTGATGCTTCAGGCAAAGCCGTCCTTACTCGCTTTCAAGGCTGGCTTTCAGAATCGGTTGTCGCGTGCGAAGCAGGGCAGGCTTCGCCAACGACGTATCCCGGGTAACGGGGGTACAGAAAAATCGGGATAGAGCGTATGAGCGACCAAGACAGGCGTTTCTGGGACAAGGCCGCCCGGAAATACGCGACCTCTCCCATTGCCGACATGGCAGGGTTCGAGAAGACGCTGACGCGCACAAGAGAATTCCTTGCACCCGGCCACAGGGTGCTGGAACTGGGCTGCGGCACGGGCACGACCGCGATGCGCCTTGCAGACGCGGTGGAAAACTATCTTGCGACTGACATTTCCGAAGAAATGATTGCCATCTCCCGAGAAAAATTTGCGGGTTCGGGTCGCACCGATCTAGCTGGCCGGCTGAGCTTCAGGCAGGCGACCGCCAGCACGCTGGCGAGCGAGAGCAGCCGATACGATGCGGTGCTCGGTTTCAACTATCTGCATCTGGCCGGCGATACCTCCGCCGTTCTCGGCAACATCCGCAGAGTTCTCAAGCCTCATGGCCTTTTCATTTCCAAGACGCCATGCGTGGGGGATATGAACCCGCTTGTCCGGCTCGCAATTCCGCTTATGCGTCTTGTCGGCAAGGCACCCTCTTCGGTGGCCCCTTTTTCGACCATATCGCTTGAGCGAGAGATTCGTGCGGCCGGGTTCGAACTCCTGCAGAGCGAACTTCACGGTTCTCAAGGCAAGGATGTCCGGCCCTTCATTGTCGCGCGCGCTCTATGACAAGGCACGCCAGCTTTGAAACCAGCGAGCCTCAGGCCGCCTCTTCCGTGTTGTAGTCCACGAGACGAACCACCTCGGCCATGATGTCGTTGATCTGGAAATCCTTGGGCGTATAGATCGCGGCGACACCGGCGGCGCGCAGCTTTTCTTCATCATCCGACGGAATGATGCCGCCCACAACGACCGGGATATTGTCGAGCCCCGCTTCCCTCAGCCGCTTCATCACGTCTTCCACCAGCGAAACATGGCTGCCCGAAAGGATCGAAAGGCCGACGACGTGGACCTCGCCGTCCTGCGCGGCCTTCACGATCTGCTCCGGCGTAAGGCGGATGCCCTCATAGACGACATCCATGCCGCTGTCGCGCGCGCGGACGGCGATCTGCTCGGCTCCATTCGAGTGACCGTCGAGACCGGGCTTGCCGACAAGAAACTTGAGGCGGCGGCCAAGCTTCGCCGAGACGGCATTGACCATCTCGCGCACGCGGTCGAGATCGCCCGGTGCGTTGCGCGCGGCGCGGCTGACGCCTGTCGGCGCGCGATACTCGCCGAAGGTCTCGCGAAGCGCCGTGCCCCATTCGCCTGTTGTCACGCCCGCCTTCGCGCAGGCGATGGAAGGCTCCATGATGTTGCGGCCTTCCTTCGCCGCCGCGCGCAGTTCCGCAAGCGCCGCTTTCACCGCTTCATTGTCACGCGTCTCGCGCCACTTCTTCAGCGCCGCGATCTGCTCCGCCTCGACGCCTTCGTCAACGACATGGATGGAGCCCGCCCCGGTCGAGAGCGGTGAAGGCGAAGACTCTTCATACTTGTTGACGCCAACTACAACCTGGCGACCCGCCTCGATCTCCTCGAGGCGGGCTGAGTTCGACTCGACGAGACGCTCCTTCATATAGGCGCTCTCGACCGCTGCGACCGCGCCGCCCATCTCTTCGATACGCGCGAGTTCCTCGCGCGCTTCGGCCTTCAGCGCCTCGACCTTCGCATCCATCACCTTCGAGCCGTCGAAGATGTCTTCATATTCCAGAAGATCGCTTTCATAGGCCAGGATCTGCTGCGCGCGGAGCGACCATTGCTGGTCCCAGGGCCGTGGCAGGCCAAGCGCCTCGTTCCAGGCAGGAAGCTGTACGGCGCGCGCGCGCGCATTCTTCGAGAGCGTCACGGCGAGCATCTCGAGCAGGATGCGGTAGACATTGTTCTCCGGCTGCTGCTCGGTAAGGCCGAGCGAATTCACCTGCACGCCATAGCGGAAGCGACGGAGCTTCGCATCTTCGACGCCGTAGCGCGTCCGGCAGATTTCGTCCCAGAGATCGACGAAGGCACGCATCTTCGCGATTTCGGTGATGAAGCGCACGCCCGCATTGACGAAGAAGCTGATGCGGCCGACGACCTGCGGGAAGTCGGCTTCCGGCACCTGCCCACCTTCCTTCACGCGGTCGAGCACGGCGATCGCCGTCGCAAGCGCAAAGGCAAGCTCCTGCACCGGCGTCGCGCCCGCTTCCTGCAGATGGTAGGAGCAGACATTGGTGGGGTTCCACTTCGGCACTTCCGTATAGGTATAGGAGACGACATCGGTCAGCAGACGCATCGACGGCGCTGGCGGAAAGACGTAAGTGCCGCGCGAGAGATATTCCTTGATGATGTCGTTCTGGACAGTGCCCTGAAGCTTCTTCCGGTCCGCGCCATGCTCATCGGCGACGGCGATGTAAAGCGCCAGCAGCCAGGCCGCCGTCGCGTTGATCGTCATGGAGGTGTTCATCTGTTCCATGGGGATGCCCTCGAAGAGGGTTCGCATGTCGCCAATATGAGAGACCGGCACACCGACCTTGCCGACCTCGCCTTTCGCCAGCACGTGATCGCTGTCATACCCCGTCTGGGTTGGCAGATCGAAAGCGATGGAAAGGCCCGTCTGGCCGCGCGAAAGGTTCGTGCGGTAAAGCTCGTTCGAGGCCTTGGCCGTCGAATGACCGGCATAGGTGCGGAAAATCCAGGGCCTGTCCTTCTTCGGACCGCCCGCACCGTTTTCACCGTTTCCGCTCATCGCCTGACCTCGCGTCAACAAACCTTTTGAGAGCCCATTATCACAGGCTTTGCTGCGCTGCAAAAGGGGCTCGCAAAGAGCGCGCGCCGCAATGGATATCGCGCCGGTGTCGCTGTACCCTGCGCGGATCGAAACTCAACACAAAATGGGATGGACGCAATTCATGTCAGAACTCAACCAGGATCTCTTCCAACTCGCCATGTCGGACGAGGCCCGGCCCCTGATGGCCGCCGTGCAGAAGCACATTGCCGAGAATGTCGACCCGATCACGGAAGAGTTCTTCCGCCTCAACGACGAGAAGGAGGACCGCTGGTCCTGGCACCCGCGCCAGCTCGAACTTCTGGAAGGCGCCAAGAACAAGGCCAAGGAAGCCGGCCTCTGGAACTTCTTCCTGCCGGAATCGGAAATCGGCTCTGGCCTCACCAATCTCGATTATGCCTACATCGCCGCCGAACTCGGCAAATCGCCACTTGCCTCCGAGTCGCTCAACTGCAGCGCCCCGGATACCGGCAACATGGAAGTGCTCGAGCGCGTCGGCACGCCGGAGCAGAAGAAGAAGTGGCTGGAGCCGCTCCTGAACGGTGAAATCCGCTCGGCCTATGCGATGACCGAGCCAGACGTGCCGAGCTCCGATGCGAAGAACGTGCGCACCAGTGCCGTTCTCGACGGCGACGAGTGGGTGATCAACGGCGAGAAGTTCTACATCTCCGGCGCCGGCGATCCTCGCTGCAAGATCATGATCGTCATGGTGAAGACGAACCCCGACGCCCCGCCCAGCAAGCAGCAGTCGCAGATTCTCGTGCCGAAGGACACGCCCGGCGTCGAAATTCTCGGACCGATGAAGGTCTTCGGCAAAGACCACGCGCCGCATGGCCACATGCATATCCGCTTCAACAATGTGCGCGTGCCGAAGGAAAACATTCTACTGGGAGAAGGGCGCGGTTTCGAGATCAGCCAGGTGCGCCTGGGGCCCGGCCGCATCCATCACTGCATGCGCTCGATCGGCAAGGCCGAGAAGGCTCTGGAACTGATGATAAAGCGCTCGGCGACGCGCGAGGCTTTCGGCAAGCCGATCGCAAAACTCGGCGGAAATCTTGAGATCATTTCGCGTGCGCGCATCGAGATCAACGCGATGCGTCTCGCCGTTCTTCAGGCCGCCAAGGCAATGGACGTACTCGGCAACAAGGAAGCGCGCGTCTATGTAAGCGCGGTGAAGGCGATGGTGCCGGAGCGGGTCTGCCTCATTATCGATCAGGCGATCCAGATGCACGGCGCCGCCGGCATCTCGCAATGGACGCCGCTCGCGGACATGTATACCGACATGCGCCACCTGCGCTTCGCCGACGGTCCGGATGAGGTACATCACATGGTCGTGGGACGCGCCGAAATCCAGAAACACGGCCTCTGGTAAGACCTGAGAATCGAAAGACTTGAAACAACTACCGCCGCACGGAAATCGCTCCGTGCGGCGGTTCTTCTTGGGGCCGCGTTCGTTCCAGCTATGGCCTATTCCGCTGCGGCCGTCGCAGTCGTACCGGCGGCACGCGCTGCAATGCTCTCGATATGGCGGCGCCGGGCATCGAATTCGAGCGCGATACTCTCATCCGCCCGCTGCAACTCGTCGACATTCTGATCGGCATAATCGATAACGCCCATCTCCTCATAGCCCTTGCGGATGCGCGGGCCCCAAAGGCCGACATCCTTCACGATGGGCAGGATGCGCGTGAAGAGCGAGGAGCGGAACTTCGCCATGAAGCCGGAGTGATACATGTGCTCGCCGCAGGCGACGGGATCGAGGCCCAGATTCTTCCAGACCTCGACAGCGTCGAAACGGTCGCGCATGAGATAGCTCGCCTCGAGCAGGAACTCCTCACGCTCGTCGCGCTCCTTCTCGGTAAGCTGCGGGTAGTAGTCGCGAAGCGCGAGACGGCCGAAGGCGACGTGACGGCTCTCGTCCTGCATCACATAGGCATTGACCGCGGCGGCAAGCGGGTTCTGTGCATTGTCGCGAATCTGCGCGAAGGAAGCGAGCGCAAGCCCCTCGATCACGACCTGCATGCCGAGATAGGTCATGTCCCAGCGGCTGTCCCGGAGTGTCTGCTCGATGAGGTCCTGCAGCGGCTTCGTCATCGGATAGGCAAGCTCAAACTTCTCGAGAAGCCGCTTGTAGCTTTCGACATGGCGCGCCTCGTCGATCACCTGCGTCGAGGCATAGAATTTCGAATCCATGTCCGGCACCTGCGTGACGATCTTCGCCGTGCAGATCAGCGCGCCTTGCTCGCCCTGCATGAACTGCGAGAGCTGCCAGGCCTGAAAATGCTTGCGCACATTGGCCTTCTCCTTGCGCGACATCTTCTCGAACTCGGCCATGCCGTTGATCGGCAGCATCTCGTCCGGCAATTGTTCCGGATTGTCTTCGTCGAGCTCCTGAGACCAGTCGAGACGCTCACTCGCATCCCACTGCATCTCGACGCCCTTCCGGTAGAGCCCCATCATCGCGGTGCGTTCGGGATCGTAATTCCAGTTGAACATCGCGTCGAAGTTCTGCGGCACGGACCAGTGACTGTCTTCGAGCGCGAGCGCATACATGTCCTTGATCTTCTGCATCGGTTTCTCCTCCCTCCCGAGCAATATACGTAGCCTAACTCCGTATTCAGCCCTCCGCTACGTCAAATAAATGGCGGGATTCCGCGGGTTTACCGGGATGAGGTTTATATTGCGGTGCAAAATACCCTTGCATCCGCAGCGTCAAATGCCAATGATCCGCGCCAAGCCAGCGGGCCCGAACGAGAACGGCGAGAGAGGTAGATTATGGCGTATACGGAGAAAAAGGATCTCTACGAGGTCGGCGAGATCCCGCCGCTCGGACATGTGCCAAAAAACATGTACGCCTGGGCGATCCGCCGCGAACGGCACGGGCCGCCGCAGCAGGCAATGCAGGTCGAGGTCGTGCCCACCTGGGAAATCGACTCGAACGAGGTGCTCGTCCTCGTAATGGCGGCAGGCGTCAACTACAACGGCGTCTGGGCGGGCCTCGGCACGCCGATCTCCGTCTTCGACGTGCATGACAAGCCCTATCACATCGCAGGCTCCGACGCGTCCGGCATCGTCTATGCCGTCGGCTCCAAGGTGAAGCGCTGGAAGGTGGGCGACGAAGTCGTCATCCATTGCAACCAGGACGACGGCGACGACGAGGAATGCAATGGCGGCGATCCGATGTTCTCGCCAACGCAACGCATCTGGGGTTACGAGACGCCGGACGGCTCCTTCGCGCAGTTCTGCCGTGTGCAATCTCAGCAGCTCATGCCGCGCCCGAAGCACCTGACGTGGGAAGAAAGTGCCTGCTACACACTCACTCTTGCGACGGCCTACCGCATGCTGTTCGGCCATCGGCCGCACATCCTCTCGCCCGGACAGAACGTGCTGGTGTGGGGCGCGAGCGGAGGTCTCGGCTCCTTCGCCGTGCAGCTCTGCGCGACGGCGGGCGCCCATGCCATTGGCGTTATTTCCGACGACAGCAAGCATGATTTCGTGATGTCGATGGGCGCGAAAGGCGTCATCAACAGAAAGAATTTCAACTGCTGGGGCCAGTTGCCGAAGGTGAACTCGGAAGAGTTCAACGACTTCATGAAAGAGGCGCGCAAATTCGGCAAGGCGATCTGGGACATCACCGGCAAGGGCGTCGATCCCGATATCGTCTTCGAACATCCAGGCGAGTCGACCTTCCCCGTCTCCTGCATGGTGACGAAGCGCGGCGGCATGGTCGTCTTCTGCGCCGGCACGACGGGCTTCAACCTGACCTTCGACGCACGCTTCGTCTGGATGCGTCAGAAGCGCATTCAAGGCTCGCACTTCGCGCATCTGAAACAGGCATCGGCCGCGAACCAGCTCGTGATCGAACGCCGCATCGACCCCTGCATGTCGGAAGTCCTTCCGTGGACGGACATTCCCCTGGCGCATGACAAGATGTGGAAGAACGAGCACCTGCCGGGCAACATGGCGGTGCTTGTTTCGGCCGCGCGGCCGGGTCTCAGGACGGTCGAGGACGCCATCGAAGCGGGGACAAAGGCGGCCTGAAACGGCTGACCGTCACCGAAACGTCATCGAACCGTCACAAATCGCAAGGATATCCCGCAAGCGGGGATAAGACGACCAAGGGCCGGGGATAACACGGCCCTTTTTTCATTCTGACCGGCGACCGGCGGAAAATACTTCTCCCCGGTTTCGCCTTCGCCCGCGCGGTAGGGTGAGCGCGAAAAAACAATCCCCGCTTTTCAGCTCCCCGCGAGCCAGGCATCGGCCTCGCCATAGAGCGCCTTCGACGCCTCGCTCTTGTCGAGCACGACGGCCTCCGAAAGTTCGATGCCGCCGCGCTTCATGCTGGCGGCGAGAAAACGGAGCTCGGCCGGAAATTCATCGAGCCCTTCGAACAGGGCGGGCGGAAGCCCGGGCATGTCGACCGGATCGATGCGATCCTTCTCATAGACCGCGACCCGCTTCCGGATCTTCCATGCGCCGTCACGCTTTTCGAGCATGTCGACAAAGCGCGCATAGGAGGACGTATCGACGGCGCCGAAGGGTGTGGACGCGCGCACCATGATGATCACATTGACCTCGCTCACCGCACGATTGCCTTCCACACGGATGGACGGCACGCCAAGCTGATGTTTGAGGAGCGCCGCACCGCCAGAGGCAATCATTTTCGAGGCCTCGACGAAGCCTTCATGCGGGCCGTCATACCAGCTGATCGAGATGGTGCCGCCCGGATGGAAGACGGAAGAGAGCTCTTCCCACCGCTCCTGATCGCGCCAGAAGCCCCAATTGTTCACGAGCTCCGCGATTTCGACCTTCGCCATCATGCCGTCCGTCCCTTCACGCAATGAATCCGCGCGCATGGCGGCCGGCGCGGCGAATGCCGCCGCGAGCGCAACAAGCGCAATTGCAAGGCTTTTCATGAGTTCCCTCCCCGCGCTTCCTGACGCAAGAAGGTCGCAAAGGGAGAGAGACGCGGCAATAGACGCGCAGTCAGTTCAAAAGGTGCGGTGGAAAACCCTCACCGCTCCCAGTAGTCCTTCGAGAACATGACGAGGACAGTCAGCAGTTCGAGGCGGCCGAGCAGCATCGCGAAGGCCATGATGAGTTTCGGGCCGTCGGGGAGCGTCGCGAAATTGCCGGCGGGGCCCACAATGGGCCCGAGGCCGGGACCGACATTTGCGATCGAGGTCACGGCGGAGGAAAGCGCGGTCGTGAAGTCGAGGCCGAAAGCCGCAAGCGCCATCGCGACGACGAGCATCGAGGCGAGATAGACGAAAACGAAAAGCGCGACGGAGAAGACGATCTCGCGGCTTACCGTGCGCTCGCCATAGCGCATGGTCTGCGCCACATGCGGATAGAGCGTCTGGCGCACCTGCGTCTTGAAGAGGATCGCGAGGATCTGCAGACGGAATATCTTCATGCCGCCCGCCGTCGACCCCGTACAGCCGCCAACAAACATCAGGATGAAAAAGACCATGACGGCAAAGGGTCCCCAAAGCTGATAATCGTCGCTGGTGAAGCCGGCTGTCGTGACGATCGATGTCACGTTGAAGGCGGTATGGGTGAGCGCCTCGAAGAAACCGTAGTCGCCGCGCGCGGCAAGCCAGAGAGCGAGAAGAACCGAGACGCCCGCGAGCAGGGAGATGAACCCTCTCACCTGAGGATCGTTCCAGATCTTTTCATTGGACCCGCGAAGCGTCTGCACATAAAGCGCAAGCGGCACCGCGCCCGAGATCATGAATATCGTGCCCGTCCAGTGAATGAAGGAATTCTCGAAGTAACCGAAGGACGCGTCATGCGTCGAGAACCCCGCCGTCGCCACTGTCGTCATCGCATGGTTCATCGCATCGAAGGGCGTCATGCCGCCGACGATATAGGCGAGCGCGCAGAGAAGCGTCAGCAGCAGATAGACCTCGCCGATGGCAACCGCGATCTGGCCCGGACGCGGCAGTACCTTTTCCGTCTTGTCCGTGCTTTCGGTGCGAAAGAGCTGCATGCCGCCCACCCGCAGGAAGGGCAGAATGGCCACCGCCGTGACGATGATACCGATGCCGCCGATCCATTGCAGAAGCGAGCGCCAGAGCAGAATGCCCGGCGGCGCGCGGTCGAGGCCGATCATCACCGTGCCGCCCGTTGTCGTGACCCCGGACATGGCCTCGAAGAAGGCGTCCGTATAGTTCATGTCGAGCCGCGAGAAGGCGAAGGGAAGCGCCGAAAAGGCGGCGACGGAGAGCCAGCCGAAAGTGGTGACGAGGAAGGTGGCGCGATGGGTGAGGTCGCGCTCGTCCGTCTGGTTGGCGAGCATGAGAGCGCCGCCGACGAAGCCCGTCACCACGGCGGAGGAAAGAAATGCCTCCCAGTCGTCGCTGCGCGCGACGATTTCGGCGAGCACGGGCACGAGCATGACCGCCGCCAGCGCGACGAGAAGCGCACCGATGACGAGGCCCACCACCTTGGTGCTATGGGCCGCTGTACTCGTCCTGGCGCTGTCCATGGAATGCCCCCGTCAGGCCTTGTCTCGAACCTGTCTCAACGAATCGGGGGGCCCGGCTGGCCGGAGCCCCGGGTTCGAGATATATAGACATTGAGAAGCGCGTGCTATTTCCAACCGGACGTTCCCCCGCGCTTCCCGGCGAAATTCCGGATTCCTCATCAAGATAAGGCCCTTTCCGGAGCCCCGGCCGTCCTGTCGATGTCTGATACGAGCGAGTTCGCCCCATGAGCCAGTCCAACGCCGCTGCAGCCTCCGCCCCGACGGGAGGGAGCGCCGCCCTTCTCGACGACCTTCTCCCTTCGACGGCAAGCGCCGTGGAAGCGGCGGATGCCCTCTTCGCCAAGGCGAAAGCCGCGGTTTTCGCGAAGGTCGCGAAGGACGGCAAGGTTTCGGCGGCGCTGATCGAAAAGGAACAGTTCGCGGTGCATGGTCTTGCCTGGTTCGCGACCTATGTGGAGGCGCTGCGCCAGCTTGCTTCCTATGCGGCGCGGATGACGGAGGAAGGCCGGTTCGGCGAATTCGAGGCGCTGATCGTCCAGGCCGCTTTCGGCGAGTATCTCTCGCAGATAGCCGGCGGCATTCCGATGAGCCAGGGCGAAACGGTGCGCATGCGCGATCTGGGCGTCACGCATGACGAGGCGCAGGTCCTCTTCAACGATGCCGTGCGAAAGCTGGTGATGGGCGGCAACACCGCCCCCGTGCGGGCACGGCTCGCCGAATTGATCGCGGCCAATACGGGCGCGGCGACCTTCGGCGATGCGGGCCTCGAGGACACCTATGAACAGATTCGCGACCAGATGCGCAAATTCGCCGATGCCGAAGTCGTGCCCCATGCGCATGAGTGGCACCTGAAGGACGACTACATCCCGCTCGATGTGGTGGCGCAAATGTCGGAGCTCGGCGTCTTCGGCCTGACGATCCCGGAAGAATTCGGCGGGCTCGGCCTCGGCAAGGAATCGATGTGCGTGGTGTCGGAAGAACTGTCGCGCGGCTATATCGGCGTCGGCTCGCTCGGCACGCGCTCGGAAATCGCGGCGGAGCTCATTCTCGGCGGCGGCACGGCGGAACAGAAGCAGAAGTGGCTGCCGAAGATCGCGAGCGGCGAAGTGCTGCCGACGGCGGTCTTCACCGAGCCGAACACGGGCTCCGACCTTGCGAGCCTGAAGACGCGAGGCAAGAGAGACGGCGACGTCTACAAGGTAAACGGCAACAAGACATGGATCACCCATGCGGCGCGCGCCGACGTGATGACGCTGCTTTGCCGCACGAATGACGAGCCGGGCTACAAGGGCCTTTCGATGCTGCTCGCGGAAAAGCCGCGTGGGCAGGACAACGACCCTTTCCCGGCCAAGGGCATGTCCGGCGGCGAGATCGAGGTTCTCGGCTATCGCGGCATGAAGGAATTCGAGATCGGCTTCGACGATTTCGAGGTCAAGGCGGAAAACCTGCTCGGCGGCGAGGAAGGCCAGGGCTTCAAGCAGCTCATGCAGACCTTCGAGAGCGCGCGCATCCAGACGGCGGCCCGCGCGGTCGGCGTCGCGCAATGCGCGCTCGAACTCGGCCTTCGCTATGCGCAGGAGCGTGTGCAGTTCGGCAAGCCGATCATGAGTTTCCCGCGCGTCTTCGGAAAGCTCGTGATGATGGCGGTCGAGATCATGGTGGCGCGCCAGATCACCTATTTCGCCGCGCGCGAGAAGGATGGCGGCAGGCGCTGCGACCTCGAGGCGGGCATGGCGAAGCTGCTGGCCGCGCGCGTCGCCTGGGCGGCGGCGGACAATGCGCTGCAGATCCATGGCGGCAACGGCTTCGCGCTCGAATATCCGGTGAGCCGCGTGCTCTGCGATGCGCGCATCCTCAACATTTTCGAGGGCGCGGCGGAAATTCAGGCGCAGGTGATCGCCCGCCGCCTTCTTGAAGGAGGAAACTGAGCCATGGCCGACCTTTTCTCATGGCTTGGGCCCATCGCGATGGGCGCCGTGCTCATCGTGCTGCTGCTCGGCCTCTGGAACATGATGCGGGGCGGTTCTGCGAGCCGTTCGCAAACACTGATGCGCTGGCGCGTCGGCCTCCAGTTTCTCGCCATTATCATCATCATGACGGGGCTCTATCTGAGCACGCTCTGAACCCCGAGCCTCGCAGGCGGACGGACGGGCGAACCATTTCAGGGTTCCGGGGTTCTATGACCTCGTGGTTATCGTAAATTCAATAATTTCCCTGTAATTTGACCAAGTCCGGGGAAAGTTTACCGAGCAAGGGGACCTAAACGTGATCTTGAAACGCTTCGCTCTCGCCGCGCTCGCGGCGACGCCCTTTTTTTGTGCCGCGGCGCCCGCTTCGGCGGAGGGCCTGCTGACCGAGCTGCGCATCGGCGTGCTCGACCATGACAGCGACCTGGTGCGCAACCGCCACGAAACGAGCGATCCGGATATCAATCTCGAGGCTCGCTTCGCCTCGCCGGACTTCCTCGACTGGGCCTTCTCGCCCAATCCGGTGATCGGCGCGAACATCAATACGGGCAACGGCACGAGCCTCGCCTATGCGGGCCTCGGCTGGACCTTCTATCTGACGGAAGCGATTTTTGCCGATTTCACGCTTGGCGGCGCGATCCATGACGGCGAGACGAACCGCGTGACCCCGGAGAGCCGCAACTACGGCTGCCGCCTCAACTTCCATGAAAGCGTGTCGCTCGGCTACAGCTTCGACGCCCATAACGCGATCATGGTCGGCTTCGACCACATGTCGAACGCCTCGCTCTGCGAGGACAATGACGGGCTGACCAATATCGGCATCCGCTACGCCTACAAATTCTGAAGAATCCCCGGAAATCCGGGCGATCGGACGGGCGCTGCGAACCAGGCAGCGCCCGTTTGCGTTCCAGAGGGAGAGGAACGGGCCTATGATGCGCCCCGCCCCGGATTCTCCCGTCCGCGCATCGCGGCAGGGAGGGAAGGCATGAGCAAGGAGGCCGCCAATGCCCGGTAGAGAGATTTCCGCCGCCGAACTGCCGAAGGATCACGTCACCATTTCCGGCCGCAGCATGGCCTATAGCGAGATGGGTGAAGGCGACCCCATCGTCTTCCTGCACGGGAACCCGACCTCGTCCTATCTGTGGCGAAACGTCATGCCGCACCTGAAGGCACAGGGCCGCTGCATCGCGCCGGACCTGATCGGCATGGGCGACAGCGACAAGCTCGAACCTTCCGGCCCCGGCCGCTACACCTTCCGCGAGCATCGCCGCTTCCTCGACGCCTTTCTCGAAGCGGTGGGCGCGACCAAGAACGTGACGCTGGTGATCCATGACTGGGGCTCGGCGCTCGGCTTCGACTGGGCGAACCGCAACCGGCAGGCCGTGGAAGGCATCGCCTATATGGAAGGGATCGTGCGGCCGCTCGAATGGGACGAATGGAACCCGGATGCCAGACGCATCTTCGAGGGCTTCCGCTCGGAAGCGGGCGAGGAAATGATCCTGGAGAAGAACCTCTTCATCGAGGCGGTGCTGCCGGGCTCCATCCTGCGCAAGCTGACGGAGGAGGAGATGGCGGTCTATCGCCGCCCCTTCCTGGAAGAAGGCGAGGACCGGCGGCCGACGCTGACCTGGCCGCGCCAGATCCCGCTCGGCGGCGAGCCGGAAGACGTGACCGACATCGTGCAGTCCTATGCGGACTGGATGGCGGCGAACGACCTCCCCAAGCTCTTCGTCAATGCCGATCCCGGTGCGATCCTCATCGGCGCGCAGCGCGAATTCTGCCGGGGCTGGAAGAACCAGCGGGAAGTGACCGTAAAGGGAAGCCACTTCATCCAGGAAGACAGCCCGCACGAAATCGGCGAGGCGGTGGCCGAGTGGCGGCGCGGCTGGAAGAAATAGGACCGGAGCGGAACACACCGTAATGTGACTGTAATGACACGCGGGCAGCTTGATCCGGCGCCCGCGACGGGCGAATCTCGCATCAGCGCCACAGCCAGGGGGACCCCGAGCCATGAAAGAAACCGCACCCGCTTCATCGAGCTTCACGACGCCGGTCAAGACACTGCACTGGGCGCTCGCCGTGCTCGTGCTGATCATGCTTTACGGCGGCTTCACGCTGAGCCGCGAGACGGCGACCATGCATTTCGGCACCGGCCTCGTCGTTCTCGTGCTGATGGTGGTCTGGCTGGCGATTCGCGGGCGCAACCCGCGGCCCGCCCAGGTGGACATGCCGCGCTGGCAGCAGATCGCCTCCAAGGCGGTTCATCACGGCCTCTATGCAAGCGTGACGCTGCAGCCCGTCTTCGGCCTGTTGATGGTGACGACCTCCAAGGGCGAACCGGTCGCCTATGGCGTGATACCCCTCAAGATCGCGCAGAACGACACGATCAACGAGGTGGGGCATGTGCTGCACGGCCTGAACGGCTATCTGCTTGCAGCGCTGGTCACCTTGCATATTCTCGCCGCGCTTTATCACCATGTCGTTCTGCGCGACAACGTGCTGAGGCGGATGCTGCCTTTCGCGAAACCCTGACGGGGAGAGAATGGTCACCCTCAACAAGATCTACACGAAGAGCGGCGACAAGGGCACGACGGCGCTCGCGACCGGCGAGCGCGTGGCGAAACACGCGCTTCGCATCGAAAGCTACGGCACGGTCGACGAGACGAATTCGACGATCGGCATCGCAAGGCTCCACACCGCCGCGATGCCGAAGCTCGACGCCATGCTCGGCCGCATCCAGAACGAGCTTTTCGACCTCGGCGCCGATCTCGCGACGCCCGAGAAGGACGAGAAGCTCGAATATGAGCCGCTCCGGATCGTGGCAACGCAGGTCACACGGCTCGAAAACGAGATCGACGAGATGAATGCGGCGCTCGAGCCGCTGCGCTCCTTCGTGCTGCCGGGGGGAACCCCCGCGGCGGCCTATCTGCACCTTGCCCGCACCGTCTGCCGCCGCGCGGAACGCCAGGTGACGGCGCTGATGGAGGGCCCGCACGAGATGGTGAGCGAGGAGGCGCTGCGCTATCTGAACCGCCTCTCGGACTTCCTTTTCGTCGCCGCGCGATATGCCAATCTGGGAGAGGACGGCAAGGGCCCGGGCGATGTGATGTGGGTTCCCGGCGGAACCCGCTAGGGCGGCGAATTGCCCCTTTTCGCGCCCCGCCCTATTCGTTGACAGGGGCGAACGGGGCCTCTAGGTTCCCGCACCGCAACAGCAGCTTTGTGGCACCGGGCGCGTTCGGCACCGTTTCACGCGAGAAACAGCCGTTTTCAAGGCCACCGGCCGCCGCCCAAGACCTACACCAAGACCGGCGCCAAGGTATCCGTGAGGCCGGGGGCACAAGCGATCCCCGTTTCTCGCCGCCAAGGCATTGCGCAGGGAGTCCGCCTCGATGAAAGTCCTCGTACCGATCAAGCGAGTGGTCGACTACAACGTGAAAATCCGCGTGAAATCGGATGGCAGCGGCGTCGATCTCGCCAATGTGAAGATGTCCATGAACCCCTTCGACGAAATCGCCGTCGAAGAAGCGGTCCGTCTCAAGGAAGCGGGAACGGCCACCGAAGTCGTCGTCGTTTCGATCGGCGCCCAGCAGGCCACCGAAACGCTCCGCACCGCGCTCGCCATGGGCGCCGACCGCGGCATTCTCGTGAAGACCGACGATACGGTCGAACCGCTCAACGTCGCCAAGATCCTCAAGGGCGTCGCCGAAGCCGAGAAGCCGGACCTCATCATCCTCGGCAAGCAGGCAATCGACGACGATTGCAACCAGACGGGCCAGATGCTCTCCGCGCTGCTCGGCTGGGCGCAGGGCACCTTCGCCTCGAAGGTCGAGATCGCCGGCGACACGCTGAACCTGACGCGCGAAATCGACGGCGGCCTGCAGACGCTGAAGCTCAAGATGCCGGCCGTGATCACCACGGACCTGCGCCTCAACGAGCCGCGCTACGCCTCGCTGCCGAACATCATGAAGGCGAAGAAGAAGCCGATCGACGAAAAGGCGCCGGGTGATTTCGGCGTCGAGGTGAAGCCCCACCTCGAAGTCGTGAAGGTGTCCGAGCCGCCGCAGCGCTCCGCCGGTATCAAGGTCGAGTCGGCTGCCGAACTCGTGTCGAAGCTCAAGGAAGCGGGAGTGATCGGATGACCACGCTTGTTATTGCAGACCACAACAACAAGGCGCTGAACGACGCGACCGCGAAGACCGTCACCGCCGCTTCGAAGCTCGGCGGCGATGTCGTCGTTCTCGTGGCGGGCCAGGGCTGCGACGCGGTGGCGGAAGCCGCCGCGAAGCTCGACGGCGTGAAGAAGGTGCTCGTCGCCGACGACGCGCTCTACGCTCATCCGGTTGCAGAGCCCCTCGCCGCTCTCGTCGTGAGCCTCGCCAAGGATTATGACGCGATCGTCACCGCGGCCACCACCGTGGGCAAGAACTTCATGCCCCGCGTCGCCGCGCTTCTCGACGTCGCGCAGATCTCGGAAATCACCGCCGTCGACGCGCCGGACACGTTCCAGCGTCCGATCTATGCCGGTAACGCCATCCAGACCGTGAAGTCGACCGACGCGAAGAAGGTCATCACGGTCCGCACCACCGCCTTCCCGGCGGCGGGCCAGGGCGGTTCGGCCTCGGTCGAGAAGATCGGCGCCGCCGAAAATCCGGGCCTCTCCGAATTCGTCGGCGAAGAGCTGACGAAGTCCGACCGTCCGGAACTGACGTCGGCCAAGATCATCATCTCGGGCGGCCGCGGCATGCAGAACGGCGAGAACTTCGCCATGCTCGAAAAGATCGCCGACAAGCTCGGCGCCGGCGTCGGCGCCTCGCGCGCCGCGGTCGATGCGGGCTTCGTGCCGAACGACTACCAGGTCGGCCAGACCGGCAAGGTCGTCGCTCCCGAGCTCTACATCGCGGTCGGCATTTCCGGCGCGATCCAGCATCTCGCGGGCATGAAGGACTCGAAGGTCATCGTCGCGATCAACAAGGACGAAGAGGCGCCGATCTTCCAGGTCGCCGATTACGGCCTCGTGGCGGACCTCTTCAAGGCGGTGCCGGAACTCGAGGAAGAGCTCGGCAAGGCCGGCCTCTGAACCTTATCTCCCGCCGGAGACAGGATAAAAGAAGCGCCGCCGGGCAACCGGCGGCGCTTTTTCTTTACGCTGCAAGGCTTACGCGCCATTCTTAGGCGCAAATCGAAAGGCCGCCCGGGGCGGCCCGAAATCACGGGTTCGAGTTATGAAGTTTCGCAAGGTGGGCGTCATCGGCGCCGGTCAGATGGGCAACGGGATCGCGCATGTCTGTGCGCTGGCGGGTTACAACGTCGCGCTCTACGACATTTCGCGCGACCGCATCGAAGCCGGTCTTGCGACCATCGACGGCAACATGTCGCGCCAGGTTTCGAGCGAGCGCATTACCGTCGAGCAGCGCGACGCCGCGCTCGAAAGGCTCTCCGCCGCCGAAAACATGGAGAGCTTCGAGGATGCCGATATCGTGATCGAGTCGGCGACCGAGAACGAGGAAGTGAAGCGCAAGATCTTCTCCGAACTCTGCCCGCATCTGCGCGAGGACGCGCTGATCGCCACCAACACATCTTCAATTTCGATCACACGGCTCGCCGCCTCCACCGACCGGCCCGAACGCTTCATGGGCATGCATTTCATGAACCCCGTGCCCGTCATGGAACTCGTGGAACTGGTGCGCGGCATCGCGACCGACGACGCCACCTTCGAAACCATCCAGCAATTCGCAAGCTCGCTCGGCAAGAAGGTCGCCAATGCCGAAGACTTTCCCGCCTTCATCGTGAACCGCATCCTGCTGCCGATGATCAACGAGGCCGTCTATGCGCTCTACGAGGGCGTGGGCTCCATCGAAAGCATCGACAAGGCGATGAAGCTCGGCGCGAACCATCCGATGGGGCCTCTGCAACTGGCCGATTTCATCGGACTCGATACCTGTCTTTCGATCATGCAGGTGCTTTACGACGGACTGGCGGATTCGAAATACCGGCCCTGCCCGCTTCTCGTGAAATATGTCGAGGCGGGCTGGCTCGGCCGCAAGACCCAGCGCGGCTTCTACGATTATCGCGGCGAAAAGCCGGTTCCCACGCGCTGAAGCGGCGCCGGAAGATTCCGCATCAGAAACGAAATTACTGCCTGTTCGTTAACCTGCATCATGCAAAAGTCCCCCGCGATGCGCAGGGGAACGCATGGGGTAGAGGATGAGCGGAAGTTTCGGGACCGGGGAACGCGCGAAGAAAATCACCGACGAGCCTCAATTCATCGAGGCGCCGGAACATCCCTCCGTCGCGGCGCTCCATGACTATCTGGAGAGCGTGCGCGGGGAACGGGAACTAGCCGACCGCGCCGATATCGACCCCGTCAAGATCGCCCGATTCCTGCCCAATGTGATCATCGCGGAAGCGGTGAATGGCGGCGAAGACTTCCGCACCCGCCTTTTCGGCACGGCGCTGGTCGAACTGCTGGGCGAAGAGCGGACCGGCAAGCTTCTCTCGGAATTCGCGGAGGAAGGCGGCGCCTTCTCGCATGGCGACCCGGCCGCCGTGCAGCGGCGCTGGATCTTCATCACGCGCAAGGCCTTTTTCGGCCGCAAGCCGGTTTTCGTGAAGGTTCCCTTCGCCGCCTCCGGCCGTCTCTATCTCGTCGGCCATTGCCTGTCCGTTCCCCTGACGGCTGGCGGAAGCGAACCCGCGCAGACGATCGGCGCGCTTTTCGTGGCGCGCGCGGAAACGGATACCCTCTAGAGGCCGAGGCTCAACCTTCGCCCGCTGGCGCGTAGAGCCCGAGAGCTTCCTCGATGAATGCCTTGGCATCCTCGCTCGCCCAGGGGGCGGGACCGACCATGCGGCCGATCTCCCGGCCCTCCGGCGAGACGAGAAGCGTCGTCGGCAGGCCGAAGGCGCCCAGCGTGAAATTGGCCTTCGCGGTGGGGTCGATATAGAGGGCAAGCGCCTCGGCCCCGACCTCGGCGAGGAAATCGCGGACGAGCGTCTCGCCCTTGCTGTCGACGCTGAGGGCCACGACCTCGAAACGGTCGCTGCCGAGTTCCACCTGGAGCCGGTCAAGCTCCGGCATCTCTTCCCGGCAGGGCCCGCACCAGGTCGCCCAGATGTTCAGAAGGACGAGTTTCCCCCGGAAATCGGCAAGGGTCAGCTCCTCGCCATCGCCATTCCGGAAGGTGAAATCGGGGATCGGCGCGGGCTCGGACTTCGGCGTGAAATTGGCGACCTCGCCGGTCGCGGCGGCATCGAGCCGGGCGGCGGCCTCGCTCATGGAAGGCGCGTCCGGGTTGCCGCCCCCCTGTCCGATCAAGTATACCGCCCCGGCGGCCAAGACCACCGCCGCGGCCAGAATGGCGATTGTTTTCGGCTTTCCCTGGAACATTCCCTACTCTTTTCGGCACGGTTACGCAGCGCTGCCCGAGGCGCCCCGGAACGGCTCGAAAAGAGCCCGGAGAACGACATGAGCAACAAGATGTGGGGCGGACGCTTCGGCGAGGGCCCCGACCGGATCATGGAGGAGATCAACGCCTCCATCGGCTTCGACCAGCGCTTCTTCGCCCAGGATATCGAGGGCTCGAAAGCGCATTGCCGCATGTTGGCCGAAACGGGAATTATCTCAAGGGCGGACGCCGATCAAATTATCGCGGGTCTGGACGCCGTGCTTGCCGAAATCGAGGGAGGCAAGTTCGAGTTCCGCCGCGACCTCGAGGACATCCACATGAATGTGGAATCGAGGCTTGCCGACCTCATCGGCGCGGCGGCGGGAAGGCTCCACACCGCACGCTCGCGCAACGACCAGGTGGCGACCGACTTCAAGCTCTATATCCGCGACACGATCGACCATCTGGACGGCCAGCTTCGCGACCTGCAGGAAGCGCTGCTGACGCGCGCGGAAGAACATGCCGCGACCATCATGCCGGGCTTCACGCATCTCCAGACGGCGCAGCCCGTGACCTTCGGACATCACTGCCTGGCTTACGTGGAAATGGCGGGACGCGACCGGGGACGGCTGCAGGACGCGCGCAAGCGGCTGAACGAATGCCCCTTGGGCGCGGCGGCGCTTGCCGGCACCTCCTTCCCCATCGACCGGGCGCAGACGGCGAAGGCGCTGCGCTTCGACGCGCCCACGCGCAATTCGCTCGACAGCGTGTCCGACCGCGACTTCGTGCTCGAAACGCTGGCGGCTGCCTCCATCGCGGCGACGCATCTGACGCGGCTTGCCGAAGAGATCGTGATCTGGTCGACGCCGGGCTTTGACTTCGTGCGTCTGCCGGACAGTTTCACCACCGGCTCCTCGATCATGCCGCAAAAGCGCAATCCGGACGCCGCCGAACTGGTGCGCGCGAAGGCGGGCCGCGTGATCGGCGCGCTGACCTCGCTCCTCATCGTGATGAAGGGCCTGCCGCTCGCCTATTCCAAGGACATGCAGGAAGACAAGGAAGCCGCCTTCGACGCGCTCGACGCGCTGTCGCTGTCGCTGGCCGCGATGACGGGCATGGTGAGGACGCTCACCGTCAACGAAAAGGCGATGCGCGCCGCCGCCTCGCGCGGCTTCTCGACCGCGACGGACCTTGCCGACTGGCTTGTCCGGGCGCTGAACCTCCCCTTCCGGCAGGCGCATCACGTGACCGGCGCGCTGGTCGCCAGGGCGGAGAAGAAGGGCATCGACCTCGACGGGCTCACGCTCGAGGAAATGCGCGAGGTGGAGCCCGGCATCACCGATGAGGTATATTCCGTGCTCGGCGTCGACAATTCCGTCGCCAGCCGGACGAGCTTCGGCGGCACCTCGCCGGACAATGTACGCGCCGCCGCGAAGTGGTGGCGCGATGAACTCGGGCGCGAGAGCAACCGATAGAGCGGGGAGAAGCCGGATGAGCATGCAGCGGAAGATATGGATGGCGATGCTCGGGCTCGCGCTCGCCGCGACGCTTTCGGCCTGCGGGCGGAAGGGCGACCTCGAACTTCCCGAAGGCGCGAAACCGCAACCGCAGGCGAACGAGACCGCGCCTTCGGCATCGGAAGTGCTTGGCGACAACCCGCCCATCGACGCCGAACCCCTCGACGACGAAATGGAAGATATCGCGCCGCGCCGCCGCGTCAGCGACTACTGAGCGCGACGCGCATCCGGACAGGAACATGCATCACTTCGAATATCGCGGCGGCGTTCTCCACGCCGAGGACGTCGCGATCCCGGACATTGCCGCGGCGATAGGCACGCCCTTCTATTGCTATTCGAGCGCAACGCTCGAACGGCACTACCGCGTCTTCGCGGACGCCTTCAAGGGACAGCCCGCGCGCGTCTGCTATTCGGTGAAGGCGAATTCGAATCTCGCAGTGGTGGCGACGCTGGCCAGGCAAGGCGCGGGCGCGGACGTCGTTTCGGAAGGCGAATTGCGGCGCGCGCTCGCCGCCGGTATCGAGCCCGCACAGATCGTCTTTTCCGGGGTCGGCAAGACCGAAGCGGAAATGAGCTTCGCGCTCGAAACCGGGATCGACCGGTTCAACGTGGAATCGGAACCCGAACTCGAACTCCTCTCGCAGCTTGCATCGGCGAGGGGGCTGACCGCGCGTGTCGCGATCCGCGTGAACCCCGATGTCGACGCGAAGACGCATGAGAAGATCGCGACCGGCAAGGCCGAAAACAAGTTCGGCATTTCCTGGAAGCGCGCGCCCTCCGTCTATGACCGCGCGAAGCAATTGCCGGGCATCGAGGCGAACGGCATCGACGTCCATATCGGCAGCCAGCTGACCGATCTCGCGCCTTTCGAGGCGGCGTTTGCCCGCGTTGCCGCGATGGTGGAAGAACTGCGCGCGCGCGGGCACGACATCGCCCATATCGATCTGGGCGGCGGGCTCGGCATTCCCTATCGCGGCGACAACGACGTGCCGCCGCACCCGGACGAATATGCGCGGATGGTGAAGCGGACGATGGGCCATCTCGGCTGCTCGCTCACCTTCGAGCCGGGACGCCTCATCGCGGGCAATGCGGGCATTCTCGTTTCGCGCGTCATCTACGAAAAGCAGGGCGACGATCGGAACTTCCTCATTCTCGACGCCGCGATGAACGACCTCATTCGTCCGACGCTCTACGACGCCTTTCACGAGATCCGCCCCGTGGCGGAAGGAGGCGCCGCGGAGCGCGTCACATACGACGTGGTGGGACCCGTTTGCGAAACGGGCGATTTCTTCGCCAAGGGGCGGGAACTCCCGCGCCTCCAGAGCGGCGAGCTCGTCGCCATCATGTCGGCCGGCGCCTATGGCGCCGTGCAGGCCTCGACCTACAACACGCGGCCGCTCGTGCCCGAGGTCATGGTGAAGGGCGATGTTTTCGCCGAGGTCCGCGCCCGCCCCAGTTATGACGCAATGCTGAAACAGGATATCATTCCTTCCTGGCTCGATTAGGCGCGGTTCCAGAGCCTGGAGCGGCACGCAGCAATTGAGGGCGAAAGGCTTGACCGGCCCCGGAGGCGAAAGACCGGAAGGGAAGCGGAAGACGCCGCGCGGCACGAAACTGCCGCCGCGCGTCGAACGCCGCGTACGCATTTCCCGCGCGCTTCTCGTCTGGGAGGAAATCCTGCCGGCGATCTGGCCCGCCGCGACGGTGGCCGGGCTCTTTATGGCGCTGGCGCTTTTCGGCTTTTTCGCGCATCTGCCACTTCCGCTCCACTGGGCGCTGCTCGCGGGCTTCGGCGCACTCTCCGTCTGGCTGCTCTGGCGCGGCTTTCGCGGCTTCCGCTGGCCGGACCGCGACGACGCGCTGCGCCATCTCGAAAAATCCTCCGGCCTCGTCCATGCGCCGCTCTCCTCCTATGAGGACGTCGCGGCCGAGAACACGGGCGACCCGGCGCTCTGGGCCGCGCATCGCCGCTGGATCTCGGAGCGGATCGCAAGGCTCAGGATCGGCCTGCCCCTTTCCGTGCTGGCGCGGCGAGACCCCTATGCGATCCGCGCCGCCGTCGCGCTGCTGCTGGTGATCGGCCTCGCGGGTACGGGCGCGGGCCGCCTCGACCGGATTTCCGATGCGCTGCTGCCGGGCGCCGCGGGCGCGCGCGCGGCCCATATCGAAGCCTGGATCACCCCGCCCGGCTATACGGGAAAGCCCCCCGTCTATCTCGAACGGAACGAGGCGGAAGTTCACGACCTCGAAAGGATCGAGGCACCGGAAGGCAGCACGCTCTCGATCCGCGTCCACGGACTGAAGAACGCGCCCGTTCTCGAAAGCCACGGAGAGGACCGCAGCGAACCGCTGACGCTCGAAACGGTGAGCGCGGACAATCATTCGATCGACGCAACCCTCGAAGCGACGGCGGACATGGCGCTGACCGAGGGCGGACGGATGATCCGCGCATGGCACATAGAGGTGACGCCGGACGAAGACCCCTCCATCGAGCTGACCGGCGCGATCGCGCGCGCGGCTTCGGGGGCACTGCGTTTCCAGTATCGCGTGAAGGACGATTACGGCGTCTCGGGCGCCGAGGCGCGGATCGCGCTCGACCGCACCGGCCTTCCCGAACCCGAGAAGAATATCGACGTTCCGCAGCCGCGCGTGACCGCGCCGGATATCCGGCTGAGCCTGCCGGGGGCCCGCCCGCGCGATGCCGAGGGCGAGACCTTTGCCGAACTCACCTCGCATCCCTGGGCGGGACTGCCGGTGACGATCACGCTGGTCGCGACGGACGACCTGAAGCAGGAGGGCAGATCCGAGCCCGTTTCCATGATCCTGCCCGCGCGCGACTTCACCGATCCACTCGCCCGCGCCATTGTCGAACAGCGCCGCCGCCTCGCCCTCGATCCGCGCTCGGGCGCGAGCGTCGCCCGCTTCATCGACAATTTCACGCAGGATGCCGACCGCTATATCGAGGACAAGGTCGTCTACCTCTCGCTCCGCGCGGCCTATTGGCGGCTGACGGAAGCCCGGCGCGACACGGACCTGACCGGCATCTACGATCTGCTCTGGTCCATCGCGCTCAGGATCGAGGATGGCGACCTGTCGCTTGCCGAACGCGACCTGCGCGACGCCCGCAAGGCGCTTGCGGACGCGCTGGCGGAGGGTGCGGGAAGCGAGGAAATCGAGCGGCTGATGGCGGAGCTGAAGGACGCCTTCAATCGCTACATGGAGGCGCTCGCCGCAACGCAAGGTCCCGAAGACGCGCTGATGCAGAGCGAATTTCCGGACGGCGACACGCAGACCGTCGAGCGCGGCGAGCTCGAGGAAATGATGCGGCAGATCGAGGAACTGGCGCAGAGCGGCGCGCGCGAGCAGGCGCAGGCGATGCTCGACCGGTTGCAGAACATTCTCGAAAACCTGCAGATGCCGGGCGAACAGGGCCCGCCAAGCCCGGGCGAACAGGCGATGGCGCAGGCGATCGAGGAACTCGGCCAGATGATCTCGAAGCAGCGCGAGCTCATGGACAAGACGTTCCGCGAACTCGAGCGGCTTCGCAACGACCCGAACGCCGAACGACAGCTTGGCTCGGGACAGGCAAGCGAGGAATTGAACGATCTCTCCCAGCAGCAGCATGCGCTGAACAAGGAGATGGAACGCATGCTCGAAAAGCTGGCGGAACAGGGCGCCGAAGCGCCGGAAGCGCTGGCCAGGGCGCTGGGCGCGATGGAAGACGCGAAGGACAGGCTCGACGCACAGCGCGCCGACCGCGCCGCCGGGTCGCAGGGGCAGGCCATCGAAAGCATGCAGAAAGGCGCGCAGGCGCTTGCCGACAAGCTGATGGAAGGCCGCTCCGGCCAGGGCACGGCGCAAGGCTCGCCGCGAAAGGACCCTTTCGGCCGCCCGATGCGCGGGCCGCTCGATACGAACGATGTTTCCGTACCCGACGAGATCGACACCCAGCGCGCCCAGCGCATCCTGAAGGAATTGCGCGAACGCGCGATGGAGCTCGGCCGTCCGCAGATCGAACTCGACTATCTCGACCGGCTGCTGAAACGCTTCTGATTATTTCGGTGTATCGAGCACGGCCTGCACGCGCATGACGAGTTCGTCGAGCGTGAAGGGCTTGAGGAGGATGTCCTGAATGATCGCATCGAGCCCGTGCGCGCGCTCGCGCTGATCTGAATAACCGGTCATCAGCATGATGCGGAGCGAGGGCGCATCGCGGGAAGCGAGAAGCGCGAGCGAGACACCGTCCATGACCGGCATCAGAATATCCGTCAACAGAAGATCGTGAGCGCGATTGCCCTGACGCGCGCGGGCGAGAGCCTCCAGCGCATCGCTTCCATCGCCCGCGCATTCGACTTCATGGCCCACGCCCTGAAGCGCGCGCTGGATGAAGCTGCGGACGGCGGGTTCGTCTTCTGCGATGAGAATGCGTGCCATGCCGTCACCGCTCGATATAGCCGACGAAGGGAAGCTGGCGATAGGCATGGGCGACGTCCATGCCATAGCCGACGACAAACCGGTCCGGGCAGTCGAAGCCGACGAAATCGGCCTTCGCATCGACGGCGAGCTTGCCCGGTTTGTTGAGCAGGACGCAGGTCATGACACGCTGCGCGCCGCGCGCGGCCATGAGATCCTTGGCGAAGGCCAGCGTCCGGCCGGATTCCAGAATGTCGTCGATGATGAGAACGTCCCGGCCCGCAATCGCGGCTTCGGTGTCGCGCATGATGGTGACTTCGCCCAGCGAGCGCGTTCCCTTGCCGTAGCTCGAGAGCGTGATGAAATCCATGTCGGGCTCGGCACCCGCCTCGTGCAGCGCGCGCAGAAGATCCGCCGCGAAGATGAAACTCCCTTTCAGGATCGGGATGATGAGCGGCTCGGGGCCGAGTTCGCGCACGATCTCGGATGCGAGCCTCTGGACACGGGCCGCGATTTCCTCCGCCGGAAAGAGCACCGAAATCCGGGCGCCCCTCGGCGCGAGGCGGCTCATTCCGGTTCCGCCGCCGGGGCCGCTTCCGGCGCCTCGCCCGAAGGCATCGCGGAAGCGAGATCGGTCCTGTCGACGAAGCGCACTTCGATGTCGCGCGCCTCGGGCGGCGGGCTCGACAGGCGGGTGATGAAGGGCGCGGCTTCTCCCCTGGCAAGCGAGGCTTCGGCGAGCGCGAAGGTCCAGTGATAGAGTTCCTTTTGCGCCTCGTCGCGGAGCCCGACCCTGAGCCTCGGCAGGGCGATGTCCTTGCCCGCGACGTTCACCACCTCGCCCATGACGGCAAGAACGGGAAGGCCGTCCTCGGTCTGACGTTCATAGGTGACATTCCGGAACTCGAGCCCACGCAGATTGATTTCCTCGCCCGCCGCCGCATAGAGCTTCGCCGTGGCAGGCCAGAAGGCGGCGATCCTTTCGCGGTAGCTCCAGCCGCCCGCGAGCGTTCCGCCGACGAAAAGGAAGAGAACCACCCATCCCGCGGCGCTCAGCATACGGCCGCGCCTCATGGAGGCCGCGCGGCGAACTTCCGCCCGGAACCGGTTGCCGATATCGGCGACCTTGCCGGTTCTGGCCGCCGGTGCTTCGTCCTTCTCATCACCCTTGGCAGCGGCGGCATTCGCCGAAGTGCCGGATGACGCATCCGGGGCGGCGGCATCGGGTTGCGCCGGAGACTTCTCGCCGAAAATCTTTTTCCGGATGGGCGTGACCACGGGCGCTGCCATCTCCTCCTCCGGGGACGGCGGCGGAGAGAACGCCTCCTCGTTTCCGGAAGGCGGCGACTGGTGCCAGCTATGGCCGCATTTCGCGCAGCGCACCTTGCGGCCGGACGGCGCAAAGGACGCGCCATCCACCGGATAGCGGGCCGAACATGACGGGCATTGGATGATCATCCGGGACAAGGGTTTCAACCTGGACGAAGGAAAAGGGAACTTCTCCCGCCCCGGCCGCGAGAGGCGACGCGCGGGAGATCGGCATGAGCCTATTGAAAGATCGCGCATGGTTAAAGCGGCGTTAAGCGGAGACGGCGAAGAGCCGTTTTTTCGCTGAAAAGTGCGCTTTCCCGGCGGCCGCGTCTCCGTGCCCCTCGCCGTTCCATGATACCGTCGCTGCATGATTCGCTTCGAGAATGTGGGCATGCGCTACGGCATGGGACCGGAGGTGCTGCGCGATGTGAGCTTCCACCTCGCGCCGGCCTCCTTCCATTTCCTGACGGGTCCTTCCGGCGCGGGCAAGACATCGCTGTTGAAGCTCATGTTTCTGGCAAACCGCCCCTCGCGCGGCCTCATCACCATGTTCGGGCAGGACATCGCGACGCTGCCCCGCGCGGAACTGCCGCCGCTCAGGCGGCGCATAGGCGTCGTCTTCCAGGAATTCCGCCTGCTCGACCATCTGACCACCTATGAAAACGTGGCGCTGCCGCTGAAGATCCAGGGCAAGCGCGAAGGCGAATATCGCGCCGATGTGGAAGAACTCCTCGCCTGGGTGGGACTCGGCGACCGGATGAACGCGAAGCCGCCGACGCTTTCGGGCGGCGAGAAGCAGCGCGCCGCCATCGCCCGCGCCGTGGTGGCGCAACCCGAAGTCCTGCTCGCCGACGAACCGACAGGCAATGTCGACCCGGAGATGGGCCAGCGCCTGCTGCGCCTCTTCGTGGAACTGAACAGGCTCGGCACCAGCGTGCTGATCGCCACGCATGACCGCGCGCTGGTGGAAAGCGCGGGCGCCCCCGAACTCGTGCTGAGAGACGGGAGGCTCACCATCCGTGGCTGATCCGCTGAAAGGCGCCGACAAGGCGCCGACCTTTCACGACGAGGAGCGTGGCCCCGCAGGCGCATTGGCGGCAATGCTCGTCGAGACGAAAAGCGTGATGCCGGCGGCGGGCGCGACGGGCATGTCGCTCATGCTCGTCGTCGCCGCGATGTGTTTCCTTGCAAGCCTCGCGCTCGGCGCGGCGCTTTCGGTGGGCGGCAAGGCACGCGAGTGGACGAACGACCTCTCCGGCTCGCTCACCGTCGAGATCAAACCGTCGCGCGAGATGGAACCGGAAGAACAGGTCGACGCCGTGCTGGGCGTGCTTTCGCGGACGAAGGGCGTTCTGAGCGCCACGCCCCTGTCGCTCGACGATACGGCGGCGCTCCTCGAACCCTGGCTCGGCGGAGAGGTGCTTGCCGGCGACCTGCCGCTGCCGCGCCTTGTCGACATCGCCATCGACGGCGACGCACCGCCCGACCTCTCCGCACTCGCCATCGATATCGCGGCGGCCGCGCCCGGCGCCGCGCTCGACACGCACCGCCAGTGGCGAAGCGAAATCGTGAGCGCCGCCCGCTCGGCGGAGTGGCTGGCCTATGGCGTCCTGGCGCTGGTCGCCGCGACCACCATCGCCATCGTCGTCTTTGCGACGCGGGCCGGGCTATCGGCGAATCGGGATGTGGTGGAGGTGCTGCACCTGATCGGGGCGCGGGACGGCTTCATTGCATCGGAGGTGCAGCGCCATTTCCTGCATCTGGGTTTCCGGGGCGGGCTGATCGGCGCGGGGCTCGGCGCGGGCGCCTTTCTGATTCTCGGTCTCGCCGGGGCCACGGGAGACCTCTACCTCGTCTCCGCTTCGGGAATCGGCCCGGAATATCTCCCGGCCCTCATCGTCATCCCCTTCGCCGCGGCGCTGGTATCCGTGACGACCGCCCGCATGACCGTGTTCCAGACCCTGGAACGCATGCTCTGAGGCCGTTTTTGGGGACTACCGGAGGGCGCTTTACTTGAGACCTTCGGGCCATATCATGTGCGCCCCGCCCGCATGATAGAATACGGGCGGATGATTTGGCGCGGCGGAGGGGGCCTCCGCCCGAAGCGGAGAAGGGCATGGCGGCAGTCGGCACGCTGCGGCAGAAGAAGGGCTGGCGCCTCACGCGGATCGCCGTGAGCCTTGCCGCGCTCGGGCTGGCGGCCTATGTGGGCGGCTTCTTCCTCTTCACTGCGGAACTCGACCGCACACCCCCCGCCGAAATCGCGGCGGCGGACGGAATCGTCGTGCTGACGGGCGGACCGGACCGCATCACCGCCGCCTATCGCCTGCTCGAACAGGGCAAGGGCAAACGGCTTCTCATCACCGGCGTCCACCCGGATGTCAGTGCGCGCTCGCTGAAGGAAATCGTGCCCGGCGAGGCAGCGAAGTTCGATTGCTGCGTCGATGTCGGCCATATGGCGGAGAACACGATCGGCAATGCGGACGAGACGGCCGAATGGGTCCGGCGCCGGGACTACCGCTCGATCATTCTCGTCACCAGCACCTATCACCTGCCGCGCGCGAAGCTCGAACTTCAGCGCGCCATGCCCGATGTCGAGATCAGGCCCTTCCCCGTCTTTCAGGACACGCTGCATCTCGACGGCTGGTGGGCCTATCCGGGCACCACGCGGCTGCTCGTTTCCGAATACACGAAATATCTGCTGACGCTGACCTATGGGCGCCAGTCGTCCATGCCGTCCTGACCGGCAGGAAGGAACCCCGCGCCTTGCTTTTTCTCCGCTCCGCTGCCTTCAATCTCGTCTTCTATGCCATGTCGGTCGTGATGGTGATCGCGGCGACGCCCTGCCTCGTGCTGCCGAGGCGCTTCACGCTTTACGCGATGGAGGCCTGGTCGCATCTGACCCTCTGGCTGCTCCGCGTCATTGCAGGCACGAGCTACGAGGTCCGGGGCGAACTGCCGCGAGACGGTGTGCTCGTTGCCTCCAAGCATCAGTCCATGTGGGACACGATCGTGATGACCGCGATCCTGAAAGACCCTGCCATGGTGCTGAAGCGCGAGCTTCTCTGGATCCCCTTCTATGGCTGGTATGCGCAGAAGGCGCGCATGATCGCCATCGACCGGGGCGCTGCCGCCGCCGCGATCCGCCGCCTCGTCTCGCAGGGAAAGGCCGCCGTTGCGGGGGGACGCCCCGTCGTCATCTTCCCGGAAGGCACCCGCTCCGCCCCCGGCTCCAAACTCGAATACAAGCCGGGTGTCGCCGCGCTCTACCGCCAGCTCGGCGTCGAATGCGTGCCTGCGGCGGTCAATTCCGGCCTCTTCTGGGCGCGGCGCGGCTTCACCCGCCGGCCGGGCACCATCCTGCTCGAATTCCTGCCGCCCATTCCGGCGGGGCTCGACCGCAAGACCTTCATGGCCGAGCTTGAGACCCGCATCGAGACGGCGACCGCGAAGCTCCTCGAAGAGGCGGGCGGCCCGCGCTAGACCCGCCGGTTCTGGGGAAAAAGCGGCCAGCTCCCCTGTGAAAAGCGGGGAAATCTGGAATCTTTTAATAAAAACAACCATATAATGGAGCCCGTAAGGGGAACTCCTTGTAGACAAAACAAGAACTTCTTTCGGCCGCGAAAGTGCTAGTCTCCAGCCCATGAAACCTATCGCCGAACAGATCTGGGACATGAAGTACCGCCTCCACGCGGAGGACGGGACGCCGCTCGACCTGACGGTTGCCGATAGCTGGGACCGGGTTGCGAAGGCACTGGCCGAGGCCGAGACGCCGGAGGCGCGCGAGCACTGGCAGGCCCGCTTCCGCGAGGCGATGGAAGGCTACCGCTTCCTGCCGGCCGGCCGCATTCTCGCGGGCGCGGGCACGGGCCGCGACGTCACGCTCTTCAACTGCTTCGTGATGGGCGAAATCCCGGACACGATGGAAGGTATCTTCCAGAACCTGAAGGAAGCCGCGCTGACCATGCAGCAAGGCGGCGGCATCGGCTACGACTTCTCGACGCTGCGCCCCAAGGGTGCGCCGGTGAAGGGCGTGGGGGCGGATGCCTCCGGCCCCCTCTCCTTCATGGATGTGTGGGACGCCATGTGCCGCACCATCATGTCGGCGGGATCGCGCCGCGGCGCCATGATGGCGACGATGCGCTGCGACCACCCGGATATCGAGGCCTTCATCGAGGCGAAGCAGGAACCCGGGCGCCTCACCATGTTCAACCTCTCTGTGCTCGCGACCGACGCCTTCATGGAAGCGGTGAAGCGCGACGGCGACTGGGAGCTGACATTCGGCGGCAAGACATACAAGACGCTCAAGGCTCGCGCGCTCTGGGACCGCATCATGGCGGCGACCTATGCCTATGCGGAACCGGGCGTCATCTTCATCGACCGCATCAACCAGCGGAACAATCTCTACTACGCCGAGGACATTCGCGCGACGAACCCTTGCGGCGAGCAGCCCCTGCCGCCTTACGGCGCCTGCCTTCTCGGCTCGGTGAACCTCGCCGCGCTGGTGAAGGAACCCTTCACGGGCGATGCGCATATCGACGAGGCGGAGCTTTCCGAACTCGTCCATGTGGCCGTGCGCGCGATGGACAATGTGATCGACATTTCGCGCTTCCCCCTTCCCGAACAGCGCCACGAAGCGCAGGCGAAGCGCCGCATCGGCCTCGGCGTGACCGGCCTCGCGGATGCGCTCATCATGTGCCGCACGCGCTACGGCTCGGCCGCGTCCATCGAACTCATCCGCAGATGGATGAAGGCGCTGTCGCGCGCGGCCTATCTCGCTTCCGTCGAGATCGCGAAGGAGAAGGGCCCCTTCCCTCTCTTCGTGCCGGACGCCTATCTCGCGGGCGAAACCATCGCCTCGCTCGACAAGGATGTGCGCGACGCCATCGCCGAACACGGCATCCGCAACGCGCTCGTCACATCGATCGCGCCGACAGGCACGATATCGCTTTTCGCAGGCAATGTGTCGTCGGGGATCGAACCCGTCTTCGCCTATGCCTATACGCGGAAAGTGCTGATGCCGGATGGCACAAGGCGCGAGGAAAAGGTGCGCGACTATGCGGTCGAGCGCTACCGCGAAACCTTCGGCACGGAAGCGGCGCTGCCGGACTATTTCGTCAATGCGCAGGAACTGACGCCCGGTGAACATATCGCGGTGCAGGCGGCGGTGCAGGATTTCATCGACAGTTCGATCTCCAAGACGATCAACGTGCCCGAGGAAATCTCCTTCGAGGATTTCAAGAACGTCTACATGGACGCCTACGAGAAGGGATTGAAGGGCTGCACCACCTATCGTCCGAGCGAGGTGCGCGGTTCGGTTCTTTCCCTGGACGAGGAACCCGCGGAAGCAAAGCCGGTGGAGCAACCCGCGCTGCCGCTTGCCGCGCCTGAAACGCATCACGACCGCTACGAGAAGGACGGCGTCGTCTACATGTCGAAGCCGCTGGAGCGCGAGACGGTGCTGCCGGGCTTCACCTACAAGCTGCAATGGCCGGAATCCGACCACGCGATCTACATCACGATCAATGACATCGTGCAGGACGGAAGACGGCGGCCCTTCGAGATTTTCATCAACTCGAAGAACATGGAGCATTACGCCTGGACGGTTGCTCTGACGCGGATGATCTCCGCCGTCTTCCGCCGTGGCGGCGACGTGACCTTCGTGGTGGAAGAGCTGAAAGCCGTGTTCGATCCGCGCGGCGGCTCCTGGATGAAGGGCCGCTACGTGCCGAGCCTTCTTGCCGCCATCGGCGAGGTGATCGAGCAGCACATGATCGACACCGGCTTCATTGCCGCGAAGGACGGCAAGCCCGTGACGGAAGCGCTGCGCGCGGTCGCGGGCGATCCGCCGCCCGGAAATGCGCCCGCCGTGACCTCGCTCAAGGGCTGCCCGCGCTGCGGCGAGCGCGGCATGGTCCGGCAGGAAGGCTGCGAGACCTGCACCTCCTGCGGCTATTCGAAGTGCAGTTAGAACCGGCACGCACTTTCCCTCCCGCTTTCCCGGTCTAGATAAGGAAGGTCCCTTTCCCCTCTTCACCGGCAAAGGAGCCCATGCGCACGCTTCTTCTGATCGAGAACCCGCATAGCGGCGGCGGCAAGCATTGGGAGGCGGAACCCTTCCTCGAAAAAGCCGCCGGGCAGGGAATCGAGGTTGCCCATGAAAAGCCGGAGAACCCGGAAGAAAGCGTTCGTCTCATCGAGGAAACGAAGGCCGATGCCGTGGCCGTCGCGGGCGGCGACGGCACGCTGAACCCCTTGATTTCCGTGCTGATCGAGCGGCAGCTTCCTCTTCTCGTATTGCCCGCCGGAACCGCGAACGACTTCGCCCGTTCTCTTTGCATGCCGGAAAAACCGGAGGAACTTGCAGGACTGCTGACGGGCGGCGAGATTGCCGCCATCGATGTCGGCTATGCGAACGGCAAGCCTTTCCTCAACGCGGCGAGCATCGGCATGACCAATACGATCAGCCGCCTGCAGACCGAGGAACGCAAGGGAAAGCTCGGCGTGTTGAGCTATGCGGTAAGCGCCTTCGAGGCGGGCAGGACGGCGGAGCCCTTCATCGCGCGTTTCGAAGGCGGCAAGGCGAGAAAGGATATGCGCTGCATCCAGCTTCTCGTCGGCAATGGCCGCTATTACGGCGGCGGCATGACGGTGCATGCCGATGCAACGCTGACGGATGGCCTGCTTCATCTTTACGCCGCCGTGCCGCGCTCGCTTTTCGGCATGGCGGCGCTTCTGCCCTTTCTGCGCTTCGGGCAAACGGAACTCGCGCCGGAAGTCTTTTGCGACGAGGGCAAGGAAATCGCGATCACCACCTCGCCGCCGCGCCATGTTTTCGCGGATGGAGAGGAATTGACGGAGACGCCGGTCCGCTTCCGTGTGAAGCGTGGCGCGCTCCAGGCCATCGTCCCTCGAAAGGAGACGACATGAACCAGTTGATGCTCTCCGAGGAGGAAGGCGCCTTCCGCGCGCTCGGTGTCGCCTGCCAGTCCGCTAGCCATTACTACGAAGCGGCGGCGAACGTGACCGAAGGCGAATGGCAGGCTTTCGCCAGGAAGCGCGCCGCCGCCTATGCCGATGCCGCCAAAACGATCGCCGAACTGCTGAAGCGCGACGAGGTTCTGCCGGGCTCGCCGGATGCGGACATGGAATGGCTGAAGCAGATTGCGCTTCGTGCGCAGGCCGCTATATCGGGAGACGAGGCAGGCACTCTGCTGAAAAGTTTCGCCCGCACGGAACGTAAGATATGGGACGGGCTTGGCGATCTCGGACAGGCGGGCATGCCGCCGCCGCATGAGGACGTGGCCGGCGATCTTGCCAGGCTCGCCATGGATGGATTTCGCTGGCTCGGGAAAGAGAAACAGGCTCTGCTCGACCGCAGCGGCTGAAACGGAAAGGGGACGGATATGCGGGGCTTTCTTCATCACATCGATCTGACGGTGAAAGACCCCTGGGCCTCCGCTCCCTTCTACGATGCCATTCTCGGCCATATGGGCTATCGCCGCTGGTCGGAAGACGCGAATGGTATCGACTGGGAACACGCTTCTTCGAAGGACAAGCTGCCGACCATCGGCATCTTCAAGGCGAAGGGCCCGAACGCGGGCCGGGGCCACGACCGCTATTCGCCCGGACTTCACCACATCGCCTGGATTGCGGAAAGCCGCGAAGACGTCGACCGGCTGCACACATTGCTGATCGAGATCGGCGCAACCGTTCTCGATCCGCCTGCCGACTATCCCGAATATGGCGACGGCTATTACGCGGTGATGTTCGCCGACCCCGACGGGCTGAAACTCGAATTCGTCTACGAACCCCGCAACTGAACCGATGGCGCCGCTCGAAATTTCGAACCGCGATGCAAGGCGGCTTTTCCTCGACGTTCACGCACTGAGCCTCGACGCGCCGGAAGCGCATGGAGAGACGGAGACGCTGTCGCTCGTTCGCAAGCTCGGCTTCGTGCAGCTCGATTCGATCAACACGGTCGAGCGCGCCCATCACATGATTCTTTTCTCGCGCGCGCCCGGCTATCGCCGCGAGCATCTGAGCGTCCTGCATCATGACCATGTGGCCTTGTTCGAACACTGGACGCATGATGCTTCGCTGATCCCCATCGAATTCTATCCGCATTGGCGGCACCGCTTCCGGGCCGCGAAGGCGCGGATCGCGGCAAACCCGCGCTGGCAGGACCGCATCGGCGACGACGGCGCGAAGGTCTTGCGGAACGTGCGCCGCAGGCTCCGCAACGAAGGTGCGCTCATGGCGCGCGACTTCGAAGACAAGGGAGCAGGAGGCTGGTGGGGCTGGGGGGCCTCCAAGACAGCACTCGAAACGCTGTGGCGGAGCGGCGAAGTCGCCATCGCGCGGCGCGAGGGCTTCGAGAAAGTCTATGATCTTGCCGAACGCGTCATCCCCGAAGAACTTCGAAAGGCAAGGCCGAGCGAAGCGGCAACGGCGGATTGGGCTTGCCGCGAGGCACTCGACAGGCTGGGCATGGCGACGCCGCAGGAGCTTGCCGGGTTCTGGAAACTCGTTTCCATTGCCGATGCGAAAGCCTGGACGGCCGGGGCGCTCAAGCGCGGCGAGATCGTTGAGGTGGTGGCGGAGGGCGTGAATGGCGAAAGAACGCGCGCTGTCGCCCCGGCCGATATCGAGGAGCGTCTGGCACGCGCCGCCGCGCCGGAGAGAACGCGCTTCCTCTCACCCTTCGACCCCGCCATACGCGACCGCAAGCGCGCGCGGCGGCTTTTCGGCTTCGACTACCGGATCGAGGTTTTCGTGCCGGAGAAGAAACGGCAATATGGTTACTACGTGCTGCCGCTGATGGAGGGCGAGCGGTTCATCGGCCGCGCCGACATGAAGACGCATCGGGCCGAAGGAAAGCTCGAAATGAAGGGGTTCTGGCTCGAACCCGGTGTGAAGCTGACGCGGGCGAGGGAAAGAAATATTCGCGCGGCGTTGCACGACCTTGCGGGCTTTGCCGGCGTAGCCTCTATCGACGCAGACGCCGCTCTACGGCTTGCCAAAGGCGCGTGAGCCCTTCATCGGAAAGCCCCGCCTCGTCGAGATGACGCACGGTGCTTTCCAGATAATCGGGATTCTTGCCGGAGCGCCCCTCGCCTTCCGCGATCAGCCGCACCTGCTCATCGAAATCGATCCGTCCCGCATATTGCTCATGCGCCCGGTCCACGACAAAGCAGAGAGCTTCCACGCGGCGTCCTTCATCCACCAGTTCGACCGGCTTCACGACATCGCGATAGACGAGCGTCACCTGCTCGCGTGCCTGCAGATAGCGCTTCACATCTTCCGCCCGCGCCGCATCGACACGGAAGGCAACGCCCCGGCAGGAGCCGCCCGCATCGAGTCCGAAAACGAGACCGGGCTTCTCCGGCGTACCGCGATGAACATGGCTGTAGACGCAGAAAGCGCGATGATAACCGCGCAACAAGGCGGGGCGGCGTTCCTCGAATTCGAATCCGGGCCGCCACATCAGCGAACCGTATCCAAAGACCCATAAATCCTGCATGCTGACAACTCCGCTCGCGCGGGCAAATATAGGCATGCGCGCGATGGGCGCAAACCGGCGGAACAAAAACCGATGAACGATGCGGCAACGACAAGGGAACGCAAGGGAATCCGATGGGGCATCGTCGGCCCCAGCCTTGCCCTTGCCTGTCTCGTCGTCATTTACTCCGTCTACTGGTTCATGGTGGCCGGCGAGGTAAAGAAAGCCGTCGAGGCCTTCGCCGCACGAGGCGGCGAAGAGATCGTCACCTCATGGAGTGATTTCGCAGTAGGCGGATACCCGTTCCGCATCGAGGCGCAATTCTCGTCGCCCGCGGCCACCGCGCCCGCCACGCCGGAGAAATGGAACTGGCAGGGAGAAGGCGCCTATCTTGCCCTTCAGCCCTACAATCTGCGCCACGCGATCCTGACGCTCGAGGGGGAGCAGCGCCTGACCTATCGCGATCCGGGAACGGCGCTGACGACCAATGAGATCCGCTTCAAGGCAGGTTCCGCCCGGGCAAGCTATGTGCAGCTTGCGGACCGGCCCTTCGGGCGCCTCGCCATGGATATTGTGGAACTCGACGGCGAACACCTCGTCGGCGCGACCGGAGAAATGGAGAAGGTCTCGGCCGGACGCCTGCAGATGCATGCCCGGCCGGCCGAAAATCCCGACGGAAGCGCCGAGAAGGGAAGCTACGACATTGCATTCCAGGCGGAAGATGTTGCGGTCGAAAGCGGGACGGCAATTCCCGCGCTCGGTCCGGCAATGGACTTCTTCCTCGCACAGACGCGCCTTCGCGGTCTTCCCGAAGCACGCTATGTAAGCGCCGTGGAATTGATGCGCGACTGGCAGGCCGCAGGCGGCACGCTGGCTATTTCGGACCTCGTCGTGAAGTGGGGGCCTCTTGATCTCTATGCGAGCGGTGAACTCGGCCTCGACGCGGAACACCGCCCCGAAGGCGAACTCGATGCGCGCATCACCGATTTCGAAGCGCTGCTCGCGGCGCTGGAAAAAGATGGAGTGGTCGAGGAACGCGAGGCGCGTGTGGCGCTTGCAGGCCTCGTGCTCGTTTCCCAGTTTCAGGGCAAGAAATCGAACGAGGTCCGCCTTCCCGTCGTCATGCGCGAGGGAAAACTCTATCTCGGACCGCTCGCCATCGCGGAGCTTGAACCGCTTTACTGACCCTGCTCGCCGCCCGGCTTCTTCGGCGTGCGTCCGAAGTTCGGCGCGGCGATATCCTGACCCGCATCCACGATCGAACGGCGGATCGCGCGGGTGCGCGTGAAGAGGTCGAACAGCTTGTCCCCGTCGCCCCAGCGGATCGCGCGTTGCAGCGCCGTCAGATCCTCCGAGAAGCGCGCAAGCATCTCCAGGATCGGCTCCTTGTTATTGAGGCAGACATCACGCCACATGGTCGGATCGGAAGCGGCGAGACGCGTGAAATCGCGGAAGCCCGAGGCCGAGTATTTGATGACTTCCGACTGCGTGACCGTTTCGAGATCGCTCGCCGTGCCGACGATATTGTAGGCGATGATATGCGGCAGATGGCTCACGATGGCGAGAACGAGATCGTGATGCTTGGGCTCCATTACATCGACCTTCGAGCCGCAAGCCGTCCAGAAGGCGCTGAGCCTTTCGATAGCCGCCTCGTCGGTTCCCGGAACGGGCGTGAGAATGCACCAGCGCCCGTCGAAGAGTTCGGGAAAGCCCGAATCGGGGCCGGATTCTTCCGTCCCTGCGATCGGATGACCGGGAATGAAGTGAACGCCCTCGGGCACATGCGGACCCATGTCGCGAATGACCGCGAGCTTCACCGATCCGACATCGGTGAGGATGGCGCCCTTCTTGAGATGAGGTTCGATTTCGGCGGTAATGGCACCGAGCGACCCGACGGGCGTGCAGAGAATGACGAGGTCGGCATCCTTGACCGCTTCCGCGGCGCTGCCATGAACGCTGTCGACGAAACCGATTTCGAGCGCGCGCTTTCGCGTCGCCTCCGAACGGGCATAGCCCGCGACATGCCCGGCAAGACCGCCACGCTTCATCGCATGACCGAGCGACGAGCCGATAAGGCCGAGACCGATCAGCGCGACGCGCCCGAAATGTGGATCGGCCCCGCTCATTACGGTGCCCTGCCCGCCATGAAATCGGCAAGCGCCTGCACCACAAGCCTGTTCGCCTCTTCCGGCCCCACGGTGAGCCGCAGGCAGTCCGGAAGGCCATAGCTTGCGACCGCGCGCAGGATGAGCCCGCGCTTCATCAGGAACTCATCCGCATCCCTTGCCGTGCGCCCCTGTTCATTCGGAAAACGGATCAGCAGGAAGTTGGTGACGCTCGGCACAACTTCGAGACCGAGCTTGCCGATCTCTTCGCTCAACCATTGAAGCCATCTGTCGTTATGCGCGCGGGCCGCATCCAGGTGATCCGTATCGAGAATGGCCGCGACACCGGCCCTGAGCGCGGGCACGGATACGTTGAAGGGGCCGCGAATGCGGTTGATCACGTCGCAGACATGCGCGGGCGCATACATCCACCCGAGACGCAGTGCGGCAAGCCCGTGGATTTTCGAGAAAGTGCGCGTCATCACGACATTCTCGGATGTCGCGACCAGCTCGATCCCCGCTTCGTAATCGTTGCGGCTCACATATTCGCTATAGGCGGCGTCCAGCACGAGAAGAATGTCGGGACGGAGGCCCGCCTTCAGCCGGCGCACCTCGTCGACGGGAATGTAGCTTCCCGTCGGATTGTTCGGATTGGCAATGAAGACGATCTTCGTCTTCTCCGTTACCGCGGCGAGAACGGCATCGACATCCGTATGAAGGTTCTTCTCCTTCACGATGATGGATGTCGCACCCGCCGCCTTCGTGACGATGGGGTAGACGAGGAAACCATGCTCCGTGGAGATAGCCTCGTCGCCTTCGCCGAGATAGGCCTGCGCAAGAAGATGCAGCAATTCGTCGGAACCCGCGCCGCAAACGATCCTGTCGGCGGCAAGACCGTAACGCCGGGCGATGGCATGGCGAAGTTCGTCGGCGCCGCCATCGGGATAGAGCGCGAGACTGTCCGCGGCGCCGAGAAATGCCTCATGCGCCTTCGGGCTCGGCCCGAGCGGCGTTTCGTTCGCCGAGAGCTTGTAGACCTTCTGCGCGCCTTCCGCGCTGGCGCGGCCGCCGACATAGGGTGCGATTTCGAGGATGCCGCGTTGCGGCTGGGGACGTTTCATCTTGTCCTCACTCGCCGTCATTTTCACGGCTGAGCGGATTGGCGTAACCGCCGAGAAGCCGGACCTCCACGACAGGGTCGGCAATGAGCGCCGCGAGGCGCGCGTCGTCTTCGGCGAGATGATGGGGCACGGAAACGAGATAGACATGCTTCGCCGCGCCATTGTCGATCCGGGCGCTGGCGATCCGCCGGCCTTCGATACCTGCGTCCTTCACGAGCGCGACGACGCGCGCGTCGCTCAGGCTTTCGGCCGTCGAAAGGGCAAGAAGGCTCGTGTCGTCTCCCGTGCTCTCGAAGCTGCTATGCGCGAGAACCAGCGCACGGGCGCCGTTCGCATCGCCGGCCACATCGACGAAGGGAAGCCGCGCCACGATCTTCATGTCGCTGACACCGCCCGTCGCAAAGCCGACCCACCAGTCGTCATCCGCCGCCGCGCCGGGCTGCGGCAGAATGCCGATCGCCGAACGGTCATGGCCGACGCGGCGGAGCACATCGCGCGCATTGCCGTGAAGCTCCATGGGCGTGGTGGAGCCATAATAGTTGCGGGCGAGATCCCAGAAATCGAGCGCATCGTCCTTGGGCCCGAAGACGTCCACGCGGAAAGGCCCCTGAATCCGCGTCATGGCGGACATGATTTCGCGCCAGAGCCGGATCAGAACGCGGAGCTGCAGCGCCCCTTCATGGCGCTCGGCCAGCCTGCGGATGACCTCGGCCTCCCGTCCCGGCCTGAAAGCGACGAAGCTCCCCTTGCCGGCCGCGCTTGCCGCGCGCGCCTTGGCCTCGGCGACCTCGACCACAAGCTCCGTGCGCTTCTGCAGAAGGTCCTGCATGGCGTCATCGATCGCGTCGATCTCCTTGCGGACATCGGCGAGGGCCTTTTCAGGGGTAGCAGTCTCGGTCGTCATCGGGCTCAACTCGGCGGGGGATTCCGGCCCGCGGGAGGCCCCCCACTCCGGCCCGCGAGAGCGGTATTCATACGAGGGACACCCGCCAAAATCAAAGAAAACATTGACATTTTGGGGGGTGCATCCCTAGCTATGCACCCTGTTTGGCGGGGGCTCGGAAGCCCGCCTGAGGACCACTCAAGCCGGAAAAAGGGCAGCCCACGGGCGCTATGAACACCATCGAGAAGGCCGCGGGCGCGCCAGGCGCCGCAGGCCCCGACAGCGCGGAGTTCGAGGAAGGCGGGATCAAGGTGCGCAGAGCCACCATGACCTTCGGCCCCGACGAACCGCTCGCACTCGATTCCGGCGTTCAGCTGAGCCCCTTCACCATCGCCTATGAGACCTATGGCGAGCTCAATGCCGACAGGTCGAACGTGGTGCTGATCTGCCACGCACTGACCGGCGATCAGTATGCCGGGAGCACGCACCCCCTGACCGGCAAACCCGGCTGGTGGCCCCATATGGTGGGCCCGGGGCTGCCGATCGACACAAATCGCTTCTTCGTCATCTGCCAGAACGTGATCGGCGGCTGCCAGGGCACGACCGGGGCCCGGGACATCGACCCCGCGACCGGCAGGCCCTACGGGCTCAGCTTTCCCGTCATCACCATCGGCGACATGGTACGCGCGCAGGCCATGCTGCTCGACAAGCTCGGCATCCAAGATCTTTTCTGCGTGATCGGCGGCTCCATGGGCGGAATGCAGGTTCTGCAATGGGCGGCGGCCTATCCCGATCGCGTCTTCTCCGCGATCCCGATTGCAACCGCCGCGCGCCATTCGGCCCAGAACATTGCCTTCCACGAGGTCGGCCGCCAGGCGATCATGGCCGACCCCGAATGGAAGCAGGGCGCCTATCTTTCGCACGGCACGAACCCCGCAAAGGGGCTCGCGGTCGCGCGCATGGCCGCACATATCACCTATCTGTCGGAGGCAGCACTCCACCGGAAGTTCGGCCGCAACCTGCAGGACCGCGAAAGCATTACCTACGGTTTCGACGCCGACTTCCAGATCGAAAGCTATCTGCGCCATCAGGGATCGACCTTCGTCGACCGCTTCGACGCGAATTCCTATCTCTACATCACGCGTGCGATGGACTATTTCGATCTCGCGGCCGATTTCGGTGGCGTGCTCGCCAATGCCTTCAGAGGCACGAAATCGCGCTTCTGCGTCGTCTCCTTCACGAGCGACTGGCTCTTTCCGACTTCGGACAACCGGCAGATCGTGCATGCGCTGAACGCGGTGGCCGCGAAGGTGAGCTTCGTCGAGATCAAGACCGACAAGGGGCACGACGCATTTCTGCTGGACGAGCCGGAAATGTTCGCAACGCTGCGAGGCTTCATCGGCAGCGCTGCGCGCACACGGGGCATCGCCGGATGAGCAACGCAAATGGCTCGGATGCGGGCCGCATAGACCTCGATCTCATCGCCAGGATGATCGCGCCGGAAAGCCGCGTGCTCGATGTCGGCTGCGGCGACGGCGACCTGCTGGCGCTGCTGCGCGCACAGAAGGACATAGACGGACGAGGCGTGGAGTTGAGTCAGGAAGGCGTGAATGCCAGCGTGGCGCGCGGCCTTGCAGTCGTCCAGGGCGACGCCGACACGGACCTCGTCGATTATCCCGACGACGCTTTCGACTACGTGATCCTCAGCCAGACCATTCAGGCGACGCGGAATCCGAAGGCCGTTTTGCGCGAGATGAAGCGCATCGGGCGGCACGTCATCGTGTCGTTTCCGAATTTCGGCAACTGGCGGGTACGCCTGAAGCTGCTCTTCAGCGGACGCATGCCGGAGACAAGGTCGCTCGGCTATTCCTGGTACGACACGCCGAATATCCATCTCTGCACGGTGCTCGATTTCGCCTCGCTCTGCGCCGAACTCGGCCTCGAAATCGAGGACGCGCTGATCCTCACAGGCGAGAAGGCCCGCCGGATTTCCAATCCCGGCTGCTTCGCAAATCTCTTTGCGAGCGACGCCGTCTTCCTGCTGTCGCGAAAGAACTGAGAACTAGTCCTCCGGCGCGGCATCGCGCGGCGAGGGAACGGGCGACGGCAGCGGCGCTATCGCGCGAATGCGCGACTTTACCTTCCGTGCCGCGGGCAAGGGTGTGGCGCTGTAGATCTGCTTCGTCGCCTCCACCAGGATGACGCCTGAAAAACGCGGCCAGAGCATATGGCCCGCCCGTTCCCAGGCCGCCGCGGACCGCAAGAGCGGCCGCCAGTCGAAGGGCGGCACGAAAAGCGCGACCTCCCATCTGGATGGAGAGAACATCGACTCCCGCAAGAGCTGCGTGATCTGGCTGCGCGAGAAGGGCTGACCGTGGCCGAAAGGCGTCGCCTCCCGTCTCGCCCATAGCCCGCGCCGGTTCGGCACCACGATCATCAAGCGTCCGCCCGGCGCCAGCACCCGCCAGATCTGACGCAGCAGAACGCGCATGGATTCGCTCGCTTCCAGCCCATGAACGAGAAGGACCCGGTCCATGCTCTCTTCCGGCAGCGGAAGCTCGCGCTCGTCGACAAGGCCCGTGAGGCAGCGGCCGTCCGCCGGCCACTGCATCACGCCCTGCCGCGCGGGCATGAGGCCGATGACGCGCTCGGCCTTGCCGAGAAAAGGCGTGAGATAGGGCGTCGCAAAACCGAGGCCCAGAACATTGAGGCCACGGACATCCGGCCAGATCTCGTCCACGCGGCGCGCAATCTGGTGCTGCGCGACCCGGCCAAGCGGCCGTCCGTAGAAATCGCGAAGGTCGATCACGTCCATATGCATGGAACAATCCTAGCAAATCTGCGCTTCCGCACCGGGTTCACGCGGGCGCCCAAGACCTCTACCCTAGAGGGCAAGTCTGGACCGGGCGAGCCTAACGCAAAGCAAACATGGGCCCGAAACCGGGACGCCCCTCGGAGGAAATGATATGGCCAAGCTCGAAATTCACCAGTTCCCGTGCCTGAACGACAATTACGGCTATCTGGTCCACGAGCCCTCCTCCGGTGCGACGGCGGCAATCGACACGCCGGAAGTGAAGCCGATCCTTGCGGCCCTGAAGGAAAAGGGCTGGAAGCTCACCCATATCCTCAATACGCATCACCATTTCGATCATGCCGGCGGGAATGCGGAGCTCAAGGAGAAGACGGGCTGCACCGTGATCGGCCCCCGGGGCGAGAAGGACAAGATACCCGGCATCGACCGCGCCGTCGGCGAAGGCGACATCGTGGAACTCGGGGCGGCGCGGGCGCGCGTCATCGACGTTCCGGGACATACGAGCGGCCATATCGCCTACAGCTTCGACGAGGAACACGTCGCCTTCGTCGGCGACACGCTCTTCGCGCTGGGCTGCGGCAGGCTTTTCGAGGGAACGCCGCAGCAGATGTGGACCTCGCTCGGCAAACTGATGGCGCTGCCGGACGACACGGTCGTTTATTGCGCGCATGAATATACGCAGGCCAATGCGCGCTTCGCCCTGTCCGTCGAGCCCGATAATGCGGCGCTGGTTTCACGCGCGAAGGAAATCGACGAAAAGCGCGCGCGCGGCGAGTGGACGGTCCCCACCACGATAGGTCTTGAGAAGAAGACCAATCCTTTCCTGCGTGCCGCAAGCCCGGACCTGCGCCGCACCATTGGCCTCGAAGCGGCTGCGGACGTGGAAGTTTTCGCCGAAACCCGAAAGAGAAAGGACAATTTCTGATATGCCCTCATTCGACGCCGGCATGAGCGCCGACGCCATCATAGAATTGCTGAACATGCAGCCGCACCCCGAAGGCGGCTATTTCGTGGAAAACTTCCGGGACGAAACGGGAGACGCGCGCGCGCATTCGACCGCGATCTACTACCTCCTCAAGGAAGGGGAAAGGTCGCATTGGCACCGCGTCGACGCCGCGGAAATATGGCACTGGTACGCGGGCGGTCCTCTCGCTCTCTCCCGTTACGAGGAGGGCAACCGGCCGGAAATGCTTCTTCTCGGGCAAAACCTCGATGCTGGCGAGAGACCGCAGATCGTGATCCCCCCAAAGGTGTGGCAGGCGGCCGAACCGCTCGGCCTCTGGACGCTGGTGGGCTGCACGGTCGCTCCGGGCTTCGAGTTCTCCGGCTTCGAAATGGCCGAACCCGGCTGGCGGCCGCCCGAAGGTTAACCCTCTTCGCTTTTCTCCTCGTTTTCCCTTGGCCTGTTGCCGCCACGCTGCTTTCTGGGATTGGCTGAAAGGTTAGACTGGGACGGTCCGTGCGGCTGTCGCCGGTCCGTTGGGGGGCTGAAAGTGAAATCCGTTCTCGCCGCTGCGAGCATCCTGGCCGCGCTTCTCTGCGCGATCGCGCCCGCGCGCGCGCAACAGGCCGCGTGCGAAGAACGGACGGCTGTCATCGAAGTGCCGACCAGGGGAGGTCCCACCTATGGCGGCATGCAGTATCCCCGCTCCGTGGGCCTTGGGCCGAAGCAGGTGGCGCTTACCTTCGACGACGGGCCGAACCCGGAAACCACGCCCCTTATCCTCGACATTCTCGACCGGCATTGCGTCAAGGCGACCTTCTTCCTTGTCGGCATCTATGCCGGAAAACATCCGGAGATCGTTCGCGACATAGCCGCGCGGGGCCACACCATCGCGACGCACACCTGGTCGCACCCGAACAACCTGCGTCATTTCTCGCTTGGCAGTGCCCAGCGCCAGATCCGGCAAGGTTTCGAGGCCGTCGAAGCGGCCCTTGCCACTGCGCCGGAAGAAGACCGCGAAAGACTGGCGCCCTTCTTCCGCTTTCCGGGCCTCAACGACAGCAGCAAGCTCATCCGCTGGCTCGGCGAACGCAACATCGCGACATTTTCCTGCGAGTTCGGCGCGGACGACTGGAAATCGATCAGTTCTTACCAGGTGCGCATCCGTGCGCTCCGCAATATCGCCTATGTCGGCCGCGGCATCCTGATCCTTCACGACACAAAGCCGCGGACCGCGGCCATGCTTTCCTCGCTGATCGAAACCTTGTTGGCGGAGGGCTACAGCTTCGCGCAACTCGTGCCGGAGAAAGGTGCGCGCGAACTCGCCGCCAAGGCGGCCGATCCGCTTATTCGTCCGCTGCGCCGCACGGAGGTAATGCCCGAAGAGCCGGAAACCGCGGCCTTGAAACCGTCACTTGAGCCTGCAACAGCCCTTGAGTAGCCTTTCGCCATGAGATCGAAATCAGCATCGGGACTATTTTTGCCGACAAGACGCAAGGCGCTCGCCCTCGGGCTTGGCGCAGCCGGTCTTGTCGCCGCGCCCGCCATTGTTCGCGCCGATGCGCCGCACAAGAAGACGCTCCGCCTTCAGAGTCTCAATTCCGGGGAAAAGCTCAACGTCACCTACTGGACGGACAAGGGCTACGAGGAAGAGGCGCTCAAGCGCGTATCTTGGTTCATGCGGGACCTGCGCACGGGCGACGTGCATGACGTGCATCCTGCCCTGCTCGATCTTCTCTGGGATATCGACGCGAACACGCGCTCGAAAAACCCAATCTATGCCATGTCCGGCTACCGCTCGGAGGAAACCAATGACTGGCTCTTCCGGCGCGGCAATGGCGTCGATCCGGGCAGCTTCCATATGCGTGGCATGGCGATGGATATCACGCAGGACTTCCTCGATCCCGAGGAGGTCTACCGCGTGGCGAAGAAGCTGGGCAAAGGCGGTGCCGGCTTCTATCCGACGAAGACGCCCTATGCCCATGTCGATATCGGCCCGACCGACAGCTGGGTCTATCCCGGCATGCCGCGCCCGGGCCGCGACGTGGAATATGACCGTCTGCAGGAAGAAGCCGGAAAGCAGGCAGGCTGAAACGAAAACGCCCCGGAAATTCCGGGGCGTTTCTTCATTGAAAGCGGAAACGATCAGCCCGCAATGTACTGCGCGCCATTCGCCGTGATCGTCGCACCCGTCACGAAGCTCGCCTTCTCGTCGGCAAGGAAGGTGACGCAATGGGCGATTTCCTCCGCCTTGCCGAGACGGCCCACTGGGATCGTCGCGACAATGCTCTCAAGCACCTTCTCCGGAACGGCGGCGACCATGTCGGTATCGACATAGCCCGGCGCGATGCAGTTTACCGTCACACCCTTTCGCGCCACTTCCTGTGCCAGCGCCTTGGTGAAACCGATGACGCCCGCCTTCGCGGCGGAATAGTTCGTCTGCCCCATCTGGCCCTTCTGGCCGTTGATCGACGAAATATTGATGATGCGCCCGAAGCCGCGTTCGCGCATGCCGTTGATGAGCGGCTGACACATGTTGAACATGGAATCGAGATCGACCGCGATCACCTCGCGCCACTGCGCGGGCGTCATCTTGTGCAGCATCCCGTCCCGCGTAATGCCTGCATTGTTGACGAGCACATCGACCGGCCCGAGTTCCGCTTCCACCGTCGCGATGCCTTTCACACAGGCGTCATACTCGCCCACATTCCACTTGTAGACATTGATGCCGTGCTCCTTCGAGAAGGCCGCGGCCGCCTCGTCATTGCCGGCGTAATTCGCAGCCACCTTGTATCCCGCCGCCTTGAGTGCGAGCGAAATTGCGGCGCCGATACCGCGCGTACCGCCCGTCACGAGCGCAACTTTCGTCATTGTCGGTTATCCCCGTCCTGAAATATTTCGAGCGCCTGCAAGTCAGCGTTCGACACAAAGCGCGATACCCATGCCGCCGCCGATGCAGAGGGTGGCGAGGCCCTTCTTTGCATTGCGCCGCTCCATCTCATGAAGCAGCGTCACGAAGACGCGAGCCCCGGAAGCGCCGATCGGATGACCGATGGAAATGGCGCCGCCGTTCACGTTCACGATCTCGGGGTTCCAGCCGAGATCCTTGTTGACCGCCAGCGCCTGCGCCGCGAATGCCTCGTTTGCCTCGACGAGGTCGAGATCGTCGATGGTCCAGCCTGCCTTCTTGAGGGCGGCGCGAGACGCAGGGATCGGCCCCGTACCCATGACGGCCGGGTCGACGCCGGCCTGCGCCCAGGAAACGATGCGGCCCAGCACCTTGCGGCCTTCCTTCTCGGCGCGGTCGGCACTCATGAGCACAACGGCAGCGGCGCCGTCATTGATGCCGGAAGCGTTCGCCGCGGTGACCGTGCCGCCATCCCTCTGGAAGGCGGGTTTAAGGCCCTGAATGCCCTCCAGCGTCACGCCATGCTTGATGAATTCGTCGTTCTCCACGACCGTTTCGCCCTTGCGGGACTTGATGGCGACCGGCGCGATCTCGTCCTTGAAGCGGCCGGCCTTCTGCGCGGCTTCGGCCTTGTTCTGCGAGGCGACGGCGAATGCGTCCTGCTCCTCGCGCGTGATCTGCCAGCGCGCGGCGACGTTCTCGGCGGTCTGCCCCATGTGATAGCCGTTGAAGGCATCCCAGAGACCGTCCTTGATCATCGTATCGACGAACTGGATATCGCCCATCTTCTGGCCCGAGCGGAGATAGGCCGCATGAGGTGCCTGGCTCATGCTTTCCTGGCCGCCCGCAACCACGACCTCGCTGTCGCCGTTCAGGATCGCCTGATGGCCGAGAGCGACGGCGCGAAGCCCCGATCCGCAGAGCTGGTTAACGGCCCAGGCAGGCACCTCGACCGGAAGCCCGGCATTGATGGCAGCCTGACGGGCCGGGTTCTGCCCCTGCCCGGCCTGCAGGATCTGGCCGAGGATCACTTCCGATACCGCTTCCTTCTCGATTCCCGCCCGCTCGATCGCGGCTGAAATGGCGATACGGCCGAGCTCATGCGCGGGCAGGCTCGACAGAGCGCCGTTGAAAGAGCCGACAGGCGTACGCGCCGCGCCGACGATGACCACCTCGGTACCGGATTTGCTCATGGCTTGCTCCCTGGAACCGGCCTCACCGGGCCGGAGAACTGTTGGTCCCCTGACGCACGAAGCCGGGCTTCTGCGCCCGAAGGACCGGACGCGGCAAGGCTGTTTTCGGTGCATCGCAATGCGGGGCTTGCGCAGCGCAACAATACCGCGTCACAATGCCGAATGACAGGGGGCAAGGGACCGTTGCGGCAAGCAATTGCCGTCACCGATCAAAAAGGTGGGCCCGACGCGACAACATTGCAAAACGAGAGATTGGGAAAGCCGTGGCAAAAAAGACCTCATCCACGGACGATGATGTCATCGTTATCAAGAAATACGCGAACCGGCGGCTCTACAACACCGCGACGTCGAGTTATGTGACGCTCGACAATCTTTGCGAAATGGTGAAGCAGGGCAAGGAGTTCGTGGTTCGCGACGCGAAGACGGGCGAGGATATCACCCGCTCGGTGCTCACCCAGATCATCTTCGAGGAAGAAGGCAAGGGGCAGAACCTGCTGCCGATCAATTTCCTGCGGCAGCTGATCAAGTTCTATGGCGACAGCCTGCAGAGCTTCATCCCCTCCTATCTCGAGATGAGCATGAACAGTTTCTCGAAGGAGCAGGAAAAGCTTCGCCATCGCGTGACAAGCGCATTGGGCGGCCGCGAACGGCTGAGCCAGTTCGAGGACCAGATCCGTCACAATCTTGAAATGTTCGACAGCGCCATGCGCATGTTCTCGCCCTTCGGGCGGCCCTCATCGGGCGAACGCGGCGCCAGGGAACAGGCAAAACCGGAAAAGCCGGAAGCCGCCGAGGAAACGGGTGAAAATCGTCAGGACGAACTCGACGAACTCAAGAAGCAGATTTCGCAGATGCAGGCCCAGCTCGAGGCCCTGTCCAAGAAATAGTCCTCACGCAACCACGCGCCAGGCGGGGAGCTTTGCTACCGTGCCCGGCAGCGACAGCGTCGGCTCGCCGAGATAGAAGCCCTGCAGATACTCGACCCCCAGGGTTTTGAGCATCTCCACTTCCTCGGCATTGCTGACCCACTCGGCGACCGTCGGCAGATTGAAGTTCTGCGCGAGGTTCACCAGCGTGCGAACGAAAAACTGATTGTCCGGATTGGTGGCAAGGTCGATCACGAAAGAGCCGTCGATCTTCACCAGATCCACGTCCAGCATCTTCAGGTTGCGGAACGAGGTATAACCCGCTCCGAAATCGTCGATTGCGATCTTGCACCCCAGATCGCGGAAGGTCGCAACGAACTCGGTGAGTTCCGACACTTCGTGAATGGCCACGGTCTCCGTGATCTCGATGACCAGCCGTTCCGCGACATTGCGGTCGGCGGCGAGATAGCTCGCGAGCGTCTCACGCCAGAGCCGGTCGCTCGTCGTGCGCCCTGACACGTTCAGCGAAAGACGAACATCGCTCCGCGCCCGCAGTGTTTCGATTGCGAGTTCCATCACGCGGTAGTCGAGAAGGCCGATGATGCCGAGCTTCTCGGCCACGGGCACAAAATGTCCGGCAGGCAGGATCGAACCGTCCGGCTGCTCCATGCGTACGAGGCATTCATGGATGACGGGCTCGCCGGAAACCGCGTCCACGATCGGCTGATAAGCGATACGAATACGCTTGTCGTTGAGAGCGGTGATAAGTTCGTCCGCAACATTTATGTTGCGGAGACGCGTCTTCTCGCGCTCGCGCGATGGCGCATAAACGACATGGCTGTCGCGCATGCGCTGCTTGGCGGCGACCAGCGCTTCTTCCGCGCGGGCAAGCGCCTGGTCGACGCTCGAGGCATGACCGGGGAGCGAAATCGACCCCGCCGAAACCGTAACGGAGACCGGACCGCGCGCCGTCATCACCACCTTGTCGCGAACCTGCGCCAGAAGGCGCTCGCAGATTCCGCCGAGACGCTCCTCGTTGCAATTGCGCAGGATCAGGCCGAACTTGTTGCCCGCGTAGCGGCCAAGCGAGTCCCCCCGTCGCGCAAGCGAGGAAAGGCGCTTGCCGACGCTCACGATCACCTCGTCTGCAACGTCGAACCCGAAGGCGTCGTTGATGAGAGCGAGATTGTCGACCGCAATGAGCAGAAAAGCCGAATTCTGGCGGCCGCGTTGCGATGCCACCATGGTGTCCATGAGCGCTTCCTTGAGGCGAACGCGATTGAGGAGGCCGGTCAGTTCGTCATAGGTCGACAGGCGAACAAGTTCCTCCTCGCGCTTGTGCCGCTCATCGATGGCCCTTAGGACGCCGACGGCGAAAGCGGGAGCGCCATCGGCTCCGCCATACCAGCGGCCGCGATCCTCGACCCAGCGCATACCGCCGAAATCGTCACGGATCTGATACTCGAGTTCGTAAGGAACGCCCGCGCCCGTGTCGCTTTCGCGCGAACGGCAAACGCATTCGTAGCGGCTCGGGCCTTCGGACGCGACCCGCCCCGCGAAGTCGCGATGCGTCGATATCTTCGAAATGTCGGAAATTCCAAGAAGCTGGGCGGCTCCGGGCCCCCACGCCAGGAGGTCGTCATCGAGGGACCACTTGTAGGCAGCATCGCCCACAGCGGCTACGGCGCTCTCCAGAAGATCGTCGCGCGCCTTCATCGATTCACTGCCATACGCCACGCTGACTCTGCGCGCTTCCTGCGTCTTCGAGTCCACAACACCGCTCCTGCCGTGTTCATTGTTCGAGCCCGCCCGGCTCATACGGGACGCCTTCTGCGTCCGTGAGTAGCAATAGTCAGGCCTGAGCCGTTAAAAATTCGAGAAGCGTGGTGGCAACTAAAGGCTTAATATTGCTGGTTAATTCACACATTTGTTTCGAAGCGGCACAAAGAGGCCGAACAAACCCCTCCACCGGCGCAATTGAACGTGGCAGGATTCTTGCGAAGTCCGCTGACGATGCGGCTTATCCCCGCTTGCGGGGTCAATGAACGAGGAGCCATGTCGGGAGTGGAACGCGTAGATCGGGTACGACGCGCCCTGGCTGCACCGCAGCGCAAGGAGGAGACGCAGCGTGCGAGGCGTTGCGAACCCGCGCCTCTTCCGGTCGCGCCGCCATCCGCGCATGCCGGGCTCGGACGTCCGGACCTCTCCACGACCCGGCCTGTTGCAGCCTTCCTTGCACAATATATCGACCAGCACTGGTCCTGGCCCCGCTCTGCCAACGGCAAGGACGAGGCGCGGCGCCACGCGACATCGGCCTATATCGGCGCTGACATGTTGCCCGACCTTCTTGCGGAAACGCTTCGCCCGGCCCGGCACCAGCGCAAGCTCTGACCTCCGCTTCCCTCAGTACCCGACCGCGGCTCCGTCCTTGCGAGGATCCGAGCCGCCGATCAGCGTTCCCCTCTCGTGGTCGATGACGATCGCCTGCCCGCCGCCATGCGGCAGCACCGCGTCGCGAACGAGATGCCCCCTGGCGGCGAGGCCCTCCCTCGTCTCCGCCGGAACGCCATGCTCGACCTCGATCCCGTCCCCAACGGGAAAGGCGCGGGGTGCATCCAGAGCCTGCTGGGGATCCATGCCATAGTCGACCATGTTGGTAACCACATGGGCATGACCCACCGCCTGATAGGCGCCGCCCATGACACCGAACGGCATGACGGCGCGGCCCTTCTCGACAAGCATCGCGGGGATGATGGTGTGGAGCGGCCGCTTGGCCCCCGCCACGCAATTGGGATGCCCTTCCTCCAAAACGAAGCCGGAGCCCCGGTTCTGGAACACGACGCCCGATTTCGGCGCACAAATGCCGGAACCGAAGCCGAAAAAGAGCGAATTGATGAAGGACACGGCGTTGCGGTCCTTGTCCACCACCGTGAGATAGACCGTATCCCGGTTGAGCGGGTCTCGCACGGCGCCGAGCTCCGCGATACGCCGGTCCGGGTCTATGCGGGTCGCCAGTTCATCGGCGAAAGCATCCGACAGAAGCCGCTCTACCGGAACCTCTCCGAAATCCGGATCGGCGACATAGCGGTCGCGCATGTCATAGGCAAGCCGCGCCGCTTCCATCTCGTAATGGAAACGGACCGCACCGTTCGGGTCGAGAGCATCGAGCCCTGTGCGCGAAAGTATGTTGAGCATCAAAAGCGCGGTGATGCCCTGCCCGTTGGGCGGAATTTCGCAAATCTCCCTGCCGCGATAATTCGTGCGGACAGGGTCGGCATAATTGCATTGCGTCGACGCAAAATCCTCCAGCGTATGGAAGCCGCCAAGGCTGTTGAGTTTCGCAACCATGTCTTCGGCAAGCGGCCCTTCATAGAAAACGTCGCGTCCTTTCCGGCCGATCAGCCGCAATGTTTCCGCCATCGCCGGCAGCCGGAACCTGTCCCCGGCAGCGGGCGCCTTGCCGTCTTTCGTGTAGTGTGCAACGGAGTCTGGATCGTGAGCCAGGTGCCCTTCCAGGAAATGCCATTCGAGACCGATACGCGGCGCGACGGCGAAGCCCTCCTCGGCCAGACGGATAGCCGGCTCGAAAACCCGTCCGAGCTCCATCGTTCCGTGATCCGCGATGAGCTGTGCCCATGCATCGACAGCACCCGGCACCGTTACGGAATGCACGCTGTTGAGCGAAAGATCGCCGCCGGCCGCCTTGAGTTTTTCGAGTGTAAGAGCCGCGGGCGAGCGGCCGGAGCCATTGAGGCCGATGATGTCTGCGCTCCCCTTCTTCGAAAGAAGGACGAAGCAGTCTCCGCCTATCCCCGTATTGTAGGGCTCGACGACGCAAAGAACGGCACTCGCCGCAATTGCTGCATCGACGGCATTGCCGCCCGCACGCAAGACGGCAATTGCCGCCTCCGCCGCCAGCGGCTGCGACGTTGCACACATGCCGTTGACGCTGTGAACGGTGGAACGGCCGGGCAGGTGTAGATCGCGCATTGCGCCCTCACTTGTTCATTGTCGCCAGAATGAGAGAGTGAAGGTCGGCGATTGCACGCTCCATGCGCGTGAGACGCGCATCCATCGCATCGAGCCTTGCCGTCAAGGCCTGCTGGTCTCCCGCGGAGGGTGAAGCAGCCGGTGCCGCGGGAACGGGCGTCGAAACCCCGGCCTTGTTGGCCACTTCCGCGGGAGCCGCCCCGAGAAGCTGTGCAAGAAGGCTCACTTCCCGCGGGGCCAGCTCGCGCTGATCCTTCCATATTTCATCGACCTGAACCCGCGAGAGCCCAAGCGCCGCGGCAACGGTGTCTCTCGTCAATCCGGCCTCGCCAAGCTTCGCGTCGAACCATTCCTGATCGAAGAAAAGCGCCATCTTTCCCGTCAACGTCCCTTGAACACAGGCGCGCGTTTCTCGAGGAAACTGCGCACGCCCTCGCGATGATCTTCCGTCTGGAAGAGCTTGCCCAGCGTGCCGCTCACCCAGCTGCCGATTTCGCGCAGATCGCCATAGGAGGTACGGCGCAGCCCTTCTTTCATGAAGCGAAGCGCAAGCGGCGCATTGACGGCAATTCGGCCGGCAAGCGCCAGAGCATGCTCCATAAGTTCCTCGTGAGCCACGACCTGCGATACGAGGCCGATGCGCGCAGCTTCCCCGGCATCTATGACGTCGCCGGTGAAGAGAAGTTCCGCTGCCTTGGCGGGCCCCACGATCGCCGGGAGCCGCCATAGCCCGCCCACATCGGTGATGAGGCCGCGCTTGATGAAGATCTCCCCGAACTTCGCCTGCTCAGAGGCAATGCGGATATCCGCAAAGAGCGTGAGCTCCATACCCCAGCCGACCGCCGTGCCATTGACCGCCGCGATGACGGGACGGTCGCATTCGAGCGCCGCGACCGCAGCAGGCGTCGGCTCGGGTCGCACGCTGGTCAGGCGCGTCACGCTCTGCTCATGCTGCTCGCCGGTCATCATCTCCTTCACGTCTTCGCCCGAGCAGAAAGCGGGATCCTTGCCGGTAACAACCACGCAACGCACCTCCGGATCGGCGGATGCCGCGCGGAACGCCGCCTCCACTTCGTCATAGGCGCGCCGGTTCAGCGCGTTGCGGCGCTCCGGCCGGTTGATCGTGACGATCGCAACATGGTCGCGCACTTCATAGAGCACGCAATTGAATTCGGACGGTTGAATCCGGGCCGCCTGCGTCATGTCTTTCCTCCTCTCGCTCCCCTCGCCTCCGCAAGACCTCTATTTGAAGTCGCCCAGCGCATCCGCGCCCGCATCGCCGAGCTTCGAGCCGCCGTCGCAATCGACAATCGTTCCGGTTATGTATTTTGCATTGTCCGTCGAGAGGAAGAGCGCCGTATCGGCGATATCCGTCTTGGTGCCGTAGTCTCGCAAGGCGATCCGCGACTTGATTGCCTTCTCCATTTCCAGCGTCGGCGCGAGGCGCGCCATGCCCTCCGTATCGGCGATCGGACCCGGGGATATCGCGTTCACGCGCACACCCGCGGGGCCCCACTCCATCGCCAGACATTTGGTCAGCATGTTGATGCCCGCCTTGGCAGCGCAGACATGCGCCTGGAACAGGCTGGGATTGACCGCCTGCGGCGCCGTGATCGAGATCAGCGATGCTCCCGGCCGGTTCAGATACTGGAAGGAGGCGCGCAGCACATTGAACGTGCCGATCAGATCGATATCGACGACGGTCTTGAAACCGTTGGACGACATGCCGAGTGCAGGCGCAACGAAATTGCCGGCGGCACCCGAGATCACGGCATCGAAATTGCCGAGCCGCTCCTGCGCCTGCTTCATGGCCTGGTCCACGGAATTGAAATCGCGGACATCTGCCGCCATGCCGATGGCTTCCCCGCCTTCATCCGTGATCGTCTTGGCCGCCGCCGTGATTTTTTCGTGGCTGCGGCTGATAAGCGCCACCTTGGCGCCCGCCCGCGCAAAATGCTGGGCGATGCCGAGATTGATACCGCTTGAGGCACCGGCGACGAAGGCAACCTTGCCCGCCAGCACGTGGTCCTTGAATGCATTCGTCATGTCCGTCTCCCTGTGGAATGGCGCTTGAAACGCGCCTGCTTTGGAGTGCATCAAGCCCGTATTTACAGGCGCCCGCAACCCTTCGGCGCCATTTGTGGAGACCCCTTCAAGGCTCTAGACTGCGTCCTCGCTCACCTTCCGCAACGGAAGCGGGGCGGCAGGCAGGAAAGGTCGAAAGGCATCATGGCGTTCGTGAAAGGAGTGGCAATTATAGGCCTCGCGCTCCTCCTCATCATATTGATGAGCTTCTGGGCTGCCGGGCGCGCGCGCATACCGCTGGATGCGGAAGCCCGCGCGAAACTCGAAGTCGAAGGCAACGCGCATGACTTCATCACCCTGCCTTCGGGCACCGTGCACTACCGTCTGGAAGGTCCCGAGGCCGGACCTGTCGTGGTGCTGGTGCACGGCTTCTCCACGCCATCCATCGTCTGGGACGATTATTTCGCTCCCCTGACACAGGCGGGTTGTCGCGTGCTCTCCTATGACAATTTCGGCCGGGGGCTGTCCGACCGGCCGGACGCGATCTATGACGCCAACCTTTTCGACCGTCAGCTCGTCGAATTGATCGAGGCACTGAAGATCAATCGCCGCGTCGATCTCGTGGGCTACTCAATGGGGGGCGCGATCGCGACGATCTTCACCTCCCGCCATCCGGACCACGTGCGCTCGCTGACTTTGATAGCGCCGGCGGGCCTGGGCGTCGCGCGGAACGAGAATGCGGAACTTCTGACGCGCCCGCTCATCGGCGACTGGATCGTTCGTCTTTTCGGCACGCGCATCTTTTACAGCGCTGCCTCCAAGGAGGCCGTGAGCGCGCCCAATCCCGGCGCCTTCCTTTCCGGTTTCAACCGGCAACTCGAGTATCGGGGATATGGCGACGCCCTTCTCTCCACAATGCGGCATTATCCGCTGACCGGCGCCGACGCGGCTTTCGCGGAAGTGGGCGCATCCGGAAAGCCCGTCCTCGCCATCTGGGGTGAAGCCGACGAAACCGTACCCTACAGGAACGCGGCGCGGCTGATGGAACTCATTCCTCAGGCCCAGCTTCGTTCTTATCCGGGCGTCGGACATAACATCACCTTCGCGGATCCGGGTCTGGTGGGCGGTCTCATCGAGGGTTTTCTGCGCGTCCAGGATGCGCGGGTGACTTCGGCTGGCCCGGGCGGCAAGCTGCGGGGTCCGATGACGCGCCTTGAATCGCGCCGCTGCGGCAGTTGCAGTCACGACCAGGCGAATGAAGACGGCTTCGAGGTCCAGAAACCTTCAGCCGAGTAGAGCGCCGATACGGTCGGACGAAAGTGAGTAATCTGGTAATGAAGCCGCTCGTCGAAGAGCTGGATTGGATATCGCCGCACGAGGTTTTCCACGACCTTGCGTCGGAAGCCTTCGCGCTTTTCCTCGATAGCGCAACGGCCGGTCCGGGGAAAAACCCCGATCTGCATGGACGCTGGAGCTTCATCGCCATCTCGCCTTTCGATACCCTGAACTGGAAACACGGGGATACCGGAAAACCCTTCGACCTGTTGAAGGACGCTCTTGCGGCGATGCCTCTCGTCGAACCCGGCGAGGACATACCGCCATTTGCCGGCGGAGCCGCCGGATTCTTCGGCTATGGCCTCGGCCGGACGCTCGAACGCCTGCCGCCCGAAGAACCTCCCTTCGCCGTCGACGACCAGCACCTGCCGGACATGGCGATTGGCTTCTATGATCTTGTCCTCGCCTTCGACATGACGGAGCGCCGTGCTGTCATCGTCTCAACAGGCCTTCCCGAGCATGACCCTGAAAAGCGCCATGAGCGCGCACGCATGCGTGCTGGCGCCTTGCGGCAGCGCTTGGCCTCTCTGAAACCCGAGGCTGAGCTTACCCGGCCAGCCGCCCTTGCCCTCTCATCGAATTTCACGCGCGAGGCATATGAGCGCGCTGTCGCCCGCGTGATCGACTACATCCATGCGGGCGACATCTTCCAGGCAAACATCTCGCAACGCTTCGAAGCGGAGCTTGATGAAGCGGACAGGCCCTACGCGCTCTATCTTCGCCTCCGCAAGGCGAGCCCGGCGCCCTTCGCCTCCTTTTTCAATTTCGGCGAGGGAGCGCTCCTTTCTTCGTCGCCGGAGCGGTTTCTCCTGTGCAGGGACGGCGAAGTCGAAACGAAACCGATCAAGGGGACGCGAAAGCGCGGCGCGACACGTGCCGAGGACGAAGCCCTCGCAAGGGAACTTCTCGCCTCCGAAAAGGATCGCGCGGAAAACGTGATGATCGTGGACCTGTTGCGCAACGACATATCGCGCGTCTGCGAGGACAGCTCCGTCGTCGTGGAAAAGCTTTGCGAGCTCGTAAGCTTCGCGAATGTTCATCACCTGGTTTCGACGGTCCGGGGAAATCTTCGCCTCGGGAAATCCGCCGCCGATCTTCTTGCCGCCTGCTTTCCCGGCGGTTCAGTGACGGGCGCGCCGAAGCGCCGCGCAATGGAGATCATAGCGGAACTGGAGCCGACAACGCGCGGCCCCTATTGCGGCGCCATCGGCTATCTCGGCGCCGATGGGGGCATGGATACCGCTATCGCAATCCGCACCATGACCGTGAAAGGAAGGCGCGTCACCTTTCAAGCCGGCGGGGGCATCGTTGCCGATTCCGATCCTGCTTCGGAATATGAGGAAACGCTGGCCAAAGCCCGGGACATGCGCGCCGCAGCCGGAACCTCGGATACAAAGGCATCTCTCCTCGAGGGAGAAAGCGCGTGATTCTCGTCATCGATAATTTCGACAGCTTCGTTCACAACCTGGCGCGTTATGTCGGAGAACTGGGCCATGAACGGCGCACCATCCGCACGGACGAAATCACGGTCGATGAAGCGCTGGCATTGGGCCCGGAAGCGATCATCCTCTCCCCCGGCCCTTGCGGCCCCGACAAGGCGGGCATCTCCGTTCCATTGGTGAAGGCGGCGGCGGAGCGCGGTATCCCGCTTCTCGGCGTCTGCCTCGGTCATCAGGCAATCGCCTCCGCCTTTGGCGGACATATCCCCCGCGCACCGAAGCCCGTTCACGGCAAACCATCGAAAATCCTTCACGATGGCAAGGGAATCTTCGAGGGCATCCCGTCGCCGTTCATCGCCGGGCGTTATCATTCTCTTGTCGCGGAGCTCGATCCGGAAGGACCGCTCCAAGCTACCGCACACACGGAAGACGGCGTGCTGATGGCGCTTGAGCATGAAAGTCTGCCGATCCATGGCGTACAGTTCCATCCCGAATCCGTGCTGACGGAACATGGCCACGCGCTGCTCGCCAATTTTTTGCGGACCGCGAAGGCGCGCCCCGTAGAGGAGAGGAGGAGCGCATGAAGATCTGGCTGAACGGGACGATATCGGATGCGCGGGACGTGGGGATCGATCCTTCGGATCGGGGATTTCTGCTGGGCGACGGGCTCTTCGAAACCATGCTGGCCCTGCATGGGCATATTCTTTTCGCGGACGAACACATGCTGCGCCTCGGCGCGGCGGCTGAGCTGATCGGCATTCCGCTTCCCTGTTCGCTCGCCGAAATCGAAATGGCCTGTGCCGATCTGCTGGACGAGAACGGACTCGACGATGCAGCCCGCGCCTCCGTCCGCGTAACCGTGACGAGAGGTCCCGCGCCCCGTGGCCTCGCGTTTCCTGCCGAACCGAAGCCGACCGTACTGATCACCTGCGCGGAAGCCGGCAATCCGCCGGAACGCGTGTCTCTGGTGACAGCCACACCGAGGCGAAACGCCTGGTCGCCTTCCGCGCGGCTCAAGGCGCTTCCTTATCTCGACAATGTTCTGGCGAAGGAGGAAGCACGCGAAAAAGGCGGGGACGATGCTCTGCTGCTCGATACGAATGGGAACGTCGCCTGCGCGAGCGCGGCGAACATCTTTTTCTGGGAAGACGAAAAACTTGTCACCCCTTCCGCGAACTGCGGCATCCTGCCTGGCATCACGCGGGCAGCGTTGCTGGAACTCGCACCCGATATCGGCATCGACGTCTCGGAAGAGGAAATCGCACCCTCGCGGCTCTCGCGCATTTCCGGCGCCTTCGTGACGAACAGCCTGATGGGGCTTGTTCCCGTCACGCGCATCGACGGGCGGGATATCCCCGCCCATTCGATGACGGCCCGCCTCGCCGCGGCATACGAGCTTTTGCTCGACGCCGCGGAAGACGATGAGTGATTACTCGCCGACGGTGAAGTCGCGGCGCGCCGCCGTAATGGTCACGGTGAAGCCCGCGATCACGTCGAACAGCGCGAGAAGAACGAGCGCGAAGAAGGTGGAGGTGCCGAACTGCGGCAGCACGATGAACTCGACAAGTGCAATGAGCAGCACAAGCATCGACAGCGCATGATTGACGATGGTCGATGCGCCGGTCTTGGTCGAATTGATGAGTTCGAGGAAGAGCAGGATCAGTCCGGTAAAGACGATGACGTCGCCGACCGATATCGTCCAGATCGCGCCGGAGATCAGCGTGATGGAGGTAACCTGCGACTCCATGGAGAGACCGGTCAGGAAAATGATGACGTTGTAGATGATGATGACGATTGCCATCAGCGGCAGCGTACCGAGCATTGTCGAACCCTCTTTTTGCCCCCACAAACTGACTTGTTGTGTGTCAGTCTAGCACAGTTTCGGCACCATAACCCGTTCATATGACCGAATGCCGACAATGAAGGACGGCATTGCGGCTCATGAACAACACCGAGGACGCCTCAGAGTGCAGACAGCATCTCCATATTTTTCAGGGACTTATCCGGAGGCGCGCACGAAGTTCCTCGAGGCGGCGAGACGGGCCGGTGCGCGCATTAACCATCACGAGCATCCGCTGAAGGGCCCCCAGGGCGAAGTGCTCGCGACGGATGTCGCGCGGATCGGGCCGGCGGACGCGAGCCGTATTCTCGCTATCGGCTCGGGAACACACGGCGTCGAGGGTTATTGCGGCTCGGGCGTGCAGACGGCGCTTCTTTCGGGAGGCTTCGCGGACGAGTTGCCGGACGGCACCGCACTCGTTCTCGTGCATGCGATCAACCCCTACGGCTTCGCCTGGAACCGGCGGGTCAACGAGGACAATGTCGACCTCAACCGCAACTTCATCGACCACTCGAAACCGCACCCCGAGAACCCCGGTTACGAGGAACTGGCGGACGCCATCAACCCGCGCGACCTCTCACCGGAAACAATGGCGAAGAGCCGCGCGCGCATGAAGGTTTATGCCGAGAAGCACGGCCACCGCGCCATGCAGCATGCGCTCTCGGCCGGGCAGTACACGCATGCGGATGGCGTGCAGTTCGGCGGGCGCGAGCCCGTCTGGTCGAACAGGACACTCCGCAAGATCATTCGCGAGGAAATGGCTCAGGCGAGCCGCGTGATCTTTGTCGATATCCATACCGGCCTCGGCGCGCGCGGACAGGGCGAAATGATCTGCGTCGAGCCGGAAACGAGCGAGACCTACAAGCGAATGCGGCGCTGGTGGGGCGACATCGTTCATTCGACGGTCGGCGGCGCGTCGGTTTCCTCAGACGTGCCCGGTTCGATCCCCGTCTGCTTCGCCGAAGAACTGAAGGGCCGCGAGGTGACCTCGGGCGGGCTCGAATTCGGCACCGTTCCGATCGCAGAAGTCACCATCGCGCTTCAGTCCGACAACTGGCTTCACCAGAACGGCGGCGCAGAGAACCCCAGAGCAAAGGAAATTGCGAAGGCAATCCGCGATGCCTTTTACGTCGATGCCGATGACTGGAAGGAAATGGTGACGGCGCAGACGCGCGACATCTGCCGCGCGGCGCTGAAGGGGTTGCAGGAATAGGGGCAGCAAAAAGGAAAACGCCGCCCCGAGGGACGGCGTTTCGAAACTCTGCCGAAGCAGGTGAGCCTTATTCGCCCTTCGGCTTCAGGATCTGCTTGCCGCGATACATGCCGCTCTTCAGGTCCACGTGATGGGGACGATGAAGCTCGCCCGAATCCGGGTTCTCGACATAGGCCGGCTGCGACAGCGCATCGGCCGAACGGCGCATGCCGCGCTTCGACGGGGTGGTTTTCCTCTTGGGGACGGCCATGGGCTTCGCTCCGATTGCTCCGCGAGCGGCCCGCCATCTGCGGACGCCTGCCCTCGCGAAAAAGGCTTTGAAAACAAAATACTAGCCGTAACCGGCAGCGCTTTGGGCAACTCCGGACGGCCTTTGGCGGCCTTATACAGCGAAAGCGGGCGAAAAGTCCATAAGGGCCCGCCCGAAATGCAGGAATCCGCCCTAGTTGAGATGAATGATGGCGCACTCATCCGCGGAGACAGCAGCCCGCGCGCAGGCGCTCCGGGCGCTGCGCTCGCTGGCGAAGGGGCCCATGCGAACGCGGTGGACTTCTTCGCCTGAAACCCGCGCCGTATCAATGGCGACGCGCTCACCGGGCTTGAGGTCCGGCTCGCGGCCCAGAATGTCGAAATAGCGGCGGCTGGCGCGGTCGATGGTGGAATAGGAGCCCACCTGTGCGTAGTAGCGCCCCTCCGGCGCGGAAAGCGCGGCAACCTGCACCGAGCCTGCCGAACTCCGGCCCGGACGGGCGAGAGGCTTCGGCACGGAAGCGCTGATGGAGCCCGTGACGAGGCCGGCATAGGGATCGTCGTTCCAGGCAACCTGCGTATATTGAGGCCGAGCTGCGGGACGGGCCGAGGTGGTCGGAATCTCGATGGCCTTCTCGACCAGCCGGTCCATGCCGCCACGGTCGTAAACCCTTACCTCCTGCCGCTCGCGCGGAGCCGGGTCCACGAGCCCCCGCTCCTTCTGGATCACGAATAACGCCACCAGCACCGCGCCGAGGACCAGCCAGAAGCGGTCGCGCTGAGCCTTTTCGAACATGTCTGCCCCCATCCCTTTTCCGCCGCAGCGGCCGATGGGAGGAGACTCGCTCCATATGGTTAACTCACACTTAAACTGGCCCGAACTGGGACAATTATCCTCGGGCCGGGAGAAAAATGTGAGCTATTCCAACAACTTGGTTCAGGCGGCAATTACGCTCGCGGCGTCCCTGTAGCCGACCCCCAGCGCATCGGAGACCGCCTTGTAGGTCACCTGTCCCTTGTGGACGTTGAGACCGGCAAGAAGGTGCGGATTGTCGAGCAGGGCCTGACGGTAACCCTTGTCGGCGAGCGCCAGCGTGAAGGGGAGCGTCGCGTTGTTGAGGGCGAAGGTCGAGGTGCGCGCCACGGCGCCGGGCATGTTGGCGACGCAGTAGTGGACGACCTCGTGCTTCACGTAAGTAGGCTCGGCATGGGTGGTCGGATGCGAGGTCGCGAAGCAGCCGCCCTGATCGATGGCGATATCGACCAGCACCGAACCCTTCTTCATCTGCTTCACCATGTCTTCCGTCACGAGCTTCGGCGCGGCCGCACCGGGAACGAGCACGGCGCCGATGACGAGGTCCGCGCCCAGCACGCTTTCCTCGATGGCATCGACCGTCGAATAGATCGTGTTGAGGCTCGGCCCGAACTGCATGTCGAGTTCGTAGAGACGGTGGAGATTGAGATCGATCACCGTGACATGCGCTTCGAGGCCCATCGCCATGCGCGCGGCATTGGTGCCCGACACGCCGCCGCCCAGAATGACGACCTTGGCGGCGGGAACGCCCGGCACGCCGCCAAGCAGCATGCCGCGCCCTCCTTGCGCGATCTCGAGGCAATGCGCGCCCGCCTGGATCGACATGCGGCCAGCCACCTCCGACATCGGCGCGAGAAGCGGCAGACCGCCGCGCGCATCCGTCACGGTTTCATAGGCGATGGCGATGCAGCCCGACTCCATGAGCCCGCGCGCCTGCTCCGGATCGGGCGCGAGATGGAGATAAGTGAAGAGGATCTGGTTCTCGCGCAGCATTTTCCACTCGGCGGGCTGCGGCTCCTTCACCTTCACGATCATGTCGGCCCTGGCGAAGATTTCCTCCGCCGTATCGACGATCTTCGCGCCGGCGGCTTCATATTGCTCGTCGAAGAGACCGATGCCGAAGCCCGCACCCTTCTGCACCAGAACCTCATGCCCGTGATGCACCGCCTCGCGAACGGCGGGCGGCGTCATGCCGACGCGATATTCATGGACCTTGATTTCCTTGGGGACGCCGATGCGCATGGGATGCCTCGTGAGGGGGAGGGAACTGACGAAAAGTGTAGCGCGCGGCAGAACCGCCTCCAAGGAGGGGCATGGAGCCAATCGAGGCTATCTGTTTAATATCCTGATCGGGATGTGCAGAACGGGAAACCTGGACAAACCGGAAGAGTGCCCATGAAACGCTCATTACTGCCGAGAGAAGCGGCAATGCGCATTACGCGAGCGTCACGGAAACGTCCGCTATCTTAAACACGGTTATGCCAAGGCAGAACCCCGCGCCCGCTTGTGCTAGTCAGATGCCGGGAGCTTCCATGACCTATCTTTTCGACGATGAACTGCGCACGACGCTGACGGCAAGGCTTGAAGTCTTTCCGCGCGAGAGCCTTCACGAAGGCGAGTTGAAGCGCGCGGCGGTCGCGATCACCGTGATGCCCCACGGGCCGGGCGCGGGCTTCCTGCTGACGCGGCGCGCGCCGAGGATGAACGCCCATGCAGGCCAATGGGCGCTGCCGGGCGGCAGGCTCGACAAGGGTGAGGACGCGGTGGAAGCCGCGCTCCGCGAACTCCGCGAGGAGGTGTCGCTCGACCTTGAGCCCGGCCAAGTCCTTGGAATGCTTGACGATTATCCGACCCGGTCGGGATACCTCATCACGCCTGTCGTGGTCTGGGCGGCGGATACGCGGGCGATGAAACCGAACCCCGGCGAGGTCGCCTCGATCCACCCCTTCGCGCTCGAGGAACTGACAAGGGAGGACTCGCCCGTCTTTCTCGAAATACCCGAAAGCGAACGGCCCGTGATCCGCCTGCCGCTTGGAGAGAGCCATGTGCATGCGCCGACGGCAGCCGTGCTCTACCAGTTCGGCGAGGTGGGACTGAGGGGACGCGCGACGCGCGTGGCGGAGCTCGAACAGCCCGTCTGGGCCTGGCGCTAGGCGGCGGCGTCAGGCAGGACGCGGCTCGTGATTGTGTCCGGCGGGCAAAAAGCCGAGCTTTCCAAAGGCCTTGGCGGGAAAGCGCGCCCATGCCTTTTCATGGAAATAGAAGACCACCGTGTTCACCGCAGGCTCGATCAGCGCGACGCCGGCCGCGATCGTCACTTCGCCGGTGAGCGCATAGGTGACGCCGAAGCCCACCGAGAAGTGGAGCGTGGCGTAGGTCATGGTCTTCACAAGGTCGCGCATGGGTCTGGTCCTTTGAAAGCCGCTATTGCGACTTATTCTTATTTAAAGAATGGGCCCTGACCTGTCAAGGGGGATAAGCACGGGGTCACTGTCATCGAAACGTCATTTAAACGTCACAAACGGGCTTGATATCCCCGCCCCGCTCCGAAGCGCGCTTATCCCCGGCTAACGAGCGGCGGCGAGAATGACGGGAGAGGAGACGGCCTGCGTGCACAGCAAGGCGCGAATTCACCAAAGCGCACGCGCCGCGTCTCCGCCTTTCGCTCATTTGAAGGAGACCGCATATGCCCTCGCCCCGACACGCAAACCGGGTCGCAACCATGCGCGCAAGGCGCACCATTTCAGTGACCGATTTCAGGAAGAACCCGGCCGCGCATATGAAGGCGGCGATGGGCGACACGCTCGCAATCCTGTCGCGCAACCGGGTCGAGTTCTACGCCGTGCCGCCGGAACGCTTCGAAGGGCTGATCGACCGGCTTGAGGCGCTGGAGGGGAGGGGAGGGTATGAGAGTTCGACAGGGTTTTAATCCTTATACAGACTGTCATCCCGGCGAAAGCCGGGATCCATTGGTTCTCTCAGCAAGAGAGATTGGCCCTGATACTAAAGCGGCAATCGCTCGGGCCAAGACAACCACTGCGGCAAGCGGAATCGCGAGTGGGTCCCGGCTTTCGCCGGGATGACACTTTTTGTTGTGGCAAGGCTTGTGTTCAGGGCCCACCCTCCCCCTGTGGGAGGGTGGTCCAGATGGAAAGGCTTGGGGGTGCGGCTCTGGATTGCTTCGTCGCCGCTTCGCCCGCTCCCTCCCTCTCCCCTCTGGGGCGAGGGGCAAACAGTCTCAAGCCAGCGTCAGGATCACCGGGCCATTCTTCGTCGCGACGAGGGAGTGTTCGTACTGGACGGTGGGGGCAGAGGGATCGGAGACAAGCGTCCAGCCATCGTCGAGCTCGGCGGCGTAGTCGCCGCCCATCGAGAGAAAGGGTTCGATGGTGAAGACCTGGCCCTCATGGATGAGGCGGCGGTCGGACGGGTCGGCCCAAGTGGAAATACCTTCGGGCTCTTCATGCAATGAGCGGCCGACGCCATGGCTCGCGAGATTGCGGATGAGGGTGTAGCCGCCCTTGTCGGCGAAGCGCTCGATACTGTCGCCTATGGCGTTGAGGCGGCCGCCCGGCTTCACCGCGCGAATGCCCTCCCACATGGCGCGCTTCCCGTCGCGGCAGAGACGCGCGACATGGGACTTCACCGGCGGCACCGGAAAGCTCGCGCCGGTGTCGCCGAAGAAGCCGTCCTTCTCCGCCGACACATCTATATTGACGAGATCGCCGGCGCGGATGATGCGGGTCCCCGGAATGCCATGCGCGATCTCTTCGTTGACGCTGATGCAGGTCGCGCCCGGAAACTTGTAAGCGAGTTCGGGCGCGGAGCGCGCGCCTTCCTTCTCGAGCATGGCGCGGCCAAGCGCGTCGAGTTCCAGCGTCGTCATGCCGGGCTCGATGGCGGCGCCCATGGCGGCAAGCACCTGCGCGACGATGCGGCCGATGGCCTTGAGGCCTTCCAGTTCTTCTTCGGAGGTAATGGTCATGGCAGGAGTTTAGCGCGGACGACACCCGGAAGTCCGGCAAAAGATTTCGGCCCTACCCTCCCCCTGTGGGAGGGTCGAAATTGGCGAGCGTCAGCGAAGCGAATTTCGGGGAGGGGTGAGCAAGGGAAACGAACGCGGGTCATCTGTCGATAGCGGAGAACCCCTCCCCTAAAAATCCTGACGGATTTTTAGACCCTCCCACAGGGGGAGGGTGGTCCAGATGGAAAGGCAAAACAAACGACGCGAGTCAGATGGACCCCGGCTTTCGCCGGGGTGACATCATTCTTTTTGGCTAAATTCCTTTTTCCCTTACCGCTGCACCATCTTCTGCGCTTCCGCGGCGAACTTCTTGGCACCTTCGCCATTGCCCTGCTGGAGCTGGCTAAGATCGACCGGCACGGTGATACCTTTCTGCGCGGCGGGACGCGCCGCGATGACATCGAGCCAGCGTTGCAGGTTCGGCAGATCGTCTATCTCGACGCCCGACCATTTATGCGTGCGGACCCAGGACCAGTTCGCGATGTCGGCGATGGAGTAATCGCCCGCGAGATACTCGTTCTCCTTCAGGTGACCATCGAGAACGGTGAAGAGACGCTTCGACTCATTCTGGTAGCGGTCGATGGCGGACTGAATTTTTTCGGGAAAGTAGCGGAAGAAGACATTGGCCTGACCCATCATCGGACCGATACCGCCCATCTGGAACATGAGCCACTGGATGACGCGGCTGCGCCCCTTTGCATCCGCCGGCATCAGCCTGCCCGTTTTCTCGGCAAGGTAGATCATGATCGCGCCGGACTCGAAAACGGCGAAATCGCCCTCGTCGCGATCGACGATCGCCGGGATGCGCCCGTTCGGATTGATCTTCAGGAAGGCGGGTTCCTTCTGCTGGTTCTTCTGCAGCTCGATCGCATGGACCTCGTAAGGGAGCCCAAGTTCTTCAAGCGTTATCGAGGCTTTCCAGCCATTGGGCGTGGAGGCGGTGTAGAGATCGATCATGGGCGGTGCTCGCTTTCCCGGAATGCGGAGTGGGCTTCTATTGACGCTTAACGTGCCATTTTCCACGGCCGCAAGCCAGCGGGATGTCGGGAGGCGCCTTGCCGGGCGCAAGAGCGGACTGCCGAAATCTTTTGCACCGCACATGAACTTTTCGTGAGGTTTCCGCTTGCGGAAAGGAGAGGGCTTTGCCGCCGCTTGCGCCGGGGCGACGCCCGTTTAAAATTTTTGACGCTTTTGCGAAGGGAAACGGCGGGTGCGCTTGCGCCGATGCGAAAACCATTGAACACTGACGATCTCTCGGCCGCTCGACCTCAAGGCAGGGGCGGGGCACAGACACCACAAGACGGAGGACGACATCCAATGAACCGCAAGAGAGGCATGGCCGGACTGCTGGGAGCGATCTCGCGCCGGCAATTCATGACGGGAGCGGCCGCAGTTGGCCTCAGCATCACTTCGATGCCGAAATTCGCTTCCGCCGCCGAGGAGAAGAAGCTGAGCTTCTATAACTGGGATACCTATATCGGCGAGACGACGCTGGCCGACTTCCAGGAAGCGACCGGCATCGAGGTGAAGATGGACCTCTTCGCCGACAACTCGGAACTCTTCGCGAAGCTGCGCGCCGGCAATCCCGGCTACGACGTGATCGTGCCGTCGAACGACTGGATCCCGCGCATGGTCGCGGCCGGCATGTTGCAGGAACTCGATCACTCGAAGATCCCGAACATCAAGAACCTGTTCCCCCGGTTCATGGACGAATCCTTCGATCCGGGCCGGAAATACTCGCTGCCCTATATGTGGGGCACGATCGGCATCGGCTACCGCAAGTCGAAGGTCTCCTCCGTGCCGGACAGCTGGAAGGTGCTTTACGACAGCGACGAATATGCCGGCAAGATCGCGCTGCTCTCCGACTGCGGCACGATGATTGGCTGCGCGCTGAAATATCTCGGCTATTCCGTGAACTCGACCGACAAGGCCGAGAACGAGGCGGCGGCCGAACTCATCATCAAGCAGAAGAAGTACATCAAGTCCTTCGCCGAGGACAACGGCCAGGACCTGCTCGCCTCCGGCGAAGTGGACCTGACGATGGAATATAGCGGCGATATCGCGCAGCTGATGACCGAGGACGACGACGTCGACTATATCGTCCCGAAGGAAGGCGGCATTATCTGGGAAGACACGCTGGCCATTCCTACCGGCGCGCCGCACCCCGAAAACGCGCATGCCTTCATCAACTACATCTACGAGCCGGAGCCGAACCAGCTCATCACCGACTACATCCAGTTCGCGACGCCGAACAAGGCGGGCTTCGACCTGATGCCGGAAGAGTACCAGACGAGCACGGTCACCTTCCCGCCGGAAGATGTGGTGGCGGTTTCCGAGACGGCGTCCTATCTCGGCGAGGACGTGGTGCAGATGCGCGAGGAGCTCTGCACGAAGATCAACGCCGCCTGAGCGGAAACGAGGGCGGGCAGGAAACTGCCCGCCCTTTTCAATTCTGCTATCCTGCTGCCGGCCTCTTTCAATCTCCGCCACGCTGGAGACGGAGATTGAAAGGGACCGGCGGGTCCGGAGAGGGGGAACCTCCGCCCGCCGTTCGAGTTGTGTTTCTCTTTCCTGCCCTTCGGGGGGCCTGCACATGGAAAACTGGAAGAGATCGGCAAAGGCGTTCTTCGCGGCCTTTACGCCGCCGACGTTCTGGCTCGTCGCCTTCTTCATCATTCCGCTCTCGCTGATCTGGCTCTACAGCTTCTCGACCAAGACGGGCGTGACCGACATCACGCTCGACTGGAACCTGCAGCAATATGCCCGCGCGCTGGAGCCGCTCTATCTCGGCATCTTCTGGAAATCGATCGTCATGGCGGCGGCAACGACGGCGATCTGCCTCGTGGTTGCCTTTCCGGTCGCCATTGCCATCGTCTTCTCCAAGCCCACGATGCGCATGTGGCTGCTGCTCCTCGTCATACTGCCCTTCTGGACGAACCTGCTGATCCGCACCTATGCGCTGATCGCGGTGCTCAGAACCAACGGTTTCATCAATAACGGCCTCGAATGGATCGTGGTGAACGCGGACTGGCTGCTTTCCTTCGTCGGGCTGGGCGACAACCGGATCGTCGGGCCCTTCGAGCCGCTGGCGCTTCTCTACAACAACACGGCGGTCGTTTTCGGCCTTGTCTATGTGAGCCTGCCCTTCATGGTGCTGCCGCTCTATGCTGCGCTCGACCGGCTCGACCGCTCCTACCTGGAAGCGAGCCTCGACCTCGGCGCGGGCCATATCCGCACCTTCTTTTCCATCGTCGTGCCGCTGGCGCTGCCGGGCATTGCGTCGGGCATCGTCATCACCTTCATTCCGGCCATGGGCTCCTACCTCACGCCCGACCTTCTCGGCGGCACGGACAGCCAGATGATCGCGAACGTGATCGCCGACCAGTTCAAGCAGGCGAACAACTGGCCCTTCGGCGCGGCGCTGAGCTTCCTTCTCATGTATGCGACCTTCTTCGCGCTGGCGCTCCGCGCCGTGCTGATGAGGAAGGAAGGAAGAGGAGACGTGAAATGAGCCTCTTCAGGCGCAACCCCGACCCGATGGGCCCGCTCGACTATTCGCGGCGGCTTTCGCTCCGGATTACGGTGGCGGTGACGCTCTTCTTCCTTTATGCGCCGATCATCGGCCTCATCGCCTTCTCCTTCAACGACAGCCGCCGCAACGTGGTCTGGCGCGGCTTCACGACCGACTATTACGTGAAGCTCTTCAACAACGACGCGCTGATGCTCGCCTTCGCGAACTCGCTGACCATCGCCGTCTTCACCACGATCTTCTCGACCGTGCTCGGCGCGCTGACGGCCTATGTGCTCTGGCGCTACCGCTTTCCCGGCAAGGCAATCTACGAGGGCGGCATGGCGCTCCCCATCGTCATTCCCGAGATCTGCATGGGCGTGGCGATGATGGTCTTCTTCGCGCGGATCGGCTGGCCATCCGGGATGATGTGGCCGTTCAACCTCTCGGCCATCACCATCGCGCATATCGCCTTCTCGTTTCCCTTCGCGGCGATCGTCATCCGCGCGCGGCTCGAAAGCTTCAATCCGGAGCTTGCCGAATGTGCGCGCGACCTCGGCGCGAGCGAATTCCGCGTCTTCCGCGACGTCGTGGTGCCCCACATGAAGCCCGGCCTCATCGCGGGCGCGCTTCTCGCCTTCACGCTCTCGCTCGACGACTTCGTCATCACCTTCTTCACGAGCGGGCCGGACACGGTGACCTTCCCCGTGAAGATCTATTCCATGGTTCGCTTCTCGGTGACGCCGGAAGTGAACGCCGCCTCCACCGTGCTGATCCTGCTGACGCTGGTCGTGACCGCCTTCGCGCTCAGGATGCAGAACAGGAACAACATGCTCGGCTCCGCCGCGCATTGACCGCAAACGAGTTTCGGAAAAGCCCCATGAGCGAAGCAGCAAAGAACCCCTCGGCCGGCGAACCGATCATCCGGATCGAGAATGTCAGCAAGACCTTCGGCGGCACCGTCAAGGCGGTCGACAATGTGAACCTCGAGGTCGCCCGCGGCGAGTTCTTCGCGCTGCTGGGACCGTCGGGCTGCGGCAAGACCACGCTGCTGCGCATGCTTGCGGGCTTCGAGGTGCCGACGCATGGCAGGGTCATCATCGACGGGCAGGACATGTCCAAGGTGGCGCCGAACAAGCGCCCGATCAACATGGTGTTCCAGTCCTACGCGGTCTTCCCGCATATGTCGGTGGAGCAGAACGTCGCCTATGGCCTCAAGATGGACCGGCGGCCCGCGAAGGAGATCAAGGAACGCGTCGCGGAAGCGCTCGATCTCGTGAAGCTTGGCTCTCTCGGCAAGCGCATGCCGGACGAGATGTCGGGCGGCCAGCGCCAGCGCGTGGCGCTCGCCCGTGCGCTTGTGAAGCGGCCCTCCGTGCTGCTGCTCGACGAGCCGCTTTCCGCCCTCGACGCGAAGCTTCGCGAGGCGATGCAGCTCGAACTCGTGCGCCTGCAGAAGACGGTCGGCATCACCTTCGTGATCGTGACCCACGACCAGTCGGAAGCGCTTTCCATGGCGAACCGGATCGCGGTGATGAATGCGGGCACGGTGCAGCAGGTGGCGCCGCCCGCGACGCTCTACGAAGCGCCCGCCAACCGCTTCGTCGCGGACTTCATCGGCAAGATCAACATGATCGAGGGCGACGCGGTCGCGGCGGGCGAAGGCGAAGTGAAGGTGACGGCGCCAGCGATCGGCGAGGTCACGCTGGCAGGAAGCGCGACCGGCAAGGTGGCGCTCGCGGTCCGGCCGGAAAAGATTTTCGTGGACGAGAAGGAGCCGACCGATCCGAAGCTCATCAAGGTGAAGGGCAAGGTCGGCGAAGTCGCCTATTTCGGCAGCTACTCGAACGTCTTCTTCGACATCGGCACGGGCGCGCCGCTGCAGGCCGACATCTCGAACGTCTCGAGCGACATCGAGGAGTTCACCTTCAAGGCGGGCGAGGAATACTGGGTCTACTGGCGCAAGGCCGACACGCTGGTGCTCGGCGACTGAGGAGAGGCCGCGCTCCTCAGACCTCGTCTTCCTCGGTCGGCAGTTCGCCGCTTTCGGAAATCTTCTCGACCATGCGCACGATGCGCTCGATGAGCATGAGCGGCACCATCTCGCTCAGGGTGCGGATGCCGTTCACCGCGAGCTTCGCGGCGGCGGGCTGATCGAGCTTGTCGCCGAGGCGCGAATAGAAGCCGACCACCGCGCGGCGCGCCAGAAGCTCGATCATCTGCGGATAGAAATCGTAGCTCTCGACCGTATAGCCGATATCGGGCACGAAGCCGTCGGCGCGCGTCTGCGCGATGATTTCCATGATGCGGACATTACGCTGGTTGAGCCACTCAGTCCCGTCGCGCTGGTCGATATGGATGAGGCCGATCTCCGCGAACTTGCGGATATCGGCAAGAGGAAGCCCCGTATCCTTCGCGACATCGGCGAGCTTTTTCGGCGCGAGGTTCCGCCCGTCGGCGAGCAGCGGGCCCATCGCGACCTCGAGCCCGATCAGCGATTCGAACCCACCCGCGGGCTCGCCCGTCTCCGAGGTGACGATGGTCTTGATGACGGAGAGCGGAAGATGACGCTCCTGCTGAAGCTTGCGGATGAGATTGAGCCGCTTCACATGCTCGCGGCCATAGGCCGCCACATTGCGCTTCGGCCGCACGGGTTCCGGCAGCAGGCCTTCGCGAATGTAGTAGCGGATGGTCTCGCGCCCGATGCCGGTCGCGGCCTCCAGTTCCTTCATCTTCATCTGTCTGGCTTCTTCATGATCCGGTACCGCCCGGGAAGGGCGGGCCTCCCCCCGGGGACGGCTTTTGATCAGTCTAACAGATTCCGCACAAAAATGCGTAGTACGAACTGCCGCTCCCGGAATACCGCAGCCAGGGTCTATCGATGCCGGCCGCGGCCCGCAATCTCGTTCATGAGTTCGACCTGGATCTGCTGAATTTCCATCAGACGCTGCCATTGATGGATGAGCAGGTGGTCGATCTTCTCGTGCAGATGCCTGATCTCGAGTTCGGCCTTGAGATTGATCTTGTAGTCGTTTCGGGCGCGGGCGCGGTCGCGCGCCTCCTGCCGGTTCTGGCTCATCATGATGATGGGCGCCTGGATGGCGGCGAGGCAGGAGAGCACGAGATTGAGCAGGATGAAGGGATAGGGATCGAAGGGCGCGGCAAAGAGACCCACGACATTGAGCGCGATCCAGCCGAAAAGCACCGCGCCGAAGAAGATGATGAAGCTCCAGCTGCCACCGAAATCCGCGATGACATCGGCCAGCCGCTCGCCGAGCGAACGCTTCTCGTCGAAGGCTTCGTCCGCATTGGCCGAGAGGATGTCGTTTTCCTGAATGCTGCGGACGACTTCCTTTTCGAGTTCGTCGAGCTGCCCCTTGTCCGCCTCTATCGCGCGGCGGACATAGAGGTCGCGATAGCGGTTGAGATGCTCGCGGCAGATGCGGTCCTCAGGCGTGAGCGCCGGATGATCGTTGCGGATGAGCGCCAGAATGGGCTCCCGCACGGAGGAAATCGGAACCAGAGGGCCATGGCGCCTGCCCGGCCCGCAAATGATGCAGCTGTGAGCGTGGTTATCGTGAGCGAGCGACATGAGTCCCGTCCTGCCGTTTCCCTTCATGCAAGTATAAGCGAGTGGCAAGAAAAAGGGCGGTGCATCGCTGCACCGCCCTTTCCGTCCGGAGATGCCGGATTTCTCAGAGACGCTCGATGATCGTGACGTTGGCGAGGCCGCCGCCTTCGCACATGGTCTGGAGACCATAGCGCTTGTTCTTGGCCTTGAGCGCGTTGACGAGGGTTGCCATGAGCTTGGTGCCGGACGCGCCGAGCGGATGGCCGAGCGCGATCGCGCCGCCATGCACATTGAGGCGTTCTGGATCGGCGCCGAGATGCTTCGCCCAGGCGACAGGCACCGAAGCGAAGGCTTCGTTCACTTCATAGAGATCGATGTCCTCGATCTTCATGCCGGCCTTCTTCAGCGCCTTTTCGGTGCCGGGGATCGGAGCTTCGAGCATGATGACCGGATCGCCTCCGACGACCGTCATGTGGTGGATGCGGGCGATGGGCTCGACGCCGAGCGCCTTGAGGCCCTTCTCGTTCACGATCATGACGCCGGACGCGCCGTCGCAGATCTGGGACGAGGTGGCGGCCGTGATCGCGCCGCCTTCGGCGAGCAGCTTTACGCCCTTGATGGCTTCCAGCGAGGCGTCGAAGCGGATGCCTTCGTCCACCTTGTGGATTTCCTTCGAGCCGTCCTCAAGCGTGATTTCGAGCGGCACGATTTCGTTGTCGAAGAGACCGGCCTGCGTCGCCTTGATCGCCTTCTGGTGGCTGTTGAAGCCGAACTCGTCGAGCTGGTCCTTGGTGAGGCCGTATTTCTTGGCCATCATCTCGGCGCCGGCGAACTGGCTGAACTGGATGTTCGGGTAGCGCTCTTCCATCTTCGGGCTCTTGTAGATGCCGAAGCCGTTCTTGAAGGGAAGCGCGATCGGCATGCCCATCGGCACACGCGTCATGCTTTCGATGCCCGCCGCGATGACGACATCCATCGCACCCGACATGACGGCCTGCGCGCCGAAATGGAGCGCCTGCTGCGAGGAACCGCACTGACGGTCGACCGAGGTGGCCGGCACGGTTTCCGGCAGGCCGCCCGCGAGCACCGCGTTGCGCGCGACGTTCATGCCCTGCTCGCCCGCCTGGTCGACGCAGCCCACGATCACGTCCTCGATGAGCTTGGGATCGGCACCCGTGCGCTTCACCAGGTCCTCGATCACCTTGCCGCCGAGATCGACGGGGTGCCAGTCCTTCAGTTTGCCGCCCTTGCGGCCGCCCGCGGTACGGGCGGCGGCGACGATATAGGCTTCCGCCATTTTCATCTCTCCTTGGTTTGCTCGCCCGGCCCGGAACCCGGACACACGCGATGACGCTTCCTGATATGTATATACACGGTCGGTCTCGACAACCACGATGCCCGCATATTTGCCGCACATCTTCTACACGAAGCGCACCTTGTCCAGCCGGAAACGCCCTCTTGCATGTGGCGCAAACACTGCTCAAAGTGGAAAGAAAGCCTTACAGCGCAATAACTTGACGGTTTACGTAGCGTCACGGTGGAGCTGGTGGAAAGCTGTCCGAAAGCGCACGGGCGAAAGTCAAAAAAGTTCAGAGCCGTGACCCGGCGGAGGAGGACCCATCCCCATGAGCGACAAGAAAATCGACAATGCCATCGTCGACCCCAAGACCTATGCGCATGTCGACGAGTTCCATGAACTCTTCACACGGCTGCGCAAGGAAGACCCTGTGCGCTGGACGGAACCCGACGAGTACCGGCCCTTCTGGACGGTCTCGAAGCATGCCGACATCATGGAAGTCGAGCGCCAGAACGACAAGTTCCTGAACGATCCCCGCCTGACGCTCCAGACCATTGAGGTCGAGGAGAAGGTGAAGGAGTTCACCGGCGGCCAGTCGAAGCTCATCCGCTCGCTCGTCGACATGGACAATCCCGACCACCGCAACTATCGCGGGTTGACGCAAGCCTGGTTCATGCCGCCGAACCTGAAGGCGATCTCGGCTCGGGTCGATGCGCTGGCCGAGAAATATGTCGACCGGCTGGAGGCGAAGGGCGGCGAATGCGACTTCGTCTCGGACGTCGCGGTCTGGTATCCGCTGCGCGTCATCATGACGGTGCTGGGCGTGCCGGAGGAAGACGAGCCCATCATGCTGAAGCTGACGCAGGAACTCTTCGGTTCGACCGATCCGGAGCTCCGCCGCGAGAACGCCGACTTCAACGTCAACACGGTGACGGACTTCTTCAACTACTTCAACGCGCTGACGGAAGACCGCCGCAAGAATCCAAAGGACGACGTGGCGAGCGTGATCGCGAATGCGACGATCGACGGCCAGCCCATCGGGCACCTGGAAGCCATGTCCTATTATGTGATCGTTGCGACGGCGGGCCACGACACGACGAGCTCGACGGCGGCGGGCGGCCTCCTTGCGCTGATGCAGAACCCGGAACAGTTCGCCAAGCTCAAGGCCGATCCGGACAAATATCTGAACGGCGCCATCGACGAGATGATCCGATGGACGACGCCGGTGAAGCACTTCTTCCGCACCGCCGCCGTCGACTACGAGTTGCGCGGCAAGAAGATCAAGGCGGGCGACAACCTGCTGATGTGCTACTGGTCGGCGAACCGCGACGAGGACGCCTTCGACGATCCCTTCACCTTCAACATCGAACGCTCGCCGAACAAGCACCTCGCCTTCGGCTATGGCGCGCATCTCTGCCTTGGCCAGCACCTGGCCAAGATGGAAATCAAGGCGCTCTACAAAGAGCTTCTCGCGCGGCTCGACCATATCGAGCTCGCGGGCGATCCGGCCTTCGTGGAAGCGAGCTTCGTTTCCGGCCTGAAGCGCTTGCCCGTGCGCTACTCGATGAAGCGCAAGGCAGCCTGAGCGGCACACAGGACGAAAAGACGCGATGCGGAAAAGGCGGCTCGAAGGAGCCGCCTTTTTTCATGACCCCTTCAGACCGGCGCGGGAATGGCGCGGCGATAAAGATGCCATGTCGCATGACCGAAGACGGGCAGCACGACAAGAAGCCCGAGAAAGAACGGCACGGAAGCGGCAAGGATCGAGAGCGTGACGAAGACGCCCCAGCCGAGCATCACGACAGGGCTCTGGAACACAGCCTTCACCGACGTGATCATCGCCGTGACGATGTCGAGCTCGCGCTCGAGCAGCATCGGAATGGAGAAGACCGTGATCGAAAAGAGGACGAGCGCAAGGAAGCCGCCAACGACATGACCGGCGGCAAGAAAGATGAGGCCGGACTGCGTGGTGAAGACCACGGTCAGGAATTGCTCGAAAGAGGCGAAGGAAACGAGACCGAGACAGAGCGCGATCAGCAGGCGGACCTGATACATCCAGACCCAGAAGACGAAGAGCATGACGAAGGCCATCCACGAGACTTCGCGGCGGCGCTGCGCCCAGATGACGGCGGCGACATCGCGGAAGGCGGGGCGCTCCCCTTCCGCGAGGCGGCGGCTCACCTCATAAAGACCGACCGCGGCGAAGGGGCCGACAAGCGGAAAGCCGATGGCGAAAGGATAGATGAGCCAGGGCATGTCCCAGACGGTGAGCGAGGCGACGATGACGATACCGATGACGGCGATGAAGCCGCCTGTCGCGAGACCGAAAAGCGGCGCGCGAAGGAAATCGCGCCATCCCGCCTTCAGCGCGGCGAAAAGATCGCCGAAGGTCATGGTGTGGATAGGTTGACCGGCCGCGCCCGGCGCCGGACTATCCGTGGAAAGACCCTGCATCTTCTTCCCTCCCCCTCGCATCGAAGCCGATACGAGAGGGATTATGAGCGCAAGAACGCCGTGCCGCCTAGCGGTTTCATGCCGCGGCGGCAGGAGCCCCCGCGACACCGCTTGCGAGATAGCCGGCCCAGGCGGCGGTGAGGACCGCCGCCTCTCCAATGCCGAAGACATAGCGGTCCGGCCGGACGAGAACGGCAGGCGCATCGCCGAGAAGCATCGCGAGATGCCCTTGCGGGTCGGGCAGATCGCGGCAGAGCACTGCGAAGCCGCCCGCATCGGCGAAGGCGCGGGAAGCATCGCTCTCCTCGCGGACGATCAGGATCGGCGCATAGCCCGCAACATCGTCGAGACGGGCCGCCCCATGCCCGGGATCGGGGAAGACCGCCCCGCCGCCCGCAAGGATGCCGGTCGCGATGCCCTGCAGCGTCACCATGCCGTTCATCCGGGCGTCTTCCGGCTGGGCGAGCATGCCTTCGTCGCGCAGACGCGCTTCTTCCGCATCCCGCGTGCAGACCACCTTGCCCATCGAGACGGCCATTTCCGTGATCATGCGCACATGAGGCTCGCGCTCGGCCTGATAGCTGTCGAGAAGGCTCTCATTCGCGCGGCCGCGCAGGACAGCCTCGATCTTCCAGGCGATATTCGCGGCATCGCGCGTGCCCGAGCAGAGACCCTGCCCCATGAAGGGCGGCATCTGGTGCGCGGCATCGCCCGCGAGAATGACCGGACTTTGACGCCATTTTTTCGCGACGAGCGCATGAAAGCGATAGACGGCGCGGCGCTCGATATCGAGGGAGGCGGCACCCGCGTAAGGAGCGAGCATGGCGGCGATGGCTTCATCGCTCGTCACATCTTCCGGGGTCTCGCCGTCGAGCAGCATGAATTCCCAGCGGTGACGGCCGGGCGCCATCGGCATGGAGGTGACGGGGCGCGCGGGATCGCAATGCTGAAGGCCGACAGTCGAGAGCCGCGTCACGCCGTTCTGCAACACCGTGTCGATGACGAGCCAGGGCTCGTCGAAACCCATATCGTCAAGCGCGATGCCGACGGAGCGGCGCACGAGACTGCTGCCGCCGTCGCAGCCGATAATGAAACGCGCTGCGACTTCGTAAACGCCACTCTCGCCTTCCACTTCCGCGACGATGCCCTCGCCCGCAACCTCATAGCCCTTGAGCGCATGGCCGAGCCGCGTCGAGACCGACGGCATTTCGGCAAGGCGGGCGCGCAGCGCATGTTCGAGCGTCGGCTGGTGGAACATGGAAGAAAAGGGCCAGCCGGTGGGCGCAAGTTCGCCACCCGGCGTGAAACCCATGAGAAGCTCGCCCGCCGCATTGCGAAACTCATAGGCCGATAGCGGCTGGCTTGCCGCCGCCACGGCTTCCGCCCCGCCCGCGAGATGGAGAAGGCGCATCGTCTCGTGATCGAGATGGGCGGCGCGCGGAAGCGGATAGACGTGCCTGTCGCGCTCGATGGCGATGGCGGAAACGCCCATGCGCCCGAGATAGACGCCGAGCGCCGCACCCACGGGCCCAAGCCCGACGATCAGGACTTCCGTTTGCTCGCGCTTCATGATGCGCCTCCCCCCGATTTTTATGCGGCTTCGATGACCGTCTCGGCCTTTTCCGGCACGACGCGATTTTCGATGGCCCCAAGCTTTTCGACCTCGACGCGAACGACGTCGCCTTCCTTGAGGAACTGCATCGGCTTCATCGCCGCGCCGACACCGCCGGACGTGCCGGTGAAAATGACGTCGCCCGGATCCAGCGTGAAGGCCTGGCTCAGATGCGCAATCTGGTCGAAGCAGTTGAAGATGAGGTGCTTCGTGTTCGAGTTCTGGCGGAGCTCGCCATTGACCCAGCACTTGATGTCGAGCGCATGCGGATCGCCGACCTCGTCGGGCGTCACGATCCACGGGCCCGTGGGACCGTGCGTGTCGAAGCTCTTGCCGATCTGCCATGTATTCGTGCGGAGCTGCCAGTCGCGCACGCTGACATCGTTGCCGACGAAATAGCCCGCGATCACTTCATGCGCGCGCTCCTTCGGCACATGCTTGCAGCGCTTGCCGACGACGAAGCACATCTCCGCCTCGTAATCGAGCAGCGAGGAAACGGAAGGAAGCGCGATATCGGCGTAAGGCCCGGTGATGCAGTTGCGCTGCTTGTTGAACCAGACCTGATGCTCGGGCATCGCCTGCCCGGATTCTTCTACATGGTCGCGGTAGTTGAGGCCGATGGCGAGCACCTTGCCGGGGAAGGGAATGGGCGCTTCGAGCGTGACCTTGTCGAGGGGAATGGCGTCTGCCTTTTCGGCCGCCGCGCGCGCCTTCGCCATCGCGGCGTCGCTCGAGATGAGCGCGATCATGTCGCGCGGGAGGTCGGGCGCGGCGGTGGAAAGATCGACGATGCCGCCATCGCGGACGACGCCGATGCGCGCTTCTTTGGTTTTTGGGCCACCCTCGGTAAAGGTTGCGAGTTTCATGCTTCCAGTTCCTTCGTTGAATTCTTGTCAGGAGCCCATGGAGGGCGGCGCTTCCGGTCCCCACTGGTTGCCCATCAGCTTGTCGATGCCGACGACATTGGGCGGTGTTTCATTGTTGAAGAGATCGCCATCGGTCCAGTGTTCGACCGTGTGACCCCAGGGGTCGCGCCAGTAGTCGAAGATCTGGCTGCCGAGAATGTGCCGGCCAACGCCCCATTCATGCCTGCGGCCCGACTTCTCCAGCACCTGGTGACCGGCCATGAGATCGTCGAAATTCGCGACCTCGAAGGCGGCGTGATTGAAGCCGGGCGTGCCCGTGCCGACGGGGAAAAGCGTGTGATGATCGACATGCGTCGCGCCGCGGTCGCAGCGCAGGAAGGCGCCGATGGGCGCGCCGGGCGCGATCTCGATTTCGTCGGAGGTGACGAGGCCGAAGCGTTCCTTGTACCAGGCCTCGCTTTCGCGAAAGTCCTTCACATTGATCACGCAATGGCCGAGGCGCTTCACCTGGGAGGGGCCGGGCTCGACACGAAGGGGCACACCGCGTCGCGGACGGTCGCCTCCGTCATTGTGAACGAGGCGACGCTTGAGCGCGATCGCTTCAGGCAGGGTCTGCCCGGCAACGACATCGACCGGAAAACCGTTCGGATCGGTGAAGCGGACGATCCTGCCGCCGCCCGGCGCATCGCTCTCCTCGACGGGCAGGCCGAATTCCCGGCCGAGCTTTTCGAGGTCGGCAACGCTTTCCGCATAGAAGCCGAGACCAGCGAAGCCAGGCTCTCCAAGCTCCGTCACATGAGCGAAAGGAAGCGGGTCCGTGCCGCGCATGTAGAGCATCTTCTCGCGGCGCTCCGCGCGATGAAGGCCGAACTCGAGAAGGAATCTTTCCATCTCGTCGAGATCGGGCGCGCGAAAGCGCACATAGGCAATATCCGTGACCTTGATCATGTCTTTTCCTCCCTGAACCGCCTCGCGCGGCTTCTCACAGGAAACTGAAACCTGTCGCATCGAAGGGACGGGACAGGATGTCCTGCACGTCCGCCTCCGCCACGCCGAGACCGCGCAACAGCATCAACGCGATGTCATGCGCATAACCTTCGCCGCGCAGGATTTCCGTGCCCGCGCCCGTATCGAGGAGATGCCGCATGGCGGCTGTCGCGAAGCCGACAATGAAATGCAGCGCCACCTGTTCGTCCGGCACATGGATGCGACCCTGTGCGATGCCTGCGCGAATGTCGTCGAGCAAGGGCAGGTTGCCGGTGCTGCCGACGGCGAGACCGCCGTCATAGAGACGCGAGAGCATGGCCGCCTTGTCGGGGTTGCTGACGACATTGGCCATGAAGAGGCGAACACCGCGCGCGATGCGCTCCGCCGGATCGCCGATACCCTCGTTGAGCCGCGTGACCGCAGCATCGAGATCGTGGCGGATGGCGGCGCCGACCGCCCGTGCGATCTCCGACCGGTCCGTGAAGTAGTTGTAGAAGGTGCCCTTCGCGACGCCCGCGACATTGACGATCTCGTCGATCGTCGTCGCATCGACGCCCTGCCGCGCGAAAAGCTTGAGCGACGCCTCGACGAGAATGGCCCGCATCCGCTCCCGGCGCAGCGATCCGGCATCGTCCTGCTTCGCGGCAACGGCGTTCTGGCTGGCCATGTTTCTCTCCCCGAGGCGTTTCGCCAATTGTGACTAAATGGTCAAATAATGACTATATAGTCAACTAGACGGGCAGTCAGTTTCCGTCCTCTCCGCGCAATGCAAGGAAAGTCATTTGGGATCAGGGAGATACAGAAATTGACCGCTGGTCAGACCGTCGGGAACATCTTCGAGCGCATGGGGCACCCCTCATGGAGGAGACCGCGAAAGAGGAGATCGAGTTCGAGATCGATCAAACCTTCGGGATCGGTCCAGGGGAACTCGTTATGGGTGATCATGAGGGAAACGATCCCGTGACCGCCCGCCCAGATCGCCTCTGCGAGGAGATCCGTGTCGCCGTGGCGTGTCATGCCCCTGTTCACCGCCTCGCGCACGGCGCCATCCAGAACGCCGAAGGCGAGCGATCCCTTTGACGGCCGGGCTTTCGCCTCCTCCGTCCGGGGAACGGCCATGCCGGCGCGGACGAGCCCCGACATCGGCGTCATGAAGACGAGACGATAGGCCTCCGGATGCGAGAGACCGTAGTCGATATAGGCGCGCATCGCCCGGCGCAGCCTCTCGAGCGGTTGCGCCTCGCTCTCGATCGCGCGTGAAAGCGCCTCGAGAAGGTCCGAGAAGAAGTCCTCGATGATGACGAAGAGGATCGCCTCCTTGTTCTCGAAATGCTGATAGATCGCCGCCTGGGTGATGCCGACTTCCTTTGCGATCTTGCGCATGGAGACATGCTCGATCCCCTCGCCCGAGAAGAGCGCCTTGGCGGCGGCCACGATCTGACGGCGGCGCTCCTCGGGGGAAAGACGGCGGCGGGGCGGCCTGCCCGGCATTTCCGCGGGGGCCTTCTCTTTCCTCGCCTGTCGCGGGGCCGATTCCTGGGGCCCCTTTCCCGTTTTTTTCGCCATGAACGCTAATTAACACCGTTCGGGAGGGTTGACCATCATCGGAGGCACGCTAAATAAACACCGTTAGGTAATTAGGGAGGCTGGGAATGGGGTCCTTCTCGCGCATGGTACGCCTTGCCGCGATTTCCGCGGTGGTTTTGTCGCTTGCTGCCTGCGGCGAGGACCCCGGAGAGCCGGAAGCGGAGGCGGCGGCGATCCCCGTGCAGGTGGCGGAGGCCCGCCCCGCGCCGGAAGCCGCTTATGTGACGGCTTTCGGCCTTGTCCGCCCGGACCTCGACGCGATCCTTTCCTTCAAGATTTCGGGCCTCGTGAAATCCATCGCCGTCGATATGGGCGACCGGGTGAAGAAAGGCGATGTACTTGCCGAACTCGACATGCGCGAGATCGGCGCCGATGCCCGCCGCGCGGCAGCCGCCGCAGCCAAGGCGAAGCGCGATGTGGAGAGGCTGAAGCCGCTCTTCGAAAAGGGCTTTGCAAGCAACCAGGCCATGCAGGATGCGGAAACGGCCTATGACCTTGCCGTGGCGGAGCGGCAGCGCGTCGAATTCAACCGTCAGCTATCGACCATCACGGCGCCCGCGGACGGCGTGGTCCTCTCGCGCATGGCCGAGCCCAACGAGATCGTGAGCGCGGGTGCGCCGATACTCACCGTGAGCCAGGGCGGCGGCGGCTTCATCCTGAAATCCGGACTGGCCGACCGCGACGTCGCGCAGATCCGCGTGGGTGCAAAGGCGCATGTGACGCTCGATGCCTTTCCGGATCGGGAAATCGCGGGCACCGTTCGCCGCATTGCCGCGGCAAGCGAGGCGCGCACGGGAACTTTCGAAGTCGAGATCGAACTGGACGGCACGCCGGAGGGAACGGCGAGCGGCTTCATCGGCGAAGCGCGGATCGAGCCCGTTGCCGACAGCAAGCGCGCACGCGTGCTCGCGATACCGGCGACCGCCATTCTGGAAGGACATGGCGCGACGGCCAATGTCTATGTCGTCGATGAGAAGAGCATGACCGTCCGTCCGACACGCATCGAGATATTGCGTGTGGCGGGCGACAACATCATCGTCAGAGGCGGCCTCTCCGAAGGCGACCGCGTGGTGAGCGCGGGCGCGCCCTATCTCCGGCCCGGCGCGAAAATCCGCGTGGTCAGCGACCTCAAGGCGGCCCGCGCCGCCACGGCGCCGGAGATTGCCCAGCCATGATCCTGAGCAACATTTCCGGATTTGCCGTCCGCAACTGGCAGTTCACGCTCGTCGTCTTCGCCATGCTGGCGGCGATAGGCTTCAACGCCTTCAACACGATCCCCCGCGCCGAAGACCCGGAACTGAAGGGCCCCTTCGCCGTCATCAATGTGGCGCTTCCCGGCGCCGACCCCGCCGACATCGAAAAACTCGTCATCCGCCCCATCGAGGACGCGGTGAACAGGCTCGACGATCTGAAGGAACTGGAAAGCCGCGCCGAAGACGGGCTTGCCGTCATCACGGTCGAGTTCGACTGGTCGACCGACCCCGACAAGAAATACGATGACGTCGTGCGCGAGATAAATGCGCTGCGCCCATCGCTTCCCTCCGGCATTCGCCGCCTCGACGTCAACAAGTTCCGAACCTCGCTCACGAATATCGTGCAGATCGCGCTCGTTTCGGAAACGGCGCCGAACCGCGTGCTGGAAGACCTGGCGGACGACCTGACGGACGAGCTCTACCGCGTGCCCGGCGTGCGCGATGCGGAAGTCTGGGCGCTGCCTCAATCGGAAGTGCGCGTGGCGCTCGATTTCGGACGGCTGGCCGCACTTGCCATTCCCGTAACCGCGGTCGCGAACGCGGTGGGGGCCGATTCCACGGAACTCCCCGGCGGTCCCATCCATTCGGGCGCGCGCCGCTTCAACCTCAAGACCGCGGGCGGCTATGACGACCTAGAGGAAATCCGCAACACGGTGGTCGGCAATTACGGCGGCAATATCGTGCGCGTGCGCGACGTGGCCGAATTGTCCTGGGAGACGGAGGAGGCGACCTATCTCGGCTGGTACAATGGCGAGCGCGCCGCCTTCGTCACCGCGAACCAGAAGGAAGGCCAGAACGTCTTCAAGGTGCGCGACGGGATCTTCGAGGTGCTCGACCAGTTCGAGCAGCGTCTGCCGCCGGATATCCGGATGGAACGCGCCTTCGACCAGTCGATTTCCGTCGCGAACAGGCTGAACCGCCTCTACATCGACTTCGCCATCGCCGTCGCGCTTGTCAGCATCACGCTTCTGCCGCTCGGGCTCCGCGCCGCCGGCATCGTGATGGTCTCCATCCCCCTCTCGCTCGCCGTCGGCATCGCAATGCTGAACTTGACCGGCTTTTCGCTGAACCAGCTCTCCATCGCGGGCCTCGTTCTCTCTCTCGGCCTGCTGGTCGACGACTCGATCGTCGTGGTGGAGAATATCGAGCGATATCTGCGCGAGGGAAAGCGCCGCTACGAAGCCGCCATCGCCGCGACATCGCAGATATCGCTCGCGGTCGTCGGCTGCACCGCGGCGCTGATCCTCGCCTTCCTGCCGCTTCTCTTCCTGCCGGAAGGCGCGGGCAAATTCACGCGGTCGCTCCCCGTCGCCGTCCTCTTCACGGTCACCGCATCGCTCGGCATCGCGCTCACGATCATTCCCTTTCTCGCAAGTCGCCTGTTGAGCGACAAGGCGCATCCCGAAGGCAATATCTTCCTGCGTATCGTGATGCGGGGCATCCATACATTCTACCGGCCGATGCTGCATTTCGCGCTGACCTGGCCGCGCGCCACCGTCATCGGCGCCATGGCCGTGTGCTTCGCGAGCTTCGCGCTCATCCCCGTCATCGGCTTCAGCCTCTTCCCGCCCGCCGACAGCCGCCAGTTCGTCGTTCGCATCGAAACGCCGCAGGGCACGAGCCTGGAGGAAACGGAAAAGGCGCTCGCCTATGTGACGGAGAAGCTGCTGGAGCGGCCGGAAATCGAATGGGTGATGGGCAATCTGGGCCGCTCGAATCCGCAGATCTTCTACAACGAGAGCGCACGCGAGCAGCGCGCCAACAAGGCCGAAGCCTTCGTGCAGATGACGGAATTCGACCGTGAGCGTACACCGAAACTTCATGACGAGTTGCGCGCCGAATTCGCCAAATATCCGGGCGCCCAGATCGTGCTTCGCACATTCCAGAACGGCCCGCCGATCGAGGCGCCGATCGCTGTGCGGATATTCGGACCCGATCTCGGCATTCTGAAGGAACTCGCGGCGGAGGTGACGCGGGTCATCGAAGACGTCGAGGGCACGCGCGACGTCGTGAACCCTGTGCGCCTCGACCGGACCGACTACAATCTCGGCATCAACACGGAAAAGGCCGGGCTTCTCGGCGTGACGCCCGGCGAGATCGACCGCACCATCAGGCTCGCGATCGTCGGGGAAACGGTTGGCGCCTTCCGCGAGACAGACGGCGACGAGTTCCCGATCGTCACACGGCTGCCGCTCGACAAACACCACACGGTCGAAGCGCTGGAGAATATCTATGTGCCCGTCGCGAGCGGCGAGGCCATTCCGCTGAACCAGCTTTCGCAGCCCATGCTCGAATCCGCGCCCGCCCGTATCGACCGGTTCGACAGGCAGCGCCTCACGACGGTCACCGCCTATACGCAGACCGGCTACAACACCGAAAAGGTGACGAACGAGGTCTTCCGCCGCCTTGCCGAACTGCCGCTTCCGCCCGGCTATCAATTCGCGGCGGGCGGCGAGATCGAAGCGCGGCAGGCAGGCTTTTCCGGTCTTGGCGATGCGATCCTGATCGCCATTTTCGGCATTATCGGCGTGCTCATTCTGGAGTTCCGCGCCTTCCGCACCACCGCCGTCGTCGCTGGCGTCATACCGCTCGGCATGCTGGGCGGACTTCTCGGCCTTTTCGTTTCGGGCTATTCGCTCTCCTTCACGGCCGTGATCGGTTTCATCGCGCTCATCGGCATCGAGATCAAGAGTTCGATCCTGCTCGTCGATTTCACCAACCAGCTGCGCCGCGAAGGCGTGGAGCTGCGCGAGGCGGTGGAACGCGCCGGCGAAATCCGCTTTCTGCCGGTACTGCTCACCTCGCTGACGGCAATCGGCGGTCTGACGCCGCTAGCGATGCAGGGCTCGGGTCTCTACTCGCCGCTGGCCTTCGTCATCATTGGCGGCCTCGTCTCCTCGACGCTTCTCTCGCGCCTCGTGACGCCGGCCATGTATTACCTGCTGGCGCCGCGCGACCTGGAAGAGAGCGCGGCCGGGACAATGCCGGACGGTGCCGCGCCGCGCGCGGGCAACTGATCCTCCCCGGCCGCAAAGACGAAGCGGACTCCCTCATCCGCAGCGGCCGAAAGAGAAAGGGCGGCGCCTCTTGCGAGGGCCGCCCTTTCGATTTGCCGGAAAAGCCGGACGAGCCCGGCCAGTCCCCTTAGTGGCCGCGCATCACCGCGCGCGCTTCCTCTTCGGAGAGCGGCTCGCGCTTCAGCGGCCAGATATATTCGAATACCGCGACGAGCGCCGGAAGGAGCGTCACCGCACCGATCATGTTCACGAGGAACATGAAGGTGAGGAGCAGACCCATATCCGCCTGGAACTTCAGCGCGGAGAAGGCCCAGGTGCTCACGCCGATGGCAAGCGTGCCGCCGGTGAACATGGTCGCGGAGCCGACATCGTAGAGAGCCTGCAGATAGGCTTCGTGCGGCGTCTTGCCCATGCGCATGTAGCGCTGCATTCGGTTGTACTCGTAGATGCCGTAGTCGACGCCGATACCCACGGCAATGGCAAGCACGGGCAGCGTCGAGATCTTGAGGCCGATACCCGCCGCCGTGAGGAACCAGTCGCCGATGATGGTCGACAGGATCAGCGGAAGCACGCAGCAAAGCGCGCCTCGCCATTCGCGGTAGGTCAGGATCACGAGCGTCATCACAACCGCGTACACATAGAGGAGCATCGGGAGCTCGGACTTGTGCACGATCTCGTTGGTCGCTGCCACGATCGGTACGTTACCCGTACCGATACGCAGGTTCAGACCGTCGTACTTGTTGTTGGCGATGTGGTCCTCAAGCTCCGCCACGACATGCTTGACCGTTCCGGCCTTGGTGTCCTTGACGAAGATCGCGATCGCAGCCGTGGAGCAATCCGTGTTCACGATGCCGGACGAGCTGGAGATGCTCGACGTGGCCTGCGCAAGCGCGGCGGAGTTGCGCGGCAGGTTCTGCCACTTCGGATTTCCTTCCTGCCACATGCTGTTGATCTTGCGGGCAAGCACGGGAAGGCTGATGACCGACTGCACGCCATCCACATTGCGCATGTGCCAGCTGAACTTCTCGAGATAGTGCATCTTGCCGTAGTCGATGCAGACGACGCTGTCCGACTCGACGATAACGGTGAGAACATTCAGGCCGAGCGCGAACTTGTCGGCGATATAGCGGCTGTCCTGATTGTATCGGGCATCCGGCCAGAGTTCGCCCGCACCCGCATGCACGTCGCCGATCTGCTTGTCGCGCGCTTCGTAGAAGCCGACGGCACCGATGACGAAGCAGACGAAGACGAAGGGGAAGGCAAGCCCGGGCTTGGCAAGGGTCGAGAGCGCCGGCCAGAGCTTCGCGCGGGTCTCCATCGCCTTGCGAACCTTCGCGCCATACTCCTGTTCCGGCGGCGCGACATAGGAGACGAGCAGCGGAAGCATGATGAGGTTGGAGACGATCTTGAAGGCGATACCGATCGAGGCCGTAACCGCGAGCTCCTGGATCATGCCGATCGGGATGATGTAGAGCGTCGCGAAGCCCGCCAGCGTCGTCAGCAGGGCGATGAGGCCCGGACGGAGCAGGAAGGTGAAGGTCGCGCGGGCGGCCTTGTTCTTGTCGAGACCGGCGGCCATTTCCGCGCCGACCATGTTGATCTGCTGCACGCCATGGCTGACGCCGATGGCGAAGACGAGGAACGGCACGAGCACGCCGAGCGGGTCGAGGCCGTAACCGAGAATGCGCAGAAGGCCGAACTGCCAGACCACCGAGCAGAGCGAGGCGCCGACAGTCACCGCGGTAAGAACCCACGAACGGCAGTAGAGCCAGAGCATGAAAGCGGTGAGAAGGAAGGCGACCGTGAAGAACTGCACCACCGAGGAGGCGCCGTCCGCGATGTCGCCGGTCAGCTTGGCGAAGCCAACGATCTTTACGTCCGTATCTTCGGAAACATACTTGTCGCGCAGGTCGGTTTCGAGCTTGCGCGCCACTTCGAAGTAGTCGAGGCGCTGCTGCGTTTCCGGATTGAAGTCGAGAAGCTCAGCGCGGATCATCGCGGAGCGGAAATCGACCGACACGAGACGCCCGACAAGGTCGGCGCGCAGCGTGTTCTGCATCACGGTGTCGATGTCCTCGGGCTCGCCTGCGAAATTCGCAGGGATGACGTCGCCCGCTTCCAGACCTTCTTCCGTGACCGCGATGAAGCGCGTGTTGGGCGTCCACAGCGAGGTAACCGTATGGCGCGCCACACCCGGGATATAGAAGAGATCCTGGGTCGCGTCGTTCAGCTTGTAGAGGAAGTCTTTCTGGAAGATGTCGCCCTTCTTGTTCTCGAGGACGACCAGAATGCGGTTACCGCCGCCGAAACTTTCCGAATACTCGAAGAAGGTCTCGATATAGGGGTGGCCGATCGGGAGCATCTTCGTGAAGCCGGCATCCATTTTCAGCTGGGATGCGAACACGCCCATGACCACCGTGAAGCCGAAAAGGGCCAGCAGGATGATGGCGCGCAGACCGAACACGAAATTTTCAATACGCTGCAAAATAACCTCCCCTTGGGATCGCACTCTTTTGCAGGAGAGTGCATCGAAGGCTTGTCTATGGACGCTGGAGCTTCAGCTCTTCTTTTTCGCTCAATTTTTTGCACTGGCGGAACGGACATCGCGGTCTCGTTTTCCGACTGTGCCGGCGACCCCGAGGCTTGCGCCACACTCGCCGCTATTGTTCTTCTCGCCAGACCGCGAAAGGCCGGAACCAACGCATCCGCCGAAGCCGGTTTTCTCCGGCGGGGCGGAAATAGCGTCTTTTCGAAGAATTCGCAATCTGAACGCCCTTTCGGGCGGGCTTTCAATTATCACGACATGCCGGTTTGGCACAGCTTAATTGTCCGCCAAAAAGATGAAGAAAGGCATGTGTGGCGGGCGAAACATTGAATCTGCATCTATTGCGCGCATGATGCTCGGTAGCCGCGCCGGAGCGGGCAGCATTACTTTTGGTTAATGTGGCTCGATACTCCGTATTCGTATTCGCGCTGCGTTGACTTGCCTCAAGCAAGCGCACCGCGATCGGGTTTATAAATGTCCGGTCAACAAAGAGGATTCCATGCCCCCCATTCTCGAGCGGCTGACTGCGGGACGGAACGCATTTCTTCTAGGCACTGCGGCCATCGTTCTTGCAGTGCTCGGTCTTTATTACTGGTTCTGTGTTCTGGGCTCCGGATTGCCGGAAGGCATCTCCGCGTCGAACGGTCGCATCGAGGCCGAACAGGTCGATGTCGCCACGAAATATGCGGGCCGTGTGGAAGAGGTCCGCGTCGACGAGGGGGACTTCGTAACCGCCGGGCAGATCCTGGCCTGGATGGACGATGCCCAGGTAAAGGCGGAGATTGCTGCGGCGACAGCCGATGTCCGCCGGGCAGAGGAGCAGAAGGCCCAGGCGGAGGCGGGGATCGCCCAGCGCGAGGCCGAACTGGACCTTGCACGCCGCGAGTTGAGCCGCGCCGAAAAACTGAGCAGAAACGGCCATATCCCGACCGAAGTGCTGGACCAGCGACGGGCGCAGGCGCGCACGGCGGAGGCCGGATTACGCACCGCGACCGCGAACCGCGCCGCCGCGGAAGCCGCGATCGCAGCGGCGCGCGCGAACCTCGCACGCCTTCGGGACATGCTGGACGACACCGTCCTCAAGGCCCCGCGCTCCGGCCGCGTCCAGTACCGACTGGCCGAACCCGGCGAAGTGCTGGCTGCGGGAGGCCGCGTGCTGACCCTGCTCGACCTCTCCGATGTCTATATGACGATCTTCCTGCCCGCCGCCGAGGCCGGCCGTCTCGCCATCGGCGACGAGGCCCGCCTCGTGATCGATCCCATCCCCGATTACGTGATTCCCGCCCGTGTGAGCTTCGTGGCCAGCGATGCGCAGTTCACGCCCAAGGCGGTCGAAACCCGCGAGGAACGGGAGAACCTGATGTTCCGCGTGAAACTCAGCGTCGATCCGGAACTTCTTGCCCGCGTGGAAGCGCGCGTGAAAACGGGCGTTCGAGGCATGGGTTATGTCCGCACGCTTGCAGGCACCGAATGGCCGGAGGAGCTTGCCGTGAAGCTGCCGCCGATCGCCCAGCCCCGCGACGGCGCGCCACGAGAGGGTGAAACGGGCGAGGCAAGCGGCACGGCCGAATGAGCGGCGGCACGAACAACAGGGACTCCAGGGCCGCCGCAAGACTGCGCGGCCTCACGCATCGCTATGGCGAGACCTTTGCTCTCGATGACGTGACGCTCGACATACCCGCCGGCTGCATGGCCGGGCTGATCGGGCCGGACGGCGTCGGCAAGTCGACGCTGCTCGCGATCCTTGCCGGCGTGAGGCGTATCCAGTCGGGCGAAGTCACGGTACTCGACGGCGACATGAAGGCGCCCGCTCACCGGAGCCTCTGCCATACGCGCATCGCCTATATGCCCCAGGGCCTCGGCAAGAACCTCTATCCGACGTTGAGCGTCGAAGAGAACCTCGATTTCTTCGGACGGCTTTTCGGCCTCAGCGCCGCAGAGCGCCGGGAACGCATCGAGGAATTGCTGACGGCGACGGGACTTGCGCCCTTTCCCGATCGCGCCGTGGGCGCCTTGTCAGGCGGCATGAAACAGAAGCTCGGCCTCTGCTGCGCTCTCATCCATGACCCGGACCTGCTGATCCTCGACGAGCCGACGACCGGCGTCGACCCTCTGTCGCGGCGGCAATTCTGGGAACTCATCGACACGATCCGCGCCCGCCGCCCGCATATGAGCGTGCTCGTGGCCACCGCCTATATGGAGGAGGCGGAACGCTTCGACTGGCTGGCTGCAATGGATGACGGCCGGGTGCTTGCCACGGGAGCGCCGGCGGATATTCGCGAGACGGCAGGAAAGGAAACGCTCGAAGCCGCCTTCATCGGGCTGCTGCCGGAGGAAAAGCGAGCACGCCACAAGCCGGTGCACGTACCGCCCCGCATGTCGCATGACGGCGAGCCCGCGATCGAGGCGACCGACCTGACCCGCCGCTTCGGCGACTTCGTTGCGGTCGACCGGGTGAACTTCCGCATCGAACGCGGCGAGATCTTCGGCTTTCTGGGCTCGAACGGCTGCGGCAAGACGACGACGATGAAGATGCTGACTGGCCTTCTGCCGGTGAGCGAAGGCACCGCCCGGCTTTTCGGCAAGGAACTCAACGCACGGGATATGACGACGAGGCGGCGCGTCGGCTACATGTCGCAGAGCTTTTCTCTCTATGAGGAACTGACGGTTCGCCAGAACCTGGAACTGCATGCGGAACTCTTTCACATCCCGAAAGAGACGCGCGAAGACCGCGTGCGGGAAATGCTGAAAAGCTTCGACCTGGAAGAAGTGGAAACCGCCCGGCCGGACGGGCTTCCTCTCGGTATTCGCCAGAGGCTTCAGCTCGCGGTCGCCGTCATTCACGATCCGGAAATCCTCATCCTCGACGAGCCGACATCCGGCGTCGACCCGATCGCGCGAGACCAGTTCTGGCAGTATCTGATCGACCTGTCGCGCGAACAGGGCGTGACGATCTTCATTTCCACGCACTTCATGAACGAGGCGGAACGCTGCGACCGGATATCCCTCATGCATGCGGGACGCGTACTCGCCGTGGGTGAGCCGCGCGTATTGTCGCAAGAGCGCGGCGAGACGACGCTTGAGGCAGCCTTTGTCGATTATCTGCGTGAGGCGGCGGACCTGCCGGAATTCGGCGCGGACGCGCAAGCGCAGACGGACGAGCTGCCCCCGCCCGTCACGGAAACGGAAGCCGGACATCGGCGCTTCTTCAGCAAACGCCGCCTCTGGGCCTATACGAGGCGCGAAGCGATGGAACTTCTGCGCGATCCGGTTCGCCTGTCCTTCGCTCTTGTCGGACCGATCATTCTTCTCATCACGCTCGGCTACGGCATCTCATTCGATGTCGAGAACATTCCATACGCGGTCTTCGATCAGGACCGCTCGCTCGAAAGCCGCACACTGCTGCGCGAGTTCGAAGGCTCGCGTTATTTCGAGGAACGCGCCGAAATCGGGAGCGCCGCGGAGAGATACCGGCGCCTGCAGAGCGGCGATATCACACTGGCAATCGAGATACCGGAAGGCTATGGCCGCGACCTGCTTTCGGGCCACAGTCCCGAGATCTCGCTCCTTGTCGCGGGTTCGAACCCCTTTCGCGCGGAAACCGCGCTCGGCTATGGCGAGGCGATCATCGCGCGATATGCCGAGGAACAACGGCGCCTCCAGCCCATGCCTATGGCGGAGGCCGCCTTCCATGTCGAGACACGCTTTCTTTTCAACCAGGCTTTCAAGAGCGTCTTCGCAATCGTGCCCGGCGCCTACATGCTGCTGATGATGCTCATTCCCGCGATCATGACGGCGGTGGGCGTCGTGCGCGAGAAGGAGATGGGTTCGATCGCGAATTTCCGGGCAACCCCGGTAACGCGGCTCGAGTTCCTTCTTGGAAAGCAATTGCCCTATGTGGCTCTTGCCTTTGCGAGCTTCCTCTCGCTTCTTCTGATGGGTTTGTTTCTCTTCCGGGTTCCCGTCGAGGGGTCCCTCTCTGCACTGATAGCGGGCGCCGCGCTCTATGTCGGCGCCTCGACCGCCTTCGGCCTGCTCATCTCGTCTTTCGTGAGAAGCCAGATCGCCGCCCTCTTCGCGACAGCCATCGTGGCCATGACACCGACGGTGAATTTTTCCGGCATGCTGACGCCTGTCTCGACGCTGGAAGGGGCCTCCCGTCACATGGGAAAGCTCTTTCCTTCTTCATGGTTTCAGGAGATCAGTTCGGGCGCCGTCACCAAGGGGTTGGGCTTTTCCGACCTCTGGCAGGCGCATATCGCGCTCGCGCTCTTCTGCATTGTGTTCCTCGCGGCGGCCCGCGTCGCCCTTCGCAAGCAGGAGAAGTGACGTGGCGGGCGGCGGCCTTTCATCCTTGCGGCGAAGCCTGCTCAATATCTTCCGGCTGGGCGTGAAGGAACTTCGCTCGCTGCGCTCCGATCCCGTTCTCGTCTTCCTGATCGTCTATGCCTTCTCATTCGGCATCTATGAGGTCGCCACCGGGGTGAAGTTCGAAGTCTCGAATGCATCCGTCGCGATCATCGACGAGGACCGCTCGCCGCTCTCGCGGCAGATCGCGGCCGCGCTTCTGCCGCCCTACTTCCAGAAAGCGGAAATCATCGGCGCGGAGGAGGCGTCCGAGGCGCTCGACTCCGGGCGCTATGTCTTCATCCTCGATATTCCGCCGCATTTCGAGCGCGATCTCCTGTCCGGGAAATCCCCCACATTGCAACTCAATGTGGATGCAACGGCGATGTCGATGGCGGGGACGGGAGCAACCTACATACAGACCATCGTCACCGGTGAGGTGACACGCGCATTGCGCACGAGCGGCAAGGCGACGAGGCAGGAAGCCGAACTCGTGGCGCGCGCGCTTTTCAACCCCAATCTCGATTCCGTTCCCTTCACCTCGGTGATGGAAGTCATAAACAACATCACGCTGCTTTCCGTGATACTCGCGGGCGCGGCGCTCATCCGGGAACGCGAACACGGAACCCTGGAGCATCTTCTCGTCATGCCCGTGACGGCAATCGAGATCATGTCGTCGAAACTCTGGGCGAACGGTCTCGTCATCGTGTTCGCGGCAACCCTCTCCCTGATCCTCGTCGTTCAGGGAATTCTGGGCGTCCGGACCTCGGGGTCGCTCGCGCTCTTCATCGCGGGTGCGCTGCTCTATCAGTTCTCGGTGACGGCGCTCGGCATCCTGCTTGCGACATTCACCAATTCGATGGCGCAATATGGCCTTCTCGTGATGCCGGTTCTCATTCTCATGCAACTCCTGTCCGGTTCATCGACGCCGCTCGAGAGCATGCCGGTCTGGCTGCAGAACACGATGCAGGTTTCGCCTTCCACGCATTTCGTCGCTTTCTCGCAGGCGATTCTCTATCGCGGCGCGGGATTCGCGATCGTCTGGCCTCAACTCGCCGTTATGGCGGCAATCGGCGCGGCTTTCTTTTTCATCGCGCTGGGACGCTTCAGGCGAGCAATCCTGCGGGGTTGAGCAAGCTCACGGCCAATTTTCGGATGTGACATTTTGCAGCGCGGCAAGCTGGCTGATTCTCGTTTATCCGCACAAGTGATATGGTTTTGGGGTTGGGAGCGGTAGGGGCCGACAGATTGATCGAGGGGTTCGGCCCCGCGCTATCCGGCATGAAGGCAACGCATAAAAGGATAGCGTGACATGGCGGTTTCAAGCGCGCCGGGCTCGAACCTTCCCGGCACGATGACTTCGGCGGCATGGGCCGTCGCAGGGTCACTCATCGCGGGGGCGGTTCTCTCCATCATCATTGCCGCCAAGGCGGCAGACGCCCCCATGGCGGTGCATGCCTGGCTCTTCGCCTTCGCCTTTCTGGCGGGCGTCATGATGCTGGGCCAGCGCCACATCAACGCCACGCAGGGCCACGCGGCCGACGACGGCACGGGCTATAATGACGGCGTTGTGAAGGCCGGCGCGATCGCGACGCTCTTCTGGGGCGTGGCGGGCTTTCTGGTCGGCGTTGTCATTGCCTTCCAGCTCGCCTTCCCCGTGCTCAATTTCGACACGGATTTCCTGAATTTCGGCCGCCTCCGTCCTTTGCATACCTCGGCGGTGATCTTCGCCTTCGGCGGCAATGCGCTGATCGCGACCTCCTTCTATGTGGTCCAGCGGACCTCACGGGCGCGCCTTGCTGGCGACGTCGCCCCGTGGTTCGTCTTCTGGGGCTACCAGCTCTTCATCGTCGTGGCCGCAACCGGCTACCTGATGGGCGTCACGCAATCCAGGGAATATGCCGAACCCGAATGGTATGCCGATATCTGGCTCACCATCGTGTGGGTCGTCTATCTCCTCGTCTTCCTCGGCACCTTGGCCAAGCGCAAGGAGCCGCATATCTACGTCGCGAACTGGTTCTACCTCGCCTTCATCGTGACCATCGCGATGCTTCATATCGGCAACAACCTCGCGATACCGGAGACGCTCACCTCGTCGAAGAGCTATGCGCTCTTCCCCGGCGTACAGGATGCGCTGATCCAGTGGTGGTACGGACATAACGCGGTGGGCTTCTTCCTGACCGCAGGCTTCCTCGGCATGATGTATTATTTCATCCCGAAGCGCGCCGAACGGCCGGTCTATTCCTACCGCCTCTCCATCGTCCATTTCTGGTCGCTGATCTTCATCTATATCTGGGCAGGCCCGCACCATCTGCACTTCACGGCGCTGCCGGACTGGGCGCAGACGCTCGGCATGACCTTTTCCATCATGCTCTGGATGCCGTCCTGGGGCGGCATGATCAACGGGCTGATGACGCTTTCGGGCGCATGGGACAAGCTCCGCACCGACCCCGTGATCCGCATGCTGGTCGTCTCGGTCGCCTTCTACGGCATGTCGACCTTCGAAGGCCCGGTGATGTCGGTGAAGGCGGTGAACTCGCTGTCGCACTATACGGACTGGACCATCGGCCATGTGCATTCCGGCGCGCTTGGCTGGGTCGGCTTCGTCTCCTTCGGCGCTGTCTACTGCCTCGTTCCCTGGCTCTGGAAGCGCGAGCGCCTTTACTCGCTCGCCCTGGTGAGCTGGCACTTCTGGATCGCCACCATCGGCATCGTTCTCTACATCACCTCGATGTGGGTGTCGGGCATCCTGCAGGGTCTGATGTGGCGCGCCTATGACGCGCAGGGCTTCCTCGAATACTCCTTCGCGGAAACCGTCGAGGCGATGCACCCCTTCTATGTCATCCGCGCGCTTGGCGGCGTTCTCTTCCTCGCTGGCGCCCTGATCATGGCCTACAACTGCTGGATGACCATCAAGGGACGCGTCCGCGAGAGCGAACCCCTGCCCGCCCCTGCGCCCGCCGCCGCCCCGGCCGGTGCGATGCCGCAACCCGCCGAGTGAGGAGCAAAGGTCATGGCAAAGAAGTTCACGCATGAAAAGATCGAGAAGAACTCGATCCTGCTCCTCGTCCTGACGCTGATCGTGGTCGCCATAGGCGGCCTGGTCGAAATCGTTCCCACCTTCCTCATCAAGAGCACGATCGAGGACGTGAAGGGCGTGCGTCCCTACAGCCCGCTCGAACTCGCGGGCCGCAACATCTACATCCGCGAAGGTTGCTACACCTGCCACAGCCAGATGATCCGTTCGCTCCGCTCCGAAGTGGAACGCTACGGCCATTACTCGCTGGCGGCGGAAAGCAAATACGACCACCCCTTCCAGTGGGGGTCGAAGCGCACGGGACCCGATCTTGCGCGCGTCGGCGGCAAGTATTCCGACGAGTGGCACCGCCTTCACATGGAAGACCCGCGTTCGGTCGTGCCTGAATCGGTCATGCCGGGCTATCCCTTCCTCGCGAAGACCCCGCTCGATTACCGCTTCGCAGCAGATGGTTTGAAGGCGCTTGCCGTAGCGGGTGTTCCCTATACGGCCGAGAACTTCGAGAACGCGAAGGCCGATCTCGAGGCGCAGGCGACCCCCGATGCCGATACGGAGGGGCTGATGGCTCGCTATCCGAAGGCAGTCGCCCGCGACTTCGACGGAAACCCCGCGATGATCTCGGAACTCGATGCCCTGGTCGCCTATCTGCAGATGCTTGGCACACTCGTGGACTTCAACGCCTACGAGAACGCCGACTTCAAGCAATAGGAGTACGCCTTGGACAGCGAGACGACCTATTCAGTGGTCAGAACATGGTTCGGGACGGGCGGTCTCATCCTCCTGGTGGTGATGTTCGCCGCCGTGGTGGCCTATGCCCTCTGGCCGTCGAACAAGAAGAAATTCGACCGTATGGCGAAGCTGCCTCTTGAGGACAAGGAACCCGGAGACAGCGAGAAGAAGGACAAGGAGCCCGGACAATGAGCGAGAAGCACAAGGACGAGGTGACCGGCGTCGAGACCACCGGCCACAGCTGGGACGGGATCCGCGAGCTGAACAATCCGCTGCCCAAGTGGTGGATCTATACTTTCTACGCGTCGATCATCTGGTCCCTGGCCTATTGGGTCGTGATGCCCGCCTGGCCTTATCTCACCGGTAGCGGCTGGACCTACACCAAGGGCGTCATCGGTTATGAACAGCGCGATGTCGTGACGAACGAACTCGCCGCTGTCGCGGAAGGCCGCGCCGGGGCGATGGAGCGGATCGCCTCCACCCCGCTTGAGGAGATCGCGAACGATCCCGCCCTCATGGAAGTGGCGCTGGGCGCCGGCAAGGCCGCCTTCGGCGACAACTGCGCGCCCTGCCACGGCTCGGGCGCCCAGGGATCGAAGGGCTTTCCCAATCTCAACGACGACGACTGGATCTGGGGCGGCACGCTCGACGACATCCACACGACGCTTGCCCACGGCATCCGTTGGGACGGCGACGACGAGACCCGCAACAACATCATGATGGCCTATGGCCGGGACGGCATCCTCAACCGCACCGAAATCAACGACGTTGCGGAATATGTCCTGTCGCTTTCCGGTCGCGCCGGAAACCAGGAGGCCGCCGCGCGCGGCGCCGAAGTCTTCGCAAGCCAATGTGTCGCCTGTCACGGAGACGGCGGCACGGGCAATCAGGAACTCGGTGCGCCGAACCTGACCGACGCCATCTGGCTCTATGGTGGCGAGAAGGCCTCCATCGTCGAAACCGTGTCAAACGGACGCAGCGGCGTCATGCCGGCTTGGGGCGGACGCCTCGATGAGGGCACGATCAACGCGCTGACGCTCTTCGTATATTCCCTGGGCGGTGGCGAGAAGTAACCGCCGGACGATAGGGCGGAACGCTTCCGGGCGTTCCGCCTGCGGGGACCGGATCCTCGAGTAAACCGATGACAGATACCGCTACCACCCTCGAAAGTCTTGCCGCCGAGGCCGCGGCCAATGCGGGCACCAATCCGCATGGCCATGAGGGTGAAAGCTATACAGCCGTCAATTCGGAGAAGAACCGGTCGCTCTATGCGAGCCGCGTGAAGGTCTATCCGAAGCTGGTTCATGGCACCTTCCGCCGCCTGAAATGGCTGGTGATGGCGGTGACCCTCGCGATCTACTACATCACGCCCTGGCTGCGCTGGGACAGGGGCCCCTCACTTCCCGATCAGGCCGTGCTGCTCGATTTTCCGGCGCGCCGCTTTTATTTCTTTTTTCTCGAGATCTGGCCGCAGGAATTTTACTACATCACCGGCCTCCTCATTCTCGCGGCGCTCGGCCTCTTCCTCGTGACAAGCGTCGCCGGCCGCGTATGGTGCGGCTATACCTGTCCGCAAACGGTCTGGACCGATCTCTTCATCCATGTGGAGCGCTTCTTCGAAGGCGACCGCGCGAAGCGTATCCGCCTCGACAAATCGCCGATGAGCGTCGGGAAGCTGGCCCGCAAGACGGGCAAGCATCTCACCTGGATCCTGATCGCGCTCGCGACCGGCGGTGCCTGGGTCTTCTATTTCGCGGATGCGCCGACACTTGCCGGACAACTCGTCAGCTTCGAGGCGCCTGCGGCGGCCTATCTGTTCATCGCCCTCTTCGCTTTCACGACCTACCTCCTCGGTGGCATCGCGCGCGAGCAGGTCTGCATCTATATGTGCCCCTGGCCGCGCATCCAGGGTGCGATGTTCGACGAGGATTCGCTCCTTGTCAGCTACAAGGAAGATCGCGGCGAGAAGCGCGGGCCCCACAAGAAGGGCACGAGCTGGGAAGGCCGCGGCGACTGCATCGATTGCGGGCAATGCGTCGCTGCCTGTCCAATGGGTATCGACATCCGCGACGGCATGCAGCTCGAATGCATCCAGTGCGCGCTTTGCATCGATGCCTGCAACGAGATCATGGACAAGGTCGAGCGCCCGAGGGGCCTCATCGCCTATGACACGTTCCGCAATCAGGAGCGCCGCCGCGCAGGCGAAGCGCCACGACTGAACCTCGTGCGGCCGCGCACGATCCTCTATTCGAGTGTGCTGGCGCTGGTCGCCGCGATCATGCTCGTCGCGCTTTCCAACCGTTCGACGCTGGACGTCAGCGTGCTCGCGGACCGCAACCCGCTCTTCGTGCGCCTGTCGGACGGATCGATCCGCAACGGCTATCAGGTAAAGATCGTCAACAAGGAGCATTCGGAGCGCACCTATCGGGTCTCGATCGAGGGGCTCGACGGCGCTATCCTGACCCGTGCCGTCCTTGCGGGCGAGGCAAATGAAATGGTCGTCGTTGAGGCTGACAAGCTCGAAAATGTCCGCTTCTTCGTCAGCCTGCCCGCCGAGCGCGCGCAAGCGCTGAACGGAGGCGAGGCCGATTTCGACTTCATCGTCACCGACCTTGCGGACGGCAAGACCGCCACGAAGGAAACCACTTTCCGGGGACCGGCCGAATGAGCATCGAAAACTCCGACTTCCGGCCCTCGACCCGTTTCGGCAAGATCACCGGGCGGCATGCATTGGCCGGCTTCATTCTTTTCTTCGCCATCGTCTTCGGCGTGAACGGATTGATGGTCTATCGCGCCCTCTCGACCTTCGATGGGGTGGAAGTGGAAGGCGCCTATCAGAAGGGGCGTGCCTATAACGACGTTCTCGCACGGATGGAGGCACAGCGAAGCCTCGGCTGGACATCAAGCATCGAGACAGACCAGGTCACGGGGGCCGGGCACGAGACCGCTCTTCGCGTGACTTTCGCCGATGCGACGGGCGCGCCCGTCCGCGGCCTCTCCGTTCAGGGCACCTTCTGGCGGCCCGTCGTTGCCGGAGAGGATCGCCGGATGAACCTCACGGAAACGGCGCCCGGTGCCTATGAAGCGGTCTTCGACCTCGAGCATCTGGGCAACTGGCTCATTCGCATAGCGGCTAGCGGAGCGAATGGTGAAACTTTCGTCGAGGAAAAGCGCGTCATCATACGCGACTGAGGAACCGATGACCGAAGCGGGAATCGCCGAAGAGAGGCCCGGCATAGATCCGGACCTTTTCGTGCGGCGTACGGATGACGGGCTCGCCCGGCTCGACCTTGTCGTGGCCGGCATGCATTGCGCGGGATGCCTGCGCAAGGTGGAAGGCGCGCTCAAGGGACTCGAAGGCGTCGACTATGCGAGGGCGAACCTGTCGACGAAGCGGGTCGCGGTCCGCTGGGACCCCGCCCGCCTCAAGGCGCGCGCCATCCTTCGCGCGCTGGCCGATACCGGCTTCACCGCCGTGCCCTTCGATCCGAAGCTTCTGGGCACGCTGGATCAGCGCGAAAGCCGCTCTCTTCTGAAAGCACTCGGTGTCGCAGGGTTCGCGGCCGCGAACGTGATGCTCGTTTCGGTATCCGTCTGGTCGGGTCTCGTGACCGACATGGACGAGACGACGAGGAGCTTCTTTCACTGGGTTTCCGCCCTGATCGCGCTTCCAGCCATCGCCTATGCAGGCCAGCCCTTCTTCCGCTCCGCCCTGAAGGCGCTTCGAGCGAAGACGATGAACATGGACGTGCCGATCGCGCTAGCGGTGATCCTCGCGACCGCGATGAGTCTCGTTCAGACCATGGTCAATGCCCGCCATGTCTATTTCGATGCGAGTGTGACGCTTCTTTTCTTCCTCCTGATCGGCCGCTACCTGGATGTGCAGGCGCGTACCAAGGCCTGCTCGGCGGCAGAAAACCTGCTCGGCCTTCGCGCAACCGCGGCGACACTGATCGCCCCGGACGGCGCACACCGGTCCATCGCGGTCGAAAGCCTCGAACCCGGCATGAAGGTTCTCGTCGTCTCTGGCGCGCGCATTCCCGCCGACGGAGAGGTCGTCACCGGCACGAGCGATGTCGACACGAGTCTGGTGACGGGCGAGAGCGTTCCCGAACAAGTGAAGCCCGGAACTTCCGTCTTTGCGGGCACACTCAATCTTGGCGCGCCCCTCATCATCCGCGTGACGAAGCGCGACGACGAATCTCTCCTCGCCGAGATCGTGCGCCTCATGGAAACGGCCGAACAGGGCCGCGCGCGCTATGTACGTATCGCCGACCGCGCGGCGCGGATCTATTCCCCCTCCGTTCACATCATGGCGGCGGCAACCCTTGTGCTCTGGTTTGCACTCGGCGCGCATTGGGAAACCGCGCTCACTTACGCGATCTCCGTGCTTATCATTACCTGCCCCTGCGCACTCGGCCTTGCCGTACCCGTGGTGCAGGTCGTTGCGACCGGACGATTGCTGCGCCAGGGCGTGCTCGTCAAGGCGGCGGACGGACTGGAACGGCTCGCTCAGGCCGATACGATCGTCTTCGACAAGACGGGAACGCTGACACTCGGACGCCCCCGTCTCGTGAACGGCGAGGAGATGTCGGCGGGAGAACTCGCGCTTGGTGCCGGGCTCGCTGCCGCGAGCAGGCATCCGCTTGCGATCGCACTGGCCGCACATGGCGGCGTCTCCCCCCGCCCCATTCTCGACGAAGTGCGCGAGGAACCGGGAATGGGCATGGAAGCGAAGCTGAACGGCAAGACCGTTCGGCTCGGCAATGCCGACTTTGCATGTGGCACGCAAGGCGCCGCGCATGGCGGCTCGGAACTCTGGCTCTGGCAGGAAGGCGAACGGCCCGTCTGCTTCCGTTTCGAGGATACACCACGCCCGGACGCGAGGGAGACGATCGCCGCCCTCAAGGCGCGCGGCTTCGATATCGAGCTTCTGTCGGGCGACCGCGAACCTGCCGTGAGACGGCTTGCCGAGGAACTCGGTATTCGGAAATGGCGCGCCGGTGCACGCCCCGCGGACAAGATTGCGCGCCTCGAAGAACTGGAGAGCGAAGGCCGAAAGATCGCCATGATCGGCGACGGGCTGAACGATGCCCCTGCACTTCGCGCCGCGCATGTCTCGATATCTCCTGCCGACGCGGCAGATGTGAGCCAGACCGCAGCGGATTTCATCTTTCAGGGAATGCAGCTTGCTCCCGTCGTCGAAGCCGTCGACGTCGCCCGGAAATCCCGCCGTCTCGTCTTCGAGAATTTCGGGCTCGCCCTCGCCTACAACGCTATCGCCGTTCCGCTGGCGGTTGCCGGTTACGTGACGCCGCTCGTCGCGGCCATCGCCATGTCGAGCTCATCGATCACGGTGACGCTGAATTCGCTGCGTCTCAATCTGGCGAACCGCGCAGGGCTGGCGCGCAAGACGCCATGAACATACTCGTCCTTCTGGTGCCCGCCGCCCTCCTGCTCGGCCTTTTGGGTCTCGTCGCCTTTCTCTGGTCGCTGAAGGCCGGGCAGTATGACGATCTCGAAGGCGCGGCCGAGCGCATTCTTTTCGACGAAGAACCCGAAGAAGACCGAAGGAAAGATCCGCCGGAGAAAAGCTAGTCGGTGTCGCCCACCAGCGCCCGTTGCGCATGCCATGTTGCATGGCCGAGCAGCGGAAAGATGATCGCCAGACCGAGAAACCAGGTCGCGATCCCGACGGCGCTGAGCAAGGCGACAATCCATGCCCAGAGCAGCATCGTCCAGAAATTCCGGCGGACGGCGCGAATGCTTGCATTGACGGCGGTAACGGCATCCATATCGCGCGCGATCAGCAGAGGGACGGAAATCGCGGAAATCGTGAAGACGGCAAAGGCAATCGCACCACCGGCCAGCGTACCGATCACGAGCATCGCAAGTCCGCGCGGCGTCAGCAGCAGCATCGGCGCAAACTCCGAAAGCGGCGGAATACCGATCGGGCCGAAGAAGAGGGCGAACAACCAGCCTGCGACCTGCAGCCAGATCAGCATGGCCCCGGCAAGCATCGCACCGACGAGCGCGAGCTGGGAAATATTGCGGCTTGAGGCGAAGGCGACGTCGGAAAGCTGCACAGGAAGCCCCGCCTCGAGACGGCGGCTTGCCTCATAAAGGCCGACGGCAAGCATAGGGCCGACCAGCAGAAAACCCGCCGCCATGACGGGCACAAGCGCGCTGAGGCCGGCAAGCATCATCGCAACGACAAGCGAAAGCGAAGCGCAGAGAAAGACAAGCCCATAGGTGAGGCTGATTCCGGGGACCCTGCGCATGTCGGCCCACCCGGCCTCCAACCAGCGCCAGGGCTGATCGGGACGAACGGAACGGATCGCGGGGCCATTGCCTTCCGCAGCCGCCAGTCCCTCATTTCCCTCGGATACGCTCATCGCAGCTCCTCCCAAAGCAAACCATCAGCGTCACCATGCTAGCTCCGGAAACCCCTTCCGTCCATGTGGATTAAGGATTCGGCAAATCTTCCGGCAGCAACCGCTCTCAAACTCGTGAGAGGAAGTGAGAAGCCGTCGCAGAACTTCCGCCCTACATTTCCTCTCATAGAGCCGGCGCCTCTTCCAAGCCGGAAACGGAGATACCAATGAAGATGCGTTTTCTTATCCCGCTCGTCCTTGGCCTGAGTGCGCTTTCCAGCGCCGCGGCAGCCGACACGGGCGAACGATCCCGCACAGCGGCCGCTATTTTCGCCGGCGGTTGCTTCTGGTGCATGGAACCGCCATTCGACAAGACGGAAGGTGTGATCAACACGACATCCGGCTATACGGGCGGCACCAGCGCGAACCCGACATATGAGGAAGTTTCCGCCGGTGGTACCGGCCACGCAGAAGCTGTGAAGATCGTCTACGATCCATCGAAGGTGAGCTACGCGGAACTGCTTCACATCTTCTGGCGCAATGTCGATCCGCTTCGCAAGGATGCCCAGTTCTGCGACACGGGCAGCCAGTACCGCTCGGCCATCTTCCCGCTCGACGAGGAGCAGAAAAGGCTCGCGGAAGAATCGAAGCGCGAACTCGAGGATTCAGGGCGCTTCTCTCAACCCATCGTGACCGAGATCGCCGAAGCGGGTCCTTTCTTTCCTGCGGAATCCTATCACCAGGACTACTACATGAAGAATCCGAACCGATACACCTTCTACCGCTGGAGCTGCGGGCGCGATGCGCGCCTCGAACAGATCTGGGGCGACGAAGCAGGCGGACATTGAGGAGGATGTCATGATGTCACGACGCATATTCATGGGCGGAACCGCCATTGCGGCGCTGCTCACAACGGTGGGGCTGTCGCTGCGCGGCGGCAAGGCCGGTGCCGCCGAGGGCGGCAGCTTCGAAGTGACCAAGACGGAAGCCGAGTGGAAAGCGCTCCTGACGCCCGAGCAATATTACGTGCTGCGCGAGCATGGCACCGAGAGAGCAGGCTCCAGTCCCCTCGACAAGGAAAAGCGTCAGGGAACCTATCGCTGCGCCGGTTGCGACCTCGCGCTCTTTTCCTCGACGACGAAATATGAAAGCGGCACAGGCTGGCCGAGTTTCTACGCGCCGCTCGACAATGCGATCGGAACCTCCGAAGACCGGAGCTTCTTCATGGTGCGGACCGAAGTGCATTGCAGGCGCTGCGGCGGCCATCTCGGTCATGTCTTCGACGACGGCCCGCCGCCGACCGGCAAGCGCTATTGCATGAACGGGGTGGCGCTGAACTTCGAGCCTTCCGGCCCGGCCTGACGCAGAAGCCCCAAACGCGTGTGAGCGGAATTGAATGCTCTGCCCGGCATGGGCCGCGATGAATTGTGGAACTGTGCGCCGGTCCCTTGGTTGTCCTCCTGTAGACAGAGACAACGGACAGGAGGACCGGCATGAAAAGCCGACTAACCGGAAAACTCTATACGTCGACGGCGATCTGCGCAGCGCTCGCCCTCAGCCTTTCTCTGGGCGCGCAGCAGACCATGGCCGCAGGCAGCGAGACGAACGCCCAAGCTCAGGCTCCGGCCGCGCAGGGCAGCATCGAAACGACAGGTTCCATCTCCGCCGCGGACCATGCCGAGGCCGGCAAGGAAGCGCGGGATCTGATCGACGAAAGCTTGGCAAGCGTGCGCCAGATGCAGCAGGACGAAGGCTTCCGGGAAGTCCTTTCTCAGGCCAAGGGCATCTACATCGTTCCGGAGTATGGCAAGGGTGCCGCGATCATTGGCGGTGAAGGCGGCGCGGGCGTCGTTCTCGTCAAGCAGGACGAAGAGTGGAGCGATCCCGCCTTCTACAATTTCGGCGGCGTGAGCCTCGGCGCACAGGCCGGCGGTGAAGCGGGCGCGATGGCGTTCCTGCTCATGAGCGATGACGCGGTCAACGCTTTCAAGAGCGGAAACAAGATCACGCTCGATGCCGATGCAGGCTTCACGATCGTCAACTGGTCCGGCGATGCGGAAGCGTCCTGGGGCAAAGCCGACGTCGTGACATGGTCCGACACCGAGGGTCTCTTCGGCGGCGCTTCGGTCGGCGTGACCGACATCAACTGGGATGACGATAGCAACATGGCGGTTTACGGCGCCGGGACGGACATGACCGCCATTCTCGAAGGCGAAGCCGAAACGGACGAAGCCGACGAATTGAAGGCGGCCCTTCCGGGCTAAGGCGACGCGAGAGGAAAGAGACGGCGCGCCGGGTTTCAGGATCCGGCGCGCCGCTTTTCCTTCTGGATCGCATCTTCAAGCGCACGAAGAAAGCGCGATCGGTCCTCGCGCGAGAAGGCCGGCCCGCCTCCCTTTGACTGGCCAGTCTCGCGCAGTTCTTTCATCAGGTCGCGCATGGCAAGCGCCATGCCGATACTGTCCGTGGTGAATGGCCGCCCGTCATGCCCAAGGACGGCCGCGCCTCTTTCAAGGGCACGGGAAGCAAGCGGAATATCGCCGGTCACAACGATATCGCCCTGCCCCGCCCGTTCCGCGATCCAGTCATCCGCGGCGTCGGGGCCCTCCGGAACCACGACCTGCCGCACGAGCGGATGACCGGTAGGCCGCATGCCGCTATTGTTGACGATATAGATACCAACCTCATGCCTTTCGGCAACGCGCACCACCTCTTCCTTGACGGGGCAGGCATCGGCATCGACATAGATTTCGGTCATGACACTCCGGTATTCGTGACTGCTTTCGGACGCGACCGATGATAGCTTCCCCATGTGAACGACACTTCCGAAAAATCCTCTCCTCGCGCGCGTGCCGCCATTCTCGGCGGCGGACCTGCGGGACTCATGGCCGCGGAGCGGCTCGCACGTCTCGCCGATGTGCATGTCTTCGATTCCATGCCCTCATTTGGCCGGAAATTCCTTCTGGCCGGCAAAAGCGGTCTCAACATCACGCATGGCGAGCAGCTCGAGGCTTTTCTGGCACGTTTCGGCGAGGCGAGAACTTTCCTGGAGCCCGCTCTCCGCGCTTTTCCGCCGAATGCCATCAGAGACTGGGCGGAAGCACTCGGAATCGAGACCTTCGAGGGAAGTTCGGGCCGCATATTTCCTGTGGCCATGAAGGCGTCGCCTCTTCTACGCGCCTGGCTCACACGGCTTCGGGAGAGTGGCGTCTCCTTCCATGCGAGGCATGAATGGCAGGGCTGGGGAGAGGAAGGCGCGCTGCGCTTCAAGACAGGGGACGGCGAAACCTCCTTTGAGACAGACGTGACGATCCTCGCCCTGGGCGGGGCAAGCTGGCCGCGCCTCGGTGCCAACGGCCTTTGGACGTCTGTCCTTGCAGACCGTGGCATCGAGATTGCAGGCTGGCGCCCGGCGAATTGCGGCTTCGACATACAATGGAGCGAACATCTGCGAGATCGCTTCGCGGGTTCGCCGCTCAAATCGATCTCTCTTTCCTTCTGCGGCCGGACCGTGAAAGGCGACTTCGTCGTCACGAAAACGGGGATCGAGGGAAGCGCCGTCTATGCCTTGTCCGCCGCGCTTCGCGATTCGCTTGAAGACGGAGCGGAGACGGTTCTCATGCTGGACCTTGTCCCGGACCGGTCCCTCTTGCAGCTCACATCTGCTCTCTCGGCGCCGCGCGGGAAAACCTCGCTTGCGAACCATCTCAGAAAGAAGGCCGGAATCGACGGCGTGAAGGCCGCGCTGCTTCGCGAGATAGCCGGGAAAGCCTTGCTGAACGATCCGGCGAAACTTGCCCATGCGATCAAAAACCTGCCTCTGAGGCTGGATCGGCCGCGACCCATTGCCGAAGCAATCAGCGTCGCAGGCGGCATCGCGCTCAGCGAACTCGACGAAAGTTTCATGCTGAAGAAATGCGCAGGCGTTTTCGCCGCCGGTGAGATGCTCGACTGGGAGGCACCTACCGGCGGCTATCTTCTTTCGGCCTGCCTCGCGACCGGCCGGGCCGCGGGCGAGGGCGCAGCCCGTTGGCTCAGGCGTTCTTGACGAGCATGCCGCCATCGACCGGGATGGCCACACCATTGAGATAGGACGAGGCCGGAAGGACAACGCTGAGCGTCACATGCGCAACCTCTTCCGGGAACCCGTATCGCCGCAGAGGCACGCGGCGCTTGGCGAAGATTTCCTTGTGCTCGTCCGGTATCTCCTGCGTGATGCCGGTGCGAATGGGGCCGGGGCAGATGCAGTTCACGGTGACACCTTCGCGTCCGAGTTCGACCGCGAGAGCGCGAGTGAGCCCGATCACGCCATGCTTTGCGGCGACATAGGGGGAGTTGCCCGGTGTCGCCCCGAAACCTTCCGTCGATGCGACGTTGACGATGCGTCCCTCCCCGGATTTCTTGAGCGCAGGCAGGGCTGCGCGCACGAAGCGCATATGTGCGGTGAGCATCACGTCGAGCGCGAGAGACCACGTATCCTCATAACCCGGCTCGCCAATGCCGTGAAAGGTAGCAAGCCCCGCATTGTTCACGAGAATGTCGAGACCTCCGAAACGCTCCTCGACCTCCTTCACGACCCGGAGGATACCTTCACCATCGGCGACATCGAGCGCCCAGCCCGCCGCCTCGCCGCCCGCATCCGCGATCTCTTTCACCACGGCATCGACTCGGTCCTGCCTCAGATCGATGACGGCGACCTTCGCGCCTTCATCGGCGAAGACATGCGCGGTGGCGCGCCCCATGCCGCTCGCCGCGCCGGTGACAAGCGCGACCTTCCCCTTGATCGAGCGGCTGAGTTTCCTGACGGGTTCCATGCGATCTCTCTCCCTCTGGATTTCGTTGGCGCGAGCCTATCGAAACTCCAGATATCAGGCGAGATAGAACAACACCTTCCCCTGCGGCAGGAATAGCGAGAGGGGAAATCGCCATCACTCCAGCGTGAACGCGAGTTTCAGCTTCACCTGATAGTGAGCGACCTTGCCATTCTCGATATGGCCGCGTGTTTCGATCACTTCGAACCATCTCAATTCCCGAAGCGTCTTGCTTGCCTTTTCTATGGCGCCGCCGATTGCCGCCTCGATGCTCTCCGGCGACGAACCCACGACTTCAATGACCCTGTAAACATTATCGGACATGAAATTCCTCCTTTTCCCGACATCTGACCCGCCTCGCTGAAGAAAGGTGGAATTCCGGCAAGTCCCGGCAAGTCCGGTGAACTTGTAAAGGTGGAAATCATGGTCATTCCGGTCAGGCTTTGGCAGACTGTTTTCTTATCTGCGACACGGCACCGGATCACGGGAGGAACCGAATGAACCGCGCCCTGCGCTCCGCGAGCTTTGCCCTGTTGGCGCTTCTAGGCGCCGCGCTACCGGGTCTCGGCCTGTCGCAGGAGGCGGCACGACAGGCGGACAGCACGCAAACGGAGCGAGAAGCTCTCGTGCTCGTATCCACGATCGACGGAGCGATCGGACCCGCTACCGCACGGCAGATTGCGGATGCGATAGAAGCGGCGGGCGCGCGGCAGGCAGACGCCCTGGTTCTCAGGATCGATACCCCCGGCGGCCTCGTCACATCGACGCGCGATATCGTGAGCGACATTCTCGCATCGGATGTGCCTGTCGCAGGCTATGTCTGGCCCGGTGGCAGCCACGCGGCAAGCGCTGGCACCTACATCATCTATGCAACGGGCATCGCCGCCATGGCGCCGGGAACCAATATCGGCGCCGCGACACCGGTGCAGATGAGTGGCGGCATGCCCGGCTCGCCGCAAAAGCAACCCGAAGGCGATACAGGCGGCAAGGAAGGCGAGGGTTCCCCACCCTCGAACGAACAGGCGCTCTCGAACAAGGCGACGAATGACGCGGTCGCGCTGATCGTGAGCCTTGCCGAGACGCACGGTCGAAACGCCGAATGGGCGGAAGCTGCGGTACGCGATGGAGAGAGCATCGGCGCGAAGAAGGCGCTCGATATTGGCGCGGTGGAAATTCTGGCCGCCGATCTCGACGATCTGCTGGCGCAGATGGACGGACGGGAAGTTCTGGCAAACGGACGGCCGGTAAAACTCGAGATCGCGAATGCACGGATCGAACATCTTGAGCCCGGTTTCATGACCGACCTTCTTGCCCTCATCAGCAATCCGAACGTCGCATTCCTGCTGATGATGATCGGCATCTACGGAATCATTTTCGAGCTTTCCAACCCCGGAAGCTTCGGCCCCGGCATTCTTGGCGCAATCTGTCTTCTGCTTGGGCTTTATGCGCTCAACCAGCTGCCCCTCGACTATGCAGGCGCCGCCCTCATCATCTTCGGATTGGTTCTGATGGCGGTGGAAGCCTTCACGCCCACTTTCGGCGTCGCGGGTTTCGGCGGCCTCGTGGCTTTCATTTTCGGTGCGGCCATTCTCGTCGATAGCGACACGCCGGAATTTCAGCTCAGCTGGTGGACCATCGGCATAACAGCGCTGGCAAGCGCGGCTCTGCTGATCTTCCTCATCGGCTACACCTGGCGAGCGATGCACAAGCCCGTCGCAACCGGCGCGGAGGAAATGCAGGGAGCCGAAGCGCGTGTCCTCGACTGGGCGAATGGCGAAGGCTACGTGCATGTTCATGGCGAGCGCTGGCACGCGCGCGGACCAGCCGAGCTTACGCCGCAAAGCACCGTTCGGATCGAACGAATGGACGGGCTGACGCTCATCGTCGGCTAGACAGCGGTGCCGCGCGCCGCTCAACAACCAAGAGGAGACCTCAAATGGGATTCGCGGTCTACATCTTCCTCGGCGTCTTGCTCGTCGCCTTTTTCGTCTCGGCGATCAATATCCTGCGTGAATATGAGCGCGGCGTGGTTTTCACGCTCGGCCGCTTTACCCGTGTAACCGGCCCCGGCTTCATCATCATCATTCCGGTTATCCAGCAGATGGTCCGCGTGGACCTGCGTACTTTCGTGGAAGACGTACCGACGCAGGACGTTATCTCGCGCGACAACGTATCCGTGAAGGTGAATGCGGTACTTTATTTCCGCATTGTCGAACCGCAGAAGGCCATACTGAATGTCGAGAACTACATGGAAGCAACGAGCCAGCTGGCGCAGACGACCCTCCGCTCCGTCCTAGGCAAGCACGAACTGGATGAAATGCTCGCCGAGCGCGACAAGCTCAATGCCGATATCCAGACCATTCTCGACGAGCAGACGGATGCCTGGGGCATCAAGGTTGCCAATGTCGAGATCAAGCATGTCGACATCGACGAAAGCATGGTCCGGGCCATTGCCCGGCAGGCGGAAGCCGAGCGCTACCGGCGCGCCAAGATCATCAATGCGGAAGGCGAGCAGCAGGCGGCCGAGAAGCTTGTCGAAGCCGGCCGCATCCTTGCCGGTGATGCACGAGCGATGCAGCTACGCTATTTCGCAGCCCTGCACGACATTGCCGGCGACAAGACGAATACGATCGTCTTCCCGATGCCTCTGGACCTCATTGAAGGACTGAAGCCGGCTAACAAGGTCTGATCCGGAATCCTGCGGCTTTCAGCGATTTGCGGCGGGGCCCCTCGGGTCCCGCCGTTCTGATTCCAGGTGAAATTGCCATTTGATATTACGAATCAATCTCTTTATAGCTGCATTTATGCGAGTTATTCGCATTATTGTTCTTAATATGGGGTAATACGTCATGGGGTTCGATCTACGCCAGGCACCGCTGGGAGCGGTGCTGATGGGCGCGGCTATGCTGACTGCGCTTCCGCTTCACGCACAGGAAAGCGGGAGCAGCACGAAAGAAGAGGCGATGGAGCTCGCGCCGCTCGTGGTTGAGGGAGAGCGGGAAAGAGCCGATGGGCCAGTCGACGGCCCCTTCGCCACTCAGAGCGCGACGGCCACCAAGACGGACACGCCGATCATCGAGACGCCGCAGTCGATCTCGGTCATCTCCTCGCAAGACATGAGCGCGCGCGGCGCACGATCGCTCGCACAGTCGATACGCTACGCCACCGGCATCACGACCGAAAATCGCGGCGGCGCCGTCGGCCGTTACGATCTTTTCTCGATCCGCGGTTTCTCGACCAGTCAGACTTATCTCGACGGCATGCTGATGCCTTACAACGGCTGGTACTCAAGCCCGCAGATCGCACCGGAAATGGTCGAGCGCCTTGAAATTCTGAAAGGACCGGCTTCCGTCCTCTATGGATCGGCCCCTCCCGGCGGCCTCGTCAACTCGGTGAGCAAGCGCCCCCAAGACACGGCCTCGGGAGAAATTTCGGCCAGCATCGGCTCGGACAATCTCTATGAAGGCTTGCTCGATGCAACCGGCCCTCTCGATCAGGAAGGCAAGTTCTCCTATCGCTTCATCGGTCTTGGGCGCGTCCAGGACGGCCAGGCGAGAACGACAGAGACGGAACGCCGCCTGATAGCACCGTCCTTCCGCTGGCAACCGACGGACAAGACGAGCCTTACCCTCCTCACGCACTTCCAGCACGATCCGAAGGGCGGCACCTTTGGCGGTGTACCCGGTGCAGGCTCGGTGTTTCCGAATCCGAACGGTCCTCTCCCGACCGATTTTTACGACGGCGACGAGAAATTCGAAGAGTTCAACCGCAAGCAACTGACGCTTGGCTACATCTTCGAGCACCGCTTCGACGACGTGTTCACCTTCACGCAGAACACTCGCTACCTCAAGACGGACCTCGACTACGAGAGCGTCTATGGCGGACTGCTCCTTCCCGACAACAGGACGCTCCTCCGCGCCATGATCTACACAAATGAGGAAAGCACCTCCTACTCGACCGACAACCGGTTGCAGGCGAAATTCAATACGGGCGCGATCTCGCACACGCTGCTCGCGGGCGTCGACTACTGGACACTGGATTCCGACCTCGAACGCGGCGATCTGGTACCCACACTGCTCACGCCCTTCATCGTGCCGCCAATCGACATCTATAACCCGGACAACAATCAGCCGCTTCCTGCCGTACCGCTCACACAGCTCAACAATTACGAGATTGAGCAAACGGGCATCTATCTGCAGGAACAGTTGAAACTCGACGGCCTCGTCGTTCTGCTCGGCGGACGCCAGGACTGGTATGAGAGCAAGAACACTATCCGGCTGACCCCAGCGAACAACTCGTCCATCAGCCAGGATAAGTTCAGCGGCCGCGCGGGCGTCCTCTATCATTTCGAAAATGGACTGGCGCCCTACATTTCCTATGCAGAATCCTTCGAGCCGCAGACGGGCGCCGACCGGTTCGGCAATGCGTTCGAGCCGACTACGGGCCAGCAGGTCGAAGCGGGCCTCAAGTTCCAGTCGCCCGACGGTTCGTTCCTGATCACGGGCTCCGTCTTTGATCTGACGAAGCAGAACGTCACCGTGAGCGATCCCCTCGGCGCGCCCGGCGACCAGATTCAGCAAGGCGAAGTTCGCTCGCGCGGCTTCGAACTCGAAGGACACATCCAGCCCCTGAGCGGCCTCAACATCGCAGCCTTCTACACGAAGATGGATGTCGAGACGACGGAAGACACGAATGCGGCAAACATTGGCAAGACGCCCGTGCAGGTCGCCGAAGAGACGGCGTCGCTTTGGGCGGAATACGCCCTGCCCTCGTCGCTCATCGACGGACTGACCATTGGTGGCGGTGTGCGTTATGTCGGCGAGACCTATGTCGACGTCACCAACACGCTCGGCACCACCGATCCCTACACGCTGTTCGACGCCATGATCGAGTATGACCTCGGCGCGATCAGCCCGCAGCTTGGAGGAAACTCCCTGCGACTCAACGGCACGAATCTGGCCGACAAGCGTCATGTCGCGGGCTGCTACACGCAGCTCATGACAGGCTGCTGGTTCGGCGCGGAGCGGCAGGTGACGCTCACCTTTACGCATCGCTGGTAAAGGCGTGAAGAAACGGCGATGGCGGAATGGTCCGTCATCGCCGTTTCCTCCATTTAGGTCCGATCCCCGCTCGCCGGACCGATCCCCTCGCCAAATAATGCAACCCGCTGCAACGGTCGATACGAGTCGCGGCAAGAGGGAACGGCATGGGCGAGATCACCTACAAACATGGATGGCGGCAACACGACCGCAAGATCGAACAGGATGCTATTGCGGCATGGGAAGCGCATGGCGCACTGCCGCAAGGCGTGACGCCGGAAGAACGCGCGCAGGAAATCTGCTGCGCCGCTTATGACGGCGACAGGCTCGCCGCAATCTCGACAGTCGAAATCAAGCCGTGCAGGCCCTTGCGCAACAGGCGCTTCGGCTATCTGCGCGTTTTCACGCTGCCCGAATATGAAGGCCGTGAAATCGCGATAGGCCTTGCCATTCATTGCCGCGATGCGCTGGAAGCGTGGTCGAAAGACAATCCGGACGAGAAGCTGTGCGGCATGGCGGCGATCTATCACTCGCCGAAACTCGGACCGACGCCCATCGGCAAGTCGGGCCTCACCCTCATCGGATATACGCCGGAAGGCTATCAGCACCGCGTGGTCTGGTTCCGGCATGTTCTCGTCTGAAAAACAGGAGGTACACGGAATGAATACTCCCGCCGGAGCGCGCGATACCCGCTCCGACACGCATCTTCCCTATGCCATCATTGCATCGGGAACGCTGATCGCCATCGCGATTGTCGTGGCCGCACTTGCCTCGGGAGGCGGTAACGGCCTGATGCCGAACCCGCAAGGGGGCATCTGGGTGGAACGCGGCGACACGCTCTATCTCTGCCAGGCAAAGCCCAAGGGATCCGCGCCTTGCGTCAATCTGGCGGACGGCACGACGCTCTCCTTCGGGGATATCTCGCGCTGAAAAGGCCCTGTTGTCATCGAAACGTCATCATAACGTCACAAACGATCAGCCCGGCTTCGGCCGGGCTTTTCTTTTGGGAAACTATCCCGCAAAGCGGGGATAACTCCCCGCTTCTCAAACGAACCTGACCGCAAAAGAAAATGGCGCCCCGGATATCCCCGGGGCGCCATTCAGGTCTGCGAGGACCGTCTTCGTCAGAAGGCGATTCGGATCGCCGCCGACACGCTCTGCTCTTCGTAGTCGCTCTGGAACTCACCATCATAGGTGACGCGCAGCGTGATGCCGTTCGTCCCTTCGAAGGTCAGGCCACCAAGGACGCCGTAGGAGACATCGTCGCGCGGCGTGGTCTGCGTGGTGAAGGCGCCGCCCCCGACAACGCTGCCGGTGATCGCCTCGTCGGGATCGGCAAGTTCGGAGAGAACCTTCACGCCGAGTTCCGGAATGAGGCGCGAGCCCCCCTCGAGCTCCGCCGTGTAGCGGAGATTGACGCCGCCCGCCGCACGAAGCGATTCGACGGTGCGCGCATTGATCGAGGTCGGCAGCGGCCCCGTCTCCGTATAGGCGTCGATATCGACCAGGTTGTAGCGCAGGCCGACATTCGGCGTGACGTCCCACCGGCCGGCGGTGAACATGCGGCCGATCTCGGTGCGCACCACGAACTGCGAACCGTCATAGTCCGCCGTGTTGACGCCGCCGAGCGAGGAACGCTTGCTGTCATAGCTGTTGAAGCCATAACCGAGCGAGCCGTTCACATACCAGGCGCCGGGGCGATAGCTCGCATAGGCGACCGCACCATAGCCATCGACCGTATTGCTCGCATTTGCGCCCGCACCGTTCTCCTCGATGTCGGAGGAGGTGTAGAAGGCGCTGACGCCGATGCGCGTATTGGCAGCAACCTCACCGTCGATACCGCCGGTGACGCCCCACATATCCGTGTCGAAGCCGTTGACGCCGGAGGGCGTGTATTCGGCCTTGAGCCCGCCGACACGGCCCCAGAGCGCCCACTTGCCTTCGCCGCCGAGCATCGCGTCACCCGCCGAAAGGCCGGTGTCGCCTGCATTGTTCGCGATGGCGAAGCCGCTACCCGAAATGCGGTCCATGATCATATCGAAGATGAGATCCGTGGACGCCATGGTGCTCGTGCCTTCGGCATTGCTTTCGGACGGCAGCGTGTCCTCCACGACCTTGAGAAGCGCCTGGCGCTGCTCTTCCTCCGTCTCGAACTGCGCGAGCCATTGCGTGAGCGGGCTGTCGATCGGTTGGGTGGCGATATATTCGTCGATCGCCTTGGCAATATTGACGAGGTTCACGCCACCATCATTGTCGAGCTCCGTGTCTTCCGCCGTTTCCGCGAGCTGGACGCGCAGGAAGAGATCGTCCGCGGAGCCGGTTCCGATCACGCCGCCATTCATCACCTTGAGGAAGTCGAAGAGGATCGTGTTGTCCTCGACGCTCGCCCCGCTATCGGTGACGCCGTTCTCACTGTCGGCCGAGGCGATCAGGATGTCGTCGCCGACGACACCCGAAAGGCCGCCGACCACATCGACGTCGATGGTCGAACCGCTCGCGAAGGAGACGGTATCGCCATGGACGACGCCCGCACCGCCCGACGAGATGTCCGTGCGGAAGGTACTGCCCTCACCGAAGGCAACGGCACCGCTCGCATCGAGATAGCCGCCGAGTGCGATGTCGAGCGTGCCGGTGACATCCAGATGACCCGCGATGTCCGCGCCCTCGCCCGTCACGCCGAGCGTGACGCCCCCGGCCACGGAGACCGTGCCTTCGGCATAGCTCGTGTGGATGCCGACGCCGTCAAGCACGAGCTTGCCGCTGTCGATATCCACCGTGTCGAAATGCGAGACACCCCAACCGCCGATACCGTCATCGAGGGTGATCGTATCGTCATGCGCGAAGGTGAGATAAGCGCTGCTGTAGAGGATCGCGAGGGGTGCGATGCCGCTTTCCGTCGCATGGATACCCTTGCCGAGGTCGACGCCTTCGCCGGTGACAGTCACCTCGTCGATGCCGTATCCGGTATAGACAGCGCCTGTGATCGTGCCGCCATCGATCAGGATCGTGTCGTCGCTATAGCCGAGCGACGTGTCGATATTGCCGTCGACGGAACCCGTATGGGCTATCTCGACGGTGCCGCCATATCCATACTCACCATGCGCGGAGACGAGCACATCGCCGGTGATCTCGCCATCATTGACGATTGAAACGTATTTCGTCTCGCTGGCATAGATCGCAGCACCATCGGAAGACGAGATGACGCCCGTTCCTGTATTGGTGATGTTGACCGTCGGTCCCGAGGCCCGGATGGCGTCGGCATCATCGCCTGTCGCCTCGATGGCGCCGGAATTATAGATGGTGGTGGTGGCGATGGATTCCGAGCGGGCGACGACGGCGTGGGAATATTCACCCGATGTCGAGATCGTGCCGCTATTGGTCAGATCGACCGTATTGCCACGGAGACGGACACCATAGGTCTCGTCCGCATAGACGGTGATCGATCCCTTGTTGACGGCTTCCGCATTTTCGTAGCCTTCGATGAAGACGCCGCCATCCTCGTCTCCGTTGCCAGCAGCAACCACGACTTCGCCATCCTCGTCATTGAGGAAATAGGCGTCATAGGCGCCTTCGACGGACACGCGGCCGTCGATATAGCCGTAGTTGTAGATGGCGACTTCTTCCGTCTCACTGATCTCTATACCGGCTTCGCTGGTGTAGATGCTGCCACTATTCGTGACGGTCGCGCTTTCCGTATACTGAATGTCGATGCCGTCGGCCTCGCCCGAACCGATCTTGCCATCATTTGTGACGGTGACACTTTCGGCATATGCGACATAGATCGCGTCGTCGTCATAGGCGTAGACTTCACCGTCTTCGAGATTGGTGATGTTGACCGTGGGGCCGTAGGCGAGGATACCGTGCGCGTCTTCGCCCGTGACCTCGATGATGCCCGAATTCACGACGGTCGTCGTGTCGATACTCTCGGATGAGGCAACGATGCCGTGCGAGTATTCGCCCGAGGTATAGATGTTGCCACGATTGACGACTTCGACCGTCTGGCCGGAGACATCGATACCGAAGGAATCCTCACCCGACGTCGTGATGGTGCCGCTGTTATAGGCATAGACGGTTCCATATTCGGCATGCGCTTCCATGCCGTCGGAGTCTTCGCCATAGGTCGTGATCGTCGCACCGGGAAGCTCGATGTCGTATTTCTCGGAACCATCGATGCTCGCATTGACGGCCTGCACATCGCCTTCATACGAGATGACGGAGATGCCCGCCGCCTCGTCGCCATGGGTCGTGATGCTGGAGGCAATATTGAACGCGCCCGCATCGTAGCCCTCGCCATAGGCGCCATACTCGCCCGAGGCAACGACGCGAATGCCGGTGGAGCCTTCGCCATAGGTGACGATGCTGGAGGCGTATTTGTTGGACGCGAAAGCAGAGTCGTCATCGGACGTTGCCCAGATGCCATAAGCGCCATGGCCGCGGGTGACGATGTCGCCGTGATACTTGTTCATTGCGACGGCTTCATCGGAGTCCGAATAGGCGACGAGGCCGTGCGATCCTTCGCCGGAATGGGGCTCGTCATATTCGTCGAAAGTGCCGGTCGAGATCGAGCCGTAGAAGTTGCCCGCCCAGGCCGAGCCGCCGCTCGAGATGGCGGCGACGCCGATGGCGTTGTCGCCCGTCGTCACGATGGTCGAGCGATAGTCGGAGGGCTCGAAATATTCGGTGTCGACATAATCCGTGATCTGCGCGAAGGGGCCTTCATCGGGCTCATCGATATCGAGCGGACCCGGACCGTAGAAGCCGAAGGGAAAGCCGTTGACCGCCATGGCAGTGCCGCCATGGCCGTTGCCCTCTCCCGCCATCGCCGCCTCCTGGACGGTTTCGAAGCCCGTCGCGGCGGCAAGACCATGCGCGCCCTGGCCAGAGGTCGTAATTGAGCCGCCAAGCACGTTATAGGCCGTGGCGGAATTCTCGACCGAGAAGGCGCCGACGCCGCCAGCGAGATCGCCGCGCGTTTCGACATCGCCGGCATTGCCCGCGATTGCGCCCGAGTATTCGGAATATTCGTGGTACCCGTAGGTGTTGTAGTCCATCGCAATGACGCCGACCGAGGCGGTGCCGAACGTGTCGATGTCGCCTGTGTTGATCGCCTGGGCGAGACCGTATTCGGTACTTGCGGAAAGCGCCTCGGCATAATCGCCCCGCGTGGTGACGGAGCCGGTGCTCAGCGCGAGGGAGCCTTCGTCTTCGCCGCGCGCGCGAATGCCTGCCGAACCGTCGCCGTAGTAATGGCCTTCTTCCGAATAGCCGGTCGAGACCGAGCCGTAATTCTTGACGATGGCCGTGTCGCCGCCCGCGTGGACGGCGGTCGTATCCTCGTCCCAGCTGCTCACGCTGCCGCCTTCGCCAATGATGATGACGGCATCGCCCTCCTCGGCGAAGGCCTCGACGACGGGATCGCCGCTCTCCTCGGAAGAGATGCTGCCATCGTTCCTCACATAGGCATATTCATCGGCACTGATCTCGACCGAACCGGAGATGACGGCATGAGCGCGGTTATAGACGCGCGCATCATCGGTCTCATCCACCTCGATCGCATAGCCTTCCTCGGCATAGATCACGCCATAGGCGACGACCTCCTCGCCATCCATCACGGTATCGTTCGTGATTTTCACCGTCGGGCCGGAGGCTTCTATAGCGTCCGAATACTCGCCATACACGGCGATCAACCCGGTATTCACGATGGTTGTCGTGTCATCGCCTTCGGAATCCGCCTCGACCGCGGCGGACTCGTAACCATATGTCCTGATGCTGCCGGAATTGTTGAGATAGACCGAATAGCCTTCGATGCTGACGCCGTTCGATCCGGCGCCATAGGTGATGACGGAACCGGCATTGGTGACATCGACCTCTTCGCTGCGGCCATAGATGCCGTCCGATTCCTCGCCGAAGGTGGTGATGAGGCCGCCTTCCGCATTCACCAGGCGGGCATCGCCTTCGGCGTAGTCGCCCTCGGTGACGGCGCGCAGACCGTCCGCTTCGCTGCCATCCGTTTCGATCTCGCCGGAGTTGTAGGCATAGGCGTCGTATTTCGCGAAAGCATAGACCCCGCGGGCCTCCGAGCCTTCGGTGAAGACGAGGCCCTTGTTGATGGCGTTGGCATATTTGCCGTCCGCCGAAACACCCGTGCTGTATTCGCCCGTGGTCGAGACGTTGCCGTAGTTCGCGGCGGTGGCCGTGCCATACCATTCGTCCCATTCGGACTGGGCATAGACACCGTAGGACTCTTCCGAGGTCGTGCCGACGATGCCGGTGGCGCTGTTTATGGCCGTGGCGTCATAGCCCTCATCCGCATAGGCGACGATGCCGTGATGTTCGCCATACTTGTCGGCATAGGCGCCCGTCAGCACGGTACCGTTATTGATGACTGTCTGGTCGCCGTCGCCGTGAACGACAATGCCGATATTGTCGCCATAGTAGTTGGCCTCTTCATTCGTCGTGTCGACGATGGAGCCCTCGCCGAGAACGACCGTGACGTCCTCGACATCTATGTCGATGGTTTCATCGAAAGTGCCGATGCAGAGGATCTGTTCGCCTTCGCCGGCCTGGGGCAGGCATGTGCCGTCGGCTCTCGCCTGCCCCGTGCCGCCGAGGCCGACGGCGACCATCGACGCGCCGGAAAGAAGCGCGGCGGCGAAGAGGCGGCGCACACCGCCCGCCGTCGACGGCGCGCCGCTCGTGCGCACGACGCCGCTGTAATAGCTGTAGGCCGAGCCGAGAAGATTGTTCTCCCCGGTCTTCATCTGACCCGGCTTCGCGCCGCGATTCTTCTTTCCGTTATTCCGCTTCGTCATCGGGAGCCCCCAAAAGAGTCAATTCGGGAGCAAGACTGCGCGAGCGGAAAAAGGCGCTCCACTTGAGTCTAAGCCAAAGAGGAGCGGTGTTTCCCTCCAATACGGCGCGATTGGAAAGACGTTAAGCAGGCGCGTTTCGGCGGAGGGGATTGGGCGAAGGATTGCGCGGTAAAATGCGAAGCGCGGGAAGAAAACGGGTTAACGCGGCGCTGATTTCGATTCAATTCGACACGGAAAACGGACGAGTCGTTTGCGTGGTCTCTTTGGCGAATCCCCCGCCCCGAAATTTGCGGCGGCTAGCGGCAAATTTCGGGGCGGGGGACAGAACAGTTCGTACTTTCAGGCCACCGCTTCCTTCTTCTCGCCGGAGGGCGCATCGCGCCTGTCGTCGCTTGCCCAGTTCTCGATGGACACTTCGGTGCGGATCGACCCGTCGAGAAGACCCGTCGCCTTGGGACATGAAACGCCCGGCAGCACGAAGACATCGAAGAGTTCGCGCACTTCGCCTTTCAGCCTGATCCACTCGACGATATTGCCATTGCGCGTATCGACGATCTGGACACCGCACCAGGGCTCGGCGTCGCGCTTCGCTAGTTCATCGTCGAGTTCGAGCCCGGAGAAGCTGCCGTCGCGCGGCAGCGACAGGCCGACAATGGCGTATGGCCCGTGAAAGGCGAGGCCGCGCGCGAAGCCCGGCAGGAAGGTGACGACCTCGCGCTTGCCCGTCTTCTCATCGACGCGGCAAAGCTCGCCGCGGCCCGAATTCAGCACCCAGAGCTTGCCGTCATGAACGCGCGGGGAGTGCGGCATGGAGAGATCTTCACTCACCATGCGATCGTCGCGCACATCCATGATGAGACCGCCGGAAGCGCGGCGGTCGCGCCAGCCGGTGATAATGTCGCTGCGGCAAACGGCGGTGACATAGCGCGCTTCGCCATCGGCCATGGCAAGGCCGTTCAGATGGCAGCGGTCTTCCGGCGCGAGGCGCGAGATGAAAGGCGGCTTCCAGATCGGCTTGAAACTATGCGTGAGGCTGAAAGTGGAAAGGCAGGAAAACTTCGTGTTCACGAAGACGACGCGGCCGCCCTTCTCGACGCCGAGCTCATGCGCGTCGACATCGCCCGTGGTCTGCGCATTGCGCGGCACATAGTTGCGGTCGAAATCGCCCATCTTCTGACCGGCGGCGAGCACGTTTTCGAGGCGCCATATCTGGTATTGCGTCGCGAGGTAGAGACGCTGCGGCGTGGCGGCGACGCCCATCGCATGAACGAAGTGGCGCTCGTGGAAACTGACCTTACCGCGCGGCAGGCGGCCGACGAGATAGAGACGGCCGGACTGATAGGAAGTGAAGCCGAAGCTCAGACCGTTCCTTTCCATGAAGGCATGAAGCCCGCGCGAGCAGGAAATCTGCGTGGGCTTCTTTTCCTGCGGGCCTGCCGTAGGCTTCAGCGCCGTCACGTTTCGCTTTTCCGGATTTTCGGTCATCGCCGCCAATTCCTTCCATTCGGATGCGAAAGCCGGATGCGCGCGAAACGGTTTCGCTAGATTCGGGTGAAGAGCAAGGGCGGCAAGGCGCCATTGCAACCGCGTGCAACAGGGACGATTGCAACATGGTCAAAGAGAGATTCTCGACTGCTGATGGCTCCATTTTCGCGCGAATTGGCGGCGCGTGTTTCGCTGGAGAGCGGCCATGACGAAGGCGAAGGCAAGCGCATTGAAGGCCGTGCCGGAGGCGGGCGAAAAGCCCGCGCCAGCGCAGGAGGCGCGGCCGGGCTTCAAGCCGGAGACATGGTTTCCCGCACCCGTCTGGTCGCGCCGCGTGCCGGACCATGAGCGGATCGACGCACATATTCTCTCCGTTCTGGAGGAACTCGAGCGGAACGGGCGCGCGATCACGCGGTCCAATGTCGGCGGCTGGCACTCGGCCGCGAACCTCCATCTAGGCCAGGAGCTCGCCGAGATCCGCCGCATCATCGGCAATGCGGTGGCTGGATGTGCGGCGCATCTGTCGTTCGACTTCGACCGCTTCGAACTCTTCTTTCAGGAGATGTGGCTGAACAAGAACGGGCCGGGCGACTTCAACAAGGCGCATGTGCATCCGAACTCGCTGCTGTCGGGCGCCTATTACGCGAAGGTGCCGGAGAAGAGCGGCAATATCGAGTTCTACGATCCGGTGCGCGAGCGCGTGATGTGCACCTTCCCCGTGAAGGCGCGCACCCGCATCAACAGCCAGGCGATGGAATACAAGGGCCGCGAGGGGCTGTTGCTGATCTTCCCCGGCTGGCTGCAGCATTCCGTGCAGCCGAACCGGAGCGAGGACTTTCGTGTCTCCATCAGCTTCAACATGGGCTTCCGGAGGAAGGGAAGCCGCTGAAATGGGTCCTTGCACCCCGCTCCGCACACAGAAAGCCCCCGGATTCCGGGGGCTTTTTTGTCGCCTTCGCAAGGGGTTGCATTCCCCCTTGCAGCCGCTAGTTTTTAATTGTAATAATTCTAAAGAAGATCGCCAAAGCAACCGGAGGAAGGGACAAGCGATGAACACGTCCACAAGCGGCAAGTGTCCAGTGATGCATGGCTCCATGACCACCGCCGAACGCTCGGTGACGGAGTGGTGGCCCAATGCGCTCAACCTCGACATTCTTCACCAGCACGACACCAAGCCCAACCCCATGGGCAAGGATTTCAATTACCGCGAAGAACTGAAGGAGCTCGATGTCGCGGCGCTGAAGAAGGACCTTCAGGCGCTGATGACCGACAGTCAGGACTGGTGGCCGGCGGACTGGGGCCACTATGGCGGGTTGATGATCCGCATGGCCTGGCACGCGGCAGGCTCCTACCGCCTTTTCGACGGCCGCGGCGGCGGCGGCACCGGCAACCAGCGCTTCGCGCCGCTGAACTCCTGGCCGGACAATGGCAATCTCGACAAGGCGCGGCGCCTGCTCTGGCCGATCAAGAAGAAGTACGGCAACAAGGTGAGCTGGGCGGACCTCTATATCCTTGCGGGCAACGTCGCCTATGAGTCGATGGGGCTGAAGACTTTCGGCTTCGCCTTCGGCCGCGAGGACATCTGGCATCCGGAAAAGGATGTCTATTGGGGCTCCGAAAAGGAATGGCTCGCCGAAAGCGTGCTGCGCTACGCGAACGAGGAAGACCCGGAATCGCTCGAAGCGCCGCTCGGCGCCGTTCACATGGGCCTCATCTACGTCAATCCGCAGGGCCGCGACGGCAAACCCGACCCGATGAAATCGGCGCATGATGTGCGCGTGACCTTCAAGCGCATGGCGATGAACGACGAGGAAACCGCGGCGCTCACTGCCGGCGGCCACACCGTCGGCAAGGCGCATGGCAACGGCCTCGAATCCAATCTGAGCCCCGCGCCGGAAGCCGCCGAAATCGAGGAGCAGGGTTTTGGCTGGATAAACCACAAGACCCGTGGCGTCGGCCGAGACACGGTGACGAGCGGCCTCGAAGGCGCATGGACGAGCAAGCCCACCACTTTCGACATGGGCTATTTCGACATGCTGTTCGGCCATGAATGGGAACTCAAGAAGAGCCCCGCCGGCGCATGGCAGTGGCAGCCCGTCGACATCAAGGAAGAGGACATGCCGGTCGATGTGGAGGATCCCTCGATCCGCCGCATGCCGATCATGACCGATGCCGACATGGCGATGAAGGTGGACCCGGTCTATCGCGAGATCTGCGAGCGGTTCCGCAAGGACCCGGAATATTTCAAGGACACCTTCGCGCGCGCCTGGTTCAAGCTCACCCATCGCGATATGGGCCCGAAGGACCGCTACTTCGGACCGGAAGTGCCGAAGGAAGACCTGATCTGGCAGGACCCCGTTCCCGCGGGCAAGAAGGACTACGACGTCGCCGCCGTGAAGGCGAAGATCGCGAAAAGCGGGCTCAGCATCTCCGAGATGGTCTCGACCGCCTGGGACAGCGCGCGAACCTATCGCGGCTCCGACATGCGCGGCGGCGCGAACGGCGCCCGCATCCGCCTTGCCCCGCAGAAGGATTGGGAAGGCAATGAGCCGGAACGTCTCCGAAAGGTGCTCTCCGTGCTCGAGCCGATCGCGAAGGAGGCCGGCGCGAGCCTCGCCGACGTGATCGTGCTTGCGGGCAATGTCGGCGTCGAACAGGCGGCGAAGGCGGCGGGCACCGCGATCGAGGTGCCCTTCTCGCCCGGACGCGGCGACGCAACCGACGAACAGACGGATGCGGAGAGCTTCGAGGCGCTGGAGCCGCTGGCCGATGGATACCGCAACTTCCTGAAGCGGGACTACGAGCTGCCATCCGAGGAGCTGATGCTCGACCGCACGCAGCTGATGGGGCTTACCGGTCCCGAGATGACGGTCCTTGTCGGCGGCATGCGCGTCATGGGGACCAATCATGGCGGCACGAAGCACGGCGTCTTCACCAACAGGGAAGGCGCGCTGACGAACGACTTCTTCGTCAACCTGACCGACATGGCCAATAGCTGGGTGAAGACGGACGGCCACTATGAAGTGCGCGACCGCAAGACCGGCAAGACGAAGTGGACGGCGACCCGCGTCGACCTCGTCTTCGGCTCGAACTCGATCCTGCGCGCCTATGCGGAAGTCTATGCGCAGGACGACGCGAAGGAAAAGTTCGTGAAGGACTTCGTGGCGGCCTGGGTCAAGGTCATGAACGCCGACCGCTTCGACCTCGCGGCCTGACGCGAAACGCCCTCAAGGGCTCACAACATGCGCCGCCTCCGGATCATCCGGAGGCGGCGTTTTTCGTTTCACGAAATCCTCTAAGCTTGCGAAGGCGCGCCTACGCTTCGAAGCAGTTGGTGCGATGCCATTCCAGAAACCGTGGATGCGGTCTATCTGCAGCGCGATCTGGAAGAAACGCGTGGCCAGATTTGTTAATAAAGCCACGGACGTGATCAACATCATTCACTTTCCGCGAAATCATTATCTCTAAGCTATCACTTAAGCTGATCAAGCCACGATCAAACATCCAATGCGCGGTGCCGGAGAGAGCAAGGCCATTGTTTACCACATCCGGGCCATTTTCTTGTACAGGCCGAATATGAGCCGCCTCAACCTCTGCGCGCCCACCGCCATTGATCAGCTTGAGACCAGTGATCGCACAACGTTCACCATAAGCGCGTAAGACAATCTTCCGGAAAGCGCGGTCGCGCATCGCTCGCGAGGTCAATGTCTGCACTCGGTTACGTTGTTGCTCAAAAACAAATGGTGATGCGGCCTCTTCCAACTCCGGCTGCACGATCCCAGCTCGAGGGAGAAGAGGCTCCCGATCATCAAGACCGCGCTCAATGATGCGATGAAAGTCTTGCGGAGAAATCGTTCGGACAGCCGATTGTGCACGTCCTGAAAGCTTACCTTGATCGTTCAAAAGCCCGCGCTCAATCGGGCCGTCAAAATCATTGAAAGGAACTGGCCGCGCGAAATCGAGATATGAGCCCGGTTCAATTAACGCCAGATACATATCCGGAGCCTTTGGATCGGGAATGATTTTCTCCACTCGCGCAATCGCGAAATAGCCTCTCGTTTCAGGAACCTTGCTCGGTTCGAGATAGACAATCCAGTCCCCCAAACTACCTTCGGCGCGGCCGAGATACTGTTTTGGAAACTGATATCGCTCTGTCGGACTGTCGTCATAAATCGAATCAGACCGATGCATGAAAACGCAGAAGCTCATTCGAAAATTTAGTGCGCAGACTAAAATTCTCGCAATTGATTTCTTAAAAAGCTCCTCGTCGCGTCATCTGAAGGACGCCAACTTCTAGGGTTCTGGAACCGCGCTCGCCACTGTTGGTCTTGGGCGACCGGCGCGGCCTTCACGCCTTGCGGGGACGCCGCACGGCCCTGACCTTGCCGCTGTTTCCGCCGCCGCAGAAGAACCGCTCTCCGCCATCGGATTCGAGCCCGGAGACAATGGTTCCATCGGGCATGTCGATGCGGTCGAGAACCTCGCCGCTTTCGCGGTCCAGGCGCCTTATGTCGCTTTTGTCGTTCTCCTAGGTCCCGTGCCAGAGCTCGCCATCGACCCAGGTGACGCCGGTCACGAAGCGGTTCGACTGGATGCTGCGAAGGACGGCGCCCGTTTCCGGATCGATCTGGTGAATGAGGCGGTCGCGGTACTGGCCGACCCAGAGCGATCCCTCCGCCCAGGCGAGACCGGAATTGCCGTCGCCGGGCGCGGGGATCGTCGCGACGATCTCGCCGGTTTGGGGATCGACTTTCCGGATCACCGTGTCCGCGATCTGGAAGAGATATTTGCCGTCGAAGGCCGTGCCCGCATGGGCCTCCACTGCGAGCGAGCGCTTGATCTCGCCGCTTTCCGGATCGAGCGCCTCTATCCGCCCGCCCGTCGCGAACCAGACCTGTGTCCCATCGAAGCTGACCCCGTGAACATTTTCGATTCCGGGAAAGGGGCCGTATTCGCGGATGATCTCTGCAGCCTTGTTTTTCATGGGAACACCCTATCCGCCCGGCAGCGGCGCCGGGAGTAACAAGCTTGTCGGGAAACCGGGAACGGCGGTCGCAACCCAGCGGCAAACCCGGCCGCGGCCGAAGGATTCCGCCTTGCCGCGCTCCGCAAGCGTGTCGAGTGCGCGCTGGACGGTGCGCGGGCTGACGCCGAGCGCCTGCGCAAGCGCCGAACTCGACCATGCCTCGCCATCGGAGAGAAGCGCCAGCACCTCCGCATGATCGCCATCGGCCGGGGGCGAAAGAACGGCAGCCGCCTCTCCGTTCGGGGCCAGCACGAAACCCTTCGCCGTCGCGCTGACCCCGGCCAACGGCTGCAGCACCTTGCGGAGACGTCCGATCTCCACCCGGAGCCGGGCCCGATGAGACTCGTCCGCATCGCGCGCATTGAAGGCGGCGGAAAGGAGCGCCTCGCGCGAGGCCTCACCGGGAAAGGCCTCCGCAAGTTTTTTGCAGAGAGCAAAAAGAACGGGGCGGCTTCGAAGCGGCACAATCGTGCCTCCCGCGCGCACCACATTCCGGCAGGCATCGACAACCATCATGTCCGACGCGAAAAGGGCTTCGACATCCTCAAGCCGAACCATGCGCTCTCTGCCTTCGGACAGAAGACGCGCCACAGGCGCATCGAGCAATTGCGCGGCGCGCTCCACCTCCGCCATCTGCGCGGGGATGGCGGAGGCCAGTGCGGCACGGCGTGCTTCGCCTAGCGCCTCGCGCGCGGGGCGCGCGCGGACACGCCGCATCGCGATGCCCGCCCGGACAAGCGCATGGCCGGCGAGAGACGCCGGTGGCAGCAGGCTCGCGTCAAGCGCCTCGAGAACCTTCTCCGCTTCGTCGAGTTTTCCGACGAGAAGCAGATAGCGCGCCTCGAGACAGGCGGCATGCGCCGCATTCGCCTTGTCGCCGCGCGCGTCGAGGAGCGCCCGCGCGGCTCCCAATGTCTGAAGGGATTTTCCGATATCGCGTGTGACGAGCGCGATTTCCGCTTCGGCGAGCGCACAGCGCGCACGCGCCACGGGTTCCTTTTGGCCGAAGGCGCGGGCCGCGCGCCGAAGAAGATCTCGCGCGCGCTCAAGGTCGCCGAGCTGCGCCATCGCGACGCCGCGCAAGGCGAGTGCAGCCGCATCCTCGCGTAACGCGACGCGCTTCAACGCGCCGAGCGGATCGCCCGCGGCGAGCGCACGCGCGGCCGCCGTGATCAGCGAGTCCATCGAAATCCCGTCACACTTGTCACTCCCGCACCCGGCTCTCTCCGTCCTGGTTCTGTTCCCGCTTCGGCGAAAGCCGGGAGCGAGCGAACGGAGAGAAACGGAAAGATGACGATAGCCATCGAAAACGGAAAGCGGAACCAGCGAGCGCATTGGCCGACGCCGGACGAATTGCTTTGCCTCGCGGCATCGCCGGTCTTCGCGGTGATGGCCCTGCACGCCACGAAGGCGGAAACGGCCGACCCGATCTGCGCCGCCGTGAAAGGCCCTCTGCCGCTCGACGGCATGACCCTCATGTACCTGCTGATGTGCCTTTTTCACCTGCCGCCATGGATGAAGCTCCGCTCCGCCTCACACACTCAATCTAAGGAGAATGAACAATGACCCATCCCGTCGTATCGCAGGAAGAATGGCTAACGGCGCGAAAGGCGCTGCTCGCCAAGGAACGCGCCATGACGCATGCGCTGGATGCGCTGCGCACCGAACGCAGGGAGCTGCCCTGGGTGAAGATCGAGAAGGACTATGTATTCGAAGGCCCGAAGGGCAAATGCACGCTTGGCGATCTCTTCAATGGCCGCAGCCAGCTTGCCATCTATCACTTCATGCTCTCTCCGGGCTCGGGGCAGATCTGCAAGGGCTGTGCGTTCATCTCCGACAATATCGACGCGGCGCGGCAGCATTTCGAACAGGCGGACCTCTCCTTTGCCGCCGTCTCGCGCGCATCCATTGCGGAGATCGAAGCGGCGAGGAAACGCATGGGCTGGAGCTTTCCCTGGGTGTCGGCCAGGGACAGCGATTTCAACTACGACTTCGCCGTCTCCTTCACGCCCGAGGACCGCGCCGCCGGCCGCGCGATCTATAATTACGGCACGCCGATCAAGAACAGCGACGACATGTTCGGCGTGAGCGTCTTCGTGAAGGACGAGCAGGGCGGCATCTTCCACACCTACTCGACCTATCATCGCGGCGCGGAGCTTCTGGCAGGCGCCTTCAACTGGCTCGACCTCGTCCCCAAGGGCCGCAACGAAGGCGGCACGATGAGCTGGGTGAAACTTCACGACGAATATTGAGGCGGGTACCGCCCGATCTTCCGCTATTAAAAAGGCCCCCTGAGAAGGGAGCCTTTTTAAATGGCGGAGAGGGTGGGATTCGAACCCACGGTACCCTTGCGAGTACGCCGCATTTCGAGTGCGGTACTTTCAACCACTCAGCCACCTCTCCGCGGAGGACGGACCGGACCGTTCGACGGACCGCCCGTTGGTTGAAACGGCGCGGAATGTAAACGCCAAGAAGCGCCCGCACAAGGCCGGAAGAGACGGTGAAAGCGGCTTTTCTCGCCCATAGGTCAAGGCCCTTCCGCCTGCTAGACTGCCGCCCATGAGCGAGGTGCGAGGCGAGGAAAAGGAAAGAGGGAGGCTCCCCGCGGGCCGGGTGGCAGCGGCCTGGGCCGTCCATGCCTTTACGGCATCGGGCGTGGTGACGGCGCTGCTTGCCATTGCGGCGCTTATCGCGGGCGATCTCAGACTTGCGCTGCTCTGGCTGGGCGCAGCCCTCATCATCGACGGCTTCGACGGGCCCATGGCCCGCAAGGTCCGGGTGAGCGAATACGCGCCACGCTTCGACGGGGCGATCCTCGACCATGTCATCGACTACCTGACCTATACGGTGATCCCGGCGCTGCTGATCTACCGCTTCGGCCTTGTGCCGCCGGGCTGGGAAATCCCCGCCGCCGCCTGGATCATGACCACCTCCCTCTATTGCTTCGGCAACAGGGAGATGAAGACCCATGACAATTATTTCTCCGGCTTTCCGGCCACCTGGAACCTGATCGTCCTCTATTTCTATGTATTGGGGAGCGGGGACTGGCCGAATCTCGCGGTGATCGCGGTTCTGGGCGTGCTGACCTTCGTGCCCTTCAAATATATTCACCCCTTCCGGGTGGCGGCGTTTAGGCCCCTCACGCTGGCCGTGACGGCGCTCTGGGCGCTTTCGACCTTCTGGCTGGTTCTGCAGAGCGGGCCGGAAACGCCGCCCGCAGAGGCCTCTCCCGCCGCCTTCTGGGCCTTTATCGGGGCATCGGCCTATTTTCTGGCGATCTGCGCCTGGCGGACCCTCGCCGGGCGGAGGGAGGCCGAAAAGCCTTGATTTCAGGCCCTTTCGCGGCTTGACAGGGCGACCTCCCCCTGTATATTGCGCGCCAATTCGGCCCGTGCCGCTGTCACCGGCGGACGCAGGGCCTTTTTCGTTACATGGTGGATTTACCGATGTTCGCAGTCATCCGGACCGGCGGCAAGCAGTACAGGGTCGCGAAAGACGATCTCCTCGAGATCGAGCGCCTCGATGCGAAGACCGGCGACAAGATCGAGCTCGGCGAAGTGCTGATGCTCGGCGGCGAAGGCGAGACCAAGGTCGGCGCGCCGCTCGTCGATGGCGCCAAGGTCAAGGCCGAGGTCGTGGACCTCACCCGCGGCCCGAAGCTCACGATCTTCAAGAAGCGCCGTCGCCAGAACTATCGCCGCAAGAACGGCCATCGCCAGGATCTGATGCTCGTCAAGATCCTCGACATTGCCGGCTAAGCGGCCCGAAGGAGTAGAAACATGGCTCACAAAAAGGCAGGCGGTTCGTCCCGCAACGGTCGCGACAGCGCAGGCCGTCGCCTCGGCGTGAAGAAGTTCGGTGGCGAAGCCGTCATTCCGGGCAACATCATCATCCGCCAGCGCGGCACGAAGTGGCACCCCGGCCGCAATGTCGGCATCGGCAAGGACCACACGATCTTCGCGAAGGCGGAAGGCGTCGTCGAGTTCCGCAACGGCCGTAACGGCCGTGCCTTCGTCTCGGTCGTGACGGCCGACATGCCGGAAGCGGCGGACTGAAGACGCGGGGTGAACGCCACCTCGCGAAGGTGGCGACCATCGGGAATTGAGAGGGAGATGGGATCGCCATCTCCCTTTTTTCATGCCCTCTCGGGACCGGAGCATCCCGATGCTGGAAGAACTGAAGACGGAAAGGCTGCTCTTGCGGCCGATGGGCGAGGCCGATGCCGAAAGACTCGCGGACCTCGCCAACAACTGGAACGTGGCGCGGATGCTCTCGCGCATGCCCTACCCCTACACGCTCGACATGGCTCAGGACTGGATCGGCAGGCAGAAGGAAATGCGCGAGGAAGGCGAGGAATTCGTCTACGCGATCGAGAATGGCGAGGGCTTCGTCGGCACTTGCGGCCTGCAGGCCCATGCCGATGGCACGCATGAGATCGGCTACTGGGTGGGCGAGCCTTACTGGAACCGCGGCTATGCGAGCGAGGCGGCAGGCGCGCTGCTGGCCGAAGCCGCAAACCGCTTCGGCGCCGGGACCCTGATCTCGGGACATTTTTGGGAAAACCATGCCTCGGGCCGCGTACTGACGAAACTCGGCTTCCGCTATACTGGCGAGGAAAGCCGCTGGTGCGTCGCGCGGCAGGAAAGCGTGCGCTGCCTCACCATGAGGCTTGCACGAACGGAAAGCTGAAATGAAGTTCCTCGACCAGGCGAAAATCCATATCCGCTCGGGAAACGGCGGCGCGGGCTGCGTGAGCTTCCGGCGCGAGAAATTCATCGAGTTCGGCGGACCTGACGGCGGCGACGGCGGCAAGGGCGGCGACGTCGTCGCCGAATGCGTCGAGGGACTGAATACGCTGATCGACTACCGCTTCCAGCAGCACTTCAAGGCGAAGACCGGCATGCACGGCATGGGCAAGAACCGCTCGGGCGCGAACGGCGCCGATGTGGTGCTGAAAGTGCCTGTGGGAACGCAGATCTTCGAGGAAGACGAGGAAACGCTCATCACCGACCTGACGGAAGTGGGCCAGCGCGTCCTGCTGGCGAAGGGCGGCAATGGCGGCTTCGGCAATGCCTATTTCAAGAGTTCGACCAATCAGGCGCCGCGCCGCGCGAACCCTGGTCAGGAGGGCGAGGAAAAAACCATCGTCCTGCGCCTCAAGCTGATCGCGGATGCAGGGCTCGTGGGCCTGCCCAACGCCGGCAAGTCGACCTTCCTTGCCGCGGTAAGCGCGGCGAAGCCCAAGATCGCCGACTATCCCTTCACCACGCTGGCGCCGGGCCTCGGCGTCGTCACCGTCGATGCGCGCAGCTTCGTGCTGGCGGACATTCCCGGCCTCATCGAAGGCGCGCATGAAGGCGCGGGACTTGGCGACCGGTTCCTCGGCCATCTCGAGCGCTGCAATATCCTGATCCATCTCGTCGACGGCACGGCGGAAGATGTGGCGGAGGCCTACCACGTCATTCGCGGCGAAATCGAAGCCTATGGCGCGGGGCTGGAGGAAAAGCCCGAAATCCTCTGCCTCAACAAGGCGGACGCGCTGACGCCGGAAGAGCGCGAGGAGAAACGCGCCATCCTCGCCGAAGAAAGCGGAGGAGACGTGCATGTCATCTCCGGCGTCTCGGGCGAGGGCGTGACCGACATTCTCCGCATCGTCGCGGACGAGATCGCGGCGAAGCGCGAAGAGGAAAAGGCCGAGGCAGGCGAAGAGGAAGAGGGCTGGAGCCCATGAGCACTCATCTCGAAAAGGCGCAGCGTGTGGTCGTGAAGATCGGCTCGGCGCTGCTGACGGACGCAGAGACGGGCAAGCTCAACCGCACCTGGCTGCAGGCGCTGGTCGAAGACGTTGCGCGGATGCGCGCGCGAGGGCAGGAGATGATGATCGTCTCCTCCGGCGCCATTGCGCTCGGCCGCCGCGCGCTGAAGCTCGCCCCCGGCAAACTGAAACTGGAGGAGAGCCAGGCCGCCGCGGCGGTCGGCCAGATCGGCCTCGCCCATGCCTTCCAGGAAATCCTCTCGGCCTATGGTTTTTCCTGCGCACAGATCCTGCTGACGCTCGAGGACACGGAGGAGCGCCGCCGCTATCTGAATGCGCGCTCGACCATCAACACGCTGCTGAAGCTCGGCGCCGTTCCCGTGATCAACGAGAACGACACCGTCGCGACGACGGAAATCCGCTATGGCGATAATGACCGCCTCGCCGCACGCGTGGCGAGCATGGTCTCGGCAGATTGCCTCGTTCTGCTCTCCGACGTCGACGGACTCTACACCGCTCCGCCGCACCTTCCCGGCGCGAAACATTTGCCGGAAGTGGCGGAGATCACGCCCGAGATCGAGGCCATGGCGGGCGATGCGGCGAGCATCTATTCGCGCGGCGGCATGAAAACGAAGATCGCGGCGGCGCGCATCGCGACCGAAGGCGGCGCCCGCATGGCGATCGCCAATGGCCGCTCGCTCCATCCGCTGAAAGCTATCGAGGAAGGCGCGCGCTGCACCTGGTTTGCCGCCCATTCGACACCCTTCGCAGCACGCAAGCGCTGGATATCAGGCTCGCTGAAAAGCCTCGGCACCATCACCATCGACAATGGCGCGGTGAAGGCGCTGATGGGCGGCCGGAGCCTTCTGCCCGCCGGCGTGACCGCCATCGAAGGCGAGTTCGGACGCGGCGACGCCGTCAGCGTTCACGACGCGGAAGGACATGAGATCGCGCGGGGGCTCAGCGCATATGCAAGCGACGACGCACGCACGATCATGGGGCATTCGAGCCACGAGATCGAGGAGCTGCTCGGCTATTCGGGCCGCGCGGAGATGATCCATCGCGACGATCTGGTGCTGAAAAAGCCGTGAAAATTGCGTCTGCCGGCCCCATATGACGGCAGGCGCGCCGCAAGCCCGGGCATTGAAAGACCGGAGGCCGCCTGAAATACTCCTGCGGCCTATCGACGAGGACAGGTGACGACCGTGAGCATCGTGAAACTGAATACCGGCGAGACGGACCTCGCAGGCCTTATGGCCGGAATCGGCCGCAAGGCGCGCGAAGCGGCAACCATGCTTGCGACCACCCCGACGAAGCAGAAAGACGCCGCGCTCCTCGCCGCCGCCATGTGCATCCGCGCCAATGTCGACGACATTCTGGCCGCGAATGAGCAAGACGTCGCCGACGCGAAGAAGAACGGGCTGACGCCAGCCATGATCGACCGGCTGACGCTCGACACGACGCGCGTGGAAGGGATTGCGAAGGCGCTGGAGGAGATCGCCGCGCTGCCCGATCCTGTCGGTTCGAAGATCGCCGAGTGGGACCGCCCGAACGGGCTCCATATCGAGCGCGTTCGCGTGCCGCTTGGCGTCATCGGCATCATCTATGAGAGCCGCCCCAATGTGACGGCGGATGCGGGCGCGCTCTGCCTCAAGGCCGGCAATGCCGCCGTGCTGCGTGGCGGCTCGGAAGCCTCGCGCTCCAACAAGGCGATCCATGCTTCGCTCGTCGAGGGCATTCTCGCCTCGAACCTCCCCGAAGCCTCGATCCAGCTCGTGCCCGTGACCGATCGTGGCGCGGTGGGCGAAATGCTGAAAGGGCTCGGCGGCAGTCTCGACGTGATCGTGCCGCGCGGCGGCAAGAGCCTCGTCGCCCGCGTACAGGAAGAAGCCCGCGTGCCCGTCTTCGCGCATCTCGAAGGCGTCTGCCACGTCTATGTGGACGGAGAGGCCGATCTCGACATGGCGCGCGACATCGTGCTGAACGCAAAGCTGCGGCGCACCGGCATTTGCGGCGCCGCGGAGACGCTGCTCGTGGACGAAGCCTGCGCGGCGACGCATCTGGCGCCGCTCGTGAAGGCGCTTCTCGATGCCGGTTGCGAAGTGCGCGGCGACGAAGCCGCGCAAAAGACGGACGCACGCGTGAAGGCGGCAACGGAAGAAGATTGGTACACGGAATATCTGGACAGTATCATCGCCGTCCGGGTGGTGAAGAGTATCGGCGGGGCCATCGCCCATATCCGCAAATATGGCTCCAGCCACACCGAAGCCATCGTGACCGGCAACCGGAAGACGGCCGACCGTTTCTTTGCGGAGGTGGACAGCGCCATTCTGCTGCACAACGCCTCGACGCAATTCGCCGATGGCGGCGAGTTCGGCATGGGCGCGGAAATCGGCATCGCGACGGGAAAGTTCCACGCGCGCGGACCCGTCGGCGTCGAGCAGCTCACGAGCTTCAAATATCTCGTGCGCGGCAGCGGCCAGGTCCGCCCCTGAGGTGGTGAGGGTGGTTCGCAAGGAGCTGCTGACACCGGGGCTGAAGGTCGGCCTTCTCGGTGGCTCATTCAATCCCGCGCATGAGGGCCACCTCCACATCACCAGAATGTGCCTTGCCGCGCTGGAACTCGACCGCGTCTGGTGGCTCGTCTCCCCCGGCAATCCGCTGAAACCCGGCAAGGGCATGGCCCCTTACGAAGACCGCTTCGCGTCCGCCGAAAGAATGGCGCGCGACCCGCGCATCGCGGTGAGCGGCATCGAGAAGGAACTCGGCACGCGTTACACGGCGGACACGCTGAAGGCGCTGGCGGCGCGCTTCGCGGAGGTGAATTTCGTCTGGCTTATGGGCGCCGACAACATGCTGCAGTTTCCCAAATGGCGGAACTGGCGCGGCATTCTGGAAACGGTTCCGGTCGCCATCTATCCGCGGCCCGGCTACACGCTGAAGGCCCGGCTTTCCCCCCTGGCCTCCATGCTGCGCGACAGGACGCTGGACGCGAGCGACGCGGCCCTTCTCCCGCTCGTCGCGCCGCCCGCTCTCGTCTTTCTCTCGGGTCCGGAAAGCAGCCGGTCCGCGACGGAAATACGCGCCGCCGGCGGCTGGGTCTGAGGCCACCTGTCACGCCTCCATTAAAATCCTGTCATTGAATTGAGGCCTTGCGAGGCATATTCTCTATATGTCGCAGGCGTTCCGGCGCCCGCACACCAAGGAAAGTAAAGGTTTGCGAAACCAAGGAGTGTGTTCCTGAGCAGACAATCCCCGGACCTCAAGGTCCAGCAAAAGCCCGGCGCGGCGAAGCCCGCCGGAGCGGTCAGAAAGGCGGCGGCTTCGAAGACGAAGCAGGCAGCCGATACCGGCAAGTCTTCGCAAATGCTCGCTCTCGTGCTCGAGAGCCTGGAGGAAGACAAGGCCGAGGATGTGGTTTCCATCGATCTTACCGGAAAGACGCCCATCGCGGACCATATGGTGGTCGCGAGCGGACGGTCGCAGCGTCATGTCGGCGCGGTGGCCGATCACCTCGTTCGCCGCCTGAAGGACGCAGGGTTCGGCACGGCGCAGGTCGAAGGACTGAAACAAGGCGACTGGGTGCTCATCGACGGTGGCGACGTGGTTGTCCATGTCTTCCGCCCCGAAGTGCGCGAGTTCTACCGACTGGAGAAGATGTGGTCGGCCGATATACCGGCGGACCAGCTGGCCGTCTGAGGCGATAGCTCCCTCGGACGCCGCCTGCGGCTTCTCCCCATCGAGCGTTTTGACCGGCGCCAAGCCGGACGGTGATTTATGCGCGTCCAGATCTGCGCCGTGGGGCGGCTGAAAGGCGGTCCCGAGAAACTCCTTCTCGACGATTACCTGTCGCGTCTCGACGCGGCCGGACGCGGCATCGGCATTACGGGCCTGCCCGTCGCGGAAGTGGAAGAGAAACGGCGCTGCGAAGGCGCCGAACTCATGGAACGCGAGGCGGCGCTGCTGACCGGCGCCATGCCGAAAGGTGCAACTCTGGTGGCGCTGGACGAGCGCGGCCGCGTGGAAACCAGCGAGGCCTTTGCCAACCGGCTCGGCAAGTGGCGCGATGGCGGCGTACAGGACATCGCCTTCCTGATCGGCGGCGCGAACGGGCTTTCGCCCTCCATTCGCGGCAATGCCGCTCACATCATGGCCTTCGGCGCCATGACCTGGCCGCATATGCTCGCGCGCGTCATGCTCGCCGAACAGCTCTACCGGGCCGTCACCATCCTTTCCGGACACCCCTATCACCGCGCCTGAGACGCTCTTCCGGCAAGTGGACAGTTTTCCGCCGTTGCACTAGGTTTCCCAGTCGGCTGCAGGTGGCGCAGCGATTCGAACCTCGGGGTTCGCAAATCTCATTCTTCAGGGCTGAAATGACCGGCGTTCGACCAATTGTCCTTGCCTTGCTCGATGGCTGGGGCGTCCGGGCGGAGCGCGAGGGAAACGCGATCGCGCTTGCGCGCACACCGATCTATGACCGGCTGGCCGCGACCTCGCCGCGCGCGATGCTCGACGCATCCGGGCAGGCGGCCGGCCTCGCACCGGGAAAACCGGGCCATGCGCAGGCAGCCTATGCCACGCTGGGCGCGGGACGGCCGGTGGAATCTCCGCTGACGGGCATCAACCGCGTCTTCGCCGATCATGGTCCCGGCGGCATCGCCTCCCATCCCGTGTTGAAGCAGATCGTTTCGCGCGTGCGTCCGCTTGGCGGCGCCGTTCACCTGATCGGCGCGATGACACCCTCCGGGATTGCAGGGCATCAGAACCATCTCGCCGTTCTCGCAGCCCTTCTGAGCCATGAAGGGGTGAAGGTCTGGGTCCATGGCGTCATGGACGGCATCGACACCGATCCGCAATGCGGCATCGAGCACCTGAGCGAGTTCCTCGACGACATCTCGGGGGCGGAACACGCCGAACTCGCCAGCGTCTTCGGCCGCTCCCACGGATTCGACGAATTGCCCGACCCGGCCGCGACGGCGAAGCTCTGGCGCGCGCTCGTGGAAGCAGACGCTCCTTATACGGAATATCCGACCGCCTATCTCGACGAGTGCTACCGCAAGGGGCTAAACGACGACAAGATTCCGCCCGCCCTCGCCTCCTCCTTCCGAGGCATAAGACCGGACGATGCGCTGCTTCTCGTCAACCTGCAGCCCGATCATGGCCAGGCCCTGCTCGGCGCGCTCATGGATCCCGTCGCCGCCGGATTGTCGCAGAAGCCAATGCCGCTGAGCGGCGTCTATTCGCTCGTGCGCCTGACGCCGCCGCTCGGCGCCCGCGTGGAACCGCTTTTCGAAGCGATCGGCTTCCGCGCTAGCCTCGCCGAAAGCCTTTCCCGCGCCGGGCTCAAACAGCTCGCATTGACGGAAAGCGTGACGGAGGCAAACCTCTGGACCTTCGCGCGCGGCGGCGCGACGTCGCTCTTTCCCGGCGAGAACGTCCTCGTGACCGACACGCCTCCCCTCGCCCAATCGGAAAAGCGGCCGGAACTCGCGGCGGCGGCCCTCGCCTCGGAATTGCTGGCGGCGCTGAAGGCGAGAGAGCACGATCTCATCGTCGCGAATTTCTGCAACGCTGCCATTGTCGGCCGTTCGGGAAATCTGCGCGCGACGATCGGAGCCATCGAGGCCATCGACAAATATCTCGGCAAGATCGCCGCCCAGATCGACAAACGCGGCGGCACGCTCATTCTTTGCGGAACCTACGGCAAGGCGGAGCGGATGACCGATCCGGAAACGGGCGCTCCGTTCCGGCGCACCACGGCATCGCCCGTGCCCTTCATCGTGGCGGGCGGCGCACAGCGCGCCCTGCCCGCGGGCGGCACGCTGGCCGATGTCGCGCCGACGATCCTCGATCTTCTGGGCCTGGCCGCTCCCGAGGAGATGACCGGCATGTCGCTCATGGCCGAACGGGCAGACAGGGTCAGTGCGTGAGGCGCTGCATAGGGCGCTCGCCCCGCTGCTGATCGCGGTGGCTTTCGCGGCGCATTTGGCGGCGCCGGTTTTCGCGGAAGTGGCCGAGCCGGGCGAACTGGAAAAGCTCCAGAAGGAAATCGACACAAGCCTTGAGAGGCAGAAAGAGCTTAAAGCGCAAGCCGACGCCGTCCGCGCCGAGGCGGAGGAAATCCGCGAGAAGCTCATTTCGGCTGCGGCTCGCGTGCAGGAACACGAAGCCGATGTAACCGCCTCGGAAGATCGCCTGCAGGGCCTGAAAGGCGCGGAGGCCGTGCTGACGGCGCAGCTCGAGCGGCGGCGCGGCGACATGGCAGAGCTGCTGGCGGCCCTTACCCGCCTCGACAGGCACCCTCCGCCCGCCCTCGCGGTACGCCCCGGCGATGCGCTCTCCTCTATTCGAAGCGCCCTCCTTCTCGGGACGCTGGTGCCGGAGCTTCAGGCCGAGGCGGAAGAGCTGCGCGACCGCCTCGAACAGCTTGCCGAACTCCGCCGCGAGATCGTCGCGGAACGCACGGTACTCTCGGAAGCCGAAGCCTCGCTCGAAACGGAGCGGGCCGAACTTCAGGCGCTGCTCGACCAAAAGCTCGCCCTGCAGCGGAAATTCGCCGCCGAGGCCGAGACCGAGGAACAGCGGGCCGAACGCCTCTCCCGCCAGGCGACCGACCTGTCCGACCTCATCGCACGGCTGGAAAACCAGGCTGCCGACCGCCTGCCCGCCGTCAGGCCCGAGCCGCGCCCCGACCCGGCCCCAGAACGCGAGCCGCAACGCGAGCCGGAGCCCGTCCGGACAGCGGAGCCCGCCGCTTCGAGGGAAGAAGCCCCGCAGCAGCTGGCAATGCTGAGACCGCCCTCCTCGCCGCCTTCCATGCCCTCATCGCGGCTCTTTTCCGACGCGAGGGGACTCATCCGCCCCCCCGTGACCGGTACCGTCATCAGCACCTATGGGAGCGGGAGCGGCGGCACCAGGTCGCAGGGAATAACCATATCGACGAGGCCTGATGCGCAAATTGTTGCCCCATTTGACGGCAGAATCTCCTATGCAGGCCCCTTCCGGCACTATGGCCAACTCTTGATAATCTCGGTCGGAGAGGGCTACCATGTGTTGTTGGCGGGCATGGAGAGAATTGACTGTTCGGTGGGTCAAAACGTCCTTGCCGGCGAGCCGGTCGGCATGATGGGCCCGCTTCTTGCCAGGGACGATCCGGCCGCAAAAGACAGGTTGGCAGCGCGGGGAGAAACGGACCGCGGACCGGCGCTCTATATCGAGTTCCGGAAGAACGGCGATCCTATCGACCCTGGGCCCTGGCTGCTCATGAGTGACAAGAAGGCACGTGGTTAAATGAACAAGTCCGTCTTCGCCGGTTTCGCGGTCGGCACGCTTCTGTCCTTCGCCGCCATCACTGGCGTAAAGCAGGGCCTGCTAGACACGCCCGCCCATGCGAGCGACTCCAATACCTATCGCCAGCTCAATCTCTTCGGCGATGTCTTCGAGCGCGTGCGCGCCGACTATGTGGAGCCGACGGACGACTCGAAACTGGTCGAGAGCGCCATCAACGGCATGCTCACCTCGCTCGACCCGCATTCGAGCTACATGACGCCCAAGACCTTCCGCGACATGCAGGTGCAGACCCGCGGCGAATTCGGCGGTCTCGGCATCGAGGTCACGATGGAAAACGGCGTCGTGAAGGTCGTAACGCCGATCGACGACACGCCTGCGAGCCGGGCGGGGCTTCGCCCCAACGACTACATCACGCATATCGACGGCGTGCAGATTCTCGGCATGACGCTTTCCGACGCGGTCGACAAGATGCGTGGCGCGGTGAACACCGATGTGACGCTCACTGTCGTGCGGAAGGGCAAGGAAGAGCCCTTCGACGTGAAGCTCACCCGCGACATCATCACCATCAAGTCGGTGAAGTTCAATCGCGAGGGCGATATCGGCTATATCCGCATCACCTCCTTCAACGAGCAGACGGCGGACCTTCTGGAAGCCGCAATCGACAGCCTCGCAAAGCAGATCGGCGGGGGACGCCTCAAGGGTTACATCATCGACCTGCGCAACAATCCCGGCGGCCTGCTCGATCAGGCGATTGCCGTGAGCGACGACTTCATCGACGGCGGCGAGATCGTCTCGACGCGCGGCCGCCATCCCGAGGACACGCAGCGCTACAATGCGCGCAGCGGGGACATCACGGACGGCAAGCCGATCATCGTGCTCCTGAACGGCGGTTCGGCAAGCGCATCGGAGATCGTCGCGGGCGCGCTGCAGGATCACCGCCGGGCGACCATTCTCGGGACGCGCTCCTTCGGCAAGGGTTCCGTGCAGACCATCATCCCGCTCGGTTCCGACGGTGCGCTGCGGCTGACGACGGCGCGCTACTACACGCCGTCCGGCCGCTCGATCCAGGCGAAGGGCATCGATCCCGATATCGTGGTGAGCCAGACGCCGCCCGAGGAGAAGAAGACGTCGACGCTGACGGGCGAGTCCGCTCTGCCGGGTCATCTTGCCGCCGAGGAAGGCGACGAGATGGCAGGCTCCGACAGCTTCGTGCCGAAGGACAAGAGCGAGGACAAGCAGCTCCTCTATGCTATCGACCTGCTGAACGGCGCGCGCAAGGACGCCGCTTTCCTCGGTGCCGGCACGACGACCGCCAGCGCCATGGCCAATTGAGGCGCCGAGCGCACCGCCGGAGATGATTTGCGAGCATGGTGGCGAAGACAGCGGCGAGCGGCTCTTCCGGTTCGATGAACGGCGGACCCGCGGACGATAAGGGGCGCCGCATAGGCCTTCTTCCGATTGCCGCGATCCTTGTCGCCATTCTGTATGGCGGCACTTTTGCCTGGCTGCTTCTTTCCGACAGCCGTCTGGCTGGCGAGCCCGTGGCCCATGTCGCGCTCGCGCCCGAGGAACCGCCCGTCCCGCCGGCGCAGGAAGAGCCCGTCGCGGAGAAACCCGGCACAACTCCGGAGACAGAGACTGAGACGCCCGCAACGCAGGCACCCGGTCCTGATATGCTGAGCCCGGAAGAGCGCGCGCTTCTCGAAGCCGCGCAGAATCTCGACAAGGGTGTCGACGAGGACATCGCCTCCGAAGTCCGAATTCTCGGTGCCGAAAGCGTTTCGGGCAACGGCACCAAACCGGACATTCCGCAGGCAGGCGCCGCGATCGTGCTCGCCCCGGTCCCCGACCCCGGCCTTGTCGAGAACACAGCCGATGGCCCCTTGCCGAAGATCGGCCGCGATGGACGCAAGCCCTGGCAGGTTTATGCGCGTCCCGTTCCGGCGGGCACGCCGGCCGACCGCCGGATTGCGCTGGTCGTGAGCGGCATGGGCATCAGCGAGAGCGCCACGGCCCATGCGATCGAGGCCCTGCCGCCGGAAGTAACGCTCTCATTCGCACCCTATGGCTCCAACCTGCAGCAATGGATCGACAAGGCGCGCGAGGCCGGGCACGAAGTCCTGCTCGAATTGCCGATGGAGCCCTTCGGCTATCCTCAGAACGATCCGGGACCGCATACGCTGCTGACGAGCGCGGACAAGGCGGAGAATATCTCGCGTCTCGAATGGCTGATGAGCCGCTTCACCGGTTATGCCGGGGTCATGAACTATCAGGGTGCGCGCTTCACGACCTCGCCCTCCGCGCTGAAGCCTGTTCTCGCGGCACTCGAGGCGCGCGGCCTTCTCTATGTCGACAATGGCGCATCGGCGCGCAGCCTTGCACCGGGCCTCGCACGCGACATCGGTCTGCCCGCGCTGCAGGCGAACCGCATCGTCGATCCGGTACAGAATCCGGAAGTCATCGCAACGTCGCTCGACATGCTCGAGGATGCGTCGCAACAATCGGGCGAAGCGCTTGGTGTCGCCTCCGGCTTCCCCGTCACCGTCGACGCGCTTGCGCAATGGACGGCGGCCCTGAAGCAGGATGGCTTCGTTCTCGTTCCCGCAACGGCGCTAGCACGCGACTGACAAGAAGCCGGTAAAGGAAAGAGAAGCCACATGCCAAGCCACAAACCGGATGGAGCCCAGGTGCCGCCGGAAACGCTTCCCTACCGGCCTTGCGTCGGCATCATGCTCATCAACCGCGACGGGCTCGTCTGGGTCGGCAATCGCGTACAGGAAGTCGATACAGGCAGCGCGCTGACCTGGCAGATGCCGCAGGGCGGCATCGACGAGGGCGAAAGCCCCGAGGAAGCGGCGCTGCGCGAGCTGCGCGAAGAAACGGGCACGGAAAAGGCCCGCATCATCGGCGAGACCAGCGACTGGCTCACCTACGATCTGCCGCCACATCTCGTCGGCGTCGCGCTTAAAGGCAAGTATCGCGGACAGAAGCAGAAATGGTTCGCCATGCGCTTCACCGGCGAGGACGGCGATATCGACATCGCGGCTGACGACCATCAGGAATTCAGCGAATGGACCTGGGTCCCCGTCTCGGAACTCGTGGAACTGATCGTGCCGTTCAAGCGCGGCGTCTATGAAGAGATCGTCCGCGAGCTCGGGCCTCTTGCGAAACCCGAAGCCTGAGCCGCCTCAACTTCGCTCTCCGGCGCTTGCGCGCCATTCCTCTTCGATACTTCCAAGTTTTGCCGCAAGCGGCTCGACACGTGTTCTGAAAGCATAACTCGCATAGTCCCAGCGCTCGCTGTCGCGAAGCGCGAAGATGCGAGAAAGCTTCTCCTCCGTCATGTCGAGCAGCACACGGAGCCGGTCGATCTTCGCCTGCAGTTCCGCCGGAACCTGCGGCCTTGCCTCGGCAAGCATCTTGCCCATGGCATCGAGGTGCGCCGGGCCTGCGGCGGCCGGCGGCTCGGCACTGATCGCCGCTCCCATGTAGCTCGAAAGTGCGGCGCGCAAATCTTCGAGATCGCCGCGAAATTCCGCGAAAGGGCCTACCGGGCCGACAAAATCCGGCGAAGAGGTGGCAAGCATCCGATCCATCACCTCGGTGCAAAGCATCTGCGCTTCTTCAAGCGCGGGTTGCACATCCTCCGTGTAGAGCTGAAGACCGGGATAACGGTTTACTGTTCCGGTGATCGAGGCAATGGCGCGCTGTTCCGCGAGAAGGCGGGCGACAAGCCGCTGCATCTCCACAAGCTGGACGAGCTTGCGCCCGTCCGTCCAGCTCGAGGATTGCCGGACAAGCGCTTCCGCCGCCGCCTGCATGCGCACCGTCGCCTGCAGCCATTCGCGATGGAAGCCCTCGCCCTCGGTAAGCAAATATCCGCGAAGCGCAACGAGGCTCGCTTCACGTTCGTCCTCGAAATCGGCAAGCAGCGCATCGAAGGCCGAAAGGCCGGTGGCGGCGGGCTGCGCCGACGCAGAGGTGAAAGCCGCAGGTTCCATGCGCGCCGCGCTTTCCTCGCCCGGCATCTGCACGAGCGGCAGAAGGAAAAAGTAGGCCATGCCCGCTCCCGCCACCAGGCCGAGCGCGAGCCAGAGCCGCCCACGGCTTCTCCGCGTTACGGAAAAGACAGGTGTCCTCGAATGAATTCTTCTACGAAATTTGCCGGGCTTGCGAGGTTCCGGGCCCTTCGGGCCGTTGCCGGGCCTCTCCGCAGACCCGTAGCGCGAACGCCAATAGGCCTCGGAGTCACGCGTGAGCGAAAAAGGCATCACACACATCCTGTCGATGCCGAGCCCCGAACTGCGACCGCTTCGATGCTAACGCCAAAACATGGAGAGATGGAAGCCTGCAATTGTGCCGTAATGTAACAAATGGTGCCGTGCGCCGATTTGCGCTGGCCGCGAGGGCCATTTGGTGCTTTGAATCGATTTCGCGGGGTACGCAGACGATGGAATCCGCCATGGAACCATCGCGAACCGGGCTGGTCCGGAGGAGCGCATGTCTGGTTTCCGCCGTGCTTTTCAGATTATCGCCATTGCGTTTGTCGTGCTGCTCATGCTCGACGGCAACGCACGCATGATGGCCGCCAGCATTATTCAGAACGGCTATGCTTTCATGGCTCGCGCGCAAGAGCCGCCAATCCCGCTTGCGCGGCCGCCGCTGCTTGGCCTTGCCGATCTCGACGATTGCCTGCGCGGCACGGCGCGTATCGACGGCGACAATGCCTATGCCGCCTTCTGTGCGGATCTTGCCAGCCTCTCCGGAGAAGCCACAGGCGAGATGAACGAGGCCCGCATGGCAGAGGCCGAGCTGCCCGCCGCACCGCCGAGCAAGAAGCACGCACCGGACCGGAAGGAATGCATCGTCGACACCATGGGCGTACCCGCGCGCAAGATCGATGGCATATGGGTGAAGGCGGATGCAGGGGAGAACCTCACGGAAGGCGAATCCAACCGCCTGATTGCAGTACCTGCATCCTGTCCAGTGCAGAGCCCGGCCGAGGGAAACGTGCTCTATGCCGGCTTCTTCAAGGGCTATAGCGGCGTCGTCATCCTTGAGACGGCGAAGAAGAAGCGCATAACGATAGCAGGGCTCGGCCGCGTCGCCATACAGCGTGGAGAGAAAGTGGCGCTTGGCGGCGAGATCGGCATGACACCGGAGAGACCGGCGCCAGCACTCGCCGAAGCCTTGAATGGCCGGGGAGAAGCGGCGCTTCTCTACGTGGCGGACGGCAGAACGCTCAGCCCCGCTTCCTGAGGCGGCACCGCGCTCAGACTGCGGCGCGTGCGAGCTGCCAGTTCCGGAACTGCCAGTAGCGCCAGGCGAGTGCGGAAACCGCGCGCATGACAAGCCCATGCGGTTTGAGGCCCGCCGCCTTGCCGACCATCGAGATCAACCGCTCCACATGCTGGCGGCGATAAAGGCCGAGCGCGCGCTTCTCATAGGCTTTCGCGAAGGTCTCGCGCTTGTAGGGGACGCTGTCGTCGGGCGGCGTGTTCGCCGCGTAATAGGCGCAGGCGAGTTCATCGTCGTCCGCTTCCGAGACGCGGCCGACCGCGACGCGGATGCGATCGAGAATGGAGGGCGGCGTTTCGCCGAGTTCGTTGAACTGATCGTAGAAGAGCTTGTAGTGGCGGAACTCATCCGCCGCGATGTTCGATGCGATCTGCTTCAGGACCGGCTCGTCAGTCGCGTCCTTGATCGCCGTGTAATAGGAGGATGTGCCGCTCTCGACAACGCAGCGCGCGATGAGTTCGCCACTGCGGCTTCCGCGCACGCTCTCGATCGCATCCGTCGGGATCGAGTAGCCTTCGCGGAAACGCCTGAAGGCCTCGTCGAAGCTGAAATCGGGGTCGGCCAGTTCAGCCCAGCGCGCCAGCGCCTGGCCATGCTGAACCTCTTCGCCACCCCATTTGTGAATGACTTCCTTCACATCCGGACGGTCGGAAAATACGTTGCAAAGATAGGTCACATAGTCGGGCGCGTTGAACTCGACCATTGCCGCCGCCTTCACTGCGCGAAGAATATCGGGATCGACCTTCGACGCGTCGAAGTCCTGCCATCTGATATCGTCGAGTGTCCAGTGACGGCTCATGGGACCCTGCCTTGCTATTCGACAGCCCTTCGGGCCGGGCTTGTCATATTACGGTATCAATATAGCGGCATGAGCGGCCGGGTTTAAGGGCGGCGCCAAGGCCGATTGCCGCAGCCGCCTTCCCTGCCGCTTCCGAAACGAAAGGGCGGCGCTCCGGGTTCCGGAGGCCGCCCTCTTGATTTCTGCCGCCCTGAGAAGGTTCAGAGGGCCTGACGAAGCTCTTTCAGATGATCGAGCTTTTCCTGCGCGATCTGGCGCTTTTCGTCGGTCTTTGCGTCCGCCACATCTTCCTCGGCATTGGAGATTTCGCGCTCCAGCGCCGCGCTGTCGAGTTCGGCCAGCGGCACGGTATGCTCGGCAAGCACGGTGAGGCCCGCAGGCGTCACCTCGACGAAACCGCCGCGCACGAAGTAGCGGCGTTCCGGCTGCCCTTCGGTCTCGACGCCGATGACGCCGGGACGAAGCGTCGACATGACCGGCGCATGGCCGCCCATGATGCCCATGTCGCCTTCCGTGCCCGGCACCGTAACGAGATCGACCTGCTCGGAAATGAGCAGCCGCTCGGGCGATACGAGGTCGAAACTCAGCTTCTCAGCCATCCGCTTTCACCTTGTCCGGGTCAGTCGCGTTACGCGGCTTCCTTCGCGAGGCGCTCGGCCTTCGCAATGGCGTCCTCGATCGTGCCAACCATGTAGAAGGCGGCTTCCGGCAGGTGATCGTACTCACCGTTGCAGAGGCCCTTGAAGCCCTTGATCGTGTCCTTCACGTCGACGAGCACGCCCGGCGAACCGGTGAAGACTTCGGCCACGTGGAAGGGCTGCGACAGGAAGCGCTCGATCTTGCGCGCGCGCGCGACCGTGAGCTTGTCCTCTTCGGAAAGTTCGTCCATGCCAAGGATCGCGATGATGTCCTGAAGCGACTTGTAGCGCTGCAGGATCTGCTGAACCTGACGGGCGACGGCGTAGTGCTCTTCGCCGACGACGCGCGGCTCGAGAATGCGCGAGGTGGAGTCGAGCGGGTCCACGGCCGGATAAATGCCCTTTTCGGCGATCGAACGATTGAGCACCGTCGTCGCGTCAAGGTGAGCGAACGAGGTCGCGGGCGCCGGGTCGGTCAAGTCGTCGGCGGGCACGTAAATGGCCTGCACGGACGTGATCGAGCCCTTGGTCGTGGTGGTGATGCGTTCCTGCATCTGACCCATGTCGGTCGCGAGCGTCGGCTGATAGCCCACGGCGGAAGGAATACGGCCGAGAAGGGCCGACACTTCCGAGCCCGCCTGCGTGAAGCGGAAGATGTTGTCCACGAAGAAGAGCACGTCCTGGCCCTGGTCGCGGAAATGTTCGGCGACGGTCAGACCCGTCAGCGCAACGCGGGCGCGGGCCCCGGGCGGCTCGTTCATCTGGCCGTAAACCAGCGAGCACTTCGACCCTTCGGTCGAACCGTTGTTCTCGTGCGGATCCTTGTTCACGCCCGACTCGATCATCTCGTGATAGAGGTCGTTGCCTTCGCGCGTACGCTCACCCACGCCCGCGAATACGGAGTAACCGCCGTGCGCCTTCGCGATGTTGTTGATGAGCTCCTGAATGAGAACCGTCTTGCCCACGCCGGCGCCGCCGAAGAGGCCGATCTTGCCGCCGCGCGCATAGGGCGCGAGCAGATCGACGACCTTGATGCCCGTGACGAGCATTTCCGCTTCCGTCGACTGTTCGACGAAGGCAGGCGCTTCCTGATGGATTTCGCGGGTGGTCTCCGCCTTCACCGGACCGGCTTCGTCCACCGGCTCACCGATGACGTTGATGATGCGGCCGAGCGTTCCTTCGCCAACCGGCACCGCGATCGAACGGCCCGTGTCCTTCACGTCCTGGCCGCGAACGAGACCTTCGGTCGTATCCATCGCAATGGTACGGACGGTGTTCTCGCCGAGGTGCTGCGCGACTTCGAGAACGAGGCGCTGGCCGTTGTTCTCCGTCTCGAGCGCATTCAGGATGGCCGGCAGGTGACCGTCGAACTCGACGTCCACAACGGCGCCAATCACCTGACTGATCTTGCCGACAACATTGCTCATACTGTCTATCCCTGCTTCGCGTGCCGGGAAGCGGCTGATGGCTTCCCAAGTTCCTGTCTGCGGCGCGTCAACCGCCCCGCTTGTCCGTTCCAACTCGCCTTCCGGTTCCACATGGACGGCAACGCCTTCGATCAGCTTGCCATCTTCCGCGGAAGGCGCCGGAAGCGCCCTGGGCCCCAAAACGCGTCCCGGCAGGACGCGCGCAAGAAGCCTTCTCACATTCTCGAGCAACCGCTGTCTCCAGCCGCGCCCGCTACCGAACTCCGCCATGCCGCCCCTTCCGATCGACCGGCCCCGCCGGGGCCCCTTGTCTTCCGGGACGTCTCCGCCCTTTTATCCGAACCTGTCTAGAGCGCCTCGGCGCCGGAGATGATTTCGATCAGCTCCTTGGTAATCTGGGCCTGACGGGTCCGGTTATAGGTAATGGTCAGCTTGTCGATCATTTCGCCGGCATTGCGCGTCGCGTTGTCCATCGCGGACATGCGTGCGCCCTGCTCGCTGGCGGCATTTTCGAGAAGCGCGCGGAACACCTGCACCGCGAGATTGCGGGGCAGAAGATCGCGCAGGATTTCTTCTTCGTTCGGCTCATATTCGTATATCGCGCCGCCGAGATCGACTTCAGGCTGCTCGTCGGGATTGCCGACGGCCGCCGGAATGAGCGACTGCTTGGTCGGGATCTGCGAGACGACCGACTGGAAGCGCGAATAGAAGAGCGTGCAGACATCGAACTCGCCCGCCTCGAACATGTCGAGCACGGTGGCCGCAATTTCCTCAGCATTGACGAAGCCGATGGAACGCACGCCCGAGAACTCGAAGGTCTTGACGATCTTCTCGCCATGCATGCGGCGCAGCGCATCCCGGCCCTTGCGGCCCACGGCGAGGATCTTCACCGTCTTGCCCTGAGCGGTAAGACGCGCGATTTCTTCGCGCGCGAGACGCGCAATCGACGCATTGAAGCCGCCGCAGAGACCGCGATCCGCCGTGGCGACAACGAGAAGATGCACGTCGTCGCGGCCATTGCCGACGAGAAGCGCGGGCGCCTCTGGCTGGCCGATCATGCCAGCCGACAGATTGGCGAGCACGCGGTCCATGCGCTCCGCATAGGGGCGTGCAGCCTCAGCCGCCTCCTGCGCACGGCGCAGTTTCGCGGCGGCAACCATCTGCATCGCCTTCGTGATCTTCTGCGTCGAACGGACGCTCGCGATGCGGTTTCTTAGGTCCTTGAGGCTCGCCATTCGCCCTTACCCGATGCGTGTCGCTTGAAGCCGTGGAGTTCGATCAGGCAAAGGCCTTGGCGAACGCCTCGACCGCGGCCTTGAGCTTCGTTTCCGTTTCCGAAGAGATCTGCTTCTCGGTCCGGATCGCCTCGAGGATGTCCTCGTGCTTCGTCCGGATGTTGCGGAGCAGCTCTTCCTCGAAGCGGCCGACATCGCCGACCGGCAGCTTGTCGAGATAGCCGTTAACGCCGGCATAGATCACGACGACCTGCTCTTCGACCTTGAGCGGCGAGAACTGGCCCTGCTTCAGGAGTTCGGTGAGGCGCGCGCCGCGATTGAGCAAACGCTGCGTCGCCGCGTCGAGATCCGAACCGAACTGCGCGAAGGCAGCCATTTCGCGGTACTGGGCGAGCTCGCCCTTGATCTTGCCCGCGACCTGTTTCATCGCCTTGATCTGCGCGGCAGAACCGACGCGCGACACCGAGAGGCCGACGTTCACCGCCGGACGGATGCCCTGATAGAAAAGGTCCGTCTCGAGGAAGATCTGGCCGTCGGTGATCGAGATCACGTTGGTCGGAATATAGGCCGACACGTCGTTCGCCTGCGTCTCGATGACGGGGAGCGCAGTCAGCGAACCGCTGCCATTGTCCTCGTTGAGCTTCGCGGCGCGCTCGAGCAGGCGCGAGTGGAGATAGAAGACGTCGCCCGGATAGGCTTCGCGTCCCGGCGGACGGCGGAGCAGAAGCGACATCTGACGATAGGCAACGGCCTGCTTCGACAGATCGTCATAGACCACGAGGGCATGCATGCCGTTGTCGCGGAAATACTCGCCCATGGTGCAGCCGGCGAAGGGCGCCAGGAACTGGAGAGGTGCCGGCTCCGACGCGGTCGCCGCGACCACGATCGAATATTCGAGCGCACCGTTTTCTTCGAGCGTCTTCACGATCTGCGCGACGGTCGAACGCTTCTGGCCGACAGCGACATAGATGCAGTAGAGCTTCTGGCTTTCGTCGTCGCCCTGATTGAGCGGCTTCTGGTTCAGGATCGCGTCGACGGCAATGGCGGTCTTGCCGGTCTGGCGGTCGCCGATGATGAGCTCGCGCTGGCCGCGGCCGATCGGGATCAGGGCATCGATCGCCTTGAGACCCGTCTGCATCGGCTCATGCACGGACTTCCGGGGAATGATGCCCGGCGCCTTCACGTCCACGCGGCGACGCTCCGAACCTACGATGGGGCCCTTGCCGTCAATCGGATTGCCGAGCGGGTCGACGACGCGGCCGAGCAGACCCTTGCCGACAGGAACGTCCACGATCGCGCCCGTGCGCTTGACCGTGTCGCCTTCCTTGATGTTGCGGTCGGAGCCGAAAATAACGACACCGACATTATCATCTTCGAGGTTCAGCGCCATGCCGCGGATGCCGCCCGGAAACTCGACCATTTCACCGGCTTCGACATTGTCGAGGCCGTAGACGCGGGCGATACCGTCACCGACGGAGAGCACCTGGCCGATCTCGGAAACCTGCGCCTCTGCGCCGAAGTCCTTGATCTGCTGCTTGAGGATGGCGGAAATTTCCGCAGCCTGAATGTCCATCAGGAAGCCTCTTTCATGGCAATCTTGAGAGAATTGAGTTTGGTGCGCAGCGAGGAATCGATCATCCGGCTGCCAACCTTGACGACAAGCCCACCGAGGAGCCCGGCATCGACCTTGGTATTTATATTAACGTCCCGGCCCGTGGCGGATTTCAGCGCCGCCTTGAGGCTTTCGATCTGCGCATCGTTCAACGCATGTGCGGAGGTCACGTCGGCCGTCATTTCACCGCGCTTCGTAGCCAGGATCGCCTTGTAGGCAGAGATCATGTCTGGCAGGGCAAAAAGGCGGCGGTTGCGAATGACGAGACCCACGAAATTCTTCACAAGGGTCGAAGCGCCCGCCTTGTCGAGGATCGCGGCGAAGGCGCGGCCCTGCTCATCGGCGCTGAAGATCGGGCTGCGGACGAGGCGAAGAAGATCCTCGCTCTCGTTCAGCATGGCGCGGATACCGTCGAGATCGCCAGCCACGGCGTCGAGTGCGCCCTGCGCCTCCGCCAGTTCGAAGAGGGCTGTCGCATAACGGCCTGCCACGCCAGAGACGGGATGATCAGATGACACGTGCGGCGCTCGCCTGTGCTTTTCGTGGAAATCGGCGCGGAAACCTGGGGGTCTCGCGCCAACCAATTGAATTCATTAGCTAATTTTGGCCTCTAGAGGCACGGGAAACGACCCGCCCCCGAGGCCGCGCGTTAGGTAACACATGGTCCGCGCATGCGCAACATGCTGGCCCCCGAAATGGGCGCGACTGCGGCATTTTGGGCCTTTTGAGGTCACGCAGCAAATCATTGACCCAGCGTCAACAAGCACGAGGCGCAGGCTGCCCGCTCACATGAAACTGTAGGGATCGACATCGATGGTGACGCGCGCCGCATTCGGTATCTTCATGTCTTCGAGCCAGGTGCGGATAAAGCTCTGAATATTGACGTTGCGGCCCGCCTTTACGAGGAAGCGGAGCCTTGTGCGGCCCCTGAGCAGCGCGAGCGGCGCGGGCGCAGGCCCGAGCACGGAAACCTCTTCCGTTCGGGGCACCCGGCGGGACATTTCGCGGGCGATCTTCTGGGCCAGGGAGGCATCCGGCGCCGAGACGACCACGGCGACCAGCCTCCCGAAGGGCGGAAGCCCCACCCGCTCCCGCGCTGCGGCCTCGCGCTGGAGGAACTCGTCGCGACGGCCAGAGACGAGTGCGCGCATCACGCCATGCTCCGGCATGAACGACTGAAGGAAGACGCGGCCAGGCCGCTCTGCCCGGCCGGCACGGCCCGCCACCTGCTGGAGAAGCTGGAAGGTACGCTCGCCCGCACGAAGATCCCCGTTTTCGAGCCCCAGATCGGCATCGACCACGCCCACGAGAGTAAGCCAGGGAAAGTGATGGCCCTTGGCGACGATCTGTGTGCCGATGACGATATCGACCTCGCGCGCCTCGATGGCCCGGAAGACTTCCTCATGGGCGGCGGGCCCTCTGAGATTGTCGCTGGAGACTATGACGACACGCGCCTCCGGAAAGAGTTCCGACACTTCTTCCGCAATGCGCTCGACGCCCGGTCCACAGGCCACAAGTGCCTCCTCCGCGCCGCAGGAGGGGCAGGCTTTCGGCACCGGCGCCGTATAGCCGCAATGATGGCAGGCAAGTTCGCGGCGGAAGCGGTGCTCGACGAGCCAGGCGGAGCATTGCGGGCATTCGATGCGATGCCCGCAGGTGCGGCAGAGCGTGAGCGGCGCATAGCCGCGGCGGTTGAGAAAGAGCATGGACTGCTCGCCCGCCTCGAGCGCTTTCGCGATCTCTTTCACGAGTACAGGCGAAAGCCATCGGCCGCGTTCCGGCGGATAGGCGCGCATGTCGATGGCGGTGACATCCGGCAATTGCGCCTCGCCGTGACGCGCCTCGAGCCGCACTTCCGCATAGCGGCCCTGCTCCGCATTCACCGCGGTTTCGAGCGACGGCGTCGCCGAACTCAAAATGATGGGAAATCCGCCCAACGACGCACGCACGACCGCCATGTCACGCGCATGATAGGTGACGCCGTCTTCCTGCTTGAAGGCGGCATCGTGTTCCTCGTCGACGACGATAAGCCCGAGATCGGGAAACGGGAGAAAGAGCGCGGAACGCGCGCCGACGACAATGGGCGCGCGGCTTTCGGCGACGCCGCGCCACACGCGCCTGCGCTCGCGCGTCGAAAGATCGGAATGCCACTCCGCCGGGCGGCAGCCAAAGCGGCGCTCGAAGCGCTCCAGAAACTGGCTCGTGAGCGCAATCTCCGGCAGCAGGATCAGAACCTGTTTCTTCTGCTTGAGCGCGGCGGCGACGGCCTCGAAATAGACTTCCGTCTTGCCTGACCCTGTAACGCCATCAAGCAGCACGGCCGAGAATTTTTCCCCCTCCACATGAGCGCGCAACAGCGCGGCGGCATCGCGCTGCTCCGGCGACAGATCGACACCAGGCACCGCTGGATTGGGGTCGTCGAAGGGAAGTTCGGTCGGAATATCGACGGGAAGAAGCGTACCTGCATCGACAAGGCCGCGCACGACGCTGTCGGATACGCCCGCTTCCTCCGCAAGCTCACGAACGGTGCGCGCGAAACCGTCGCCCGCGACTTCGACCGCCCGGATGCGTGCAGGCGTCATGCGTGCAGGCCGCTCGTCGCCAAGACGGTAAGCCGTGCGCATTCGCTGCGGTTCGAGCGCGCCAGGCGCGCGGATCGCGAGCCGCAGCACCGAGCCGGGCGGTGAAACCGTGTAGCTTGCGACCCAATCGACGAAACGGCGGAGAACCGCCGGCATGGGCGGCGCATCGAGCACTTCCGCCACAGGTCTTAACCTGTTGTGGCCGACCTCGCCCGTGCCCTCGCCCCAGACGACGCCAAGAAGCTCCTGGGGCCCCAGCGGTACGATGACATAGTCCCCGGCCCGCACCTCCATGCCGGCGGGCACCTTGTAGTCATAGGGCTTCGGCAAGGCGAGAGGCAGCAGAACGCTGGCGGTTCCAGAAACGATCTTTTCTTCTGTGGATATTTCGGAGGCCATTCGAATTGCCGGGGGGAGAAGGTTCGAAATCGACACGACACTGTAACGCGCCGTAAAGCAAGAGCCACGACAAGACCTTGCGCAACCGTGGAGGCGGCGGCAAAAGAAGGAAGCCTTCCGAGCCACTCTCGACTACACTGCGGTCGAACCGGCCCACCCGAACGATCGCAAAGACCAGCATCCATGAAATTCTTCGCCGACACCGCCGACATCGCCGACATCCGGGAGCTTGCCGACACGGGCCTGCTGGACGGGGTCACGACCAATCCATCGCTGATCGCGAAGTCCGGCCGCAACTTTCTCGAAGTGGTCGAGGAAATCTGCGCCGTGGTCAACGGCCCGGTCAGCGCGGAAGTGACGGCGCTTGATTCGGAAACCATGATCGCCGAAGGCCGCAAGCTCGCGAAGATCGCGAAGAACATCGCGGTCAAGGTGCCGCTGACCTGGAACGGACTGAAAGCCTGCAAGACGCTCACGGGCGAAGGCACGATGGTAAACGTGACGCTCTGCTTTTCCGCCAACCAGGCACTGCTGGCGGCGAAAGCGGGCGCGACATTCGTATCGCCCTTCATAGGCCGCCTCGACGACATCAATCTCGACGGGATGGAGCTCATCCGCGAAATCCGGGAAATTTACGATAACTACCCGGCTCTGAAGACCGAGATTCTCGCCGCCTCGATTCGCAATGCAAACCACGTAAAGGAATCGGCGCTGGCCGGAGCAGATGTCGCAACCGTACCACCCGCCGTGCTGAAAGGGCTCGCCACCCACCCGCTGACCGACAAGGGACTCGAAATGTTCCTTTCGGATTGGAAAAAGACCGGCCAGCAAATACTTTAGAAACGTATTTCGGGGGATGCTGAGGGCATGAGCCAGCAAAACGACAGCACCGAGGCGAAGCGGATCGAGACGGCGGAAGCGTCGCTCTCCGTCGAAGATGTGAAGGCCTACCTGCGCCAGCATCCCGAGCTGCTTGCCAACGACCCCGATCTCATTTCGGCACTGGTACCGCCCTCGCAGTCCACGGGCCGCAATGTGCTCGACATGCAGCACTTCATGATCGGCCGGTTGCAGAACCAGGTGCGTATGCTGCGGGACATCCAGTCCGACCTCATCGAGGCGACCTCGCTGAACAGCATCGCGCGCGAGCAGGTGCATGCGGCGACGCTGAAGCTCCTCGATGCCCGCTCCTTCGAGCACCTGATCGAATATGTCACCGCACCGGACGGGCTTGCCCGCATACTCGGCATCCGCGCAGCGACCGTCTGCATCGAAACGGCGAACGGAGTTTCAGGCATCGGCATTCGCGGCGTCCGCGTATTGGAGCCGGGCGGCGTTGACCGCATTCTCGGTTTCGGCGAGCGCTGCCGACTTGCCTCGCATGTGCGCGGCAGCCGTGGCCTTTATGGGAATCTCGCTGAGGAAGTTCAATCGGAGGCGCTGGTGCGGCTCGACTTCTCGCCCGCATCACCGCCAGGCCTTCTTGCGCTTGGCGGGTTCGAGGCGGAACAGTTCCACCCCGACCAGGCGGTGGATCTGCTCGAATTCCTCGCCCGTGTTGTCGAGCGCTGCGTGCGCCAATGGCTCGACCTGCCGCCCGCGCGCTGAGCGGCGCGCCCACACCGGACGAAGCCGCAAGGGCAATCCCTGCTGCCGACAATGCGCGGAACGAAGTTCGCAACTGGTATGCTCATCTGATGGGTGAGCGACGCATGAGCGAAGCGACGCTCGTGAACTACCATCGCGACGTGACGCGCTTCTTCGAATTTCTCGTCGATCATCTGGGCGGGCCCGCCGACCTCGATGCACTGGCGGCTCTCCAGACGCGTGACTTCCGCGCTTTCGTGAGCCAACGCCGCAACGAAGGACTGCAGAGCCGCTCCATCGCGCGCATGATTTCGAGCGTGCGCTCCTTTTTCCGCTTTCTCGATCGTTCGAACATTCTTTCGAATGCCTCCGCGACGACCTTGCGCTCGCCGAAGCTGCCCCACGCCATTCCGAAACCGCTTTCGGTTTCCGGCGCCGACGCGATGATCGGCGAAGCGGAAGCCCTTCCCGGCGAAGCGTGGAAGGGGCTTCGCGACGCGGCCGTGCTGACGCTTCTTTACGGCTGCGGGTTGCGGGTTTCCGAAGCGCTGGCGCTCGACCGGAACGCCGCGCCACTGCAGGAAACGCTGCGCATTACCGGCAAGGGCAACAAGGAACGGATCGTGCCCGTGCTTCCTGCCGCGCGCGAGGCGGTGGAGCGCTATCTCGCGCTCTGCCCCTTCGGTCTCACGGGGGAAGATCCGCTCTTCGTGAGTGCGCGGGGAAAACGCCTCGGTCAGCGCCAGGTACGCGAGGCGATGCAGACGCTCCGGCTGAGGCTCGGCCTGCCCGACACAGCAACGCCTCATGCACTTCGTCACAGCTTCGCAACGCATCTTCTCGCGGGCGGCGGCGATCTGCGCGCGATCCAGGAACTGCTCGGCCATTCGAGCCTTTCGACCACGCAGATGTATACGGAAGTCGATGCCGCCCGCCTTCTCGACATTTACGACAAGGCGCAGCGCCGAAGGTGAGCCGGCAGGTCAAGATAAAGAGGCCCTGAGGAAAAGTGCCTACATATGGATGGGAACGCCGGTGACGGCGAGGGCGGCTTCCTTCACCGCTTCCGACATGGTCGGATGCGCGAAGCACATGCGCGCGATGTCTTCCGAACTCGCGGAGAGTTCCATCGCGATGGCAGCCTCCGCGATCATTTCGCCCGCATTGACGCCGATAATGTGAACGCCCAGCACGCGGTCGGTCTTCTTGTCGGCGAGGATCTTCACGAAACCTTCCGTCGTCTTGTTCGCCTTGGCGCGGCCATTCGCCGTGAAGGGGAACTTGCCGGAATTGTATTCGATGCCCGCTTCCTTGAGCTGCTCTTCCGTCTTGCCGACGGAGGCAACCTCCGGCGAGGTGTAGACCACGCCCGGAATGACATCGTAATTCACTGCACCGTAATGGCCCGCGAGACGCTCGGCGAGCGCGACACCCTCTTCCATCGCCTTATGCGCGAGCATGGGCCCCGCGATCACGTCGCCAATCGCATAGATGCCGTCCGCGCTCGTCTTGAGCGAGGCATCGACTTCGATGCGCCCGCGCTTGTCGGTCGCAATGCCCACCTTGTCGAGGCCGAGACCTTCCGTATAGGGCGCACGACCGATGGAGACGAGCACGATATCGGCTTCGAACTCTTCCGCATCGCCGCCCTTGGCGGGCTCGACCGTGACCTTGAGGCCCGACTTCTGCTTCTCGACCTTCGTCACCTTGGTGCCGAGCTTGAAGGAGAAACCCTGCTTCTTCAGCGTGCGCGTAAAATTCTTCACGACCTCCCCGTCCATGCCGGGCAGAATATTGTCGAGGAATTCAACCACAGTGACTTCGGCACCGAGATGGCCCCAGACGGAGCCGAGCTCAAGCCCGATGACGCCGCCGCCGACGACGAGAAGCTTGCCCGGCACCTTGCCGAGCTCAAGCGCGCCGGTCGAGGAAACGACGGTCTTCTCGTCGATGTCGACGCCGGGCAGTTTCGCGACGTCGGATCCCGTGGCGATGACGATGTTCTTCGCTTCGAGCGTGCGGTCGCCGACCTTCACCTTGCCGGGGCCTTCGATCTGCCCTTCGCCCTTCACCCATTCGATCTTGTTCTTCTTGAAGAGGAACTCGATGCCCTTGGTGTTGCCGTCGATGGCTTCGTCCTTGAAGGCGAGCATCTGTTTAAGGTTGAGCTTCGGCTTCGAAACCTCGATGCCCATATCGGCGAAGTTCGCGCCCGCCTCATGGAAGAGCTCGGAGGCATGCAGCAGCGCCTTCGAGGGAATGCAGCCGACATTGAGGCAGGTACCGCCAAGACGGTCTCGCTTCTCGACGCAGGCGACCTTGAGGCCGAGCTGCGCCGCCTTGATCGCGCATTCATAGCCGCCGGGGCCCGCGCCGATCACTACAAGGTCGAAAGCATCAGTCATTAATATACCTCAGAGGTCGAGCAGCAAGCGCTGCGGGTCTTCCAGCGATTCCTTCACGCGCACGAGGAAGGTCACAGCTTCCTTGCCGTCCACGATGCGGTGATCGTAGGAGAGCGCGAGATACATCATCGGGCGGATCTCGATCTTCCCGTCGATGACCATCGGCCGTTCCTGGATCTTGTGCATGCCGAGGATGCCGGACTGCGGCGCGTTGAGGATCGGCGTCGACATGAGCGAGCCGTAGACGCCGCCATTCGAGATCGTGAAGGTGCCGCCCTGAAGTTCTTCGAGCTTGAGCGCACCATCGCGGGCGCGGCGGCCGAAATCATTGATCTTCTTTTCGATATCCGCGATCGACATGTCCTGCGCATCGCGCAGGACGGGCACGACAAGGCCGCGATCCGTGCCGACGGCAACGCCGATATTGTAGTAGTTCTTGTAGACGAGCTCGTCGCCGTCGATCTCGGCGTTTACGGCGGGAAGCTCATGCAGCGCATGGATGCAGGCTTTCACGAAGAAGCCCATGAAGCCGACGCGCACGCCATGCTTCTTCTCGAAAAGATCCTTGTATTGCGAGCGGAGCGCCATGACGTTCGTCATGTCCACCTCGTTGAAGGTGGTGAGCATGGCGGCCGTGTTCTGCGCTTCCTTGAGGCGCGTCGCGATGGTCTTGCGGAGCCGCGTCATCTTCACGCGCTCCTCGCGGGCAGCCTGGTCGACAGGCGCGGGCGCCTTCGCTTCGGCGGCGGGCTTGGGCTGCGGTTCTGACTTCGCCAACGAAGCTGCCTCTTCTGCGTCTGCCTTGGTCACGCGTCCGCCCTTGCCCGTCCCCTCGATCTTCGAAACGTCAAGATCGTTCTCGGCCGCAACACGGCGCACAGCGGGAGAAGGCTCGGCATCGGCAGGCTTTGAGGGGCCTTTTGCCTCTTCCTTCTTCGGCTCTTCCTTTCTGACTTCTGCCTTCGCCTCGGCCTTGGCTTCGGTCTTCTTTGGCTCTTCCTTCTTCTGCGCGGGCGCTTCGCCCTTGCCTTCGCCGATCTCACCGAGCAGCGCGCCAACCTCGACAGTCTCGCCGCTCTTGGCAACGATTTCGGAGAGCACACCGGCCGCCGGCGCCGGCACTTCCACCGTCACCTTGTCGGTTTCAAGTTCGACGAGCGGCTCATCCGCCGCAACCGTGTCGCCCTGCTTCTTGAACCATTGAGCAACAGTGGCCTCAGTCACCGACTCGCCCAGAGTGGGCACGCGAATTTCGGTCGCCATTGGGGGTCCGCCTTTCCGAACTTGTCTTCTAGCGTGTTCCGGGCTGGATCAGTCGATCCTGAGCGCCTCGGAAAGAAGCTGGTTGAGTTCCTGGTTGTGCTTGCTCATCAGGCCGGTCGCCGTCGCCGCCGAAGCGGGTCGCCCCGCATAGGAGGCTCGGCGATAGCGCGTGCCGAGATGTTCGAGCACCCACTCGATATTGGGCTCCATGAAGAACCAGGCGCCCATGTTCTTGGGCTCTTCCTGACACCACACGAATTCCGCATCCGGGAAGCGCGCAAGCTCCGTCATCAGCGACTTCGCCGGAAAGGGATAGAGCTGCTCGACGCGCATAAGATAGACATCATTGATGCCGCGGCGCTCGCGCTCTTCATAAAGGTCGTAATAGACCTTGCCCGAACAGAGCACGACACGCTTCATCTCCTTGTCGGGAACAAGCTTGATTGTCTGATTGGGCAGGATCTCAGCATCGTCCCATAGCACGCGATGGAAGGACGAGCCCGGCCCGAATTCCTTGATGTTCGAGACGCAGCGCTTGTGACGCAGCAGCGACTTCGGCGTCATCAGGATGAGCGGCTTGCGGAAATTGCGGTGCATCTGACGGCGCAGGATGTGGAAGTAATTCATCGGCGTCGTGCAGTTCGCAACCTGCATATTGTCTTCCGCACACATCTGAAGATAGCGCTCCAGACGAGCCGAGGAGTGCTCCGGCCCCTGGCCTTCATAGCCATGCGGCAGCAGCATCACGAGGCCCGACATGCGCAACCACTTGCGCTCGCCCGACGAGATGAACTGGTCGATCACAACCTGGGCGCCGTTCGCGAAATCGCCGAACTGCGCTTCCCAGAGAACGAGCGCATTGGGCTCCGCGAGGCTGTAGCCATATTCGAAGCCGAGAACGGCAGCTTCGGAGAGCATCGAGTTGATGACCTCATACTCGGCCTGGCTTTCGGAGATGTTGTTGAGCGGGACGAACTTGTCCTCGGTCTTCTGGTCGTTCAGCACCGAATGACGCTGCACGAAGGTACCGCGCTCTGAGTCCTGTCCCGAGAGGCGCACCTTGATTCCCTCGTCGACAAGCGAACCGAAGGCAAGCGCCTCCGCCGTCGACCAGTCGATATTCTCGCCCGTCTCGATCGCCTTGCGGCGATTGTCGAGGAAGCGCTGCACCGTCTTGTGGACATGGAAACCTTCGGGCACCTCGGTGATCTTGAGACCGATCCGTTTCAGCTTGTCGATTTCGACCGCCGTCTCGCCACGGCGCGCCTCGCCCTCGGCCTTGCTGAGGCCGGACCATCGCCCGTCGAGCCAGTCTGCCTTATTGGGCCGGAACGTGGACGCTGCCTCGAAATCCTCTTCGAGCTGGGCACGGAAGGCAGCAACGCGCTCTTCCACCTCTTCCGCAGACATCAGGCCGGCTTCGACGAGGCGCTGCGAATAGATCTGCAATGTCGTCGGATGGTCCTTGATCTTTTCGTACATCAAGGGCTGCGTCATGCTCGGATCGTCGCCTTCGTTATGACCGAAGCGGCGATAACAGAACATGTCGATCACGACGGGCTTGTTGAAACGCTGACGGAATTCCGTCGCGATCTTTGCTGCATGGACGACGGCTTCCGGATCGTCGCCATTCACATGGAAGATCGGCGCTTGCACCATTTTCGCCACGTCCGAAGGATAGGGCGAGGAGCGGCTGTGGATAGGGCTCGTGGTGAAGCCGATCTGATTGTTCACGATAAAGTGGATCGAACCACCCGTGCGATGACCCTTGAGATCGGAAAGACCGAGACACTCGGCAACGATGCCCTGACCGGCAAAGGCGGCATCGCCGTGAATGAGGAGCGGGATCACCGTCCCGCGCTGACGGTCGTGATGCTGATCCTGCTTCGCCCGCGCCTTGCCGAGCACGACGGGATCGACAATCTCGAGATGCGAGGGGTTGGCGGTAAGCGAGAGATGAACCTTGTTGCCGTCGAATTCGCGGTCCGAAGATGCGCCTAGGTGGTATTTCACGTCGCCTGACCCGTCGACATCTTCCGGTGTCGACGAACCGCCCTTGAACTCGTGAAAGACCGCGCGGAACGGCTTCGACATCACGTTGGTAAGGACGTTGAGGCGGCCGCGATGGGCCATGCCGAAAACGATTTCCTTCACGCCGAGCGCGCCGCCGCGCTTGATGACCTGTTCGAGCGCCGGAATGATCGCTTCAGCGCCATCGAGACCGAACCGCTTTGTGCCCACATACTTCACACCGCAGAACTTCTCGAAGCCTTCTGCTGCAATCAGCTTGTCGAGAATGGCCGAGCGGCCCATGTCGGTGAAGGCAATTTCCTTATCCGGACCTTCGATACGTTCCTGAATCCAGGCTTTCTCCTCCGGATCGCCGATATGCATGAACTCGACCGCAAGCGTTCCGCAATAGGTGCGGCGCAGGATATCGAGCATCTCGCGCACGGTCGCCGTCTCGAGGCCAAGCACGTTATCGATGAAGATCGGACGGTCGAGATCGTCGGGACCGAAACCATAGCTCTCGGGCTGAAGCTCTGGATGCTGCGACTTCGGGCGAAGCGCGAGCGGATCGATATCGGCATCGAGATGACCGCGAATGCGATATGCGCGGATCATCATCAGCGCACGGACGGAGTCGAGCGTCGCCGCGCGGATTTCGACTTCGCTCGCGACAGGACTGCGCGCGGCGAGCTTTTCCTTCATCTTGCCGGCTTCCGCCATCGCGGAAGACCAATTGCCATCGAGCGCACTCACGAGTTCGCCGTTCATCGGCACCGGCCAGTCGGCACGCTTCCACGAAGCACCCTTCGCTTCTTTCAGTACGTCTTCGGGAGCATCGCCCAGTCCTTCAAAGAAGGTCCGCCATTCGCCGTCGACCGAGGAAGGGTTGTCCTGATAGCGCGCATAGAGCTCTTCCACGAAGGGCGCATTGGCCCCGTAGAGGAAGGACGTCCGCTCCAGGCGGTCGTTCTCGCCATTCTTGCTCATGATATCGGGTCCATTTGCCTTCGCCGCCGCCTGAGCCGGTGTCTGAAGGGCCGTTTCATCGGACAGGAAATCGTTGGGCGTCACTTGACCGCCGGTGGCCTTGTAGATCGCATCGAGCGTCTGCCATTCGGGGCGGCGCTGGCCGTTCATGCAGCGCGTGACCGTGGAAACGGACACGCCAAGCTGTTCGGCAAAGGCGCTTGCCGTGAGATTATTGGATTCGAGCCAGTCGGTAAGCTTCATGAGAGGAAATTGCCATAGAGGCAATTGTCCGTCAAACAGGTTTTGCCACAAAGGCACATTTTGGAACACCCCCAGAAACGGGCCCAAATCATGTGCCTACCAGCAGGATATAGGAGCTTCGCGACAAAATAACATTAACGAAGCCGTGAGCGGACCGAAAAAGACCGTTTCCGGCAGAAGGAGCTCACAAAAGCAGAGCGGGGCACCCAGATTATCTGGAGCCCCGCCCTTGAAGATCGTCAGCCCCCTTTTGCGTTACTTGCCAAGCACTTCGACAAGCGTCGTTCCGAGGGCAGAGGGCGACTTCGCGACCGTGATGCCTGCCGAACGCATGGCTTCCATCTTGTCTTCCGCGCCGCCCTTGCCGCCCGAGATGATGGCGCCGGCATGGCCCATGCGGCGGCCGGGGGGGGCCGTGACGCCTGCGATGAAGCCGACAACCGGCTTCTTCACCTTGGAGGCTTTCAGGAACTCGGCCGCATCCTCTTCGGCAGAGCCGCCGATTTCGCCGATCATGATGATCGAATGCGTATCGGGATCGCCGAGGAACATGTCGAGGCAATCGATGAAATTCGTGCCGTTGACGGGGTCGCCGCCAATGCCGATGCAGGTGGACTGACCGAGACCGGCCGCCGTCGTCTGGGCAACCGCTTCATAGGTGAGCGTGCCGGAACGCGAAACGATACCGACGGAGCCCGGCTTGTGGATGTGGCCCGGCATGATGCCGATCTTGCACTGGCCCGGCGTGATGACGCCCGGGCAGTTCGGACCGACGAGACGCGTCTTCGAACCCGAAAGCGCGCGCTTCACCTTGACCATGTCGAGAACGGGAATGCCCTCGGTGATGCAGACGGCAAGCTCGATGCCCGCGTCGATCGCTTCCAGGATCGCATCGGCCGCGAAGGGCGGCGGCACATAGATCGCAGACGCCGTCGCACCGGTCTTCTCGACCGCTTCCGCGACCGTGTTGAAGACGGGGAGGTCGAGATGTTTCGTGCCGCCCTTGCCGGGGCTCACGCCGCCGACCATCTTCGTGCCATAGGCAATCGCCTGCTCCGAATGGAACGTACCCTGATTGCCGGTAAAGCCCTGACAGATGACCTTGGTGTTCTTGTCGACGAGAACGGACATTATGCGGCCTCCTTCACGGCTTTGACGATCTTCTCGGCCGCATCGGCAAGGTTGTCCGCGGAAATGATGGGCAGGCCCGATTCCGCCATGATCTTCTTGCCGAGGTCGACATTCGTACCTTCGAGGCGGACGACGAGCGGCACGCCAAGCGAAACTTCCTTCGCCGCGGCAACAACGCCTTCCGCGATGATGTCGCAACGCATGATGCCGCCGAAGATGTTGACGAGAATGCCCTCAACACTCGGATCGGAGAGAATGATCTTGAAAGCGGCCGTCACCTTTTCCTTCGTCGCGCCGCCGCCGACATCGAGGAAGTTCGCCGGCTCGGAGCCGTAGAGCTTGATGATATCCATCGTCGCCATGGCAAGGCCCGCGCCGTTCACCATGCAACCGATCTTGCCGTCGAGCTTGATGTAGTTGAGGTCGTATTTCGACGCCTCGACTTCCGCCGGGTCCTCTTCCGTGAGGTCGCGGAGCTCGACGATGTCCTTGTGACGGTAGAGCGCGTTCGAGTCGAAATTCACCTTCGCATCGAGGCAGACGACATTGCCCTCGCCCGTGACGACGAGCGGGTTGATCTCGAGCATGCTCATATCTTCGGTGACGAAGGCCTTGTAGAGCTTGTCGATGAGAGCGACACCCTGCTTGACCTGGTCGCCTTCGAGGCCGAGCGCATAGGCAACCTTGCGGCCATGGAAACCGCTGATGCCCGAAGCCGGATCGACATCGAAGCTGAGAATCTTTTCAGGCGTCTTCGCCGCGACTTCCTCGATATCCATGCCGCCTTCGGTGGAGGCGATGAAGGAAATCCGCGAGGTAGCGCGATCGACGAGGACGGAGAGATAGAGTTCACGCGCTATCGAGGAGCCTTCCTCGATATAGAGGCGATGCACTTCCTTGCCTTCGGGGCCCGTCTGATGCGTGACGAGCGTCGAACCGAGAAGGCGCTTGGCCTCCTTCTCGACGTCCTCGACGGATTTCACCACCTTGACGCCGCCGGCCTTGCCGCGGCCGCCCGCGTGAATCTGCGCCTTGACGACCCACACCGGACCGCCGAGTTCCTTGGCCTTCGCCACGGCTTCTTCGGGAGTGAAGGCCGCATGCCCGCGAGGCACCGGCACACCGTACTTCGCGAGTACGGCCTTGGCCTGGTATTCGTGAATATTCATGAAAAACCGTCCGGCTGGAGAGCGGCGCGGGAATCCGCACCGCCAAAGGAAAAGATGGCCCGATAGGTATGTCGGATGGCTCGGAGTTATACCACCCGAGCGGGCGGGCGCAACCGGCAGATAGCGACCGGAAGGCCCGCGCGGCATGCAGCCGGCTTACAGAAAATTCAGTTGCCGCAGCGCTTCCCGCGCTGCGGCGTCTGGTGACGCAACGTCACCGGAGATCGTGTTCGACAATCTTCTCCGAGTCGGCCGGAAGCTCAAGATAGAGCCCGTCATAGCCAAGCGTGACCCCGTCGTTGCGGACATCCGACACGCCTCGCAGGAAGACGCGCTCGGCAATGGCGTTCGGCAGCCTGGGCACGATATGGGTATAGACGAGGAGCTTCGCCCCGGCTTCATTCGCGATCTCCGCCGCCTGAACCGGCGTGGCGTGATAGTCGGGAATGTCGTGCATGACCTTGGCACGGCGATCACCCCGGTGCTCGAGCCCCTCCTCCAGCATATGAACCATGTGGTCGGCCAACGCTTCGTGAATCAGCACGTCCGCGTCCTTGCCGAACCTCGCGACATTACCGTCCTTCTTCGTGTCGCCACTGAAGACGACCGAACGCCCCCTGTAGTCGATCCGGTAGCCGTAAGCCGGGTCCACCGGCTCGTGGCTGACGCGGAACGCCGTTACCTTCACGCCTCCCTCGTCATAGACCGTGACTGCGCTATCGCGGTTGGGCACATCGACCACGATGGGAAGATAGGCTGCCCCCTCCTCCGAGAAGAATTCCGGCCCGTGATGGGCGATGCGGTAGCCGTCGTCGAGCGAATAGGCGAGATCGAAACCCTTCGCCACCGTCTCGACCCCCGGCGGACCGTAAAGGGCCAGCGCGTCGCGGCGCCCGGCCGCCCAGCTGTTGAGCGCGATATCGGGAATGCCGCTGATGTGGTCCGAGTGGAAATGGGTGATAAGGATGCCGGTGAGGCCGCCGACGGGGAGCTGGAAGCGGGCAAGCCTGTCCCAGCCGCCAAGGCCTGCATCGATCAGGAAAACCTTGCCGCCTGCATAGACAATGGCGCAGGACTGGGCGCGCTCTGGATCCGGCATGGGCGAACCCGTGCCGCAGAGCACGACATGAAGCGCGTCCTCGTCAAGCACATCCACATTGCCGCCGACATTGGCGGCCACGACGCGCCGCATGAGCGCATCCTGAGCAGCGGGCGAGAACCAGACCACGCCGAAACCGATCGCGGCTACTGCTACGAGCAGGCCGATACCTGCCGCCACCAAGCGCACCATTCGAAAACCTCCCTGCAAACCCGTCTAATGAGAAACATTAAATAAGCGCTCCGCGCGCGGCAGACAAGTCATATTGACACTGAAAATGCCAATAAAAAAGGGCAGACCTTGCGGTCTGCCCTCAATCCTCCGGAAGAACCCGGATTATTTCTTCTTGGCGGATGCCTTGGCCTTGGGAGCCTTGCCCTTTGCGGGCTTCCCGGAGGCAACGGCCGGCTCGATCTTCTTGCAGGCGTCGACAAGGCCCTTCACGGCGTTGACCGACCCCATGAACTGCTTCTTTTCGGAAGCATTGAGGTCGATCTCGACGATGCGCTCGACACCGCCCGCGCCGATCACGACCGGCACACCGACATACATATCCTTCACGCCGAACTCGCCATTGAGATAGGCGGCGCAGGGAAGTACGCGCTTCTTGTCCTTGAGATAGGCCTCGGCCATCTCGATCGCCGAGGTGGCGGGGGCGTAATAGGCCGACCCCGTCTTGAGCAGCCCGACGATCTCGGCACCGCCATCGCGCGTGCGCTGGATGATCTTGTCGAGCTTCTCCTTCGTGGTCCAACCCATCTTCACGAGGTCGGGAAGGGGAATGCCGGCAACGGTGGAGTAGCGTGCGAGCGGCACCATCGTGTCGCCATGACCGCCCAGCACGAAGGCCGTCACGTCTTCGACCGACACGTTGAACTCGTCCGCCAGGAAATAGCTGAAGCGCGCGCTGTCGAGCACACCCGCCATGCCGACTACCTTGTTGTGCGGCAGGCCGGAGAACTGACGCAGCGCCCAGACCATGGCGTCGAGCGGGTTGGTGATGCAGATGACGAAGGCGTTGGGCGCGTATTTCGCAATGCCTTCGCCCACCTGGGACATGACCTTGAGGTTGATGCCGAGAAGGTCGTCACGGCTCATGCCGGGCTTGCGCGGCACACCGGCGGTGACGATCACGACGTCGGCACCCTTGATGTCCTTGTAGCTGTTCGTACCGGACAGAGCGGCGTTATAGCCCTCGACCGGGCCTGACTGTGCGAGATCGAGCGCCTTGCCCTGGGGCAGGCCTTCCGCGATATCGAAGATGACGACGTCGCCGAGTTCCTTGAGAGCGGCGAGGTGGGCCAGCGTGCCACCAATCTGGCCGCCGCCGATGAGAGCGATTTTCTTGCGCGCCATGGTTTGAAAGCCTCCGATATGCGTGCGCCGTGGTTAATCTGGCAGCCTAGTAGCGTGAATCCGCGCGCTCCGCAACGGAGGCGCCAAAAAGGCCTTATTCTGCGAGGTTCGGATCTTAACCAAGAAAACCGTCTCGCGTTGACACAGAAGCCCGCGAAGCCCCATGATTTTTACTCGACGTAAAGGTTGACCCGCGATGCTGAGGGGTATGCAGCGCGGGCAGGCGCGGGATCCGGGGGGATTCGCGTCAGGTCCCGGCTGATGTGACTTTTCACTCTCCGGAACCGATTGGTTGGGGGCGTGCGTATGACGCAGACTATCCATCACGGATTTTTCACAGGAATTCCCGGCACTTTCCGCGCCGCGCTCCTTGGCGCGGGTCTGCTCGGACTATCCGGCTGCGCGGCGCCCGCCATCGGCGCGCTCACCATCGGCGAGGTCCTCACCATCGCGGGCATCTCCTCCACCATCATGACGGGCCGCGATCTTGGCGAGCATGCTCTCTCGGCGCTGACGGGCAAGGACTGCCGCTTCCTCGAAGCCGCGCTTCGCGAAGGCCGCTCCTTCTGCGAAGACAAAGGCTCCCTCGCCACCCGTGACGATTTCGGCGGGCTCGCTGCTCTCTTCCGCAATGACGATGGCGACATCGAGGAGACGACCGTCGCCGCAGCCGACCTCGATCCGCTGGCCCTCGGTTTCGTGCCCGTGGACCGCCGCGCCGCTCATGAGTTCTCTATCGAAATCGCGCGCGAAACCTCGCGGCGAGAACCCAAACAGGCGGTCTCCTTCGGGATGATGTCGGCGACCTTCGGTCAGTCCTGGGACTATGAACTCGACGTGGCCCCGGACATCTCGGGCAGGAAATTCGCCGAAGCGCCGGCGAAAAAGCCCGTGACGAGCCTCGGCCTTCGCCCCGCACACTCGCCTTATATGGGGCTCTGAACGCGCGGGATCAGTCGGCGCTTCTGATATCCAGATAATCCGCGCTCTGCATTTCCATGAGCCGCGAAACGGTGCGCTCGAACTCGAAGGCGCCATCCCCCTTCTCGTAGAGCGACAGGGGCGGAGCTTCCGCCGACAGGATCAGCTTCGTTTTCGCTTCGTAAAGCGCGTCGATGAGCGTCACGAAACGCTTTGCCTCGTTGCGCCTCTCCGGTCCCATGACCGGTACGTCGCGAATGATGACGGTGTGGAAGCTTTGCGCGATCTTCAGATAATCGGCCGCGCCGAGCGGACGCGCGCATAGATCGGCGAAGGAAAAGCGCGCAACGCCATGCCGCGCTTCCGGCACCTCCACCGCCCGCCCCTTGAGCGACAGCGTCATCGGCTCTCCATGCGGAGAATCCGTGAGCTTCTCGAAGGCATCGTCGAGCGCGGCATCCGCCGCATCTCCAAGCGGCACATGATAGACGGGCAATCCCTTGATCCGGTCGAGCCTGTAATCCACCGCACTGTCGAGATGGAGCACGTCCATCTTCGTTTTCACCAGATCGATGAAGGGCAGGAAGCGATGCCGGTTGAGCCCTCCTTCGTAGAGCCCGTCCGGCGCCCGGTTCGAGGTCGCAACGACGACGACGCCGCGCTCGAAAAGCTGCGAGAAAAGCCGCCCGAGGATCGACGCATCGGCAATGTCATGGACCTGGAACTCGTCGAAGCAAAGCAGCGCCGCTTCCTTCGCGACCATGTCGGCGACGGGCGGAATGGGGTCGGACCCTTTTACCTTCCCTTCCTTTTCCTTCTGCCGCCAGTCGAAGATGCGCTCATGCGTTTCCTGCATGAAGGCGTGAAAATGCACGCGGCGCTTGGGCGCGATCACGACCGTATCGAAGAAGAGATCCATCAGCATCGATTTGCCGCGCCCGACCCCGCCCCAGATATAGAGCCCTTCGGGCGGCGTCACGGGCTTTCCGAAACCGAAACGCGAGAAAGGGCCAGCCTTCTGTCCGGGCCGCCAGTCGGCCAGTTCATCGGCAAGATGCTGCAGCCGTGCCGCGACATGCGCCTGCGCCGCGTCCTCGGCAATTTCGCCGCGGGCAATCTTCTCGCGATAAGGGACTAGCGGACCTGAACTCATGGACGAGAAAGCACCAGAGGAACATTGCACGAACAAAACGACTCGGCCATCATCCTTACCAGCCGACTGAAAAGGTCCTCTGCATGCAACATCTCGACACGCTCGCCGGACAGTTCGAAGAAGCATCGCAGCGATATGCTGCTGCAAACGGCATAACGCGAAACGACGACTGGTTCATCCTCAAACTTCAGGAAGAGCTCGGCGAGCTGACCCAGGTCTGGATGAAACTGACGGACCGGGGGCGGAAGCGCGGACTGAACGAAGAGGAACTGCGGGAAGAACTGGCGAACGAAACGGCGGACGTGCTCGGCCACATCCTGCTCTTCGCGCTAAAGAACGGCGTCGACCTTGCGCCCGCGATCACGCGTAAATGGCGCTTCGAACCTGGGAGCTAGCCCGCCGCCATGGCCCGCCATTGATCGAGATAGGGGTCGATGGCGAGCTTCTTGTCTTCCTCCGAAAGCGAAATGCCGAAATAGGTCTCGAGCACTTCGGCGATCTCGTCGGCACTGTCGAGGATGCGCGTCTCGGCCTTGCCGTCGAGGCCGCGGATCTTGAAATCCCGGTTGAAGAGAGAAAGCCACTTCCCGTCCTGCGGCAAACCCGCGATCAGGAACTGCACGAAGATCGACGAGGGATGGGTCGAGGTATACCAGCTCGCCACTTCGTAGTCCGTGCGGCGATGCGGCTCCAGCGTGAAGCGGTAGATCGGCGTCCACTCGCCTGCGACCTTCGCCTGAAGTTCAAGCCCATCTTCATGATCGAGAAGACGGCGCGGCTCATGCGGTGTTTCCTGCTCCACGCCGGTATCGAAGCGGATCGGTCCCGTCATGGTAAGGCCGCCGAAGCCGACATCGGCGAGGTAGCTCCCCTCCGGCAGCTCTACCCGCATCAGCATGTGCGAGCGGGCGGTATCGACCTCTTCCGGCGACATCCAGCGCACGCGGCCGATCAGCGTGGTGACATCGAAGCCGAGTTCGCGCAACGCGGCGGCAAAGAGCGTGTTCACCTCGAAGCAATAGCCGCCGCGCCTGTCCTGCACGAGCTTCTTCTGAAGCGAAGCGAGATCGAGATTGATCGGCCGCTTCGCCAGCACGTCGAGATTTTCGAACGGGATGGTAAGGGCGTGGGCGTGGTGGATTGCCTTCAGCGTTTCAAGCGTCGGCACGCGCGGGCCCTGATAGCCGATACGCGCGAAATAGGCATCAAGATCGAATGTTTCGCCGCTCATGTCGCTACTCCGCCAATCGGGTGGTTGGGGCTCATATAGGAATGGCGCTTCCCGAAGGAAGCGCCATTTCAGAAAATAATGTCCGGGCCACTCACTTCATCGTCGGAATGACGAAGGAGGAGCCTTCCTTCACGCCGCCACTCGGCCAGCGTGAGGTAACGGTCTTGATGCGCGTCCAGAATTTCACGCCTTCAGGCCCGTGCTGGTTCGTGTCGCCGAAGGCCGAACGCTTCCAGCCGCCGAAGGTATGATAGGCGAGCGGCACGGGGATCGGCACATTGATGCCCACCATGCCGACCTGGACGCGGCTGGCGAAGCTCCGGGCGGCATCGCCGTCACGCGTGAAGATCGCGACGCCATTGCCATATTGATGCTTCGTCGGCAACGCCGCCGCTTCATCGAAATCCTTGGCGCGCACGATCTGCAGGACGGGGCCGAAAATCTCGTCCTTGTAGCTCTGCATCTCCGGCGTGACCTTGTCGAACAGCGAACCGCCGAGGAAGAAGCCGTTCTCATAGCCCTGCAGCTTGAAGCCGCGGCCATCGACCAGCAATTCCGCGCCTTCCTTCACGCCCATGTCGATATAGGCGCTGACCTTGTCCATATGGGCCTTGCTGATGAGCGGGCCATAATCGCTGTCGGGCGCGGTGGAAATGCCGACCTTGAGAGACTGCACGCGCGGCACGAGCTTTTCGACAAGACGGTCCGCCGTTTCCTCGCCGACGGGAACCGCAACGGAGATCGCCATGCAGCGCTCGCCCGCCGAACCGTAGCCCGCGCCGATCAGATCGTTCACGACCTGATCCATATCGGCATCCGGCATGATGATGGCGTGGTTCTTCGCGCCACCCATGGCCTGCACGCGCTTTCCATGCGCGGCGCCCGTCGCATAGACATATTCGGCGATGTTCGACGAGCCGACAAAGCTCACCGCCTGGATGGTCGGGTCGGTCAGGATCGCATCGACCGCTTCCTTGTCGCCATTAACGACATTGAGGACGCCGGCAGGCGCGCCCGCCTCCATCATTAGTTCGGCAAGGCGGAGCGGCACGGAGGGATCCTTTTCCGAAGGCTTGCAGATGAAGGTATTGCCGCAGGCGATGGCAACGCCGAACATCCACATCGGGATCATGGCCGGGAAGTTGAAGGGCGTGATGCCTGCCACGACGCCGAGCGGCTGACGCATCGAATACATGTCGATGCCGGGACCGGCACCTTCCGTGAACTCGCCCTTCATCAGGTGCGGGATACCGCAGGCGAATTCGATCACCTCGAGCCCGCGCTGCACGTCACCCTTCGAGTCCGCGATGACCTTTCCGTGCTCGGAGGAAAGCATTTCGGCCAGTTCGTTCATGTTGGCTTCCAGAAGCCGCTTGAACTCGAACATGACACGGGCGCGGCGCTGCGGATTGGTCGCCGCCCATTCCGGAAAGGCCTTCGCCGCCGCTTCGACGGCGCCGCGAAGCTCGGCCGCGGTCGCGAGCGGTGTCCGCGCCGTGATTTCGCCTGTGTTCGGGTTGGTCACATCGAGAAAGCGCCCGCTCTTGCCCTGGACATGCGCGCCGCCGATGAAATGTGTGAGCTCTCTGGCCATTCGTATCGTGCCGCGCGCCGCTTTCGCCGGCCGCGTCTCCCTGTTCGCCATGATGTCTGCCGGGCCTACTTAGCCCAGCGCGAGAGGGAACGGCAAGGCCTCTGTGGAGCGCCGCTACGCACCTGTCCCGGCGGCCGTTTCGGCACCGTTTCGAGCGTGACGCGCTGTCAACAGGCCTAAAAGTTTTCCAGTAATTCACCGTTTCACGGTGGCATTTTGCCCCAAATCATCACTAACATTGTGATGGGCACCTGAAAGAACCGTGGGAGAACGAACGGGGGGCCTGATGTGGCCGCATCCACGCGGCCGGGGTGAAACCAAGGCGAAACGACCGCCAAGAGGAAAATACCATGTCCAACTTCATGAAGACCGCTATCGCCATTATCGTGATCGCGGTGGTTCTGGTGATCGGATACCGGATGATGAATCCGGAAGACGCGACCGTTCAGGACGCGATGGATCAGGCAGGCGAGGCCGCGACCGACGCTATGGAGGCGACGGGAGAGGCGGCGAGCGACGCCATGGATGCGGCCGAGGAAGCCGCCAGCGACGCCATGGGCGCCACCGAGGAAGCGGCCGAAGACGCCGCAGCAGCCACGGAAGAAGCCGCGGAAGACGCTTCGGAAGCGACCGGCGAAGCCATGGAAGACGCGGGCGCGGCCATGGAAGAAGCCGGCGAGGAAATGAGCGGCGAAGAGGCTCCGGCCGAGGAAGCCGCACCGGCGGAAGAAGAGAAGGCGGCGGAGTAACCCTGCCTCTCCTTTCACGGATGAAAAATCGGGCCCGCGCTTCACGGCGCGGGCCTTTTTCATTCGGCGGGTTGCGGCGAAGCCCCGAACCAGCGGGTGCGAAGCCAGAGTGCAACGCTGACCAGCGCGATCAGGACCGGCACTTCGACGAGCGGGCCGATGACGGTTGCGAAGGCAACGGGCGAGGCAATGCCGAAAGCGGCGATCGCGACCGCGATGGCGAGCTCGAAATTATTGCTCGCCGCCGTGAAGGAAAGCGAGACGGTGCGCGGATAGTCCGCACCGAGCAGCCGGCTCATCGCGAAACTCACCAGAAACATGATGAGGAAATAGAGCGCGAGCGGAACGGCGATGCGAAGCGCATCGAATGGTAGCGCGAGAACGGCCTCTCCCTTCATCGCAAACATGACGGCGATGGTGAAGAGGAGCGCGAGGAGCGTGAGCGGCGCGATCCGCGGCACGAAGCCATTGTCATAGCGCTCCGCTCCGATGCGCGGCCGCAGGAAACGGCGCGTAAGATAACCGCCCGCGAAAGGCACGCCGAGGTAAAGGAGAACCGCGCCTGCGATCACCCAGAAACTCACATCGACGACCTGCCCTTCGAGCCCGAAGAACGGCGGCAGCACGGCAAGGAAGAACCAGGCATAGACGCTGAAGAAAACGAGCTGGAACAGACTGTTGAAGGCAACGAGCGCCGCTACGTATTCGTTGCTGCCGCGCGCGAGCTGGTTCCAGACGATGACCATGGCGATGCAGCGCGCAAGGCCGATGAGAATGAGGCCCGTCATGTAGGCGGGTTCGTCGCTCAGGAAGAGAACGGCGAGGCCGAACATGAGGAAGGGCCCGATCAGCCAGTTTTGAACGAGCGAAAGCAGGAGCACCTTCCGATCCTCGAAGATGCGTGGGAGCTCCTCATAGCGCACGCGCGCAAGCGGCGGATACATCATCAGCAGAAGACCCGCTGCGATGGGCAGGTTCGTCGTGCCAATGGAAAAGCCTTCAAGCGCGGCGGGAAGCGTGGGCCAGGCTGTGCCGAGCGCCGTGCCGGCTGCCATCGCCAGAAAAATCCAGAGCGTGAGCCAGCGGTCGAGAAAGCCGAGACGGCGCGGAGATGCTTCGCTCATCAGCTCGCCTTTGCCGGGTCGCGGCCGATCTCGTCGATACGCTTCTGCAATGCGAGTTTGTCGAGCGAGCGGAGCGGCAGGTTCGTGAAGATGTCGATACGCGCGCGTATCTGGCGGAAGACATCGAGGAAGAGCGCGCGCTTCTCGGCATCGCTTCCCTCGAAGGCAGCCGGATCGGCGAAAGGCCAATGGGCCGTCATCGGCTGCCCCGGCCAGATCGGACAGACCTCGCCCGCCGCATTGTCGCAGACCGTGAAGACGAAATGCATCTTCGGCGCGCCGGGAACGGCGAACCCGTCCCATGATTTCGACCGCAATCCTTCGACGGGAATGCGCGCCGTGCGAAGCACCTCGATGGCATGTGGATTGACGGTGCCGCCGGGATGGCTGCCCGCGCTATAGGCCTTGAAACGCTTCTCCGGCAGCGAGTTCATATAGGCTTCCGCCATGATGCTGCGCGCCGAATTGCCGGTGCAGAGGAAGAGGACGTTCCAGGTTTCGTTGTCGCCGCTCATGGCACTTTACTCCGCAAAGGGACGATCTAGCAGCAGGAGGAGACGGGCGCGGTTTCCGCTTTCGGCGCGGAGCAGCCGCAGGCCTGTGCATCCTTTTCCGTCACATCGAGCTTTTCCAGCTCCGGGCCCGAGCCGAATTCTTCCATCTGATGCATGGTGAAGAAGGCTTCCCAGCGCACGCCGTCAGGATCGGCCGTCCAGCTCTTTTCCGACTTGTGGTAGCAGCAGGTCGTGACGCCTTCTGGAAGGTAAGGCGCCTCCGCTTCCTTCAGCCTGCTGAAGATCGGTTCGAGTTCTTCTTGGCTCTCCACCTGAATGCCCGCATGGGAGAAGCCGATTTCACCCGAAAGCGACTCCACGACAAAGTTCACGCGCGGATCGTCGAGCATCCATTTCGCGTAACCGGGACGGCGAACGGACGGCTCCGCGCCGAACAGCGTCGAATAGAACAGCACCGACTTTTCGAGATCCTTCACGCCGAAACTCACATGCAGACGCTTCATGATGCGCACTCCTTTTCGCGGATTGTGGCGCCGCCCGGCGCGCAGGGGGACAAGCTTCCGCAGGCGCCCTGGCAGCAATCGTCGAGCAGATAACCGGTAAGACCGAGCATGGCGGAGAGGTCCGCCTTGTAGATGAGGGAGCGGCCCTCGCGGCGCTGAAGGATGAGCCCGGCATGGGTGAGCTCCTTCAGGTGGAAGGACAAGGTGGCGGGCGCGACGCCGAGCGCTGCCGCGATCTCGCCGGCCGCAAGCCCGCCCTCGCCCTCCGCGGGCGAATGGGCGCGGACGAGGGCGCGGAAGATCGCAAGGCGGGTCTCCTGCGCGAGGGCGGAGAGGGCTGTGATGGCGGTTTCCATTTCCATATTTCGATAATTATCAAAATAATATCCGGAGTCAAGGCCGGAAGCGAAAGCGGGGATAAGGAAAGGCCGCGACGGGGATAAACCGGGCCGACCGTCATCGAAACGTCACAGAAACGTCACGAAAGCCGGGAGATGCCCCCGGAAAAAACTTGTCCCCGCTTTTGCCCCCTGCGGCGCATCCGCCCCGGACACGCACCCCCGGGACATCCACCTGAGGACACCCATCTGAGGACGGGGGAAAAATTTCGCGCCGCCGCGACGGAAAAGAAATCCCCGCCCGTTTGAGAAAGCAGGCGGGCGCTGGATTCCCCCCTCCCCTCCGGCCCGCCTTTCCTCCCGGCGTCAGCATCCCTCAAGAGCCGACGCCACGGCCCGTGCCGCTCCTCCCCCCTCATGTACCTCATGGGCGAGCGGCGCGGGCCGGCCTCGCCTGCCCGCCCGCACACTATCCGCCTACGAACTATCATGTCGCGTTCGGCAAAGCCTGCTATTCTGCACCGAAGTCAATCGGGCGGGAAAAGACGATGATCGTGATAACGGGCACCGCACGGATCGCAGAGGCAAACCGCGCCGAATTCGAGAAGGTGGCGGAGCGCCAGGTGCGCCTGTCGCGCAAGGAGCCGGGCAACATCACCTATGGCTGCTTCGAGGACCGGCTGGAGCCCGGACGTTTCTTCTTCTACGAGGAATGGAAGGACCGCGCCGCCGTCGAGTTTCATTTCGCGCGAGACTATTGCCACGAGTTCATGGAAGCCGCGCGACGGCTCGCGGAAACGGAACCGGAGATCAATGTCCGCGAGGTCATGGTGAAGGAGGGGTAAACCGTCCGGATGCGGAATGATCGGCGATCTTCACCTTCCGTTCAGACGGCCCATGCCATGCTTCTCCCATGCCGCGACCCTCATCGAACCGATTTGCGGCTTCGAGACTCGAACAACGGCTGAGGCCCCGGCTCGCATTGACTTGCCCCGGCACATCCTCCGCCCTCCCTCTACGGAACCCGGCGCGCCCCTTGAGAAGATAGTGGCGGCCGGGTTTTCTGTTACGCTGTGCCGGACAACAGGGAGGGAGCCTGCCCATGATCCGCCGTCTCGCTGCTTTCGCCGCCTTGCTTCTGCTGACCGGCTGCCTCGTTTCCGATGGCGACCTGATCTCGCCCGGCGAGGCCGACTTTCCGGTCGAGGACGGAACGCGCTTCACGGTCTATGCCCTGGACGAGAGTGGCGAGCGCGCCGACGAACCGCCGGAGCAGGCAACCGTCACGGTGAAGGACGGACGCTACCTCATGGACATGGGCGAGGAGAGCAAGCTCTTCGCCGGGCTGATGAAGGAAATCAGGCCGGAGCTCTATGCCGTGATGATCCGTGAGGCGGACCAGACGGAGGGCAACTTCTACGCGCTGATGAAGCGCGACGGCGCGTCGTGGAAGCGCTGGGGCATGGTGTGCCCGGACTTCGTGTCGCTCGTCGAGGAGAACGGAAAGACGCTTGCCGATTTCGGCATCGAGGTCCGGAACAGCGATTGCGTGGCGACGGATTTCGAGGATCTGAAGAAGGCGCTCCTCTTTGCGCATGAGCGGCAGAAGCCCGATGCGGAGTATGTGGCGGAGTGACGTCCCGGCCGCAGAATCCATGACTTCACACTCATGTGTTATCCCGGCGAAAGCCGGGACCCACCCAGCCTTCGCCGAAGCGAAGCTCCGGCTTCGCGCAGGCAGGTCGCAATTCGAATTGCCGCAGCTTGCGATGCGGATGATCCGCATCGCCGCACGCCCACGCTCAAGCCGCCCTTGCCGAGGGAACCAATGGGTCCCGGCTTTCGCCGGGATGACACTTTTGGATTGGGAAAGGCAGAAGAGAAAAGGCCGCCCGGAGGCGGCCTTTGATTTTGCAGAGATCGTTTTCTCTAAGCCTGGCGCTCCACCATCATCTTCTTGATTTCCGCGATGGCCTTGGCGGGGTTCAACCCCTTGGGGCAGGTCTTCGCGCAATTCATGATGGTGTGGCAGCGATAGAGGCGGAAGGGGTCTTCGAGGTCGTCGAGACGCTCGCCCGTCGCCTCGTCGCGGCTGTCGATGAGCCAGCGATAGGCCTGTAGCAGCGCGGCGGGGCCGAGATAACGGTCGCCGTTCCACCAGTAGGACGGGCAGGACGTCGAGCAGCAGGCGCAGAGAATGCACTCGTAGAGGCCGTCGAGCTTTTCGCGGTCGTCATGGCTCTGGCGCCATTCCTTTTCCGGCGTCGGCGACTTCGTCTGCAGCCAGGGCTCGATGAAGGCGTGCTGCGCATAGAAATTGGTGAGGTCGGGTACGAGATCCTTGATCACCGGCATATGCGGCAGCGGATAGATCTTCACATCGCCCTTCACCTCGTCGATGCCCTTGGTGCAGGCGAGCGTGTTCGCGCCGTCGATATTCATGGCGCAGGAACCGCAAATGCCTTCGCGGCAGGACCGGCGGAAGGTGAGCGTCTGGTCGATCTCGTTCTTGATCTTGATGAGCGCGTCCAGAACCATCGGCCCGCACTTGTCGAGATCGACTTCATAGGTGTCGATGGTCGGGTTCTTCCCGTCGTCGGGCGACCAGCGATAGACGCGGAAGCGCTTCACGTTCTTCGCGCCGGGCTCGGCCTTGAAGGTCTTGCCCTCGCTCATCGTGGAATTTTTCGGCAGTCGGAACTGGACCATGATCTAGACCCTTATACGCGGCTCAGTAAACGCGCGCCTTCGGCTTGATGTATTCGATGTCGTTGGAAAGCGTGTAGGCATGCACCGGACGGTAGTCGATGGCGGGCTTGCCCTGCTCATTGACCCAGCACAGCGTGTGCTTCATCCAGTTTTCGTCGTCGCGATCCGGGAAGTCCTCGCGGGCATGGGCGCCGCGGCTTTCCTGACGGTTGACCGCGCCTTCGACGGTCGCGACCGCCTGCACGATGAGATTGTCGAATTCGAGCGTCTCGATGAGATCCGAATTCCAGATGAGCGAGCGGTCGGTGACGCGGATATCCGGAATGCCGGAAACGACATCGGCGATGCGCTTCTGGCCGGAGACGAGCGTCTCGCCCGTGCGGAAGACGGCGACGTCTTCCTGCATGGCGCGCTGCATCTTGAGGCGAAGCTCGGCGGTGGGCGTCGAGCCCTTGGCGTTGCGGAACTTGTCGAGGCGCGCGATGGCATTGTCGCCCGCGCCTTTCGCGAGTTCCGGCTGGCGCTGACCGGGCGAGACGAGCTCGGCAGCGCGAAGGCCGGCCGCGCGGCCGAAGACCACGAGGTCGATGAGCGAGTTGGAGCCGAGACGGTTTGCGCCGTGGACCGACACGCAGGCCGCTTCACCGATCGCCATGAGACCCGGCACGACCGTATCGGGATTGCCGTCCTTCAGCGTCAGAACCTCGCCGTGGAAGTTCGTCGGGATGCCGCCCATGTTGTAGTGGACGGTGGGAAGGACCGGGATCGGCTCCTTCGTGACATCGACGCCCGCGAAGATGCGCGCGCTCTCCGAAATGCCCGGCAGGCGCTCGGCGAGGATCGCGGGATCGAGATGGTCGAGGTGAAGGAAGATATGATCCTTCTCCGCGCCGACGCCGCGGCCTTCGCGGATTTCGACCGTCATCGAACGCGAGACGACGTCGCGGGACGCAAGGTCCTTCGCCGATGGTGCATAACGCTCCATGAAGCGCTCGCCTTCGGAATTGGTGAGATAGCCGCCCTCGCCGCGCGCGCCCTCGGTGATGAGGCAGCCCGCGCCATAGATGCCGGTCGGGTGGAACTGGACGAACTCCATGTCCTGCAGCGGAAGGCCTGCGCGCAGCACCATCGCATTGCCGTCGCCGGTGCAGGTGTGAGCGGAGGTCGCCGAGAAATAGGCGCGGCCGTAACCGCCCGTCGCGAGAATGACGAGCGAGGCGCGGAAGCGGTGCACTTCGCCAGTCGCCATGTCGAGCGCGACGACGCCGCGGCATTGGCCCTCATCGTCCATGATGAGGTCGATGGCGAAATATTCGATGTAGAACTCGGCCTTGTGGCGAACCGACTGGCCGTAAAGCGTGTGCAGGATCGCATGGCCCGTGCGGTCGGCGGCGGCGCAGGTGCGCTGCGCGATACCTTCGCCGAAATTCGTGGTCATGCCGCCGAAGGGGCGCTGATAGATCTTGCCTTCTTCCGTGCGGGAGAAGGGCACGCCGAAATGCTCGAGCTCATAGACGGCTTCGGGCGCCTGACGGCAGAGATATTCGATGGCGTCCTGGTCGCCGAGCCAGTCGGAACCCTTCACCGTGTCGTACATGTGCCAGCGCCAGTCGTCCGGCCCCATATTGCCGAGCGAGGCGGAGATGCCGCCCTGCGCCGCGACGGTGTGGCTGCGGGTCGGGAACACCTTTGTGATGTTCGCCGTGCGAAGGCCCTTTTCGACGCAGCCGAGCGTGGCGCGAAGGCCCGCGCCGCCGGCGCCGACGACAACGACGTCGAATGTGTGATCGTGGAATTCGTAATCAGCCGTCATGACGTGGTCTCGACGCTTTGAAGGAACGGGATCAGACGCCGAAACCGATCTTCGCGACTGCATAGATGCAGGCGAGACCGACGGCGTAGGAGAAGAAGAAATTGCCGATCAGGGCGAGGCTGCGAAGGCGCTCGCCGATCACATAGTCCTCGATCACGATCTGCATGCCGATGCGCATATGCATGATCGCGGCGACGACGAGGAGAAGCGCAGCGATGGCGACCAGCGGATTGCCGAGCCAGGCGCGCGCCGTTTCATAGTCGGCGCCGACAAGCGAGACGAGGAAGCCGATGAAGAAGAGGAAGAGCGGCACCATCGCGAGCGCCGTCATGCGCTGGCGGATGTGATCGCCCGTACCGGACTTTGCGGACCCATGAGCGCGGACGCGGGCAAGCGGCGTGCGCATATCCTTGTTCGAAGCGGACATCAGATCACCCCCCGCATGGAGAAGACGACGGCCCAGACGGCGACCGTGCCGGCGAGCGCGGCGAAGACCGCCAGCCAGCTCATGATGTCGGCCGATTTGTTGTTCAGCCCCACGATCTCATCCCAGAAGAGATAGCGGATGCCGCCAAAGAGATGATGCAGCAGCGCCCAGGTGAACCCGATAAGAACGAGCTGGCCGAACCAGTGATCCGCGACCGAGCGGAAGACGGCATAGGCTTCGGGGCCGGTCGCCGTTGCGATCAGCCACCAGGCGACGAGCGCCGTGCCCGCATAAAGCGCGACGCCGACGATGCGATGCAGGATCGACATCGCCATGGTGATCGTGAAGCGATAGATCTGGAGATGCGGAGAGAGCGGTCTCTCTACGGCTTGTCGCTGTTCAGCCATCCGAAGAACCCCATTCGGGCAACAGGAAGAGAGCGGGACCCGGGCGGACCCGCCATGTGTTGTCCCGTTGTTTATCGCGCGGCGGCGCACATGGCAAATCTCCTTACGCCCCTGTCCGGCAAGCGGTTCGGCCGCGAACGCGCAAAGGGATTTGCGCGAAACGGGCAAGCGAAAAGCGCCCGAAAACGCTGGGGCAAAGACCTTCCCGCAAAGCGCTTTGCGTTTAACTGCGAAGCCTTCGCAACTGGCGGCAGGCATGATGAAGGCCGGTTTGAAAGCGAGGACGACGCGCATGAACACGCAAACGATTCCCGGCCTGCTGCCGGGCGGCGAAACGCCGCTCGAAAGGGCGACGCGGGTGCTGACGGAACAGCCCTTTTCCGTGCTGGTGGGAGCGAAGGTCGGAACGGTCGAACGCGGACGGGCGGAACTCAGCGTCGAGAACCGCCGGGACCTCACCCAGAACAATGGTTACATCCATGGTGGCGTGATCGGCTATCTCGCCGACAATGCGTCAGGCTGCGCCGCCTCGACCGTGCTGCCGGAAGGCGCGGTGAGCCTCGTCACCTCCGAATACAAGCTGAACCTGCTGCGGCCCGCCGTGGGACGGCGCGCGATCGCACGCGGCAAGGTCGTGAAGGCGGGGCGGCGGCAATGCGTGGTGGAGACGAAAGTCACCTGCGCGGACGACGAGGGTGACGAAAAACTCGTCGCGATCTGCCTTGCGACATTGGCCTATATCTATCCGGCGGACGCCTGAGGTTCAGCCGAGCGGGGGATTTTCGGTGAGCGAGGCGGGCGGCACGCCATGGCCGATATCGAGCCAGTGCCAGAGCGTCGAATGCTCGATGCGCGAAAGGCCGGGAAGCTCGTCGAAGGGCTTCGACTCGAAATTGACGAAAATGCCGATATGGTCGGCCGGGCCGCCCGATTTGGAAATCGGCAGGATCGTATATTCGTAATTGATGGAACCGCCCTCGGCCGTGGTCGCGGGCGTGGACTGCCAGAGCCCGCAGGGCTGGCGAAGACAGGCCATGACGCAATCATAGGCATGCTGCCTGATCGCGGGGTCGGCGAGCGTCAGATAATCGACGCCGGTGAGATCGTGACCGAAGAAATCCCGGAAGCCGGAGCCCGTGAGACGGAAGGGAAGCGAGACGGCGGCGGGATCGGGCTCGATGATCGCGAACCAGGGCGCGAAGGGCGCAAAGCGGCGAAGATCGATCGCGCTGCGCGCCGGCACGGAGGATGCGCCGCGCGAGGCCTCCCAGGCCTGCTGAAAGGCGGTGCTTTCGGGCGAGCGCATGTCCATGCCGCACACCGTTTCCGATTGGCTGTTCGTTCCTGAAGAAAGCATTCGCCTCGCTCCTTCGCCTTCGACCTTCTCATGCGCGGCGTAAACCGCCCCTTAACGCCGGTTCAGCGCCTCGGCATCAGCGCCCAGTAGTCGAGGTCGAGAATGACGCCCTCTTCATAGCCTTTTTCCTTCGCGCCCGGGAACTCGCCACAAGGCTTATCTTTCGTGGCGAATGTGCGAATGCGGAGCGCGCCGAGATCGTCCCGCCCCTTCACCTCCGCCTTGTCGAGAATTTCCGACCAGGCGAAGACCGTATCGCCGCCGAAGCAGGGCGCGACATGACGCCCGCCATTGATGGCGGCAATTAAAATCGCGTTGCCGAGCCCGTTGAAGGAGAGCGCGCGGGCGAGCGAAATGACATGGCCGCCATAGATGAGGCGGCGGCCGAAGCGGCCCTTGCCTTCCGTATACTGATTGAAATGGACCTTCGCGGTGTTCTGGTAGAGCCGCGTCGCCATCATGTGTTCGGCTTCCTCGATGGTGATGCCGTCCACATGGTCGATCTTTTCGCCCTTCTCGTAATCGTCCCAGAGATGAGGCGAGCCGGAGGCAACCGTGTCGAAACCCTTGAAGGACGTGCCTGCGGGCGCAACGAGATGTTCCGCGCCGACGGCGGCGGGGAGATGCGGCACATCCTCTTCCGGCGCGGGAGAAGACTTGTCGCGCTTCCTCACCATCACCCAGCGCACATAGTCGAGGACGATCTCGTCCTTCTGGTTGCGGCCGGTGGAACGGACATAGACGACGCCCGTCTCGCCATTGGAATTTTCCTTCAGCCCGATCACCTTCGATTCCGTCGAGATCGTGTCGCCGGGAAAGACGGGCTTGAGGAATTTGCAATCGGCATAGCCGAGATTGGCGACCGCATTGAGCGAGACATCCGGCACCGTCTTGCCGAAGACGATGTGGAAGGCGAGCATGTCGTCGACGGGCGCGGCCCTGTAACCGGCATGCCGCGCGACTTCCGCCGAGGACTGCAGCGAGAAGCGCGAGCCGAACAGCGCCTGATAGAGCGCGACATCGCCTTCATTCACCGTGCGCGGCGTCGCGTGATGCAGCACCTGCCCGACCTTGAAGTCCTCGAAGAAGTTTCCGGCGTTGGTCTTTGTCATTTCCCGTCCTTCTTTTTCCGCCACGCCTCGATACCGATGGCAATCGCCATACCGACGCCGATTCCCATCCCGATACCGGCCCCGATATTGTCCATCGAAACGCCAATGGAGGTGCCGATGGCGACACCGACGACGATGCCGGTGGTGACTGTCCTGCTGTCCATGAAGTAGCTCCCTTTCAGGATGCCCCCTCAAGCTCCCTGATCGCATCCGCGATGGCGACGGTGCGCTTCGCGATTTCGGCGTGCAGTATCTCCACCATGCGTCCGTCGACCTTCAGCACGCCCTTGCCCTTGTTCTCCGGCAGCTCGAAGGCCTCGATGGTCTTCCGCGCGAAGGCAACGGTTTCGGGGTCCGGCGAGAAGATCTCGTTGCAGGGGCCGACCTGGCTCGGATGGATGAGCGTCTTGCCGTCGAAGCCCATATCCGCACCCTGGCGGCAAATGGCGGCGAAGCCTTCCTCGTTCTTGATGTCGTTATAGACGCCGTCGAGGATGACGAGACCATAGGCGCGGGCGGCGACGAGCGCGAGGCCGAGCGAGGTCATCATCGGGACGCGGTCCGGCGTATGGGCCGCGCGAAGCTCCTTCGCAATGTCGTTCGTGCCCATGACCCAGACCGACATGCGGCTGCCCGGCTCCCGCGCCTTCTGCGCTATGGACTGGATGTTGAGCGTCGCGAGCGGCGTCTCGATCATGCACCAGAGCTGGATGTTGCCCTTCGCGCCCGCATCGTTAAGCGCCTCCTCTGCGCGCTCGACATCGGCGGCGGAGTTGATCTTCGGAACGAGGATCGCGTGAGGGGCAACCGCGACGGCGGCTTTGATGTCTTCCGCGCCCCAGGGCGTATCGAGGCCGTTCACGCGGATCGCGATTTCGCGCTTGCCATAGCCGCCCTGCTTCACGGCGGCGCAGACCTGGGTCCGCGCCTCTTCCTTGGCGTCGGGCGCCACCGCGTCCTCAAGATCGAGGATCAGCGCATCGGCCGGGATCTCCCTCGCCTTTTCGAGAGCGCGGACATTGGAACCCGGCATGTAGAGAACGCTGCGGCGCGGGCGGGCGGCGATATCGGCCATGAAACTGTCTCCTTCGGGGGAATTGCGAAGGGACACTATAAAGGCCGGCGCCGCCTGTGAAGCGTCAAAGTGAAAGAGGTGGCGCGGGCAGCTGGACCTAGCTCGCGATCCGGCGCTCCTCATGCAGGATGCGGGTGTGCGGCATGCGAATGGTGATGATGGTGCCGATGCCGGGTTCGGATTCGACCACGAGCGTCGCGCCATGCATCCGGGCGAGCGCGCGCGTGAGCGGCAGGCCGAGGCCCGTGCCTTCCGTCGAATAGATGGAACTGTCCTTGCCGATCTGGCGGAAGGGCTCGAAAGCGACCGGAATATCCTTCTTTTCCATGCCGACGCCCGTATCCGACACGCGGAAGGCCATGCGCTGGTCCGGCTCCATGAAGGCGGCAAGTTCGATATTGCCGCCCTGGGGCGTGAACTTGACCGCATTGGAGACGAGATTGAGCAGGATCTGGCGGAGCGCCCGCTTGTCCGCCGAGAGAAGCGGCATACCATCCTCTACCGTCACGGTGAGGTTCACCCCTGCCTCGTCCGCGCGGTGGCGCATCATCCGCTCGCAGCTCGCGACGACATCGAGCACTTCAAGCTCCTCCTCATAGAGCTCGTAGCGGTCGGCCTCGATCTTGGAGAGGTCGAGAATATCGTTGATGAGGCTGAGAAGATGGCTGGAGGACTTGTGGATGTCGCCGACATAATCCTTGTAGCGCTCGTTCTCCATCGGCCCGAAGAGCTCGCCGTTCATCACCTCCGAGAAGCCAATGATGGCATTGAGCGGCGTCCTCAGTTCATGGCTCATATTGGCGAGGAACTGGGATTTGGAGGCGTTGGCGAGTTCGGCGGCATCGCGCGCGTCGCGCAATTCATTCGCCGTCTGCTCGCGGATGCGCACCTCGCTGTTGAACTTGTCGAGGACGAGATTGTAGCGGCTCGCCATCTCGCCCGCCTCCGTGAAGGGCTCGACGGGAAGAGGCTTGGAGAAATCACCGCGCGCGGCCTGCGCTTCCATCGCGCCCAGCACGTCGAGAAGCGCGGATGAGGCGCCATGCTCGGCAATGTTGAGGCCGATGCGTTCGGCATCCGACGAGACGCGCAGCGGCAGGAAACGGTCCACGATGCGAAGCACCAGATAGGCGACGCCGAAGGCGAAGACGCCCGCCGCCGCGACACCGAGCGCCTGCACGCCGAGCTGTTCGAGGCGCGTATGGCCGCCCGGAAAGAGCGAGACATCGCCGAAAAGGGCGACTGCCAGCGTGCCCCAGACCCCGGCGGCAAGATGCACCGGCACGGCATCGACCGCGTCGTCGATTTCAAGCCGAGCGAGAACATGGCTCGCGAGATAGCAGATGAGCCCTCCGCCCGCGCCGATGAGAACCGCGCTGGAGGTGGAGACGATGTGGCAATTGGCAGTGATGGCGACGAGGCCGGCGAGAATACCGTTGAGCGCGGTCTGCACTTCCGGAAGACCGTTCCGGACCCAGCTCACCGCCGTGACCGCGATGCCGCCCGCCGCCGCCGCAAGCATCGTATGGACGAGGATGTAGGGCACGCTCGCATTGAGCGCGAGCGTGGAACCGCCATTGAAGCCGAACCAGCCGATCCAGAGCAGGAACATGCCGAGCGTCGCCATCGGCATGTCATGCGGCTCGATCCTCTTGCCGCCATGCCCGAAGCGGCCGATGCGGGGACCGAGCACGAGGATCGCGGCAAGCGCAATCCAGCCGCCGACACTGTGAACGACGGTCGAACCGGCGAAATCGACGAAGCCGCGCTGTTCGAGCCAGCCCGCCGGCTGACCTTCGAGGATGCCGCCCCAGGCCCAGTGGCCGAAGACGGGATAGATCGCCATGGAAAGAATGGCCGCGGTGATGACATAGCCGCGGAAGCTCATGCGCTCCGCGACCGCGCCCGAGACGATGGTCGTGGAGGTCGAGCAGAAGGCGAGCTGAAAGAAGAAGAAGACCATGATCCAGGCGGTATTGCCTATGCCGCCCGCGGAAGCCTCGAAGGCGAAACCGGAACCGCCGAGAAGGCCCATATAGCTCGCGCCGAACATGAGCCCGAAGCCGACAAGCCAGAAGCCCATGCCCGCGACGCAGAAGTCGAGCACATTCTTGATCGCGACGTTGATGGAGTTCTTCGCGCGGACGAGGCCGCTTTCGAGACAGGCGAAACCGGCCTGCATCAGAAGCACGAGAATCGTGCAGACCAGCACCCAGATCGTATCGACAGATTGCGCGACGCTACTCACAACTCGCCCCCGGTTGTCCTACGTGACGAAGGGAGTATCGAGGTGAAAGGTAAATTTTCTATCGGGGTACAGAAAAAGAATGCGCGAAAAACGGCGGAAACCCTGCACATATTTTGTGCAGGGTTTATCGGAGGGTTAACGCCGGAAAGTCAGGGGACGGAGCAAGATTTCCGTCCGCCGTTCAGGCTGCCTTCTTCAGATAGCGCGCGCCGAGAATTTCCGCGATCTGCACGGCATTGAGCGCCGCGCCCTTGCGGAGATTGTCCGAGACGACCCAGATGTTGAGGCCGTTCTCGATGGTCGGGTCGACGCGGACGCGGCTGATATAGGTCGCATATTCGCCGACGCATTCGACCGGCGTGACATAGCCGCCATCTTCATGCTTGTCGACGACGAGGCAGCCCGGCGCCTCGCGCAGTATGTCGCGCGCTTCCTCGTCCGAGATCGGCCGTTCGAACTCGATATTGACCGCTTCGGAATGGCCGACGAAGACGGGCACGCGCACACAGGTCGCCGTCACCTTGATCTTCGGATCGAGGATCTTCTTCGTCTCCGCCGTCATCTTCCATTCCTCCTTGGTCTGCCCGTCTTCCATGAAGACGTCGATGTGAGGAATGACGTTGAAGGCGATCTGCTTGGTGAAGTTGTGCGCCTCGATGTCGTCATTGACGAAAATGGCGCGCGTCTGCGTGAAGAGCTCGTCCATCGCCTCCTTGCCCGCGCCCGAGACCGACTGATAGGTCGAGACGACGACACGGCGGATGCCGGCGGCCTCATGCAGCGGCTTCAGCGCGACGACCATCTGCGCCGTCGAGCAGTTCGGATTGGCGATGATGTTCTTCTTCGTATAGCCGGCGATGGCGGCGGCATTCACTTCCGGCACGACAAGCGGCACATCGGCATCCATCCGCCACTTCGACGAATTGTCGATGACGACGCATCCCTTGGCCGCGATCTTCGGCGCCCATTCGGCCGACATCTCGCCCGAGGTGGCCATGAGGCAGATATCCGTACCCGCGAAGTCGTGGGTCTCGAGCGCCTTCACCTTCAGGTTCCGCTCGCCATAGGACACTTCCGTGCCCTGGCTGCGGCGCGAGGCGAGCGCCACGACCTCGTCGGCCGGGAACTCGCGCTCGGCGAGGATATTGAGCATTTCGCGGCCCACATTGCCCGTGGCACCGAGGACGGCAACCTTGTAGCCCATGATCTTGTTCCTTGTCTGGACCGCCTTGCCCCGAGGGCGGTCCTCCAGCGGGTCAGGCGTCTTTCAAATTATCCGTTCAGCTTGGTGAGCGCCGCGAGGATCGCGTCGCCCATCTCTTTCGTGCCGACCTTTTTCATGCCCGGCTGCATGATGTCGCCGGTGCGCAGGCCATCCGCGAGGACGGTGTCGACGGCTTTCTCGAGCAGGTCGGCATCGGCGCCGAGCTCGAAGGTGTAGCGGAGCGCCATGGCGAAACTGAGGATGGAGGCGATCGGGTTCGCCGCGCCTGTTCCCGCGATATCCGGCGCGGAGCCATGCACCGGCTCATACATGGCGCAGGCTTTTCCGCTCGCATCCTTCGCGCCGAGCGAGGCCGACGGCAGCATGCCGAGCGAGCCCGTGAGCATGGAGGCAATGTCGGAGAGGACGTCGCCGAAAAGATTGTCCGTCACGATGACGTCGAACTGCTTCGGATTGCGCACGAGCTGCATGGCGCAATTGTCGGCGAGCATGTGCTCGAGCTTCACATCCGGGAACTTCTCGCCATGGAGCCTCTTCACTTCCTCGTACCAGAGCACGCCCGACTTCATCACGTTGCGCTTCTCCACCGACATGACGCGATTGTCGCGCTTCTTCGCGAGGTCGAAGGCAACTTCCGCGATGCGGCGGATTTCACTCGTCGTATAGACCTGCGTATCGACGCCGCGCCGCTCGCCATTGCCGAGATCGGTGATCTCCTTCGGCTCACCGAAATAGACGCCGCCCGTGAGCTCGCGCACGATCATGATGTCGAGACCCTCGACGATCTCGCGCTTCAGCGACGAGGCATCCGCGAGTGCCGCGAAGCAGAGCGCGGGGCGCAGATTCGCGAAGAGTTCGAGATCCTTGCGCAGGCGCAGCAGGCCCGCTTCCGGGCGGCCTTCGTAAGGCACGCTATCCCATTTCGGACCGCCGACCGCGCCGAGGAGAACGGCATCGGCCTTCTTCGCCTTCTCGACCGTCTCGTCCGTCACCGCGACGCCATGCGCGTCGTAGCAGCAGCCGCCGACAAGCTCGTTCTCGATTTTCGCGTCGAACTTGCGGTTGTCGTTGTACCAGCCGATGACGCGCTCGACTTCGCCCATGACTTCCGGGCCGATGCCGTCGCCGGCGACGATGAGAATGTTTCTTGTCATTGGAGTCTCGGTCTTTCCTTATTCGTCATTGCCGGGCCCTTCTTTGAACTTAAGGAGGCCGGCAATCCAGAGCTACTTGCTCCGTGCCGGTCGCCCCTGGATGCCCGGATCAAGTCCGGGCATGACAACCAAAAGTAAAGTGCGGTGCTTACAGCCAGGGCTGTTCGGCTTCGAGCTTCTTTTCGAAGCTGGCAATCTCGGCTTCCTTTTTCAGCGTGAGGCCGACGCCGTCGAGACCTTCGAGCAGGCAGTGCTTGCGGAAAGGGTCGATGTCGAACTTGATGACGCCGCCATCGGGCCCGCGAATTTCCTGGGCTTCGAGATCGACAGTGATGATGGCATTGGAGCCGCGCTCCGCATCGTCCATCAGCTTGTCGACTTCTTCCTGCGGCAGCACGATGGGCAGGATGCCGTTCTGGAAGCAGTTATTGTAGAAGATGTCGGCGAAGCTCGGCGCGATCACGCAGCGGATGCCGAAATCGAGCAGCGCCCAGGGCGCATGTTCGCGGCTCGAACCGCAACCGAAATTCTCGCCGGTGACGAGGATCTGCGCATTGCGATAGGCAGGCTTGTTCAGCACGAAATCGGGGATCTCGTTGCCGTTGTCGTCATAGCGCATCTCGTCGAAGAGGTTCTTGCCGAGACCCGTGCGCTTGATCGTCTTCAGGAACTGCTTCGGGATGATCATGTCGGTATCGACATTGATGATCGGCAGCGGCGCCGCGACGCCTGTCAGCTTGTTGAACTTGTCCATCTTTCCCCTCAGTTCCCGAATTCACGCACATCGACGAAATGGCCCGCAATCGCCGCCGCCGCCGCCATGGCGGGGGAAACGAGATGCGTGCGCCCGCCGCGGCCCTGACGGCCTTCGAAGTTGCGGTTGGACGTGGACGCGCAGCGTTCGCCGGGCGCGAGCTTGTCGGCGTTCATCGCGAGGCACATGGAGCAGCCGGGCTCGCGCCATTCGAAGCCCGCTTCGAGGAAGATCTTGTCGAGACCTTCCTTCTCCGCCTGCTCCTTCACGAGACCGGAACCGGGCACGACCATCGCATTGACGGTCGGCGCGACCTTGCGGCCTGCCTTCACGGCCTTTTCGGCGATGGCGGCGGCGGCACGCAGATCCTCGATGCGCCCATTGGTGCAGGAACCGATGAAGACGCGGTCGATCTTCACTTCCGTCATCGGCGTGCCGGGCACGAGGCCCATATAATCGAGCGCGCGCTGCATCGCCTTCGCATGGGCTTCGTCGTGCACATCCTTCGGATCGGGTACGCGGTCCGTGATCTTGATGACGTTTTCCGGGCTCGTGCCCCAGGTGACGAGCGGCGGCAGATTGGCGATATCGACTGTGACTTCCTTGTCGAACTTCGCATCCGGGTCGGACGGCAGCGTCTTCCAGTATTCGACGGCCATTTCCCACGCCTTGCCCTTGGGCGCGCGAGGACGCCCTTCGAGATAGGCGAAGGTCTTTTCATCCGGCGCGATGAGGCCGGCGCGGGCGCCGCCTTCGATCGTCATGTTGCAGACGGTCATGCGGCCTTCCATGGAAAGGTCGCGGATCGCCTCGCCCGCATATTCGATGACATAGCCGGTGCCGCCGGCGGTGCCGATCTCGGCGATGATGGCGAGCACGATGTCCTTCGCGGTGAAACCTTCCGGCGCCTTGCCCACCACATTGATGCGCATGTTCTTCGCCTTGGACTGGATCAGCGTCTGGGTCGCGAGCACATGCTCGACCTCCGACGTGCCGATGCCATGGGCGAGCGCGCCGAAGGCGCCATGCGTCGATGTGTGGCTGTCGCCGCAGACGATGGTCGTGCCGGGCAGCGTGAAGCCCTGCTCGGGGCCGACGATGTGGACGATGCCCTGGCGGATATCGGACATCTGGAGATATTCGACGCCGAAATCCTGCGCATTGTGCTCCAGCGTCTCGACCTGGATGCGGCTCTCTTCGTCGGCGATGCCCTTGGAACGGTCGGTCGTCGGCACGTTGTGGTCGGCGACAGCGAGCGTCTTCAGCGGCGCATGAACCTTGCGATGCGCCATGCGCAGTCCCTCGAAGGCCTGCGGGCTCGTGACCTCATGCACGAGATGCCGGTCGATATAGAGGAGGCCGGTGCCGTCCTCCGCCATCTCGACCAGATGTGCATCCCAGATCTTGTCGTACATTGTGCGAGGTGCCATTTGCTTCTCTCTCTTCCGGCGGCTCATGGACCGCCGTGTTCTTTCTTCATGTCAGATTTGGTATTCCGCCGCGCAACAAAAAAGCGGGCTTGGGCGCTTTCGAGCGCCCTGCCCGCTTTTCGAGACAGTCTCCGCGTATGCGGACGAAATCAGGCGGCGCCGGTCTCTTTCGAGCGGGTCTTGTCCTGCTTCTCGGTAATTCGGGCGGCCTTACCGCGCAGACCGCGCAGGTAATAGAGCTTCGCACGGCGCACACGGCCCTTGCGCAGGACCTTGATGCTGTCGAGAAGCGGGCCATAAAGCGGGAACACGCGCTCCACGCCTTCGCCATAGGAAATCTTGCGGACGGTGAAGTTCTCGTTGATGCCACCGCCGGAGCGGGCGATGCAAACGCCTTCATAGGCCTGCACGCGCTCGCGGGTGCCTTCAACCACCTTCACATTGACCTGGAGCGTGTCGCCCGGTGCGAAGTCGGGAATGGTCTTGCCGTTCGCAAGAGCTTCCATCTGCTCCTGATCGAGTTGCTCGATGATATTCATGGGTCTCAACCTCGGAATTGAAGGCGTCCAGGGCATTTTCGGGACATCCCGGCCCGGAAGCGCGCTTCCCTAACATAAATAATGGGCATTGGCGACTGTCTTAGGGCCTTTTCCGGAGAAATTTCTCCCAGAGATCGGGCCGCCTTTGCCTTGTGGTCTCCTCGGCCCTCTCCCGGCGCCACGCCTTAACCTTTGCATGGTCGCCGGAGGTGAGAACCGCCGGTATCTCCCGGCCCTCGAAAAGCGGGGGCCGCGTGTAGTGCGGGTACTCAAGGAGCCCGCTTTCGAAACTCTCGTCCTCGCCGGACGCCTCCTTGCCCATGACCCCCGGCAGGAGCCGGATCACGGCATCGAGGAGCGCCAGAGCCGCCGGCTCCCCGCCCGAAAGGACGAAATCCCCGAGGCTGATCTCCTCCATCTGGCGGGCCTCGATGACCCGCTGGTCGAGCCCCTCGAAGCGCCCGCAGAGAAGGGCGATGCCGGGCCCCGCGGCCAGCTCCCTCACCCTTTGCTGGGTAAGGGGCGCCCCGCGAGGGCTCAGATAGATGAGCGGCCTCGGGTCCCCCGAGGGGTGAACCGCATCGACCGCCGCCGCCACGACATCGGCCCGCATCACCATGCCGGGCCCGCCGCCTGCCGGCGTATCGTCCACGGAGCGGTGCCGGTCCGTCGCGAAGGAGCGGATATCGACCGCCTCGAGGCTCCAGGTGCCCGCTTCGAGCGCCCGGCCCGCCAGCGACAGGCCGAGAGGCCCCGGAAACATCTCCGGGAAGAGCGTGAGGACGGTGGCCGACCAGCTGTCACTCATCGCCCGCCTCCGATGTCTCTTCCGTGCCGCCGAACGTACCGAGCGGCGGGTCGATCACGACCTTCCCGCCCTCGATATCGACTTCCGGCACGTTCTCGTCCGTGAAGCCCATCAGCACCGTCTCGCCGCCTTCCTCGGGCGCGATTTCGAGGAGGTCGCCCGCCCCGAAATTCTCGACCCCGACGACCCGGCCATAGACCCGGCCGTCGATGCCCACCGCGCGGAGCCCGATGAGGTCGGCGTGATACCAGCCTTCCTCGTCTTCATCCGTCTGCGGCAGGCGCTCGCGCGGCACATAGAGTTCCGTGCCCCGGAGCGCGGCCGCCACATCGCGGTCGGTCACGCCTTCGAGCTCGCAGATGACGAGGTCCTTCGCCATGCCCTTCACCTTGATGGCGAAGCGCCTCGCGCCGTCCTTCGTCTCCACCGGCCCATAGGCGGCAACGCCTTCCGGCGTTTCCGTGAAGGGCTTCACCCGCACGAGACCGCGCACGCCATGCGCGCCCGTGACGACGCCGAGACAGATGAGGTTCCGCTGCCCGCCAGCCATTGGCGCGACGCGCAGGCGTTGTTACGCCTGCGCCTCTTCGGCAGGGGCTTCCTCAGCGGGCGCTTCCTCGGCCGGAGCCTCGGCAGCGGCCTTCGCAGCCTCGGCGGCTTCTTCAGCGGCCATGCGCGCGGCTTCGAGACGCTCCTGCGCCTTCGCCTTCGGCTTCGCCTTGTTCGGGTTGTTGCGTGCTTCGCGCGTCACGACACCGGCTTCGCTGAGGAAGCGGGCAACGCGGTCGGTCGGCAGCGCACCGACGGAGAGCCAGTGCTTCGCACGCTCGAGGTCAAGCACGACGCGTTCCGCATTGTCCTTCGGGAGCAGCGGATTGAACGTGCCGATCTTCTCGATGAAACGGCCGTCGCGGGGCGAACGCGTATCGGCGATCACGACGCGATAGAAGGGCCGCTTCTTGGCGCCGCCACGGGCGAGCCGGATTTTGAGAGCCATCTTGTCTTACCTTTCAAGTAGTCCGGCCATCGCGGCCGGAGATCAGTCCATCCGTATACGGATATTTCTCGAATTCACTTTTTCTTCTTGCCGGAAGGAAGCCCCGAAAGGCCGGGCGGCATGCCGCCGCCAAAGCCCGAACCGGGAAGCCCCGGAAGGCCGCCGCCGGAGAGCCCCTTGGGAAGCCCGGCGCCGCCGGAAGAAAGCGCCTTCTGCAGCGCCTTCGGATCGTTTGCGAGCTCCGGCGGGAGATCCGGCATCTGGCCGCCGCCACCGCCGCCGAAAAGCTTCGACATCATGCCGCCCTTCTGGCGGCCCATCGCCTTCATCATGTCCGCCATCTGGCGATGCATCTTGAGGAGACGGTTGATTTCCTGAACCTCGGTGCCCGAACCCTTCGCGACGCGCTTCTTGCGGCTCGCATTGAGAAGCTTCGGGTTCGCGCGTTCGGCCTTCGTCATGGAGGAAACGATGGCGATCTGGCGCTTGATCGTGCCGTCGTTCATATGCGCCTGCGCGGCCTGCATCTGCGCCTTGCCGACGCCGGGCAACATGCCGAGGAGACCCTTCATGCCGCCCATGCGGCTCATCTGGCGAAGCTGCTCGGCGAGATCGTCGAGGTCGAACTGGCCCTTGCGGAGCCGCTCGGCCATCTTCTCCGCCTTTTCGGCGTCGATGGTTTCGGCGGCCTTCTCGACCAGGCTGACGACGTCGCCCATGCCGAGAATGCGGCCGGCGATGCGGTCGGCGCGGAAATCCTCCAGCGCGTCCATCTTTTCGCCGGTGCCGAGAAGCTTGATCGGAACGCCCGTGACGGCGCGCATGGAAAGCGCGGCGCCGCCGCGACCGTCGCCATCGACGCGGGTGAGCACGATGCCGGTAACGCCGATGCGGGAATTGAACTGCTCGGCGACATTGACCGCGTCCTGGCCGGTGAGGCTGTCGGCGACGAGAAGCGTCTCGTGCGGATTGGCGATGTCGCGCACTTCCGCGACCTCGGCCATCAGCTCTTCGTCGATATGGATGCGGCCCGCCGTGTCGAGCATCAGCACGTCGAAACCGCCAAGCCGCGCGGCCTCGACGGCGCGCTTCGCAATGGAGACGGGCTGCTGGCCGGCGACGATCGGGAGCGTGGCGACGCCCACCTGCTCGCCGAGAATCTTGAGCTGTTCCTGCGCGGCGGGACGGCGCGTATCGAGCGAGGCCATCATGACCTTGCGCTTTTCGCGCGCGGTGAGGCGCTTCGCGATCTTGGCGGTCGAGGTCGTCTTGCCCGAGCCCTGGAGGCCCACCATCATCAGCACGACGGGAGATGCCGCGCGCAGCGAGATCGAGCTATCGGCCTCCGCGCCGCCCAGCATCTCGACCAGCTCGTCATGGACGATCTTGATGACCTGCTGGCCGGGGGTTACCGACTTCAGAACTTCCTGGCCGACCGCGCGCTCCTTGACCCGGTCGATAAAGCTTCGCGCGACGGGCAGCGCGACGTCGGCCTCGAGCAGAGCCCGGCGGACCTCGCGCATGGCCTCGTCGACATCCTTCTCCGAGAGCGCGCCGCGCCCCTTGAGCCTGGATAGAACGTCGCCGAGGCGGCCTGACAGATTCTCGAACACCGGTTCGCTAAATCCTTGTTACACAAAGCAAAAACGCTTCCGCGAGCGAATATCGCCGGCGGAAGTTGACCCGGGCTCCATGCCTCGGGCGGGTCGGGGCGTGTGCAATGTCCCGAAAACTTGGGCGGAACCTAGGGGTTAGCCGCCCTCAAGTCAATCTTTCAGGGATTTGAGGAGAAGCTGGAGCGCAGCCTCGCCGAAGGCCCGCATATTGGCCACGCGGTCGGCGGAGCCGGTGCTGACGGTGATAGAGGCAGGGCTGGGCCCCGCAAGGCCGATCACCGCCGTGCCGGGGCCGGGCCCGTAAGGCGAGCCGGACGGGCCGGAGGCCCCCATTTCCGAGATCGCCCAGCTGGAGCGGAACTTCTCCCTGACCACCTCCGCCATCGCCGCCACATAGGGCTCTGTGAGGGGCTTCACATCCGGCGCGGGCGGGCCCTGAAGCGCGTAGAGCGCCTTCCCGGCGCCCCGCGTATAGATGACGGTCGAGCCGAGATAGAAGGCGGAGGCGCCCGGCTGCGCGACGAGCGCGGCCGAAACGAGCCCGCCCATCGAGCTTTCGGAGAGCGCGAGGGTCTCGCCCCGCTTCTTCAAGAGGTCCGCAGCCTCGGCGGCGAGCGGCAAAAGCCTTTCCATCACAGGGCTCCATATTCGCGCACGGCATAGAACTCCTTGTCCCAGATGAGATAGAGGAGCCTTGTCGGCATCTTGTAGGCCTTGCGGACGAAATTCGCCTGGGCCGCATGGATCTTCCAGCCGCGGACCTTGGAGGCCGTATTGCCCGGCGTCGAATGGGTCGGCAGCGGCTGATTATCGCCAATGAAGCGGCCCGTCTTGCCGCCAAGCGTCACCAGCGAATTGCGCGGGATGAGCGGATAGACGATGTGGCGCGGGCCCTTATAGGCCCCGCCGCCCGTCCGGAGCCGCTCTATCGCCTTCTCCGCGACAAGGCCCATCCGCATATGATCCTTGTGGCCGGTGGCGCCGCTTGCGGGCCAGAAAGCGACCACGAGATCGGGCGTGTAGCGCTCCAGCGCCGCCACGACACGGGCGACGAGCTCCTCCACAGGCTGGTCCGGCAGCCCGCCATCGGGATAGTCCCAGACTTCCTGCTCGTCGATTCCGAGCGCGAAACCGTTCTTCAGCGCCTCGGCCCGGCGGATGATCCCGAGCTCCGCCTGACGGCAGACGACCGGCGACTGCGTGCCCGCATCGCCCGGCGTGGCCGTGACCATCGCAAGATAGGCCCCGTCCGCCTTGGCGGAGGTAAGAAGCCCGTTGATGAGCTGCTCGTCGTCGGGATGCGCGAAAACGGCAAGAATCCGCCGCGAGCCGAGTTCGCGCGCAAGCGAGGGAACCCGCCGCGCCACCTTGTCGTCGAAAAGGCGGCGGAAGCGCATGAACACGCCAAGCGCGGCGAGCGCCAGCACCGCGAGAATACCGAACAGCCAGAACATGGAGCCTCCCTCTACCCTGTCCTTCCTTCTACACCCCCACTACTGGCACAAGAGGCAAAAAAGGGCCATATATGCGCCCATCATGACCGGCATGACGCACCATTTTCTGAAGATGAACGGGCTCGGCAACGACTTCGTCGTGCTGGACCTGCGCCGCGAACCGCTTGCGCTGACCGATGCGCTGGCGCGCGCCATCGCGAACCGGGAAACGGGCATCGGCTGCGACCAGCTCATCACCATCGAGGAACCGCGCAATGGCGGCGATGCCTTCATGGGCATCCGCAACCAGGACGGCGGCACGGTGGAAGCCTGCGGCAATGCCGCGCGCTGCATCGGCAAGCTCATTCTGGAAGAGACCGGCAAGGACGCCGTCATCATCGAGACGCTGGGCGGCAACACGGTGGCGACGCGGGCGGACGCCGAAAACATCACCGTCGACATGGGCGAGCCGCGGCTGAAGTGGAACGAGATTCCGCTTTCCGAAGAATTCCAGGACACGCGCGGCATCGAGCTCGAGGTGGGTCCGCTCGGAAACCCGATCATGCATTCGCCGGGCGTCGTCAATGTCGGCAACCCGCACGCGGTCTTCTTCGTGGACGATGTGGACGCGATCGAACTCGACCGCATCGGACCCATGCTCGAACATCACCCGCTCTTTCCCGAGCGCGCGAATATTTCCGTGGCTGAGGTCATCTCGCCGACGCATCTGAAGATCCGCACATGGGAGCGCGGCGTCGGGCTGACAAAGGCCTGCGGCACCGCCGCCTGCGCCTCGACCGTCGCTGCGATCCGCCGCCGCAAGACGGAACGCCGGATCACGGTGAGCCTGCCGGGCGGCGACCTCACCGTCGAATGGCGCGAGGCGGACAACCACATCTACATGACGGGCGCGGCCGCGCTCGACTATGAGGGCGAAATCGATCCCGCGAAGCTGCTTGCGGGGGCGGCATGAAGCGGCAGACGGAAATCGTCACCTTCGGCTGCAGGCTCAACGCCTATGAATCGGAAGTGATGCGCGGCCATGCGGAGAAGGCCGGCCTCGACAACGCCATCGTCTTCAACACATGCGCGGTGACGGCGGAAGCCGAACGCCAGGCGCGGCAGGCGATCCGCAAGGCGCGCCGCGAGAACCCTGAAGCGCGCATCATCGTGACGGGCTGCGCGGCGCAGGTGAACCCGGACGCCTTCGCGGAGATGAGCGAAGTCGATCTCGTGATCGGCAATGACGAGAAGATGCAGGCCCGGAGCTGGGAGCCAGCGCTCGCGCTGCACGCGAACGAGAAGGTGCGTGTGAACGACATCATGTCGGTCACGGAGACGGCGGGCCATCTGGTGCAGGGCCTTGAGGGCCGGGCGCGCGCCTTCGTGCAGGTGCAGAACGGCTGCGACCATCGCTGCACCTTCTGCATCATTCCCTATGGTCGTGGTCCTTCGCGCAGCGTGCCCGCGGGCGAAGTCGTCTCCGAGGTTCGCACACTGGTCGAGAACGGCTACCGCGAGGTCGTGCTGACCGGCGTCGACATGACGTCCTATGGCGGCGACCTGCCGGGACGTCCAAGCCTTGGCAATCTCGCAAGGCGCATATTGAAGCTCGTGCCGGAACTCGAACGCCTGCGTCTTTCCTCGATCGATTCCATCGAGGCCGATGACGACCTGATGCGCCTCATTGCGGAGGAAGAACGGCTGATGCCGCATCTTCATCTTTCGCTGCAGGCGGGCGACGACATGATCCTGAAGCGCATGAAGCGGCGGCATCTGCGCGACGACTCGATCCGCTTCTGCGAGGAAGCGCGGCGGCTCCGCACCGATATCGTCTTCGGCGCGGATTTCATTGCAGGTTTCCCGACCGAGACGGACGAGATGTTCGAGAACACGATGCGCCTCGTCGACGAATGCGGGCTGACATGGCTGCATGTCTTTCCCTTCTCGCCCCGCCCCGGCACGCCCGCAGCGAAGATGCCGCAAGTGGCGCGCGAGGTGGCGAAGGCGCGGGCCGACCGGCTGCGCGCGAAGGGCGCGGCGCGCGTTCTCGCGCATCTCGAAGAAGGGCTCGGCGCGACGAAGCCGGTGCTGATGGAAACGCCGCTGCTTGGCCGCACGCATCAGTTCACGCCGGTGCGCGTGAAGGAAGAAGCGCACGCGGGCGAGATCCTGCCGCTGCGGCTTGCCGCGCATGACGGAAAGAGTTTCGAAGGTTTGAGGGCTGCGTGAGCGAGAGCGAGACGAATACGGAAAACGGCGAGAAGAAAAAGTCGATCTTCCGCCGCATGAAGGAAGGGCTCACCCGCTCGACGAAGAACCTGTCGGACGGCATCACCGGCATCTTCACGAAGAAGAAGCTCGACGCGGCAACGCTGGAAGAGCTTGAAGACCTGCTGATCTCCGCCGATCTCGGCCTCGACGCGGCGGCCTCCGTCACCGAGGCGGTCGGCCGCGACCGCTACAACAAGGAAGTGAGCCCTGAAGAGGTCCGCGAGATTCTCGCGGGCGAGATCGCGAAGGTGCTGAAGCCCGTCGAGAAGCCGCTCGTGATCGACACCACGAAAAAGCCCTTCGTCATCCTGATGACCGGCGTGAACGGCGCGGGCAAGACGACGACCATCGGCAAGATCGGCGCAAAACTGAAGGCGGAAGGCAAGAGCGTGATGCTTGCCGCGGGCGACACCTTCCGCGCGGCTGCCGTCGAGCAGTTGAAAGTCTGGGGCGAGCGGATCGGCTCCCCCGTCTGCGCGACCAAGATCGGCGGCGATGCGGCGGGCCTTGCCTATGAGGCGCTGGCGCGGGCGAAGGAAGAAGGCACGGACGTGCTGATGATCGATACGGCCGGCCGCCTCCAGAACAAGGCCGACCTCATGGCCGAGCTTGAGAAGGTGATCCGCGTGATGCGGAAGCTCGACCCCGAAACGCCGCATGCGACGCTTCTCGTGCTCGACGCCACGACGGGACAGAACGCCGTGAACCAGGTGGAAATCTTCGGCCAGGTGGCGGGGATTACGGGCCTCGTGATGACGAAACTCGACGGCACGGCGCGCGGCGGCATTCTCGTCGCCATCGCCAGGAAATTCGGGCTGCCGGTGCACCTGATCGGCGTCGGCGAGGGGATAGACGATCTCCAGACCTTCGATGCGGATGCCTATGCGAGGGCGATCACCGGCGCGAAATGATCCAGCGCCCTGCCCGACGCGTAACAAAAGGGCCTGAACAGGAGCGAGCATGAGCGACAGCAAGGCCGAAACGACGCATGGTGGCATGACGGGTTCGCAATGGCTGCGAATGGCGATCGAGCTTGGACCGCTCGTCGTCTTCTTTCTGCTCAATTCCCGCGCCGACACGATCTTCGGCAACGAGGAATCGCAGAACATCTTCTATGCGACCGGCGGCTTCATGGTGGCCACCGCCATCTCCCTGATCTATTCGCAGGTGAAGTTCCGCAAGATTCCGACCATGCCTCTCGTGACCGGCATTTTCGTGATGATCTTCGGCGCGCTCACGATCTGGCTCCAGGACGATCATTTCATCAAGGTGAAGCCCACCATCGTGAACGCGCTTTTCGCGACAGCGCTTCTTGGCGCCGCGGCGATGGGCAAGCCCATCATGAAGCAGCTCTTCGACGGCGCCTTCAACCTGACGGACAAGGGCTGGATGGTGCTGACGGTGCGCTGGGGCCTGTTCTTCGTTTTTCTCGGCGTCATCAACGAAGTCGTGTGGCGGAACTTCTCCACCGATTTCTGGGTGAGTTTCAAGCTCTTCGGCGTCATGCCGCTGACCATGGTCTTCGGCCTCGCGCAGATCCCCGTGCTCACGAAGCACGCGCCAAAGAGTGAGACGAAAGCCGCCGAGTAAGGCTCAGCTTCCTTCCGGATGCAGCTCCCGGTCCTTCGTCTCCGGGACGAAGATGAGCCCGACGACGAAGGTCATCGCCGCAATCGCCACCGGATACCAGAGCCCCGAATAGAGATCGCCCGTCGCCGCGACGATGGCGAAGGAAACGGTGGGCAGGAAGCCGCCGAACCAGCCATTGCCGATGTGATAGGGAAGCGACATCGAGGTGTAGCGGATGCGCGTCGGAAAAAGCTCGACAAGCATGGCCGCGATCGGGCCATAGACCATCGTTACATAGAGAACGAGGATGAAGAGGATCGCGACCACCATCGGATAGTTGATGGCGGCGAGATCCGCCGAAGCCGGATAGCCCGCTTCCGAAAGAGCCGATGAGAGTGCTGCGTCGAAAGCCGCGCGCGCCGAACCGTCCGCATCCGCCGAAGCATCGAAGGAGGGCACGATCGTCTCGCCGACCGTCACCCGCGTTTCCTCCCCGGCGGCGAGCGGCGCATTCGCATAGGGAATGCCGCGTTTGGCAAGCGCGCTCTTCGCGACATCGCAGGGCGAGGTGAAGGCGGCTGTACCGACCGGATTGAACTGGAAGGAACAACTGGCGCTATCGGCAACAACGACGACCGGCGCCCTCTCGCGCGCCTGCTCGAGTGCGGGATTGGCGAAATGAGTGAGCGCGGAGAAAAGCGGGAAATAGGTGAGCACCGCGAGAAGGCAACCCGCGAGAATGATCGGCTTGCGGCCGATCCTGTCCGACAGCATGCCGAAGAGAACGAAGAAGGGCACGCCGAGAAGAAGCGCCGCGCCGATGAGTATATTCGCCATCTGCCCTTCGACCTTGAGCACCTGCGTCAGGAAGAAGAGCGCATAGAACTGGCCCGTGTACCAGACCACGGCCTGACCGGCGGTGAGACCGATCAACGCGATGATGACGAGCTTGAGGTTCGGCCAGCGCGCGAAACTTTCGGTGAGCGGCGCCTTGGAAAGCGTTCCCTCTTCCTTCATCTTCTGGAAGAGCGGCGACTCGTTGAGCTTCAGCCGGATCCAGACCGAAATGCCGAGCAGCACGATGGAAAGCAGGAAGGGGATACGCCATCCCCATGCATCGAAGCTCTCCTTGTCCATCGAAAGGCGGCAGGCAAGGATGACAAGAAGCGAGAGGAAGAGACCGAGCGTCGCCGTGGTCTGGATCCAGGCCGTATAGGCGCCGCGCTTTCCATGCGGCGCGTGTTCGGCGACATAGATCGCCGCGCCGCCATATTCTCCGCCAAGCGCGAGCCCCTGCGCGAGACGAAGAACGATCAGGATCGCAGGCGCGGCAAAGCCGATTGCCGCATAGCCCGGCAGCAATCCGACGATGAAGGTCGAAAGCCCCATGATCAGAATGGTGATGAGGAAGGTGTATTTGCGTCCGACAAGATCGCCGAGCCGCCCGAAGACGATGGCGCCGAAGGGACGCACAGCGAAACCGGCGGCGAAGGCGAGCAATGCGAAGATGAAGGCAGCCGTCGGGTTCACGCCGGAGAAGAACTGTACCGAGATGATCGCCGCGAGCGAACCGTAGAGATAGAAATCGTACCACTCGAAAACGGTGCCGAGCGAGGAGGCAAAGATGACCCGCCTTTCCTCCGCCGTCATTCGCTGCGTTCCACCCGCCGCATTCGCCATCTTGTCCTCCCCCAGGGCAATTATGGGGAGACAATGACGCGAAACCCGTCATTTTTCCAGACAAGGATTACGCTTGTCCGGACAAGACCCGTCAGCCCGCGGACGGTGGGCGCGGAAAAAGATTTCCGTTCTCTCCTTCGGGATTGGTGAAGGGCGCAATCACATCCTTGCCCATAACCGAGCGGAACTGCGTCAGCGCCCAATAGACGCTCGGGAAGGCGAGTTCCTCCCACGGGATTTCTTCCCAGCCGAAAAGTGCGACTTCGAGACTTTCCTCGCCTGCGGAAAATTCCGGGCTGTTCAGCGTGGCGCGATACATGATCTGCACCTGGGCGATGCGGGGAATATTGTAGATAGCCAGAACGTCCTTGAGCGCGATATCGGCATTCGCCTCCTCCCGCGCCTCGCGCCGTGCGCCCTCCTCCGTCGTTTCGCCCTGCTCCATGAAACCGGCGGGCAGCGTCCAGAAACCGCGCCGAGGTTCGATCGAGCGGCGGCAAAGAAGGAATTTTCCTTCATGTGTAACGACGGAACCGACGACGATCTTCGGATTTACATAATGAATGAAACCGCAATGATCGCATATGTCGCGCGGGAGACTGTCCCCGCTTGGTACGCGTCGCGAGAAAATAACATCGTTTCGTGCGCCTTCTTCCCGAGGCTTGGGCTCGGCGGGCATCCCGCCTTTCTTCTTTCCGTCGTCCGGCATCGTCTTGCTTCAACCTTTGGTCCGCCCACGGAACTACCTCGCGCCGGAAAAGCCGCCGTGTGCGGAAACTGAACTCTTGCGGCAAATCCACGCCCGTGGCGGTGAAATGTCCGCGCACAGACCTATATAGACAATCTTAACCGCGCTTTTCCGCATGCGCCCCTTGCATATAGGGGGGATGCGGGTGCATATGATGATAGAGCGCCACGCGGCGCACGGCCACACAAACGCCGCGAATGCATACAACGATAATTTCTCCCGAAACAGGGAGATCAGTTCCGCAAGGACATCGCCCCTAGCGCCCGGCACTTCACGGTGTCCGACAATCCAGAGGACCGAAAGAATGGCAGCCAAAAAGCCAACCGGAAATTTCGATCTCGAAAACTCACTGAGCCATCTTCTGCGCCGCGCGCAGCAGTTCGCCTATGACCAGTTCGTGCAGCAGATGGGATCGAGCTCGATCACGCCGCGTCAGTTCATCGTGCTTTTCGCGGTGAACGAGGAAGAAGGCCTGAGCCAGACCGATCTTGTGAACCGCACGGGCATCGACCGCTCGACGCTCGCGGACATGATCAGCCGCATGATCAAGAACGGCCTTCTCGCCCGCAAGCGCACCGCGGAAGACGCGCGCGCCAACTCCGTGCGCCTCACCGCCGCGGGACGCCGCGCGCTCAAGGGCGCCATGCCGAAGGCGATTGCGGCGGAGAAGGCGCTTCTCGACGTTCTGCCGAAGACGCTTCAGTCCGACCTCCTCAAGGGTCTCGGGCAGCTCAATAGCGCGATCGAGGACATGAAGGTCGAGGAAGCAGCCCCGAAGAAGGCGGCAAGGCGCGCGCCGGCGAAGAAGAAGCCGGCGAAAAAGCCCGCCGCCAGAAAAGCAGCGCCACGCCGCAAGAAGGCCTGATCGGAAGGCCTGATCGCCATCACCCTTCAGGAGGACCCTTCAGGAGGAGGCCGCGTCCTGTCGTCCGCACTCATTCGCCGGTCGAAAGACGCGCCTCCTTCAGCGCGGGCAGGATTTCATCTGCAATCGCATCGGGCGTCAGCGGCCCCACATGCTTGAGCGCGATGCGTCCATTCCCATCCACGATATAGGTTTCAGGCACGCCATAGACGCCCCAGTCGATGGCGGCGCGCCCCGTCGCATCCTTGCCGATGCGCGCGAAGGGATTGCCGAGTTCGGCGAGAAAGCGGCGCGCGGCAGCCGGATCGTCCTTGTAGTTCAGCCCGAAGAGCGGCGCGCGCGATACGCGGCCAAGCTCGATCAGAAGCGGCATCTCGTCCCGGCAGGGCACGCACCAGGATGCCCAGACATTCACGATGACCGGCTCGCCCTTGCCGAAATCGCCGGAGGAAAGCCCTGGCCTGTCGATACCTTCGACCGGCGGCAGTTCGAATTCCGGCACATAGCGGCCGATCAGGGCGGAGGGCACACGCGATGGGTCGCCGCGATATAGGGCGGCAAAGAATATGCCCGCGAGCAGCAGGAAGATCGCGACGGGAACAAACGCCGCGAGCCGGAATTTCGCATTCACGGTTTCTCTCCGCTTTCCGCGCGCGCCGGGCGGCGGACACGTCCCCCCGCGGCCTTTTCGAGCTCTTCGGCAAGCCGGGCCTGCCTGCGATAGTCGGCGACACTTTGCCAGACGAGCACCGCCACCACGAGAAGCGCCGCCCCGTAGGAGGACCAGACGAAGAAGGCATAGCCGCCCATATGGAAAAACTCGGCCATCCTCATGCTTCTCCCGCGGAAGCCGCCTGCGCGAGACGGAGGTTCCGCACCCGCCGCCGCATCACCTCGGCCCGCATCCGCACGAGGAGAAGAGCGACGAATAGAAGCGTCAGCCCGATGCCCATGAGCGCAAGCGGCAACAGCATGGCGGGCGCGATGGTCGGGCCGTCCATGCGGAAAACGGAAGCGGGCTGATGGAGCGTGTTCCACCAGACGACCGAATAGCGGATGATCGGGATGTTGATTGCACCGACGAGTGCCAGCACGGCAGCCGCGCGTGCGGCGCGCGCGGGCTCATCGATCGTCGCCCAGAGCGCGATATAGCCCAGATAGAGAAAGAAGAGGATGAGCACGGAGGTCATCCGCGCATCCCACTCCCACCACGTTCCCCACATGGGCTTGCCCCAGAGAGACCCCGTGAGGAGAGCGAGGAAGGTGAAGGCCGCACCTATGGGAGCGGCCGACTTGGCGCAGAGATCGGACAGGGGATGCCGGAAAACGAGACCCGCAGCCGAAGCCACCGCCATCACCGAATAGCCGAACATGGCGAGCCAGGCCGCAGGCACATGCACATACATGATGCGCACCGTCTCGCCCTGCTGATAGTCGGGAGGCGAGTCGAAAAGCGCGAACCAGAGCCCCGCACCGACGACAAGAAGGCTCAGCCCCCAGAGCGGCGCGAGAAGGCGCGCCGACAGCGCCATGAAGCGCGCCGGATTGGCATAGGCGTGAAACCGCTGCGCGGCGGAAATCCTGTTCATGTCCGCCATTTAGCGCGGGGTCCCCGATGAGGGCAAGCCGCGCAGGGAGGCATATTGCCACGGCTTCATGATGAAATCCGGATCGCACATCGCAAAGCCCTACCGCAGATTGGCCCGCAGCGCCGCCGCCCCGCCGAGCGGCCCGAGAACGAGGCTCGACAAGGCGACCGCCGCAAGGAGGATCAGACTTTGCTGACCTGCCTCGCCCGAGAAGCCGCCCGATGCCGCATTGGCGGCGCCGGTGCCGAAAATGAGCACCGGAACATAGAAGGGCAGAACGAGCAGCGAGGCGAGCAACCCTCCTCTGCGAACTCCAACCGTGAGCGCCGCACCGATGGCGCCGAGGAAACTGAGCGCCGGCGTTCCGATCAGCATGGCAAGGATGAGCGGCGCATAGGCCTCGCCCGGCAGATTGAGCAGAACCCCGAGAAGCGGCGTGACGACGACGAGCGGCAGGCCCGTGGTGAGCCAGTGACCGAGCGCCTTCGCCACCACGACGAGTTCGAGCGGCAGGGAACCCATGGAAAGGAGGTCGAGTGAGCCGTCCTCGTAATCGGCCTGGAAAAGGCGGTCGAGCGTGAGCAGCGCGGCAAGCAGGAGCGCGACCCAGAGCATGCCCGGCGCCACTCTCGCGAGAAGCTCCCTGTCCGGCCCGATGCCGAGCGGCAGAAGCGCGATCACGACGAGAAAGAAAAAGACGGCCATACCGCCGCCGCCGCCGAGCCTCACGGCGAGGCGCAGATCGCGCGCGAGAAGAGCAAGGAAGGCACGCATCATGCCACCGCTCCCGCGCCGAGCCGGAGCTGCCGGGCGCCGTCGAGACCGAGATCGAGATGGGTGGCGGCAACGATCATGCCGCCATGGCCGAGATGCCCCTTCATCAGCGCGACAAGACGCGCAACGCTCGCGGCATCGAGCGCCACCGTCGGCTCGTCGAGCAGCCATATGGGCCGCGGTACGGCGATGAGCCGCGCGAGCGAAAGCCGCCGCCGCTGCCCCGCGGAAAGATAGGCGACGGGAAGATCGGCGAGATGCGCGAGCCCGAGCGCTTCGAGCGCCGTCTCCGCGCCCTGCGGAATACTGCCCAGAAAGCTCCGCCAGAAGGCGATCGTCTCGACAACGCTCATCGAGGGCTTCAGCGCATCGAGATGACCCACATAATGCGCCTGTTCGCCGATCGTGCGCTCCGGATCGCCGCCGGAAAGTTCGATTTCGCCCTGCGTGACGTCGAGAAGGCCAGCGAGCTGGCGCAACAGGCTCGACTTGCCCGCGCCATTCGGCCCGGTCAGCACCAATGCTTCGCTGTGCCCGAGCGAGAAGGACAGCCCCTCGAAAACGAGGCGGCCGCCGCGCTCGCAGGCAAGATCGCGAACGGAAAGCGAAAGTTCAGATGTCGTCAAAACGCCCGCCCCTGCCCTTGCCGGATGCAAAACGTGCCGCCCCCTTCAACGTCTCGCCCGAGGCGAGCACCTTGCGGCCATGCTCGAATTCGTTGGCGAGCGCGCGATCATAGGGAAGATCCCATTGCTCATAGGCCGACATGCGGTCATGCCTCAGGCAATGTTGCGGAAACCGCGCGATCTCGAGCGCAAGTTTCTCCGCTTCCTCACGGGCCTTTCCCTTCGGTGCGATCCGGTTCGCGAGACCGATCGCGAGCGCCTCTTCCGCGTCGACGGGCCGGCCGGTGAGGATGAGATCCATCGCGCGGGAATGGCCGATGAGGCGCGGCAGGCGCACCGTGCCGCCATCGATCAGCGGTACGCCCCAGCGCCGGCAGAAGACGCCCATGATCGCGTCTTCCTCGACGACGCGCATGTCGCACCACAGCGCGAGTTCGAGTCCGCCCGCCACCGCATGACCCGAAATCGCGCCGATCACCGGCTTGTTGAGAATCATTCGCGACGGACCCATCGGTCCATCCGTTGCAAGACGCGAAAAACCGGCGCCGGTTGCGGGGGGCACGGAGCGATTTCCCTCACCCTTCGCCACCGCTTTCAGATCCGCGCCGGCACAGAAGGCGCCCTCGCTGCCGCAGAACACGGCAACGAGCTGATCTTCATCCCGCTCGAATTCGAGAAAGGCGGCGACAAGCGCATCCGCTGCATGCCGGTCGACCGCATTCTTCGCGTGAGGCCGGTTCAGAATGACGCTTGTAACCGGTCCGTTCTTCTCGACAAGCACTTCCGTCATCCGCAACTCCCCGCGCCGTTTGCAACGCTGATTATCACGCCCGCTTTTCCGGACGAAGCATGGTCATTCACTACGAAAGACATTATAGTCCCGCGCGACAAGCATATAGGTTCCAGGCTGAGAAGCGGCGGCGAAATCGGGCATTGACGCACACGCCCATTTGCGTCGCGGGCGGCACCCCGCGAGGCTCCCCGCATTCCCCCCCTTTGCAGTCCGGACCGCGCATCATCGAGGACCAAGAGAGATGGCGAAGAAGGCGACGGCCAAATCCACCAAGGCGAAAAAGAAACCCGCCGCGAAAGCTGCGGCGAAGACGAAGAAGGCTGCTCCGGCGAAAGCCGTGAAGAAGGCGGCAAAGAAGACGGCGGCAGCAGCGAAGAAGCCGGTGAAGAAAGCCGTGAAGAAGGCGGCGCCGAAGAAAGCCGCCGCCAAGAAGCCCGCCGCGAAGAAAGCGGTGAAGAAGGCTGCGCCGAAGAAGACGGCCCCGAAGAAGACGGCCCCGAAGAAGACGGCCCCGAAGAAGACGGCCCCGAAGAAGACGGCGAAGAAAGCGGCGCCGAAAAAGACGGCCGCGAAGAAGGTTGCCGCCGCCAGGAAGCCCGCCGCCAAGAAAGCGGTGAAGAAGGTTGCACCGAAGAAGGCGGCGCCGAAGAAGGCGGCTGCCGTGAAAAAGGCCGCGCCGAAAAAGACGGCCGCGAAGAAGATTGCCGCGTCGAAAAAGGCGGCACCGAAGAAAGCCGCTGCGGTGAAGAAGCCTGCGGCGACGCAGCCGAAGAAAGCCGCGCCGAAAAAGGCAGCGCCCGCAAAGAAGCCCGCGGCGAAGCCCAAAGCGAAGAAGGCAGCACCGGCAAAGCCCGCCGCCGTGAAGAAGCCTGCGGCGACGCAACCGAAGAAAGCCGCACCGAAGAAAACAGTCGCGAAAAAGGCGCCCGGCAACAGCTTTGGCGCCCGCAAGACGCTGAAGGTTGGCAAGCGCAGCTATACCTATTTCAGCATTCCGGATGCCGAGAAGAACGGTCTCGACGGCGTGGCCCGTCTGCCTTTCTCGCTGAAGGTGCTGCTTGAGAACCTGCTCCGCTTCGAAGACGGCCGCACGGTGACGAAGGAAGACATCGAGGCCGTGAAGACCTGGCTCAAGAACCGGACATCCGATCGCGAGATCGCGTACCGTCCGGCCCGTGTGTTGATGCAGGACTTCACGGGCGTTCCCGCCGTCGTCGACCTCGCCGCCATGCGCGACGCGGTGAAGAATCTTGGCAGCGACCCGAAGAAGATCAATCCGCTCGTGCCGGTCGATCTCGTCATCGACCACTCGGTGATGGTCGACAAGTTCGGCACGCCGACGGCCTTCAAGGAAAATGTGGATATCGAATATCAGCGCAATCGCGAACGCTACGAGTTCCTGCGCTGGGGCTCCAAGGCCTTCAACAATTTCCGCGTGGTGCCGCCGGGAACCGGCATCTGCCATCAGGTGAACCTCGAATATCTTGCCCAGACCGTCTGGACGAAGACGGAAGGCAAGGAAGAGATCGCCTATCCCGACACCTGTGTCGGCACGGACAGCCACACCACCATGGTGAACGGTCTCGCCGTTCTCGGCTGGGGCGTGGGCGGCATCGAGGCGGAAGCGGCCATGCTCGGCCAGCCGGTCTCGATGCTCATTCCCGAAGTGATCGGCTTCAAGCTGACCGGCAAGCTCAATGACGGCGTGACCGCGACCGACATGGTGCTCACCGTCACCGAGATGCTCCGCAAGAAGGGCGTGGTCGGCAAGTTCGTCGAATATTACGGCTCGGGCCTCGACAATCTCGCGCTTGAGGACCGTGCGACCATCGCCAACATGGCGCCCGAATATGGCGCGACCTGCGGCTTCTTCCCGGTCGACAACGAGACGCTGAAATATCTCAAGGCGACCGGCCGCTCGGAAGAGCGCGTCGCGCTCGTCGAGGCCTATGCGAAGGCGCAGGGCATGTTCCGCGAGAAGGGAATGCCCGATCCGGTCTTCACCGACACGCTCGAACTCGACCTCGGCACGGTCGTGCCGAGCCTTGCCGGCCCGAAGCGCCCGCAGGACCGCGTCGCGCTGACGGATGTGAAGTCGAGCTTCCTGAAGTCGCTCGAGGGAGAATTCGGCAAGCCGGGACAGGCCGCAACGCGCGTGCCCGTCGAAGGCAAGGAGTTCGATCTCGGTCATGGCGACGTCGTGATTGCCGCGATCACCTCCTGCACCAACACGTCGAACCCGAACGTGCTCGTTGCGGCCGGTCTCGTGGCGCGTAACGCGCGCAAGCTCGGCCTCAAGGTGAAGCCCTGGGTGAAGACCTCGCTTGCACCGGGCTCCCAGGTCGTGACCGACTATCTCGAAAAGGCCGGCCTGCAGGACGATCTCGACGCGCTCGGCTTCGATCTCGTCGGCTATGGCTGCACGACCTGCATCGGCAACTCGGGTCCGCTCCCGACGGAGATCAGCCAGGCGATCAACAAGAACGATCTGGTCGCCTCCGCCGTGCTCTCGGGCAACCGCAACTTCGAAGGCCGCGTCTCGCCGGACGTGCGGGCGAACTATCTCGCCTCGCCGCCCCTCGTCGTCGCCTACGCGCTTGCCGGTTCGACGCAGATCGACCTGACCAGCGAGCCGATCGGCACTGGCAGCAACGGCCAGCCTGTCTACCTCAAGGACATCTGGCCCTCCAGCCAGGATGTTGCCGCGACGGTCCGCGCCTGCGTTACCCCGGAAATGTTCCGCGAGCGTTATGCGAACGTCTTCGACGGCGATGCGCACTGGAAGAGCATCGCCGTGTCCGGCGGTCTCACCTATGACTGGGACGGGGATTCGACCTATGTGCAGAACCCGCCCTATTTCGTGGACATGAAGCCCGAGCCCGCGCCGCTTTCCGACGTCAGGGATGCCCGCATCCTCGGCCTCTTCGCGGACTCGATCACGACCGACCACATCTCGCCCGCCGGCAACATCAAGGTGCAGAGCCCGGCCGGTGCCTACCTGAACTCCAAGCAGGTCGGTGCGCAGGACTTCAACTCCTATGGCGCGCGGCGCGGCAATCACGAAGTGATGATGCGCGGCACCTTCGCCAATATCCGCATCAAGAACCAGATGCTGAAGGGGATCGAAGGCGGCCTGACGAAGCTGCAGCCGGAAGGCACGCAGATGCCGATCTACGACGCGGCCATGGAATACAAGCGCCGTGGCGTGCCGCTCGTCATCTTCGCGGGCAAGGAATACGGCACGGGCTCCAGCCGCGACTGGGCGGCGAAGGGCACGATGTTGCTCGGCGTGAAAGCCGTGATCGCACAGAGCTTCGAGCGCATCCACCGCTCGAACCTGGTCGGCATGGGCGTGGCGCCCCTCCAGTTCCTGAACGACATGAGCTGGCAGTCGCTCGGCCTCGACGGATCGGAAACGGTGACGATCGAAGGCCTCGCCAATGTGAAGCCGCGCACCAAGGTGAACGCGGTCATCACCTTCGCCGATGGCGGCAAGCAGTCGATCGAACTCCTCTGCCGCATCGATACGCAGGACGAAGTCGACTACTACGAGAATGGCGGTATCCTGCCCTATGTGCTGCGAAACCTCGCCGCATAAGGCGGATGGCCTTGCTGAAACGGAAAGGGCGCCCTTCGGGGCGCCCTTTTTCTTTGGCGATGCCTGAAGCCGCTCACCACCCGCTCAAGCTAACGTGACTCGTATGTGTTGCCGCCGGTTCCTATCCTCTTCCGGGGAAAGGAGATGCCGCAATGTCCGCCCTTCGCCTGACAACAAGCCTCGCCATGTTCGCCGCCATTCTCATGGCGCTCGCGCCGCTTGCCGCGCGCGCCGGAGAGGGGCCGGTCGTCGTCGAACTCTTCACGAGCCAGGGTTGTTCGTCATGCCCGCCCGCCGACGCCTATCTGCACGATCTGGCGAAGCGCACGGACGTCATCGCCCTCTCCTACAATGTCGGCTACTGGGATTATCTCGGCTGGAAAGACACGCTCGCGAGCCTTGCCCATACGGAACGCCAACGCGCCTATGCGCGGACGCTCGGTCTCTCCGGTGTCTACACGCCGCAGATCGTGGTGAATGGCATTGCCGAAGGCGTCGGAAGCCGCCGCCATGAAATCGAACCGGCGCTGGAGAGCGCGAAGCCACTTCCCGTATCCATTTCCTTCACGGGCGAGGGTGATGCCCTCTCTCTCAGCGTGGGGCCGGGCGAGACGCCGGAACGGCCTGCGACGCTATGGCTGGTCCGCTATACGAAGGAGGAACGCGTCGAAATTTCCCGCGGCGAGAATCGGGGCCGCACCATCGCCTACACCCATGCCGTGCGCCAACTGACGCCCATCGGCATGTGGAAGGGCCAGGCGATGGAACTGACGCTTCCCAAGAGCGACCTTCTCACGCGTGGTTTCGAAGGCTGCGCCGCGCTTCTGCAGGCGGGCGATGGCGGGCCCATTCTCGGCGCCGCGCAGATGGAGTCGACCCAGGCCCGGTGAGAGATCAGGGCTGCGCCCGCTCCGGCATCGGGCTCATCATCGCATCCGCCGGTCCTGCCTCGCGCGTGAGCAGGTCCATCGTCTGGGTGAGCTGATTGCCGAGTTCCTGCGGCAGCTTGTAGGTCCAGGCGGAAAGGCGCTCATTGAGCTTCCTGGCGCGCTCTTCGGCGGGAGCAATGTCCCCGCCCTCCGGCACGAGCGCCGAGTCTGCTTCCGCTTCGAACTTCGCCCAGAGCGCGCCGCCCTCGCCCGCCATGCGCATATGGAGCCGGAGCCCGTCAAATGTTTCGAAAACGACCTTGGGCGTGTCATCGGGAAAGTCCAGCGTCGCGGCGGGCGCCACATCGTCGAAGCTCGAATCGAGAATGGCAGTCGCGGTCTTGTTCACGACAGGCGCGCCCCGCGAGGCGCGGCCCTCTGGCAGGTTCGCGATGGAGAAATCTTCCTCGCCCGCCGCTCGCGAGAGAATGACGGGCGTCTCCGTTCCCGCCCAGAGCGTCACGCCCGAAAGCGCATCGCGGGAAATATCGATGAACGCCGGATTGAGCCAGTCGTTCACCGTCTTGTAGAGCGGCAGCCGTCCGCGCGCGAGGAAGGTTTCGTCCTCCCCGTCCCGTCGCACATAGATGAGGCCTTCGCCCTTCACGTCGACCGCACGCTCCGGCACCTTGCCGACGAGAAGACCCGCAAGCCGCTCATCGCCCTTGAAGAATTCGACGCGCACGGCGGAGCCGATATCCTCCGGCTTCAGCAGACCGAGATTGCGGTGCCATTCCGGATTGGCCGTGCGCGGCTCATAAGCCTCCATGCCCCCTACGCCCAATAGCGTCTTCTTCACCAGCGCATCGCTCACGGGATAACCGCCACGCGCGGGCGTCACCCAGCGCCCCTCGCCGTTCCGCGCGAGTTCGATCTTTGATACGCCATTCATGCCGCGGCTCACCGTGTAGACGATCCTGTCGACCTGATCGAGCCTCTCGTCCAATCCCTCGAAAAGGGGATGCGGCACGAATGTCGCCCTGACGCTGCCTTCATCCGTGACGACCGCAATCGCGGCCGCGATGACGGCGATCAGCGTGGCGGCAGCGAGAACCACGAGATTGCGCTTTGGCTTGTTGCTGCGGAGCGTTTCGAACATGGGCCTCACGCTCCCTTCTCGGCGCGCGCCTTGCGGCGGCGATAGCGATAGAAGGCGGCGGCAAGCGCGGCCACCGCAAGAATGAGCGGCACCAGCGCGATGTTGACGAAGCGAAGCTGCGCACCGAGATTTTCCACATCCCGCCTGAGATCGCGTTGCACGTCGCGCAGCGCCTTGCGGCTTTCCAGAAGCTCCTGCCGGAACTGTCGTATCGCCGTCGATTCCTGTTCGTTCGGTCCGCCGCTCGCGGCATCCGCGCCGGCGGCGCCCGTCTGCAGCTCCGTCAGATTGCGTTCCGCCTCGGCGATCTTCTTTTCGAGCGTTTCCTGTTCGGCGAGGAAGCGGCGCTCGGCATTCCGGCGCAGTTCTTCCACCACCGTGAAGGGCCGGTCGGACTTGTCGCGCGCCCTGAGCGAGATGAGCTCGTTCGACCCCATCAGATTGTCGATGGCAGAGAGAATGAAGACCGCATTGTCGGCGATGGGCTGCGCCACGCGCTCGCCGAGATAGGAATCCGTGCGCACCCAGAAGCGGTCGTCGAAAATATCGCTGTCGGCGAAGACGATGATGTTCGCGTCCTTCTGCGACTGCGCGACATGAGGACCGGCTTTCTCCCCGGAGCGGCGCGGCGGCGCTGCGCCTTCCTGCTGCACGGGCTCTTCTTCGACGGGCCCGTCGAAAGCACTCTTCACCGGCCCCGAAAGACGCGCGGCGACCACATAGCGATCATCCGTCGCCTTGAAATCGCGCAGAAGGTCGTCTGGCCGCGGCCCCTTCTTCACATAGCCGACATCGTATGTCTGCGAATCCCCGGACGATGTGACGAGCGGCGAGAACACCGTTGTCGCGCCCTCGGCCGGCGTGAAATAGCCGACGCTGCCGAGATTGAGGCGGCTCACATCCGCCGTCACGAGATCGTTCGTATCGACATTCTCGCGCGGCACGGCAAGCCAGAGCACATAATCGCTTTCCTGGCGCCTGGCATCGAGGCCCGTCTGCACGCGTTGCGCAAGCTTGCGGTCGCCGACGATCCGCGACGGATCGTAATTGACGCCCCAGCTTTGAAGCAGCGGCCCGAGATCGGATTGCTCGGTATAGCCGCGAACGGGATCGCCATTCGGCCCCGCGGTCAGGCTCACTTCCGAATGCGGATCGACGAAGGCAAGCACATGGCCGCCCCGCATCACGAACTGGTCGATGGCGTAAAGCGTCGGCCGGTCGAGCGGGCGCGGATGCGCGATCATGAGCACGTCGACGCGATCCGGCACCTTCTGGAACTGCTGCTCCAGGAATTCGATCTGGAAGCGGTTGCGCAGCTCCTCGTAGATCATGAAGGGAAGCGAGTCGCCGCGCATCGCCGACATGAGCCCGCCCGCACCCGTATCGAGCGGCAGGTTCGTCACGATGCCGAGCACCGGCAGCTCCGGCCGGCTCAGATTCTGGATCATCCGCGCGATATCGTATTCGAGATATTGCTCGCGCTCGTCGGTGAAGAAGGGAATGGCCTCGAGCCCGTCCACCGAATTCGTACCGACGAGACCGAAATAGATGACGTCGCCCGATTGTGTCGGCGCTCCCTTGAGGCCGAGCGACATGGCGAGGTCCTCGTCTTCCGAAAAGGGCTCGGGCTCGATCACTTCGAGACGCACCATGCCGTTCGACGCCGCCCGGATTTCCTCCAGCAGGTCGCGCACATGGCCCGCATAGGTGCGTATCCGTCCGTAATCCGTCGCGAGCTTCTCCGAATAGAAGAAACGCAGCGTGACGGGTTCCTCAAGGCCCGAGACGACTTCCCTCGTCCCATCCGACAGCGTGTAGAGACTGTTCTCGGTCAGGTCGATCCGGGCGGAGCGGAAGGCGACATTCGAGAACATGTTCACGGCGAGGAAAAGCACGGCCAGCAGCACCAGCATGATGATGCGATAGGCCGAGCGGCTGATCTGCTGGTTGAACATGTCCCTCACCCCGCCTTCTTCATGTCGACCACGATGCCGCAGGCGATGAGCCAGGCACCGATCAGCGTGGCGAAATAGATGATGTCGCGCAGGTCGATGACGCCCTGCGTGATCGCGTTGAAATGCGTGAGGAAGGAGAAGGACGCGATGGTGGAAAGCACCTGCTGCGGCGCCCAGCTCGCGAAGAAGTCCATCACGATGGGAAGGCCCGACACGGTGAAGAGGAAGGACACCGCAACGCTGACCACAAAGGCGATCACCTGGTTGCGCGTCACCGCCGAAAGGCAGGAGCCGATGGCGAGGTAACCGCCCGCCATGAAGAAACTGCCGATATAGCCGGCGAGGATTACCCCGTTATCGGGATCGCCGAGATAATTGACCGTCAGCCACATCGGAAAGGTGAGCGCGAGCGCAATGCCGGAAAAGACCCAGGCCGCGAGAAACTTGCCCATGACCGCCGCCCAGAGCGGAATCGGAAGCGAGAGCAGAAGCTCGATCGAACCCGACCGGCGCTCCTCCGCCCAGAGTCGCATGGAAATGGCGGGGATCAGGAAGAGATAGAGCCAGGGGTGAAAATTGAAGAAGATCGTGAGATCCGCCTGGTCGCTCTCGTAATAGGCGCCGAGATAGAAGGTGAAGGCACCCATCGTGAACAGGAAGATCACGATGAAGATGAAGGCGAGCGGCGTCGCGAAATAGCCGCCGAGTTCGCGGCGGAAGACGGCGAGAAGCTCGTTCATGCGGCTTCCTTTCCGCTGCCATTCGTATCGGAGCGTGTCAGCCTGCGGAACACTTCATCGAGACGCCCTGCCTCGCCGTAAAGCACGCGCACCTGCCAGTTCTCCTCCCGCGCGAGCCGCGCAACGGCATCGACGAGCACCGTGTCGCCTTCGCCTGTCCGCACCGGAAAGAGCGTGAAGGTCGTCTCGTCGCCGCGAGGGCTCACCTCGATGCTCTCGATGCCCGCAATGGCCCGCAATTTCGCTGCCGTTTCCACCGTCGTGCGTCCGCCAAGCGTCAGCGATACGGCGTTGTGGTAACGCGAACGCGCCATGAGTTCGGCCGGCGTTCCGTCGGCGACGATGCGGCCGCGGTCGATGATGAGCGCGCGCGTACAGATCGCGTCGACCTCTTCGAGAATATGTGTCGAGATCACGATTGCCTTCTCGGCGGCCATGCGCTTGATGAGCTTGCGCACTTCGAATTTCTGGTTCGGGTCGAGCCCGTCCGTCGGCTCGTCCATGATGAGAACGGGCGGATTGTGCAGGATCGCCTGCGCGAGGCCCACGCGGCGGCGGAACCCCTTGGAGAGCGTGTCGATCGGCTGTTCGAGAACACCTTCGAGTTCCGTCGCTTCCACCGCGCTGCCGATGGCCTTCTCCGCATCCGCGCCCGCAAGGCGGCGCACCCGCGCGATGAATTTCAGGAATCCGCGCACCGTCATGTCGCCATAGGCGGGCGCGCCTTCCGGCAGATAGCCGATGACGCGTTGCGCCTCCAGCGTCGAGGTGACGATGTCATGGCCGCAGACGCGCGCCGTTCCCGCGCTCGGCGCAAGGAAACCCGTCACCATCTTCATCGTGGTGGATTTACCTGCGCCGTTCGGCCCGAGAAAGCCGAGCACCTCGCCTTTGGCGACTGAAAAACCGATCCCGTTCACGGCGGTGAAGGGACCGAAATGCTTCGTCAGACCGTCAATGACGATCATCGGCTCGCCTGCAGCGCCTGCCGAAAGCTGCTTCCCGCTCGCCATGTTGCTGTCGGATCGGATGATTGCGTCTCTCCCTCATGCGCGGCGGGCCGGTTCTGCCTCGCCCCGTCTCGCGTCCTCTCGTGAGCCTTTCCCCGTTGCTCCCGAAAGGCGCCCAAAAGACGGAAGTTTGTGTAGGACAGGCCGCAAGCCCCATCAAGTGAAAGATGCTTCATCTACCCGGCATCGCCCCGGCCAATGAAACACAAAAAAAGCCGCCCGGGAGGGGGGACCCGGGCGGCGGAGCTCACGCTCTTTTCTTGGGTGTTGCCCCCCGGGGGAAGGGGTGGCCCGGCTCCCCCAATCTATCCCGGTGGGGCTGGGGGGCTGATGAAACCGGAACGTCGCAAGGAACCGGGCCAGTGAGGCAACGATGCAAAGATGGAGGGCCAGTGTGGCTGAGCAAGGGCTGAAACAAGGCAATATTGTGGTTTCGTATTTCGCTCGCCCGGATCGAGAAAAACTGCCGCCTTCCGCGGTTTTTGCAACAAGCGGATGACGGCGGCGCGGTCCTCGTGCCATGCTTGCCGTCAACTCCGGCCCCGCAGGGAAGAGAGGCGCCGCATGTCGGACATTGCCGATTTCGATACACGCGCAAAGACGGCTTCTGGCCGGCTCAGCCTCGTGGACAAGGCCCGGCCGCCGCAGAACGCCGCCTCGGCCGCGCCCGCGCGGCAGAGGGAAGCGGAAGTCTTCTTCAATCGCGCCGAACTCGACGCCATCCTCTCCGTCTATGGGCGCAAGGTCGCGGAAGGCGAATGGCGCGACTATGCGATGGGCGGCTTCAAGGATGTGGCCGTCTTCTCCGTCTTCCGCCGCACCAGTGAAATGCCGCTCTACAGGATCGAGAAGCGCCCGAAACTCGCCAGGCGTCAGGGCGCCTATGCGGTGATCGCTCCCGGCGGCCAGATCCTGAAGCGCGGTCATGAACTGGGGCAGGTCCTCAAGGTCTTCGAGAAGCGCTCGCTCCGCCTGATAGACGCCTGACACTACCCTGAATAGCAAAAAGCCCCGGCCTCTCGGCCGGGGCTCTGCATTTCGACTTCCTGCCTGCCTTAGTTGCGCTGGCTGCCCAGGAACTGCAGCAGGAACATGAACATGTTGATGAAGTCGAGATAGAGCGACAATGCGCCCATCACGGCCTTCTTGCCGGCGACGACAGCGCTGTCGCCTTCGTAGTACATGCCCTTGATCCGCTGAGTGTCATAGGCGGTCAGGCCCGCGAAGATCAGCACGCCAAGCACGGAGATCGCGAACTGCAGCGCGGAGCTCTGCAGGAAGAGGTTCACCAGCATCGCGAGAATGATGCCGATGAGGCCCATGAAGAGGAACGAGCCCATGCCGGTCAGGTCCCGCTTCGTCGTGTAGCCGTAGAGGCTCAGCGAACCGAAGGCCGCCGCCGTCACGAAGAAGGTCGTCGTGATGCTCTCGCCGGTGAAGACGAGGAAGATCGACGACATCGACAGGCCCATGATCGCGGCAAAGGCCCAGAAGACCATCTGCGTCGTGGCAAGGCTGAGCTTCTGGATGCCGAAGCTCAGCACCAGAATGAAGGCAAGCGGCGCCAGCATGACGACCCAGCGGAGCGGGCTGTTGAAGAGCAGTTCGCCGAAGCTCGTCAGGCCGATGCCCTGCGACGTCTCAACCACCGCCGCCGCATAGCCGAAATAGGCGACGAGGCCAGTAACCGCGAGGGCCGCCGCCATGTAATTGTAAACGCTGAGCATATAGCTCCGCAGGCCCTGATCGATCGACATGTCGGCGCGCGCGCCAACCCGGGTCTGATGGAGCCGGTCCTGTTCGTAATTCGCCATGTATCTGCACCCTCCTGAGTGTGCTCGCCGATATATTGGCGGATAGGCTCGCGAATTCAAGCAAAACCGGACTTGAACAGTTCGATATTTCGATGGTTAAGCCATTGAAAATTCATGAAATCTGCATTCGCATTTCGGCCTGCTGGCGAAATCGTGATCGCCGGTTCCGCCCCCTCCTCAGTCCGCCCTGAGCTCTCCGGCGGAGGGAACCGAAAGCGCCCGCCAGGTGCCGAGAAGTCCGAGCGCGACGGTGACAAGCGTCGCCGCCAGCACGGTCAGCGCCAGTGTACCGGGCAGGAAATGCCAGGGCATCTCCATGATCATGGTAATGACGACATAGGCCGCCGCCGTGCCGGCCACCGCCGCCACCAGGGCCGTCGCGAGCCCGAGCGCCGCATATTCGCGGATATAGATTCCCAGAATGCGCCCTCGCGTCGCGCCCAGCACCTTGAGCAGGACGGCATCGCGCACTCGCGAGCGGAACCCTGCCGCCATCGCCCCGGCAAGCACCAATACGCCCGCGGCAAGCGTCACCCCGCCGATCGCACGCACGGCAAGAGCGAAATCCTCAAGGAGCCCGTTGACGGCATCCAGCGCTTCGCGCACCCGGACGGAAGTGATGTTCGGAAAGGCCGATGTCACCTCCCGCTCCAGCGCTTCTTCCTGTTCGGGCGTCGCATCCATTTCGACCGTCGCAAGCACGGTATGCGGCGCCGAAGAGAGCAGGCCCGGCGAAAAGACGAGCACGAAATTGATCCCGAGGCTCGTCCAGTCGATTGCGCGCGTATTGGCGACCTCGGCCATGATTTCGCGTCCGAGCACATTGACCGTGATCGTGTCGCCCACATCGATGCCGAACCCTTGCGCGAGATCCTCGCCGAAGGAAACGAGCGGAGGGCCGGCATAATCGGCCGGCCACCATTTTCCCCTGACGAGGCTCGATCCTTCCGGGAGCGTCGCCGAATAGGTGATCCCGCGGTCGCCTCTCAATGCCCATTGGGCATCGGGTGAGACCTCGACCTGGTCCGAGGGTACGCCGTTCACGGCTGCGATCTTGCCGCGCAGCATCGGCACGCGGTTGAAAGCCGTGACGCCCGGCGTTCCAGTCACGAGATTTTCCATCGCATCCGTCTGATCGGGCTGAATGTCGACGAAGAAGAAGGCAGGCGCGCGCTCGGGCAGCTCCTTTGTAATCTCGCCGGTGAGGTTGCCGTTGATGAGCGATACGGTGACGAGAAGCGTCAGACCCAGTCCGAGCGAGAGAACGACCGCAGGCGTCGGCGCGCCGGGGCGATGGATATTGGCAAGCGCGAGGCGCAGTTCCGGCGACCGGAAGCGCGGCGCTTTCGTAGCAAGATCCATGATCCCTTCCGCCGCGACCCGCAGCACCGCGAAGACGCAGGCCGCACCCGCGACGAACCAGAGCGCGAAAAGCCGCTCCTCGGCGAGCGCGACCGCAAGCCCCGCCAGCACGAAAAGCGCACCCGCCGTCGCTGCGACGTAGACGGGCCGGGGAAAACGCCGGACCGGCGCGATGATGTCGCGGAAGAGCCCCGTCGCAGGCACTTCCCTCGCGCGGGCGAGCGGCCAGATCGCAAAGGCAAGCGCCGTGAGCACGCCATAGGCCGCCGCAAGAAGAAGCGGGCCCCAATAGACGCCCATCTCGGCCGGAATGGGGATCATGTCGCCCGCCACGGCATCGACGATGAAGGGCGCGACCACGCCGAAGGCAAGACCGATCGCGATGCCGACGGCGGCAAGCGCCATGACCTGGATGAGATAGATGCGGAAGATCAAGGCGCCCGGCGCGCCCAGACACTTGAACGTCGCGATCACCTCGCGCTTTCCGTCGAGATAGGATTTGACGGCATTGGCGACACCGACGCCGCCGACGACGAGCGCCGTGAGCCCGACAAGCGAGAGAAAGAGCGCGACGCGCTCGACGAAGCGGCGCACGCCCGGCGCACTGTCGCTCCTGTCCGTCACGCGCCAGCCCGCATCGGGAAAGCGTTCGTTGAGCGCAGCAACCCAGGCTGCGATATCGGCGGACGCGCGCGCGCCCTCCGGGAGGCGGATGCGATAGTAATATTCGACGAGGCTTCCCGGCTGTACGAGCCCCGTGCCCGGCAATGCATCGCGCGCGATCATCGCTCGTGGGCCGAGCGCGAAACCGTCCGACACGCGGTCCGGCTCATGCGCGATGGTTGCGCGCAGCTCGAAATCCTCGTCGCCGATGCGGACGAGATCTCCCACCGCCACATCGAGGCGCGTGAGCAGGTTGGGCTCGACTACCACGCCCGGCCGCCCATCGCGCATCGCAAGCGCATCCTCGAGCGGCATTTGCGGCGAAAGCTCCATCGCGCCGTAAAGCGGATAGGCATCGTCCACCGCCTTCAACTCGACAAGCGTCTGTCCGCGCGACGCGTCTTCTTCGGCGCTTCGCGCCCCCATTTCTTCGGCGCTTCGCGCCATTGCCCGCATTTCCGCCGACACGGAAACCGCATTGCCATCGGAGATGTAGGAAAACTCCTCCGGCGCCGCCTCGCGATGGATAAGCCGCAGCGCGACATCCCCGCCCAGAATGTCCTGCCCGCCTTCCGCGAGCCCGCGCGTCAGCGCGGAGGAAACGGAACCCACGCCCGCGATCGCCGCAACGCCGAGCGCGAGGCAGGCGATGAAGACGCGAAAGCCCGAAAGCCCCCCGCGCAGTTCGCGCCGCGCAAGACGGAAGGCAAGCCCGAGCGGAGCCTCCACGCCGCTCATGCAGCCGCTCCCGCCTCGACGCTTTCGATCAACCCATCACGGAGCCGCACGATCTTGTGGCAGCGCGCCGCCAGCGCCTCGTCATGCGTGATGAGAACGAGCGTCGCACCCTTGCGCCTGTGCAGGTCGAACATGAGTTCGATGATTTCCGCGCCGGTCGCCTGATCGAGATTGCCGGTGGGCTCGTCCGCGAGAAGGATTTCGGGATCGCCGGCCACCGCGCGGGCCAGCGCCACACGCTGTTGCTCGCCGCCCGAAAGCTGTCCTGGATAATGCGTGAGCCGATGGCCCAGTCCGACAAGACGCAGCTCTTCCTCCGCCCGTTCGAACGCATCCGTTCGACCTGCGAATTCGAGCGGGATGGCGACATTCTCGAGCGCCGTCATGGTCGGGATCAGGTGGAAGGACTGGAAGACGATACCTATATGATCCCGGCGGAAGCGCGCGAGCCTGTCCTCGCCATAGGAGGTGAGGTCCTCGCCCGCGCAGACGATGCGCCCCGAACTCGGCCGTTCGAGCCCGGCCAGCACCATGAGAAGCGTCGACTTGCCGGAACCGGACGGTCCCACCAGACCGGCGGTTTCGCCCTTCGCGATGGAGAGGTCGATTCCCCGGAGAATGTTGACCGGACCGGCCGCGCTCGGCAGGCTGAGTTTGACGCTGTCGAGTTCGATGATCTTGTCGGGCAAACGATTCAGACCTTCCTGATGGGGTTTGTCTCGAAGGATATGCGCGAGTGATACGTCCCGGGGACGAAAATGGTTCGGGCCAGAGAACAGGCGGGCGGCCCTTACGCCCACGGAACGTGATGGAAAAGGCGAACGATATCATGCGATATGGCCTCTCAGATGCGCTTTGCAAGTTTTTCGCGGGCCTCGCGCTTGCCCTTGCATTCGCGACAGCGCCCTCCTCCGCGAGCGCCGCAGACGACGCCCTCACCATCGTCGCGCTCGGTGACAGCCTGACCGCGGGCTATATGCTCGGTCCGGACGAAGGCTTCGCCGACCAACTCGAAAAGGCGCTCGCCGATGCCGGTCACGAGAATGTGAAGGTGATCGACGCGGGCGTCTCCGGCGACACCACGTCCGGCGGCCTTGCCCGCCTCGACTGGGCGGTCGGCCCCGAGGCCGATGCCGTCATCCTCGAACTCGGCGCAAACGATGCGCTGCGCGCCATCGACCCTGAGGTCACACGGCGCAATCTGGCCGAGATCGTCGAGCGGCTGAAGGCGCGGGGCCTGCCCGTTCTTCTTGCCGGCATGTTGGCGCCGCCCAATCTCGGAGCCGACTATGGCGAGGCATTCAACCCCATCTATCCCGAACTTGCCCGTCACCAGGACCTCGTGTTCTATCCCTTCTTCCTCGAAGGCGTCGCCGCCAATCCGGAACTCAATCTCGGCGACGGCATCCATCCGACCGCGGAAGGTGTCGCCGTCATCGTGCAGGGCATCCTGCCGAAAGTGGAAGAACTGATCGCGCGCGCCGAGGAAAGCCGCAGCGCCGCCAACTGACGCTCATTCGCGCCGCCACAATCGACAATCGCAAACAAATCCAAAGCGGGGGGAACTCATGGAATATCGCGAACTGGGCCGCACCGGCGTCAAGGTGAGCTCTATCTGTCTCGGCACCATGACCTGGGGCGAACAGAACACGGAGGCCGAAGGCCACGAACAGATGGACTACGCCATCTCGCAGGGCATCAACTTCTTCGACACATCGGAAATGTATGCCGTGCCGCCCAGGCCCGATACTCAGGGCTCGACCGAGAAGATCATCGGCACCTGGTTCAAGGCGCGCAAGAACCGCGACAAGATCGTGCTGGCGACGAAGGTCGCGGGCCGCAGCCCCATGAACTGGCTCCGCGACGACGGCTCGGGCACGGAGCAGAGCAAGGCGCAGATCGAGGAGGCCGTGAACAAGAGCCTGAAACGTCTGCAGACGGACTATATCGATCTCTACCAGCTTCACTGGCCCGATCGCCCGATCAATCTCTTCGGCGGCCTCGGCTACCGGCACATCGAGGGCGACACCCATCCCATCGGCGAAATCCTCGAGACGCTGCAGGGCATCGTGAAGTCCGGCAAGGTTCGCTTCATCGGCCTGTCGAACGAGACGCCTTGGGGCACGATGACCTTTCTGCATCACGCGAAGACGAAGGGACTTCCGCGCGTCCAGTCGATCCAGAATGCTTACAACCTCATCAACCGCACCTTCGAGCTTGGCGGCTCCGAGATCGCGCATCGCGACGGCGTGGGTCTTCTCGCCTATTCACCGCTCGCGCAGGGCTATCTCACCGGCAAGTACCAGAACGGCGCGCTGCCCGAAGGCTCGCGCAAGGCGCTCTTCAACCGTCTGCAACGCTATGAAAGCCCGCAGGCCGACAAGGCCATCGAGAGCTACCTCGCCATCGCGAGGAAGCACGGCCTGGATCCCTCGCAAATGGCGAACCAGTTCGTGACGACGCGTCCCTTCGTGACCTCCAACATCATCGGCGCGACGACGATGGAACAGCTGAAGCTCGCCGTAACCAGCACCGAGGTGAAGTGGACCGAGGAGCTGGAAAAGGAAATCGAGGCGGCGCATCTCGCGCAGCCCAACCCCGCGCCCTGAACTATACAAGATGATCCGTCTTTTCACCGCGCTGGAAGTTCCCGACGAAGTGGCCGAACGCCTCATGCGTCTCCAGCGCGGGCTCGACGGCGCGCGCTGGATCGAACGGCCGGACTTCCACATCACGCTCCGCTTCATGGGCGACGTGCCGGAAGATATCGCCGACGATATCGACGAGGCGCTGTCGGAAATCCCGATGGCGCCCTTCGATGTCGAACTCGAAGGTCTCGGCGAATTCGGCGGCAAGCGCCCGCATACGCTTTATGCCGGCGTGAAGCTGTCGGAGCCCCTGCGCATCCTGCAGGGGCGGCATGAAAGCGCGATGCGCCGCGTGGGCCTGAAGCCCGAAACACGCAACTTCACGCCGCATGTCACCATCGCCCGCCTGAACCGCGTGGAAACGGACGCCGCCTACAGCTTCATCCGCGCGAATTCTCCCTTCGTCGCACCTTCCTTCACGGTCGAGCAATTCACGCTCTTTTCGGCGAAGGCAAGCACCGGCGGCGGGCCCTACGTGCCCGAAAAACGCTATCCCGGCTTCGATTGGGACGAAGACGACGAAGACTAGTCGTCGCGCGCCGCTTCCTCGATGGCGTGCATGTCCTCGTCGGAAAGCCCCATGTGGTGCCCGATTTCATGCACCAGCACATGAGTGATGAGGTGGCCGAGCGTCTCGTCGAACTCCGCCCAGTAGTCGAGCATGGGGCGCCGGTAGAGGAAAACCATGTCGGGCATATGCACCGGCTCCATGACCGAGCGCTCGACATGTGAGATACCTTGATAAAGCCCGAGCAGGTCGAACGGGCTTTCGAGTTCCATCTCGGCGGCAATCTCCTCGTCCGGAAAATCCTCGATCCTTATCACGAGGCCCTCGCAGCGGGCGCGGAAACTCTCCGGCAGTCTGGCGAAGGCTTCGTCCGCCATGCGTTCGAAATCGGCAAGCGACGGCGCCCTCAGATTGTTCCAGTCCATCTTTCTCACAATTCCTCTCTTGCGCGGAGAGCTTAAGAGCGCGAGGCTCTGCCCGCAAACCCTGGGCATCCGAGGAGGCGGTAATGAGCGGCAAGCTGACGGGAAAAGAACGGGAAAGGGCCCTCGAAAAGCTGAAAGGCTGGTCGAAGGTAAAGGGCCGCGACGCCATAGAGAAGAGCTACCGGTTCAAGGATTTCAACGAGGCTTTCGGTTTCATGAGCCGTGTGGCGCTCGCCGCCGAAAAGGCCGACCACCATCCCGAATGGGCGAATGTCTATAATCGCGTTGACGTCGTTCTCACGACGCATGATGCGGGCGGCCTGAGCGAGAAGGATGTGAAACTCGCCGCACAGATGGACAAATGGGCCGGAAAGGCCGGCAAGGCATCGAAGAAATAGGGCGGGACGAGCGAATATGGCCGGAAACGCACCCCCGCCCCAGATCGTCATTCTCGGGGCGGGCTTCGCCGGCCTCACCGCGGCGAAGGCCCTGAAGCGTGCGCCTGTCGAGATCACGCTGATCGACCGCCAGAACTATCATCTCTTCCAGCCGCTTCTTTATCAGGTCGCGACGGCGACGCTCTCCCCCGCCGACATCGCGGTCCCTGTGCGCTCCACGCTTCGCGACCAGGAGAATGCGCGTGTCCTTCTCGGCAGCGTCGAGAGCATCGATCGCGACGCACGCATGGTTCATCTCGCCGATGGGCGCGAAGTCCCCTTCGACTATCTCGTCGTCGCGACGGGCGCGACCCATGCCTATTTCGGTCACGACGAATGGGAGCCCTATGCGCCTGGCCTGAAGAAGATCGACGACGCGACGGAGATCAGGCGGCGCGTCCTTCTCGCTTTCGAGAAGGCCGAGACGGAAGACGATCCGGAAAAGCGCCGCGCGCTTCTCACCTTCGTCATCGTCGGCGGCGGACCGACCGGCGTTGAAATGGCGGGCGCCATCATCGAGCTCGCGCGCAAGACGCTGGTGAGCGACTTCCACCATATCGATCCCTCATCCGCGCGCGTCATCCTCGCAGAGGCGGGCCCGCGCATCCTTCCCGCCTTCGCGGAAGAGCTTTCGGCCTTCGCCACGGACTCGCTCCGCCGCAAGGGCGTCGAGGTTCTCTGCGGCAATGCGGTGACGGATGTGGGGCCGAAGGGGGTAACCCTCGGCGGCGAGAATATCGGCGCGCGCACGGTCGTCTGGGCCGCGGGCGTGAAGGCCTCTCCCGCCGCGCGGTGGCTCGGCGTCGAGGGCGACCGCGCGGGCCGCGTCGAAGTGACGGAAAGCCTCACCCTTCCGGGCGAGCCCCGCATCTTCGTCGTCGGCGACACCGCCGCCGCGCAATGGCGCGACGGGGTGACAGTGCCGGGTATCGCGCCAGCCGCGAAGCAGATGGGCGCCTATGCCGCGCGCGCCATTCTCGCGGATTTGAAATCACGCATCATCGCGCCCTTCCATTATCGCCATCAGGGCAATCTTGCGACTGTCGGCCGCCAGAGCGCCATTGTCGATTTCGGCCGGGTACGGATGAAGGGTTTCTTCGCCTGGCTCGTCTGGGGCGCGGCGCATATCTATTTCCTGATCGGCTTCCGCAACCGGCTCATCGTCATGCTGCACTGGATCTGGGCTTATGTGACGCTCCGACAGGGCGTGCGCCTCATCACCGGCTCGACCGAGCTGCCAAAATAGAAAAAGCCCCGGCGTTTACACCGGGGCTTTCATTTTTCGCATGCGCTTGAAGCTTAGCGCGGCGCCATGCGGCCCAAGCTGCGCTTTAGCGCGGCGCCATACGGATAGCGCCGTCGAGGCGGACCGTTTCGCCGTTGAAGTAGCCGTTCCTGATCATCTCGGTCGCGAGCGAGGCATACTCGTCCGGGTTGCCGAGACGGGACGGGAACGGCACCTGCGCGCCGAGCGCCTGACGAACCTTCTCCGGCGCACCCGCAAGCAGCGGCGTGTCGAAAATGCCCGGCAGGATCGTGTTGACGCGGATGCCTTCGCGGCTGAGGTCGCGCGCGATGGGGAGCGTCATGCCGACGACGCCCGCCTTCGAGGCCGAATAGGCCGCCTGGCCGATCTGGCCGTCCTGCGCGGCGACGGAACCCGTGTTCACGATCGCGCCGCGATCGCCATCCTCGAGCGGGTCGAGGGTGAGCATGCCCGCCGCCGACTTCGCGATGCAGCGGAAGGTGCCGACCAGGTTGATCTGGATGATGAGGTTGAACTTGTCGAGCGGGAAATATTCCGGCTTGCCCGTCTCCTTGTTGCGGCTCGCGGTCTTGATCGCGTTGCCGGTGCCGGCGCAGTTCACGAGGATGCGCTCCTGGCCGATCGCGGCGCGGACCTTTTCGAAGCCCGCATCGACGCTCGCCTCATCCGTCACGTTCACTTTCGCGAACACGCCGCCGAGTTCCTTCGCCAGCGCCTCGCCCTTCTCTTCCTGAAGGTCGAAGATGCCGATCTTGACGCCTTCCTTGGCGAGGCGGCGGGCGGTGGCCGCGCCGAGGCCGGATGCGCCGCCCGTGATGATGGCGCTGATGCTGCTGTCGAGTTTCATGGGTTCATTCCTTCTCTGCGCGGACCTTGATGGGCCGGTCCTGCGTTTCCCTGTATGCGGGGTGCCTTCACCGGCCGCCCGATTGGCGCCGATTTAACAAATTCGGCGCCCAAAGAGCGAGCCAAAAATCGCGAAAACACGGCCAATTCGCGTGAGTTGACGATTTACGCAACGTCGCCCTCGCCTTGCATGGCGGGTAGCTTCGCCCCATCTTGGAGACGCCCCTTCCCGGGACGCATCCGGCGGGGGCATTGGCCAGCAGGGAGTGAGGCATGACCTCTTCTCACGGAGAGATGGACACCGAAAGCGTCGAAAAGGAGCTGAGCGACCCGAAAAACCAGCTTCCCGCCGTCATGGCGCGGAACGAGGAGACGGTGCGCGAAGGCTTCTGGAAGAAGATGGCCCGCGTGGCGGGCAAGGTGCCCTTTGCGGAGGAAGCGGCGGCGGCCTGGTTCTGCGCGCGCGATCCGGAAACGCCGACACGCGTGCGCGCGACGCTTCTCGCCGCGCTCGCCTATTTCGTCATGCCGGTCGATTTCATTCCGGACATCGTCGCCGCCTTCGGCTTTACCGACGACGCGACGGTCCTCATGGCCGCGCTCGGCCTCGTCTCGAGCTACATGAAGCCGCGTCACCGCAAGGCGGCGCGGGAGGCGCTGGGCCTCCCGCCCCCGAAAAAGGACGAAGACTGAGTTACACCGTCCAGACACCACTCGCATTGGAGCGATAGCCGAGCGAGCGGTAGGCCGCATCGACCAGCGCCTGGCCGCGGTCGTTGAGAAGAATGCCGAAGCCCATCCGGTTCATGTTGTAGCCGAAGCTCATCCGGGCTTCCGGATCGGCGAAGCCGAGCGAGCCGCCCATGCCGACATGGCCGAAGGCCGCGTCTCCCATGATGCAGGAGGAGTTCGGCTCGTTCGCAAGTTTCCGGTTGTCCATCGACTTCATGTAGCCGAGCGCGAAGCGCGTCGGGATGAGAAGGGTCGCGTCCTCATGCGTCGCCATCGCCACGCGTCCCATGCGCGAGAGCGTGTCCTTGCCGACGAGCTTGCCGCCGCCATTGGCAAGCGGCGCATACATGCCAGCAAGTCCGCGGCCATTGGTGATGCCGTTCGCCGAGCCGATTTCGGCGGCATGGGCCTCGCGCGAGTTGAAATCCGTGTTGCCGCTGTTGAGCAGGAAGAGATGCGCCGGGCTCGACGGGTCCGTCATCAGCGCCTGCGTGAATTTCGAGTTGGCGGCGGCAGGGTCGGGCTCGGAGAAGATCATCGGCGCGATGCGCGGCTCCGTTTCCTCGGGCGTCCCGATGGTGAAGTCGAGGCCGAGCGGCTTTGCGACTTCATCGGCAAAGAACCTGCCCATGCGCTTGCCCGCCGCGCGATGCACGAGCTCGCCCACCGTCCAGGCAAGCGTCACGCCGTGATAGCCGTTGCGCGTGCCGGGCTTCCAGAAGGGCTCTTCCTCTTCCAGCAGCTTCACCATGTAGTCATAGTCGTAATAAGCGCCGTCCTTGAGCTTGGTGCGCACATGCGGCTGTCCGGCCGAATGATCGAGCATCATCGAGACGAGCGTCTCCTCCTTGCCGTTCTTCGCATATTCCGGCCAATAGTCGGCGACCTTCGCATCGAGGTCGAGCTTGCCGCGGTCGGCAAGCATATGCGCGCAAAGCGAGGTCGCGCCCTTGGTGCAGGAGAAGACGATGGAGACGGTGTCCTTCTCCCAAGGCTCGCCCTCGCGCGCTTTTCGGCCGCCCCAGATATCGACCACCGTCTTGCCCTCGAGCGTGATCGCGACATTCGCGCCGACTTCGTCGCGCGTCTCGAAGTTCTCGACGAACGTATCGACGACTTCCTTGAACTTCGGATCGTAGCTGCCCTGCAGCGTGCCGGCTTTCGTCTCCCTGGAAAAATTCTCCACCGTCTCAGCTCCCTGTCTGTTTTCCCTGTCTGTTTTTTGTGCAAAAGCCCCGGTCTTGTTCGCGGACCTTGCCTTGAATTTCCTATCGGCTTGGGCGCAGCGCGCCATAGCCCGCATCGATGAGCCTTTGCCGTATGATCGGTCCGATGGTCTCGTACCCCTTGCCGTTCAACGTCAGGCCGTCCCAGCGATAGAGGTCGTCGCGTATGTTGCCCTTGTCGTCGAGCATCGCGGAGGAGACGTCGATGAAATACATCTCCTTCTCGCCGCGCACATAATCCGCGATCAGCGCATTGGCGCGCTGCTGGCCGTACCAGCGTTCTTCCCGCGCGGGCGCCGGGCGAAGCGAAACGAAATAGATCGGCGCATCCTCTCCTTCGGCGCGCAGGGAAAGAGCGAGGGTCCGGAAGTCGTCCAGAAGATCCTCGGGCCTCCTGCCGCGCACATCGGAAAGATCCGCCTCGCCCGCCATGACGACCACTGCACGGGGATCGTAGGGAAGCACGATCCGGGCACGATAATGGTCGATGTGGGAAATCTGCGCGCCGCCGAAACCGCGCTGGATGACGGTGACCGGCGCCATGTCCTCCGCGAACCTCGGCCAGAGCCGGAGGTCGCGCCCGCCGACGAAGAGCACGGCGTTCTCTGGCGGCGGGTTGGAGACATCGCGGCGCTCGAAGGCCGCGATCTCCCCTTCCCAGTATTTCGCATCGCCCGAGGCGAGGAGCACATAGATGAGGAAGGCGAACAGCGCGGCAACGGCGACGCCGAACGCGATGCCGAGCACCACGAATGTCCGCTTCATACCGCGCTACCCCTCATGCGCCTTTATCCCCGCCCCGGTCGCTTCATGACGTTATCGTGACGGTACGATGACGATCTTGCCCTTCACCTTGCGCGCGGCCATGTCCTTCAGCGCCTGCGCCGCCTCCTCGAACTTGTAGGTCTTGGAGACGTGGGGCTTGAGCTTGCCTTCCTTGAACCACGTCATCAGCTCCTTCAGGTTCTCCTGATGGCGCTTCGGCTCGCGTCCCGTGAACGCCCCCCAGAACACGCCGACGATCTGACAGCCCTTGAGAAGCGCGAGATTCAGCGGAATTTTCGGGATGGGACCGGCGGCAAAACCGACCACGAGGAAACGTCCTTCCCAGTTCGTCGCGCGCAGCGCCGCTTCCGAGTAATCCCCGCCGACCGGGTCATAGACCACGTCGGCGCCCTGTCCGCCCGTCAGTTCCTTGATCGTGTCGGTGAGCGCCTTCTGCGCATCCCTGTCGAGCGAACCCGTGGGATAAAGAATCGTCTCGTCCGCGCCATGCTCCTTGCAGACGGCGAGCTTGTCCTCGGATGACGCAGCGGCGATCACGCGCGCGCCCATCGCCTTGCCGAGTTCAACCGCGGCAAGACCGACGCCACCCGCCGCACCCAGCACCAGCAGAGTCTCCCCCGGCTTCAGTTCCGCACGATCCTTCAGCGCATGATGCGACGTGCCATAGGTCATGAGGAAGGCCGACGCCGTCACGAAATCCATCTCGTCGGGGATCGGCGTCACACGCGCCTCATCGAGCGCGATCTCTTCCGCATAGCCGCCCCAGCCACAGGATCCGATGACGCGGTCGCCGACCTTCACCTTTGAAACGCCTTCGCCGACCTTCCTGACCACGCCGGCCACCTCGCCTCCCGGAGAGAAGGGAAGCGGCGGCTTGAACTGGTACTTGTTCTCGATGATCAGCACGTCCGGGAAGTTGACCGCGGCGGCATGAACCTCGAGCAGGACTTCGCCCTTCTTGGGCTCTGGGCTCGGCACCTCCTCGATCACGAGGCTGTCCGGCGGCCCGTATTCCTTGCACAGCACGGCTTTCATGGTCGTCTCCCTCCACATCTTGTCGGTTATCGGGTTTCTTGAGTTCCGGTGCCTCTCCCTTAGCACGAGCGGGCGGATTTCCGCCAGACAGAGGGGGTGCCGGGCCCGCTTTGCCTTGGTTCCGCCACATGAATCGGCGAGTTTCGCCCCGGTTGCCGGACCCGCCGGCAGCACGCAAAAAAGGGGCAACGCCGGGCGGCAACTGGAAATCGCCTGCGCCGACCGCTATGGTCAGGCCACCTTCCCGGAACGTCCGGGGCGGGACGACCGTGCACCCATCCGGAGCAGACGAGTTGGAGACCATGCCGCGACGCAAGACCCTTTCCCCAGTCATCACCATGGCCTGTGCCGCGCTCGCCCTCACTTTCAGTGTGGCGGGCTTTGCTGCGGGAGCGAAAGCTCAGGACGCGCCGAAGCTTCTCGGCAAATATGACGACTGGTCGGCCTATACCTACGGCTCCGGCAATGACCGCATGTGCTACGCCATGACGACGCCCGTGAAGATGCTGCCGGCCGGCGCGAACCGCGGCGACGTCTACTTCATGGTCACGCACCGCCCGGCGCGGAATACGCGCAACGAGGTGAGCATGCGCGTCGGCTATCCCTTCAAGTCGACGAGCCGCCCCTTTGCGACCATCGGCGACGACAAGTTCCAGATGTTCTCCGGCGTCAAGGAAGGCGGCGAGCACCGCTACTGGGCCTGGCTCGAAAACCCCTCCGAGGAGGGCAAGATGGTCAAATCGCTCCGTGCCGGAAGCTCCATGGAGATCAAGGGCACATCCGAGCGCGACACGCTGACGACCGACACCTACTCGCTGAAAGGGTCCTCGGCGGCGCTCCAGAAGATCGACGAAGCCTGCAAGAAATAAGACCGGAAATCCGCCGGTTTTCCATGTCATTGGCGCTTTCCGGGCCCTCTGTGATATGAGAAGCGCTCAAGCCGCCTTGCCCCTGGGGCAAGCGCGGCAGCACGCATTTGAATGGCTGAACCAGCAATATGACGACGCTCGACATAGCGCATGACAAGCGGAGCAGCGCGCCGGAAGGCGCGATGGCCGCTCCCGTGCCTCCGGTTCGGCCGAGCCTTGTCGGGCTGACCCGGCCGCAGCTCATGCAGGCGCTTGCCGATTTCGGGCTGCCCGAGAAACAGCTTCGCATGCGCGCAGGCCAGATCTGGAACGGACTCTACACGCGCGGCCTCACAAGTTTCGAGGGCATGACCGCCCTTTCGAAGGATCTCCGCCAGGGCCTCGCCGAAGCCTTCGATATTTCACGCCTCGAGGTCGTGACCGAGCAGAAGTCGGTCGACGGCACGCGGAAATGGCTGCTGCGCCTCTCCTCCGCCGTGCCGGGCGTGCCGGGACCGGAAATCGAGACCGTCTACATTCCCGAGGAAGGACGCGGCACGCTCTGCATCTCTTCCCAGGTCGGCTGCACCCTCACCTGTACCTTCTGCCATACGGGCACACAGAAACTCGTGCGGAACCTGACCGCGGGCGAAATCGTCGGACAGATCATGGTCGCGCGCGATGCGCTCGGCGAGTGGCCGGATTCGAACCGCAACTCGGATGATCGCCTGATCACCAACATCGTGATGATGGGCATGGGCGAACCGCTCTACAATTTCGAGAATGTGCGCGACGCGCTGGAAGTGATTTCGGACGGCGAAGGAATCTCGCTGTCTAAGCGCCGCATTACGCTCTCGACCTCCGGCGTCGTGCCGATGATCGAGAAGGCGGGCGCCGAAATCGGCTGCATGCTTGCGATCTCGCTCCACGCCGTGAACGACGAGACGCGCAACAAGCTGGTGCCGCTCAACAAGAAATACCCGATCCGGGAACTGCTCGACGCCTGCCGGAATTATCCCGGCCTGTCGAACGCGCGGCGCATCACCTTCGAATATGTGATGCTGAAGGATGTGAACGATTCGATCGAGGATGCGAAGGAACTCGTGCGGCTCCTGAAGGGCATCCCGGCGAAGATCAACCTGATCCCCTTCAATCCCTGGCCGGGTTCGCCTTACGAGTGTTCGGACTGGGCGCAGATCGAGAAGTTCGCCGATTTCGTCAATCGCGCGGGCTATGCGAGCCCTGTGCGCACGCCGCGCGGCCGCGACATCATGGCGGCCTGCGGACAACTGAAAAGCGAGACGGTAAAGAAGCGCGCAAGCGAACGCTTCAGGGAAGAGCGGACCGAAGCCGGAGCCTGACGCGATGAAAGCCGCCATCTATCGCTGGAAGGTCGCGCCCGGAGACGAGGACTATTTCGCGCGGCGCTGGCACGAGATCACCGAAGACATCATGCGCGACCATGGCGGCGGCGGATCCCGGCTCCACCGCGCGGAGAATGGCGACTTCGTTGCCTATGCGCGCTGGCCTTCGAAAGAAGCGCGCGACAAGGCCTTCACCGATTACTCGAAGGACCCGAGCCGCTCCATTCCGCAGCGCGAAGGCAAGGCCGAACTTGTCGAGGAAATCTGGCTCGACATTACAGACGATCTCCTGATCCCCGAAGCGGATCTGCCTACGCGTTTCCGCGGAGACTAACGCTTCGCCCAGTCGAGCGCCGCTTCGAGCCTGTCGTTCCCCCAGAAGAGCTCGTTCCCTACAAGAAAACTCGGCGCCCCGAAGATGCCCTTCGAAACGGCTTCCTCAGTCTGCGTCTTGAGCCGGCCCTTGTTGGCCTGCTCGTTGGAGCGCGCGATGAGGCTCGGCGCGTCGAGGCCAATGGAAGAGAGAATTTCAGAAAGCACAGCCTCGTCCGAAATGTCTTTTTGTTCGGCGAAGTTGGCGAGGTAAACGCGCCGCGTGAACTCCGAGATCCAGTCCTCGTCCTGTCCGAGAAGCGCGAGGCGCGCCGCTTTCAATCCGTTCTGCGGAAAACGCACCGGTTCTTTCAGCGCGAGGCCCTGCGCCTCGCAAATGCGCGCCATATCGCGCCACATATATTTGCCCTTGGCGGGATAGATGTTGAACGGGCTGTCGTTCCAGCCCTGCGCACCGAAGATCGGTCCCAGCAGGAAAGGCCGCCAGACAAGCGCCACGCCTGCCGCCTTCGCCGCCGCTTCGACGCGCATCGCCGCCGGATAGGAATAGGTGCTCGCGAACTCGTACCAGAACTCGACTTTCATGAATGCCGTTCCCCCAACAAGAGATGCGCGAGCCTGCCGCAAAATCGCGAAGGCAGATAGCTTGCGCCACGCAATGCATCTTGCATCCGCTAGACCCTTGTCTCCGCGTCGAGTTTCAGCACTTCGGCAATCTCGCGAATGAAACCGATATCCTCAACGAAGGCACGTATATGGTCGCTCTGGCGCAGATCCTTCCACGGAGAGGGCTGCGCGAAATATCCCCGCCGCCCGTCGATCACGAGAAGAAGATCACCCCTATCGAAGGCCGCCTGCATTGGCGCGCGAGCTTCATCGGCGAGCTTCACAAGCCGCTCCATGAAGGCGGGCGTGAGAAGATAGCGCGCCTCCACCTGGTCGCTCGAAAAAACCTCGAACATTTCCTCGAAGCGCGGGTCTTCGAGATGCACGCGCTCCCCGTCGACACCGGCATGGCTCATTGAATTGAAGAACGAGCCGCGGTCGCCACGCACGATCGTCCGGCCCTCGAACCGTTTGGGGAAAGCATAGCGGGCAACGAGCCCGCGAAAGACGAGGTCGTAATCGTCGCGCTTGTCGCGTTTTACCCGTTTCTCGAGAAAGGCCTCGGCGAGCTCGAAGGGAACGCCGTCAACCTCGCCCAGCACGTGATCCTCAAGTGATTCCCGGTCATAGCCCGGAAGGAGGCTGCAGCGGTTGAAGGGCGCGAGATAATTCTCCGGCGCCTTCGGCGAATAGACATAGCCGAAATGTCCGAAGACCTTCGCAGAAAGCTCTTCGGCGAATTTCCGTCCCCAGGTGAGGACGGAAGTGAGCATGAGGGCCCCGATGATGATGATGACAATGCTTCCGAAGAGCGCGAAGCCTCGCGCGTCTTCGTCTTCGATGAGTTGCGAGGAGAGTGCGAAGGCGGCAAGCCCTGCAACGGCAACCGGCACGGCCCGCCGGAGCGCCTGGCGCAGCACGAGCTTCCGCTCTGCTTCCTTTTCCTCGATGAAGGGCGCGATTTCCCGTGCAAAGAAGCCGTCGAAGTCTCCTGCCGGCGTCATCGCCTCACGCCATCAGCTTGTTGACGTCCACAGGTTCGCGAGCGGCCGGGTCTTCGACTTCGTAGAAGGGGAAGGGCTGGACATTCGCGAAGCGCGCAATGATCGAGCCGGGGAATATCTCGACCGCATTGTTGAGCCGCGTCACCGCCGAATTGTAGAAGCGGCGGGCGGCGGCGATATTGCCTTCCACTTCCTCGAAGGTCTCCTGCGCCCGCGTCACGGTCTCGGCCGAACGAAGCTCCGGATAGTTCTCGGCCACCGCCAAGAGCCGGGCCATGCCCATCTCGAGCTTCCGCGAGGCGTCGAGATGCTCCTCCACCGCCTTCGGGTCGTCCTTGGCATAAGGCGCCGCCACCTTCGCACGGAGCGCCGTCAGGCCTTCCAGAAGCTCCTTCTCATGCGTCATGAATTTCTGCGCCAGCGCCACGATGTTGGGCAGCAGGTCGAAACGCTGGCGAAGCTGCACGTCGATCGAGCCCATCGCCTCGCGAACCTCGTTCCGCCGGGTGATGAGGCTCGCATACCAGGCATAGCCGCCGATGAGGACGAGCCCCGCAATAACCAGCAAAACCACCGACGAATCCATGGGAAACCCCCGAAATTGGCCTCATTCGAAGCGATTATGGCAGGCAAAGCCTCATCCGTCCCCTGCTTCGGGCCTCCCCTTGCCGCAGCGTTTGATTTCCCTATAGTGCGCCGCAAAATCGACCCTTCACAAGGTGACGAAATGAGCGCCGATAAATCCGTGAAAAAGGTGGTCCTGGCCTATTCGGGCGGACTCGACACCTCGATCATCCTGAAATGGCTTCAGGAGACCTATGGCTGCGAGGTGGTGACCTTCACCGCCGATCTCGGCCAGGGCGAAGAGCTGGAGCCGGCGCGCAAGAAGGCCGAGATGCTCGGCATCAAGGAAATCTATATCGAGGACCTGCGCGAGACCTTCGTCCGCGACTATGTGTTTCCGATGTTCCGCGCAAACGCTCTTTATGAGGGCGTCTACCTGCTCGGCACCTCGATCGCCCGGCCTCTGATCGCGAAGCGCCAGATCGAAATTGCCGCGGAAACGGGCGCAGACGCCGTCTGTCATGGCGCGACCGGCAAGGGCAACGATCAGGTCCGTTTCGAGCTCGGTTACTACGCGCTCAATCCCGGCATCAAGGTGATCGCTCCCTGGCGCGAATGGGACCTGACCTCGCGCACTAGGCTCATCGAATTTGCCGAGAAGCACCAGATTCCGATCGCAAAGGACAAGCGCGGCGAAGCGCCCTTCTCGGTCGATGCGAACCTCCTGCACATCTCGGCCGAAGGCAAGGTGCTGGAGGACCCCGCGCAGGAAGCGCCGGAATATGTCTATTCCCGCTCCGTCTCGCCGGAAGAAGCGCCCGACAAGCCGACCTATATCGAAGTTGGCTTCGAAAAGGGCGACGCCGTCTCCATCGATGGCGTGAAGATGTCCCCGGCCACGCTGTTGACGAAGCTCAACGAGCTTGGCGGCGCGAACGGCATCGGCCGTCTCGACCTCGTCGAGAACCGCTATGTCGGCATGAAGTCGCGCGGCGTCTACGAAACGCCGGGCGGCACGGTGCTGCTCGTTGCCCATCGCGGCATGGAGAGCCTGACGCTCGACCGCGGCGCCGCGCATCTGAAGGATGAGCTCATGCCCCGCTATGCCGAGCTCATCTATAACGGCTTCTGGTGGAGCCCCGAACGCGAGATGCTCCAGGCGCTGATCGACAAGAGCCAGGAAATGGTGACCGGCACGGTCCGCCTGAAGCTCTACAAGGGCTCGGCGACCGTTGTCGGCCGTTCCTCGCCCTATTCGCTCTATTCGGAAGCGCACGTCACCTTCGAAGACGATGCCGGCGCCTACGACCAGAAGGACGCGCAGGGTTTCATCAAGCTCAATGCGCTTCGTCTTCGCCTGCTCGCGGCCCGTAACAAGAAAGTTGAGAAGTAAGAGTAATGCGTATCGACGCCATCCCGATCGGCAAGAACCCGCCGGAAGACATCAACGTGATCGTCGAGGTGCCGCATGGCGGCCATCCGGTGAAGTACGAGCTCGACAAGGAATCGGGAACGCTTTTCGTCGACCGCTTCATGCACACGGCCATGCAGTATCCCTGCAATTACGGCTTTGTGCCGCACACCCTGTCGGACGATGGCGATCCGGTGGACGTGCTCGTGGTGAGTCGCATTCCGGTGGTGCCCGGTGCGGTCATCCGCTCGCGGCCCATCGGCGTGCTGATGATGCATGACGAGGCGGGACAGGATGAGAAAATCCTCGCCGTGCCGGTCGAGAAGCTCAATCCCTACTACAAGAACGTCCAGAACTATTCGGACATGCCGGATATCCTGATCCAGCGGATCACCCATTTCTTCGAGCACTACAAGGATCTCGAGGAAGGAAAATGGGTGAAGGTCGACGGCTGGAAGGATGCCTCGGTTGCCCGCGAACTCATCGTGAAGGCGATAGAGGCCGCGAAGAAAGCCTAGCCGGGACCTGCCAAGGACGGCATAGCGCGGGGCCTCAGGGAAGCTGCCACGGCTCCTCCGGCCCGAGCACATGCCCGGCCACTTCCTGCATCAGCTCCTTTCCCCGGTCGGAATTGGTGAGAACGACCACTCCCGACCGGCGGGAAGGATCGATCACCATCATTCCCCTCATGCCGATATTGGCGCTGGTCTGCCAGAGCGTCAGGCCGCCTTCGCGTTCGCGCGTGCCGAAGCCGAGACCCCACCCGAACCTGTCGTTCCGCGTCTCCGCTATGAGCGTCCGGTTCTCGACCATGCTCGCACGCAGCGGCGGGCCGACGAGCGCGCCATCGACGAAGCCTTGAACGAAAAGAGCCAGATCGTGTGCGCTCGACCTCAATGAGAGCGCCGCATTGAAATCGTCGCCATCGCGGGCGGGAAGCGGAACCTGCCACCCCATGAAGAACAGGCTCGCAAGAAAAACGACGCCGAGAAGGAACGAACTGGAGGCTTCGCGGCGTACACCCCGCGTCACCACACCATCCGAACGGCCGAAGCCGAAAACGAAACGGAAATACTGGATCGCCGCAGCGATGAGGACGATGGCGACAAGCCAGGCGAGGAAATAGCCGAGGCAGAAGATGAGCACCCATCCGCCCTGCAGATAGTAGAGCAGAATGCTCGAGACGAGGGGCGCCAGCACAGCCGCAGGAACGAGATCGAACGGTTCGAGTTTCAGCCTGTGAAATCCGAGGCGCACGACAAGAAAGGTCGCCAGCGCCAGAACGGCAAAAACCGCCACCATAGGCCCTGCGAATGCGAGGATCGGAACCCAAAGCGCGTGATGCCCGCGTGCAACCTCATTTACCAGCCCCTCCGGAATGACATAGCCCGACGAGGACATGCCGAGCGGCCGAAACAGCTTCTGCCGCATGAGGCGATCGAAAGGCATGCTCTCGATCTCGGACATCACATGGGCAAGATAGACATAGCCCATGCCGGAATACCGGAAGCGCGTCCCTGGCTCGAAATCGATACCGCGCGACCCGAGCCTCACACGGTCGGAAAGGCCAGAACGATGCGCCAGGACATGACGAAGCGTGATTTGCCGCGAGGCTTCCCTGTTCGGCAGCCAGGGTGTCTCCAGATATTGCGACAAGGGTTCGTCGAGCGACATTTTCCGCTCCCGGACCATGAGCATCGCCGCATAGGCCTCGAGAGGAAGCCCCAGCCCCCCCACTTCGAAGAGCGTATTGGGCGTAACCGGCTGATCGCCGTCCGTATCGGCAATGCCATACCCCTTCTCATAGACGATACGCCCATCCGAAACGACGGCCAGCGCGACGCCGGGAACGCCAAGCTCCTGCATCCGCCGCTCGACAAGATAGTCCAGCGCATGCCGCATTTCCGCCCGCGGCCAGGCAATCATGCCGGCCTCGGGATCGCTTTGCGCCCGGACGCTGTGTGGCAGGAGACACAATACCGCCAAAAGAATCATGGCGAGGATCGGCCAGGATTGACCGGCACGATCCGGGCGGCTTATTCCTTTGCTCTCACGCCAGATGGAGCGTTGATGTCTGTATTCGGAGAAAAGCGCGGCCGCTGAAGGGTCATTTCCCTTCTTGCATGGCCGATCCACGGGACGGGATCCCGCACGTGCGGCGCTATGGCCCGCGCGGAGCGTGAGCCCCGCCATGCTTTGGCTTTTCTCCGGAACTCTATCCATGAATATCTCGAAATTCGAGCAGCGCACGCTCCATGCGCTCGCGCGCGGCGGCTCCATCCGTGTCGAAAAGGACGACAAGGGCAAGATCGCTGAAGTTGCCTGCGTCACGCGCGAAGGTTGGGTGCTGGCCGATTGCACGCTCGCCACCTTTCGCCGTTTGCGTAAACGGCGGCTCATCGCTTCGCGTGACGGCAGCCCCTATCGCATCACCCGCGATGGTCTTCACGCCGTTCGCGCGCAGCTCGACAACAGGTGACAAGAAGGCAGGACGTGGGAGGCAGACCGCGACCGGCATCTAGAGCTTCCCGTCGCCATCGATAGGCATGCGCGGCATCTGGAAGTTGAGACGAAGCGCGTCGATGCTTTTGACCGTCTCTTCATCCAGAGGCCCGCGTGCTTCCGCATCGAGAATGGCGGAAAGTTCCGCACGATTTTTTACCCCCAGCACCAGCGTATCGACGCCCTGCATGTGAAGCGCATAGCGATGCGCGACGATGGCGGGATCCTCGCCGAGCTTTCGGCAGAGCGCCCGGAAGGGCGCGGCCTTGGCATAGTCGCGCATTTCCGGATCGTCCCTGCCGAGCGGCCGGTCGATCTCCGCGGTCAAGGCGCCGGCCTGGACCGCGCGAATACCCATTACGCCCACATCATTGTTCTTTGCGGTACGGATGATATTCCGGGGTTCCGGCGGTTCTTCATATCGCCGCATCCCGCCGGGCGAATCGAGAATATTCGTCACCGCCTGCACGGCGGCTGGCTTCGGCTCTCCTCTGAGCACATCCATAATGCTGCGCGGCAGGCCGGTTCCCGTAATGCCCCAATCGCCGATCAGTCCCTTTGCCTTCAGCTTCTCGAATGCAGGCACCACTTCGGAGAAGAAGGCAGTCCAGCGCACGACACCGTAATCTTCATAGTCCGGATCGTTTTCGTAGGCGTAGTCGTCGGGACAGATATTCGAATGGAGAAAGAACAGATCGGCCTGTTCGCGTTTGAGCGTCTGCAGACTGCGCAGCAGCGACTTCTCGAGCCGCTCGCCGATGCTTGCGAGATGCCTTTGCCCAACCATGCATTTGGTGGTGACCCTCACATCCGCAGGCCAGGCCCCACCGAACATCTCCCCGGCCACCGTCTCCGCTTCGCCACGTCCGTAAAGCGGCGCGAGATCGATCAGCGTGATGCCGCTGTCGATGGCGAGCCGAAGCGTCGCAACTGCCTCCTCCCGCGAGGTTTCGCCCCAGATCTGGCCGAGCCCGCCGCCGCCGAGACTAAGCGCACTGACCGGCCAGAGTTTTCCGAGGTGACGCATCTCCATGAAATTCAGAAATCCTTCGGCAGTTCGATGTTCTTGCTGCGGCAGGCAGCAATGACCGTGTTGCGCAGGAGGCAGGCGACCGTCATGAGGCCGACCCCGCCGGGTACGGGTGTGATGGCGCCGGCGACCTCCGACACGTCGTCGAAATCGACGTCGCCGACAAGCCGCGTCTTGCCTTCGCCCTTCTCCGGAGCGGGCACGCGATTGATGCCGACATCGATGACGACCGCCCCCTCCTTCACCCAGTCGCGTTTTATCATGTTGGGACGGCCGACGGCCGCAACGAGGATGTCGGCCTCGCGGGCGATGGCAGGCAGATCGCGAGAACGGCTGTGAGCGATCGTGACCGTGCAGTTCTCGCGAAGCAGCAATTGTGCGACCGGTTTGCCGACGAGGTTGGAGCGCCCGATGATGACGGCATGTTTTCCTGTCAGGTCGCCGCAGGCTTTCTTCGCCATGATGAGGCATCCCTCAGGCGTCGCCGGTACCATCGCGGGCAACCCGCTCGCGAGGCGCCCCGCATTGAGCGGATGAAGCCCGTCCGCATCCTTCGACGGGTCGATCGCATCGATCACGTGCTGCTGGGAAATGTGATCCGGCACCGGAAACTGCACCAGGAACCCGTGCACATCCGGATCGGCATTGAGTTCGGCGACCTTCGCCAGCAAATCCGCCTCGCTCGTATCCGCGGGCAGCCTGTACTCGTAGGAGTTCATTCCCGCTTCCTTCGTCGCGAGCCCCTTGTTGCGGACATAGACCTCGCTGGCGGGATCGTTGCCGACAAGCACAACGGCAAGCCCCGGCGTCAGCCCGTGCTCGCTCTTCAGCCGTGTCACTTCCGCGGTGACGCGAGCGCGCAGCTCCGCCGAAATGATCTTGCCGTCGATAATGGAAGCTTTGGCCGAAGACGTCATGAGGGCACCTCGTTGTCTGGTTAGGGTGCCCAGGCGAGCGGCGCATATGCCCTGCGCTCCACGGTGGTTCTCTCCACCTCTTCTCGCCAGTCACGCAAGGGCAGCGGCACTATAATAAGGACCTCCACCCTCCGACAAGCCCGCCTCTGCATCGTTTCGGCCCGTTTTTACAGGCTTTCGAGCGAGGCGCCGATATGCGCCATCAGCTTTTCGGCATCGCCCTCGATCTTGACCACCTTGATCCGCCCCGTTTCGCCGGACAAGAGCGACAGCGAAGAGCGAGGCACCCGCCATGCTTTCGCAAGTAGCTTCAGCACGGCGTCGTTCGCCTTGCCCTTCTCCGCGACGGCGGAGACGCGAAGTTTGAGATAGGGCTCGCCATCCGCATCCTCGCCCCGTCCCTCGATCCTGTCGGCCCCGCCACGGGGCGTGACGCGGAGCCGGACGGTAATCCCGCCGGGACCAGACCGGAAAGGCATCGCCGTCAGTATCGCCCCGCGCCGAGCCACATCGGGATGTCGTAGCGGATCAGGTTCTGGATGAAGAAGAGCAGCAGAAGCAGGATGACCGGCGAGATGTCGAGGCCGCCCAGATTGGGCAGAAGGTTGCGGATGGGCCGCAACACGGGCTCCGTCAGGCGATTGATCGTATCGACCACCAGATAGACGAAGCGGTTATGCGTGTTGATGACGTTGAAGGCGATGAGCCAGCTCAGCACAACGCCGATGATGATCACCCAGATATAGAGAGTGATGAGCGTGTCGATCAGATTCAGAAGGGCAATCATGGGGACTCGCCATTGGTTGGTTCGTGCGGATGGGCGGCTCACGCATCGGCCCTGCAAGGGGCCGGAAAACCGGGTGCCGGTGTTCCCGGCCCCCTGAGATGTAAACGGGCCGGGCCGGGGGTTCAAGGACGGGATTGTCCAGCCGTCAGCGGCGACCGGAGGCCCCGCACTCTCTTGACACCTCGCCCGCCGCCGCCTAAGAAGCGGCCTCCAGCGCATGAACGCGCAGGGCTCCGGGGCCGTAGCTCAGTTGGGAGAGCGCCTCGTTCGCAATGAGGAGGTCAGCGGTTCGATCCCGCTCGGCTCCACCATTTTCCGGAAGCCCCCCGATAATCTGACGGAATTTCAGGCCGTTTCGGCCTTCATTTCCGTCTCGTCCTCATGCGGCAGCCATTGATCCAGAAAGCGGTCCAGCCAGGCCCGTAGCGTTGCATCATGTTGCGCGCGGCCTTGGTGGTGAAGCTCGGCTGGCTGTGCGCCTGGCCGGTTCAGCCGTTCTTTCCCGAATTCGAGCCACGCCTCCATCATCGGCGTGGTGAGCTCCGGGTGAAACTGGAGCCCATAGGCAGCCTTGCCGTAGCGCATGGCCTGAACCGGGAAATCCGTGCCTTCGGCAAGCTGCACCGCCCCTGAAGGCAGATCGAAACCCTGCTGATGCCACTGATAGACATGCTGCGGATCGTCGAAGATATGGCGGCCTTCCGCCGTCGGCCTGATCGGGTAATAGCCGGCCTCCACCCGTTCATCCGCGGGGGAATAGACGCGGGCGCCGAGATGGCGCGCCATCATCTGCCCGCCGAGGCAGATGCCGAGAAAGGGCTTTTCCTCCTTGAGCGGCACGCCGATCCACGCCGTCTCCGCCTTGATGAAGGGAAGCTCGTCATTGGCGCTCATCGGCCCGCCAAATATCACCGCCGCCTCATGTCCGCTCATGTCATCAGGCAGCGGATCACCCAAAGCCGGGCGGCGTATATCGAGTTCGCAGCCGCGCCGGATCAGCGCCTGGCCGACCCGGCCTGGACTGGACCTCTCCTGGTGGAGAACGATGAGAATGCGGCGACCCATGCGAGCTTCAATGTGGGGCCGCCCCCCGATGGACGCAAGGCCCCCGGCGGAGGCTCACATGGCGCTGATACCACCGTCGATCTTGATTTCGGCGCCGGTGATGAATTTCGATTCGTCCGAGGCCAGATAGAGCACGCAATAGGCGACATCGTCCGGCTCGCCGACAATGCCGAGCGGCACCTGCTTGGCGAGCTTCCTCACAAGCTCCTCCTTCGACATGCCGCGCGCCATGCCGTCGAGAATCGGTGTGTCGATGAAGGTCGGGTGGATCGAGTTCGAACGGATCCTGTAGCCGCGCTTGGCGCAATGAAGCGCGACGGATTTGGAAAGCAGCCAGACACCGGCCTTCGCCGCATTATAGGCCGCCATGTTGTGGCCGGCGATGAGACCCGCGATCGACGAGGTATTGATGATCGAGCCGGGGGCATGCGGCACCATGTAGGGGATCGCATATTTGCATCCGAGAAAGACGGAATCGACATCGACCGCCTGAACCTTCTTGAAGGTTTCGAAATCCGTATCCTCGACCGTCGTACCGCCGCCGATACCCGCATTGTTGAAGAGCACATTGATGCCGCCCATCGCCTTGTCGGCTTCGGCAAGTGCGTCTTTCCAATGGTCTTCGCGCGTAACGTCCAGTCCGACGGCAAAGGCCATGCCCGGACATTCCTCGTTGATCTCGGCGGCGACTTCGGCGGCCCCCTTCTCGTTGATGTCGGCAAGCGTCACTTTCGCACCCTCGCGCGCAAGCATGATCGCCGACGCCTTGCCGAGACCCTGCGCCCCGCCCGTCACGAAAGCCATCTTGCCTTCAACGCGGCCTTTTCTTTCCTTTTTCATGATCTTCTTCTTCCAGAATTAGGAGGTATTTCAAATGCTTATAGCATCGCCGTATTTGTCGGAACGCCCAGCAGCAAACGCCCCGTCAGTTCGTAGGTCGCGTCCGATACCATCATGTGCTGTGTCGCCACATGCACATCGCGGAACTGCCGTTGGAGCGCGGAACTGCGATAGACCGAGCTGCCGCCCGCCAGCGTGTACATGAGATCGACCGCCTTGGTGGCCGAGCGCACGGCATGCGTCGTCGCCAGCCGCAGATCGCGGCGATGCGCGACCGTGATCTCGCCATTCCTTGTCGCCGCATCCCAGGCTGCGTCGATCGCTTCCATGAGATAGGCACGCCCCGAACGTGTCAGCGCTTCAGCTTCCGATACATCGAGATGCGCCTTGGCGCGCAGCGCCAGCGGCTTCGACGAGCCTTGCGGGGTCTTACCGCCTGCAAGGTCGACAAGCCCGTCGATCGCACCGCGCGCAAGGCCAAGCGACACGGCGGCAATGCCGATGCCGAGCAACCCGAATGTCGGGAAGCAGTAAAGCGGACGCGGCAGGGGCTTGTCGCTGACAAGGCTCACGGCCCGCGAGGCCGGCACGAAGAGATCCGTCACCTCGAAATCCGTGCTGCCCGTGCCGCAAAGACCCGACACGTCCCATGTGTCGTGGAGATGCACCTGATCGGCCTCGAAGATCATCATGCGGTTCTGCGGGATGCCTTCGGCGGCCATTTCGGGCTTTCCGTCATCGCCAAGGATCATGCAGCCGCCGGAAATCCACTGTGCATTGCGCGAGCCCGAGCCCCATTGCCAGCGGCCCGTGACGCGGTAGCCTTCGACGCCCTTCTCGCTCGCGCGCACGGCCTTGCCGCGCGGCGCGAAAACGCCCGCCGTGATGGTAAGCGGATCACCGAAAATGCGCTTCGCCTCCGAAGGCTCGAGAAAGGCCGCAACGAGACCCGAAGTCGCACCGATAAAGACGCACCAGGCCGCCGAACCATCGGCCTGTGCGATACGTTCAACCACTTTCACGAGTTCGCCCGGGTGGCTTTCAAGCCCACCATAATCGGCGGGGATGCAAAGCCGGTAGAGCCCTGCCTCGGCAAAGCGCGTTGCAATATCCTGCGGCAGAAAACGATTTGCCTCGATCTCGGCGGCGCGTGCCGCGATCTCGGGCGCAAAACCCTCCGCCGCCGCGAGTAGGTCGGCACTCGTCTTCGTCGCTGTCTGCGTTGCGGTCATGCCGCCCTCCCGTTTCTCAGGCGCCGAGCTTCAGCCGGTTCGCGATATTGTTCTTCTGCATGTTGGACGAGCCGCCGACGATGGGCAGGCTCACCGCGTCGCGCATATAGCGCTCCATATCCATCTGATTGGAGAGGCCATAGGCGCCGGTGACGCGCATGCACATCTGTGTCACTTCCGCCGCGCCTTCGCAGCAGAAGAGCTTCGCCATCGACGTCTCGACCGAGCAGGACCGGCCCTGATCGGCAAGCCAGGCCGCGCTATAGAGCATGAGCCGCATGGCCCGCACTTTCGTTTGCGCTTCGGCAAGTGTGTGCCGCACAGCCTGATGGCTGGCGATGGTCCGGCCGAACTGCACACGTTCCTCCGAATAGCGCCAGGCATCGGCAAGTGCCGCTTCGGCAAGGCCGAGCGCACAGGCGGAAAGTTCGAGCTTCTCGACTTCGAGCGCCCGCCCCGCAAGCTGGCTCCATCCCTTGTTCCACATCGCCTCACCGCCAAGAATATTCGCGGCGGGAACACGCACATCCTCAAAGACCACATCCTTCGTCTCGACGCCGCGAATACCGAGATGGCCGAGCGGCGTGATGGTGATGCCCGGCAGCTTCGGCGGGATGAGCACAATGGAGAGATTCTTGTACTTCTCTTCCTTGGGTCCCGTGCGCAACAGGCAGAAGATGTAATCGGCAATATGCGCGCCAGTGCACCAGCGCTTGGTGCCATTGATGACAAGCTCATCGCCTTCGCGCCGCGCCGTCGTCTCTACGGTGGCAAGATCGCCGCCGACATTCGGCTCGGAAAGCCCGTAGGCAAAGAGAAGATTGCCCGATGCGATGCGCGGAAGAAGCTCCTGCTTCTGCGCCTCGCTCGCGCTTTCTCCAACATTCATGCCCGCATAACAGACCGCCATGATGTAGGGGCAGGCGACGGCGACGGAACGCTTCGCAAGCTCCTCGATCACCGCCATCGTGGCATAGATGTCGACACCCGAACCGCCATAGCGTTCTTCGACCGTCAGCCCCATCATTCCCATGTCGCCGAGCTTTCGCATTACCCCGGCGGGATAGATATTCCCCCTGTCCCATTCCCGCGCCTTTTCTCGCGACATCTCCGCTTCGACGAAGCGGCGCGTCGTCTCCCGCAGCATGCGCACATGTTCGGGCTCGTCGAAATTGAGCGGCTTGTCCGTCATCGTCGCATCCATCTCTCAGCGCCCCGTAAAGGCAGGTTTGCGCTTCTCGAGGAAGGAGCGCACCGCTTCCTTGTGGTCCTCCGTCGTGAAGGTGAGCATCTCATAGCCGATCGACGTATCGAGGATCGAATGGGCGAGCTGTTTCAGTCCGATATTGACCGACACCTTGCTGTATTTGATTGCCTGGATCGCGCCGCCGGCAAGCTTGTCTGCAAAGGCCTCGACGCGCGCATCGAGCTCGTCATCGGGCACCACATGATTGATGAGGCCGATGCGCTCAGCCTCCTGTGCGGGCACGGGATCGCCCGTCATCAGATATTCCTTGGCGCGCGCATAGCCGACGAGCTGCGGCCAGATGATCGCACCGCCATCGCCCGCCACGATTCCCGCCCGTACATGGGGGTCGGCGAAACGCGCATTGTCGCTGGCGAAGATCACGTCGCACATGAGCGCGATGGTTGCGCCAAGACCAACGGCCGGCCCGCGCACCTTGGCGATGATCGGCTTCTCGAGATCGAGCAGGGAAAAGACGATGCGCTTCGCCTCCGCCGCATCCGGGCCCTTCTCTCCCGCCTCGAAGCCGCGCTTCATCCAGTTGAGATCGCCACCCGCGGAAAACGCGGCTCCCTCGCCCGTGAGAACGATGATGTCTGAGTCGGGGTCGTCCGCAGCGTCCAGAAAGATGCGTGAGAGCTCGCGATGCATCTCGCCGTCGACGGCATTCATCAGCTTCGGATTGCTGAGCGCCAGCGTGAGTACGCGGCCCTTCCGGCTGGTCTTGATTCGCGTATAGCGGCTGAAGTCGACGCTCTCCGTCATTCTCTCCTCCCTTGCATGGCCCTGTGCAGGCTCTTGAAAGGGATTGTGACCCCAGGGCAGGCCAAAGGAAAGCGTGGCGGGGCTTGTTCCGGGTCAAAAAGAAACCCCGGCCGCTGGGCCGGGGTTCCTGTCTGTCCTGCTCTGCGGTGCCGGTCAGCTGTTGTCGTCGCCGACGACAGTCGTGATCTTGGCGCCAACTTCTTCGCGCGCCTTCTCCATGTCGTCGGGCATGACCTTCGCACCCGGTTCGCCAAAGACGACGATCTGGCCTTCGGGTCCGTCGGTGACGGCCGCATAACCGAGACGGTCGGCGCGCGTCACTTCGGTGAAGCTCTTGCCGGCATTCTCGCTGTAACCGACATAGCCCTGCAGGCCGACCAGAACGATCTTGCCATTGCCGAGTTGCACACCGCCGGCAATCGACTTGTCGGTCCCGGTTTCGACCTTCTGCCAGGTTGCCCCCTTGTCGAAAGAACGGAACGCGTTGCCGCGCATGCCGAACACCATCACGGAACCGTCGGCCATGCCGAAGCCGCCCCAGAAGGAACCTTCATACTGCGTCTGGATGCGGTTGAAGGTGCGGCCCTTGTCGGTCGAGTGATAGACAACGCCGAACTCTGCAGCAATGAAGAGGTCGCCATCCTTGTCGGCGAAGAGCTTGTTGAGATGGTAATCGTCGAGAAGACCATCGCTGAGCGAGCGCTCTTCCCAGGTTTCTCCGCCGTCATTGGTCTCGACCATGAAGGAGAAGGCACCCATGGCGAAGCCGCGGTTCTCGTTCTCGAAATAGACCGTCATGAAGGCCATTTCGGATTCTGTGTCGTTATAGACGAGCTCCCAGTTCTCGCCGCCGTCCTTCGTGCGGATGACCGTGGCATCGTGACCGACGGCGAAGCCGAGGTCCTTGTTGGCGAAGGTCACGCCCGTGAGCGTCGCCTGGGTCGGCACGGATTTGGCCTGATGCCAGGTCAGGCCACGGTCGTCCGAGAGAACCACATGGCCGAATTCGCCGACAGCGACCAGGCGGTCGCCCGCATAGGTCGCATCCAGCAGCAAGGACTCGGCCGCGAGGTCGGAAGGTACCGCATATTCGATTTCCGTCGATGCGGCTTCTTCCTGAGCGGCCGCCGGCCGCGGAGCGAAGCTGACAAGGGCGAGCGCGAAGGCGCACGCGCCGGCAAGGGACACAAGCCGCAGACGCGGCGCCCAGTTCGAGACGATCCGGGAAATAGACGAAGACATTACCTAGGCTCCTGCACTCGGGCGTTTCCGGCCACCGCCACTGCACCCTTCGCCGGTTCCCCCCGGGGCGGATGCGGACGCGCGGCGCGCCTCCTGTTTTGGTTTCTTATAACTGTTTTTCGTGTTTATACCGCATATTTCCCGATCCGTCTTCGACTCTCGCGGGATTTTTCACCCCGCATCGCCGGACAAGGTTAAGAGCCGCGGACCCGATCGCACATTCTCATAACAGAAGGCCGGACCCCGTTTCCGGGGCCCGGCCCTTGCCATTTCCAGTCCGCTTTAGCGGACGCCGAGCTGACGGATCGCGTTCGGCGTGTAGCGGTTCTTGTCCAGCTCGTCGGCGAAGTAGTTCACCGGCGGTTCTTCGTTCTGCAGCGCGAGCGCCAGGTAGCGGCCGGCCTGCAGATCGTAGACGATTTCGCCCGCGGAGCCGCAGAGCGGCACGTTGTAGCGCTGGATCTGCTGGATTTCCTGCACGCGCCAGAGCTGGCCACGACCGTCATAGAGTTCGGCCGATGCGATCTGCCAGGCATCCGAGTCATTGTGATAGACGCGGCGCGAGTAGACGTGACGCGTATCCGGACGCAACTTCGCCTCGAATTCCCAGACGCGGCGCAGTTCGTAACGCACCTTGTCCTGGTTCAGGTGAAGCGGCTTCAGGAATTCGGAATAGGAAGACGACTCGGCGTCATAGGCGTTGGCCGAGATCAGACGCTTGTTCTTGCCGATGACGGTCCAGTCGTAGCGGTCCGGAGCACCGTTATAGCCGTCAAAGCTGTCGGAGGTCGACAGACCGTCCGAGTTCGTGCCGGGGTTGTCATACGCGATGTTCGGCGCACGACGCACGCGGCGAGTACCCGGGCTGTACTGCCAGGCCTGACGCGGCTGGATTTCGGCATTGAGGGCTTCATACACCAGGATCACGTTACCCGCGGCACGGGCCGGGGCAATAGTGTTCGCGATGTAGTAGAGCGAGATGTTGTTCAGATCCTCGGCGCGCTGCGCGGCGGGGTCCGACCACTGAAGGATCGCTTCGTCCTGCACGATCTGGAGCGTGTAGTCACCGCTGCGGGTAACCGGCGCCGCCGCGAACTGGCGGACAACCTTGAAAGCGCGATAACGCAGCGTGTGGTTCCAGATCATTTCGAGCGCATTGTTCGGGATCGGGAACGGCGAACCGAAAATGGCTTCGCTGACGCCCGAGCCGCCGCCGACGAGCTCGCCGACCGCCGCGTTGCGCTTCGTCGCCTGGTAGTACTTGTCCGGGAACGCGCAGGTGCGGCGCGATTCATAGACGTTCATCTTGTAGGTCGGATAGGCCTTGAGCATGGCCTTGTAGCCCGGCGTCAGGATATCGTCGTACTGACCGGCGTTCTCGCCCGTGATCGTGAACTTGATCGGGTCGCTGGCGAACGGGTTGGCAAGCTTGTCGCCCGGCTTGTAGCTGACATTGCTCGGAACGGTTGCGATACCGCCCGTCCAGGCGGGAATGTCGCCATCGCCGGCCTTTTCCGACCCCATCGGGGTGAGGTCCTGGCCCAGACGATTTACCTGGGCTTCCGGAACCTTGGCGAGCGCGCCGGTTGCGAAGACGCTGATCGCAAGGGCGGACACCAACAAGGTTGTCCTTTTCATATAAGTTCCCTCCACTGGATTTCTTATGAGGCTATCGGTGGCAGCCCTTGCCGTGTGGCTTCTTGTACTGAACACCGAGGCCGGTTTCCCCGCCTTACTCGAACGGGATGATAGCAAATTGCCCGAAGTGCGCAAATCGCACCTCGGAGGATTCTGTGTCCTTGGTGCCTCTATTCACTGCGATTTTCAGGCAGTTTGGCGATTGATTTCATTAAATCTTTTTAATGAACCGTGCGGCGCAGCCAGACCCCGGCAACCCGCTTGATCCGCCTACGGATCAAATCTCCGGGTTTCTGGTGCAATGCAGCATTGAGAGACGCATAACCGCAAAGAGAAAGGCCCGGCAGCCTGAACTGCCGGGCCCTCTTTCTTCTGGTTCACACGCGCCCTGCAGGGCGCGTCTGGATCAGAACGCGTAGGAGACGTTCAGCGACACGAAGTCCTGGTCGGTGTTGCCCGCATACTTCTCGTTACCGAAGAAGTTCGTGTAGCTGATGCCACCGCGCCACTGCTGATACGTGCCGTTGAGCTGAAGGCTGACCGACTTCGCGCCCTGACGATAGTTGGAGAGCGGGGCCGGGCTGTTGCCGTCCACGCCATGGCTCCAGGCGATCGTCGGGTTGAGGCCGACAGCCGTGCCGAACACGTTGTTGTACTGGAGCTGGCCAAGCAGCACATAACCCCAGGACGTCGAGGTCGGACGGCAGCCTTCGCGGGCGGCGAGACCGAGGGCGCCGCCGAGCGGGAGGTCCGTACCGCCGCTCGCGCAGACATTCGCCCAGCGCTTCACGGTCGGAGCCGCACCTTCAGCCGGCGCATCCGGCGCGTACATCATGCCGACTTCCGTCACCAGGATGCCGAGATCCGCACCGGTCATGCCGATGAACGGATTGGACGCCGAATAAGTCGCCGTCGTGCCGAACTGAGCCGTGTAGACGTCGGTCCGCTCGTAGCCGCGGATATCCTTCGTTACAGTGGCGCCCGGCGTACCGTTGTAGAGATCGCCGCAAGCGCCGCCATAGGTGTCGGGCTGGCCGATGATGCCCGGCAGCACGAGATCGACGGTCGTCTGGCTCAGAAGAGCGCCGACGATACAACCCTGGTTGAGCGCGGTGATGCTCAACTGGTCGGTATCCAGCTGAACCGGCTGGTTGGGACGGAAGGTGAAGTCACCCTGGACACCCCAGGTGCCGACCGTCGTGTTGAAGCTGAAGCCATACATCTTGATGTCTTCAGGATACTCGAGATAGAGGCCGATTCCCGGATTGATCGGATCGGTGGCGAGAATGATCTCGGAACCGTCCGTGGAAACCACGGAGTAGCCGGCACCCGGATCGAGGTCGGTCGCCTGCATCGCCGTCAGGGCGCAGTTCGCGATCTGCGCGGCGAGGCCGGAGTTCGCCTGGATCACCGGATTATCCATCGCATGCCAGCCAGCGACGAGCGGAGCCAGAGCGGGGCTCAGGCCCTCAAGCGTCGTGGCAAGCGTGTCGAGGTTCAGCCCCTCGATGTTGCCGCCATTGAACAGGGTGATCGGGTGCCAGGTGAGCGGCGAAGCCAGCGGATCGGTCGGGCTCGGAAGAACCGGCGTGGCGACCGTGCCGTTGTAGAAGGACTCAGCCTGGGTGATCGCGGCCGCGTAGATGCCGTTCGGGTCGGTCGCGGACTGGTTGAGCTGGTTCAGCGCTTCAGCGCTCACACCGAGCGGCAGGCCATAGAGCTGGCCAGGCGCACCGTTGTTGGCGCCGTTCGTCGCGTTACAGCCGATATAGCTGAGAGCGCGGGACTGCAGGTTCGTCGTATTGCCGGTAATCAGATAGGACGAATACTCGGCCGTGGTCGGGCTGTAGGTTATACGTTCGCTCGCGATCGGAAGACGCGAGTGGTAGTTCATGAAGTAGAAGCCGAACTCGGTATTGTTCAGATCCTCCGAGTACCAGCGGGCAGCGATACCGTACTGGCCGCTGTCGCTCGGCTCACGGTCCTGGTCGCGGTGCACAATGGCCGTGTCGCCAACGGCAAGACGGAAGGCTTCGGTGTTTCCGCCGGAAATCGCCGTCCAGCCGCCGAGATTGGCCATCGTCGGATTGTAGGAATTGAAGTCGATCGCATTCTGCGCGCAATCGCGGAACTGTGCGATCGGGCTGGCGGAACCGGCCCAGGCCGCGTCGAAGGCGGCCGAGACGCTGTTCGGCGCGCTACAGTTGCGCAGCATGTTGCCGCCGGGGCTGCCCGTCAGGAACGACGTACCGTTATATGTGCCTGTCGAGACGACGTCCGAAGTGGAAAAGGGCGTACCCGGACGGTCGAGCTCGTAACCCGCCCACTGAAGCTGATAGAAGGCTTCGAGCGAAAGGTTGTAAGGCAGGCCGATCGAGGCGTCGACCGCCCACACGGGAACGAGACCTTCCTTGATTTCCGCGCCAGGGCGGCGGAACGCGTTCACGTCGATCGGGTTGACCGAGTTCACGCCGTTGAGCAGGAAGGTGGACTCGCCCCAGCTGATAACCTGCTTGCCGAGACGCACGTTGAGCGGAAGGTCGCCCACGTTGTAGTCGGCGCTGACATAGAGATCGAGCAGGTTGATGTCGCGCGCCGCATCTGCCTTGCCGTCGTTGAGCGGCGTGCGGTTGTAGGAGCTGTTCTCCGCAAGAACGGCATCGTAGTAGGAATTCAGACGCGCGAAGAACGTGTAGTTCTCCCACGACACCTGAAGATCGTTCGTCATCTTGTAGGTGTTGCCGATGAGGTCCCACTGATCGAAGTTCTGGCGGCCGTCATCGGTATTGATCGAACCGGCAATCGCCGTTTCATAGGCATTCAGCGCCTGCGTCGCCGCGCCGCCGGTGGCGTTGGTCGGCAAACCGGTCGGTATCGTCGCAGGAACACCGGGCAAGAGCTCTTCCGCCGTGGTCGTAAGCGGACCGCCATTCGACGTCGGCAGATATTTGTTGTTCACCGACTGGGTCTTCATCGACACGCCCGCGCTGAGCGTGGTGTCGAGATAAACCTTTACGCTGCCGAAATTATATTCGACAGCGTTTGCTGTGCCTGCCGATGCGATCAGCATCGTCGCCGCAGCGCTGCCAAGCAGCACTGAGCGCAAGCTTCCTCTTTTCATGGAGCGATCCTCCTCGATCCTCGATGGCTTCACTAACTTTGCAGCCTGGCCGGGAGGAGAAATCGGAAAGCATTTCGACTGTTCCCCCCGGTCAGTCAGCATCCCTCACCCGCTAGCCGACATTTAAAGGGAGTTTGAGTCAAGCCCATGCGTTTGAGCTGCCACACACTAGATCGATATTGATGGTTTCTATGGCATTTATGACACGGCGGTAATGTCCGCTCCGGACTGCGGAGCCCCGCTTCCCGAAATTATTGCACCGCACACTGATTATGTGCGGCGCAACAAATCTCGATATCGAATCAGTTTCGGCAGAGGGCCGGTGCCCTTGGAGCCCTTGGCGCCCCTAGTGCCCCATGCCGCCCGCCGGCCGGACCGGCGCAATAACTTCGATTTCGCCCGCCTTCTCGAAGACGAGCGTAACCGGCACGGATGCGCCTTCTTCCAGCACCTGCTTGAGGCCGATGAGCATGATGTGCTTGCCGCCCGGGGCCAGTTCGACGGTCTCCCCCGCCTTGACCGCCACGCCATCGAGCTTGCGCATCTTCATCACCATGCCCTCCATCGTCATGTCGTGTATCTCGACGGTTTCGGCCACGGGCGACATCGCGCCTGTAAGCATGTCGTCGGCACCGCCTTTGTTCTCGATCTTCACATAGGCGGCGCTTGTTCTGGTCGCGCTTTCCCGCGCCCAGGCATCGCTCACGGAAATCTCGCTCGTTCCCCCTTCACTGCACGCAGCAATGAAAAGCGGGAAAAGCAGCGCGAGGAAATGCACACGGCTGGGAAAAGAGCTGGACATGTCGGCCTCTCTGGTCTGGGGAAGAACAAGGCCGGAGCATAGCAGAACGGCAGAGACAAACATCCGCACCGCCCCTCATGGCTTCGTCGCGCTGAGCTTGCGCAATGAAAAAACTTGTCCCCCTCTCTTCCGGGGCCCCCATTTTGGGGTGACCGGTTCTCGGGCGAGGGGCGCATCCGGAGCGTCCGGTGCGGGAGGACCGGGCGGCGCCTGCGCCGCCGGGAAGGTAACGCATCCCGGCGCCCCGGGGCTCCCGGTGCGTGAAGGGCGCGGACACTAGGATCCGCTCGGCAAGACGGCCTCCTTCGCGTTTACGTGAAAGACGCCTGAAGCTGTTGGGTGGCAGAGGGCATCGGGGCAAAAACGCCGCGCGCGGAGCAGCTTTCGGCCGCTCATATAGACAACCAAGGATCGCGACCGGACCTGCTCCGCGTCCCCTCCGTCTCTCGCCGAACCGCAAGACTCGTCTGCGCGGTGCTCTTGGCGCGCGTCGCGTCGATCCCCTCAGCGCTCGCGTCCTGCCTGGCGCCAGCGCGAGACAATGGCTTCAAGCCCCGCACGATCGAGATTGGGGCGGCTCCACGAACGGGAGAACCCGCCATTGTGGTTTCGTGGCACGCCTTTTTCTCCGATATCCGCGAATTTGATACGCATGGGCATGCCGACGCCCTGCCCCAGCACGATGGCCTCGCGGTCGCCGAGCAGTGGCAGGAAGTCGAGAAGATCGAGCGCACCGTCATGCGTGTTGGCACGCATCACCTGCTGGTCACGCTCCGTGGAAAGACGCATGGCAACGACCGTGCTGCACTGGGAGAGAATGGTAGTATCGAGTTCCGACGGGCGCTGCGTAACGAGAGCCAGCGAAAGACCGTATTTCCGTCCTTCCTTCGCGATTCTCGAGAGTGCATGACGTGTCGGCGTGAAACCTTCGCCGCCCGTCGCAGGTGCATAGCGATGAGCTTCTTCGCAGACGAGAAGCATCGGCAATCCGCCCTTGCTCCAGACCGCGAGGTCGAAGGCAAGACGCGAGATGACCGAAATGACGACATCGAGAATTTCCGGCGGTACCGTCGAGAGGTCGATAACGGTGATTGGCCGTCCATCGTTCGGTACACGGAACAAACGGCCGAGGATATCGGCCATCGTGTCCTGAACCTGAAGACTGCCGAACATGAAGCTGTATCGCTGGTCGCTGGCCAGCGTTTCGATGCGGTTCTTGAGGCGGCGGAACGGAAGCGTCTTCTGCGCCCGGTCGAGCTTGCCCAGCTGCTCGTCGATATAGGACAGGACATCCGACAACCGGAACGGCGTCGGTGCATCTACCGTCATGCCGCCATTGTCGCCCGGACGGCGCGAAATCTGCCGGTTGGACGAGGCGTCGGAGTATCGCCTCTTGGCCGCGATCACCGCATCGCTCAGAATCTCGACTTCCGCGTCGTGATAGGCATCGCCGCTTGTCAGCGCAGCGGAAAGCTCCTGAAAGTTCAGGAGCCAGAACGGCAGATGCAGATTACTCGGGTTGATGAGTTCCGCGCGCTCGCCAAAGGCCGTTGGGTACTCGTTATGCACATCGAGCATGACGATATGCGCATGATTATGATCTTCGAGGACACGCTGCAGAATGGCTGTCAGTGCGCAGGATTTTCCGCACCCCGTCGTACCGACGACGATAAAGTGCTTGGAAAGAAGATCGTCGATGATGAAACGAGCCGGCACTGCCGAATCCTGGAACAGTGTCCCTACTTCGATCGTCGCCACGTTCGGTTGCGTATAGACGCGCGTGAGATCGTAGCGGTCGGCGAGGAGCACCGCATCGCCGATCGTCGGAAGATGGGAAACGCCGCGCCGGAAGGAGAGCCGCCCGTCATTCGGATCGTCGACCACCTCACCGGCAAGATTGAGTTCGATCAGCCGGATATCTTCGGAGCTGCCTCCGCTTGCCGGCGAAGGCGCGCTGACGGCGGAGACGAGCCCTATGACGGTCGAGAGGGGGGTCGGAATCTTTACAAGCTGGCCGATCTCCACCCGCGTTTCGTCCTTCGACGTCGCGGGGTCGCGCTCCAGCACGGCGATCGCCTGGGAGCCGGACACGGAAACGATATGGGCGATCCGCTTCGGCGGTGCAGCCGGCATCCCGCGCCGCTCGACCAAGGGCGGGGCTTCAGGCTCGCCGGCCACACCATTCTGGGTCTTGGGCATGCTGCTCATGAGAACTTGTCCTGGTCATACGTGAATTTTCGTTCGTCGCGCGAAGGCGGCAGGGTGAAGAAAACAGTCGTCCCCTTTCCCGGCTCGCTGTGGATCCGGAACTCGCCGCCATGCAGCTTTGTAAGCGCCGCTGCGATCGGCAGGCCAAGACCGGTCCCCTCGTGTCCGCGCGAATAGCTCGACTGCACCTGACCGAAAGGCGTCATGGCGTAGTCGATCTGTTCCCTCGTCATGCCGATACCCGTGTCTGCGACGGCAATGGTCGCACCACCATCCGGCGTTCGCGTCGCCACGAGCACGACGCGGCCGCCCTCCGCTGTGAACTTGTGTGCATTGGACAGAAGATTGATGAGCACCTGCTTGATACGGCGCACATCGATCGGCACAAGCGGCAGAACCGGATCGGCTTTCACCTCCAGCACCTGCTTCTTCTCGCGGATGCGCGGCTCGATGAGAACGACACAGGCATCGATCAACTCGCGAAGATCGTATTGCTCTTTCGTCAGGGCGAATGTGCCGCTCTCGATCTTCGAGATATCGAGAATGTCGGAAATGATGTTGAGGAGATGGCGTCCGGCGCCTGCGATATGCGAGGCGTATTCGGCCGTCTTTTCAGACGGCTGGCCGCTGGCCGCAATGTGCTGGATGAACTCGGAGAAGCCGATGATGGCATTGAGCGGCGTCCTGAGCTCATGGCTCATATTCGCAAGAAATTCGGATTTCGTACGGCTGGCCATGTCCGACTCGGCCTTTGCCGAGCGCAAGGCGGCTTCCGACTTCTGGCGCGAGATGAGTTCACCCAGATTGGTCGAATAATCCGCCAGAAGCGATTTCCGGCGGCCGCGCGAAATGCCTCTCTGACTGAACATTGAAGGTGAACGTCCCGCCTGCCTGTCGATGAGGCGAAGATAGGGGCCGTTCGTTTCGACGGAGTAAACGAGCCGTTAGGAAAATTTGCCGTTTCAGAGATGTATTTTGCTCACCGGGGCGCGAGGTTGAGACTAGCTCAGTGCCGTTTCATTGGTCTCGCCGGTGCGGATGCGAACGACCTGCTCGAGAGGTTGCACGAAAATCTTGCCGTCGCCGGTCTTGCCGGTGCTCGCGGCGCGCTCGATCTCGCGCACCGCCTTCTCGACGAGTTCGGCGCTCACCGCCACATCGATTCGGACCTTCGGCACTTCCATCACCTGGTATTCGGCGCCGCGATAGATTTCGGCGTGACCCCGCTGGCGGCCGAAGCCCTGAACCTGCGTCACCGTGATGCCCTCGATGCCGATGGCGACCAGCGCATCGCGCAACTCTTCGTATTTGTGAGGCCGGATGATGGCGGTGATCATGCGCATGGGGAAGCTCTTCTCATATTCAAGGCCGTGAAGAACGAGACGCCGGATCGCTTCCGAGCGGGAAGGCAGATCGGCCTGCTCGCGACGCCAGCGGTCGACCACATTGTTGAACTCGACCGAAGCGACGAGCTGAATTCTTTGATCGAGTTTTTCCATATTCAGACTCGCTTGCTCAAACTGGGGCAGCGCAAACGGCCTTGGATGAGCCGGAAAACGCCGGAAACTCAGGGAATTAGCTTCCTTCTAGCAGCCGGGAACAACCTTGTCCAAAGAATGTGTAATTACTTCTTTTAAGCTTATTGACAAACTTACACATCTTACTCATATTGAGCTTCAAGACATGAGACGCAGAGCCAAGGAGGCATCCATGAGCGATCTGACCTACAGGGGTGTGAACCACCCCGGCGACCACAATGTCAATCAGTCCAGGGACGCAGTTCTGAATTATCGCGGCGCGAGCTATCACTCCGCCGATGCCCACAAGGGGAAGCCTCAGGCAAACCGTGCGGGCCTTCGCTATCGCGGCGTACCGCAACGCGGCTGAGGAGACTGCGCGCAAGCCACTCGTCTGAGGGTTGCCTTCCCCAGCGCGTACAAGATGGCGTGCAGCCTCCGATAGACGAAAGGCCGTTTCCTTCTCGCGAAGGAACGGCCTTTCTGTTTGCATGGACACCGGAAGGGCAGATCAGACGACGCGGAAGTTCTTGAACTGCCAGGGGTCGTCTTCGTCGATATCCTCGGGGAAAAGAAGCCCACGATCCAGAAGCGGCGTCCAGTCGCTATATGCGCCGATCATCTCTCCGAGATAGGGACGCGCGATCTCAAGAATGCGAGAGAAGTCCATTTCTTCGGGCTCCGTGATCCAGCGCTGCGGATTCTCGATCGCCCAGATGACACCGGCGAGCACCGCGACCGTCACCTGCAGGCTCGTCGCATTGTTGTGCGGCACCAGCCGCCGCGCCTCTTCGATGGAAAGATTGGAGCCGTACCAGTAGGCGCCCTTCGCGTGTCCCATCAACAGCACACCCAGCTCGTCCGCGCCCTCGGAGATTTCCTCCATCATCAGCCGCTTGTGCTTCTGAACCTTCCAGTTCTTGCCCGCAAGCTCATGCAGCGACAGCACCGCAACGTGGCAGGGATGATAGGCGTAGTGAACGGTCGGCCGGTACTTCACCTCGCCGCCATCGCGAAGAGTGAGATAATCCGCGAGCGAGATGGATTCGCCATGCGTAATGAGCCAGCCGTGATAGGGCCCCTCATTGGGCGTCCAGCTTCTGACGCGCGTCGAGGCACCGGGGCGCGAAAGATAGATCGCACAGCCGGAACCGCTCGAATGCCGGTTTCCATCCGCCGGAAAGTGCCGTTCATGCGTGCCCCATCCAAGTTCCGCAGGCTGACAGCCTTCTCCCACGAAGCCGTCCACCGACCATGTATTCACAAACTCGCCGATGGCCTTGGGTATTGGCGATACCTGCGTGTCGCGCTCTGCAATATGGATCGCCTTGATGCCGAGGCGTGACGAAAGGCGCGCCCATTCCTCGCGGGTAGCGGGCACCTCCGTCTCGACGCCCGTCTCGCGCGCAATGTCGAGCAGGGCCTGCTTCACGAAATGAGAAACGAGGCCCGGGTTCGCGCCATGTGTGAGGATCGCCGTCGGCCCGCCTTCATACTTCTGACGCAGCGCAAGTGCGCTTTCACGAAGCGCATAATTCGAACGCTGCGAAGGAGAACGCTTGGCATCTGTATACTGGCCGCTCCAGGGCTCGATGCAGGTGTCGAGGTAAAGCGCCCCCTTCGAGCGGCAGAACTCGACAAGCGCAAGGCTCGACACGTCGACCGAGAGGTTGACGAGGAAGTCCCCTTCCGAGAGAAGCGGCTCGAGGATGGAGAGATAGTTTCCCTGTCTGAGCGGGCTTACCACGAACTTTACGCCGAACTCCTCGGCTTCGGCCTTGCCGCGCTCCTCGGCGGTGACGATCGTGATCCGGTCCGGCGTGATGTCCAAGTGGCGCAACAGCAGCGGCAGCACCCCCTGCCCAATACTGCCGAAGCCGACCATCACCATGCGGCCGCCGAAGCGGGCAATCTCATCCTTGGGGACATCGCTCATGGGAAACCTCATCTGCACGCGAAGATCCCCGCCGCCACGGGGGACATGCGCAGAAATCTACGGGGCGTTGCGCCTGGAAACCAGCGTGGAAAGGGGAGAAGTGGTGCCGCTTGGGTGACTCGAACACCCGACCCCCTCATTACGAATGAGGTGCTCTACCAACTGAGCTAAAGCGGCGCCGGGACGGGCAGCAAACCTGCCTGTCCGCGAGGGCCCTCAGATACCCCGCCATCGAAGCTTTGGCAACAGGGAGAAAGGGCGTCTCCCACAATTTGGCTCATTCCGCAGGAGCCGTCTCCGGAGGGGTAGTCCCTTCAGCCTCGACCCCGGCAAGGAAGGCCCGGACGGAGGCAGCACTTTCCTCCGGCACTTCTTCCATCGGAACATGGCCCACATTCTCAAAGATCACGAGTTCGGCCTGAGGAATCCTCTTCTTGAACTCGTAAGCGGCGGAAACCGGGATAAGCCCGTCCTTGTCGCCCCACATCACAAGGGTTGGCACCTCGATGTCGCCGAGCCGTGCCGCAAAGGCTTCTTCGTTGCGCGATGCATAAGCGGAGAAGCGGATCCGCGTCGCCTCCCTGTTGCCTTCATGCAAGGCCAGGTCGAAATAGCGCGACACCATTTCTTCGGTCACCTTGGACTGGTCCACAAAGACCTTGCGCAGCCCCTCTTCGACCATCGAACGAGGCAGAACATATCGCATGACGCTGCTGACGACGGGCATGCTCGCCACACGGAAAGCAAGCGGAACGTCATCCTCATCCCTTTCGACCGGAATACCGGCTGCATCGACAAGTATGAGCGACGAGACGCGATCCGGATGCTCAAGCGTATAGAGAGAAGCAACGCCGCCCCCCATCGAATTGCCGGCAACGGAGAAGCGCTCGACTTTGAGCGTGCTCATCAACTCGTCAAGAAAAGTGGCCATGCCCTCGCGAGAATAGTCGTCCCCCGGTACACGGCCCGTGAGCCCATGCCCCGGCAAATCCATGCTGATGATGCGATAGGTGGTGTCGAGCTCTGCGACCCAGGGCTCCCATGTATGAAGTGAGGCATTGGAGCCATGAATGAGGACAAGAACGGGTCCTTGCGGGTTCCCCTCGTCGCGCACATGCGCGCTTGCCCCGCTTGGCAGCGTGACGAATTGGGAAGCACCAGTCGCATACTTCCCAACAAGCTGCTCGCGCGGCACGTCGAACTGCACCACTGAAATGACGATGACCGCCAGCGCCAGCAGAATGAGCGTCGCCGTGCCGGCCAGTATCCGCTTCACCATTTATTCTCCCCCTCCCGCTTGTCACCCGCATCGCCATCGGGACCGGGATCGTCGGGCAGGGGCGGTTGAAAGGCAAGAACTTCGCTCGCACCGGCGGGGGGCGAGGTCAGACGGGCCGCGTCGGCCGCGGCTTCGGGAGCCTCGTCGGCCACAACGGAGCTCTCCCGGGAAATTGCCGCCGGGCCGGTTCTGTCCTCGGCAGCAAGCGCCATGACCGGCGCCGTCCATTCCAGCGCGTCGAACTCACCCGTCACCGGATTGATCGGCGACCAGCGCGGCGAGCGATAGCCATTGCCCGTCCATTGCGGATCCTCCGGCGCATGAAGCGCGCGGGTGAGCCAGCTGCGCGCCGCGCCACGGTCGCCAAATTCGCCTTCCTCGATCTCGGCCATGAGTTCGCAGATGCGTTGCGTGGGCTGCTCCTCCGCCGTCGGTCCGGCATAGGGTGCGAGTGCCTCTCGCGCCTGCTTCCAGTCGCGCGCTCCGATGGCGCCACGGGCGACAAGAATGCGGCTTTCGACATGATCGGGATTACGCGCGGCAAGCGCCTTCGCTCGTTCCGCTCGTGCATAGCCGCTCTCGTCCTCAAAGAGATCGAGCCAGGCATCGGCAAGCGCGGGGTGAGGGGCGACGCCCCATGCATCCTCGATGAGCTTGATCCCCTTGCGGCTGCGCCCGGTGCTCGCCGACAGTTCGGCGGCAAGCGCCACGGCGGGCACGAAACGCGGCTCGAGCGACACTGCTTCGGAGGCGAGTTTCGATGCTTCTTCAAGTGCATGCGTGCGTGCGTCGCCCACCTGCCCTCGCGCAGCCTCGGCCGCCGTCATCGCCTGGGCCGTCAGAAGCACCGCGCGGCGGCGGCGGGCATCGTCACGCGGGATGAGCTTCGCCTTGACCACGCGATCGAGAGTCTTGAGCGCACCGCCCCAATCTTCTTCAGCCGCCTCGATCTCAAACACGGCCTGCGCGGCCCATAGCGTCTGCGGACGAAGTTCAAAAGCACGCCGCGCATGGGCAAGCGCCCCGTCGCGATCGCCCGCGCGACGGGCCTGGATGAAAAGACCACGAAGGCCGAGAAACTCTGTCTCCGGTGCAGCGAGCATCTTTTCGAAATGCCGGGTCGCACCGGCCTCATCGCCTTCGAGCTGGGCTGCCTGCGCAGCGAGGAGAAGCGTGAGCGGCGGCGCATCGAGCAGCTTGTGCGCCTGCGCGGCATAGCGCTTCGCATCGCCCGCATCGCCCGCGGCCACAGCGACCATGCCTCGCGACAAGGCAAGGAAACCCTTCTGCTGCCGGCGCTTCTCGAGATAGTTCGAGACGCTAGCTGGCGTCTCGATGAAACTCACCACGATCCGGTAGGCAAGCAGAACGAGAAAAGCCGCAAGCGCCATCACACCCACGCCAACGACGAAGCTCGTACGGATTTCGTAGCCCCGCCAATGCATGACGAGTTCGCCCGGATTGTCGGCGAGCCAGATCGCGATGCCGCTCAGCACGGCGATGATGAGGAATGTGTAGAGCGCGCGCAGCATGGGCGTCAGCCCCTCGCCTTGGCGAGCTGCTCGGCGACATTCGCACTCAACTCACGCACCAGCCGGTCTGTCTCCAGACGATCTCGCGCGTCGGAAAGCCAGGGCGCGACGGCTTCCGCGGCAGGCCCCTCGAGCGTTTCCGCCTGCGCGACGGCGCCTTCAAGATCGTGAACCTTCAGCCGCTCTTCCATGCGGGCGACTTTCGCTTCCGTCGTATCGCCGGAAATCTCGCCCGTCTTGCGCACGGTGATGAGCGACTTCGCATTGGCGACGAAACGCGACCACCAGCCGTCTTGGCCCGCATGACGCTCAGCGCTGAAGATATCCTGCGCAACGGAAGTAAAACGTGCTTCCAGGGCCGCGCGTGTCGGCACGCCCTGAGCCGCCGCTTCCGACAGGTTCTCAAGCACGGGATGGTTCGGAAGAAATGTGCGGACGGCGCCGAGCTCCGTCTCGAAGGAGCCGGACCCTTCCGCGGCGCGTGCGAGGTTGGCGAGAGCAAGGCCGAGCGCCGCGCGTGCGGCTGCATCGGGATCTTCCTTCTCTTCCTCGAGCGCGGCAACGCGCTCCTCCATCTTCTGGACTTCGGGAGCAAGAGAGGCGAGCCGCAGATCGAGCGCCTTTACCAGGGTTTCAATGCTTCCGACCTGATCCGCAATGCCCGCCGGCGGAAGGCTTTCGGAAATCCCGCTGACCTTCTGTTCGAGGTCACGCAAGGAACTTCGCGTGTCGTCGAGAGCCGATGCGAGCTGTTGCGTTTCCGTGCCAAGCGTTTCGATCTGCTCACGAAGCGCCGCCGCGCTGTCGGGCGTTTCGCTCGCGGCGGCGAGATCCTTTTCGAGTTTGTCGATGCGGCCGCTCAATGAGGCAATCGTAGCACCGGTCTCACTCGCGTTTTCACTGCTGCCGCTTTCAAGCGCGCCGATGCGCTGTTCGAAACCGGCCAGCGCATCGCGGTCTTGAGCGGATTGCGGCATCCCTGCGAACCAGACGGCGGCAAGCGCAACCGCCGCACCGCCGAGACCGGCCACACCTGCAGCTGCGACGAGCGGCAACGGGGAGCGTGTCGGCGCTTCCCTGGGCCCGCTTTCCTTCGCGGACTGGGCTGAGCCAGCACTCTCTTCACCGACATGCTCTGCGGTGCCTTCGAGGACACGAGGTTCCTTCTCGCGCTTCGTGGAACTTTGCCGCTTTCCGCCCTCGGGCTTCAGATACTCGGCCTGGGTTTCCTTCGCGCCCTCATCGGAGCCCGTTCCCGCCTTTTCTTTCTTGCCGCTGCCGTTTGGGTCGCTCATCTCAAGCCTTCTGAGGGAGAATCCGCCTTTGCGGGTCACTATAGAGGCTCAAAGCGCCTGGGTCAGGGCGAAGTTCCGGGAAAATCAGGCAGGCAGCAGGGCTATAAGCGCAGCCTGATCCGGCTCGCGCGCAATTTTCACCGTAAGTCCGGGAAGCTCGTCCAATGCTTCGGCGACCGCGGCAGAAAGACAATAAGCGGCAAGGCCCTTCACACGCGCTTCAAGCCCCGCCTTGCGGACAAGAGAGGCGAAGGCCCGCGCCGTTCGCGGCGAATAGAGAAGAACACCATCAAGCGTGCCCTCTTCAAGCGCCGCGCGCGCGGCTTCGGGTAACGTGGATGCGAGCCGGGCTTCATAGAGGACGGCGCGGGTCACGCTGAAGCCTCGCGCTTCGAGCATCCCGGCGAGATCTCCCGCAACCGCACTTCCCGCAACATGAAGAAGCGGGCCATCGGCCGGGTCGAGCACCTTCGCGGCATGTTCAGCAAGGGAGTTTACATCGCCGCCCGCCGCCTCGACCTTCGCAAAACCCGCCACCCGGGCGGCATCCGCACTCGCAGGGCCGACGGCAAGGACGGGCAAAGAAAGAAGCGAGGCCGCATGATCGTGACGCGCCAGCGCGCGAACCCCATTGGCGCTGGTGATGAGAAGCCCCTGCCACGCCGCCTCCGGCAATTCGGCATCTTCAAGAAAGCGAATGTCGAGGAGCGGCGCCAATACCGCTTCATGGCCAAGCGCGGAAAGCGCATCGGCAAGCGGAACGCTGTCTTCCTCGGGCCGTGTGACGAGGAGCCGCATCGCTCAGACCGCGGCGAAGAAATTGGGCCCGGCGCGCCCCTTGAGCTCCTGGCCCGCATCCTCGCCCAGCGCAACAGCTTCGGCTGCAAGCCCCTCGCGCTCGGTTTCGTGAATCTCCGCGCCATCTGGCGTCAGGATCATTGCGCGAAGCCGCATCCTCTTTCCGGCGATTTCGGCAAGCGCGGCGATCGGCGTGCGGCATGAGCCGTCGAGCACTGCCAGGAAGGCACGCTCCGCCGCGACGCGGAGGCCCGTTTCCACGTGATGGAGCTTCTTCAGAAGATGCGCCGCTTCGTCATCCGCCACACGCCTCTCGACTCCGATGGCGCCCTGCGCCACGGCAGGCAGCATTTCTTCCGGCGAAAGCGGCGCAGTAATCTTGTCGGCGAGATCCATGCGCGTAAGGCCAGCCACGGCAAGAAAGGTCGCATCCGCGATTCCCTCGCTGAGTTTCCTCAGGCGCGTATCGACATTGCCGCGAAAGGGAACCACTTCGAGATCGGGCCTGCGCGCCTTGACCTGAGCCGCGCGGCGAAGCGAGGAGGTGCCGACGCGCGACCCGGCGGGAAGCTCGGCGAGCGAACCCGCCCTTGGCGAAATGAAGGCATCGCGAGGGTCGGCCCGCTCCAGCAGGCAATCGATCACGAGACCATCGGGCAGGACGGTCGGCATATCCTTCATCGAATGGACGGCCACGTCGATCCGCCCATCCGAGAGCTGCTCTTCGATTTCCTGTGTGAACAGGCCCTTGCCGCCGATTTCCGAAAGGGCCCGGTCCTGGACCCGGTCGCCCTCGGTCGAGATGACGACGATTTCCGTCACCTCCTCGACGGGCGCCTCCTGCGCCAGCGCAATGCGCCGCGCAACCTCGTTCGCCTGAACGAGTGCGAGCTTCGAACCTCTGGTGCCGATGCGGTAGCGGCGTTGCATGCAGGGTCTCTAAGGTTGTATGCCAACGGAAACTCAAGGCGGGCCCACCCCGCCGGGGGTCCTTATAGCCGGTTCAGCCCAATGATGAGAGGGGGCAGAACCTTTTTTCAGGCATGCCAGTGACGGAACCCCTGACCATTCTCGGCATCGAGACGAGCTGCGACGAGACTGCGGCCGCGGTCGTGCGCCGCCACGGGTCCGGGCAGCCGGGCGAGATTCTCTCCAATGTCGTCTTTTCCCAGATCGAGGAGCACGCGCCCTTCGGCGGCGTAGTGCCCGAAATCGCCGCCCGCGCTCATGTCGAGCATCTGGACGGACTGATCGAGCTGGCATTGAGGGATGCGGAAATCGGCTGGGACGATCTGGACGGTATCGCGGCCACGGCGGGACCGGGGCTCATAGGCGGCGTGATCGTCGGCCTGATGACTGCCAAAGGCATAGCCGCCGCCCGGGGCCTGCCCTTTATCGGGCTGAACCATCTCGAAGGTCATGCACTGACCGCGCGGATGACGGATGCGCTGCCCTTCCCCTACCTGCTGCTGCTCGTATCGGGCGGCCACAGCCAGCTTCTCGTGGTGGAAGGCGTAGGACACTACCGTCGTCTCGGCACAACCATCGACGATGCGGTGGGCGAAGCCTTCGATAAGGTGGCGAAACTTCTGGGCCTCGGCTATCCGGGCGGCCCTGCGGTCGAACGCGCCGCGCGGGAGGGCAACCCGCTCCGCTTTCCCCTGCCTCGCCCCATGATGGGAAGACCGGGCTGCGACTTCTCCTTTTCCGGCCTGAAAACAGCGGTTCGCCAGGCAGCGGAGGGCCTCGAAACCGTTACCGGTCAAGACAAGGCCGATATCGCTGCTTCCTTTCAGAACGCGGTCGCCGACGTTCTTTGCGAGCGCACGGAAAATGCGATGGCCCTTGCCGACGATGTGATCCCGCCGGGCCATCGACGCCTCGTCGTCGCGGGCGGCGTTGCCGCGAACATGCTTCTGCGCGAATGTTTGATGGTGTCGGCTCACGCATGTGGCTACGAATTTGTTGTGCCGCCGCTCAAACTCTGCACGGATAACGGCGCGATGATCGCCTGGGCAGGGGCTGAAAGGCTTGCGCTCGGACTGACGGACCCTATCGACGCCGGTCCGCGCGCGCGCTGGCCACTCGATCCCGATGCAGCGCCCGCGCGGGGAGCCGGCGTGAAAGCCTGAAAGGACTTTCCCCATGAGCTTCCAGCTATCCGTGCTGAATCTGCTGATCCGCTGGCAGGTCAAACGCCGCTTCCGCAAGAACCCTGACGTGCAGCTTCTTCGTCCGATCATGGATCAGATGGAACCGCGCATGATGAAGGTGCCGGCGGACATCAGGATCGAGGAGCCGGATCTTGGCGGCATTCCGGCGGAAAGGCTCTCGGCGCCAGGAACGCGCGAAGATGCGGCCTTGCTTTATATCCATGGCGGCGGCTTTGTTGCCGGTTCGCCCCGTACGCATCGTCCGCTCACCTGGCGGCTCACGAAGGAAATCGGCGTTCCGGTCTATGCAATCGACTATCGGCTTGCGCCTGAACATCCCTATCCGGCGGGACTCGACGATTGCGTGGCCGCCTACAAGGCGCTCCTCGAAAGGGGTATCTCGGCGAAATCCATTCTTGTCGGCGGCGATTCCGCCGGCGGCAATCTGACACTCGCCCTGACCCTTCGGCTCAAGGCCGAAGGATTGGCCCTGCCGGGCGGCCTTATCTGCCTTTCACCCGCCACCGACATGACTGGAAGCGGCGACTCACGCCACAGCAATGCCGAGGCCGATTCCATGTTCGTCCCTGAAATGATGGACAGCCTGAAACCCGTCTATTTCGATGGTACCGACGAAAGGGACCCCTTCGTCTCGCCGCTTTACGGAGACCTTTCGGGCTTCCCGCCCACTCTCTTCCAGGTCGGCGAGAGGGAAATGCTGCGCGACGACTCAACCCGCATGGCCGCCGCCCTGAAATCGGCGGGCGTGGAGACCGTCCTGGAGGTCTGGCCGAAGGTCTGGCACGTCTGGCAGCTCAATGCGGACATGCTTCCGGAAGCGCGCGAGGCAATCGCCCATATCGTCCGCTTTGCGAAACAGCATCTCGCCTGAAAAAAGAACCCCGCCGCGAGGGGAAGCGGCGGGGTCAAGCGCCCTCTCTGGGAGGGCTCGGGGATCACCGGGCCTTGCTTGAGGGGAGGGATGAAGGCCCGGTCGAGGAAACCTCTTGTGAAACCTGCGTGTCAGACGATGCGGGCGACGCCCGAGGTCTGCACGATCAGTACGAGCGTGTAGGCCACGAGCAGCGCGGCGGCGGTTTTGGCGGCGACGCGCTCCGCGATCTGGCGGATTTTCGGATTCTGCGTCATGTCGATCTTCCTTCTCGCATCCATTCGGCCGAGACCGCCGGCGTGAATTCCTGAGACCCTGCCGGATCAGGCCGCGTACTGAGCGGCGATCTGGGCAACGAAGGCCAGCGTATAACCGGCGATCGCGAGGGTGATGACGCGGTTCGTGAGCTTGCTGTTCAGATAGGTCATGGCTCGTCTCCTGATGCCTGTGAGCGGGTTTGTTCCGGGGGTTGCCCGCTGACAGGCTGGATGTAGGGGAGCTCTGAACGAAAAACAATGAACAAAATCAAAAATATTCAATCATCAGAATTTATGTTGCTGCAACGCAACACAAATGGCTTGTTGAATCCGATTTAGCGAGATAAACCAGCACCTTAAAAGTTAACGCGCCGCGTCCGTAAAAATGACGCGGCGCATTACAAACAGTGCTTATCGATGAAATCTGGAACGGCTCAAGCCTCGACGGCGACTTTTTCCGGATCGACGCAAGCGCATCCCGCCTTCAGGCCCGCCACGACGATCTGGTAAACGCCTTCGAGCTCACGCTCGAGCTTGTCGAGCGGCAGACGCGTGAAAAGCTGCGGGTAGCTGAACTTGAGGGTGGCGGCCTGGATCATTTCCGCTGCGAAATCGGGATCCGGCACATTGAACTCGCCTGACAGGTTGCCGAGTTCGACAATCCGGCAGAGAACCTCGCGTTCGCGTTTCAGGCCCTCATTATGGAATTCCGGGCGCTCGGCGGTCACGATCTGCGCCATCTCCACGATTTTCGGGTCTTCCTCCAGCTTGTGAAAGGTCTCGCGCAGGTCCATGAACAGGAAGTCGTGGAGCCGTTCGGACGCGCTGCGGCCGGGCGTCGTCAGGATGCGGGAAAGGTCCTCCGCCGTCTGCATGGACGCTTCACGGCAGATCGCTTCGGCTATATCGAGCTTTCCCGCGAAATAGCGATAGAGATTGCCAGGCGACATGTCGCAATCGACGGCAAGCTCGGCCATCGTGGTTTTGGTATAGCCGTAATGCGTGAAGCGGCGCTTTGCGGCCGCAATGATTTTCTGGTGCGTATCGTCTTGAGCGGTCATACACATGATTGTAAAGCGCCCGAGTAAATATTCAACGAATCGTTCAATCGTTAGCACCCGCAGCACACGAACCGCCCGGAGAAAGGCATTTGAGCAGTAAATACAACAAGGTAGCGGTTGTAGGCGCCGGCGCCTGGGGCACGGCGCTGGCGCAGGTAGCCGCCAAGGCGGGCCGCGAAGTGACGCTCTGGGCGCGCGAGGCGGAAGTCGTCGAAAGCGTCAACACCGTCCATGAGAACAGCCTCTTCCTGCCCGGCATCGCACTCGACCCCGCCCTCCGCGCGACGGGCGACCTCGCCGAGGTGGCCGATGCCGACGCGATCCTGATGGTGACCCCGGCACAGCATATGCGCCGCGTGCTCGAGAGGCTGGCGCCGCAAGTGGCGGCCGAAAAGCCCGTCGTGCTCTGCGCGAAGGGTGTCGAGCAATCGACCAATTATCTGCTCACGGAAGTTCTGGCGGAGGCGATGCCGCAGGCGCGCGCCGCCGTTCTCTCCGGCCCGAGCTTCGCGGCTGAAGTCGCGAAGGGACTGCCGACGGCGGTGACGCTCGCCTGCGAGGACGAGGACGTGGCCGAGGCCCTCGTCCATGCGATCGGCCTGCCGACATTCCGTCCTTACTATTCATCCGATCTCATCGGCGCGGAAATCGGCGGCGCGGTGAAGAACGTGCTCGCCATCGCCTGCGGCATCGTCGAAGGAAAGAAATTCGGCGACAGCGCGCGCGCGGCGCTGACGACGCGCGGCTTCGCGGAACTGGCACGCCTCGGCGTCACCATGGGCGCGCGCACGGAAACGCTGATGGGCCTCTCCGGCCTCGGCGATCTGATCCTCACCTGCAACTCGCCGAAATCGCGCAACATGTCGCTCGGCATGGCGCTTGGAGAAGGAAAGACGCTTGAGGAAGTGATGGGCGCGAGGAATTCAGTGAGCGAAGGCGTCCACTCCGCGACCGCCGTCGTTGCACTTGCACGCAAATACGATATTGAAATGCCGATCGCCGAAGCGGTCGCCGCCATCGTCACCGGAAAGGCGAAAGTCGACGACGCCATCGCCACGCTTCTCGCCCGCCCCTTCCGCAGCGAAGGCTGACCCACGAAAGAAACGGAACGAACATGCTCTTCTGCCTCATTTGCACCGACAAGCCGAACGCGCTCGAACTCCGCCTCGCCAATCGCGATGCGCACCTGAAATACTGGGGCGATGCGGGTTGCGTGAAGATCGGCGGGCCTTTCACCAATGACGATCAAAGTGTGATGAACGGCTCGATGCTCGTGATCGATGTCGACAATCGCGCAAAGGCGGAAGCGCTGGTCGAGAACGATCCCTACAACAAGGCGGGCCTTTTTCAGAGCACGGAAATTCGCGCCTGGAAGTGGCTGCTGGGTCCGAAGGAGTAAGGCGGGATGGCGTACTGGCTTTTCAAATCCGAGCCCTCGACATGGTCGTGGGAGGACCAGAAGAAGAAGGGCAAGAAGGGCGAGCCCTGGAACGGCGTTCGCAACTACCAGGCGAACAACAACATGAAGGCGATGAAGAAGGGCGACTACGGCTTCTTCTATCATTCGGTGGACGAGAAGCGGATCGTCGGCATCGTGCGTGTGATCGGCGAACACCGGCCCGACCCGACGGACGAAAAGGGAAAATTCGGCCTTGTCGATATCGAAGCCGTCGAGGACATGCCGAACCCCGTCACGCTCGAAGACGTGAAGAACGAGCCCGCGCTTCACGAAATGGCGCTGCTCAAGCAGTCGCGCCTTTCCGTGCAGCCCGTCCGCGCGGATGAATGGAAGCTCATCTGCAGGATGGGCGGCCTGAAGAAGGCACCGTGACAAAGATCGAACTGCCGGCACCCGGAACCGCGATCTGCCGTTTCGACGATCTCGACGATCCGTGCGCAAAGGGGATCGGGCTTGGCGAGGGCAAGACGCGGGTAAATATCTTCCTTGTACGGAAGGATGGCGCGATCTACGCCTATCTCAATCTCTGCCCTCATGCCGCGACAAGGCTCGACAACTGGCCGGACAAGTTCCTGACGCAGGATGAAAGCCGGATTCTCTGCGGCAATCACGCGGCGCTTTTCCGGATCGAGGACGGGCTCTGCACGAGCGGGCCCTGCGTGGGAAAGCACCTTGAGGCCGTGCCCGTCGAGGTCGAGGACGGGATGGTGCGGATCGCCGGTTAATCCCCGGAGGCGGGGATAAACAGGGGCCACCGTCATCGAAACGTCACGTAAACGTCACAAACGATTTCTGTGCATTTGAATGAGACGAAACGGGAGACGGCAAAGTCTCCTTGTTCGTCTCTCTCATCGTCTCTTCTGCCTGAGGAGCGCCACTTGTCACCGGCCGGGGAAATCTTCTCACGGCGACTTGTCTCCGCTGTGGCGGGAGAGAGACGCGCTTATCCCCGCTGTGGCCGAAGAACCTCCAAACGGAACATTCGACAGAAACTTATTCCCTGTTCGTCATGGCCCGCCCTCCTTTGAAATCAAGGTGGGCGGGTCATCCACGTCTTTCTTCCATTCTGACGCGAAGACGTGGATGGCCCGGACAAGCCGGGCCATGACGGCTAGGTACGAGTTTGAGCAAGCGGCCCCTGGATTGCTTCGTCGCGGAGCCTGTCCTCGGGCCGCGCAAAGCGCGGACCCGTGGGCTCCTCGCAATGACGAGGAAAGTCAGACAAGCAGCTTGTGAGAGCACTACCGAGAAAGCCGCTTATAGAGTTCAGCGTTCCGCTCGACGCTGCGATGAAAATGCGCCATAACCGTTCGCTGCGGAGAGACAGGCCGGCGAGACAGCATTTTAATCCCTATACGGAATATATTTTTCATCCTGGAATTTCCTGCGCATATCGGCGGAACCAGCCTGCAAGTTCCGCCTCTTCCATCTCGCCTGCGGCCAGTCGCATGAAGGTTTCGTACTTCTCGGTTGAGGCAGCCTCGATCCTGTATCCGTTCAGGCGCAGAAAGGTCAGCGCCGCGACATAGGCTGTGCGCTTGTTGCCATCGACGAACGGATGATTGGTCGCAATCCCGTAGGCATAAGCCGCGGCGAGCTCGAAGATGTCGGGCTCTTCGTATGCAAACTTGTTGAGCGGTCTGTTGAGCGCGGAATCGAGGAGACCCTCGTCGCGTATCCCTTCGCCGCCCCCATGCTCCGCGAGTTGCCGAAGATGGAAAGCGAGGACGGCGGACCGAAGCAGCCAGCGGGGCTCGGGCCAATCCACCATTCGTTACTTCGCCAACGCCTTCAGCACGTCGCGATCCTCGCGCATGATTTCTTCAGCCGCTTCGAGCTGTGCTGCCATCTCCGGATCGTAAGGCGTGAGCATGTAGCCTTCCGGCGTCTCGATCAGGAAGAGATTGTCGCCCTTGGAGGCATGCAGGCGCTCAAGCACCGCCTTGGGCAGGGCGACGCCGACGGAATTTCCAATCTGGGTCAGTTTGAGGGAAATCATGGCTGCGGCCTCCAGTGTTCAGACAGCGCAATACGTTATAACAAACGTATTAACAACTCAAGCCGCCCTCTAACCCCTTACGCTGCCTCGAATTTCCGGAAGTCCTCGATCAGTCCTTCGGCGGAAAGGGCGATGAGCTTCTCGCCATCGGCAGGGTCGGCGAGCGAGGGGTCGGAGCCGATACGTCCGTCCGGGAAGGCCGCGCGGTAGCTCTCCGCATCGGTGTAGCGGCCCCAGGGCGCGACCTTCGGCACCATCTCGACATCCTTCACCGCATGGGGATGGAGGAAGTAGGTGACCGCGACCTCGGAAGGCGTCGCATGGACGCCATGTGCCGTGCCGTATCGCTTCTGGCAGTAATCCATGACGGGCTTGAAGTCCCACCAGTTCGCGCGGCGGCATTTCACGGGGCCGCGATTGGAAGCGCCCTTTGCGAGCGACTGGTCGGCATAGATTTCGGCGAAGGCCGCCTCGATGGTCGCAACATTGCCGCCATGCCCGTTGAAGAAATAGATGCGCTCGAAGCCGTGCCGCGCGAGCGAGGAAACCCAGTCATGGATCGCGGCGATCATGGTTGAGGGGCGGAGCGTCATCGTGCCGGGAAAGGCGAGGTGATGCTGCGCGATGCCGACATTGAAGGTCGGCCCGACGAGAAAGCCCGCCTGCTCGCCCGCGCGATGCGCGATGGCCTCCGGGCAGATCGCATCCGTGCCGATGAGCCCGTTCGGCCCGTGCTGCTCCGTCGAGCCGATGGGAATGACGATCCCTTTCGACTTTGTGAGATAGGCCTCGATCTCCGGCCAGCTCGAATGATGCAAAAGCATGAGCGCTCCTTTTGTCCATCATAGGGGAGACGGCAGGAGATGTGGAATCGGGGGTGTTCCCTGCCCTCCTCCGCCGTCATTGCGAGGCCCGAAGGGCCGAAGCAATCCAGAGCGGCAAGCAAGGAGCAAGCGGCCCCTGGATTGCTTCGTCGGCTTGCGCCTCCTCGCAATGACGATGAATGGAAGAGTTGCAAAGCCATCTGCACTTTCAGCGGCTTCCCGGTGCGCAGCCCCTCGCGCACCATTCCTCAAAAGCAACCCGAGGGAGCACCCCATGACCGTCTATGCGCTGGCGCAGTTCACCATCCATGACAGGGCGCGCTACGAGGCCTATGCCGCGCGCTTCGCCGAAACGATGAAGGGCCGGAAGGGACGCTTGCTGGCGGCACAGGAAAAGCCGGAAATCGTGGAAGGGACGTGGGGCGGCACGAAAGTCGTGCTGATCGAATTTCCAGATGAGGCCGCCTTTCGCGACTGGTCGGAGAGCGCGGACTACCGCGCGATCTCGGTGGATCGCGAGGCGGCGACCGAGGGATGCGTGCTGCTGGTGAAGGGATTGGGGTGACGGCAGGGGTTTCACGCGGAGACGCGGAGCAAACCAAACCCAAAAACGTCACCCCCGGCGCTCGTTGCCGGGATGACACTTCTATCTTTGCAATCTTCGGCCGCCGCCGGAACCGCACCGCGCCCTCGCATAACGCAGGGGCAGGCACGCTCCTCCTCGCAAAGGCGAAGGAAGAGATGCCGCAAGGCTTTTCCCTCTGGACGTTTCGGGCCAATCTCGGCGCGCGGCGCTTCTACGAGCGCCACGGATGCAGGGAAATTCGCCGACGGATGGCGGGGAGGAAGAAAACCTGCCCGGCATATTGTATGAATGGCGCCCATAAAGAGGCCCGGAAGATAAAGAGCGGGGAAGTGCGTTGAGCGACGAGAAGAAGAACAAGACCCTCGAAACCGAGAACAAGGGCCCGCTCAAGGGCGTGCGCATCGTGGACCTCACCGCCGTCGTCTTCGGCGCCTATGCGACGCAGATCCTGGGCGACATGGGCGCGGACGTGATCAAGGTGGAAGCGCCTTCGCCGACCGGCGGCGGCGGATCGGGCGGCGACATCATGCGCTGGCCGGGACACCTGCCCGAAGGCTCGGCGCCGGACCTGGGCCCCATCTTCCTCACCATCAACCGCAACAAGCGCTCGGTGCTGCTCGACCTCGGCTCGAAGGCAGGACGCGAGGCGCTGCTGAAGATCGTCGCCACCGCCGATGTGCTGACCTCGAACATCCGCTATGCGGCGATGAAGAAGCTCGGCCTCGCCTACGAGGACGTGAAGGCGGTGAAGCCCGACATCATTTTCGTGCATGCGGCGGGCTATGGCTCGGACGGGCCTTATGCGGGACTGCCCGCCTATGACGACCTCATTCAGGCGGGATCGGGCGCGGCGGACCTGCTCGGCCGCATGGATGGCGACCCGAAGCCCCGCTATATCCCGACCATCATGGCCGACAAGGTCTCCGGCCTCTTCATGGTGCAGGCGGTCACCGCGGCGCTCTTCCACAAGGAGCGGACGGGCGAGGGACAGTTCGTGGAAGTGCCGATGCTGGAAGCGGTCACCTCCTTCGTGCTCGCCGAACATTTCTACGACCATGTCTACGACCCGCCGACGGGCCAATGGACCTATGGCCGCATCACCAATCCGGACCGCCGCCCCTATCGAACGAAGGACGGGCATATCGGCCTGTTGCCCTATTCCGACAAGCAGTGGGAACAGTTCTTCGAACTCGCCGGACGTCTCGACGACTACATCAACGATCCGCGCTTCAACAACTACAAGGCGCGCACGGCGAATATCCGCGAGCTCTATGCGATGATCGAAGAGACGACGGAGACGAAGACGACGGAGGAATGGCTGGCGCTGTTGAAGCCGCTTTCCATTCCCGCCGTGAAGATGAACCGGCTGGACGATCTGCAGGACGATCCGCATCTGAAGGCGGTCGACTTCTTCATGCGCTTCGATCATCCGCATGCCGGGCCCTACTTTGCGCTGAAGCCGCCGGTACGCTTCGCGCAGAGCCCGTCGAGCATTCGCCGCCACCCGCCGCGCCTCGGCGAACAGACGGAAGAAGTGCTCCGCGAAGCGGGCATGAGCGACGACGAGATCGCCGCGCTGATGCCGGGGAAAGAGGCGAGCTGATCTGGCGCTCTTGTGACGCGCCGCGAGGAGGAGAGATGCCGCTCAGCTATCGCGAGTTCAACACCTTCTGCGGATCGCTTCCCGCAACGACCCATGTCGTGCAATGGGGCGGCGCGCATGTCTGGAAGGTGGGCGGCAAGGTCTTCGCGATAGGCGGCTGGGAGCGCGGGCACCATCCCGGCATCACCTTCAAGGTCTCCGACATCGGCTGGGAAATGCTGCGCGAGGCGGAAGGCTGCCGCCCGGCGCCCTATCTCGCCTCGCGGGGCATGAAATGGATCCAGAGCTATGACAAGGGTCTCGGCAAGCGGGAGCTGAAACAATATCTCGAAGCCTCGCATGCGCTCGTCGCGGCGGGACTGAGCCGTAAGAAGCGCGCGGAGCTGGGGCTCATCGTCGAGGGAGCAGCCGCGCCGAAGCCCGGCAGAAATGTGAAGAGGAAAGGCTGACCGCCTTCAGGCGAGCCAGCTATCGGGCACCTTGTCGCCGAACTCCGCCCGGCAGAAATCATAGACGGGCGCGAGCTTCTTCCGCGCCATGGCGATCCGCTCCGCATCGAGCCGCGTTTCATGCGGCGAGACATTGACGGGCGTGCCGTAGTCGCCGGGCTTGAAGGGTATGCCGAGAAAATCGCAAAGACGCGCGAGCTCGGCATCGCAGAAGAAGGTTTCGTAGAAACCGGTGAAGATGTCTTCCGGTGTGAAGACTCTCCGCGCATTTGCAAGCGTGCGGTGATATTCGCTGCGCTCGACATATTGCGGGTTCTTCAGCGCCGCCGCGAATTGCTCGATGGCGGGACCGGTGAGCATGTCCAGCCTTTCTGCCATGCGCAGATGCGAATAGAGCCGGTCGACCGGATCGCGCATGAGGAAGATGAGCCTGGTCCGCGGAAACTGCGAGGCGATCGCGCGGAAGCCCTCTTCCGGCAGCAGCGAATAGGCCGGCGTGATCTCGCCGAAGATGCGGCAGGTTTTCGGAACGGCTTTCTCGAAATAGGCGCGATAGGCGCTTTCATCCCCGATCATCCGGACGCGGGCTTCAAGGATTTCGAGACGCTGTTTCGCCGCTCTGCTCTTTCCGTCGCGGGCCCGGAACTGCTCGTAGCGTTCGCGGAACCGCCGGTCGAAATCGCTGCAGAGATCGGAACGGAACCTGGCGTCGAAATGATGCAGTTCCTTGACGGGCGGCACGAAAACATCGCGGCGCTTTTTGAAATAGTCATGCAGCCATGACGTACCGGCCTTCTGTGCGCCGATACCGAGCATGAAAATCTTGCCGTCGAGCGTGCGGGACATGGAACTCACTGAAGTCGCGAAGCCGGGCGGGCCGGAGATTGAGGGAATTCAGCATGACGCGGGTGCCCTTTCAAGATGTGGCGGCGAGATATAGCGGCCTTGCCGGGCACAGACCGGCCCGACATAATGCCGCCAACGAGAAGAGCGCCTGAAAAGGCGTCCCCGGAAAGCGCCCGGAGCGCGCCCCCAGAACAAGTGCCTGCCAGGGAGAAACTCATGTCCGACGAAGCGATTCCCGTTCCCGCCGAATGGAAGAAGCGCGCCATCGTGGATGCGGAGAAATACCGCAACATGTACGAGGCGAGCGTGAACGACCCGGAGAGCTTCTGGCGGCGCGAGGGGCTCAGGATCGACTGGATGAAGCCCTATACGAAGGTCAAGAACACGAGCTTCGATCCGCATAACGTCTCGATCAAATGGTTCGAGGACGGCACGCTGAACGCCAGCGTGAACTGCGTGGACCGGCACCTTGAGGAACGCGGCGATCAGGTCGCGATCATCTGGGAAGGCGACGAGCCCACGGATCACAAGTCGATCACCTACAGGGAACTTCACGGGGAAGTCTGCCGCTTCGCCAATGTGCTGAAAGCGCAGGGCGTGAAGAAGGGCGACCGCGTCACGATCTACATGCCGATGATCCCGGAGGCGGCCTATGCGATGCTCGCCTGCGCGCGCATCGGCGCGATCCATTCCGTCGTCTTTGGCGGCTTCTCGCCGGACAGCCTTGCGGGCCGCATCGTCGACTGCTCATCCAACTGCGTGATCACGGCGGATGAAGGCGTGCGCGGAGGCCGCAAGATTCCGCTGAAGGCGAACACGGACGAGGCGCTGAAGAAGTGCCCGGGCGTGGAAAGCGTCATCGTGGTGAAGCGCACGGGTGGCAGCGTCAACATGGAGAAGGGCCGCGACGTCTGGTACGCCGAGGAAGCGGCGAAGGTTGGCGCGACATGCCCGCCGGAAGAGATGGGCGCGGAAGACCCGCTTTTTATTCTGTATACGTCGGGTTCGACCGGAAAGCCCAAGGGCGTGCTGCACACGACCGGCGGCTATATGGTCTATGCGTCGATGACGCATAAATATGTCTTCGACTATCAGGACGGCGACATCTACTGGTGCACGGCGGATGTGGGCTGGGTGACGGGCCACAGCTACATCGTCTATGGGCCGCTCGCGAACGGCGCGACGACGCTGATGTTCGAAGGCGTGCCGAACTATCCCGATGCCTCGCGCTGCTGGCAGGTGATCGACAAGCACGACGTCAACATCTTCTATACCGCGCCGACCGCGCTGCGCGCGCTGATGCGCGAAGGCGAAGCGCCGGTGAAGAAGACGAGCCGGAAATCGCTGAGGCTGCTCGGCTCCGTCGGCGAACCGATCAACCCCGAAGCCTGGCTCTGGTATCACCGCGTGGTGGGCGATAGCCGCTGCCCGATCGTCGATACATGGTGGCAGACGGAGACGGGCGGCATCCTGATTTCGCCGCTGCCCGGCGCGACTGCATTGAAGCCGGGCTCGGCAACGCGGCCCTTCTTCGGCGTGCAGCCCGTTGTGGTGGACACGGAAGGAAACGTGCTCGAAGGCGCGACGACCGGCAATCTCTGCATCGACGATTCCTGGCCGGGCCAGATGCGCACCGTCTATGGCGATCACCAGCGCTTCGTCGAAACCTATTTCATCCAGTATCCCGGCCGCTATTTCACGGGCGACGGCTGCCGCCGCGACGAGGACGGCTATTACTGGATCACGGGCCGCGTGGACGATGTGTTGAACGTGTCGGGCCACCGCATGGGCACGGCGGAAGTCGAAAGCGCGCTGGTCGCGCATCCGAAGGTCGCCGAAGCGGCCGTGGTCGGCTATCCGCATGACATCAAGGGTCAGGGCATCTATGCCTATGTGACGCTGATCGCGGGCGAGGAACCCTCTGAAGAACTGCGCAAGGAGCTGGTGCAATGGGTCCGCAAGGAGATCGGCCCCATCGCCTCGCCGGACCTCATCCAGTTCGCGCCGGGCCTGCCCAAGACGCGCTCGGGCAAGATCATGCGGCGCATCCTCCGCAAGATCGCGGAGGACGATTTCTCCAATCTCGGCGACACCTCGACGCTCGCCGATCCCGGCGTGGTCGACGATCTCGTCCACAACCGGCAGAACAAGGCGGGATAAATCTTCCGCACCGCGACGCAACAAGGGCCGCTCATTGAAGCGGCCCTTTTTCACTTGTATGCCGGCGCCTCTCTTCCTACCTGACTGTTTTCGCGATTTGGGTCAGGGAGGACATCGCATGGCGGACTGGCAGATCGGCGACGTGAAGATCACGCGCGTGGTGGAGTTCGAGGCGGCGCTGCCGGGCGGCGGCGAAGGCTCGATGGTGGAGAAGGCCTATCCGGACGCGGTGAAGGAGATCGGCTGGCTGCGTCCCCATTTCGCCACCGATGAAGGCCATATCCGCGTCGCGATCCAGGCGCTGCTGATCGAAACCCCGACGAGCCGCATCATCGTCGATACCTGTGTCGGCAACGACAAGGAACGGGGCAATCCCTTTTTCAACAAGTTGCAGACGGATTTCCTGAAGGACATGGAGAAGGCGGGATGGACGCGCGACAGCGTCGATTTCGTTCTGTGTACGCATCTTCATGTCGACCATGTCGGCTGGAACACCATGCTCGAGGACGGCAAATGGGTGCCGACCTTTCCGAAGGCGCGCTACCTCATCGGCAAACGCGAGTGGGACTTCTGGTCGAAGGAGGAGGACGAGGACAATGCGCCGGTGCTCGCCGACAGCGTGCAGCCCATATTCGATGCGGGCCTCGCCGATCTCGTTAGCGACGATCACACGGTCTGCGAGGAAGTGCGGCTCCGCCCGACGCCCGGGCACACGCCCGGCCATGTCAGCATCGTCATTTCCTCGAAGGGCGAGAACGCCGTCATCACCGGCGACCTGATGCACCACCCCTGCCAGATGGCGCGGACGGACTGGCGGAGCGGCTTCGACACGGATGGCGACATGGCGGAGAAAACGCGCCATGCCTTCCTCGCCGAAATGGCCGAGGGAAACACGCTTGTCATCGGCACGCATTTCGCGACGCCCGCCGCGGGCCTCGTGAAACGGGACGGCAAGGGCTACCGTCTCGAAGTCTGACGCGCACGCCCCAGCGGAACCGTCGCGCCTCCTCGCTCGTTCTTTACCCCGGTGCTTAGGGGCACGAACGAGGAGAGAGACATGCGCGGCATCCTGCTCTGGGCAATCGGCGTTCCGATTCCCGTCATCATCCTGATCTACCTGCTGTTCTGAGGGCTTAGCCCTCGCCACACCATCCCGCGCGGCGCCCGCCCCCATAGGCGCGGACATAGCCGCCCGCGACCAGCGCGGCGGCGACATCGGGCGCGTCCGCCGTGGAAACACGGGCGAGGACGCGGCCGCCGAACTTGTCGCTCTCTATGCCGGACAAGGTCACGGGACCGCCGCCGACGAGATGCGCAAGCGCCTCGCGCGCGGCGCGGGCGCGCTCCCTTTCGGCAGCACATTTTCCCCGGAGTTCCGGCGCATCGATGCCCGCAAGACGGACATGCGTCTCGACCGTCTGGCCGAGCCAGATCCGCGCGCGGGCGACCAGCGTGTCGCCATCGACCACGCGCAGGACCTCCGCCTCCACCGGCCCGGCAAGCCGCTCAGCCGCCCGGGCGGGGAAGGTCACGAGAAAACCAGCGAGAATGGCGGCAATCGCGCGCATGAAAGGTCCGGAATGAAGGAATTTATTCCTCTTTATCCGAGGGTTTTATTCCTCTCCTCGCGACCCCGCAACCCCGTTTACATCCGGATCGTCACCGGCAGATGCCCCATTGCGCCATTTCGAAATGGAAGTGATTGGCGTGGAGCGCGTTGTAGTCCGGGCCGAGCACGGTGGAGAAGAGGCCGCAGGCGCCCTCATGCACGTCCGAGAGGAAGCGGGCCTCGGGCGTCTCCTTGCCCCAGTCCTTGAGCACGCTGACCGTTCGTCCGTCCGCCAGATCGAAGCCCGCAATGTCGATGGCATCGCCCCGCGCATGGCCGCTGCGCCGCCCGCTTTCCGAATGGTTCACGTTCCGGCAGGCATAGGTGCCGTAATGGCGGATGCGCACGACCTCGGAGCCGAGATGTTCTTCCGCCGCGGGCGCAACGACATGGCGCTCCCACATGAGAAGCGCGGCGGTCGCCGGGCAGGTCAGCTGGATGCCGCCGCCATAGGAAATCCGCGATTGCTCCAGCGTAAGGCCTTGCGGCATGCCGCAGCCTTCGCTTTTCGAGGGAATGGCGTCGCGCCGGTATTTCGTGCCGGAAGCGCGCACGACTGAAACGCAGATATCGTATTCGCCCGCGAGACCCCTGAGCTTCAGCCCCGTGACCATGTTGGGCTTGTCCTCGATGCGCGGCGGCACGAAGGGATTCCAGGCATCGGGAAAATGGATGAAGGCGAACCAGAGCGCGAAGCCGAGGCCGCCGAAGAAAAGCAGAAAACGGAAAACGACGCCGGCAATGACGAGCGCGCGGCGCAGGCGGGGCGAAACTCTTTCCCTCAAAGGCCTTTCCTTGTCCGGGCCCCCGCCCCTTTTGTCCGAACCGTCAGAAATCGCTGACGATGCCCTTCACTTCCCAGTCGCCATAGCGCGTGGGCTCCTCGCCGCCGCGCCCATTGATCTCGCGCGGGCGGGCCGGCGCGGCATCGGCAAGACGCCGCCGCTCCTCGGCTTCCGCAAGCGCGCGCCTGGCGGCGGGCGAAAGATCTCTCTTCGGCTCCCGTTCCGGGCCTTGCTGCTGGTCTTCGCCTTCGGACAAGGAAATCCGCCTTTCTTGAACCGGCCACAATCAGGATACATATAAATCGGCGGGCGCAGCGCTTCCACCCCGGAAGCGGCGCGGATGACGAGAGGTTGAAAACGGCACCGATGAACACGATCAAGACCTTCATGCTGCTCGCGGCGATGACCGCGCTTTTCATGGGGCTTGGCTATCTGATCGGCGGCGCGGGCGGCGCGACCATCGCTTTCCTCCTGGCTGCCGCCATGAACCTCTTTGCCTACTGGAATGCCGACAAGATGGTGCTGCGCATGTACAAGGCGCAGCGCGTGGACGAGAGCACGGCGCCGAACTATGTGCGCATCGTGAAGCGCCTAGCGCAGAATGCGGGCATGCCCGTTCCCGCGATCTACATCATCGACAATCCGCAGCCGAACGCCTTCGCGACCGGCCGCAACCCGGAGAATGCGGCGGTGGCCGCGACAACGGGCCTCATCCGCATGCTGACGCCCGAAGAACTCGCGGGCGTGATGGCGCATGAACTCGCACATATCAAGAACCGCGACACGCTGACCATGACCGTGACGGCGACGATCGCGGGCGCGATCTCGATGCTGGCCAATTTCGCGCTCTTCTTCGGCGGCAACCGGGAGAACGGCGCAGGCATTATCGGCACGCTGGTGCTTGCGATCCTCGCGCCGCTCGCCGCCGCGCTGGTGCAGATGGCGATCAGCCGCACGCGCGAATACTCGGCGGATGCGGGCGGCGCGGAAATCTGCGGCAATCCGCTCTGGCTTGCCTCCGCGCTCGAACGCATCGACGAGGCCGCGCGGCGCGGCGCGCCGAACGAAGCGGCGGAGCAGAACCCCGCGACCGCGCATATGTTCATCATCAACCCGCTGAACGGACAGGGCCGCGACAATCTCTTCTCCACCCATCCCGCGACCGGCAACCGCGTCTCGGCGCTGCGCCGGATCGCGCAGGCCATGGGTCAGGCCGCGGGCCGTCCCTGGGGTTGAGCGGCCAGCGCCCCACCCTCTTTGCGCGGCGGCTTTTCCTGTGCTCTAAAGCCGCGAATGAAAACCAGGACAGATGAACCGGGCCTTGCCGCCCGCGAAGGGGCGGCGGCCCTCCTAGAAGCCGTGCTCAAGGGAAGACAGGCCTTCGACGACGCCTTCGCGAATGAGACGGCCGGGGGCCGTCTCGCCCGCGCCGAACCGCGCGACCGCGCCTTTGCCCGTGCCATCGCCGCAACCGCGCTTCGCCGTCTCGGCACCATCGACGCGGTGCTCGCGCATTGCCTCGACAAGGAGCTGCCGAAGCGCGCCGGCATTACCGAACATATCCTGCGCGCTGGCATCGCCGAACTTCTGTTCCTGCGCGTCGCGGCCCATGCCGCCGTCGGCATGAATGTGGAGGCGGCCGCGCGCGACGATGCGGGCCGCCACTTCAAGGCGCTCGTCAACGCGGTGCTGCGCCGCGTGACGCGCGAGGGCGATGCGCTTCTCGATACTCTGGATACGGAACGTCTGGACACGCCGGACTGGCTCTGGGAGAGCTGGTGCGCGGCCTATGGCGAGGAGACGGCACGCCGAATCGTCCGCGCGCATTACGCCGATCCGCCGCTCGACCTCAGCGTGAAGAGCGAGGCGGAACGGGAGACATGGGCGGAGAAGCTTGGCGCTCAAATTCTGCCTATGGGGACGCTGCGCATCGAGGATGCGGGACGCGTCGAGGAATTGCCGGGATTTGCGGAAGGCGCATGGTGGGTGCAGGACGCGGCGGCCTCGCTTCCCGCGAGACTGCTTGGCGATGTGAGGGGCAAGGACGTGCTCGACCTCTGCGCGGCGCCGGGCGGCAAGACCGCCGAACTCGCCGCCACGGGCGCGCATGTGACGGCGCTCGACCGCTCGAAGCCGCGCCTTGAAAGGCTGAAGGAAAATCTCGGCCGCCTCGGCCTTGCCGCCGAGACGGTGGCCGCGGATGCCGCCGCCTTCGCACCGGGACGGCAATGGGATGCGATCCTGCTCGACGCGCCCTGCACGGCGACCGGCACCGCGCGCCGCCATCCCGACGTGCTGCGGCTGAAATCGCCCGCCGATCGCGACAAGCTCGTGGCGCTGCAGGCACGCCTTCTCGCCCATGCGGCCGGTCTTCTCGCGCCCGGCGGCACGCTCGTCTATTGCACCTGTTCGCTGGAACCGGAGGAAGGCAAGGATCAGATCGAGGCCTTTCTTGCCGCGCATGGCGATTTCGAACGTGTGCCCGTCTCGGTGGAGGAGGCAGGCGGCATAGGTGAGATCGTCACAGGCGAAGGTGACTTGAGAAGTCTTCCCTGCCATCTCTCCGTCGAAGGCGGCATGGACGGTTTCTATGCCGCACGGCTGAGACGCCGCTGAGGCACGAAGCGAACCCCGCCTTCCCATTCCCTTGTTGACGGATCGAGGGGCGGGCGGCAGTCTTTCGCCGCAATCACCCGGACGGGATCAGTGACGCAGACAGAACCAGCAAAGACAGCCCAAGACGCTGCGGAACCTTCGACCTGCATCATCTGCCGTGGCACGAATTTCCGGTTCGCCGGAACATCGCATGGATATCGCATCTTCCGTTGCGAGGGCTGCGGCTTCCATTTCGTCCATCCGACACCGCCGCTCGACGAGATCGCGGCGATCTACGAAAAATATTCCTCGAACACGCTTTATTCCGCCAAGGCCGACCGCAAGGTTCAGCGCGCGATGAAGCAGATCAAGCGGTATCGCCGTCTGGCGAAGGGACCCCGCTTCATCGATTTCGGCTGCAACATCGGTACGGCCGTCGAAGCGGCCCATCGCCTCGGCTTCGAGGCCTATGGCGTGGATATCGACGAGGAGAGCGTCGGCATCGCGCGAGAACAATATCCATCGGGACGGTATCACGCCGGGCCGGTGGAAAGCCTGCCGGAGGACTGGAAGGATTTCGACTTCGCCTTCATGATCGAGGTCATCGAGCATCTGCCCGATCCGCACGCCTATTTCGAGGCGATGCGCGGCCGGCTGAAGCCGGGCGCGCTGCTCTATCTCACCACGCCGGACGCGGGACACTGGCGCGTGCCGCGGGATTTCACGGCCTGGAAGGAAGTCTTTCCGCCGCAGCATCTCCACTATTTCACCAGGAAGGCGATGCGGCGCTTTCTCACCGATCACGGCTTCGAGGTGATCCGCTTCATCTGGAGCCCGAAATCGCGCCTCAAGGTGCTGGCGCGTAAACTCTGACCTTTCCCGTCTTCCCCCTGCGACGCTCTTTTTCTGGTCTTTTTCCGGGCCGAATGTATCTTGGCCGGTGATTGAAAGGCGCGGCGGGCCGGGACGCGGCGCCTGAACTTTTCGGGGGCAGAATGTCTGTTTCGCCATTTCTCTTCTGGTTGCTTGTCTTCCTTGCGGTCTTCTTCGCGGGCGCTTTCGCGGCGGCGCTCTCCTATGCGTTGCGCCAGCGCGTGCGCATGAAGCTCCGGCCGAATTTCGGCAAGCCGCCCGTGCCGCATGTCGCGATCGACGTCTGGAGCGAGATCTTCCGCTCGACCGGCCTCGGCCCGAACCGCGATTCCGAAATCGCCTTCATCGGGCAGGCGGGCGCGCTCGCCAGCATCAACGACACCGAGACCTGGGTTCTCGGCGCGCTGTCGAAGAAGGCGAAGCGCATCTTCGAATTCGGCACCGCGACGGGCCGCACGACCTATGTCATGGCGCGCAACGCGCCCGAGGATGCGAAAGTCGACACGCTGACCTATCTCGCGGGCGGCGACGACGATTACGAATTCAACGCGGACGATCCGGATGCGGAGAAATGGCGCAAGATCGCCATCGGCGAGTCGCATTACGAGAAGTTCTACTACGAGGACACGCCCGTCGCCGGGAAGGTCACGCAGCATTTCGGCGACAGCGCGAAGTTCGACGAGACGCCCTATGCCGCGCAGATGGACCTCATCTTCGTCGACGGCGCGCATTCCTATTCCTACGTGAAGAGCGACAGCGCGAAGGCGCTTCGCATGGTCGCGCCCGGCGGCTACGTTCTCTGGCACGACTACTCGCCGCGCTGCCCCGGCGTCTTCAAGGCGCTGAACGAGCTCGGCAAGGAGCTGCCGCTCGCGCATCTGAAGGGAACGACGCTCGTCGCCTATCGCAAGCCCGCATGAGCGACAGGCCGGAAAACATCCGCCGCGTCGCCGTCTTTTCCGGCGCCGAGCTCCTCGGCGACGGGCTTTTCAAGCTGCCTTTCCTGCGCAGCCTTCGCGCCACATTTCCGCGCGCCGAGATCGTCTGGCTGACCGCAGGAAAGACCGCCTATGCGGGCATATTGAAGGATCTGGCCGCGCCCTATCTCTCCCGCGTGATCGAGGAGACCGGCATCGGACGCTCGCCCCTCGAAATCCTGCTGCCGCGCCGGACGGATGCCGGGCCGGTCGACATTGCGATCGACACGCAGACCGTCACCTGGCGCTCCCTCGCGGTGAAGCGCGCGCTGAAGCCCCGTCTCTTCATCGCGAGCTCCGCCGACTATCTCTTTTCGGGCGTGAAGCCGGAAGAAGTGAACCGTGATTGGACGAGAAAGAAGCCCGCGCATTTCGTCGACGGACTGATGCGCCTCGTCGATCTCGCATCGCGCGGGCACAGCCTGACCGATCCCGCAGCAATCGCGATACCGGAGAAATACCGCAGCCTCGCGGCGGAACTATTGCCGCCCGGTCCGCGCTATGTGGGGCTGGCGCCCGGTTCGGGCGATCCGACCAAACGCTGGCCGCTGACACGCTTCATCGCGCTCGCGCGCGAGGCAAGCGCGCGGGGGCGGCAACCCGTCTTCTTCATCGGCCCCAGCGAACGCTTCATGCTGGACGATATCCGCGCGGGCGTGCCCGGCGCGAGGTTTCCCGAGGACGAAGCGCCCGAAGACGCACCCCGCGGCCCGCTTCTCGTCGCCGCGCTCGGACAGCGGCTCGACCTGGCGGTGGCGAACGATTCCGGCCTCGGGCACATGCTCGCGATCTCCGAGGTGCCGCTGATCCTTCTCTATGGCCGGCATTCGCCCGCGAAATACGCGCCCCGCACCCCGCATCTCACGACCTTCTGGGCGCAGGATTTCGGCGGGCCGGAGCATGAACGCATCCCCCTCGAAAAGGTCGTGGCGGCCCTCGATGCGGAGCTTTGCTGACGGCGGGCCCCATGCGACGGGCCTGCTTGCACCCCGTGAATCTTGCTGTTAAGCACTGAGGAATGGCTGATTTGCGGGGCGCGCGCGAGCGTGCGCCGCTTCGCCTCCCTGTTTCCGGCATCGGGTACCTCATGAGCGGCATCAAGATCGCCCCGTCGATTCTGGCTTCGGACTTCGCGCGTCTCGGCGAGGAAGTGCGCGCCATCACGGAGGCAGGCGCGGACTATATTCATGTCGACGTGATGGACGGCCACTTCGTACCGAACATCACCATCGGGCCGGACGTGCTGAAGGCGATCAAGCCCTGGTCGGACAAGGTGTTCGACGTCCACCTGATGATTTCGCCGGTGGATCTCTATATCGACGCTTTCGCGAAGGCGGGCGCCGACATCATTACCTTCCACCCGGAAGCGGGCCCCCATCCCCACCGCACGATCCAGGCGATCAAGACGGCGGGCGCGAAGGCGGGTCTCTCGCTCAATCCGGGCACGCCGCTCGAACTTCTCTGGCCGCTTCTCGGCGATATCGACCTCGTGCTCGTCATGTCGGTGAACCCGGGCTTCGGCGGGCAGAGCTTCATCGAAAGCCAGTTGAAGCGCATAGAGATCATCCGTAAGCGGATCGATGAGCAAGGCTTGAACGTCGAACTCGAAGTCGATGGCGGGATCAACTTCGAAACGGCGCCCCGCGCGATCGCGGCGGGTGCGACGGTGCTCGTCGCGGGCACGGCGACATTCAAGGGCGGTCCTTCCGCCTATGCGAAGAACATCGAGACACTGCGCGGCGGCGCCTGACCGCGGGAACGCAGGCGGGCAAGCGGGGGCGCGTGAACGGAGGGCCGTCTCCTATGGTCGAGACGCGTGCGAGGCCGGGCGAGGCAAAGGGACGGGAGGAACGGCGGACGCCTGTCCGGCGTACACCCGCCTCCGCGGGCAATCGCGCGATAGACCTCGCAGGCGCGGCGATCATCCGCACGCGCGACGCGCTTCTCGCCCGCGCCTTCGGCACATGGGCCTACGGCCAGACGCTGCGCGGGCCGATGCCCGACCACATGGTTCTCTATCCGCCGGAACTCCGGCCCGGCCGGGCTTCCGCCGCCGATGCGCTCTTCCAGGGCCGATGGTTCCTGCCGGGCGGCCAGCTGCGCGCGCCGGGCGGCTCCTCGCCCTTCGCCGCCGACCCGCCGAGCGAGAGATGGGCGGAGGAACTGCACGGCTTTTCCTGGCTGCGCCACTTCACCACCGCGCATGAGACGAATACGGGCGACACGGCCAGACGCTATGCGCAGAAGCTCGTCGCCGACTGGATTTCCAACGAGGGTAACTGGCACCCCGTCGCCTGGCGGCCGCAGGTGATCGGACGGCGCCTGACTTCCTGGGTCGCGAATGGCGCGCTCATCATCGACGGCACGGAACTCGTCTACCGCTCGACGCTTCTGCGCAACATGGCGCGCCAGGCACGACACCTCGCACGCGTTGCCGCGATTGCGCCGGCGGGCGAGCCGCGCATCACCGCGGCGATCGGCCTTGCCTTTTCGGGCCTCTGCCTTTCAGAGGGCCACAAGCGCCTGGCGAAGGGGCTGAAGCTGCTCTGCCGCGAACTCGACCGCCAGATCCTGCCCGATGGCGGCCATGTGAGCCGCAATCCTTCCGCGCAGCTCTCGATCCTGCTCGATCTCCTGTCGCTGCGCGATGCGCTCTCCGCGCGGCGCATAGAGGTTCCGAAACCCGTGCGCGACGCGATTGACCGCATGACGCCGATGCTGCGTTTCTTCCGGCATGGCGATGGAAAGCTCGCGCTTTTCAACGGCTCGACCGAGGGACCGGAGGGCGCGATCGACGCCGCCCTTACGCGCGACGACGCAAAGGGACGCCCTTTCGGTTTCGCACCGCATTCCGGCTATCAGCGCCTTGCGGCGGGACCCGCAAGCATCGTGGTCGACACCGGCCCGCCGCCGCCTGGCGCCTTCAGCCATGAAGCGCATGCTGGCTGCCTCTCCTTCGAGATGAGCGCGGGCCGCGCGCGCATGATCGTGAATTGCGGCGCGACCAAGGTGCTCGGTCCCGACTGGGAAGCGGCGAGCCGCGCCACCGCCGCGCATTCGACGCTGGTCCTTGCCGACACATCTTCGGCGCGCATGCTGAAGGGAAAAATCTCGCGCCGCCTGCTCGGCCCCCGCGTGATGGAAGGACCGGCCGAAGTCGAAAGCCGCCGCAACGAGAACGAGGCGGGCGTCTGGCTTGAAATGGCGCATGACGGCTATGCCGGTCTTTTCGGACTGGTGCATCGCCGCCGCCTTTTCCTCTCGGCGACCGGCGAGGACCTGCGCGGCGAGGACAGCCTCGAAACCTCGGTGAGCCCCCGGCGCTTCAAGCCCTGGCAGCGGCTCTACTGGCACCGCGTGCCGGAAGACCCCGACTTCACGATCCGCTTTCATATCCATCCCGATGCGCGGATCTCGCTCGCCCATGACCGCACCAATGTGCTTGTGCTGCTGCCGAACGGAGATGGCTGGCAATTCCGCGCGCGCGCCGGAGGCGGCGAATGCGAAATCGCCATCGAGGAAAGCGTCTATCTCGGCTCCGGCGACACGACGCGCCGGGCCGAGCAGATCGTGGTGGCGGGCCGTGTCTTCCGCGGCGAGGCGCGCGTCAACTGGGCCTGGCGGAGACTTTCCACGCGCAATGCCGGGCACCCGAAGCGGGAGGACGCGGACCTGCCGGAGCTTCCCGATCTCGACCTCGATTTCGGAACGATACCGCCGCGCGAGGAAGCCTGACCGTCAGGCCTTTTTCGGCTCGAGCACCATCTGGCTCTGCGTGACGACGGCGCAGAGGCGGCCGTCGCTCCTCGTGATCTTCGTCTGCCAGACCATGAGCCGCCCGCCCTTGTGAAAGGGCTCGCAGGTCGCGACCGCCGTGTCGCCGATGGGAACCGGGGCGAGGAAGTTGGTCTTGCTTTCGACGGTCGTCGTGGTCGCGCCGCCCTTGAGGTTCAGCACCGTCGCGACCGCGCCCACCGTATCCGCAAACGACATGATCGCGCCGCCATGCAGGATGTCCGGCACGGTGCAGAGCTCCTTGCGGACCTCGAGCCTCGCCACAACGCGGTCGGGCGTTGCCTCCACGAGCTCGATGCCGAGGAGATTGGCGAAGGGGAGATAGGAGATGTCGAGAGGTTGGCTCATCTGGCGGATTCCTGCGGGTTTTCCTGAGTTGCGGCGGCGAGCCTAGCGCCTTCCAGGCCGCGTTTCGATTACCTCGGGCGTAAGGACGGCGTGCCGCCTTGGCCCCTTGCCCGTTTCATGCTATCGCCCGGATTTCCTGTTGTGTCGCGTTTTCGAGCCGGGAAACCGGGTCCACTTTCCCTGAAAACGCTCCAACCCCCGCCCTACCGGAGCCCGCCCCATGGTATCGCTGAAAGCCCATCCGAAAGCCGCCGACGTCCAGCGCGTCCGCCGCGCCCTGATTTCCGTTTCCGACAAGACCGGCCTTATCGAATTCGCCCGGGCGCTTCATGACGCAGGCGTCGAACTCGTGTCGACCGGCGGCACTGCGAAGGCGATCAAGGATGCGGCCCTGCCGGTGAAGGACGTGGCGGATCTCACGGGCTTTCCCGAGATGATGGACGGGCGCGTGAAGACGCTGCATCCGACCGTTCATGGCGGGCTGCTCGCGATCCGCGACGACGCTGAGCACGCGGCGGCGATGAAGGAACACGGGATCGGCGGCATCGACCTTCTGGTCGTCAATCTCTACCCCTTCGAGGCGACGGTGGCGAAGGGCGCTGCTTACGACGAATGCGTCGAGAATATCGACATTGGCGGGCCGGCCATGATCCGCGCGGCGGCGAAGAACCATGCCTATGTGGCCGTGGTGGTGGACGCAGCAGACTATGCCGCCGTGCTCGACGAAGTGAAGACGAAGCAAGGCACTTCGCTCGCGCTCCGCACCAAGCTCGCGCAGAAGGCCTATGCCCGCACGGCCGCCTATGACGCCGCGATCTCGAACTGGATGGCGGATGCCCTGGGCGAGACGGCGCCGGACTACCGCACCTTTGGCGGCAGCCTCAAGCAGACGCTGCGCTATGGCGAGAACCCGCACCAGGTGGCGAGCTTCTATGTGACCGGCGAGAAGCGCCCCGGCGTTTCCAATGCCGAACAGCTGCAGGGCAAGGAGCTTTCCTACAACAACATCAACGATACGGACGCAGCCTTCGAGCTTGTCGCCGAGTTCGATCCGAAGATTGCGCCCGCCATCGCGATCATCAAGCATGCGAACCCTTGCGGCGTCGCGACCGGCGAGACGCTTGCGGACGCCTACAGGAAGGCGCTTGCCTGCGATCCCGTCTCGGCCTTTGGCGGCATCATCGCGGCGAACCGCCCGCTCGACGGCGAAACGGCGGAAGAAATCGCGCGCATCTTCACGGAAGTGATCATCGCGCCGGACGCGGACGAGGATGCACGCCGCATCATCGGTGCGAAGAAGAACCTTCGCCTTCTCATCACGCATGGGCTTCCCGATGCGGGCGCGCCCGGCCTCTATTACAAGTCGGTTGCGGGCGGGATGCTGGTGCAATCGCGCGACAATGGCCGCGTCGATGCGCTCGACCTCAAGGTCGTGACGAAGCGCGCGCCATCGGAGCAGGAAATGGCGGACCTGAAATTCGCCTTCCGCGTCTGCAAGCATGTGAAGTCGAACGCCATCATCTATGTGCGGAACGGCGCGACGGTGGGCATCGGCGCGGGCCAGATGAGCCGCGTGGACTCGGCGCGGATCGCCGCGCGAAAGGCGCAGGACGCGGCGGAAGCAGCCGGCGAAAAGACGCCCGCCACCATTGGCTCCGTTGTCGCGTCGGACGCCTTCTTCCCCTTCGCGGACGGACTGCTCTCCGCGGCGGAAGCGGGCGCGACGGCGGTGATACAGCCGGGCGGCTCGGTGCGTGACGATGAAGTGATCGCGGCGGCGGACGAAAAGGGCCTCGCCATGGTGATGACGGGGATGCGCCACTTCCGGCACTGAGGCGGAAGACAAGCGCCGTCAATGAACGACGGCGCTGGCCCGCTCTTCCTTCACGAAGAAAAGGCCGATCAGGCCCGCGAGGATCAGCGGTACGACCACCATCAGGCCGAAGCGCTGGTTCTGCGTTGCCTCTGTCACGATGCCGATGAGAAGCGGCGCGATCCAGGCCGTCGCCTTCCCGACAAGCGCGAAAAGACCGAAGAACTCCGTCATCATTTCGCGCGGGCTGATCCGCGCCATCATGGTGCGGCTCGAGGCGATGACAGGTCCGACGGCCAGCCCGAAGAGACCGACCGTCAGCAGGAAGAGCTGCTGCGGCAATGTGGTGAAGGCACCGGCATCCGCCGCCACCTGAACTTCGATCACGTAGAAGATCCTGTCGCGGTCGAAAGAGAGCAACAGCAGGAAGGTTGCGATCACACCAAGGAGCGACCAGACGAGCGTCCGCTTCGAGCCGATCCTGAGATCGACCCAGCCGCCCACAAATGCGCCGAACGCCGCGAACAGCGTCACCCAGATACCGTAGACGGCCATCTCCATCGCGCCCCAGCCAAAAATGCCTGCTGCGAGAATGCCGCCGAAAACGAAGATCGCGGTCATGCCATCGTAGAAAAGCATGCGCGAGAAGAGATAGAGCGCCACATTGCGGAAATGGCGCACAGAGCGCAGCGTCGCAACGAGGCGCGTGAGACCTTCCCGCGCTGCCTGTGCGCGGCCGATGCCACGGCTTTTCTGGTCCGGCACGAGAATGAGCAGCGGCAGCATGAAGACGAGGAACCAGAGGCCCGAGATCGGACCGATGATGCGGTCGGTCTCATGCGCTTCCTTCGACAGACCGAAAATCGGTTCTGCGGGAATGAAGGATGCCTCCACCTCGCCCGGCAGTTGCAGCAGGATCAGCACCAGAACGAGCGCGACGATGGCGGCAAGCTGCCCGACGCCGATGCCGATGCCCGAGAGGAGGCCGATGCGCCTGTCGGATGCGATGGTGGGCAGCATGGCGTTGGCGAAGATGATCGTGAATTCCATGCCGATCGCAGCCACGACAAGCGCGATCATGACGGGAAGAAGCGGCGACCCCGGCACCGCGAACCAGAGCGCGAAACAGCCCGCCGCGCAGATGAGCGTCGTGACCACGATCCAGGGCTTGCGCGGCCCCGCCGCATCCGCCATTGCGCCGAGCAGCGGGCTCAGGAGTGCAATCGAAATGCCGGCCACCGCCTGCACATAGCCCCACTGGGCCTGACCCTCGATGGGATTTGCCGCCAGCACCTGCGTGAAGAAAGGCGGAAAGAGAAAGATGGTGATGAGCGAGAAATAGGTCTGGTTCGCCCATTCATAGAGAACCCAGGCGCCCTGCGCGCTATTGGAGGCAGGCTCCTTGCCGCCCGTCTCATGCGGCGGCTGCAGCTCCGGCACCGCCCCTTCGATCACCGCGTTCAATCGACCGCCTCCGCGCGTTCTTCCTTCACGAACAGCATACCCGCAAGTCCGATCCCGAGAAGCAGGAGGATCGAGGCGAAACCGATGCGCTGACTCTGGAACATGTGGGTTGCGAAGCCGACAAGCAGCGGCCCGAGAAAGGCCGTCGCCGTGCCCGACAGCGCATAGATGCCGAAGAACTCGGACATCTTCGAAACGGGCGCGATGCGCGCCAACATGGTGCGGCTGTTGGCATAAGCCGCCGTGATGCAGATCGCGACGATGAGAACGACGATGAGATACATCAGTTCCGGCAGCGTCGCGAAGAAAGGCAGATCCCAGATCGGGCCCGACGAAGCGGCGTCATAGGGCAGGAAGAAGAGTTCGTTCGGTGTCATCGAAATGGCGAGGATGAGGCCGACGCAGGTGCCGCCGATAGAGACGAGGATTGCGCGCTTCGAGCCCAGCGTGTCGTCGAGCCAGCCGCCGAGGAAACCGCCCGCCACGGCAAAGACCGACAGCACGATGCCGTAGATCGTGAGCGTCAGCGGCCCCCAGCCGAACACGCCCACCGCATAGACGCCGCCGAAGACGAGCACCGCCGTCTTGCCGTCATTGTAGAACATGCGCGCTGCAAGATAGATCGCGATGTTCCGGTAGTGGCGAAGTTTCCGGACCGTGCCGACAACATTGCCGATGCCGCGCGCGATGGCCTGACGCACAGGCACACGCGACCCTTCGACATCCGGTGTCCAGAAGAGCAGCGGCAGGGAAAAGACGAGAAGCCAGACCGCGACGATGGGCCCGGATATGCGGCTGTTCTCGTGTTGCGACGCGTCGATGCCGAACAGGGGCTCGGCGGGCACGAAGCTCCAACCGACATTGCCCGGCAGCATGAAAGCCCAGAGCATGAAACAGAGAATGAGAAGCGCGCCCGCATTGCCGAGCGCGAGACCGAGACCCGACAGGAAGCCGATCCGCTCATGCGGGGCGACGGCGGGCAGCATCGAATTGTGAAAGACGGCGGAGAATTCGAACGCGACGGCGATCAGCACGATCAGCGCGGCGATGGCGAGAATGGAAAGTCCGCCTTCGCCCGGCACCGCCCACCAGAGGGCGAACATGGCGGGCACCATGATCGCGATGAAGAAGCCGATCCATGGTTTGCGCTTGCCGCCCGTGTCGGCAATGGCGCCGAGCACGGGACCGAGACAGGCGATGAAGAAACCGGCAATGCCGTTGATATTGCCCCAGATCGCCTGGCCGCGAACGGGATCGCCCACGACCGTGCTCGAGAAATAGGGCGAGAAGATATAGATGGTGATGAGGATGACATAGGGATTGCGCGCCCATTCGAAGAGCGCCCAGCCAAGCTGGCCGCGCCCGTCCGCGGCCGCGCCGCCAGACGCGGAAATCAGCTGCGCACTTGCCTGCCCCGGCACCTGAACGCGCACGGGCTCATCGGCTTCCCCCTTGTCGGCGATATCCACGCTTTCGCCCCTCCCTCGCATATGACCACCCAGGCGGCGGCGCGAAGTGGAGCATGAATGAAGCGGTCAGGGAAGCACGGGAAGAACGGTCAGGCGGCCGCGCCGCAGCACTTCTTGTATTTCTTGCCAGATCCGCAGCTGCAGGGATCGTTGCGGCCGACCTTTTCGACGCGGCGCGGGCGCACACCCATGATGCCGTCGACATACCACCAGCGCCCGTCCTGACGCTTGAAGCTCGCCGTCTCGTGGTGAACGCGGTCGGCGCCCTGCTGACGGTAATGGGCGACGAATTCCACGATGCCCTCGTTCTCGCCGGGACCGCCGCCTTCAACTTCGCGTACTTCGAGGCCCGTCCATTCGCTCGCTGCCGCCCAGTCGGCCGCGCCCTGACGGTCGAAATCGTCGCGCGTGCCGGGCAGGAGCGTTTCCTCGAGATAGCCGATATTGCCGGTCGCGAAGGCCGAATAGCGCGAGCGCATCAGCGCTTCGGGCGTCGGCGCCTGTTTGGCGCCCGCGAGATGGGGCTCGCAGCACTGGCCGAATTCGAGGCCCGAACTGCAGGGGCAGGCGGCGGAACCGGAAATCATCGGATACCTCGCAAAGAAAAAGCCGCCTCTAAGGGCGGCTTCGCAAACTGGAGCGGGCGATGAGATTCGAACTCACGACCCCAACCTTGGCAAGGTTGTGCTCTACCCCTGAGCTACGCCCGCATCCGGGTCAGCCGGGCTGCCGAAAGGGCCGCACCCGCCTGTGAGGGCGGTTTTATGGCCTATCGTTTGAGGCATTGCAAGAGCCGAATTTCGAAGAATGAGGGCCGGTTAACGGCGGCTTGCGAGGCGCGCCGCCCCATGCCAATCAAGGGGCATGGAGACAGGGAAGATCACGACCAAAGCCGAATTTCTCGCCTGGCTTGCCGAAAAGGGCATTGCCCACGAAACGCGGGACCACCCTGCCCTCCACACGGTGGAGGAAGCGCAGGCGCATCGCGCGGGCTGGCCCGCCCAAGAACGCGAGGGCGCCTTCTGCAAGAACCTCTTCCTCAAGGACAAGAAGGGACAGCTCTTCCTGATCGTCACGGAAGAGGACCGCGAGCTGAAACTCAACAGCCTTTCGAAACCGATCGGCTCGGCGCGGCTCTCCTTCGGCAATGCGGAGCTCATGTGGGACATTCTCGGCGTCCGGCCGGGCTCGGTCACGCCCTTCGCGCTCGTGAACGACCGTCAGCGCCTCGTCACGCCCGTTCTCGACGCTCCCTTGCTCGAACATGAGAGGCTGAATTTTCACCCGCTGGACAACCGGGCGACGACGGCCGTCTCGCGCGCCGGTTTCATGCAATTCCTGAGGGAAACCGGGCACGAACCGCTGATCCTCGACCTTGTTGCGGCGGCAGGCGGATAGCGGCGCTTGCGCGGCGCGGCGAAGGACCGCTAAACCATTGTTTCTCAAAGACGCCGCTCCATCTTATGGAGCGGGAACCGACGGCGCATAGCCCCGGAAGCCCAGAAAGAAAGCCGAGACGAGACTCATGGAACCGATCATCGGAAATCCGGCCGGCGCGGAAGCCGCGGACGGCCTCATTGTGGACACGACGACGCAGACCTTTGCCCGCGACGTGATCGAGGCATCGCGCGAGGTGCCGGTCATCGTCGATTTCTGGGCACCCTGGTGCGGCCCCTGCAAACAGCTGACGCCCGTGCTCGAAAACGCGGTGAAGGCGGCGCGGGGCGCCGTGAAGCTCGTGAAGATGAATATCGACGAGCATCCGGCGGTGGCGCAGCAGCTTCGCATCCAGTCGATCCCGGCGGTCTATGCCTTCAAGAACGGCCAGCCGGTGGACGGCTTCATGGGCGCACTGCCCGAGAGCCAGGTGAAGGCCTTCATCGCGAGCCTCGCCGGCGACACCGGCCCCTCACCGGCCGAAGAGTTGGTGGCGATGGGCCGCGAGGCCTATGAGGCGGGCGACCTGTCCCGCGCCGCACAGGCTTTCGCACAGGCCGTGCAGGAAGAGCCGGGCAACCCGGCCGCCGTCGGCGGGCTCGCACGCTGCTATATCGATGCGGGCGATCTAGACCGCGCGCGCCAGACGCTTTCGCTGGTCCGGCCCGACGGGCGCAACGATCCCGACTTCGCCGCCGCCGAAGCCGCGCTTTCGCTGGCCGAAAAGGCGGGCGACCTTGGCGACATCGAGGAGTTGAGGGCAAAGCTCGACGCCAATCCGAAGGATCATCAGGCGCGCTTCGACCTCGCCATGGCGCTCAATGCGCGCGGCGACAAGGAAGGCGCGGTGGACGAACTTCTCATCATCGTCGAATACGACCGCAACTGGAACGATCAGGCGGCCCGCAAGCAGCTTGTCGAACTTTTCGACGCCTATGGCCCGAAGCACGAGGCGACGCTCTCGGGGCGCCGCCGCCTCTCGTCGATCCTTTTCAGCTAGGACAAGGGATATGGGGCTCACGGATCAATATCGCAGCGTGGAGGACCTGCCGGGGACGATCCCCGTCTTTCCGCTCGCCGGCGCGATATTGCTGCCCCGCGGGCAATTGCCGCTCAACATCTTCGAGCCGCGCTATCTGAAGATGGTGGACGATGCACTGCGCGGCGAGCGCATCATCGGCATGGTGCAACCCGACGGCGACGAGGCGATTCTCGCGTCGCAGGTGCCTGGCAAGACACCGCCTCTCTGCGCGATCGGCTGCGCGGGACGCATCACCTCATTCGCGGAGACGGGCGACGGGCGCATCGTGATAACGCTGACGGGCATTTCGCGCTTCCGTATCGAACGCGAACTCGCCGCCGTAACGCCCTACCGGCAATGCGAGGTGAACTGGAGCGAATTCGCCGACGACCTCGTCGCAGGGCACGGCCAGGACGAGGTGAGCCGCGAACGGTTACTCGAGATCCTGAAGGAATATCTGGAAACGCACGAGCTGCAGGCCGACTGGCGCGCAATCCGTCTTTCTTCCAATGAAACCCTGGTGAACTCGCTCTGCACGATCAGCCCCTACGGACCGCGCGAGAAGCAGGCGCTGCTGGAGGCGAAGACGCTGGAAGACCGCAACCAGATGCTGATCGCGCTCACCGAAAAGGCGCTGCAGGAACTTTCCCCCAACGATACGACCGTGCAGTAGCACGGCGGCAAGACGAGAGAACGAGATGACGGAAATGCAGGAAGGCGCGCGAGCGCCGAAAGTGGAAGTGGACCCGAAGCTCCTCGAGATTCTCGTCTGCCCCGTGACGAAAACGACATTGCGTTTCGACCGCGAGCGGCAGGAGCTCATCTCCGACAAGGCCCGCCTCGCCTTTCCGATCCGGGACGGCATTCCGATCATGCTGACGGATGAAGCGCGCTCACTCGACGATGACTGACGCGAACCCCTGGCCGACCGATATCCGACTGAAGCGCAAGGAGCGCATTGTCGAAGTGGAGTTCGACGATGGTGCGCGTTTTCGCCTGCCCGCGGAGCTGTTGCGCGTGGAAAGCCCTTCGGCCGAGGTTCAGGGCCACGGCGCGGGACAGAAGAAGACCGTGCCGGGCAAGGCCAATGTCGCCATCACGGCACTCGAACCGGTCGGCAATTATGCGCTGCGCATCGTCTTCGACGATGGCCACGACACAGGGCTCTATACCTGGGAGACGCTCTACCGCCTCGGCCGCGACAGCGAGAAGATCTGGACGGATTATCTCACGGCACTCACCCGCGAAGGGCTTGAGCGCGAATAACGCTCAAACAGCCTCGCCACGGAGGAGCCTTGGCAGGTCGCCGACCACACCGCCCGCATGGCGCATGAAGAAGCGCCGCGCCGGGCCGATCTGCGAGACGAGACCGAGGCCCAAGTCGCGCGCGAGGCGTACGGGGCCGATATCGTTCGAGAAGAGACGGTTGAGCCCGTCCATCAGCAGCGACAGTGCCACATTGTCGAAACGGCGCCAGCGCTGATAACGCTCCAGCACATCGAGCGAACCTATATCGAGACCGAGACGCGCGGCATCGACGATCACTTCCGCCGCTGCCGCGACATCGCGAAGCCCCAAATTGAGCCCCTGCCCCGCAATCGGATGAATGCCATGCGCCGCATCGCCGACAAGGGCAAGGCGCGGCCGCACATAGTCGCGCGCGAGCTGGAGCGTGAGCGGATAGGACCAGCGCGGGCCGACCGGCGCGCAAGCCCCGAGATAGTCGCCGAAGCGGGCCTGCATTTCCTCGGCGAATGCATCGTCATTGAGCGCGAGGATCGCCTTCGCATCCGCCGTCTTCTCCGTCCAGACGAGCGAGGAACGGTTGCCGACCATCGGCAGAATGGCGAAGGGGCCGCCGGGAAGGAAATATTCCTGCGCGACGCCTTCATGCGGAAGCTCGTGTTCGACGGTGCAGACGATGCCGGTCTGGCCATAGTCCCAGCCGACGGTCTTGATGCCAGCCGCTTCGCGCGTCGGCGACGAGCGCCCGTCCGCCGCGAAGCAGAGACGCGCGGTCACCTTGTCGCCATTGGCAAGCGTCGCCGTCACCCGCGAGCCGTAATCGACATGCTTCACGCTTTGCGGCGCGATGAGGCGGATGCGCGGCTCGGCCTCCACCGTCTTTTGCAGGGCGATGCGTATGTGCCGGTTCTCGATCAGATTACCGAGGGGCTCGTCGCCGATCTCCTTGTGATCGAAATGAAGAAAGAAGGGAGAGGCCCCCTCTCGCACGCGCCCGTCCGAGACCATGATGTCGTTGATGGGCTGCATCTGGCCGTTGAGATGCTGCGTGACACCGAGCCGGTCGAACATGCGGCAGGAGGCAAAGGCGATGGCGGAGACGCGCCCGTCGAATTTCGCGTCCGTCGCTGTCGCCGGATCGAGCGCATCGACCACGGTTACGGTGAGCCCGCCCTGAGCGCAGGCAAGTGCGAGGGGAAGCCCCGCAAGCCCGCCGCCGACGATGAGAATGTCGCTATCCGGTCTTTCAGTCATGGAAAGGAAGATCGGCCGGAAGGAGCCCGAAGGCAAGCGCCGGATGGACGCAGGGCCCATGCCCGCCTAGTCTCCGCGCGACAGGAGAGAAAGATGAGCTTTGCCGAAATGACCGCCCTTGCCCTTGGCCGCGCCTTCGAAGAAGGCAAGGCGGACCCGCGCGAAGTGACGGAGGATTTTCTGGAGCGGGCGGCGCTGCTGGACCCGGACCGGCGCATCTATGTGACGCTGCTTGAACGGCGCGCGAGAGCGGAAGCGGAAGCAGCGGCCGACCGCGCGGCGCGAGGGCTGAGGCGTCATGCGCTGGACGGCGTGCCGCTCTCCTGGAAGGACCTCTTCGACGTGGCTGGCGAGGCGACGGCGGGAGGATCGCTCCCGCTGAAAACCCGTGTGCCCGAGAACGACGCGCAGGTGCTCGCCCGGGCGACGCGAATGGGAGCGGTCTGCCTCGGCAAGACGACCATGACCGAGCTTGCCTTCTCCGGCCTCGGCATCAATCCGAAATTCGGCACGCCTGCAAATCCGCATGACGAAAAAGTGGAGCGTGTGCCGGGCGGCTCTTCCGCCGGAGCGGGCGTCTCGGTCGCGGCAGGGCTCGCAGCGGGCGCCATCGGCACGGACACGGGGGGCTCGGTGCGCATTCCCGCCGCCTGGAACGGGCTGGTGGGCCTCAAGACGACAGCGGGAAGGCTCCCGCTCAAAGGCACCGTGCCCTTGTCGCCGACATTCGATACGGTCGGACCGCTTGCAAGAGATGTCGCGGATGCAGCCGCCCTGCTTGCCCTTCTCGAGGGGCGGGAGGCAAGACCCGTCGAGCCTTTCGCGCTGGACCGTGCATCGTTCTGGCTGCCGGGAGGCATCGCTTGGGAAGGCGTGGAACCGCAGATCGCGAATGGGCTTGAAGCCGCGATCCGCCGCCTCGTGAAGGCGGGCGTGAGGATCGTCGAACATCCCCTGCCCGAACTCGACGAGATCCATGCGCTCGCCTGGGACCCGAAAGGAAGCCGCCTCGTTGCCGAAGCCTATGCGCAATGGGGCGGTATGCTGGCGGAGAATGAGCAACTGATCTACCGCCCTGTCTTCGAACGCGTGATGGCAGGCGAACGGCTTTCCGCCGGAGACATCATCCGTGCGGACCTGAAGCGCAGGGAAATCGCGGCGCACTATCTCGCCGCAACCGCCGGCGTCGATGCCGTGATCATGCCGACGGTCGCCATAGCGCCGCCGCCCATCGCCGAACTCGAACCCGGTGGCAAGCCTTACGGCCGCGCCAACCGGATGGCGCTGCGCAATACGACCATCGGCAACCAGCTGGGTCTCTGCGCGATCACGCTTCCTTGCGGCCGGGACGACAATGGCCTGCCGATCGGGCTCATGCTGCAGTCTTCTCCGCATACGGAGGAAAAACTTCTTTCGCTTGCGCGCGCCGTGGAGCTCGTCCTGCACTGAAAGAAAAAGCCCCGGAGTTTCCTCCGGGGCTTTTGTTTCAGCCGTTGCGGACCGGTCAGTTTACCGGTTGCTGCCTGGCGCGGTCTTCCAGCGCCCGCTTCTGGATATAGGCCTTGATCGCCTCGACGTCTTCTTCCGAGAGATGGTCGGCAAAGCTCGCCATGCCATTGCCGGAAAGAATGCCGCCGCGAACGATGTCCTGGAAATGCTCGCGCGTGGTTTCGCCCATGCGCCGCAGGTCGGGCGTCACGCCCGGAGAGATCGCCAGCGCACCGTGGCAGAGCATGCAATAGGTCGCATACCCGATCTCACCCTTGCGGACCGTCTCTTCGGAAGCCGTCAGCGCAGGCCATTCCGGGATCGACTGGTCGAGCATCGCAAGCTCCGGCAGTTCCTCGCCTCCACCGATCTTGAAGGTGAGCAACCGCCCGTCATTGCCGAATTTCGCGGCGGCCGACGTCCGCGCATCGCCCGAGACGATGTTGACGCCGCCCCAGCCTGCCAGCACGGATACATATTGCTCGCCATCAACCATATAGGTGACGGGCGCCGCAACGATGCCGGTCTGGATACGCTGCGACCAGACGCGCTCGCCCGTATCGGCCTTGAAGGCATGGAAATAACCGTCGGCCGTACCCTGGAAGACGAGGTTCCCCGCCGTGGCGAGCACACCGCCATTGAGCGGCGCGGGATATTCCGCCTGCCATTTCACTTCGCCGGTCGCCGGATCCCAGGCCTTGAGATAGCCCTTCTCCATCGGGATTTCCGGCAAGGCGTTGATCGCGTCGATATAGTCCGTCCAGTCGATGCCGGTGTTCCACCAGTTCTTCTTCGGCGTGAATTCGCCCTTCTCCTTCCACTGTTCGGACAGCGAATAGATGCCGGCGATGTCTTGCGTCGGAATATAGACGAGCCCCGTTTCCGGGCTGAACGCCATCGGGTGCCAGTTATGCGCGCCGTTTGCCGAAGGCAGCACGAAGGCCGTGCGGTCGCCATACTCGCCTTCGCCCGTCTCCACCGGCCGCCCGGTCTCGAGATCGACATGGCTTGCCCATGTAACCGTCGAGAATGGTTCCGCCGAGATGAGCTCGCCATTCGTGCGGTCGAGCACGTAGAAGAAGCCGTTCTTCGGCGCCTGCATGATGACCTTGCGCGTCTCGCCCTCGATCTCGATATCGGCGAGCATCAAGGGCTGCGTCGCGGTGTAGTCCCAGTTGTCGCCGGGCGTCGTCTGGTAATGCCACTTCATGCGCCCCGTATCCGCGTCGAGCGCAAGGATCGACGAGAGATAGAGATTGTCGCCGCCACCGGGCGAGCGGATTTCGCGCGTCCAGGGAGAACCGTTGCCGGTGCCGACATAAAGCGTGTTCGTCTCCGGTTCGAAGACCATCGAGTCCCAGGCCGTTCCGCCGCCACCGATCTTCCACCACTCGCCGCCCTTCCAGGTCGGGATCGCGGCTTTGAGTTCGGGATTCTCGACCGGCAGCGATGGATCGCCCGGAACCGTGTAGAAGCGCCAGGCCTGCTCGCCGGTCTCGGTGTCGTAGGCGGTTATGTAGCCGCGCACGCCATATTCGCCGCCGCCATTGCCGATCACGACCTTGTCGTTGAAGACACGCGGCGCGCCGGTGATGGTGTAGGGCGGTCCAGGAATGGTGTTCACCTCCCAGACGACCGATCCGTCTTTCGCGTCGAGCGCGAACAAGCGGCCGTCAAAGCTCGCCGTATAGACGCGGCCTTTCCAGACGGCGACGCCGCGATTGACGACGTCGCAGCAGCCATAGCGGCCCCACTCGCCCGGCACTTCCGGATCGAAGCGCCAGAGCTCCTCGCCCGTCTTCGCATCGACCGCGATGGTGATGCCCCAGTTGAGCGAGAGATACATCGTGCCGTCGACGACGATGGGCGTGGCTTCGAGACCGCGCGTCGTGTCGGTATCGAGCGACCAGGCGAGCGATAGCTCGCCGATATTCCCGTCATTGATCTGGTCGAGCGGCGAGAAGCGCTGCTCGTTATAGGTTCGGCCGTGAGCGAGCCAGTTGCCGGGCTCGCTGTCCGCATTGGCGATGCGCTCGCCATCGACGCCAACCGCGCCTTCGGCTTTCGCCGCGGGAACGGGAACATCCGGAGCCGCTTCGCTTTCGGCCGCGGGAGCCTCTGCCAGGGGCGCGGCCTCTTCCATGCTGCCCGAACCGCTGCCGATGAACTGCCAGCCGATGAATCCGGCCAGCACCAGACCCGCCGCGGCATTAACCGCAACAGGCCACTTCTTTGCCATTTCCGCCATGGACCTCCCCGTCCCTCTGAAGTGCGCACAACGCGCCGTCATTTTGCGGAGTGCTGCTCCGCCTTTTTACCGTCAAGACTATCCGAAGCGCTGCGGGCGGGAAACCCGAACGATACTGCCCGGTTTTCGATCTTCCTGCCTGAGAGGGCTGACTCTGCGAAAGCAGGTCGCACAAAAATCGTGCAAATATTATTTCTTGCACACAATTTGTGCGATTGTTGTTGCCGATGCCGCCGCAAGCGGCAGATTGAGAGCAGAATTTCATCGATATTTCATGGGGATAGCGGAAATCGCCAGTTCCGGCACGCTTCTTGAGAAGCATTTACCAAGCGCAGGACCCCATGTCCGCCGGGAGACGGACAGGCCGCGCGGAAAAAGCCGGAAGTTCGATCCCGGCGCATAATTTGGAGAGACCTATGACCAGCAATAAAGCATGGGGGTTCGCCCGGAGCGGTGCGCTCGGCATGGCAGCGGCTTCCCTCAGCCTTCTGGCGACGGCGGGAGCCGCCTTCGCACAGGAGGAAGCGCCCGCGATCAGCAGCGGCGATACCGCCTGGATGCTCACCTCGACGGCGCTCGTTCTCTTGATGACGATCCCGGGCCTCGCGCTCTTCTACGGCGGCATGGTCCGGAAGAAGAACGTGGTCGCAATGACGGCTCAGAATTTCGCCCTCGCCGCGATCATGACGGTCGTCTGGATGGTGATCGGCTACTCGCTCGCCTTCGGCGATGGCGGCGCGTGGAACGCCTATATCGGCGGCCTCGACAATCTCTTCCTCTCGGGTCTTGGCGTTGACGCCGTTTCCGGCACCATTCCGGAAAGCGTCTTCATGACCTTCCAGATGACTTTCGCCATCATCACTCCGGCGCTCATCACCGGCGCCTATGCGGATCGCATGAAGTTCTCCAGCATGATCTTCTTCATGGTCCTGTGGTCGATCTTCGTCTACGCACCGGTCTGTCACTGGGTGTGGGGCGGCGGTTTCCTCGGACAGGACGGCGTTCTCGACTTCGCGGGCGGCACGGTGGTGCACATCAATGCGGGTATCGCCGGTCTGATCGCCTGCCTCGTGCTCGGCCCCCGCAAGGGCTTCGGCACGGAGAACCTGGCGCCGCACAATGTCGTCCTGACCATGATCGGCGCCGCCTTCCTCTGGGTCGGCTGGTTCGGCTTCAACGCAGGATCGCAGCTTGCGGCCGACGGGCGCGCGGGCATGGCGATGGCCGTCACCCAGATCGCCGCTGCGGTCGCCGCGGTTTCCTGGATGGCCGTGGAATGGATCATGCACCGCAAGCCGACGCTGCTCGGCCTTGCGACCGGCGCCGTCGCCGGCCTCGTCGCGATCACTCCGGCTGCCGGCTTCGTCGATCCCATGGGTGCTCTCTGGATCGGCCTCGGATCGGGCGTGATCTGCTACTTCGCCTCGACGAGCCTCAAGCGGGCGCTCGGCTATGACGATGCACTCGACGTCTTCGGTGTTCATGCGGTTGGCGGCATTGTCGGCGCTGTGCTCACCGGCGTCTTTGCGACAGCCGCTATTACGGGCGCCGATGCACCTCTCGGTGCGATCGACGGAAACTGGGGTCAGGTCGGCGTGCAGATCAAGGGCATCATTGCCACCATCATCTATAGCGGCATCGCCACTTTCGTCCTGCTCATGGTGACGAAGATCTTCCTTGGCTTGCGTGTCACGCCGCAGGAAGAAGTCGAAGGTCTCGACATCAGCCAGCATGGTGAAGTGATCCACTGAGCGAGTTACACACTCACGAAAAGGGCGCCTGCGGGCGCCCTTTTTTATTGTCTTCCGTCAACCGCTATCCGCTCGGCGGACGGGCGATGCGCGAAACATCTTCTCTGCCGCACATACATCCGTGGGCTGACTGTTCAGAAAGCGGTTGCACAGATTTTGTGCATCGGGATGCAGTCATCTGTGCAGATGCTCCGCGGAGCATGACGCGGCGCCACAACATCTGCCGCAGGATCGCCCGTTTCGCAGCGATTCCCGGACATTTCTCCGCTTCGCGGTCGCGGCACGGTTCTTGATTGTAGGAGAGCGCTTGAGCCCGGACGCCCGCTTCACGCCTGGAGGCGGCGCTGGGACCGGGCGGACAGAACGTCGGCGGCAAGAGGCCATTCCGACGGCAGAAAAAGAGGAAACTCAAATGAAGCTCGTTATGGCGATCATAAAGCCATTCAAGCTGGACGAAGTCCGAGAAGCTCTTACGGCGATCGGCGTCCAGGGCCTGACCGTGACCGAAGTGAAAGGCTACGGCCGTCAGAAGGGTCAGACCGAGATCTATCGCGGCGCGGAGTACGCGGTGAACTTCCTGCCCAAACTCAAGATTGAAGTGGTCGTTTCGACCGATCAGGCCGACAGCGTCGTCTCCGCGATCAGCGGTGCCGCCAAGACCGGCCAGATCGGCGACGGCAAGATTTTCGTGATTTCCGTCGAGCAGGTGCTGCGCATCCGCACCGGCGAAACGGATGCGGAAGCACTTTAGTCACTGTACTGACTAAAGGCTTTCGTTGACTGGGGAAGGCAACCCTCTAACGAGAGAGGAACGATGACCAAGACTGGACGATATACACGCTTGGCGGGGATGGCGGGGCTCGCCGTGCTGGCCATGTCGGCACCTGCCTTCGCGCAGGAAGCCGAAGAAGCGTTCACGCTGACTGCGCCGGAAACGGCCTATATTTTCAATACGCTGCTCTTCCTGATTGGCGGGTTCCTCGTCATGTGGATGGCAGCCGGCTTCGCCATGCTTGAAGCGGGCCTCGTCCGCTCCAAGAACGTCGCGATGCAGTGCACGAAGAACATCTCGCTCTTCTCGATCGCGACGATCATGTACTACCTCGTCGGCTACAACCTGATGTATTCGGGTGTGGACGGCGGCTATTTCGGATCGATCTCGCTCTGGGGCGTGGACGATTCCGCCGGCCCCGCGGCCGACGGCACGGGCTATGCCTCCGCGTCGGACTGGTTCTTCCAGGTCGTCTTCGTGGCTACTGCCGCGTCGATCGTTTCGGGCACGCTCGCCGAGCGTATCAAGCTCTGGCCGTTCCTCCTCTTCACTGTCGTTCTGACCGGCGTCATCTACCCGATTCAGGGCGCCTGGCAGTGGGGCGGCGGCTGGCTCAGCGAAATGGGCTTCTCCGACTTCGCCGGTTCGACCATCGTGCATTCGACGGGTGGCTGGGCCGCGCTGATGGGCGCGCTCATCCTCGGACCGCGCATCGGCAAGTACGTGAAGGGCGGCGGCGTCAACGCCCTGCCGGGCTCCTCCATGCCGCTCGCCACGCTCGGCACCTTCATCCTGTGGCTCGGCTGGTTCGGCTTCAACGGCGCTTCCCAGCTCGCTCTGGGCACGGTTGCGGATGCGAATGCCGTCTCGACGATCTTCATCAACACCAACATGGCCGCTGCGGGCGGTGTGATCGCCGCAATGCTGCTCACGCAGCTTCTCTACAAGAAGGTCGACATCACCATGGCGCTCAATGGCGCTCTGGCCGGTCTCGTCTCCATCACTGCCGAACCGCTCGCGCCGACGCTTGGCTGGGCACTCGGCATCGGCGCCATCGGCGGCGTGATCGTGGTCCTCACGGTTCCGCTTCTCGACAAGCTCCACATCGACGACGTCGTCGGTGCGATACCGGTCCATCTCTTCTGCGGCATCTGGGGCACCATGGCGGTTCCGCTGACCAATGGCGACACCTCCTTCGCCGTCCAGGCGACGGGCGTGATCTCCATCGGCATCTTCGTCGCCGTGACGAGCCTCGTGCTCTGGCTGGCGCTCCGCTTCACGATCGGCATCCGCTGCTCGGAAGAGGAAGAGATGATGGGTCTCGACAAGGCCGAGATCGGCGTCGAAGCCTATCCGGAGTTCACCGCGAGCTGACAAGCATCTCTCGGAGCGGGGCCTCCCTCGGGCCCCGCTTCTCTCCCACGGCCGTGAACCCATTGCCACCACTTCCAGGCGTTCACGGCGCCACTGGAGCCCGCAGATCCCCTCTGCGGGCTCTTTTTTGTGCAATTTTCAAAAGCGCTGTTTGCATAACAATTAATCCGTTTGCCTCGAAAGCGGGACCAATCATTGGGCAAAGATGATTGCGTGTGCATGTGTCGTTTCCTGCCCTTCTCCAGAACACCTTGATATTCCGCGCCATTCGCAAGCTCACGCGAATGGCATGCATATTGATTGTGCAGTCCGCTGAATAATCAGGCCGCGCGAACCGGAACATGAAAACCGGCCGAAGCGGTGGGAGGCATCCGGAAAGGCGAAGATCCGCCGGATGCGTGGTGGCAAAGAAAGGGAGACCCCTTCATGGACGCGATTGACTCCGCCAGCGCCTTGCCGGGCGCGGGCGCCGATGTGTTTTTCATTCTCATGGGTGCGATCCTCGTCTTCGCGATGCATTCAGGCTTCGCCTTTCTCGAGGTCGGTACGGTTCGTCACAAGAACCAGGTCAATGCGCTGGTCAAGATCCTGGCCGATTTCGCCGTGTCGACCGTCGCCTATTTTCTCGTCGGCTACATGGTCGCCTATGGCGTGACCTTCTTCGTCAACGCCGCCGTGCTGAGCGGCGCGGAAGCGATGGAAGGAACGGATTTCGCCCCGCAGGGCCTCACACTCGTGAAATTCTTCTTCCTGCTCACCTTCGCAGCCGCGATCCCCGCCATCATCTCGGGCGGCATCGCCGAACGCGCCCGCTTCTGGCCGCAGGCCATGGCGACGGCGATCATCGTCGGCCTCGTCTATCCCTTCTTCGAAGGTCTGGTGTGGAACGGGAACTTCGGCTTTCAGGCCTGGCTTGAAGAAAGCTTCGGCGCTCCCTTCAACGATTTCGCGGGCTCGATCGTCGTCCATGCGGTCGGCGGCTGGCTCGCCTTCGGCGCGGTGATCCTGCTCGGACGCCGCAACGGCCGCTACACGAAGGAAGGAAAGCTCGTCGGTTTCCCGCCCTCGTCGATCCCCTGGCTGGCACTCGGTTCCTGGCTCCTTTGCGTCGGCTGGTTCGGCTTCAACGTCATGTCCGCCCAGTCGCTCGAAGGTGTTTCCGGCCTTGTCGCCATCAATTCGCTTCTCGCCATGGCGGGCGGCATCCTTGCCTCGCTTGTGGCCGGAAGGAACGATCCGGGCTTCATCCACAACGGTGCCCTCGCCGGTCTGGTCGCCGTCTGTGCGGGCTCGAACGTCATGCATCCCGCCGGTTCCTTCGTTGTCGGCGCCGTTGCGGGCGTTCTCTTCGTCGTGATGTTCGAGGCCTCTCAGCGCCGCTTCAAGATCGACGACGTATTGGGCGTCTGGCCGCTACACGGCCTTTGCGGGCTGTGGGGCGGCATTGCCGCGGGTATTTTCGGCCTTGCCGAACTCGGCGGCCTCGGCGGCGTTTCGTTCATGAGCCAGCTCATCGGTTCGCTGGCCGGCGCCCTCTACGCGGGCTTTGCCGGCTTTGCGGTCTACGGGCTCTTGAAGGTCTCCGTCGGCATCCGGCTCGGCCAGGAGGAAGAGCATCGGGGCGCCGACCTTTCGATTCACAGGATCGGGGCCAACCCGGAAGCCGACATTCCGCCGCGGTGAGGCGCTTCGAACCGAAAGAGTGGCCGCCCGTCCGGCCACTTTTAAGGTTTCGTTAAATGGCTGCTTGCGATTCTGTGGATAAGGCGCGGGAATTCCACAGCTTTTTCCACCGGACGGATCGGTTAACGTGACTGGACCGGTCCGTCCCCGGAAGCTAAGATCGCGCCGTTCCGCTTATCCCGGTCCCGCATATCTTGTTTGGCGGTTCCGGTGCGCCACAGGACCTTGCGCGAATCTCATGACGGCGAGCCCCTCCTCCCGCTTCGACAGCCTGCCGGACAGCCCCTTTCCGCGTCTGAATGCGCTGATTGAGGGGATCGAACCCGGCAAACCGCCGCTCATCATGTCACTGGGTGAGCCGCAACACCCTTTTCCGGGCTTCGTTATGGAAGAAATTTCCCGGAATGCCGCGCTTTTCGGCAAATATCCGCCGATCATTGGCACGCCCGACTTTCGGAATGCCGCAGCAGGCTGGCTTGGCAGGCGCTTCGGTATTGCCGAAGTCATAGGCAAGGGCCGGGCCCTCGATCCGGAAACGCAGATCCTGCCGGTGAACGGCACACGCGAGGCGCTTTTCAACATCGCCCAGGTCGCGACACCGCCGGAAAAAGCCGGAAGGCGCCCGGCGATCCTCATGCCGAACCCCTTCTACCAATGCTATGCGGCGGCGGCGCTGGCGGCAGGAGCGGAGCCCGTCTACATCGCGGCGACCCGCGAAACCGGCTTCATGCCCGATTTCGAGGCCCTGCCGGAAGAACTGCTCGCCCGCACGGCCATGATCTATTTCTGCAGCCCGGCAAATCCGCAAGGGGCGGTGGCAAGCCTCGACTATCTGAAGCGCCTGATCGCGCTCGCCCGGCGTCACTCCATCACGCTCGCGATCGACGAATGCTACGCCGACATCTATGACCGCGAACCGCCGGCAGGCGCGCTTGAAGCAGCGCTTGCGATGGAGGCCGGGGAGGGCGACCCCTTCGCGAACATCATCGTCTTCCACTCGCTGTCCAAGCGTTCGAGCCTGCCGGGACTGCGCTCCGGCTTCTGCGCGGGCGAGGCCCGGCTGATGCAGCGCTTCCGGAATTTCCGCAATATCGCTTCCCCGCAGGTGCCGCTGCCGCTCATGGCCGCCTCGGCCGCCTGCTGGAACGATGACGCACACGCCGCGGCGAACCGGGATCTCTACCGCGCGAAAATCGACGCCGCCGAGCGCGTTCTCGGCAACCGCTTCGGCTTCTACCGGCCTCCCGGCGGCTTCTTTCTCTGGCTCGATGTGGGCGATGGCGAACGGGCTGCGCGCGATCTATGGGCGAAGGGCGGCGTGAAAGTGTTGCCGGGCGCCTATCTCTCGCGCGAAGATTCGCCTTACGGTCCGGGCGGCAATCCCGGCAAGGCCTATATCCGGGTTGCGCTTGTGGACGGGCAGGCCGAAACCGAAGAAGCGCTTGCGCGCATCGCGGAGGTTCTGTGATCGGCTCCTCCGCAAAGGAAAGCCGGTCGGGCAAGGCCAAGACGGCGCGCAAGAAGACGGCAACGAAATCCGGAACCGCTTCGCGGAAGCGGCAGGCCCCGAGGGGCGATCGGAGGGTGCAGCGCGTGAGACGATGGCTCGTCAATCCACTGAGCTATCTGCCGCCGGCAGTAAACGACTTCCTGCTGCGCCGTGTCGTGGAGGCGGCGGGCGTCCTGCTGATGCTCGTCTCGGGCTTCGGCCTGCTTGCCGTCATGAGCTGGTCGGCCGACGATCCGAGCCTCAACAATGCAACGACGCGCGCGCCCGAGAACTGGATGGGATTGCCGGGCGCCTATGTCGCGGATGTGCTCCTGCAAACGCTGGGCCTTGCATCCATCCTCCTGCTCCTGCCGCCGCTCGTCTGGGGCATTCGCGCCTTCTCGCACAGGATTTCCTCTCACATCGTCTTCAGGGTCGCGGCATGGCTTGCGGCGACACTCGCCGCTGCCGCCTTTCTGGGCGCATTGCCTCGCTTCACATTCTGGCCGCTTGCGCTCGGCCTCGGCGGCGTTCTCGGCGAGGCGCTTGCCGCGCTCGGCCTCAGCCTCTTCGCGCCACTGACGGGCGAGGCCGCGGCCTATACGCTGACGGCGCTGATCGTCCTGCCGTTCGCCTTCTTCCTCACGCTCTTTGCTACCGACACTTCGCTTGCCGATCTGCGCGCCGCCGCAGACCGGCTCCGCAACTTCAGGGGAGGGGAAGAGGAAGAGATTGAGGAGCGGCGCTATACGGGCGGCGCTCGTGCGCGCCGCCGGGAAAGCCCGGAAGAAACGACGTCGCGCCCGCGCCGTCCCGATGTCGAGCCGAGCCGGCTTCGCATCCTCGCCTGGGCGGTAAGCGACCGGCTGAGCGACGCCGCCGACCGCCTGTTGCGGCGAGGCGACTATGCGCCGCTATCCGCAGAGGAAATCGAAGCGGCACGTCAGGGACGGCTTGGCGAATTTGGACGCCGTAGCGATGAAGAGAGCGTGAGCGAACGGCGCACCCGCCGCCGCGAAGCACGCCTGGAACGGCAGGAACGCATCGAACCGACATTGCCGGAAAAACCCGCGCCGCGCGTGAACCGGAGCCTGACGAAACCTTCGAAACCCTCGGCCCGCGCCGCCCGCGAGGCGCAGCCGAAACTGCCGCTGGAACCGGCGGGCGATTACCAGCTTCCGCCGCTCAGCCTGCTTGCAAAGCCGAAGGGGACGGGGGTTTCCGCCCAGCTGACCGACGAGGCGCTGCAACAGAATGCAAGGCTTCTCGAATCCGTGCTCGACGACTTCGGCATCAGGGGCGAGATCATCTCCGTGCGCCCCGGTCCGGTCGTCACGCTTTACGAACTCGAGCCCGCGCCGGGTATCAAGTCTTCTCGCGTGATTTCCCTTGCCGACGACATCGCCCGTTCGATGAGCGCCGTCTCCGCGCGCGTCGCGGTCGTACCGGGCCGCAACGCCATCGGCATCGAACTGCCGAACGCACGCCGGGAAATGGTCTATCTGCGCGAACTTCTCGAAACGCAGGAATACGAAAACTCGAGTTCGAAGCTTTCGCTCGCGCTCGGCAAGAATATCGGCGGCGAGCCCGTGCTTTCCGATCTCGCCCGCATGCCCCATCTCCTGATCGCCGGTACGACGGGCTCGGGCAAATCGGTCGGCATCAACACGATGATCCTGTCGATCCTCTACAGGCTCTCGCCCGAGCAGTGCAAGCTCATCATGATCGACCCGAAGATGCTGGAACTCAGCGTCTATGACGGCATCCCCCATCTTCTCGCCCCCGTGGTGACGGAACCGAAGAAGGCCGTTGTCGCGCTCAAATGGGTCGTGAAGGAGATGGAGGACCGCTACCGCAAGATGTCGAAAGTCGGTGTACGGAACATTGACGGCTACAATACCCGCGTGACCGAGGCCAACGAACGCGGCGAAGTTCTCGTCCGGACCGTGCAGACGGGCTTCGACAAGGAGACGGGGGAGGCGATCTACGAGGAAGAGGAGATGGATCTCTCGCCCATGCCCTTCATCGTCGTCATCGTCGATGAAATGGCGGACCTGATGATGGTCGCGGGCAAGGAAATCGAGGCCGCCGTGCAGCGTCTCGCGCAGATGGCGCGCGCCGCCGGCATCCATATCATCACGGCGACGCAGCGCCCCTCCGTCGACGTCATCACCGGCACCATCAAGGCAAACTTCCCGACCCGCATTTCCTTCCAGGTGACGTCGAAGATCGACAGCCGCACCATTCTCGGAGAGCAGGGCGCCGAGCAGCTTCTCGGGCAGGGCGACATGCTCTACATGGCGGGCGGCGGCCGCATCCGCCGTGTGCACGGGCCCTTCGTCTCGGACGACGAGGTGGAGAAGGTCGTGACCTTCCTGAAGAAGCAGGGCGTTCCGGAATATCTTGAAGCGATCACCGCCGAGGAAGAGCAGGGCGACGATCCTTTCTCGCTCGACGGCGGTGGCGGAACCGGCGACGACCTTTACGACAAGGCCGTTGCGATCGTTGCGCGCGACAAGCGCGCCTCGACGAGCTACATCCAGCGCCGCCTGCAGATCGGCTACAACCGCGCCGCCCGCCTTATTGAACTGATGGAGGAACAGGGCGTCGTCAGCCCGCCGAACCATCAGGGAAAACGCGAGGTTCTCGTCGGCGACCACTGAACCCTGGGCGGGCGCGCCTTCACACTTTGCTAACCACGCGCCGCCAAATGGCCCCCTAGGGCTCCATATTTCGCCACAAAGGCCGGCCATGATGTATTTCATGAGTAATCTCGATCAAAATCACCGTTACCGGCAGCGCATGCTCTTCGCGGCCGCGCTCGTCGGATTGGGCCTGCTTTTCGTGGCCTTTCTGACGGCAGGCGGCGCGACGGCGAAAGCCCAGCCCGCGGCAGAAATGGCGGCTGACGGGCAGGAGCGCGCCCTCGGCGAGGAAGATCGCCTGGCCCTGTCGGAGGCGAGCGCCTATCTCACATCGCTCGAGAGCATGCAGGGCGATTTCCTGCAGGTCGGGCCGGACGGATCGGTCGCCGAAGGCCGGTTCTACCTGCGCCGCCCCGGAAAGCTTCGCTTCGAATATGAACCGCCCGAGAACCTGCTCGTCGTCGCCGATGGAACATGGGTCGCCGTAAAGGACAGTTCCGCCGCCGCCCAGCGCTATCCGATCGCATCGACACCTCTGAGCCTCATTCTCGGCAAGAATGTGGATCTCGCGGAGGAAGCGCGCGTCCTGAACGTGGAGGAACAGCCGGGTTCGCTTCTGGTCACGCTGGCCGACCGCTCGGGCGAAGCGCCGGGCCAGATCACGCTGATCTTCGACCGGCCCAAAATGCAGCTCCGGCAATGGGTCGTTACCGACGTTCAGGGCCTGCAGACGACGGTGGCGCTGCGCAATGTCGAAACCGGAATCCGGGCGGACAATTCGCTCTTCGTCCTGCGCGACGATCAGCGCCCCGATATCGGTTCGCGCTGATCCCCGCTGGCGCGGGCGGCGGGCGTCTATTATCCTCAACACATCTGTTCCGTAGCGCTGCTGCCTGTCTTGACCGCTGACAGGGGCGGCGTGGTACTTGTGAAACAGCATGACCCGAAAATCAGGCCGGCGGCCCATCGTCGGCATTCCCTGCGACGTGAAGATGTTGGGACCGCATCCCTTTCATGCGGTCGGCGAGAAATATATTGCGGCAATCGACGGCTGTGCCGATTGCCAGCCCATTCTCTTGCCGGTACCGCGCGAGCCTTTCGACGAAGCAAGGGATCATCTCGCCGAACTCTTCGATCTCTGCGACGGCATTTTTCTGACGGGCTCGCATTCGAATGTTCACCCCGAACTCTATGGCGGCATGCCGCCGCGCGAAGGCGTATTGCTCGACCGCCAGCGCGATGCGCTGACGCTGAAGCTCATCCGCGCCTGCGTGGACCGCGCCCTGCCTCTCTTTGCCGTTTGCCGCGGCTTCCAGGAACTCAACGTCGCCTATGGCGGCACGCTGCACCAGCACATCCACGAGGAACCCTCCGATCCGGGCTTCGAGCCCCGCATGGACCATCGCGAGAACAAGGACGATCCGCTGGAAATCCAGTACGGCCCGGCTCACGAAGTCATGCTTGAAGGCGGCGGCGTTTTTGAAAATCTGCTGGGCACACGGACGATTGAGGTAAACTCCCTGCACGGACAGGGCATTGCTCGTCTGGCGGACGGCCTCGTCGCCGAGGGTCGCGCCGCGGACGGTACATATGAGGCGGTGCGGGTACGCGATGCAAAGGGCTTCGCCCTTGGCGTGCAGTGGCATCCCGAATGGAAATATTGGGAGAACCCGGTATCGCAGAAGCTTTTCCGGGCCTTTGGAGACGCGGCGCGCGAGGCAGCGGCCGCGAACGCTGAAAAGGAAAGAGTGGTGTCCCATGGCAATGGGCAGCGAGAAGGAAGACAAGGTCGAGAACACGGACGACCTGATCAAGTGGCTTAAGGACCGCCGCATCACCGAGGTCGAATGCATGGTGTCGGATATGGCCGGCATCGCGCGCGGCAAGATCATTCCGACCCGGAAGTTCATTTCCGGCCTCAATGACCGCTCCCTGAAACTCCCGGAGTCGATTTTCGGTCAGACCGTGACCGGCGACTATGTGGACAGCGATTTCCTCGGCGACATCGAACCCGACATCATTCTCGACCCCGATCCCGCAACCGTACGCGTCGTGCCCTGGTATGACGAGCCGACGGCGCAGATCATCTGCGATGCGAACTATCGCGACGGACGGCCCGTGCCGATCGCACCGCGAAACGTCCTGAAGCGCGTTATCGGCTTCTTCGAGGAAAAAGGCTGGGTGCCCGTCGTCGCGCCGGAGATCGAGTTCTATCTCGCGGCGAAAAACATCGACCCCGACTATCCGCTGGAGCCGCCTGTCGGCGCGAATGGCCGTCAGGAAACGGCGCGTCAGTCCTATGGCATCGACGCGGTCAATGAGTTCGACCCGATCTTCGAGGACATGTACGATTTCTGCGAAGCGCAGAACCTCGATATCGACACGCTCATTCACGAGTCGGGCGCGGCGCAGGTGGAGATCAACTTCGATCATGGCGATCCGCTCGAGATTGCCGATCAGGCCTTCCTCTTCAAGCGCACCATGCGTCAGGCCGCGCTTCGACACGGCATCTATGCGACCTTCATGGCCAAACCCTATGAAGGCGAGCCCGGCAGCGCGATGCACATTCACCAGTCGATCGTAAGCGCGGAGACGGGCGACAATCTCTTCGCGACCAAGCAGGGCAAGGACACAAAACTCTTCCTTGGCTACATCGCGGGTCTGCAGAAATTCCTGCCCGACGCGATGGCGCTTATTGCGCCCAACGTGAATTCCTACCGCCGGATCGTGCGCGACCACGCCGCCCCCATCAATACGCATTGGGGCCATGAGAACCGCACCGTGGGCCTGCGGGTGCCGGAGGCAAAGCGTCAGGGCCGCCGCGTCGAAAACCGCGTGCCGGGCGCCGACGCGAACCCCTATCTGGCCATCGCAACCTCGCTTGCCTGCGGCTATATCGGCATGGTGAACGATCTGAAGCCGACCAAGGAAATGACGGGCAACGCCTATGACAGCAAGCGCTACGCACTGCCCCGCCATCTTCTCGACGCACTGGACAATCTAAGAACCGCGAGCGAACTCAAGGAAGTGCTGGGGCAGGATTTCGTGACGCTCTACATGGACGTGAAGCTGACCGAGCATGAAGCCTATCAGCAGGTCATCTCCGCCTGGGAACGCGAACACCTGCTGCTGAATGTGTGAAGCGCGGATGGTGGCAAACCGCGAGGTTTTGCCTATAATCGTTCCATGACCGGCGATGCATTCACACCTGCCGCAAGGATGCGGCTCGCAAAGCGCGAGCTGCTGATCCTCTGCGCCCGCATCGGCTATAACCCGTAAATCCGCTCCGTCTGCGGGTGCCCGCCGCCCGCACCCTTCCGCATCTCTCTTTCATTCGGAACACGGAGCAAATTCCCATGTCTCAGACCGCCGCAATCTCGAACCAGACCAAGCGCTGGCAGGAGATGGACGCTGCCCATCACCTTCATCCCTTCACGACACATAAGGACCTCGCCGCCAAGGGCGCGCGCGTCATCACCCATGCCGAGGGCGTCTATCTCTACGACTCGGAAGGAAACCGCCTGATCGACGGCATGGCCGGGCTCTGGTGCGTGCAGGTGGGCTATGGCCGCGAGGAACTCGCACAGGCCGGCTACAAGGCGCTGAAGGAGCTTTCCTACTACAACAACTTCTTCCAGACGACGAACCCCTATGTCGCCGAACTCTCGGAGAAACTTGCGGAGGTCTGCCCGGCCGGCATCGAACGCTTCTTCTTCGCCAATTCCGGTTCCGAGGGAAATGACAGCGCGGTCAAGATCATCCGCTATTTCTGGAACCTGCAGGGCAAGCCGAACAAGAAGCTCTTCATTGCACGCAAGAAGGCCTATCACGGCGTGACCATGGTCGCGGCGTCTCTTTCCGGCCTCACGCATATGCACCCGCAGGCCGATCTGCCGCTCCCCGGCTTCCATCATGTCGACTGTCCGGACTGGTTTGCCGAAGGCGGCGACATGACGCCCGAGGAATACGGCCTCAAGACGGCGCGCAGCCTCGAGGAAAAGATACTGGAACTCGGAGCGGAGAACGTCGCGGCTTTCGTCGCCGAGCCGATCCAGGGCGCCGGCGGCCTCATCATTCCGCCCAAGGGTTACTGGGAAGAGATCCAGCGCATCTGCCGCAAATACGACGTTCTGCTTCATGTCGACGAAGTAATCTGCGGCTTCGGGCGCACTGGCAAGTGGTTCGGCTCGGACACCTTCGGCATCGAGCCCGACATGATCAACATGGCGAAGGGTCTTTCATCCGGCTATCAGCCGATTGCAGCCGTTGGCCTTGGCAAACGCGTTGGCGACGCCGTATTCAACTCGGATAACGAGTGGTCGCACGGCTTCACCTATTCCGGGCATCCCGTGGCCGCCGCCGTGGCGCTCGCCAATCTTGAGCTGATGCAGAAGGAAAAGCTCGTCGAAAAGGCTGGCAGCGCTACCGGGAGCTATTTCCAGAAGAAGCTCTCGGAGCTCGCGGATCACCCGCTTGTCGGTCAGACGCGCGGGGTCGGCCTTCTCGGCGCCATCGAACTCGTGAAGGACAAGAAGAACAGGACGAAGTTCGAGAGCGATCTCGACGCCGGAACGCGCTGCCGCAACCACTGCTTCTCGAACGGCCTCATCATGCGGGCGATCGGCGACACGATGGTTCTGAGCCCGCCCCTCACCATCACCGAAGGAGAGATGGACGAACTTTTTGCCCTTGCGCGGAAGTGCATCGATCTGACGGCGAAGGATCTGGGCGTCGCCTGAAAACCGGCCGGGCGCCTTGCGGCGGTTTGACGCAGCAGGCTCCCGGCTCTTCAACCCTAAAGCTAACACATTGATTCGGAAGTGTTTTTACTCTCCGGGTCAGGTCTTTATCTACAGCTCATACTTGTAAACAGACCGTATTGAAGCGGCGGCATACCAGACCTATCTACTTGGTCATGAGGGCCGAGCAATAAAGCCGCCCGGGTGACCTGCCCCCCGCTCACCCGCGACGGCGCTTCGAGCCCCCTTACGGCGCCGGTCTTCCCCTCCCGGCGCCTCGCGCAAGACGCGCGGTTGCGCCTCGCCTCCCCCCGGCGGGGCGCAACTTTTTTGTGCCCCGCGTTTGCCCTTCGGACTTTCGCCCGCCCATGCCGAGCGACTAAGCTCCCGGCTCCCGCCAACCGACCGTGCGAAACATGCCCCGGCCCTTTGACGACAATCACGAACCGCAGCTGCTGATCTCCGATGCGGAACTCGACGCACTGGAGAGTGAAATTCCGATCCTCGCGGGGCTTCGCCGCTTCGCCGAGGAAGCGATCAACATGCCATGGTTCTCGCGGCTCGGGCGGCCGCTTGACCGGGAAGAGAAGGCTCTGGCCCGCGCCTATCTCGATGGTCTGGGCTTTCCGGACGCGGAGTCGGCCCGTCTGCGCGACTGGACAGAGGCCGCCGATGCCGCGCTGACGCTCGACATCGATCCCGCCCATTGGGAAGCGGAAGAAGGGTTGCGCGCCGCGCTTGTGGCCGAAGCGCTCGACCATCTGAGCGAAGACGCGCTCAACATCGCCATGACCCATGTCTCGGCATTGCTCGGCGAGCGCGTGCGTGCGGCCGTTCACGAAGCAGCCGATTTCTGGGAAGTGGAGGACGAGGAGCTTCTGAATGCGGCCGCAGGTGCCGCTCTCCATGCATCGCATGGCGCCGCCCTCTCCCTCATCGCCGGCTCCGGAGACGACCATCCGTTCCGGCGCAAGTTCTCTCTCTTTACGCGGGGACGCTGGCCTATCGGCATCGCTGGCCTCACCTTCAATATCCTCTGAGCCCCTGCGGCCGGCAATACAGGAAACGGACAAGACGTGGATCTGAAAATCGCAACCTGGAACATCAATTCCGTTCGTCTGCGGATCAACCTCGTCGAGCGGCTGCTTGCGGAAGAAAAGCCGGACGTGCTCTGCCTTCAGGAGATCAAGTGCATCAACGATGCCTTTCCCTGGAAGGACATTCGCAAGGCAGGTTACGAACATATCGCCGTGCATGGCCAGAAGGGCTACCACGGCGTTGCCACCTTGAGCCGCATTCCCTTCAAGAAGACGGAAAGTCTGGATTTTTGCGGCAAGGGCGATTGCCGGCACATCTCGACCGATCTCGATGTGCCGGGCGGCTTGCGTATCCACAATTTCTACGTACCCGCCGGCGGCGACGAGCCCGATCCGGATATCAATGAGAAGTTCGCTCACAAACTGGCCTTCATACGCGAGATGACGCGCCTCTATGAAAAGCACCGCACCAAGTCGAAAAACCGGATGGTGCTCGTGGGCGATCTCAATATCGCTCCACTGGAGCATGACGTCTGGTCGCACAAGCAGCTTCTGAAGGTCGTGAGCCACACACCCGTCGAAGTCGACCTCATGAACGAGCTCTATGCCTCACACGATTGGGTCGATGTCATGCGACGCTTCGTACCGGAAACGGAGAAACTCTATTCCTGGTGGAGCTACCGGGCGAAGGATTGGGAAGCTGCGGATCGGGGACGCCGCCTCGACCACATCTGGGTCACACCCGCTCTTTCGGAAGCGCCGGTCGGCATGAAGGTCCGCAAGGATGCGAGGGGGTGGGAGCGGGCGTCGGATCACGCGCCGGTAATCGCGACGCTGAGGCTTTAGCTGGGGGGGCCAGCTTTCGGGGGTGAAGGGCCTCCCGCCGCCCGCTCCTGGGGTTCCTACCGGTATCGCCGCCGTCCGGACAATTGGGGGACATCCGGGGCAGTTCTTGTTAGGGTAGTCGCCCTATATTAGGGTATCGACCCTATTCGTGCAAGGGGAGAGCCTCTCGCCTCCCGATCATCCACAGCCCCCTGGCGAAGCACGAAAATCACGGCTTTGTGAAGCGGCGCCCCGGCAGTTACAAAGAAACCCGCATAAGGGCGCGTAGTCCTGCGGCGGCAGGGCCGAAACGAGAATAAAGACAAGGCATGGCACCCAAGACCAAGGACAGGATTCTTGCGACGAGCCTTCGGCTCTTCAACGAGAACGGTTACGACGCTGTGACCACTGCGAAGATTTCCGAGGAGGTAGGCATATCGGAGGGCAATCTCTGGTACCACTTCCGCACCAAACGCGACCTGGTGAGCGCGCATCAACTCTCGCTGTTCGTTCTTATCGACAAGCGGCTTGCGATTCCCTCTTCTCCAGAGACGGTTCTTGAAAACTATGCGCTCTTCAATCGCATGGTCTTCGAGGAGGTGTGGAACTATCAGTATCTCTATCGGGACCAGGCCGAATATGGCCGCGCTTCACCGGAACTTGAGGACCGGGTCCATCAGATTTACGAGATGACGACCAATATGGTCATCCGCTTCTTCCGTCACATGATCGAAGCAGGGCATCTCGATCTGCCTGAAGACGAACTGGCGCCGCTTGCCGACAACATCTGGATGGTCATCCGCTACTGGCCGAGCTTTCTGCGAGAGACGCGCCGTGTTGTGAAACTCGACAAGGCCGCGCTCAACGCCGGCATCCGTCATCACTTCGCACTATTCGAAACGCATCTGACCAGGGAAGCTCGAGGTTATTTCGACAAGAATGCCTACGCCTGAGCGCCCTCTCCGTCTGGAGCCTTCTTTTTGAGCGTAACGAATGTCGCGGTGGAGCTTCCCGTTGCAAGGAGCTTTCCGCTGGCTTCATCGGTGAGCTCGCCCTCGATGAAACCCACGGATTTTCCGCGCTTGATGACGCGCCCGGTTCCGATGATGCGGCCCGGACGCGCCGCATTCAGCATTGAAACCTTGAGTTCGAGCGTCGGCGAAATCTGACCCCATTCAAGGTCGAGGCCGACGGCAAGACTCATCACATCGTCAAGCATGGCCGCCACCATGCCGCCCTGGATACCGCCCCACATATTGCAGAGTTCCGCGGTCGCGTTGAAAGCGACCTTCACGGTGCGGCTTTCCTTGTCGGCTTCCAGAATTTCGAGCCCGAGATAGCGGCTTGCGGGCGCCATGCGTTTGAAGACCGCCTGAATGTTCGGCGGCCAGTCTCCCGCCAGTTTCACATCACTCATTTTTTCCGCCCTCTGGCTCTTCCCCGCCAATCTGCCTGCTGCGCGCGAGCCTTGACTGCAGCGCCCGCAGCTCCGTTCCCGCATCGTCCAGCCGCTCGGCAATACGCGCGGCAACAGCGCCCGCCATTTCCGGAAACTCGCCAAGCAGGCGCTGAAACATATCCCGGCCGATACGAAGCGTCTCAAGCCTCGTGACCGCCCTGACCCTGGTCCGCCGCCTTTCGCGATTGAACAGCGCCGTTTCGCCGATGAGGTCCCCTGTGTCAAGCCGCAACGCGCGAGGCTGACCGGTATCCTGATCGGCAAGCATGGCCGCTTCGCCGTGAAGGATCAGCCAGGCGCAGTCCGCTTCCTCACCGGGCTCGAACAAGGTATCTCCCGGCGCGTACTCCCGCCTTTCGCAGGTAAAGGCGACCACCTCGAGGCGGACCGGATCGAGACCTGAAAAAAGGTCCACGCGCTGCAGAAGGGCGACAACAGGTTCAAGGCTCATGAAGGCTAGGATAGCCGAGCCTTGGGCCCCTGTCGCCGGTACCGTGTTTGCGCGGCTCGGCGTGGAAGGCTAAGAACGGGCGCAGGAAAGGAACGCAGATGGACAAGACGAGAGCCGAAATCGCCTGGGACTGGCCCTCCCCATTCGTCTACGAGACGAAGGTGGAACCCCAGCATATCGATGACTTTCAGCACACGAACAATGTGGTCTATCTCACCTGGATGGCGAAGGCCGCGTGGGAGCACTCGAAAGCGCTCGGTCTCGATTTCCAGAGCTATGCGCGCCTCAATCGCGGCATGGTCGTCCGGCGGCATGAACTTGAATACCTCGCAGCGAGCCGCGAGGGCGAAACTGTACTTGTGGGCACCTGGATCACGGCGAACGATGGCCGTATCCGGCTTCGCCGGCGTTTCCAGATGGTGAACAAGGCGACGGGAGAGACGCTTCTACGCGGCCTCACCGACTTTGTGTGCATCAATATCGAAACGGGCCGGGCGACGCGCATGCCGCCGGAGTTTGTTTCCACCTATGCCCTGACCGGACAGGTGCCGGAAGACGCCTGAGAAACGCCCTGCGGCGAATGGTCCAGTTGGATCGAGGCATCCGGCGGGGCAAATGAGGAACGGTTTCAAAGCGTAACGAGAGGCTTCTCATGGACCGCGTCGACGGCCCCACCCTGTTCCTCATAAATATCCTTCTCCTGCTCGCGATCGCCGTAATCACGTGGGGAGCGGGTGCCCTTCTCATTGCGGCGCTCATCGGTACGCCGCTGGCGCTCGGCGCGGTCGTCGGCCTGTCGTTGACGGCGAAAGCCTGACCCTTCAGGGAACCAGCCGGTAGCCTCCCGCCTCCGTTACCAGGATTTCCGCATTGGACGGATCCTGCTCGATCTTCTGCCTCAGCCGGTAGATATGCGTCTCGAGCGTATGTGTCGTGACGCCCGAGTTATATCCCCAGACCTCGGCAAGCAGCGTGTCCCGACCGACTACCTTAGACCCTGCGCGATAGAGATATTTCAGGATCGAGGTTTCCTTTTCCGTCAGACGGATCTTCTTTTCCTGACCATCGACGAGAATTTTGGCGCTGGGCCGGAAGGAGTAAGGGCCGATCTTGAAGATGGCATCTTCGCTCTGTTCATGGCTGCGCAGATGCGCACGGATACGGGCGAGAAGCACACCGAAGCGAAACGGCTTGGCGACATAATCGTTTGCGCCCGCATCGAGACCGAGGATCGTGTCGGAATCCGTATCAGCGCCGGTAAGCATGACGATCGGCACCTTGATCCCCGCCTTGCGCATCAGACGGCAGACTTCACGGCCGTCCATATCCGGCAGACCTACATCCAGCAGAACGAGATCGACATGATGCGCGCGGGCGAAATCGAGCCCGGCCGTGCCGCTTGCCACCGAAGCGCAGGAGAATTCCTCATGCAGCTGAAGCTGCTCCGCGAGCGAACCGCGCAAAGCGTCATCGTCGTCGACAACAAGTATTTTCTTTGTTCCATTCATCTGTTCAGAGCCTGTATCCAAGCCGTTCGGCATGAGGTGCGAGAATAGGGAGAACAGGCTTGATCTGTTCTTCGTAACGCCTCCAGCGTTCGTTGGAGCTCGAGTAAATCGGTTGCGTTACCTGTGAATAGGAGGGTGTGCGGATCGTACCGCGCTGCAGGGCATGGGCTGCAGGGTCGCTTACAGCCTCGTTCCACTCCAGACCAAGGAAGTCGAGAACCGGCTCAACTTCGGCGCGAAGATCCGTGACGAGATTTTCATAACGCACCTCGTGAACCCTCAGCGGCAGGGTTTCCCGATATTGCTGCCAGAGAGTGAGTACGCGGTCATAGAATCTCGCAGATCCTTCCAGCGTCAGAAAATTGATCATCGCCCCATTCGGAACGAAGTCCTGCATGAAGCAGGAAAGCACGCAGTCTGCCGGATGTCTGATTGCGAAGATGAACTTCGCCTCCGGAAATATGCGATGAATAAGGCCCGAATGCACGAGGCTGAGCGGCATCTTGTCGACGATCATGCGATCCTCGAAACGCGCACCTTCGCGGCGAAGTTCGGACCAGTAGAATTGACGCGCCTCTTGTCTGGCCTCCTCCGTCATGGTCGTCAGCATTTCAGGATAGCCGGCAAGCGATTTTTTCAGCCGGCCAATGAAGGGATATTCTTCGAAAACCTGGACGTTGGGATGGGCATCGAGAATCTGATCGAGAAGCGTCGTCCCGGATCTGGGAAAGCCGACAAGAAAAACCGGCGGCGCGGCATGTCCCAGTTCCTTTCCGATATCGGGTAGAGGCGACCAGGTAGAAACGAAATCCCCCTTCAGAAGCTTCGAGAGGCTCTCGACCTCATCGAGGAACTTGCGCTTGTCGACGAACTTCAGCTCCGGCAACTCCAGCGTGTGCTCGTTCATGCGAGTGAAGTAATCGAAGGCCGGCGCCACCTCGTTCTGTTCGTCGCAGATCTGGGCAAGTTCGGAAAAGAGCAGCCGCGCTTCGGGCGCCGAGAGTCGATCGAAATCGACGGATTCGAGCCGCTCCCGCAGAACGGAAAGAAGCGCCTTGTCATTTTTCCGGAGTCGCCTCTGCGCTTTCGACCAGGTTCTGAGCGCGCTGGCACTTTTAGGATTCTCTGCAAGCGCCGCCTCGGCCCACTCGACGGCCTCGGTCAGATCGCCCAACCGTTCATAGGTCGTCGCGAGGATCGCCTTGATCTGAACCGGCACCGGCTTCAGCCGCGCCATTGCCTGCTGGCAAAACTCCAGCGCTTCACGGAAAAGACCAGCATCCGTGGCAGCGGAAGCCGCACGCATGTAGGAAGTGCCGTCCTTCGGAAGAAGCTCGATCAGCCGTCTGAAATTTTCGAGCGCCTCGGGATACTGAGCGGCCTGCTGATGAAGCTGTCCCCGCTCGAGATAGACATCCGAATAGGCCGGATTCATAGCCTCGGCGCGCTGGTAGGAAAGAAGGGCCTCGTCGACCTTGCCCTGGTCCCGCTGCGCGTTGCCCAGATTGACCCAGACATTCACATGGTGCGGCATCCGCGCTGCGGCCGCGGCAATCAGCTGTTCTGCCTTGTCCGGATGTCCCTTGCCGAGAGCCACGAGCCCCAGCAGATGAAGGGCATCCGGATTCTCGGGCTGGCTCTTGAGCACGGCTCCGGCAGCGGCTCCCGCATGATCGAGCCGCCCCGCGGCGAGATGCGCTCCCCCGAGCTTGAGTATCCTTACGAGGTCATCGGGATTGAGAACCCCCGGACCTGGACCTGCGCCCGCAGCACCGCCTGGCATTGCGGCCGGAGGCCTCCCCCCTGCCGCACTCGCCGGAAGACCCACCGTCGGCCGGAGCGATCCCTGTGAGGAAAGGCCGGATTTGAGCGGGATCGCAGGCCCCCTGGGAGCTGTTCCTTTGGAAGGAGGGTTTTTCGCCATATCCGACTTTCGCTTCAGGCCGTTACGGCCGCATAACATTGCAGCAGAGTCTGCCACAGCTCCTGCCGGTCAACCAATGAAGGCCTGCCCGCTGGCGCCGTTTACCGGGTCGGAAGCCCCAACGGGAAAATTTTGCCGGGCGTATCGGGTTCACCAATACGGAAAGGCAGGAATTCCGCGCAACTGGTCACTGGCCCAATGCTTGCTGACCGGGAGGGTATGACAGACTTTTCCGCAGCCCATATCGGCATTCAGTACCGGCCTGGCAAGCACAATCTGGCTTCGGCCGCCTTCGCGGACCTCCAAACCGCCCGGCGGGAAGGCCGTACGCCCGAAGGCAGTCAGGTGAGTTTCGGCGACCTCATCGACACGCTGAACCCTCTCCAGCACATACCCGTTGTCGCCGAAGCCTATCGCAGCATGACCGGTGACGGCATCAGCCCGCAGGCGCGAATTGCAGGAGGCGCCCTGTGGGGCGGCCCGGTGGGCCTCGTCACCTCGATTGCAGGTCTCGCAATCGCAGGTAGTGGAGACGAGAGCTTCGGCGACCGGCTCTACGCCTCGCTTTTAGGGGAAGGAAATCAGAACAGCGACCCGATTGCGCTCGCTCAAGCCGAAACGGAAGACGTTTCCCTTGAGGCCGGCAAGGCGGAGCTGACCACAGCTTCCATCGTTACGTCCGAAACGGCGCCCCGGCCTGCCGCTTCAACCGCCGATGGAGCTAAACCCCTGCCCCGCATGAGCCCCGAGGCGTTTCAGGCCCTGATCGGTTCATTCGCGGACCCGGCCCTCGAAGGGTCGCCCGATGGCGCGCCGCCCGGCGGCGAGCCTCGCCAGCGACCCGACCTCGCCAGCGCGATGCTGGAAGGACTCGAAAAATACGAAGCCATGAAGGCTGTCCGGCTGGAGAACTAGCGACGCATTGCCGGGGTGCCCGGGCCTGCCTAGTCTAGGCTGGTTATGACCTCTTCTTCGCTCACCACGCCCGAAACCGTCGAGATCATCGTCACCGGATCTCCCGGCCATCACCGGGGAGAGCTTCGTGTTGGCGTAAGGAGTTTTCCTTGCGCACTGGGACGAAGTGGCGTCAGTTCTGAAAAGCGTGAGGGAGACGGCGCTACGCCTCTGGGCCGTTTTCCCTTGCGCGAATTGAGATACAGGCAGGATCGCCTGTCCGTACCGGAAACGGGATTACCCCTGATCCCGATCTCGCCTGCGGATGGCTGGTGCGATGCGCCGGAGGATCCGGCCTATAACCGTCCGGTCCGCCTGCCCTACGAGGCCAGCGCCGAAACCATGTGGCGGGACGACCATCTCTACGATCTGGTCGTCGTTCTGGGGCACAATGATTCGCCTGTGGTGCCTCACATGGGCAGCGCCGTCTTCTTCCATCTTGCCCGTGAGGTCGAGGGCGGACTGGGTCCGACGGAAGGCTGCATTGCACTGCGCCTCGAAGACATGCTGGAAGTGCTTGCGCTCGCAGGCGAGCAGGCGGTGATGCGGATCGAGGAGAAGCCCTGATTAAGCGCGGGAGCCGAACAACGCGCTGCCGATCCGGACATGGCTGGCGCCAAGCTTGATCGCGATCTCGAAGTCGCCGCTCATTCCCATCGAAAGACCGGAAAGACCGTTTCGCCGCGCGATGTTCTCGAGCAGGGCGAAGTGAAGGGCGGGCTCTTCTCCGAGAGGGGGAATGCACATCAGGCCTTCGATCTCGAGCTGCCACTCGCTGCGGCACCGCGCGAGAAACGCATCGGCATCTCGAGGAGCAAGCCCTGCTTTCTGGCTCTCTTCCCCCGTGTTCACCTGAACGAAAAGTCTCGGCAGCTTTCTTCCCTTGCTTCGCGCCTTCACAAGCGCCTCGGCAAGCTTCGGTCGGTCGACAGTGTGAAACACATCGAAGAGCTCAAGCGCATCTTCGAGCTTGTTTGTCTGCAATGGCCCGATCAGGTGAAGTTCGACGTCCGGATATTGTTCGCGCAGCTCTGGCCATTTCCCCGCCGCTTCCTGAACGCGGTTCTCGCCGAAAACGCGATGTCCGGCCTCGAGAAGGGGCCGGATCTGTTCTGCGTCGAATGTCTTTGAAACCGCGACGAGCACGACATCTTCCGGCGCTCTTCCCGCTTCCTTAGCAGCCGACACAATGCGGCCGCGAATGGCGGCGAGCCGGGCTTCGGGCGTTTCGTTCTGATTGGCGTCTTCGGCGGTCATTGGCATAGTCTCGGCGGAAACTAGTGCCATGACGGCCGGGAGACAAGATGGGAAGGGTGTCGAGCCTCTTTGCGCGCAAAACGCGCTATCTCAATCCCGATCCATTTTCCGTTTCTCTTGTGGCGGTGACGGATCCGCAGCGCATGCCCGATCCACGCGATGCCCTCTCGGCCTTGCCGCGCGGCAGCGCCCTGATATGGCGCGCCTATGAAAACGCACCCTCTGCCGAGCGCGTCCGAGGGCTAGACGCTGCGGCAAGAGCAAGAGGCTGCATTCTGCTGATCGCAGGTACACCGAAGCTTGCAAGACGCCTCGGCGTGCCGGGTATCCATCTGCCCGAACGCGACCTGACGCGCTACCGGGGTTTCGCATTCGGCCAAAAGGTCGTTACGGCCTCTTGCCACAGCGAGCGGGCGATTATCGCCGCCGCGCGAGCAGGGGTTGATGCCATTCTGCTTTCCCCCGTCATGCCGACCGAGAGCCATCCCGGCGGCAAGACACTCGGCGTCACGCGCTTCGCCCGGCTCGTTCGCCTTGCCAATGAGCTGGGTCTTTCTGTTTACGCGCTGGGCGGTATTTCGACGCCGGCAAGCGTTGCCAGGCTAAGAGGAACCGGCGCAGCAGGTGTCGCGGGCATAGGGTTCCTTCTTGAGAGAGGAAACTAATATCCCTCCGGCACATAGCCGAAGCGCTCCATCTGCTCTCTGTGATCGGACAAGATTCTGAGAATCTGTTCCTCGCTCAATCTTTCACGCCACTGCCCCGCTCGTCCTTCGCGAAAGAAGGACACGGCATGCGCGGGCTTCTCCTTGAAGCCGTGCTCTCTTTCCTGCGATCTGAGCACATCGAAAGATGAATTACGAATAGCACGCTCAAGCCGCTCGCTATCCGGATTGAGACCGAGAAACCGCGCCATGGCTCCGAAGGATTCTTTCGGATGTTCAACCAGATCCTCGTATCGCACGACAAAAAGCTGGCCGCTTTTCGCCCCTGTCCAGCTCGCGACATGAGCCGACCAGTTGTCATAGACCTCGGGGACATGCTTTGCCGTGAGCTTCGTGCCGGCCCCGTCTGTCGACATGAACCTGATCGTATCGTCGATCGACATTCCGAGATGACCGGCGAACGAGGGAACGACGTCAAGCGGATTTCTCAATATGTAGATCGCGCCCGCCGTGACCTGCATGTTGTGCAGCGGCACGCCGAACCAGGTGCCAAGATGATTGTGGCTCTTCACGAAGATCGAATCTGGCGAGACCGTCGTCATTTTTGCCTGTGCGGCAGGACGCAATCTGGCAAGCGCTTCCGGTTTCAGTTGCTCGAGAGGAACAGGACTTACTTGCTCGAACCAGCGCCGGGATGAACTTCCGAGGCAGAACTGATTGAGGCTATTGATGTCCGCGGGCTGCTCGGTGTTTCGAAGCAGATTATGCAGAAAGCTGCGGACCCAGGTATTTCCGGATTTTGGATAGGAGGCGAGCCAGATCAGCGCACCCATATTGGCAACCTCATATTCTCTCGAAGACCATCAACCTGTCGCGTTGGACGGCTCGGCCTTCACGGGAACGGCATCGCGATAGTCTTCCGGAATATACCCGAAGCGTTCCATCTGCTCGTGATGGTCGGCAATGATCCGGCGCACCTGCTCCGGGGTGAGAATCTCGCGCCACTGCTCGGACCTTCCTTCGCGGAAAAAAGCTTCGGCCTCCTTGGGTCGTTCCTTGAAGCCGCTCTTCTGCTCCATATTCTTCAGTGCACGAAAGGACGAGTTCCGGATGGCGCGTTCCAGGCGCGCCGGCGCAGGCTTCAGGCCAAGAAAATTGGCCACCTGTTTGAAATATTTCCGCGGCTTGTGGAGCAGGTCCTCATACCGGACGACGAGCAATTGCGGACTCGGGTGCTGCGTCCAGCTCCTTACATGCGTGGACCATGAGCGATGCACTTCAAGCACATGCGTTTCCATGTCGCCGGCGACTGTATCTTCATTGGCTAGGTGCTCGATCGACTCGTCGATCGACTTGTTGAAGTGATGGCTCACCGAGATCACGACATCGAGCGGATTCCGCAACACATAGATGCCGCCTGCCGTGACGTCCATTGAGTGAAGGGGAACGCCGCACCACTCGCCGAGATAATTATGCGTCTTGACGAAGACCGAGTCCGGAAAGACCGTCGTGAAATCGCGGTGAACGATCGGACGCAGGCGAGCGAGCTCCTCTTCCGTCAGATCGCTGACCGGTTTTCCCGCCCTCGCGGCATACCAGTGGGCCGACGACTCGCCGAGACAGAAGTCGGCGATTTCGTTGATGTGAACCGGCTCTTCCGTGCCCCTGAACAGGTTGTGCAGAAAACTCCGCATCCAGGTGTTCCCGGATTTCGGATAGGAAGCGAGCCAGATCAAGGCGCCCATTGCTGAAACCTCTGTGCGCTTGTTCGCAAGGCAGTCTGTCTATCAAAGCCCCGGACATAAAAAAAGGGAGCAGGCTTTCGCCTGCTCCCCGCATTCCATCGTTTCCGGAATGCTTCCGATCGGAAGGATCAGAAAGCAACCGAGAGAACGAGACCGGCCGACTGAGCGTCGTAGTCGCCAGCAACACCGGCGTCGACGTTGGTCATCTGCAGGTCGAGACCGATGTCCACACCCGAACCGAGGTTGTAGCCACCACCGGTCTGCCACGTCGTCGTGTCAACCGAGAAGCCCGGCGTCGAGACTTCATCGTCGAGATAGGCAACGCCAACCGTCCACGGGCCCGTCGCATAGGAGATACCGAGCGTCCAGACTTCTTCTTCGAAGTTGGCGGCCGACGGCAGCGGAACCGAGGTCACAGCCAGATCTTCCGACTTGTAGTAGGCGCCACCGAAGGTGAAGCCACCGAAGCCGAGGTTCAGACCGGCACCCATTTCTTCCGGATCGTTGGCGACGGCACCGAGGTTGCCTTCACCCGTGACGTAGAAGCCGTCCACGCCGAGATCGACGCTGCCGAAGGAACCGGCATAGTTCAGGGCAACTTCGACCACGTTGTCGATGCGGCCGAGCGTGCCGCCCGGAAGAGCGCCGAGACCGTTCGGGTTCGGGCCGTTGTAGGAGACGTCCGGCGTGTAGGACAGGCCGAGCTGGAAGCCGGCGAAGCGCGGGGTGAAGTAGGTCACCTTGTTCGCATCGGCAGCCATGAGCGAGAACGTCGAGTGGCGGCCGATGGCAGCCGTCGACGGCAGGTTCAGAATGTTCGGGCTGTCAACGCCGTTGCCCGGAACGAACCAGGGCGACGTGTAGTGCATCTTGAAGGCCGAGCCGTCCGTGCCGCCGATTTCGAAGCGGCCGAAACCACCTTCGAGGTAGGCGAAGAGTTCGCGGAACGTGGCGTCGTTGTTGTTGGCGTTCGTGTTCCAGTCGTCGCCGAGCGAAAGCGTCGCGAGGACACCGGCGACCATGCCGTTGTCGAGCGTGCCTTCAGCCTTGACGTCGATGTTGCGCGCAACGAGCTTCACGGCGGATTCGTTGTACTGGACGGCACCGACGTCGTCGGCGTCGATGTAGTAGATGCCGGCAGTGACCGTACCGCCAACGGTGACGGTCAGCGGATCGCTAGCAAGCGCCGGACCGGCCACCAGGCCAGCCGAGACGAGAGCAGTCGTCCCAAGGAGAGTCTTTTTCATGTGTTCCTCGCAGTATCAGCTAAACGCTGTTCCATTTGTACGAGCCAGTGGATAATTCCCCCGTGGCTCGTGCATCGCCGGGCCGACCGAAACTGCCCCCCGAGCGCGTATGCTGATTAATCCGTTGATAACCGCGTCGGGTCAAGCAAACCTCTCCTCATGACGAAGGAATGTCAGTCGATGTTGCGGAAAGGGCACAAATCGGCACAGGTCTCGTTAACCAATCCCGCCACGAAGCCCGGAAGGGACGTCTGTGCATCGAGTTATGCAGCAATGAAGCGGACTCTTTGATCGGGCCGGGCGTCCGACCGCAATACGCGAACCTCTTGGGCCGCGCCCGCATTGTGCTTTGCGGGACACACCCCACGCCGGCGAGCATGACGGCGGGGACAAGCGGAGCGAAGCGTGGAGGCAAGGAAGAGGGGCCCCTTTTATCCAAGGGGATATGCGCGATTGCGGGACGAGGCCTTATCTAGCTATAAAGACCCGCCGGCCGCCGCTGCGGCCCGGATGCTAATTCACTTGCTCTGTGCAAGCCGGTAAAGCAAGAAGACGGCGGACAGAGGGGCGCAACGCGAGAGGCTTGCCGTAAATTGATGACCTACCACGGACTGACACGCGCGAAATCGACCGCCGCGGCGCTCCTTTGCGCTGCCTTTCTGGGCCTTGCGGCCTGCGGCCCCTCGGAATCGAACTTCCCCGGTCAGCCGACCGGCCAGGGCGGCCCGAACAACCCGACCGGCGAGCGCCAGCGTGAGTCGGTCTTCGGCGAAGACGGCCTGAAGCTTTTCGGCGGCTCCGCGGACGAAGAAAGCGCTGCCGGCAGCGGGATCGGCGTGAACAGCTTCCTGTGGCGCGCCTCGCTCGACACGATTTCCTTCATGCCGCTCGCCTCGGCCGACCCGTTCGGCGGGGTCATCATCACCGACTGGTATCAGGATCCCAAGGCGCAGGGCGAACGCTTCAAGGTGACGGTCTATATTCTCGACAAGCGCCTGCGCGCCGATGGCGTGAAAGTCGCCGTCTTCCGCCAGAACCGCTCCGAAGCGGGCGAATGGGTGGATGCCGCGGTGAACGACGGCACGGCCGTGCAGATCGAGAATGCCATTCTCGTCCGCGCCCGCCAGCTTCGCATCAATACGATCGAGGCCCAGGAACAGAACTAAGCCCGGGCCGGGCGGACAGCGGGGCACGCGCCGGGTAAGGGCAAGAGCACCCGCTCAAGCCCGCCCTGCCCCCGTCCGAAAGACCTCCAAGACCATGTCCACGAGATACAACGCCCGCACCGTCGAGCCGAAATGGCAGAAGATCTGGGAGGAGCGCGGCGACTTCCTCACCCGCGACGACGCCGGCGGGAAGCCCAAATATTATGTTCTTGAGATGTTCCCCTATCCCTCGGGGCGCATCCATATGGGCCATGTCCGCAACTACACGATGGGCGACGTGATCGCGCGCTACAGGCGCGCGCGCGGCTTCAACGTGCTGCACCCGATGGGCTGGGACGCCTTCGGCATGCCGGCCGAGAACGCCGCGATGGAGAAGAACGTCCACCCGAAGGGCTGGACCTACGACAACATCGCCGCGATGCGCTCGCAGTTGAAGGCGATCGGCCTCGCCATCGACTGGAGCCGCGAATTCGCGACCTGCGATCCCGAATATTACGGACAGGAACAGGCGCTCTTCCTCGACATGCTTGAAGCGGGCATCGTGACCCGCAAGAAGAGCATGGTGAACTGGGACCCGGTCGACAACACGGTGCTCGCGAACGAGCAGGTGATCGACGGCCGCGGCTGGCGTTCCGGCGCGCTCGTCGAGCGGCGCGAACTCACGCAGTGGTTCCTGAAGATCTCCGATTTCGCCGACGACCTGCTGGCAGGTCTCGAAACGCTGGAGCGCTGGCCGGAAAAGGTCAGGCTGATGCAGAAGAACTGGATCGGCCGCTCGGAAGGCGCACGCGTCTTCTTCCCGCTCGAAGGAAAGATTCCAAACAGCGCGGAGCAAGGAGCCCTTCTCGATTCAAGTTTGGCCCGTAGCGACGCGCAACTTGAAGTGTTTACGACAAGGCCGGACACGCTGTTCGGCGCGAGCTTCTGCGCGCTGTCGCCGCATCATCCGCTGACGGCGGAGCTCGCGAAGGACAATCCGGCGCTGCAGGACTTCATCCGCAAATGCGACCAGATCGGCACCTCGGAAGAGGCGATCGAGACGGCGGAGAAGATGGGCTTCGACACGGGCCTCAAGGCCCGCCATCCCTTCATCGAGGGAAAGACGCTGCCCGTCTATGTCGCGAATTTCGTGCTGATGGAATATGGCACCGGCGCGATCTTCGCCTGCCCCGCCCATGACCAGCGCGACTTCGACTTCGCGAAGAAATACGGCCTGCCGATCATCCCGGTCGTCACGCCGAAGGATCGCGCGAATGACGGCGCCTGGATGGATGCGCTCGTCGCAGGCGACGAAGCCTTTACCGGTGACGGCGTGGCGGTGAATTCCGAATTCCTGAACGGGCTCGACGTGACGGCGGCGAAACGCGCGGCCATCGAAAAGCTCGAAGCGATGGGCCTCGGCGAAGGCACGGTGAACTATCGCCTGCGCGACTGGGGCATCTCGCGCCAGCGCTATTGGGGCTGCCCTATTCCGGTGATCCATTGCGATGCCTGCGGCACCCTGCCCGTGCCGCGCGACCAGCTGCCCGTCGTGCTGCCCGACGATGTCACTTTCGACCAGCCGGGCAATCCGCTCGACCGGCACCCGACATGGAAGCATGTCGACTGTCCGAAATGCGGAAAGCCCGCGCGGCGCGAAACGGATACGTTCGACACCTTCGTCGACAGCTCCTGGTATTTCGCGCGCTTCACCGCGCCGAATGCCGCGACGCCGACCGACAAGGCAGTCGCCGATCACTGGCTGCCTGTCGACCAGTATATCGGCGGCATCGAACACGCGATCCTGCATCTTCTCTATTCGCGCTTCTTCACGCGCGCGATGCACAGGACCGGGCATCTCTCGCTCGACGAACCCTTCACCGGGCTTTTCACGCAAGGCATGGTGAACCACGAGACCTATCGCGACGCGGAAGGCCGCTGGGTACCGCCCGCCGAAGTCGTCATCGAAGCCGTGGACGGCAAACGCGTCGCGAAGCATGTCGTGACCGGCGCGCCGATCCGCATCGGCTCCGTCGAGAAGATGTCGAAGTCGAAGAAGAACACGGTCGACCCGGAAGACATCATCGCGAAATACGGCGCCGATACCGCGCGCTGGTTCATGCTGTCCGACAGTCCGCCCGAGCGCGACGTGCAATGGTCCGACCAGGGCGCGGAAGGCGCCTGGCGTTTCACGCAGCGGCTCTGGCGCATGGTATCGGGCGCGGAGAGCCTCGCGCCCAAGGGCGCACCGATGCCCGCCGGTTTCGGCGAGGAGGCGCTGACGCTTCGCCGCGCGGCACACCAGACGCTTGCCGCGGCGACGGAGGACTTCGACAATCTGCGCTTCAACCGCGCGGTCGCCCGCGTCTACGAACTGGCGAACGCAATCACCGGCTTTACGCCTGCGGACGAGGCCTCGAAATGGGCGCTCCGCGAAGCGCTGGAGCTCCTTGTCCAGATCGTCGGCCCGATGATGCCGCATCTCGCCGAGGAATGCTGGGAGGCGCTTGGCCATGAAACGCCGCTGACAGCCACCGAATGGCCGGTTGCCGACAAGGCCCTCCTCGTGGAAGACTCCATCACCATCGCCGTGCAGGTGAATGGCAAGCGCCGCGACGAGCTGACCATTGCGCGCGACGCGGACAAGGAAACGGTGGAACGCGCGGCATTGGCGCTTGAAAAGGTGGAGAAGGCGATCGATGGAAAACCCGTCCGCAAGGTCATCGTCGTCCCCGGCAAGATCGTCAACATCGTGGCGTGAGATGAAACGTCTCGCCGCATCGCTCATCGCGCTTGCATTGATGGCGCCGCTCGGCGCCTGCGGCTTCTCGCCGCTCTATGCCGAACGCGGCGGCCAGGGCGTGACCGACGAGCTTTCCCAGCTCGATGTGAGTGCGCCCGACAATGAGCTCGGCCGCGAGATCAAATACAGCCTGCTCGACATTCTCTCCTCGACAGGCAATCCGCCGGTGAACGCGCCATATCGCGTCGAAGTCGCGCCTGTTCTCTATAGCGAAGACGTGGCCATCGAGCGGGACGCCGATGTGACGCGAAAGAATCTGGCGCTTCTCGTTCCCTTCCGTCTGGTGAAGACCGACACGAAGGAAACCCTGCTGCGCTCGACCTCGCGTTCGCGCTCTTCCTACAACCGCGTGCAGTCGGAATATGCGAACATCGTCGCCGAGAAGGACACGCGCGAGCGTATCGCCAAGGCGGCGGCGAACGACATCAAGCTTCAGCTCTCCATCTATTTCGACCGCGCCGCGCAGGGCGGAAGCTAGGGGGCGCGCGCCTTGAAGATCGCGCCGCGCGAGGCAGACCGTTTCGTCCAGAAGCCCGACCCGAAGGCCGTTGCGATCCTTGTCTATGGACCGGATGCCGGGCTCGTGCGCGAGCGTATCGCGACGATGACGAAGACGGTCGTGGACGATGCGTCCGACCCCTTCCGCATTACGGACCTTACTGACGGCGACCTGAAAAGCGATCCCGCGCGGCTTGCCGACGAGGCGGCTTCCATCGCCATGCTTGGCGGGCGGCGCGTCGTGCGCGTGCGCGGCGCGGCCGACGGCACGGCGAAAGTCTTCCAGAGCTTTCTCGACGACCCCGCAGGCGACGCGTTGGTGCTTGTGGAAGCAGGCGAACTCGGACCGCGCTCGTCGCTGCGCACGCTTTTCGAAAGCGCGGCGAATGCGGCGGCGATTGCCTGCTATGCGGATGACCAGAACCAGCTCGAGAATCTCATCCGGTCAAGGCTCGCGGAGGAAGGGCTCATGCCGGAGCCGGACGCGCTCGACTACCTTCTTCACAATCTCGGCTCCGACCGCGGCGTGACGCAGAACGAAATCGAGAAGCTCATTCTCTATGCGGGGCCTGGCAAGAAGGGCGAGAAGCGGACGGTGACGCTCGCCGATGCGCGCGCAAGCGTGGGCGACAATGCGGGCTCGAGCCTCGATGAGGTGATCGACGCGGCGATGAGCGGCGACCTCGATGCGCTCGATACCGCCTTTGCCCGCGCCAAGGCGGCAGACACAAACGCCATCGCGATCCTGAATGCGCTGTCGCGCCACATCATGCAGATGCATCTTGCCGCCGCGCGCGTCGAAAGCGGCAGCGACATGGAAGGCGCGCTTCGGGGCTTCCGGCCGCCGCTCCATTTCAGCCGGAAACCCTCCGTACAAAGACAAATGCGGCTGTGGAACCGGAGGCGGCTCGACCGCGCTCTGGCGCTGGCGCTCGAAGCCGAAGGGCAATGCAAATCGACCGGCCAGCCGGACGTCTCGATCTGCGGACAGACGCTCTTCCGGATCGCCCAAGGCGCGCGTTTCGCGCGCCGTTAGATCAAAGGAGGGCGCGCGTTCGGCACGTCGCTAGTAGGGAAGGTGGGCGCGCGTTCCGCGCGCCATTAGCTGCCTGATTTATCCCCGGGGCCGGGGACAAATCACCCGCGATGTCACACGAATGTCACCGTAACGTCACATCGGGAAGGTTTGTCCCCGCTGTGCCCGGAGCGCCACGGGTATGCAGGATTGCATCGGCAGAAAGGTGACAGGGGGGAGAAGACCAGAAACTCAATGTCACCCCGGCGAAAGCCGGGGCCCACTCTCAGTTCGGCTTGCTGCAGCACTTGAGGACAAAAGCGCAACCCGTGCCGCAAGCTCGGCACATTCTCGCTCTTGCCGAGGGAACCAATGGGTCCCGGCTTTCGCCGGGATGACACCTCAAGTAATTGGCAATGGACCGAGCTCAAGCGGCATATGCAATTGTCTCCCCCACAGGGGGAGGGTGGTCCAGATAGCAAATGCCGAATTCTTCCGTACCCGGAGGAAGTCCGCTACTGCATTTTCTTACTGCATCTTCTGGGCGGTGCGGCCGGCAAGGCGGCGGCAGATCTCGTCGAGCTGCTCAAGCGTCTTGTAGGCGATCTTCACCTCCCCGCCCTTGTCGCCCGAATAGGAGATCTCGACATTGAGCCCGAGCTGGTCGGAGATGTTCTTTTCGAGCGCGAGCGTGTCCGCATCCTTCTCGGCCCTGGGGAGCGACTTCGGCTTGGTGCTTGCAGCCGCGGGATCGGGCTTGCGGGTAAGCGCCTCGGCCTCGCGGGCGGACAACCCCTTGGCGACGATCTCGCGGGCGAACCTTTCAGCCTCGGCATGGCCGATCAGCGGACGGGCCTGACCGGCGGAGAGCTTGCCCTCCTCGATGAGGCCGCGCACGCTGTCAGGCAAGGCGAGCAGGCGAAGCGTATTCGCGACATGCGAGCGGCTCTTGCCGATGAGCTTCGAGAGCTGATCCTGCGTGTATGAGAATTGCTGCATGAGACGCTCATAGCCCGCCGCCTCTTCCACAGCGTTCAGATCCGCGCGCTGCACATTTTCGATGATGGCGATTTCGAGCGACTCGGCATCGGTCAGCTCCTTGACGATGACCGGTACCTTGTGAAGCTGCGCCGCCTGCGACGCCCGCCAGCGCCGCTCGCCGGCGACGATCTCGTAGCGGTTCTCCTCGCCGGGAACCGGACGCACGACGATCGGCTGCAGAACGCCCTTCTCGCGGATCGAGTTCGCCAGGTCCTCGAGATCTTCCGGCCGGAAGGTATGACGCGGCTGGAACGGATTGGCGCGCAGGAACTCGATGGGAACTTCGCGCACGCCCTTGGGCGGCGGCGCTTCCTTGTCGCCAAGCGCGAAGGCGGTGTCCTCGCCGATCAGCGCCGCCAGACCACGTCCAAGACGGCTCGGGGTTTCCTCTGCCATTGCCATCGCTTCCCTTCCAATCGCTTTCATCGGTCCTTCGGCCGTCCGAACCCGGAACGCGGCGGGGTATGACCGGTAGCACCCTGCCCGATTTTACCGAAATCGCGGAATGGCGCGATATTTCGCCAACCCGGTTTACGCAAGCACTACCTTGTATGACCCAAATTCAAACAGATTCAATTCGTTACGCGGCGTTGTTAAGACGGGTCAGGCCGCCGTCTGGCGCAGACGCCTCTCGCGCTGGATCATTTCCGCGGCGAGTTTCATATAGGCCTTGCTGCCCGCGCATCTGTGATCATAGACCAGCGCCGGCTTGCCATAGGACGGCGCTTCCGAGATGCGGACATTGCGCGGAATGACCGTGCGATAGACCTTGTCGCCGAGATAGGAACGCACATCGGAAGCAACCTGGTCCGACAGCTTGTTGCGCTGATCGAACATGGTGAGCACGATGCCCTGGATGTCGAGGCGCGGATTGAGGCTGGTCTTCACGCGCTCCACCGTGCGGAGCAGCTGGCTCAGACCTTCCAGCGCGAAGAACTCGCATTGCAGCGGCACGAGGATCGCATCCGCTGCCGTCATCGCATTGATGGTGAGAAGGTTCAGCGAAGGCGGGCAATCGATCAGGAGATAGGAGTAGGCGCGCTCCGACATCTTCTTTTCGGCTTCGCTCGTTTCGCGCGGCTTGCCATTGCGCGGCATGCGCGTCAGCGCGTCGCGAAGACGATGCGAACGGCGCTGCACGCTGGCAAGCTCAAGCTCCGCACCCAGCAGATCCATCGTGGACGGAACGATATCGAGGCCCGGCACTTTGGTAGGAACGATCGCATCCTCGATCAGCGCGGCGCCAATCAGCACGTCATAGGCGGAAACCTTGCGCTCGTTGCGGCCGATGCCGAGGCCCGTGCTCGCATTGCCCTGCGGATCGAGATCGACGATCAGCACGCGCTCGCCAACGGCGGCAAGGGCGGTGCCGAGATTGATCGCCGTCGTCGTCTTGCCGACGCCGCCCTTCTGGTTCGCGACCACGAGGATGCGCGGACGGTCCGTGGACGGAGCAATCATCGGATCCATGCCGGTAGTGCTTTGCTCGACGGGGATCATACCATCCGCTTTCCGGGCCGCTTCAGTCTCGAGCGTCTTTTCGATCTCTTCCATGAAGGCCTCGCAGCACCAGTACGGAACCCGCCGGATCCGACTGAGAAGGGTGAAGGTCGGCTTCGAATATCCAGCTTTTTCGGGCCAAGGTCAATTCGTCCTCGACCCCCTTCCCCTTCAAAAAGAGGCCCGTCGTGCCGGGCCCGAAGAGCGGCGCGGCCCAGCCCAGAAGCCGGTCCAGCGGGGCAAGCGCCCGGGCGGAGACAACATCGAAAGCCCCCGCACCCTCGGCGAATGCCTCGATCCTCTTGTTATGTATGGTGGCGGGCGCGCCGGTGGCCCGGGCCACCTCCCGCATGAAGATGCATTTCCGCTGATCGCTTTCGACCAGATGCATCTCGAGGCCGGGCCGCCCGGCCAGCAGAATGGCGATAACGAGGCCAGGGAACCCTCCCCCGCTGCCAAGATCGGCCCAGCATCGGGCGCCTTCGGGCGCGAGCGTCACGAGCTGGGCGGAATCGAGCATATGACGCCGCCAGAGCTCCGGCAGAGTGCCCACAGAGACGAGATTTATGGACTTTTGCCACTTCAGGAGCAGCGCCTCATAGGTCGCGAGCCGCTCCATTGTTTCACGTGAAACATCAAGAAGGGCGGAAAAGGATTCCGCATCAACGACTTGGCTGCCTTCGGACACTATATGTTGGGCCATACTATATGTAGGCCTCAAGCTGTGCGCTTTTGTTTCACGTGAATCATCAAGGCCGTGAGCGCTGCCGGGGTCACGCCGTCCACCCGCGCCGCCTGGCCAAGCGTAGCCGGACGGGCCGCCGAGAGTTTCTGCCGGACTTCGAAGGAAAGCCCGCCGACCGAGGCATAATCGAGGCTTGAGGGAAGCTTCATCCCCTCATCCTTCCGGAATGCCCTGATATCGGCCTCCTGACGGTCCAGATAGCCCGCGTACTGGGCTTCGATCTCGATCTGCTCCCCGATACCGGTTTCGAGATCGCAGATCTGGGGCCAGATATGGGCCAGCCGGGCCATATCCACGTCCGGATAAGCCAGGAGGTCCATAGCAGTCCGGGGAACGCCGTCCTGATTGACCTTGAGACCCTGCCGGTTGAGCTCGCTGGGGCTTGCCTTGAGGCCCTCACAGAGCGAACGGGCGGCTTCCAGCGCCTGCATCTTCGCCGAGAAGGCCTGCGCCCTCTCCTCGCCCACGACGCCAGCGCCGATGCCCAGAGCCGTCAGGCGCTGATCTGCATTGTCCGCCCGGAGCGTCAGGCGGTATTCGGCGCGCGAGGTAAACATGCGGTAGGGCTCGGTGACGCCCCGCGTGATGAGGTCGTCGATCATCACGCCCGTATAGGCCTGCGCCCGGTCGAGGATCAGGGGATCGGCCCCGCCCGCCGCCAGCGCCGCGTTCAGGCCCGCCATGAGACCCTGCGCGGCGGCTTCCTCATAGCCCGTGGTGCCGTTGATCTGCCCCGCCAGATAGAGACCGGGGAGCTTGCGCGTCTCCAGCGTCGCGGTGAGCTCGCGCGGATCGATGTAATCGTACTCGATGGCATAGCCCGCCCGCTTCATCACAACATTGGCGAGGCCCGGGATGGTCTTGAGGAAAGCAAGCTGCACATCCTCCGGCAGGGCCGTGGAAATACCGTTCGGATAGATCGTGTCGTCGTCGAGGCCTTCCGGCTCCAGGAAGATCTGGTGGCTGTCCTTCTCCCGGAAGCGCACGACCTTGTCCTCGATGGAGGGGCAATAGCGCGGGCCGACGCCCTCGATCTGGCCGGAATAGACGGGCGAGAGCTTGAGGTTCTCCTCGATGATCCGGTGCCCTGCTTCCGTGGTCCGGGTGATGTGACAGGGGACCTGCGGCGTCGTGATCTCCTTCGTCAGGAAGGAGAAGGGCACGGGCGGATTGTCGCCCGGCTGAACCTCCAGCACGGACCAGTCGATCGAGTCCGCCGCAAGCCGCGCGGGCGTGCCGGTCTTCAGCCGGCCAAGCTTGAAGCCGAGCCCGTAAAGCCGCTCGGAGAGCCCGAGCGCGGGCGCTTCCCCTACCCGGCCAGCCGGGATGCGCTTCGTGCCCAGATGGATCATGCCGCGCAGGAAGGTGCCCGTGGTGAGGACCACGCGGCGCGCCTTCCACTGCCGCCCGTCTTCGGCCAGGACGCCCGCGACCTCACCCTTCTCCGCCACGAGATCGGACACGGCGGCCTCGATCACCTCGAGATTGCGGTGGTTGAGGATCGCGGCCTGCATGGCCTCGCGATAGAGCTTGCGGTCAGCCTGGGCGCGGGGACCGCGAACGGCCGGACCCTTGCGCCGGTTGAGGAGGCGGAACTGGATGCCCGCCGCGTCCGCGACGCGGCCCATCAGCCCGTCCAGCGCATCGACCTCGCGAACGAGATGCCCCTTGCCGAGGCCGCCAATGGCGGGGTTGCAGGACATCTCGCCGATGGTCGCGATCTTGTGCGTGACCAGCGCGGTGCGCGCACCCGCGCGCGCGGCAGCGGATGCCGCCTCGCAGCCCGCATGGCCGCCGCCAATCACGATCACATCGAATTCGCGCGTCATCGAAAAACCCGGTGAAGGAAAAGTGCCTGTGCCCGTAGGAACGGATTCGATCACGACACATTCGGCAAACACGCGAGAGCAATAGTCGCTGGCGCTTGCCCCGTCAAACTTTTCCACAGAGTCGAATCAGGATTCCACCGAGTTGAGGATTCTCGCGCAAGCCCTTGAAGGGGAATCGGATTCGAGCCTTCTTCCTGTTTCACGTGAAACAGACCCGCTAAGTGGACTCACTTCCCGATGCAGAAATCGCGGAAAATGACGTCCAGCAGGTCTTCGACATCGACCCGTCCCGTGATCCGGCCAAGCGCGCGGGCGGCAAGCCGGAGGTCCTCGGCGACGAGCTCGGCATCGCGCCCCGCTTCGAGCGCTTGCCCCGCCCGGGCGAGCGAGGCGGCGCAATCGGACAGCCCCTCGCGGTGACGGGCGCGGGTGATGAGCGGATGCTCCTGCGCCTCATAGGCCGCGCCGATCTTTTCGCGAAGCGCGGCTTCGAGCGCATCGAGCCCTTGCCCCGACAGCGCGGAAATGCCGATGGCGCCGTCCGGCACCTCCGCATCGAGGTCGAGCTTGTTGACCACGCGGATGTCGCCTTCGCGGGCAAGCGAGAAGTCTCCGCCCGCGCCGGGCGCGACAAGGACGAGACGAAGATCGGCCGCTTCGGCCCGGGCGAGCGCACGGCGCACCCCTTCCCGCTCGATGGCACTCGCCGCTTCCCGGAGCCCCGCCGTGTCGGCAAGCGTGACCGGCACGCCCGCAATATCGAGCCGGACTTCGAGCACGTCCCGCGTCGTCCCCGCCTCTTCGGAGACGATGGCCGCCTCGCGCCCCGCAAGCCGGTTGAGGAGGCTCGACTTGCCCGCATTGGGCGGGCCGACGATCGCGACCTCGATACCGTCGCGAAGCCGCTCGCCCTTACGCCCGTCATCGAGATGGGCGGCGATTTCGGAGGCAAGCGCATGGATCTCCGGCCCGAGCTTTGCGAGCAGGTCGCCCGGCACTTCCTCGTCCGGAAAGTCGATCTCGGCCTCGGCATAGGCCAGCGCCTTCACGAGCCGTGCGCGCCAGCCTTCATAGAGTTTCCCGAGCGCGCCTTCCATCTGGCGAAGCGCCTGGACGCGCTGCGCCTCCGTCTCCGCATCGATGAGATCGGCGAGGCCCTCGACGGCGGTGAGGTCGAGCTTGCCATGCTCGAAGGCGCGCCGCGTGAACTCGCCCGGCTCTGCCGCGCGCATGAAGTGCATGTGCCCCAGGGCACGGAGCATCGCCGCGACGACGGCGCGGCCGCCATGAATATGGAGTTCGGCGACGTCTTCGCCGGTGAAGCTTGCGGGCGCCTCGAAGAACAGAAGGAGTCCAAGGTCGAGCGGCGCGCCGCTTTCAGGATCGCGGAAGCGGCGGAGCTTGGCCTCGCGGGGACGGCCCGGCGCCTCGCCGGTCAGCGCCGTCACGGCTTCGCGCGCGCCCTCGCCGGAAATGCGGATGACGGCGACCCCCGCCCTGCCGGGCGCGGTCGAAAGCGCATAGATCGTGTTCAAGTCAATTCGGTCCGCAGAAACGCGACAAGCGCGTCATTCGCCCTTTTTGGTGGAGCCGGACTTGGCGGAACCGCTACCGGAGCCGCCACCCATGGCCGAACGCGCCATGCCCCACATCAAATCCTGGAACTTCTCGAGCCCCTGCGCGCCCGCAGGCAGCACGGCGCGGATCATCGCTTCCGGGTCCATGTAGGACATGTTGTTCGAGACCTGCTTTTCGAGCTGTTCGAGAAGCCGCTGCTGCATCGGTTCGAGGTCCGGCAGGCCCATCAGCGTGCGCGCTTCTTCGGCGGTCATGTCGAGGTCGATTTTGACTTTCATGGAACGAACTCTTTCATTGCGCCTTCGTTGGCGTTAGCCATCGACGGAAGGGGACAATCGCCCCACATTGTTCGAAACGAGTGAAACCTCCGGAAGGCCCGATGTCACGCAATTTCCTGAGCGAGGAAACGAGCCCCTATCTGCTGCAGCATGCGGACAATCCCGTGCACTGGCGGCCCTGGGGGCCGGAGGCGCTCGCCGCCGCGAAGAAGGAAAAGAAACCGATCCTGCTTTCGGTCGGCTATGCCGCCTGCCACTGGTGCCATGTGATGGCCCATGAAAGCTTCGAGGATGAGGGCGTGGCCGCGGTGATGAACGAGCACTTCGTCAACATCAAGGTCGACCGCGAGGAGCGCCCGGATATCGACGCGATCTACATGTCGGCGCTGCATCTCCTCGGGCAGCAGGGCGGCTGGCCGCTCACCATGTTCCTGACGCCGGAGGGCGAGCCCTTCTGGGGCGGCACTTATTTTCCGAAGGACGCGGCCTATGGCCGTCCGGGCTTCACCGATGTGCTGACCGAGGTCGCGCGGATCTTCCGCGAGGAACCGGCCAAGGTCTACAAGAACCGGCAGGCGCTGGTGGAGGCGCTGCAGAAGCAATCCGCAACCGCGCGCCCCGGCGAGCCGACGCCGCAGGTGCCGATCGTCGTGGCGGAGAAGCTCGTCGAGATCATGGACCCGGAGCATGGCGGCATTCGCGGTGCGCCGAAATTTCCGCAAGTCCCCCTGCTCTCGCTGATGTGGCGCGCGCATCTGCGGACGGCCCGCGAGGACTTCGCCGCGCCGGTCACGCGCGCGCTCGACCATATGTCGGAAGGCGGCATCTACGATCATCTGGGCGGCGGCTATGCGCGCTACTCGGTGGACGAGTTCTGGCTCGCGCCGCATTTCGAGAAGATGCTCTACGACAATGCGCTGCTGATTGACCTGCTGACGCTCGCCTGGGCGGAGACGAGGAAGCCGCTCTACGAGCGCCGCGTGCGCGAGACGGTGGAATGGGTCGCCCGCGAGATGCTGACAGAGGGCGACGCCGAGCAAGGAGCAGCGTCCCGCCGCGAGGCGCAAAACAAAAGAGCCTTTGCCGCTTCGCTCGATGCCGACAGCGAGGGAGAGGAAGGAAAGTTCTATGTCTGGTCGGAAGCGGAAATCGACCAGACGCTGAACCCCGGCGAGGCGACGCTCTTCAAGCGCTTCTATGGCGTGACGGCCGAAGGGAACTGGGAGCACACCAATATTCTGAACCGCCTGCCCCGTGCCGATAATCCGGTGACGGAGGAGGAAGAAGAGGCGCTCGAACCCCTGCGCGCGCGGCTCTTCGCGGAGCGCGACATGCGGGTGCATCCGGGCTTCGACGACAAGGTGCTCGCCGACTGGAACGGGCTGATGATCGGCGCGCTCGCCCGCGCGGGCGCGGCCTTCGGCGAGGAAAGCTGGACGCGGATGGCAGCCGACGCCTTCCGCTTCGTGATGGAGACGATGCGCCCGAAAACAGATGGAGTTGGGCGCCTCCACCACGCCTGGCGGGACGGCAAGCTGCAGCATATCGCCATGGCGGACGACCTCGCCAATATGGCCGATGCCGCGATCGCGCTGGCCGAGGCGACGGGCGACGAGGGCTATGTGGCGGAAGCGACAAGCCTCGTCGCGGAGCTCGACGCCCATTACCGGGACGAGCGACACGGCGGCTATTTCTTCACCGCCGACGACGCGCCCGCGCTTATCGTCCGTAGACGGACGGTTGCGGACGACGCCACCCCCGCCGCGAACGGAACCCTACCGGGCATACTGACAAAGCTCGCGCTCCTCACCGGCAAGAGCGAATATTTCACCCGCGCCGACGAGCTGATCCGCGCCTTTGCGGGCGAGCTGCAGCAGAACATCTTTCCCTTGGGCAGCTATATCGCGAGCCTCGACACAAGGCTCCGCCCCATCCAGATCGTGCTGATCGGGACCGCGGAGGAAACGGCGGAACTCGCGAAGGCGGCTTTCGGTGTGTCCTGCCCTGCCCGGATCCTCATGCGGGTGAAGGACGGCAAGGTGCTTCCGGAAGGGCACCCCGCCCATGGCAAGGAAAAGCAGGACGGCAAGCCGACGGCTTACGTCTGCGCAGGCGAGACCTGCTCCCTGCCCGTGACGGAAGTGGAGGCGCTCGTCGAGGAGCTGAAACGAGCCAGAAAGAATCCTTGAGTCCCCACCTTCCCCAGTCTTGTTCGCCTTGGCGGACAAGCCACCAAGGAGGGGGAGGGTGGACCACGAACAACTGCCTGAGATCAACCGGCAGGAACTACCTCACCGGCTCGCCTTCCTCGCCGATGCCAGCGGCTCTGGCGGCTTCGGCGCTTCCGGCGGCCCGAGCCCCGCCTCCTCGCGAATCCAGCGGCGGAAGGCATCGACCTTGGCCTTTTTCAGAATCCCCTCCGGATAGACGAGCCAATAGCCCTCCTCGTCCGGCATCTCGATATCGAAGAGGCGGACGAGACGGCCTTCCGCGAGATCGGCCATGGCGAGCGTATCGTTCGCGAGCGCGACGCCCTGCCCGCTCGCGGCAGCCTGAAGCGCGAGCGAGGCCTCGATGAAGAGAGGACCGCGCATCGCCCAACGCGGATGCCGGACGCCCGCCTCCTCCAGCCAGTTCACCCAGTGCTGCATCGTCTCCTCATGGAGAAGCGGATAGGCCTTGAGGTCTTCGGGCTTTCGGATCGGGCGCTTGGGGTCGAGCAGCGCCGGCGAGCAGACGGGATAGACCGTCGCCTCGAAAAGCTTTTCGGAAACGACATCCGGCCATTCGCCTAGCCCGTAGCGGATGCCGATATCGACATCCTCGCGCGCGAAATCGACAAGCTCGGATGAGGGGAGCAGGCGAAGCTCCACATCGGGATGGGCGCGGTTGAACTTGCCGAGACGAAGCACGAGCCAGCGCGCGGCGAAGGAGGGCTCAACCGAGACGGTGAGGGTCGCCGTATCCTTCGCGCCCGCCTGCGCCCAGGCCTCGCCCATTTGTTCGAAGGCGGCCGCAAGGACGGGAAAGAGCTTCTGCCCGCGCTCGGTGAGCTCGACCTGACGGCCCGTCCTGTGAAAAAGCTGCGCCCCGAGCTCTTCTTCCAGCGCCCTGATCTGATGGCTCACGGCGGCATGCGTGACGTTCAACTCGCCGGCCGCAGCCGAGAAACTGCCATGCCGGGCCGCGGCCTCGAAGGCCCGGAGCGCTTTCAGCGATGGCAGGCGGCGGGGAGCCATATGTTAGTTTTTTTCACAACTGCGGTGCAAAAAGATCGTTTGATATATAGGCCCTGACCCTTCATATCACCAGCGTAAACCCCGGAATACAAACGCTATGAAAAGGATACGCGGCCGGGTCCGATGGGAGTGGTTCCCCGCTGGCCGTGTTTGAAGGTGAATAAAATGAACATCCTTGCCACTTATGCCACGAGTTATGTGGGTGCGTTCGACGTCGCCCTTTCGGCTCGCCGCGGAGAGATCCGCGAGGCCAATGGCGAGATTTCGCAGAAGGCCGCGGGCAAGAGGGGCGCAAGCCTCCTCGCGAAGGTCTTCTCGCTCGGCGCCACGAAGCGCGCAGCCTGACCGGCCCTCGCTGACTGGCCCCCGCTGACTGGCCCCCGCTGACGACCCCGCTTCACGACCCGCAACACGACCCGAGACGGCCCCGATCGATAGAGTGAGGCCACCTCACGAGCGCATCTCCTCGACGGGATCGCGGCCGGATGGAACTTCTCCCCCCTGTTTCATCCGCCCGCGAAATCCGCTCGCCGCTGCCCGAAGCGAAGCCTTTTCCAGACCGGAAAACGGTATCGCTTCGTGCGTTAAGGATGGTTAGAGTCCCCCCAACCAACCTTCCCCAGCGACGATACGAGGAGATGCGCAAGTGAGCGGCGAGACGATAACGATCAAGGGACCGGACGGCTCTTTCTCGGGCTATCTTTCGAAGCCGAAGTCGGGCACCGGCCCCGGCATCGTGGTCATCCAGGAAATTTTCGGCGTCAACAAGGTCATGCGCGACCTGACGGACTGGTATGCCTCCCAGGGTTTCGTCGCCCTTTGCCCGGATCTCTTCTGGCGCATCGAAGCCGGCATCGACATCACCGACCAGACCGAGGAAGAGTGGAAGCAGGCCTTCGACCTCTTCGGCAAGTTCGACGTCGACAAGGGCATCGTCGATATCGGCGCGACCATCGACACGCTGCGGCCCATGACCACGGGCAAGGTCGGCGCCGTCGGCTACTGCCTCGGCGGCCAGCTTGCCTATCTCACCGCCTGCCACACCTCGAGCGATGCCTCGGTCGGCTATTACGGCGTGAACATCCAGAACCGTCTCGACGATGCCAAGGGCATCAAGAAGCCGCTCATGCTGCATATCGCGGGCAAGGACGAGTTCGTGCCGCCGGAGGCGCAGGAGCAGGTGGTCGCCGGGCTTCGCGACAACAGCCACGTCACCATCCATCGCTACCCCGACAACGACCACGCCTTCGCGCGGCCGGGCGGCGCCCATTACGACAAGAAGACGGCGGACGAGGCGAACGACCGCACTGTGAAATTCTTCCAGCGGCATCTCGGCTGACGCCCGCTTCATAAGGAGTCGCGGCGGTGTCGCTTGACCTCTATCTGGGTTTCATCGCCGCGACGCTCATTCTCTGCGTGATGCCGGGGCCGGTCGTGACCTGGCTTGTCGCCTGCGGCATCGCGCAAGGCCCGCGCGCCGCGCTGACGGGCCTCGCCGGGACGACGGCCGCGCTTACCACGCATATGGTGCTGACCGTGCTCGGCCTTGCGCCGCTGCTCGCCGCGCTCGGACCATGGGCAGACGCCCTGAAACTCATTGGCGCGGCCTATCTCGTCTTTCTCGGGGTGCAGGCCTTTCGCACGCCTTACGAGGACCCCCACCTGCCGAACACGAAACGCGGCGCGGCCTCGGGCTGGCGGCTTTTCCGACGCGGCTATCTCATCTCGGTGACGAACCCGAAGACGCTCGTCTTCTATGCCGCCTTCTTTCCGCAATTCATCAGCCCCGATGCGGCGGCAGGCCCGCAGCTCGTCATTCTCGCCATCACATTCATTACGGTGAGCACGCTGTCGGACGGCACTTTCGCCCTCGCGGCGGGCAAGCTCGCGCCCTATCTGAAGGGAGAGCGGGCACAAATGCTGCGCAACAGGATCATGGGAAGCGCGCTTGTCGCGGCGGGCGTGACGCTTGCCTTCACGCGGCGCTGACCGGAAGAAACAAGACGCAACAACAAAACGGAACGGGACGAAACGGCATGACGACGATCAAGGCAATCCGCATCGACAAGAATGGCGGGCCCGAAACCATGGCGCTGCGCCAGGTCGAGCTCGCAGCGCCCGGCGCTGGCGAGATCACGGTTCGCGCCAAGGCGGTCGGCGTCAATTTCATCGACACCTATCATCGCTCCGGTCTCTATCCCGTCCAGCTTCCCTCCGGCATCGGCATGGAAGCGGCGGGCGTCGTCGAAGCGGTGGGCGACGGCGTGACGAAGTTCAAACCCGGCGATCGCGTGGCCTATGCCTCGGGGCCGGTCGGCGCCTATGCGGAAGCGCATAACGTCGCCGCGGCAAGCGCGGTGAAGGTGCCGGACGGCATCGGCGACGATGTGGCGGCGGCGATGCTTCTCAAGGGGCTCACCGCGCAGTTCCTGCTCCGCCAGACCTTCAAGGTCGAGAAGGGCCACACGATCCTCTGGCATGCGGCGGCGGGCGGCGTCGGCCTCATCGCCTGCCAATGGGCGAAGCATCTGGGCGCGACCGTCATCGGCACGGTGAGCTCGGACGAAAAGGCGAAGCTCGCGCGCGAGCATGGCTGCGACCATGTCATCGACTATTCGAAGGAAGATGTGGCGGCGCGCGTCGCCGAAATCACGGGCGGAAAGAAACTTCCCGTCGTCTATGACGGCGTCGGCAAGGCGACCTTCATCTCCTCGCTCGACAGCCTCGCGCCCTTGGGGCTTCTCGTTTCATTCGGCAATGCGTCCGGCCCGGTCACGGATGTGAACCTCGGCATTCTCGCGCAGAAGGGATCGCTCTTCGTCACGCGGCCGACCATGTATCACTACGCCGCAAAGACACCGGCGGCGATGCAGGAAATGGCGGACGATCTTTTCGCCGTCGTGAAGTCCGGCGCGGTCAAGATCGAGGTGAAGCAGCGCTATGCGCTTGGCGAAGCCTCCCGCGCCCATCTCGATCTCGAAGCGCGCAAGACGGTCGGCGCGAGCGTGCTCATCCCCTGACAGGAGGAGAGATGATCGAGGGCTCCTGTCTTTGCGGCGCGGTGCGCTTTCGCGTGAAGCGCATGAGCGGCATCGTCGAATGCCATTGCGCCATGTGCCGCAAGGCAGCGGGCGGCCATGCCGGTTTCTTCTTCGTCGCCATGCGGGACGAAGTGACATGGGAAGGCGAAGCGGAACTCACCCATTATGAAAGCTCGCCCGGCCTCATCCGCAGCTTCTGCGCGCGCTGCGGCACGGCCATGACAGGCGCGAACCTCAAGGACCCGGACGAGACGATTATTCTTGCCGCCAATGCGCTGGAAGGAGAGGTCCCCGCCCGTGTCATTGCGCAGGAGTTCCGCGCCTCGAAAGCGACATGGTTCGAAGGCCATGATGGCGCGGAACATTTCGACGGACCCTATCCGGGATGGGAAAAGCTCAGACCATGAGAAAGATCGCCCTCGCGCTGCTGCTCCTCCTCGCTTCCGCCACCATGGTCAGCGCCGCTTCATGGAGCGAGCGCGAGGTGAACCTCGAAGGCGAGCTTTTCGGCACGCTCGCCATGCCTGATGGCGAGGGGCCGGTCGACGCGGCGCTCGTTCTCGCAGGCTCCGGCCCGACGGACCGGGACGGCAATTTTCCGAGCGGGCGGAACAATGCGCTGAAGATCCTTGCGCAGGAACTGGCGGCGCGAGGCATTGCGACGCTCAGGGTCGACAAGCGCGGCGTCGGCGACAGCATCGGCGCGGCGCCGGAGGAAAAAGAGCTTCGCGCCGAAACCTATGTCGATGACGCCGTGCGCTGGCTCGAATTCCTCGAAGGTGAGCCGCGCATCCGCCGCGTCGTCGCCACCGGCCATAGCGAAGGCGCGCTGCTCGCGACGATTGCCGCTGAGCGTCATGAGGTTTCGGGGCTGGTGCTGCTGGCGGCGAGCGGCCGGCCGGCGCCTGCGCTCATCCGCGAACAGCTCGGCGGACAGGACCTGCCGCCCGACATCGCCGCGCGCTCGGAAGAAATTCTGAAAAGCCTCGAAGCGGGAGAAACCGTGGCGGACGTGCCGCCGCAGCTCGATACGCTCTACCGGCCAAGCGTGCAGCCTTATCTGATTTCCTGGTTCAAATACGATCCGGCGGCGGAGCTTGCGAAGACGAATGTTCCAGCCCTGGTCATCCAGGGAAGGCGCGACCTGCAACAGCGTCCCGTCGATGGCGAAAAGCTCGCGTCAGCACGCGAAGGCGTGACGCTCGTCACCATCGAGAACATGAACCATGTGCTGAAAGTGGCGCCGGAGGACCGGGCCGGCAACATGGCGCTCTACACCAATCCGCGCGCGCCGCTTGCGCCCGGCCTTGCCGATGCCGTCGCCGATTTCATCGCGAAGATGACGCTTGAGGAAAAAGCGCCCGCGCCTCAGACTTCGAGCCCGAGCGAGGCAGGCGGAACGCCCGCGCCCGTGTCGAGATAAAGGGCGCGGCGAAGCGTCAGGATGCGGTCGAAGATCAGATCCGCCTTCCATTCCTCGACCTGAACGGCGGGCACGATGGTGCCGATGATCCGCTTCTTGCCATCGGGGCCGGGCGCGATCGGCAGGGTCATGAACTCGCAGGGATAGCGGGCCCCCTCCTTCGAGAAGACATCGCGCACAAGCACGATGCCGCAAGGCTGTTCATGGATATGCTTGAGGCGCGCTTTGTCGATCCCGACCTCGTCATGGGAAAAGGCGAACATGTCGTAGCCGGTGATATCGGTGCCCGTCGCCTCGGCAAGGGCGCTCCCGAAAATCCGGAAGACGAGCTTGTCTTCATCTTCCCAGGAGAGATAGCGGATATAGGGAAGCAGCTCGACGAGAGCCCGGGGATTGACGTCGCCCGCCTCGGGCATGGCGCGGTCTCCCCGCGCTTCGAGCCACCAGGCGAGAAGCTGACGGCCCGCATTGGAAAGCGTGATATTGCCGATCTCGGCCGGAACCCCGTCGAGAGGCCCTTTCAGCCGCGCCTTGACCTTCTGGATGGAAGACCACTCCATGAGCGGCTGAATCCAGGTCGGGCGCCCTTCGCCCGAACCGCGCCTCTGCCGGTCCATCGTCATGGAAACTCCGCTACTCAACCCGACACACGCATCGGTCGTATCGTCAGGCTAGCAGCAAATCCTTACCAACCGTTAAGTGTTCATGCTGTCGAAGAACTCGCCGTTGTTCTTCGTCTGCTTGAGCTTGTCGAGCAGGAACTCGATGGCGTCGACCGTGCCCATCGGATTGAGAATGCGGCGGAGCACATACATCTTCGAGAGCTGGCCGCGCTCGACGAGCAGTTCCTCCTTGCGGGTACCGGACTTGAGAATGTCGATCGCGGGGAAGACGCGCTTGTCGGCGATCTTGCGGTCGAGAATGATTTCCGAGTTACCCGTGCCCTTGAACTCTTCGAAGATGACTTCGTCCATGCGGGAACCCGTATCGATGAGGGCCGTCGCGATGATGGTGAGCGAGCCGCCTTCCTCGATGTTACGCGCGGCGCCGAAGAAGCGCTTGGGGCGCTGCAACGCATTCGCGTCGACACCGCCGGTGAGCACCTTGCCGGACGAAGGAACGACCGTGTTGTAGGCGCGGCCGAGGCGCGTGATGGAGTCCAAAAGGATCACGACGTCGCGGCCATGTTCGACGAGGCGCTTCGCCTTCTCGATCACCATTTCCGCGACCTGGACGTGGCGCTGCGCGGGCTCGTCGAAGGTCGAGGAAATGACCTCGCCCTTCACCGAACGCTGCATGTCGGTCACTTCTTCAGGGCGCTCGTCGATCAGGAGCACGATCAGATAGCACTCGGGATGATTGGTCGTGATCGAATGCGCGATGTTCTGCAGGAGAACCGTCTTGCCGGTGCGGGGCGGCGCGACGATGAGGCCGCGCTGGCCCTTGCCGAGAGGGGCAACGATGTCGATGACGCGGGAGGAGCGGTCCTTCAGCGTCGGATCGTCCACTTCCATCTCGAGCTTTTCATCGGGATAGAGCGGCGTCAGATTGTCGAAATGGACCTTGTGGCGCGCCTTGTCCGGGCTTTCGAAATTGACGGTCGAAACCTTGAGAAGCGCGAAATAGCGTTCGCCGTCCTTCGGGCTGCGGATTTCGCCTTCCACCGTATCGCCCGTGCGGAGCGAGAAGCGGCGGATCTGCGAGGGCGAGACATAGATGTCGTCCGGGCCCGGCAGGTAGTTCGCCTCGGGTGAGCGCAGGAAGCCGAAACCGTCCGGCAGCACTTCCACCACGCCCTCGCCGATGATGTCGATGTCGCGCTCGGCATATTGCTTCAGGATCGCGAACATCATGTCCTGCGTCCGGAGCGTGGAGGCGTTTTCGACCTCGAGTTCCTCCGCGAGCGCCAGAAGGTCGGTCGGGGATTTGGCCTTGAGGTCCTGCAGCTTGATCTGCGTCATCGGCTTGGTCGGTCTTTCTCTGGGGTTTCCACTTGCCGCCTTGCTTGAAGGTCGGGCCTCGGAACGAGGGAGGGGAAATCTTTTCTGGAAGGGAAGGTAGTCGGGTCTTCGAACGATTTGATGATGCCGGTCGGGAAAACGGGCCTTGGTCTCTTTCCTCGCCGCACCGGCCCAGGGACTTCGCGCCCTTTGGAACCTTATGCGGGGAACTCCCGGCGGGGAGCCACCCTTCGACGAGGACAGCACTTTCAGCCGGGAAAGAACGTAGGAAGGCCGCCGGAAGAAACCCGGCTTTCAACCCATATAAAGGCCGCCCGTTCCGATTTCAACGGAAATTGGATGCCGGGGTTCCGAACTTCGAGGGAGAAAGCGTCCCCTCAGAATGGCTTCGCGACCGCGAGAAGCACGATCAGGATGACCAGCGTCGGCGGGGCCTCGTTCACGATCCGGTAGAAACGGGACGGCCGCCGGTTTTCGTCGCGCTCGAATTCCTTCCGCCAGCGGGCGAACAAGCCGTGAAAGACGAGCATCAGGAGGATGAGGAAAAGCTTTGCATGCATCCAGCCATCCGAGAAAAGGCCGGGATTAATGGAAAGCATCAGAAGCCCGAAGAAGAGCGACGCGATCATCGCCGGATTGACGATGCCCCTGAGAAGGCGGCGCTCCATGATCTTGAAGGTCTCGGACTTGTCGGAGCCGGGCTCGGCCTCCGCGTGATAGACGAAAAGGCGCGGCAGATAAGCCATACCCGCCATCCAGAAGATCACCGAAATAACATGAAGAGCCTTGATCCAGAGATAGTATTGGAGAAGAAAATCCATGCCTTTATTCTTTCTTTTCTCAACGGATCGTCTTTAGACCGGCATTCTTCGTGCAGACATGGCCTGCCGCGTCTTCCGGGCAGAGGATATTGTCCTGAGCCTGCGCGGCCCGGACAAGACGGGCGAGACCTTCGATGAAATGAGGCTCCGTGCCAAGCGCCGGAACCCTGATATAGGCCGGGACCCCGCTTTCCTTCGCGAGATGCCCATATTCCTTGTCGAGCTCGACCAGCGTCTCGGAATGTTCGGAAACGAAGGCGACCGGCAGGACGATGAGTGATTTGCCTTCCGCCCCCGCCCGTTTGATCTCGTCATCCGTGGCAGGCCCGATCCATTCGAGCGGCCCCACCCGGCTCTGATAGCAGGTCACCCAGTCCAGATTCCGTCCGGCAGGACCCAGCTTCGCAACGATGGCGGCGCAGCTCTGCTCGACCTGGGCCTGATAGGGGTCGCCCTGCTCGATGACCTTTTTCGGCAGCCCATGCGCGGAAAAGAGAACGCGGAAGCCCTCATGGCCGCCCGCCTTGCCGATGGCGGCGCTGAGAAGCGCGGCATAGCCCTCGACGAAACCCTCCTCCGTGGGATAGCAGCAGACGGTTCTTGCCGGGACGGCAAGCCCCGCCTTCGCGGCGGCGCGCTCCCAGTCGCGGAAGGAAGATTCCGTGGTCGTTGTCGAATATTGCGGATAGAGCGGCAGGAGGACGAGTTCCTCGGCGCCCCAGGCCTTCGCCGCGGCCGCGGCCTCGTCCGCGAAGGGATGCCAATAGCGCATGGCGATGAAACAGCGATATTCGGACTCGCCACCGGCTAAGGCTTCTTCGAGAGCCTTGCCTTGCGCCTCGGTGAGCGGCACCAGCGGCGAGCCACCGCCAAGTTCGGCATAGATCTCCCTTGCCACGGGGGCACGGCGTTTCGAGACGAGCTTAGCGATCAGCCAGCGGATCGGGTTCGGCACCCGGATGATCGCCGGATCGTTGAAAAGGTTGAAAAGGAAGGGCTGGACCGCGTCGGGCCCATCCGGCCCGCCGAGATTGAAGAGGATGATCGCGACTTTCTTTTTCATGGCCGCCAATCCTGCACGAGCTTCACGAGTTCGCCGACATGCTCCGGCGGCGTCTGCGGCACGATGCCGTGACCGAGATTGAAGATGAAGGGCCCGTTTCCGAGCGTCTCGAGGATATGGCGCGCCTGCCTCCGCATCTCATCCCCTCCCGCCACGAGAAGCAGCGGATCGAGATTGCCCTGCAGACAGCCGAGTTGCTGGAGATTGTCGCGCGCCCATGCGGGCGAGACGCCCGTATCGAGGCTGAGGCCCGTGACCCCCGTCTCGCGGAAATAGCGCGCCGCCATGGCGCCCGCCCCGCGCGGGAAAGCGATGACCGGAAGACCGGGAAAGCGCGCCTGCATGAGCTCGCGGATCGCCTTTACGGGGCGGAGCGCGAAACGCTCGAAGGAAAGCTCCGGCAGCGAACCAGCCCAGGTGTCGAATATCTGGACGACTTCGGCGCCCGCCTCGACCTGTGCGGAAAGATGCTCGACCGTCGCTTCGACCAGAATGTCGATGAGCTTCTGGAATTCGTCCGGCGCGCGATAGGCCCAGAGCTTCGCCGCCGCCTGATCGGGCGAACCCCGGCCGCCGACCATATAGGTCGCAACCGTCCAGGGCGCGCCGGCAAAGCCGATCAGCGTCACCTCCCTCGGAAGACTGTTCGAAAGCCGCGACACCGTCTCGTAGACGGGCCTCAGATGCTCCGTGACGCGCGCAGGGCTCCCTAGTGCGGCGAGGCCCGCTTCATCGGTGATGGGCTCCAGCACCGGTCCCTCGCCTTCCTTGAAGGCCACCTTCTGTCCGAGCGCATCGGGCACCACCAGAATATCCGAAAAGAGAATGGCCGCATCGAAGCCGTAACGCCTGATCGGCTGCAGCGTCACTTCCTCGGCGAGCTCCGGCGTGTAGCAGAGATCGAGAAAGCTGCCTGCATCCGCCCTCACCTTCCGGTATTCCGGCAGATAGCGTCCGGCCTGGCGCATCATCCAGACAGGCACACCCTCCGTTTCGAGACCGGCAAGCGCTCTCAGCAGTTTCTTCTCCGGAGGCATGGTTCCGGGAGCCTTTCTCTCGTCCACGCGTTCTTTCCCAATCCTATAAAAGAGTCTTGAAGGTAGTTGATAGAGGTGGATGCCTGTGGATGGCGGGGATCAAACGCTCACCCCGTTTTCTCCACAGTAGCGGAGAAATTTTCCACCGCCTGTTTTTCAGATGCTTTCTATGCCACAGCCTGTGCGCAATTTCAGCCGCGCCCTTCGTCGCGTCTGAATACGCAAGGGCTTCTCCTGTGGACCATCATGCACAGGGAAACCGTTAATAGCGTGGACAAGTTTCCCCGTGCCGCGAGACTCGCCGGTCATACCCGTTTTCCGCAAGCGTTCCTTCGGCTTTTCCAACGGACTCATGAAACCGGGGAGGGAAAGAGAAGCACGGGTATGACCCGGTAGTACTTCCCGCGAGAGGCCCGCTTGCACCCGTTAATCACAGCTTTCCACAGGTCCGGCGGCAATATGCGGAAGGCGCGTTATGGCTTGCGGAAAAAGAATTGGCGCGAGGCCAAACTGGCCGATAGGTTGCAAACCCCCGGCCTTGAGGGGCAGAAAAACCGGACGATCCGGACGAAGGACATGAGCAGCAAGCGCGTCTTCCATCTTCATCTCGTTTCCGACGCGACAGGCGAAACGCTGAACATGGTCGCGCGGGCGGCCTGCGCCCAGTATGAGGATGCGCGGCCCATCGAACATGTCTATGCGCTGGTGCGCGGCCCGAAACAGCTCGAGCGGGTGCTCGGCGAAATCGAGAACGCGCCAGGTCTCGTCATGTTCACGATGGTGAATGAGGAGCTGCGCGCGCGTCTCGAGAAGCGCTGCGCCGAGTTGCAGACGCCCTGCATTTCGGTTCTCGATCCGGCGATGAAGGCGCTCGGGCAGTATCTTGGCAAGGAGTCCTCGCACAAGCCCGGCTTGCAGCACATCATGGATGCGGAATATTTCGACCGCATCGCCGCGCTCAACTACACGATGAGCCATGATGACGGCCAGTCCGCGGGCGACCTGAACGAGGCCGACATCGTTCTTCTCGGTGTCAGCCGAACCTCGAAGACGCCGACCTGCATCTATCTGGCAAACCGTGGCATCAAGGCGGCGAATATTCCGATCGTGCCGGGCGCCGCGCTGCCGCCGGATCTCGAAACGGCCGAACATCCCCTGATCGTAGGGCTCACCACCAGTCCCGATCGCCTTGTGCAAATCCGGAAGAACAGGCTTCTTTCGCTGCATGAGAATACGGACACGGATTACGTTGCGCCCGATGTCGTCGCGGAAGAAATCACCTTTGCGCGCCGTCTCTTCGCCAAGAATGGCTGGCCGGTGATCGATGTCACCCGCCGCTCCATCGAGGAAACGGCCGCCGCGGTGCTCAATCTCTATAATGAGCGCCAGCGCGAACGCATGAGTTGAGAAACATGGCCTCCCCCTCTCTCATACTGGCTTCCGGCAGCGCGGTGCGGCGCAAGCTTCTCACAGATGCCGGCCTCGCATTCACTGCGGAAGATTCGCGCGTCGATGAAGACGCGATCAAGGCCGGATTCGCGGGCAGCGACAGGAACGCGGAAGAAGAAACGGACGAACTGGCACTGAAACTCGCCGAGGCGAAGGCTCTTGCCGTGTCGGCAAAGAACGAGGGCGCACTGGTGGTCGGCGCGGACCAGATCCTGTCCTGCGAGGGGCGCCGCTACGACAAGCCGAAAAGCATGGAGGAAGCGCGCGCAAACCTCCTCGCCTTTCGCGGCCGCCCCCATATTCTCCATTCCGGTCTGGTGCTCGTGAAGGATGGCGGCGCGGTCTGGAACCTCACGGCGCGGGCAACGCTTACGATGAGAGAGTTCAGCGAGACCTTCCTCGACTCCTATCTCGCGGAAGCGGGCGAACGAGTGATGAAGAGCGTCGGCTGCTATCAGCTCGAAGGTCCGGGCGTGCAGCTCTTCGAGAAGATCGAGGGCGACTATTTCTCGATCCTCGGATTGCCGCTGCTGCCGCTGCTCGACGAGCTGCGACGCCACGGAGTGGTAAGATCATGACAGGACCGAGCAAGGAGCATCGTCCCGCCACGAGGTCCATCACACGACCGAGCAAGGAGCATCGTCCCGCCGCGAGGTCCACAACATGACCCGCAAGGTCTGCGTCATCGGCTGGCCCGTCGCCCATTCGCGTTCGCCGCTGATCCATAATCACTGGATCGCGGAACACAGAATTCCCGATGCGCGCTACGAGCTTCTCGCCGTGAAGCCGGAAGATGCCGCGGAAACCATCCGCAATCTCCACAAGCTCGATTTCATCGGCGCCAATGTGACCGTGCCTCACAAGGAAGTGGCTTATGCCGCCCTGTCGCGGCATGACGCGGTCGCCGCCCGGCTGAAAGCGGTCAACACCATCGTGACGCTTGAAGACGGAACGCTCGAAGGCCGCAATACGGATGGCTATGGCTTCATCGCCAATCTGAAATCGGGCGCACGCGACTGGCGGGCCGCCGAAGGCCCCGCCGTGATGCTGGGCGCGGGCGGCGCGGCGCGCGCGATTGCGCTCGCCCTCGAAGAAGAAGGCGCACCCGAAATCCGCATCGTCAACCGCACGGTCGAGCGCGCCGAAGCGCTGATCCGCGACCTGGGCCTCACGCGCGCAAGGGCGATGCCGCTCGGCGAATTGAATGCCGCTCTTTCCGGCGTGGGGCTTCTCGTCAACACGACGACGCTCGGCATGAAAGGCGAGAGCGATGTCGATATCGACATATCCGCATTGCCCCGCGACGCGGTGGTGACGGATATCGTCTATACGCCGCTCGAAACCGGATTGCTGCGCCGCGCGCGCGAGGCGGGCCACGAGGTCGTGGACGGGCTCGGCATGCTGCTGCATCAGGCTGTGCCGGGCTTCGAAGCCTGGTTCGGAATCCGTCCGCATGTGACGGAGGAGTTGCGCGAGATCGTGCTCGCCGATCTCGGCATCGGGACGAAATAAGGGGAAAGAAGATGCTTCTGATCGGCCTCACGGGCTCCATCGGCATGGGCAAATCGGAAACGGCGAAGATGTTCCGCGCCGAAGGCGTGCCCGTCTATGACGCGGATGCCGCCGTTCACAAGCTCTATGAAAAGGGCGGCAAGGCGGTGGAACCGATCCGCGCCGTCTTCCCTTCCGCAGTCGTCGACGATGCCGTCGACCGCAAGGCGCTTTCGCGCTGCGTGATCGGTTTGCCGGACGAGATGAAGAAGCTCGAGGCAATCGTGCATCCGCTTGTCGGCGAGGCGCAGATCGATTTCCTGCGCGAGAACATGGAAGCGGGCCACGAAATGGCCGTGCTCGACATTCCGCTTCTCTATGAAACGGGCGGCGAGACACGTGTCGATGTTGTTGTCGTGGTCTCCGCCCCTTACGATATCCAGAAGACGCGCGTACTCGCGCGGCCCGACATGGACGAGGCGAAATTTGCCGCGATCCATGCGAAGCAGGTGCCCGACGAGGAAAAGCGCAAGCGCGCCGACTTCGTGGTCGAGAGCGACAAGGGCCTCGATCATGCGCGCGAACAGGTTGCGCGGATCGTCGAGGCGCTGAAAGGCCGCGAAGGCAAGGTGTTGAGGGAACGGCTGCGCACCGGCTGAAACCACCAAGGCCAACCAAAGGGGGGTGGAAACATGGAACAGCGCATAAGCTTCATCACGCTTGGCGTTACCGATCTTGCCCGCGCACAGGCTTTCTACGAAACGCTGGGCTGGAAACCGCTGCCGCAAAGCAATCCGAGCGTATGCTTCTTTCAGTGCGGAGGCATCGTCTTCGCGCTGTTCGGCCGCGAGGCGCTGGCCGAGGATGCGAAGGTCGCGCCTTATGGCGAAGGCTTTTCCGGTTTCGCGCTCGCGCATAATGTCCGCGAGAAGGAAGAGGTCGACCTTGTGCTGGCCGAAGCCGAAGCTGCGGGCGGGCGCATTCTCAAGCGCGGCGAAGATGCCTTCTGGGGCGGCTATACCGGCTATTTCTCCGATCCGGACAATCACATCTGGGAAGTCGCCTGGAACCCGGGCGGCGTCATCGGCGAAGATGGGTCGTTCCATTTCAACGCCGAATAGGCGAGAATCGGCAATCGCCTTCGGGGGAAGGCGATCCACGGGCTAGACGGGAAAGACATGCGCGAGATCGTGCTCGACACGGAAACCACGGGCATCAGCCCGCAGGACGGCCATCGCCTGGTCGAAATCGGCTGCCTCGAACTCTTCAATCATGTCGCGACGGGAAAGTTCTTCCACACCTATATCAATCCCGAACGCGACATGCCGGAAGGCGCGTTTCGCATTCACGGTCTCTCCGAGGAATTTCTGAGCGACAAGCCGAAATTCGCGGAAGTGGCCGACGACTTTCTGGAGTTCATTGGCGAGGATCCGCTCGTGATCCACAACGCCTCTTTCGATATGGGCTTCATCAACGCCGAGCTGAAACAGATCGGCCGTCCCTCGCTGCCGATGGCCCGTGCTATCGACACGCTCGAAATCGCGCGGCGCAAATATCCAGGCGCGCAGAACAATCTCGACGCGCTCTGCCGGCGCTTCAACGTGGACAATTCCGGCCGCACGAAGCATGGCGCGCTGCTCGACAGCGAGCTTCTGGCCGAAGTCTATCTGGAGCTGATGGGCGGCAGGCAGCCGGGCCTCGTGTTGCAGAGGGAGCTTGCGGCCAAGACCGGCGAAAAGGTCGCGCGCGCGGCGCGGCCGACGCCCCTACCTTCGCGCCTCACCGACGAGGAGCGAGAGGCGCATGACGTCTTCGTCGCGTCGCTCGGCGAAAACGCGCTCTGGCTTTCTTCAAAAGCCTGATCAGTTCGGCTGCTGGGCGCCCGCGACTTCCTGCGCCATCTGTTCGCGGCGCTGGTGATAGAGGCTGACGAAATCGATGGGATCGATCATCAGCGGGGGATAGCCGCCGTCGCGCGTAACGTCGGCAAGCGCGCGCCGCGCGAAGGGGAAGATCTGGCGCGGGCACTCGACGACGAGCACCGCTTCGAGATCCTGCTCCTGGATGCCGGTGAGACGAAAGAGACCGGCATATTCGATTTCGGCGAGGAACATCGGCTTTTCCTTCACCTTGGCTTCGGCGCCGATCTTGAGTGCGACTTCATAGTCGGTATCGCTCATGCGCTTGACGCCGACATCCACCCTGATGCCGATCTGGGGCTGTTCGTCCACGGGACCGAGCATTTGCGGGGCGTTCGGATTCTCGAAGGAGAGGTCCTTGATGTACTGGGTCAGCACGCGAAGCTGCGCACCGCCATTGCCTGCATTGGTCGAGCCCTGATCCGACATTCTCGCCTCATCGCTTTTGGCCTCGGGAAAGGCTGCTGGCTACCACGGAACGGCCGGGGCGACAAGAAACGGGGATAGCGGGCTGGAACTTATTGCCTCCAGGGTGAATCCGCTCCCCGCCCGTTCTCGCGGGTCTCGTTGCCGTTTTCGCCCAGTTCCTCGGCCTCGCCCTCGATGACGGGGCCCGGCCCCTTTGCCGGCCGGCCCGCACCCGGATCGAAGCCCGGGCCGGGCCTCGCGCCGCCCATGCCGCTCGAATAGACGGTGAACCGGCTGCTTGCGGCGATCCGCCGCGCGGCGCGGCGCCCGATCTCGCGCCTGAGCGGCGGGATCAGGAGCAGGAGACCGATGCAGTCGGTGAAGAGGCCGGGCGTCACCATGAGAAGGGCCGCGACGATGAGGAAGACGCCGTCGAGCATCTCGGCCACCGGCGGTTCGCCGCGCCGCATCGCTTCTTCCGCCCGCCGCCATGTGGCGAGCCCCTGCATCCGCAGCAGCGTCGCGCCCATGAGTGCGGTGCCCAGAACGATGCCGATGGTCGGCCATACGCCGATCGCGCCGCCCACCTCGATGAAGATGGCGATCTCGATCAGCGGAATGGCGATGAAGGCGAGGAAGAGGAAGGCGGGCAAGACGGGCTTTCGGCTTTGTCGCGGGTTTATGGGGGATTTTCACCCCGGCGGGCCGGATCGGCATCGCAAGAGGGGCGCTAACCTTGAAGATAGGGTGCGGCAGGCCGCTTGCCCATATGGCTCAGGTAGCAAAAAGCCGTCCGATGCCCTAGGTTATGGCCCAGGAAAGAATAAATACAGGAACGAAGGTCAGGCAGGACCGCCGCAGCAGGACGCCCCGGCCCCGTGAAGGGATCCGTGGGAACCGGGCGATGAAGCGCGGCGAGGATGGCGGCCGGACCCCTTGTGAGGCTCCTCGAGCAAATGGACGACGGCTTGAATCTTCTGAACATCATTCTGCTCGCGATCGCGGTCGGCGTATTTCTGAAACTCAGAAGCGTCCTCGGCCGGCGCACGGGGCATGAGCGTCCGCCCTATGACCCCTATTCGGGCGATGCGGGCGGCAATGACAAGGTTGTGACGCTGCCGAAGCGTCCGCGTGCCGAAGGCGAGAGCGGCCAGCGCACGGTGGACGCCGCCGGCGATCCCTTTGCGGGCGAAACGGGCCGCTACCGCTGGCATGGAATTGCCGAACAGGGTTCCGCGCTTGCCAGCGGTCTCGATGCCATACTGGGCGCCGACCGTTATTTCGATGCGGACAGCTTCATTTCCGGCGCGCGCGCGGCCTATGAGATGATCGTCACGGCCTATGCGGAAGGCGACAGGGAGACGCTGAAGCCGCTTCTTTCGGACGAGGTCTACAGAAGCTTCGAAGCCGCGATGAACGAGCGCGACGCGAAGGGCCTCAAGGTGGAGCAGAGCTTCATCGGTATCGAGAAAGCGGCGCTCTCCGCCGCCACGCTCGATGGCTCGAGGGCGCGGATAACCTTGTCCTTCCGCAGCACGCTCACTTCCTGCACCAAGAATTCGGACGGCGTGGTGATCGAGGGCGATCCGGTCACGATCCGCGAGGTCACCGATCTGTGGACCTTCGAACGCGACGTGAAGAGCCGCGATCCGAACTGGAAGCTGGTCGCGACCGGCGCTTCCGACTGAGTGGCGGCATCGATGCGTCGCGGCGCCTTCCTTCTCCTTATGGGAGGATTCCTTCTTGCCTGTGCGCCCGGAGCGCCTGACATGAACGCTCATGCGGCGAGTGCCGCGACACGCCTTTCCTGGCAGGAAATCGATGGCTGGCATACGGATGACCAGAGCGCCGCGCTCGATGCCTTCAAGGGCTCCTGCGCGCGCATACTGAAACTCTCACCTTCCGCGCCGCTCGACACCAAGGGCGGCGATCCGCTCTATGGCAAGGCGGGCGACTGGCAGCCGGCCTGCGAGGCGGCGGCCAAGGTCGGACCTGGTGCCGGCGCCGCCAATGCGCGCGGGTTCTTTCAGCATTGGTTCGTGCCTGTGCGCTTTCCCGCACAGAAGGGCCTTTTCACCGGTTATTACGAACCGGAGATGAAAGGCTCGCTGACAAGGCACGGCCCCTATCAGACGCCTGTTCTCGCGCCGCCGCCCGGATTTCGCATGGTCGAAGGCGGCGGCAGCTTCCCGAACCGCGCCGCGATCGAAGACGGTGCGCTCGATACCGAAAAGCTCGCGCTTCTCTGGCTTGAAAGCCCCATCGACGCCTTCTTCCTGCATGTGCAGGGCTCGGGCCGTGTGAAGCTCGAAACGGGCGAGATCGTCCGCCTCTCCTTTGCGGCGAAGACGGGCCATCCCTATACATCCATAGGCAAGCTGCTTGTCGAGCGCGGCGAAATGGTGCTCGACGAGGTTTCGATGCAGACGATCCGCGCCTGGCTCGCGGCCCATCCGCAGGAAGGCCGCGCGCTGATGCGCGAGAACGAGTCCTACATCTTCTTCCGTATACTGAGGAATGTGGACCCCTCCAAGGGCCCGCCCGGGGCGGAAGGCGTGAGCCTCACGCCGGGCCGCAGCCTCGCCGTCGACCGCAGCAAGCATCCGCTCGGCACGCTGCTGTTCCTCACGACCGAACATCCGACCGTCGACGGTGCGAATTTCGTTGCGGTGCGCCGCCTCATGGTCGCGCAGGATACGGGCTCGGCGATCAAGGGATTGCAGCGCGGCGACATCTTCTTCGGCTCGGGCGCGGAAGCGGGCGAGATCGCGGGCCGGATGAAGGCGGAAGGCGAGTTGATCGCGCTGGTGCCGAAGGAGATCGCGCCGTAAGAAGGGGCGCAAACGAAACCGGACGGGGCATTTTCATGGCGAGCGAAAAGGAGAAGATGCCGCGCCCGAAATCGAGGCCCCGCCGCCGCCTGACCGACGAGGAGCACAGGCTCTGGCGGACGGTGACGAAGGACGCGAAGCCGATCTCGCGCCGCACGGTGGAAGTGCCCGAAGCGCCGCGCGACGAAGAACGCCCTTCCCTTCCCTTGAAGCCGCAATCGCTCGCGCCCATGCGCGCGCCTCTTCCCCAACCTGCTTCGCCCCCCGCACCGCCGCGCCGCCCCTCCGAACCGCCGCCACTGACGGGCCTCGACCGGCGCACGAGCCAGCGCCTTGCGCGCGGGCAGATGGAAGTCGAGGCGACGCTCGACCTCCATGGCCACAGCCAGGAAGCGGCGCACCAGGCGCTTCTCGGATTTCTTTCGCGCTCTCGCTCCCGGGGGCTTCGATGCGTTCTCGTCATTACCGGCAAGGGCGCCTCGCCCTATGCGCGGCACACGCTTCACGGCAGTACCTTTTATGAAGTGCCGGAGCGGCAGGGGGTGCTCCGCAGCGCCGTGCCCCGCTGGCTGAACGAGGCGGAGCTGCGCGCCCATGTGTCGGGCTTCCAGCCCGCCCATCCGAAGCATGGCGGCGGCGGCGCCTTCTATATCTGGTTGCGCAAGAAGAGATGACGCCCTTCGGTCGCAAGGTCCGGGAGCTCCGCGCGGCGCGCGGCCTCACCATGAAGGAGATGGCGGCGGCGCTGCGTGTGACGCCCGCCTATCTCTCCGCCCTCGAACATGGGAAGCGCGGGCGGCCGAGCTGGCGGCTGGTGCAGGCGATCATCGGCTATTTCAACGTCATCTGGGACGAGGCGGAGGAGCTGGAGCGTCTCGCGCGGATTTCGCATCCCCGCATCGCCATAGACACGTCCGGCCTTGCCCCGCAGGCAACGGAGCTTGCGAACCGCCTCGCCGACGAGATCGCTGAGCTGAGCAAGACGGAAATTGCCGAGATGCTTGCCCTGCTCGACCGCCGGAAGAAGAAGCGTAAAGGCTGACACGCTTCGGATTCGCCTTGAGCGACAAACAAGACGCGGCGCGGATTCGCCAACACAGATTTTCGGTGAAGCCGATGGACGAATGGCGGCCCGCAGGCTTCAATGAAATTCCTTTCTTGCCGTCACGGCACGAGACGCGATGGACGACACAAAAAAGACCGAGCTCAATTTTGCCCGCAAGGTGGACTGGAATCTCTTCCAGCTCTTCCACGAGATCGTGCGCGCGGGCGGCATCGGCGCGGCGGCGCGCAGGCTGAACCGCCAGCAGCCGACGGTGAGCGCAGGCCTCAAGCGGCTTGAGAATCATCTGGGCGCCGTGCTCCTGAAGCGGACTGCGAGCGGCATCGAGCTTCTGCCCGCCGGCCGCGCGCTGTTCGATCTCTGCGAGACGATGATGGGCGCGGTGCGCGCCGCGCCGCATGATGTGGCGCTCGCCGCGGGCCTCGTCGAAGGCGTCATCAATATCCGCATGATCTCTTCCGTCGTCTCGGCGGAGTTCGACGCGGCGCTGGCCGGTCTCCACCGTCATCATCCGGGCGTCGGCATACATATAGAAGTGGCGCCCTGGCGCGAGGTGATCGCCGCGTTGAAGGCGGGCGAGGCGGAAGTGGGCATCGCCTGCGACAACGCGCCGGATGCCGCGCTCTGCTACCAGCCGCTGATGCGCGAGGTGCAGCAGCTCTATTGCCACAAGGCCCATGCGCTTTACGGCATGACTGTGCCGCAGCCCGGCGACCTCGCCGACCAGCCCTTCATCGCCACGGGCCTCGACGAGCCGCAGGAACTGGCGAATTTCCGCCAGCGCTACGGGCTCGGAAAGCGCGTGGGCGGTTATGCGGAAAACCTGCACGAGACGAAGCGCCTGATCGAGCTTGGCGTCGGCATCGGCTTCCTGCCGACCTGCGTCGCCGAAACCCTCGACCATGAAGGCGCGCTCTGGCCGCTCCTGCCCGAAGCCGTACTTCCCGCCTATCAGGTCTATCTGGTGACGCGGGATGAACCCGCCCGGAACACGCCGACCGAGCTTTTTCTGGCGGAAATCATGGGAAAACTGCGGGAGCCCTCCCGAGAGGCATAGACCCGGTTTATGCCTCTCATTGAAAATTACCGCCTAGCCGCATGACCTCGGCCGCGCGAGCATGGACCCATGTCATCGCTTGCCGCACCGCATCCCCTGTCCGAACCCTCGCTCGAAACCATGCCGGGCCTCTGGCGCCGCTCGCTCCTTGCCTGGCCGGACGGGCGGCGGGATACGACGAGCTTCGTGAACTGGCTGCAGGGTCCGGGCCTCTATCTCGACCTCCGCCAGCCGGAAGGCCGCCCGGACTTCACCGGGCAGAATTCCCTCTCCGCCCTCACCCCCGAGACCATGATGTGGCTTGCCACACAGGAAGGTTTCGCGGGCGAACTTGTCGAGGAAGATGGCTGGTTCGAGTGGCGCCGCGACATCGATTTTCAGCCCAAGGCGATCTATTCGGATATCGGCCGCCTCTGGATCGAGGGCGACATCATGGTCGAGGAGGGAAAGGACATTCCCTATATCGAGCATTGGCACCGCGAGCCGATCGGCAGCATGCCGCTCTGGGCGGCCAGGCTCGAAGACCGCGAGACGGGCCAGAAGGGCGCCATCGCACGCATGGGTTCGCTCTTCATGATCGCGCGCGAGCGCTATTGCGCCGTACCGGAAGGGCTGACGCTTGCCGAATGCGTTGCCGGTGCGCCGGACATGGCCCGCGCGCAGGAATTTCTCGACTGCGAAATCTCGCAGGGCGCGGTGACGAGCAGGGGCTGGTTCGTTCAGCGCTCAAGCCTTCCCTTCCGCGAAGGCAAATCGCTCGCGCTTGCGCGCATGGGCGACCTTTTCGAAATGCAGGATCAGGACCGCGCGGGCAAGCCCTTCACGCGGCGCTGGGAAATAACGGACCTGCGGGGCGAACCGCTCCTCGACGTCCTGATGAATGGAGTTGCGACATGAGTGAGATCGAAGCGAAAGGCACGGCCTTCACGAGCATTCCCGTCATCGATATCGCGCCGCTCTTCGGCGAGGACGAACAGGCGAAGATGCGCGTGGCGGCGGAAATGGCCGATGCGGCGAGCAATGTCGGCTTTCTCTATGTGAAGGGCCACAACATTCCGCGCGAGATGATCGAAAAGCTCGAGGCGCGCGCCGCCGAATTCTTCGCACGTCCTCTTGAAGAGAAGATGGACCTCTATATCGGCAAGTCGCGCGCGCATCGCGGCTATGTGCCGACGGGCGAGGAAGGCTTCTATGACGGGACCGACCCCGCGAAGACCGACAAGAAGGAAGCCTTCGACCTTTCCATCGAACTGCCCGAAGACGATCCCGATCATGTGAAGGGATACCGGATGCTGGGGCCCAACCAGTGGCCGGCGGACATGCCCGAAATGCAGCGCGACGTCTACGCCTATTACGAGGCGGCGATGTCGCTTGGCCATACGATCTTCGGCGGCTTCGCCCGCGCGCTGGGCTTGCCCGAAGATCACTTCGAGCCATGGCTCAAGAAGCCGCCGTCGCAGCTTCGCCTCGTTCACTACCCCTCGGACCCCGCCCGAGCGGTCGCCGAATGGGGCATCAGCGCGCATACGGATTACGAGTGCTTCACCATCCTCCACGTGACCGCGCCGGGCCTTCAGGTGATGAACGCAAATGGCGACTGGATCGATGCGCCGCCGGTGAAGGATGCCTTCGTCATCAATATCGGCGACATGCTGGAAGCGCTCACCAATGGCCGCTTCATCGCGACGCCGCACCGCGTGCGCAACGTGCCGGACGAGCGCTTCTCCTTCCCGCTTTTCTGCGCGCTCGACTACGACACGATGATCGAGCCGCTGCCGCAATTCGTCGATGGCGAGAAGCGCTATCCCGCCTATAGCGCGGGCGGACATCTCGTCACGCAGACCATGCGCACCTTCAACTATCTGAAGAAACTCGTCGCCGCCGGTGAACTCGAACTGCCGGAAAGCGAAGACCACGCAACGGCCTTCGGCCGCCGCGAAAAGGAAGTCGCCTGAGAGCGGCGCCCGCGAAAGCGGAACGGGACGAGAGGAAACGGCCTGGAAGACCGAACATTCCGGCGCGGGGAAGAAATCCTTCCCTGCGAACGGGGGACCTTTGACCAGTGAGAGGACATCATATGCCGCGAGCTTCATTCCTTCGGAAATTCACCCTCAGTCTGTTCGCCGCCGCGATTGCCGGGCTTGCGCTCGCCGGTAATGCCGCAGCCGCGGACAAGACCTTCAAGCTCGCCTGGTCGATCTATCCCGGCTACATGCCCTGGGCCTATGCCGAGCATTCCGGCATCATGGACAAATGGGCGGAAAAATACGGGATCGATGTCGAGATCGTTCAGATCAACGACTATGTCGAGTCGATCAACCAGTACACGGCGGGCACCTATGACGCGGTCGCGAACACCGTGATGGATACGCTGACCATTCCGGCCGCGGGCGGCGTCGATTCCACCTCGATCATTCTCGGCGACTACACGAACGGCAATGACGCGATCTTCATCAAGGGCGAAGGCAAGACGATGGCCGACCTCAAGGGGAAGACCGTCTATCTCGTGCAATATTCCGTCTCGCACTACATGCTGGCGCTCGCGCTCGCCAATGCGGGCATGAGCCTCGAGGATGTCGAAACGGCCAATATCGCCGATGCCGATTTCGTCGCCGCGCTGCAGACGCCGGAAGTGGAAGCCGTCGTCACCTGGAACCCGGCCACCGTTCAGCTCAATGACGATCCGAGCGTGACCTCGGTTTTCGATTCCTCCGAAGTGCCGGGCGAAATCCAGGACATCCTGATCGTGAAGACCGATGTGCTGAAGGAGCATCCCGAATTCGGCAAGGCGCTCGCTGGCGCCTGGTACGAAGTGCTCGACATCATGAAGAAGGATGACGAGGAAGGCATCAAAGCGCGTGAGTTCATGGCCTCTGTTTCGGGCACCGACCTCGAGGATTTCGACACCCAGGTAGCCACGACCTATTTCTACGGTCCGAAGGAAGGCGCGGAGGCTTACGCGGGCGAGACCATGTCTTCGATCATCGACAGCACGACGAGCTTTGCCTTCTCGCAAGGCCTTCTCGGTCCCGACGCGAAGGACAAGGGCTATGTCGGCGTTGAACTCGCGGACGGCACGGCTGCCGGTGATGAAAACAATGTGAAGTTCCGCATCGACACGAGCTACATGGAGGCTGCGGCGAAGGGCGAGCTGTAGACGCGGAAGGGAGATATTTCCTCCGCTTCAATTCCAACCGTCATTGCGAGCGACCGTCAGGGAGCGAAGCAATCCAGGGGCGGCAAATGCTGAGCCAGCAGCCCTGGATTGCTTCGTCGGCCTTGCGGCCTCCTCGCAATGACGATGGAGTTTGGACCAGCTCTGTCCTAAAGAATGAACTTCGTCAGATCGGCATTCTTCGTCAGATCGCCGATATGTTCGCGCACATAGGCCTCGTCGATCCTGACCGTCTCGCCGGTCTTGTCCGTTGCGGCGAAGCTCACCTCGTCGAGAACGCGCTCCATCACGGTATGAAGCCGGCGCGCACCGATATTCTCGACCGATGAATTGACCGCCGCCGCGATATCGGCGATGGCGTCGATTCCGTCATCGGTGAAGTCGAGCGTCACCTCCTCCGTCTTCATCAGCGCGACATATTGCTTGATGAGGCTCGCTTCCGGCTCGGTCAGGATGCGGCGGAAATCGTCCTTTGTAAGCGCTTTGAGTTCGACGCGGATCGGAAGGCGGCCCTGCAGTTCCGGCAGGAGGTCGGAAGGCTTCGCGATATGGAAGGCGCCGGACGCGATGAAGAGAATGTGGTCGGTCTTCACCGCGCCATGCTTCGTCGCGACGGTCGTTCCCTCGATCAGCGGCAGCAGGTCGCGCTGCACGCCTTCGCGGCTCACATCCCCGCCCTGCTTCTCCGCGCGGGCGCAGATCTTGTCGACCTCGTCGAGAAAGACGATGCCGTTCTGCTCGACGGAGCGGATCGCATCCTGCGTCACCTGTTCCTGGTCGAGCAGCTTGTCGCTCTCCTCCGCGATCAGCACTTCATAGCTGTCGCGCACGGCCATGCGGCGCGGCTTCGTCCTGTTGCCGAATGCCTTGCCCATGATGTCGGAGAGATTGATCATGCCCATCTGGCCGCCCGGCATGCCCGGAATGTCGAGCATCGGCATGCCGCCGCCCGCATCCTGAACCTCGACCTCGATTTCCTTGTCGTCGAGTTGTCCGTCGCGCAGCTTCTTGCGGAAGCTTTCGCGGGTCGCCTCGCTGGCATTCGGTCCCACCAGCGCGTCGAGCACGCGGTTCTCGGCGGCGAGATGCGCCTTGGCGCGCACATCCTTGCGGCGGCGCTCGCGCGTCATCGAAATCGCGATCTCTACGAGGTCGCGGATGATCTGTTCGACGTCGCGGCCGACATAGCCGACCTCGGTGAACTTCGTCGCCTCCACCTTCATGAAGGGGGCTTCGGCGAGTTTGGCGAGGCGGCGCGAGATTTCCGTCTTGCCGACGCCGGTCGGCCCGATCATCAGGATGTTCTTGGGCAGCACCTCGTCGCGCAGTTCTTCCGGTAGCTGCTGGCGGCGCCAGCGGTTGCGGAGCGCAATGGCGACGGCGCGCTTTGCATCGCGCTGGCCGACAATATAGCGGTCGAGTTCGGAAACGATCTCACGCGGCGAAAAACTGGTCATCTTCCTACATTCCTCCTGCCGCCTGCCATTCGCGAATGGCGTCGACGGGGTAGATCAACATCAGGACATTCAGGGTGAGGTTGTCGCGGATCACGGCGCCGACACCCGCCTCCATGAGAATTGCCGCCAGCACCGCTACCCATATGGGCAGCCGCGCGGCGAGAACAAAGCCGAGGATCATGGCGAGACTGTCGGCGATCGAATTCACGATGCTGTCGCCATAATAGTCGAGCGAGATGGTCTCCGCCCGGTAGCGGTCGATCACCATCGGCGTGTTTTCGAGCACCTCCCACGCGCCCTCGACGAAAAGCGCGGCGACGAGCCACCAGCCCTTCGGATAGCGCCGCAGCAGAAGAAAGGCGCCGCCATAAAAGATGAAGCCATGGATGATGTGGGAGAATGTGTACCAGTCGGTCAGGTGCTGCGAGTTTTCCGAACTCTGCACCACGCCATGCCAGAGCTTCACCGTGCCGCAATCGCAGATCGGCACGCGGCCCATCGCATAGAGCAGCACCGCCTGCAGGACGAGAAGCCCCAGCGTGGCGAGGAGCCAGAAAGGCGGCTTCCACCGCATGAGCTCGGGGTTCATCGGGCGTCGAGGCTCTCGACGGTCAGCGTATTGTTCGTATAGACGCAGATATCGGCGGCAATCTTCATCGCCTTGCGCGCGACTTCCTCCGCGCCGAGATCCATGTCGGCCAGCGCGCGCGCCGCAGCAAGGGCATAATTACCGCCCGAGCCGATGCCGACCACGCCCTCTTCCGGCTCCAGCACATCGCCATTGCCGGTGAGGACCAGCGTCACCTGCGCATCGGCAACGATCATCAGCGCCTCGAGGCGGCGCAGGAACCGGTCCGTCCGCCAATCCTTCGCCAGTTCCACGCAGGCCCGCATGAGCTGGCCGGGATATTGTTCGATCTTCGCTTCGAGCCGCTCGAACAGCGTCATCGCGTCCGCTGTCGCGCCCGCGAAGCCCGCGATCACCTCGCCCTTGCCGAGCGGGCGGACCTTGCGCGCATTGCCCTTCATGATCGTGTCGCCCATCGAGACCTGGCCGTCGCCGGCGATCACGACCTTGCCCCCCTTGCGAACGGAGAGGATCGTGGTGCCGTGCCAGTTGATCGGGTCGTGCGAACTCATGTCTTTCCTGTCTTGCTGTGTCAGGAGGCGGGAGGTTGCCGATAGCATGTGGCCGCTTCGCGCCATAGGGTCAAGCCTTGCGGGACAATCGGACGCTGGCGGAATGCAGCCGCAAATGATAATCTTTCGCAAAAACGGTGGTCATACAAATGGTGATGGGGGAGAAAAGCCGATGTCCGGTCCGCTGAAATCCGAGGAAGCGCTGCGCACGGTCTATCCGGACCCCGGCCAGACGCGGGGCAAGGTGCTGCCCGCGCTGGAAAAGCACGCAAAGACCTATATCGGCCTTTCGCCCTTTCTGTGCATCGGCACCTCGCGCCCGGACGGGCTGGGCGATGTGTCGCCGCGCGGCGGCGAGCCGGGCTTCGTTCACGTGCTGGACGATACGCATCTCGCCATGCCGGACCGGCCGGGCAACAACCTGATCGACACGCTGTCGAACATCTCCCATTCGCCCTCGGTGGGGCTTCTGTTCTTCGTGCCGGGCTTCGAGGAAATGCTCCGCGTGAACGGTGTCGCCGAGATAACGACCGATCCGGAAATGATGGAACGCTTCGTCGTGGACGGCAAAAAGCCCCGTTCCGTCATGATCATCGAGGTGCGGGAGGCCTTCTTCCATTGCACCAAGGCGCTGAAGCGCTCCGGCCTCTGGGACCCCTCGAAGCAGGTGCCCCGCGATAAGATGCCGAGCTTCGGCCAGATCATTCGCGACCAGATGAAACTTCTCGTGCCCGCCAAGCTCATCGACATGGGGCTGAAAAAGGACGCGAAGGACAATCTCTATTGAGGCTCTATTGAGGGTTCCGTCTCCTAGTCCGGCAGCTTGAACTCGCCGGGATCGCCGCCGAGTTCGCGGACTTGGGCCTCGAGCGCGCGGATGCGCTTTTCCAGCCGGTCGAAGGCGGGAACGAGATCCTCCGCTCCCCAGCGCGGCTGGATATGGCTCGGGCAGTTCGCGTCCCATTCCTCGATCTCGAACAGGATCGCCCGCTCGACGCGGCCGCGATAGGAGGGGTCTGCGAGAGAGCGCGCCAGCGCCGGATCATCGGAGACTGCCCGCGCCCTGCCCCTGATCTTCACCCGCCGCCGGGTCGGATAGTCGATCAGGAAAAGGAAGGCCCGGTCATTCTCGGAAAGATGACCAAGCGTCACGAATTGCTGGTTGCCCGCGAAATCGGCATAGCCGAGCGTCTTCTCGTCCAGCACCTTGAGAAAGCCGCGCGGGCCGCCCCGATGCTGGATATAGGGCCGGCCTTCGGCATTGGCGGTGCTCATGTAGAAGTGATCGCGCTCGGCGATGAACTGGGCGAGTTCGGGGGTCATGCGGGTCTGCCAGGCCATGGGAAGGGCTTTCGTCGTGAGGGCGGGAGCCTTCTATATGGCGGCGTGCTACTTCTTTTCGATGGCCTTTTTTATTCGCCTTTCAACCTTCTTTATGTCTTCGGCAACAGGCAAATCTTCCGGCATAGTCCCACCGATCTCCTTGATGGTCTGCCGAACCTTTCGTCCGACTTCGAAATGGGCGGCATTGGCCGCCTCTTTCCCGCGAATGTTTTCTCTTCGCAGCTTGTCCTCGGTTTGTGTCGCGCGGAAGAGGTTTGCCGCCAGTTCGGTGCTGCCCATGTGATCAAGCAATTGCTGCTTAGCCCTAAGCCCCTTTTTGCGCTGAATCCCGAGCCGGTCCAGGCCGCCATAAAGACCCTTGTAGCCGAATGTCTGGAAAACGGCGTAGTCGACAGGTCTTTCCACACCGGCCTGCTTGGCCGCGCTTGCAAGGTTCTTGTTGTGGGTCTTGGTTTTCTTGTAAGCCATTGATTGACCGTCAGTTTTTGGAGGGTCCGAATTCTGCGTAGTCGCAATCCCAAGGCTCGCTGAAGTCCAGGCCACAATGCAAACTTGCAGCACATGGAGTTGATCGAATTTCGGACTACCGTGACAATTCAAGATATTCGATTGCGCGGCGCATTCGCCTGATGTTGTCCGAGAAGTAGCCGATACCGCGATTACAGTTCGTACAAAGCAATCCCCGAATTTTCCCGCTTTCATGATTGTGGTCGATGTGAAAATGGGGGGAATTTCCACCAGGTTTTTCTGTACCACAAATGGCACATTTCCCCTGCTGCTGGAAAAACAACCGATCATATTCTAACGGGTCGATGCCATTTCTGGTTCGGAGACGATGCGCACGAGCCTTTCCCGATTCACGATGACGCTTTGCAGCTTCTTTTGCTTTGCTTGGATTCAGACTCGTCCACCTTGCGGCCGGAGACGAATAACATTGATCACACCTTCGCCTGAGGATGGTCTTGCTAAGTCGATTGAGCGAATACGCATCTAGTGAAAGAGTGCGGCGACACTTGGTGCAGACGCGAGTTTCCATGTAGTGCTCGCAAGCTTTGTGAAACACGAGAACATTCTAGCAACTTTTCTGTCGGGCAACAGGCAAAATTGCTGCGGCGGGCTGTCTTGCTGCGTCGAATGCCGGATGGAGCGGCATAGACGCCGCATTCTATATATTGTGTGGCCTTCCGTGACTCACACAATAAAGATTAAGTAGAGACAATTTGAATCAATAAGTTAGAGCTTGCTTCCAAAGATATTTCGGAACAACTTAAAGTAACGGATGAGAAGCGTGCAGAAATATTGGTTAACGTCTCGTAAGGCATTGCGATTCAAACTGAATCCATGATCGGGGTTAAGGCGGTGAAATGTCTCGCCTTTTGCGCTGGAAGGCCCCCGCCCCGCCTGTTAAAAGCTGACCGCCCCGCCATATCTTGAGGCGGACACCAACCGGACCGGAACCATGCAGACCGAGAATGAAAGCCGCATAGCGACCGTCGAGCGCAAGACCAAGGAGACCAATGTCTTCGTCTCGCTCGATCTCGACGGCCAGGGCGAATATGACGTCGACACGGGTATCGGCTTTCTCGACCATATGCTGGAGCAGCTTTCGCGTCACTCGCTGATGGATCTCAAGGTCCGCGCACAGGGCGACCTGCACATCGATTTCCACCACACGACGGAAGATACCGGCATCGTGATCGGTGAGGCCGTGCGCCGCGCGCTTGGCGATTTCAAGGGTATCCGCCGCTATGCAACGGCCATCATTCCGATGGACGAGACCTGCACCCGCGTCTCGATCGACGTGTCGCAGCGTCCCTATCTCGTCTGGAAGGTGAACTTCACGAAGCCCAAGCTCGGCGACATGGACACGGAACTCTTCAAGGAATGGTTCCAGGCCTTCGCCCAGAACGCAGGCATCACGCTGCACATCGAGAACATGTATGGCGAGAACAACCACCATATCGTGGAGAGCTGCTTCAAGGGTCTCGCCCGCGCGCTTCGCGAGGCGGTGGAGATCGACCCGCGGGCGTCGGGACGTATCCCTTCGACCAAGGGCGTGCTCGGGAACTGATTTCCCTTCTGCCGTCTGGCCTTTTGGCCTTGTCTGTCATAGATAGGGCGCGAACGCAGCCGCTAGCCCGGTCCGACGGGCGGAACGACACCCATGCGCATCTACACGGTTCACGAGCTTCCCGGCGCGCCGCTCGACGGCGCCGGCATCGTGCTGGTGAAGGAGGGCTTCTCCTTCCCGGCCTTTGCGCTGTCATGGATATGGCTGGCCTATTGCCGGCTCTGGATCGCGCTCGGGCTCTGGATTGGCCTGACCAGCGTCGTCTCCTTCCTCGCCGAACGCACGCTCGGCCTTGAAGCCGCGATGCTCTGCTCGCTCGCGCTGCAGCTTCTCCTCGGCTTCGAGGGCAACGACATCCGCCGCTGGACGCTCGCGCGCAAGGGATACCGCGAAGTCGGCATTGCCTCCGGCTCGACGCTCGAAGAGGCGGAGCGCCGCTTCTTCGAAAGATGGGACCGTTCGCTCGACGTCGCGCCCTTGGAACCGCTCAATGCACCCGTCTGGCCGCGCCGGAACGCCGTTGCACCGGCGCAGAAGCCTGTGGGCGCAAACGACATCTTTGGCCTCTTCCCTGAAGCCGGGCCGAAAAGGGGAAGTTGAGTGAAGGTCGCGATCATCGATTACGGCTCCGGCAATCTCCGCTCCGCGGCCAAGGCCTTCGAGCGCGCGGGCCGCGATGCGGGTCTTTCCGCCGATGTTCTGGTGACGAGCGATCCCGATGCCGTGCGTGGCGCAGAACGCATCGTGCTGCCGGGCGTCGGCGCCTTCGGCGATTGCCGCGCGGGCCTCGATGCGATCCCCGGCATGGTCGAAGCGCTGGAAGAAACCGTGCGGAAAGAAGGAAAGCCGTTCTTCGGTATCTGCGTCGGCATGCAGCTCATGGCGGAGCGCGGCCTCGAACACGGAAGCCATGAAGGCCTCGGCTGGCTCAAGGGCGATGTCGTGAAGATCGAGCCCTCGGACCCCTCGCTCAAGATCCCGCATATGGGCTGGAACGAACTCGAGATCGTGAACGGACATCCCCTTCTCGAAGAGATGCCGGCGACACACGCCTATTTCGTCCACTCCTATGCCTTCGCCGTCGCCGACCCGGATGCGCTCGTCGCCCGCGTCGATTATGGCGGGCCCGTGACCGCGATGGTCGCGAAGGACAATATGGCGGGCACGCAGTTCCACCCCGAAAAGAGCCAAGCCCTCGGCCTCGCGCTTATCGGCAATTTTTTGAAATGGAAACCATGATCCTCTTCCCTGCGATCGATCTGAAGGATGGCGAATGCGTCCGCCTCGTGCATGGACTGATGGATCAGGCGACCGTCTTCAACGACAACCCGGCCGCGCAGGCGCGCGCCTTCGAGGATGCGGGCTTTGAATACATCCACCTCGTCGATCTGAACGGCGCTTTCGAGGGGCGGCCCGTGAATGCCGGTGCAGTCGAGAGCATCCTTGCCGAAATCTCGATCCCAGCGCAGCTTGGCGGCGGCATCCGCGATCTCGACACCATCGAGATGTGGCTTGATAAAGGCATCCGCCGCGTCATCATCGGCACGGCGGCGGTCAAGAACCCCGATCTCGTGATCGAAGCCTGCAGGACGTTCCCCGGCCGCATCGCCGTCGGCCTTGACGCCAAGGGCGGCCGCGTGGCGACGGAAGGCTGGGCGGATGTGTCGGACCTCACCGTGCTCGACATGGCGCGCCGCTTCGAGGATGCAGGCGTCGCCGCGATCATCTACACCGACATCGACCGCGACGGCGCGCTCGGCGGATTGAACATCGATGCGACGGTCTCGCTCGCCGATGCGATCTCCATTCCCGTCATCGCATCCGGCGGCCTTTCCTCCATCGACGATCTGAAGAAACTCATCGCCGCCAATTGCTCCGGCATAGAGGGCGCGATCTCCGGCCGCGCGCTTTACGATGGCCGCCTCGACCCGAAGGAAGCGCTGAACCTGCTCCGGGGTGCCGCCTGATGCTGAAGGCCCGTGTCATTCCCTGCCTCGACGTGAAGGATGGCCGTGTCGTCAAAGGCGTGAACTTCGTCGATCTGCGCGACGCTGGCGATCCGGTCGAGGCCGCGCGCGCCTATGACGCGGCCGGAGCGGACGAACTCTGCTTCCTCGACATCACGGCGAGCCACGAAGAACGCGCGATCATTTTCGACGTCGTGCGCCGCACGGCGGAACAATGTTTCATGCCGCTCACCGTCGGTGGCGGCGTCCGCACGGTGGACGATGTGCGCCAGCTCCTGCTTGCGGGCGCCGACAAGGTGTCGATCAACACGGCCGCCGTCTTCGATCCCGACTTCGTGCGCGTGGCGTCGGAGAAGTTCGGCAATCAGTGCATTGTCGTCGCTATCGACGCGAAGCAGGTGGCGCCCGGCAAATGGGAGATCTTCACCCATGGCGGCCGCAAGCCGACCGGCATAGACGCAGTCGAATATGCTGTGAAGGTGGCGGAGCTCGGCGCCGGCGAAATCCTCCTCACCTCGATGGATCGCGACGGCGCCAAGTCGGGTTTCGACATTGCGCTCACTCGCGCCGTGGCCGACGCCGTGTCCGTCCCCGTGATTGCGTCGGGCGGTGTCGGCAATCTCGATCATCTGGTCGAGGGCGTGCGCGACGGTCATGCGAGCGCGGTTCTCGCCGCCTCGATCTTCCATTTCGGCGATCACACGATCGGCGAAGCGAAGGAACATATGGCCAAGGCAGGTATCCCGGTCAGGCTCTGACCACAATTCCTTGTGTCAAAACGGGGCTTCTCCTACTGCACCCTGTGGAGAAACGCCGCAGGCTCAAGCGGACAATTGCGCGCGGAAGTGGCGCCCGGCAGAATGCTGACGCCTTGGTGCGCGTGAGGCTTGGCTTTCCAATGGCATCGGCGGGAAAATGTCGGACCGCGAAATCGAACTGAAGCTCATCTGCGAGCCTGCGGAGCTTGAGCGCGTGCGCCGTGCGCCGGCGCTGCAGCGTCTGAAGCAGGGCCGCGCTTCCGGCAAGCATCTTCATTCCATCTATTTCGATACGGACGATCTGGCCCTCGGCCAGAACGGCATGGCGCTTCGCCTGCGCCGCAAGGGCAAGAACTTCGTACAGACGCTGAAGACGGAAGCCGACAAGACCGGCGCGGGCAGCGTCGCGCGCGACATCGGCGAATACGAAGCACAGCTTCCGGGCGATGCATCGGCTCCCGATCTCAACAAGCTTCCCGAAGAGCTGCGCGGGCGTATCCGCAAACTGGCGAACGGTCATGCGATCGCGCCGCGCCTCGTCAGCGACATTCGCCGTACCGTCCAGAACATCGCGACGCCGGAAGGCGATCTCATCGAGCTCGCGCTCGATCGCGGCGCACTGCAGGCGGGCGGACAGGACGCGCCGGTGAGCGAGATCGAACTCGAACTCAAGCAGGGCACGCCCGCGAGCCTCTACCGCGTCGCGCTCGATCTGAACGAGATCGCCGTAGTCAGGATCGGCCACAAGAGCAAGTCGGAGCGCGGCTTTGCCCTTCTGCATGGACAGGCACCCGGGGCCGTAAAGGCGGAAGCGGTGCTGATCGACGGCCATGCAACGCTCGCCGATGCTTATGAAATCGTGCTGCGCCATTGTCTTGTGCATCTGATGGCCAATGAGGAAGCGGCTTCGGAGCACCGCTCGCCCGAAGGCCTGCATCAGATGCGCGTTGCGCTGCGCCGCGCGCGCTCCGCTTTCGAGATATTCCGCCCCGTCATCGGCGGCGACCTTGCAGGCCATCTCGCGGCGGAAGCGAAATGGCTCGCGAACGAGCTCGGGCCGGCGCGCGACCTCGATGTCTTCACCGCCGATATTCTCGAACCCGTCGAGCTCGATCCCGAACGTGCCGCCGGTTTGCAGAAGCGCGTGGCCGATGCGCGCGAGGAAGCCTGGGCACGCGCGCTCGACGTGCTGCATTCGCGCCGCTACACGCGTTTCCTCCTCGAATACGGTCTCTTTCTTACCGAGAAGAACTGGCATGTGAAGCGCAAGGCGCCCGCCTTCGCGAAGGATTTCGCAGGCGCCGCCCTCGACAAGCGTCTCGCCAAGGCCGCGAAGCTCGGCCGCGAGATCGATGGTCTTGAAGGCGACGAGCGTCACGAACTGCGCAAGCGGCTGAAGAAGCTGCGCTATGCGCTCCACTTCTTCTCTTCCCTTTACGATCCGGAGGAGGTGAAGCCTTATCTCAAATATCTGAGCCAGATGCAGGATGTCTTCGGCGGGCTGAACGACCTTGCCACCGCACACGACATTCTCGCCCGCCTGTCCGACGGTAAGGAGATGCGCGAGACGGCGTCCCGCATCCTTGCCTGGCACGAAAAACGGGCGGAAAAGGACTGGAAGGGCGCGATACGCCTCTGGAAGCGTTTCGCGGGTACGGCACCCTTCTGGCGCGAAAAAACCGCCTGAAGCTGCGTTTTTTCGGTGCTTCTTTCCGGAATCCCCCGTTCCGTTAAGCAAATCTGAAAACTAGGGCCCCTACCCTCCTGCCGTTGTGCCCTGCCTGTCCATGCGGGGTTCTTCTCCCGCAACGGGTTGGATGGGTCATGTCGAGTTCGGATAGCGCCGCGAAATCTAGGGAAGATGCCGAAAGCGCCGCCAAGGCGCGTGCCGCCAAGGCGTCCGACGGCAACGCGATTATCGGCCGCCGCATCGGTCAGGAAGCGCTGAAGCGGCTTGCGGAACTCCACATGCGCTACTTGAAAGGCATTCCGGGCGGCTGGTGCGTGGTGATGAAGGAATGCGATCTCTCCGGATTGGACTTCCGCAATCTCAACTTTTCGCACGGTCATTTCATAGGCTGCGACTTTACGGGCTCGAACCTCGAAGATGCGCGCCTTGCCGGTGCCAATCTCTTCAGCGCCAATTTCGATCATTGCAACATGACGCGTACCAACTTCTCGCGCGCGGATCTGAGAGGCGCGAACTTCGCCGATGCGGAGATGACGGAGGCACAGCTTGACGGCGCGGATCTGAGGCGCGGCGCGGTGATCCGGCGCGGCGCCACGGCGCCGGTGGGACGCGAGAATTCCAGTTTCCGCGGCGCGCGCATGTACGGCACCAATATGAGCGAGTGCAAGCTGCTCGATGCCGATTTCGAGGGGGCATCGATTTCGGGTGCGAGCCTTCAGGGGGCGGATCTGCGCGGCGCGAGTTTTGCCGGTGCGGAACTGAAAGGCGTCGAGCTCACCGGCGCGAACCTGGCGGATGCCGATTTCCGCAGGGCGATCATGGACGAAGAGACCGTATCGAGAGGCGACATGATGCGGGCGACGAGACCCCGCGCCGCGCCGGGCCCCGAACGCATGGCGAAAATACTTGCCGCTCATCTCGAATGGATTCAGACCGGCCAGCAGCAGGGCGCGCGCGCCGACTTCGCGCGAATGGATCTCTCGCGCTGGAACTTCTCAAGGTCGGTTCTTGCCGGCGCGAACTTCCGCGAGGCGATCCTTGCCGATGCGAATTTCGAGAAAGCCGTGCTCGCGGCGGCGGATTTCGGGGATGCGATCCTCCTGCGGGCAAATCTGAGGGATGCCGATCTGCGAGGCGCTGACCTGCGCGGCGCGGACCTGAAGGATGCGAAACAGGAGGGCACCAAGAAGGGCGAACTCTCCGGCACCTCTCTGTCCACCCGTCTCTGACCCTCGTTCGACGTCTCTGCCGCCATTATTTCCGCCGCTTTTCCGTTGCTCCGGCGCCAATCCGCGCCACGCTGGCGCCTGGAGCCCAAATCTGCTACGCAAAGCCGCCGCGCGGAGCCGTTTCGACGGGTTCGGACGTGCGCCCGTCAACCGTCCGGGGAGCGCCTCATGGCTGCCGACGCCCGTCAGCTTGATCGTCTTTTCGAGGTGATCGCGTCCCGCAAGGGCGCGGACGCCGCGTCTTCCTATACCGCGAAGCTCTTTTCGAAGGGCGTGGCCGCTTGCGCCCAGAAGCTCGGCGAGGAAGCGGTCGAAACCGTCATCGCCGCGGCATCCGGCGACCGCAAGGGTGCGATCGCCGAAAGCGCCGATCTTCTCTATCACTGGCTCGTGCTCATGGCCTCGCTCGATCTCGATCCGGCCGATGTCTATGCCGAACTCGAGCGCCGCGAGGGCCGCTCCGGCCTCGACGAAAAAGCCGCGCGCGCGGAAAGCTGACGGAGACGGTCATGGGCGGCACCGGTGTCATGGACAGCAAGGAACGGGAATCCCTTTCGCCCTTCCGTCATTTCACGGCGGAGGATTGGGGACGGCTGCGCGAGGATACGCCGCTGCCGCTTTCCGAGAAGGAACTCGAGGAGCTGAAGGGTTTCGGTGAGCGCATCTCGCTCGACGAGGTGTCGGAAATCTTCCTGCCGCTGTCGCGGCTCCTCAATCTCTATGTCGGCGAGATGCAGGAACTTTACCGCGTCACCTCCGACTTTCTCGGCCGTGCCGACAAGGTGCCCTATATCGTCGGCGTCGCGGGCTCGGTCGCGGTGGGGAAGTCCACCATGGCGCGCATTCTGCGCACGCTGCTCGCGCGCTGGCCGAACCATCCGAAAGTCGATCTCATCACGACCGACGGCTTCCTCTATCCGAACAAGGTGCTCGAAGAGCGCGGGCTGATGCAGCGCAAGGGTTTCCCCGAGAGCTTCGACATCAAGCGGCTGCTCCGCTTCCTCTCCGATGTGAAGGCGGGCTCGCCCAAGGTAGAGGCGCCGGTCTATTCGCACTTCACCTACGATATTCTTCAGGGCGAAACGATTTCGGTCGACCGGCCGGATATTCTCGTTGTCGAAGGGTTGAACGTCCTGCAGCCGTGGAAGCCGGCGGATGGAGACGAACCGCAGCCCTTCGTCTCCGACTTCTTCGATTTCTCGATCTATCTCGATGCCGACGAGGAAGCGATCCGGCGCTGGTATATCGAGCGCTTCCTGAGCCTGCGCCGCACCTCGTTCAAGGACCCGGCCGCCTATTTCCATCGCTATTCGAAGCTGACGGAAGAAGAGGCGGTGCAGACAGCGGACGCGATCTGGACCTCGATCAATCTCGCCAATCTTCACAAGAACATCCTGCCGACGCGCCAGCGCGCCGACCTGATCTTGCGCAAGGGCGACGACCATCGCATCCGCGACGTCTATCTCCGGAAAATCTGAAGACACAAAAAAGGGGCTCGCTTGAGCCCCTTCTCCTTGTCTTCGTCTTCTTGTTGCCCGTTTGCCTTCGGCGCGGTCTCAGGCGAGACCTTGTTCCTTCGCAAGTTTCGCGAGCGAGACCTGCGGGCGCGGTCCGTAATGCGAGATCACTTCGGCGGCCGCCAGAGCGCCGAGGCGTCCGCAGGTAACCGGGTCCTTGCCGCGCGTGAGACCGTAAAGGAAGCCTGCCGCGAAGAGATCGCCCGCGCCGGTCGTGTCCACGACCTTGTCGACCTTCGCCGCATCGACGACATGCACCTCGCCATTCGCGACAATGACCGAACCCTGCTCGGAGCGTGTGAGCGCGGCGAACTTGCAGTCCTTGCGGACCTGCTGCAGCGCCTCGTCGAAGATGTCGGTCTGGTAGAGCGAGAGAATTTCCGCCTCGTTCGCGAAGAGGAGATCGACCTCGTCCCTGGCGAGACGGCGGAACTCGTCGCGAAAGCGGTCGACGCAGAAACTGTCGGAAAGCGTGAGCGAGACGAGACGGCCCGCCTCATGCGCGATCTTCGCCGCCTTCAGGAAGGCGTCTTTCGCGCTTGGCTCGTCCCAGAGATAGCCTTCCATGTAAGTCACGGCGGCTGCCTTGATCGTATCCGCGTCGATATCGTCCGGCGTCAGCTTCTGCGCCGCGCCGAGAAAGGTGCTCATGCTGCGCTGCGCGTCGGGCGTCACCGCGATCAGGCAGCGCCCGGTCGGCGCGCCGTCTTCGGCGAGCGAGGCCGGGAATGCGACGCCGAGAGACTTGATGTCATGCACGAAGACTTCGCCGAGCTGGTCGTTGCGGACCTTGCCGAAAAAGGCGCCCTTGCCGCCGAGCGAGGCAAGCCCCGCGATCGTATTGGCGCAGGAGCCGCCCGAGCTTTCGACGCCGGGCGCCATCTTCGCATAAAGCGCATCCGCGCGTTCGGCGTCGATGAGCGTCATGCCGCCCTTCTCGATGCCGTTCGCCGTCAGGAATGCGTCGTCTGCATTTGAAATCACATCGACAAGTGCATTGCCGATGCCCGCCACGTCGTACTTAAGGTCTGTCATGATCCTCTGAATGGTCTTGGGAGAATTTTCAACGCGCTTCCGGCAAAAGCGCCCCCTTCGGATGAAGAGGCGGCCTCGCGGATGGAGAACGCATCAGTGAAAGAACTTGCGGGCGCGAGTATAGGGATTGGGACTCATATGTCCAAAAACAGGCGGATTTGGCCGGATTCTGCGATTTTTCCGCCGGGTCCTCGTCGCGAGCCGCATTGCCGCCAGCCCGCGCGGGCTCTAGGGTAAGCCCCCATTATTCGCCCGGTTCCGGAGTTGTTCATGCTGTCCGATGCGCTGCGCGCCCTTAGAGAGACCTTCTCGCCCCCGTTCCGGCGGGTGATGGTGATTTCCGTCGGCCTGACGATCCTGGTCCTCGCCCTTTTCGGCGCCGGCCTTCAATGGGCGCTGGCCGCCATGCCGGCATTCGGCGCCGATTTCGCGGGCGGCTGGGTCGATGCGATCCTCGAATTCGTGGCGCGCTTTCTCGCCGTGATCGTGCTGATCCCGCTGGTTCATCCCGTGGTTTCGCTCGTCGCCGGACTCTTCCTCGAAAACATCGCCGCACGTGTCGAGGCGGAGGATTATCCCGCCGACCCGCCCGGCCGCGACCAGCCCTTCTGGCAGTCGATCCTCACCGCCATCCGTTTCACGCTCGTGCTCATTGTGGTGAATCTTCTGGCCTTGCCGTTCTATCTCGTGCCGGTGGTCAATGTGGTGCTCTTCTGGGTGGTGAACGGTTATCTGCTGGGCCGCGAATTTTTCGAACTCGTCGCGCTCCGCCACCTGCCTCCCGCCGAGGCGCAGGGCCTGCGGAAGCGTCACGGCTTCCGCATCTTCCTTGCGGGCGTCATCGTCGCCCTCTTCACGACGGTTCCGATACTCAACCTCTTTGCCCCGCTTTTCGGCACGGCGCTCATGGTCCACACCTACAAGGGCCTCGCCGCCCGGAGCCGCGCATGAAACATTTTATCGTTGCGATGCTGGCGCTGGGGCTTGCCGCCTGCGAAACGGCGCCGGGCAAGGGTATCGATGCGAGAGGCGGCGTCATGGCCTCGCTTGGAAAGGGACCTCTTACGCCGGCCGCCCTTGTTGGCGCCGCGCCATCGGCGATTTCCGCCCGTCTCGGCGAGCCCGATTTCCGCCGCGCCGAACCGCATGCAGAAATCTGGCAATACACGGGCGGCGATTGCAGCCTCTTCGTCTATTTCTACGAGACGGATGGCGGCGCGCTCGGCTCGCGCTATGTCGATGCGCGCAAGCTCGAAGGGGGCGCCGCAAGCAAGGATGCCTGCCTCGCCGCCGTCATGGCGAAGCGCAACACGCCGGTTTCCTGACGCCCTTCAGGCCGCGACGGTCTTTGCCTTGAAGCGGCAGAGATCGCTTACGGGGCAGGCAGGGCAATCGGGCTTTCGCGCCTTGCAGACATAGCGTCCATGCAGGATGAGCCAGTGATGCGCATGCATCCGGTAGGCGGGCGGCACCACCTTTTCGAGCTTCTTCTCGACTTCCAGCACATCCTTTCCCGGCGCGAGCCCGGTCCGGTTCGAGACGCGGAAGATATGTGTATCCACCGCGATGGTCGGCTCGCCGAAAGCGACGTTCAGGACGACATTGGCGGTCTTGCGCCCGACGCCGGGCAGCTCCTGCAGCGCGTCGCGGTCGCGCGGCACCTCGCCGCCATGTTTCTCGATCAGCATGCGCGACAGCGCGATCACGTTCTTCGCCTTGTTGCGGTAGAGCCCGATCGTCTTGATGTGCTGTATGAGCCCGGCCTCGCCGAGCTTCAGCATCTTCCGGGGCGTATCGACCGTCTTGAAGAGCTCCTTCGTCGCCTTGTTGACGCCGATATCGGTGGCCTGCGCCGAAAGCACCACGGCGACGAGCAGCGTAAAGGTGTTGCGGTACTGGAGTTCCGTCTTCGGCTCCGGCAGGGCTTGCGAGAGACGGCGGAAGAATTCCTCGATATCGGGCTTTTTCATGAGTGTGGCGCGCGGCATGGCCGAAACTTTCTACATAACGCTGTCGGCCTGCAAGGTCATATTGTCATATTGAGAGTCGGACGGCCGCGCCCTACTCTCCGGCCCATGACGAGCGCGAAATCCCTTGAGGCAGGACCCGGTATCCCGAACCCGGCGGCGGACCCGCTCGGGCCCCCGCTCCATTTCAATGCCCTCATCACGCCCCACCGTTCGCTGTCGATGCGTGGTTTCACCATTCTCATCGGCATCGTCGCGGCGGTGAACTTCACGGCAGGCATCCTTTTCATGATGCAGGGCGCATGGCCGGTCCTGGGCTTCTGCGGTCTCGAGGTGCTGCTCGTATGGTGGGCCTTTCGCTCAAATTATCGCTCGGCCCGCGCGCATGAGACGGTGCAATTGTCGGATGAGGAGCTGCGCATCCGCAGGGTGGATGCGAAGGGCAATGCGAGGGCCTTCAGCTTCCAGCCCTACTGGGTGCGTGTCGCGCTGCGCGAGGAACCGGACGAGTCGACCCACCTGCACCTGCTCAGCCATGGCCGCGAGCTTGAAGTCGCCGCCGCGCTGTCACCGCATGAACGCGCGGATTTCGCCCGCGCGCTCGAGGCGGCCCTCGCCGGACTTCGCACGGCCCGGCTCGGCGAAACCCCACAGGAGGCGTGAGCTGCGTCAGTGCGCCTCGCGCTCGATCAGCATCTTCTTTGAAAGCACGTTCCCCTTGTCGTCCAGCTCATAGACGATGGGCGCGCCGGTCGCGATGTTGAGCGCGATCACCTGCTCCTGGCTGAGCTTGTCGAGCTGCATGACGAGCGCACGAAGCGAGTTTCCATGCGCGGCGACAAGTACGCGCTCGCCCTTCAGAACGCGCGGCAGGATTTCCTTCTCGTAATAGGGCAGCACGCGCTCCGCCGTCATCTTCAGGCTTTCGCCGCCGGGCGGCGGCACGTCGTAGGAACGGCGCCAGATATGCACCTGCTCCTCGCCCCATTTCTCGCGCGCATCGTCCTTGTTGAGGCCGGAGAGATCGCCATAGTCGCGCTCGTTGAGCGCCTGGTTCTTCACGATCTCGATGCCGTCCTGGCCGAGTTCGGCGAGCATGATCCGGTTCGTCTCCTGCGCGCGCAAAAGGTCGGAGGTGAAGGCCACGTCGAAGCTGAGCCCCGCCGCCTTCATCGCCTCGCCCGCTTCCTTCGCTTCCGCCTTCCCCTGTTCGGTCAGGCCCGGATCGCGCCATCCGGTGAAAAGGTTCTTCTCGTTCCATTCGCTCTGTCCGTGACGGACGAGCACAAGCAGGTTGGCCAAGTCTCGCTCCATTGATCCGTATAAAGAAGTTTATTCGATGCCGAGCACGTCGGCCATGTCGAAGAGGCCGGGTCCCTTGCCCTGCCCCCATTGCGCCGCCTTGAGCGCGCCCCGCGCGAAGATGCTGCGGTCTTCCGCGATGTGGCGAAGCACGATGCGCTCGTTCTCCGCCGCAAAGATCACGTCATGTTCGCCGACGACCGAGCCGCCCCTGAGTGAGGCAAACCCGATCTTGCCTTCCTCGCGCGCGCCGGTAATGCCGTCGCGTCCGCGCTCGGAATTCTGGCCAAGGCCGATGCCGCGCCCTTCCGCCGCCGCTTGCCCGAGAAGAAGCGCGGTGCCGGAAGGCGCGTCGACCTTGTGGCGATGATGCATTTCGAGGATCTCGATATCCCATTCGGACCCCAGCGCCTTCGCCGCCTGCCGTACCAGCGAGGCGAGAAGATTGACGCCGAGGCTCATGTTCCCCGCCTTGATGATGGTCGCGTGCCGGGCCGCCGCCTCGATCCGCGCCTCGTCTTCCGGCTTGAAGCCCGTCGTTCCGATGACATGGACGATGCGTGCTTGCGCCGTCAGCGCGGCGAATTCGAGCGAGGCTGCCGGCACGGAAAAATCGATCAGCGCATCGGCATCCTTGATGACGGTGAGCGCGTCGGCGGTGGCCTTTATGCCGAGCGGCGCGGCAAGCCCGGCCAGTGTTCCGAGGTCGGTTCCGATATGGGGCGAGCCCTCCGCCTCGATGCCGCCCGAAAGGGCAAGCCCCTCGGTCTCGGCGACAAGGCGGATCAGCGTCCGGCCCATGCGGCCGCCCGCTCCCGTAATCGCGATCTTCACGTCCTGGCCCATCTCACGTCCCGCTGCTCCGCCCCGGAATTTGGCGATCCGGGTATAGCAGCCACACCCCACCCCGTAAATCTATCCGCCGGGAACCACAGGCAAGGAGCGGCGTTCCTTTTGAAACCAGAGGAAATGGCATCATGCAACGCTTCGAACACCGCTTCGAGCCGTGGAATCCCTTGCGCTTTTCGCTCGTGGGCGCCTCCTTCGGCTTGATCTACGGCTTGGCGATGGGCGCTGTGGTCGGCGTCTATTCCTTCCACACGATCGACCTGCTGATCTGGGGCGTGACCTCGTCGGCGCTCTTCGGCGCGGGCGCGGCGGGCGGCGTCGCCATGCTCCGCAACTATCTGGCCGGTCTTCTCACTGGGCCGCGCCGCGAGCGCCTCTGGACGAAGGAGGCCTTCGCCGTTTTCATCAGGCCGCGCAGCCTTCTTTTCCGCTAGGGCCCTCAGCCCCGAAAGACGAACCAGGCTCCGGCGGCGATCAGCGCAAAGCCGATCGCCGTGTTCCATGTCGGCGCGTGGCCGAGATAGACGGCCGAGAACCCGGCAAAGACGACAAGGGTGATGACCTCTTGAATGGTCTTCAGCTGGGCGGGCGAATAGACCTCGGAGCCGAAGCGGTTCGCGGGCACGGCCAGGCAATATTCGAAGAAGGCAAGTCCCCAGCTCACCAGGATGACGAGCATGAGCGGCGTCGCCTTGAACTTCAGATGCCAGTACCAGGCGGTCGTCATGAAGACGTTGGAAGCGACGAGAAGCGCGATCGGCGTGAGATAGGCTTGCATGGAAAGGTCCGGGCCACGAAAAAGGCCCCGGGGGGAAATCCCGCGGGGCCTTTCAAGACTATCTCAAAGCCTCAGTTCTGAAACCCGTCCCAGAATTCCTTCACCTTGGCGAAGAAGCCCGTGCTCTCCGGGCTGGTGCTCGGGCTCGAGGCGGCCTCGAATTCCTTGAGCAGCTCCTTCTGCTTCTTCGTCAGGTTCACTGGCGTCTCGATGGTGATCTGGATATAGAGGTCGCCCGTCTCGCGCGAATTGACGACGGGCATGCCTTTGCCCTTCAGGCGGAACTGGCGCCCGGTCTGCGCCCCTTCGGGAATCTTGACCTTCACCTTCTTGCCGCCAAGCGTCGGCACCTCGATTTCGCCGCCCATCGCTGCGGTAACCATCGAGATCGGCACACGGCAGAAGAGGTCCGCGCCGTCGCGTTCGAAGATGCGGTGCGGTTTCACCGACAGGAAGATGTAGAGGTCGCCGGAGGGTCCGCCGCGCATGCCGGCCTCGCCCTCGCCCGCGAGGCGAATGCGCGTACCGTCCTCGACGCCCGCCGGGATATTCACCGAGAGGGTGCGTTCCTTCTCCACGCGGCCCGCGCCGTGACAGGCCGGACAGGGCTTGTCGATGGTCTGGCCCCGCCCGTGACAGGTCGGGCAGGTGCGCTCAATCGTGAAGAAGCCTTGGGAAGCGCGCACCTTGCCGTCGCCCTGGCAGGTCGGACAGGTGATCGGGCTCGAACCCGGCGCCGCGCCCGAGCCGTGGCAGGCCTCGCAGGAGACGGAGCCCGGCACGCGGATCTGCGCCTTCTTGCCCTCGAAGGCTTCCTCGAGGCTGATCTCCATGTTGTAGCGAAGATCGTGACCGCGCATCTGGCCGCCGCCGCGGCGCCCGCCGCGTCCACGGCCGCCGCCCATGAACTCGCCGAAGAGATCGTCGAAAATGTCGGACATGGAAGCGCCGCCGAAGCCGCCGCCCATGCCGCCTTGCCCGCGTCCGAAACCGCCCATGCCGCCATCGAAGGCCGCATGGCCGAACTGGTCATAGGCGGCGCGGCTCTGTTCGTCCTTCAGGGCGTCATAGGCTTCGTTCAATTCCTTGAAGCGCGCCTCGGCGTCCTTGTCGCCCGGATTCTGATCGGGGTGGAGCTTCTTCGCGAGCGTCCGATAGGCTTTCTTGAGCTCATCGGCCGTCGCGTTCCGGCTCACCCCGAGCACGTCATAATAATCGCGCTTCGACATCGGAGATCACCGCTTGCTTGCAGGCGCGGTCGCGGATGCGCTTTCGCGCATCCGTGCCGCATTTATCTGAACGGAAGAAAAGGGCGTCATTGCAAGTCCCCGGATCAGGCGGACTTGTCCTGGTCCTTCTTGTCGTCGTCGACTTCCTCGAAGTCGGCATCGACGACATCGTCGCCCGCCTTGCTGCTGTCCGTACCGGCGGCGGCTTCGTTTTCCGCTTCGGCCTGTGCAGCCTTGTAGAGCGCCTCGCCCATCTTCATGGAGGTCTGGGTGAGCGCTTCGCTCTTCGCCTTCACGTCCTCGGCGGAGCCGTCCTTGAGCGCCGTCTTGAGAGCTTCAACCGCGGCCTCGACTTCCGCCTTCACATCGGCGCCGATCTTGTCGGCATTCTCCGACAGCGTCTTCTCGGTCGCGTTGACGAGCGCTTCGGCGTGGTTCCGGGTCTCGACTTCCTCGCGCCGCTTCTTGTCTTCTTCCGCGTGCGCTTCGGCGTCCTTCACCATCTTCTCGATATCGGCTTCGGACAGACCGCCCGACGCCTCGATGCGGATCGTCTGTTCCTTGCCGGTCGCCTTGTCCTTCGCCGACACGTTCACGATGCCGTTCGCGTCGATGTCGAAGGCGACTTCGATCTGCGGCACGCCGCGCGGCGCGGGCGGAATGCCGACAAGGTCGAACTGGCCGAGCAGCTTGTTGTCCGCCGCCATTTCGCGTTCGCCCTGGAAGACGCGGATCGTGACCGCGGACTGATTGTCTTCCGCCGTCGAGAAGACCTGCGCCTTCTTCGTCGGGATCGTCGTATTGCGTTCGATCAGGCGCGTGAATACGCCGCCCAGCGTTTCAATGCCGAGCGAAAGCGGCGTCACGTCGAGCAGCAGAACGTCCTTCACGTCGCCCTGCAGCACCCCCGCCTGAATGGCCGCGCCCATGGCGACCACTTCATCCGGGTTCACGCTCATGTTCGGCTCTTTGCCGAAGAACTGCTTCACCGCTTCGCGGATTTTGGGCATGCGCGACTGGCCGCCGACAAGCACAACTTCATTGATCTGGCCGGCGGAAACGCCCGCATCCTTGAGCGCGGCCTTGCAGGGATCGATCGTGCGCTGGATGAGATCCTCGACGAGTGCTTCGAGCTTCGCCCGCGTGATCTTCATGGTCAGATGCTTCGGGCCGGAAGCATCCGCCGTGATGAAGGGCAGGTTCACTTCCGTCTGCGAAGAGGAAGAAAGTTCGATCTTCGCCTTTTCGGCGGCTTCCTTCAGGCGCTGCAGCGCGAGCTTGTCGCCGCGCAGATCGATGCCGTTCTCTTTCTTGAACTCGTCGGCGAGATAGTTGACGAGACGCATGTCGAAGTCTTCGCCGCCGAGGAAGGTGTCGCCATTGGTCGACTTCACTTCGAAGACGCCGTCGCCGATCTCGAGGATCGACACGTCGAACGTGCCGCCGCCAAGGTCATAGACCGCGATCAGCTCGCCTTCCTTCTTGTCGAGACCATAGGCGAGCGCGGCCGCTGTCGGCTCGTTGATGATGCGGAGAACTTCAAGACCCGCGATCTTGCCCGCGTCCTTGGTCGCCTGGCGTTGCGCGTCGTTGAAATAGGCCGGAACCGTGATGACGGCCTTCTCGACCTTTTCGCCGAGATAGCTTTCGGCGGTTTCCTTCATCTTCTGCAGGATGAAGGCGGAAATCTGGGACGGCGAATATTTTTCGCCATGCGCTTCCACCCAGGCATCGCCATTATCGGCGCGGATGATGTTGTAAGGCACCATCCCCTTGTCCTTCTGGGTGGTCGGGTCTTCGTAGGAGCGGCCGATAAGGCGCTTGATCGCGAAGAGAGTATTCGTGGGATTGGTAACCGCCTGGCGCTTGGCGGACTGGCCGACGAGGCGTTCGCCGTCCTGGGTAAAGGCCACCATCGAGGGGGTGGTGCGCATGCCTTCGGAGTTCTCGATGACTTTGGCGGAGTTGCCTTCCATCACCGCGACACACGAATTCGTCGTGCCGAGGTCGATACCGATGACTTTAGCCATAGTTGTGCTGGTCCTCTTTCACTTGCGGCGGGCCGGGCGGGCCTCGTGGCACCCGCTGGACCGGCGCATTGCTGCATCCGGCCCAACCGGCCCCCAAAGGGGATCCTTCCCGGGCATTTCGGCCCGGTTAAGGGGTTGAAACGTTGCGCTGTATATAGGTTTGGGTTCTACGGCCCGCAAGCGTTGATGCGGCAATATGGCCACAGGAGCGGGACTTTTCGGACTCACTTGAGGTCATCGAAAGGGAAAACCCGCGCCGGCGCTGCGCACCGATGCGGGTTCCATTTCAAAACTTGCCGCCCTGCGGGTTCAGAGCTTGGGTTCAGAGCCCGGTTTCAGAGCTTGCGGTCGGGATAGACGTCGTTCCACTCGCAGGCCTGGGCGCCCCAGTTTTTCTGGCGCAGATTTGCTTGCAGGATTTCCGGTGCGGTCATGTCCTCGCGCAGATCCTCCGCCTCGTCCGCCGCATCGTCATAGCCCGCCGCGGCGGCGAGGTTGAACCACATCAGCGCCAGCGGCTTGTTCTCCGGCTGTTCCGTCAGCAGGGCAGCGGCCTTGGCCGGCCCGTTGATGCCGCGCACGAGATCGCCCGAATAGATGCGGCCGAGCTCGTAGAAGGCGCGCGGCTCGTTCTGCCGCGCCGCCTTGCAGTACCACTCGGTTGCTTTCTGGTTGTTGAAGACGCCCGCGCTTCCCGCGATGGTGCAGCAATGCGCATCGGCCATCTTCATCTGCGCCGCGACGTCGCCGGCTGCCGCTGCGTCTTCATTCGCGAGAATCTTGGCATTGTCGCTCGCCCGCGTGGCGCCCTGAATTGCCGCTGCGGCACAGCCCGAAAGCATCATTGCCGTCAGGCAGAGCGCGATTATCTTTTTCATGGTTCACCCCCGGTTTTCCTGCGGGGAACCTGCCCCGCATGACCCGGATACAATATGACACATAAACTGCCAAAAGACGAGCCTCAAATCGGCTCGCTGAGGAGGCCCGTCGATACCGGCTTTGCGGGCATTGCGCTTTATCCGGGCTATCTGGACGCAGGCGCGCAGAAGGCGCTGCTTGCGGAGCTGCAGGCCGGTTTCGAGGCCGCCCCGCCCTATCGCCCGCGCATGCCCCGTACCGGCCAGCCCTGGTCGATCCATCAGACGAATTTCGGCGCGCTCGGTTGGGTTTCGCGCTCCGATGGCTATGGATATGAACCGTTAAACGGCACGGTTAACGCCCCCTGGCCGGCCATACCGGCGGCCCTACTCGCCCTTTGGGACGAAATCGCAGGCTACCCTGCCCCGCCCGAATGCTGCCTGGTCAATCTCTACGACGCGCCGAAATCGCGCATGGGCCTCCACCGCGACGAGGACGAAGCGGCGCTGGATGCGCCTGTCCTCTCCGTTTCGCTGGGCGACACCTGCGTGTTTCGGGTCGGCGGATTCGCGCGCAGCGACAAATCGAAGAGCTTCAGACTCGCCAGCGGCGACGTGCTGGTCATCGGCGGGGCATCGCGGCTGCGCTATCACGGCGTCGACCGCGTGATCCCGGGCTCCTCGGGGCTCGTCCCCGGCGGCGGCAGGATCAACCTGACGCTTCGCCGGGTCACGAAACCGGCTCAGTAGGGGTGAAAGCCCGGCACCGGCGACACGCCGAACAGCCAGAGATGGCCGTAAAAGAACCCGCCGAAGATGACGAGGGCGAGCAGGATTCGCCACCAGCCGAGTTCGCCGATCTTCAATTGGTTGCGTCCGGCGAAGATGGCCGCGAAAGGCAGGTTCGAAGTCCGTGCCGCAAAGCCGTTCCAGGCCTCGCCGAGGCGCTTGCGCTTCTTGTCGTCGATGGAGAAGGTGCCGAGAATTGCCAGCAGCGCAAAGGTCCCGAAGAAGATGATCGAGGCCTTGTCGCCATTGACGAAAATGTGCCAGAGCGCCCAGATGGTCACGCCCCAGAGAAAGGGATGCCGCGTGATGCGCAGGATGCCCTTCACCGTTTCGGGCTTTTCGGCGAGCGCCTCCGCGCCCACCGCCGTCGGGTTCGGCGTGGTGACCCCGATCACGGCGAAAAGCGCCGCGACGAGCACGATGAGCGGCGCGAGGTGATAGGCCCATTCGGGCGCCGCCCAGTAGAGATGGTTCGGCCCGGTGACCGCCTGGTTGAAGCTGTAGGCGAGCCAGGAAATTCCGGCGATCGATAGAACCGAGAATGAGGCGAGCCAGGCCCGCTCTCCCAGAACGCCGACAATCTTCGTGCGGGCGCTGGAGCCCGCCACCAGAAGATGAATGCCGAGAAAGAATGCCGCCGCTGCCCAGAGCTCAAGCATGATCCGCCCTCCTCCCACTTCCCATTGATCGGGCCCCCGCGGCCCGGTCCATAACAGTGTTATAGAAGATGGGTGAAGTTCGGCCGGGATGCAAGGGTGACGGGAAGCCTGGCGCGAAAAAGCGCAAGAGTCAGGCCCCGCGGAAGATCGGACGGCTAGAGATCAGGCTGTCGTATCGACCTTGCCGCCGTTCTGGGCGCCGTCCTCGTTCTTCGCCACGCCCACGCGGGCCGCGCGCAGCAGCCGGTCGCCGATCTTGTAGCCGGCTTCCAGAACATGAACGACGCTGCCCGTCGGATGCTCCGTTCCCGGCACCTCGAACATCGCTTCGTGATGGTTCGGGTCGAAGCGCTCGCCCGGCTTCGGCGTGATCTCGCGAATGTTGTGGCGCTCGAAAATGGCAGCGAGCTGCCGGTCCGTCATCTCGACGCCCTCGATCATGGCCTTGAGGCTGTCGGCGGCGGCGTTGCGCTCATCTTCCTTCAGCGTCGCCAGCGCCCGGCGCAGATTGTCGGACACTTCCAGCATGTCGCGCGCAAAGGCGGCATTTGCGTAGCGCACTGCATCCTGCTTCTCGCGTTCGGCGCGCTTGCGCGTGTTTTCCATTTCGGCGGCGGCCCTGAGCAGCCGGTCCTTCAGATCCGCATTTTCGGCCTGCAGCGCGGCGATATCGGGCCCCGCGGCGGCCGCATCCTGCGCCTCGCCCTGCGAAGCCGGCTCCTCGGAAAGCGATTCCGCGAGGTTTTCCGCTGCTTCCGCGGGTTCTTCGGCTTCTGGCTTGTTCTTTTCGTCGGTCATCTTCTTGTCCGTAGTGGCGTGAAGCTTGCGCGCCTTGCGTCTGCCCCGATGTGCGCGCCGGACGAACATATGTCAACCGGGCAGCCCGTCGCGGGTCCTGGCGCGGCGCATCTAGTTGATGAGGCGGCCCACCAGCTTTGCCGTGTAGTCCACCATGGGGATCACGCGTGCATAGTTGAGCCGCGTCGGGCCAATCACGCCGAGCACGCCTACCACGCGCTGCTGCGTGTCCATATAGGGGCTCACGATGAGCGATGAACCCGACAGCGAGAAAAGCTTGTTTTCGGAGCCGATGAAGATGCGCACGCCATCGGCTTCTTCCGCGAGACCGAGAAGCTGCACGAGGTCGCGCTTGTTCTCGAGCTCGTCGAAAAGAAGCCTTATGCGTTCGAGGTCTTCCACTGCATGCACATCTTCGAGCAGCCGCGAGCGCCCGCGCACGATGAGCGACTTCGCAAGCGGATCGTTGGTCGTGTTCGAGCCCGACCAGGTGGCGAGCCCGGCCTCGATGACCTTGGCGGTGAGCTCGTTGAGCTCGGCCTTCTGCTTTTCGAGCTCCCGCGCGAGATAGGTCTTGGCCTCTTCGAGCGTGCGCCCGCGCAATTGCGCGTTGAGATAGTTCGTCGCCTCGGCGAGCGCCGAAGGCGTCAGACCCTTGGGAATATCGATGACGCGGTTCTCGACCGCGCCGCCCTCCGTCACGATGACGACAAGCGCGCGGCCCGCATCGATGGGCACGAATTCGATATGTTTCAGCGCCGCTTCATAGGTCGGCGCGACCACGAAGCCCGCCGCATGGCTGAGGCCCGACAGCAGCTTCGAGGCCTCGTCCAGCACGTCTTCCACGCTCTTGTGCGAGCCTGCGACCTGCCGTTCGATGGAGACGCGCTCCTCGTCGGAGAGGTCGCCGATCTCGAGAAGCCCGTCCACGAACATGCGAAGCCCGGCTTCGGTCGGCATGCGTCCGGCGCTGGTATGGGGCGAGAAGATGAGACCGAGCGCCTCCAGATCCGACATCACATTGCGGATCGAGGCGGCAGAAAGCGACATTGGCAGCAGCCGGGAGAGGAAGCGCGAGCCCACCGGCTCGCCGGTCTCCAGATAGGTCTCGACCACGCGGCGCAGGATCTCGCGCGAGCGCTCGTTGAGATCCATCACGCCAACCATGTTCGCCACCTGCCTCCTCCTAAGTCTCTGATATTGAGAGATAATCTAGAACGCTTTCCCGCTGCTGGAAACCTTTATCGGAGAAATTAGCGCATCGGGCGAGATAGGTGCGTCCCCGGTCCCTGTCAACGGCGGCGGCGGGACGGGGCAGGGGGGCGGCGGTGCCTTTACGGAAGGCCACCCCCCATGTAACAAGGCCCGGCACGAAACGATCAGACAGCACTGGATTCCGAAATATGCGCCCTTCCGGACGTCAGCCGCATGAAATGCGCGCCGTCAGCTTCGAACCCGGCATCGCCAAGCACGCCGAAGGCTCCTGCCTCGTGCGCTTCGGCGATACCCACGTCCTCTGTACGGCGAGCCTTGAAGAGCGGGTGCCGCCGTGGCTCAAGGGCGGCGGACAGGGCTGGGTGACGGCCGAATACGGCATGCTGCCGCGCTCGACCCATGAGCGGATGCGCCGCGAGGCGAGCGCCGGCAAGCAGTCCGGCCGCACGCAGGAAATCCAGCGCCTTGTCGGCCGCTCGCTCCGCGCGGTGGTGGACCTGAAGGCGCTCGGCGAGCGTCAGATCAGCGTCGATTGCGACGTGCTGCAGGCCGATGGCGGCACGCGCACCGCATCCATCACGGGCGCCTGGGTCGCCCTTCACCAGTGCATCGAATGGATGCGCGCGCGCGACATGATCTCGGCCCCCGTCATCAAGGACCATGTCGCTGCGATTTCCTGCGGCATCTACAAGGGCGTTCCCGTCGCCGATCTCGACTATGCGGAAGACTCCGACGCCGACACGGATGCGAATTTCGTCATCACCGGCGCGGGCGGCATCTGCGAAATCCAGGGCACGGCGGAAGGCGAACCCTTCTCGGAAGAGGAATTCCTCGCACTGCTGAAGCTCGCGAAAGCAGGCGTCTCCGATCTCGTGAAGCTTCAGAAGGAAGTCATTTCGAAATGACGCGCAGGTTCGAGGGCGGAAAGCTCGTCGTCGCAAGCCACAATCCCGGCAAGGTCCGCGAGATCGGCGATCTTCTCGCGCCTTTCGGTATCGAAACCTTCTCGGCGGGCGATCTCGGCCTTCCCGAGCCGGAAGAGACGGGCGAGAGCTTCCGCGAGAATGCGGAGCTGAAGGCGCTCGCCGCCGCGAAGGGCGCGAACCTTCCCGCCCTGGCCGACGATAGCGGCCTCTGTGTGACCGCGCTCAACGGCGCGCCTGGCATCTATTCGGCGCGCTGGGCGGGGCCCAACAAGGATTTCGATTTCGCGATGGAGAAGCTCCGCCGAGGCATGATCGAGGCGGGCCTCTCCGACACCAGCGCGCATTTCGTCTGCGGCCTCGCGCTTGCCTGGCCCGATGGCCATGTCGAGTATTTCGAGGGCCGCGTCGATGGCGAACTCGTCTGGCCGCCGCGAGGCGACAAGGGCTTCGGCTACGATCCCGTCTTCATCGCCAATGGCTATGACGTGACCTTCGGCGAAATGGAGCCCGAGAAAAAGCACGGCATCTCGCATCGCGCGGATGCCTTCCGGCAACTTGTCGATGCCTGCTTCGGCAAATAGCGCCGCGTCCGCCGCGAGCCAAACGCCTCTCGATACGGAAGGCGGCTTCGGCGTCTATGTACACTGGCCTTTCTGCCAGTCGAAATGCCCCTATTGCGATTTCAACAGCCATGTCGTCGCGAATATCGATCAGGCGCGCTGGTCGCGCGCGCTTGCCCGCGAACTCGAACATATGCGCGAGCTTTCGGGCCCGCGCCGCGTGCGTTCCATCTTCTTTGGCGGCGGCACGCCTTCGCTGATGCTGCCGCAAACGGTCGAGGCGGTGCTTCAGAAGATCGCGGCGCTCTGGACGATGGAGGAGGGCGCGGAGATCACGCTTGAGGCGAACCCCACCAGCGTCGAGGCGGACCGCTTCAGGGGTTACCGGGCAGCGGGCATCAATCGTCTCTCGCTCGGCGTGCAGTCGCTCGACGATGCGCAGTTGAAGTTCCTCGGGAGGCTGCACTCGGCCGATGAAGCGCTCCGCGCCATCGCGCTCGCGCGCGAAACCTTCCCGCGTCTTTCATTCGACCTCATCTATGCCCGCCCCGGCCAGACGAGGGACGCATGGGAGAAGGAGCTTCGCGCCGCGCTCGCCCATGCGGCGGATCATCTCTCGCTCTATCAGCTCACTATCGAGCCTGACACCGCCTTCGCGAAGCTCTACGAGAAAGGCGCCTTCGTTTTGCCGGAGGATGAAGATGCCGCCGCGCTTTATGCGCTGACGGGCGAGGTCTGCGCGGAAAGGGGATTATCCGCCTACGAAGTATCGAACTATGCCGTTCCCGGCGCGGAGTCGCGGCACAATCTCGTCTATTGGCGCTATGCCGACTATGCGGGTGTAGGTCCCGGCGCGCATGGCCGCATCACCGCGGATGGCACCCGCCTTGCGACCCGTGCTTTCAGGATGCCGGGTGAATGGCTCGATAGCGTGGAGCGCGAAGGCCAGGGCCTCGAAGCGAGAGAAGAGATCGCACCGGCGGAGCAGGGCGACGAAATGATGCTGATGGGCCTGCGCCTTTCGGAAGGCGTCTCTCTCTCCCGTCATGCGCGGATTTCCGGCACGGCCCTTTCTCCCTCGCGCATCGAGACGCTTGCCGCCGAAGGTCTCCTCGCGTGCGATGGCGACATCATCCGCGCGACGGCGGAGGGCCGCATGGTCCTCGACGCGCTGCTTGCGAAACTTCTCGCCTGATCCTCAGAAGACCTGCGGCTGGAAACTCGTCGGCGCGGGATCGATGACGACCGCGCCCCCCGGTCGGATCTCGAGCACGGCGAGCCCGCGCTCCGTACTTCCGTCCGGCATGAAGCGGAAGATCCCGTCCACGCCCGCAAAGCCGTCCGGATTGGTCAGCGCTTCCGGCGTGAAGCGCTCCTCGCGCGGCAGCGTCGAGAGCGCGATGGCAAGACTCACCGCGTCATAGCCGAGGCTTGCGATGCGCGGCGGCGTCGAGCCATAGGCGCGGCGATAGCGGATCAGGAATTGCTCATGGCCTTCCGGCGGCGGGGCGGGAAACCACGCGCCGTTGAGCGGCGGCTCGCGCGTGAGCGAAGGATCGTCCCAGAGCCCGGTGCCGAGAAATTTCACCTCGCGCGGATCGACGTCGTAATAGGGCAGGAGAGGCGCGAGCGATTTGAGTTCCGAACCGCCCTCCGGCAGGAACACGGCGTGATAGTTCCCGCCGCCATAGGCGTTTGCGATGCGCTGCGCGGGCTCGTACATGGCCTGGGCGCTCGCGGGATAGCTCGTGCTGGCGACGACTTCGCCCGCCCGCGCGGCGACCGCCTGCTGGAAGGCCTGCCGCACGCGTTCGCCATAGGTCCCCTGCGGATAGAGCGCGGCGTAGCGCGTGATTCCCTGCAATGTCGCATAGTCGACGATGCGGTCGACATCCTGCGCAAGCGGGAAGGAAAGAAGATGCACGTTTCCGCCGCCCACGGAACTGTCGGAGGAGAAGGCGACCACGGGCACATTGACGTCGGCCGCGAGCGGCCCGACCGCGGTGACTTCCTCCGCGAAGAGCGGCCCGAGAATGAGATCGGCGCCCGCGTCGAGCGCCTCTTTCGCGGCGGCCCGCGCGCCTGCTCCCGTGCCGCCCGTCGCCTTCGGCATCAGCAGGATATTGTCGCGGTCGAACTCGAAAAGGGCGAGTTGCGCGGCATTGTAAAGCGCGTTCGAAAGCGTGCGCACATTCTCGCGCGGCGAATTGAAAGGCAGCAGCAGCGCCACCCGGATCGGTTCCGCGCCCCTCATGTAGGACGGCGTGTAGAACCGCGAGGGGTCGCGCGAATAGGCGGGAGCTTGCGTCACGGGAGGGGGCGTCACTTCCACCTTGGGCGGCGGCGTCACCTGGGGCGGCGGCGCGGGTTCGCGGCTCGTGCCGCAGGCGGCAAGCAGGAGTGCGAAGCCGGCAAGCAGTACCGCTCGGGCGGTGGTCGTGAAGCCGGAGCGGGCGGAAGCAGCGGGATTTGTCACCGGATTTTCCTGAACAGGGACGCGAAACGGGCAGGAGCGGAGGGTACCGGGGGGCACTCCCCAAGTAAACAAGGGGGAGGCGGAGCTTTGCGCCTTCGCCGCCGCCCGTTGCCAAATCGCCCCGCCGGGGCCAAGGTCGCGCCATGACGGAAAAGACTCAGGAAAAAGCCCGGGAAAAGATCGAAGGAAAGAGCACCCTCTCGCCGCGTCTTGCGCCGGGCCTTTATGTCACCGCGACGCCCATCGGCAATGCGGGCGACATAACGCTGCGCGCCCTCGACGTGCTTTCCCGCGCCGATCTCGTTCTCTGCGAGGATACGCGGGTAACGGCGAAGCTCTTCGCCATTCACGGCATTGCCGCGAAGACCGCTCCCTATCACGACCACAATGCGGCCGAGATGCGCCCCCGTGTGCTGAGGCGGCTCGAGGCGGGCGAGGCAATCGCGCTCGTTTCCGATGCGGGCACGCCCCTCGTCTCCGACCCCGGGCTGAAGCTCGTGCGCGAGGCGCTCGATGCCGGCCACAACGTCACCGCGCTGCCCGGAGCCTCCTCCGTTCTCGCCGCGCTCACGCTGGCGGGGCTCCCGACCGACCGCTTCTTCTTCGCAGGCTTCCTGCCGCCGAAGCAGGAGGCGCGGCGCAAGGAACTCGCCGAACTCGCGGTCATTCCCGCGACGCTCGTCTTTCTCGAAAGCGCGAACCGGCTGGAAGCCGTGCTCGCCGACATGGCGGCCGCGCTGGGCTCCCGCGAGGTCTCGGTCGCGCGCGAACTCACCAAGAAGTTCGAGGAGGTGCGTCGCGGCACGCTTGCCGATCTCGCCGCGCATTATGCGGAGGCGGGCGCGCCGAAGGGCGAGATCGTGATCGTGGTCGGCCCGCCCGAAAAGCGCGCCGCCCTTTGCGCCCACGAGGTCGATGCCATGATCGAGAACGCGCTTCAGCGCGCCTCGCTGAAGGATGCGGTGGCCGAGGTCGTATCGGTCACGGGTCTTCCCCGCCGCGAAATCTATGCCCGCGCGCTCGAACTTTCGGGAGCGAAATAAGGTGACGGGCCGGCGCGGCGACGCCGCCACGGGCCGCGCCGCCCACAGGTCCGGCCTTCGCGCCGAGGCTCTGGCCGGCCTGCTTCTTCGCCTCAAGGGCTATCGCATCCTCGCCCGCCGGCTGAAGACGCCCGCGGGCGAAATCGACATGGTGGTCCGCCGCGGCCGCTCACTCGCCATCGTCGAGGTAAAGGCGAGAGGGTCGGGCCAGGCGGTGGAAGCGGTCCTGCCGCGCCAGCAGCGCCGTCTTGAGCGCGCCGCCGCGCATTTCCTCGGACGCAATCCGCAATTCGCATCGTTCGATCTGCGCTTCGATGTCGTTCTTGTCGAGCCGCGCCGTCTTCCGAGACATCTCGCCGATGCCTGGCGGCCATAATCTCGCCGCAGCTTGCCCCTCATTTTCCGCGGCGCACGTAATTCACTCACGGGATTCGGATAATGCGAAAGGTCTTTGCGGTTCTCTCTGTCGCGGCGCTCGGCGCCTTTGTCCTTGGCGGTTGCGTGCCGTTGATCGCGGGCGCGGGCGGCGCGGCCGCCGTCGGGGCGGCGCAGGATCGCGGCCTCGAACAGGCGGTGGACGACAACGAAATCGCCTTCGAAATAAACCGCAAGCTGCTCGGCCAGCGTTCCGATCTTTATTCCGGCGTTTCCACGCAGGTCAGAAAGGGCAGGGTGCTCCTCACCGGCCGGGTGCCGAAGCAGGAAGACCGCATCGCCGTCACGCGTATCGTCTGGTCGATCGGCGGCGTGAAGGAAGTGATCAACGAACTCGCTGTGGGCAAGGAAGGCACTTTCTCGCAGTCGGTGAACGACACTTCCATCTCGACGAAGCTGCGCGCGCGCCTCACCGGCGACAGCAATGTCAGTGGCATCAACTACTCGATCGAGACGGTGGACGGCGTCGTCTATCTGATGGGTACCGCGCGCGACCGCGCCGAACTCGACCGCGTCCTCGCCCATGCGCGCGACATTTCGGGCGTGCGGAACGTCGTCTCCTATGTCGAGGTGAAAACGCGCACGAATTGAGCTTTCTCATTTCGGCGCTTGCCGCCTTTCTCCTTTCCGCGCCATGATGCCCTCATGGCGGGTCGGAACACAGATTGGGAGCGCGAGTTGCGCGCGGCGGGCGAGGCGCCCGACGCCGAACTCGATATCGCTTCGCTTGCGCTGGCACTCGCGGCCTGCGACCGGCCTCAACTTTCGCTTGCGCCCTACCGTGCCCATCTCGACGAGATCGTTGCGGCTGCGCGCGAGGCGCTCGATGAAAATGCGGCCATGCCCTGTGCGGTCGTCGCGGGCGTTCTTGCGGGCGTTCTCTCCGGCCGCTTCCATTATCTGGGCGACGCCGAAACCTATGACGATCCGAGAAATGCGGACCTCGCGCATGTGATCGACCGGCGCAAGGGCCTGCCCGTCACGCTCGGCATCCTCTATCTCCATGTCGCTTCGAAACTGGGTCTCGATCTTGCGGGCCTCAACTTCCCCGGCCATTTCGTGCTTCGCCTGCGCGCGGGCGGCGAAGCGGTCGTCATCGATCCCTTCAATGGCGGACAGGCTCTTTCCTCCGCCGATCTTCTTGCGCTGCTGCGCGGTGTGGAGGGGCCGGAGGCGAAATTGACGCCCGAGGCATGCGAGGCCGTTGGCGCGCGCGACATTCTCCTGCGCCTCGAAAACAACATTCTCAGCCGCGCGATAAGAGCGGGCGATTACGGCCGCGCCCGCGAGGTCGTCACCCGCATGATCTGGCTCGCACCGCAGCGCGCCGGGCTCCGCTTCGAGCTCGGCCGCCTCGAGGTGCATGCGGGTCACATGGGCGCGGCGGCCGATGCTTTCGAAAGCTGCAAGGACATCGCCGCCGATATCGGCGAAACGCGGATCGCGGGCATGGCTGAAGAAGCGCTTCGCCGCCTCCGCACGAGGCTCAACTAGACGGCGGCGGCAGCGGCAGGCTGCGCACGAAGCCGAGATAGGTATTGGCGGCATCCCCAAGTCCCGACAGCACCATTTCGACGCCGATCGTCGCCACGATGATGCCCATCAGCCGCGTCACCACGTTTAGATTGGTCGCCCCGAGATAGCGGACGATCCGCTGCGCCTGCGTAAAGGAAACATAGCTGAGCGCGGCGACGGCGCCGAAAGCGGCAATCGACACCAGCGTGTAGAGGAGGTTCGGATTCGCTGAAAAGCTTACCGCCGTGGCGATGGTGCCGGGACCGGCGATCATCGGCACCGCGAGCGGCGAAACGGCGACCGAGAGCTGCGCCTGCAGCACTTCCGGCGGAACCTCGTCATTGCCCTCGACCTCGCCGGGCACATGCACGCCCGACGAGTGACCCTGCAGCATCTGATATCCGATCATCGCGACCAGAATGCCGCCCGCGATCCGCAGCGCGGCCATGGTCACGCCGAACATCTCGAAAATGAGCTTGCCCGCGACGCTGAACAGGATCACGACGCCGAGCGCGATCAGAACGCTGTCCCGCGCGATCTTGAGCTTCACGTCCCGCCGGTCCCCCGCCGTGAGCGCAATGAAAACCGGGGTATTCGCCAGCGGATTGGCGATGGCGAAATAACCGGCGAAACAGGTGAGCCCGAAGGCGATGGCGTCCTGAAACATGGGCAATGGAATGTCCTGTCTGGATGGGGCATTCCGAGGGTCTTCCATTCCTCTCCCCAGAGCAAGGCATCGGGGGCAGGCGATTTTCGGAGAAGCGAGCCTCTGGTCTTTTGCCTCCCGAAGTCCCATCTTCACGCGAACAAAATAATGACCCGCACGAAGGACGTCCCCGCATGCGCGCCAGCCAGCTTTCCGTCGCCATCCAGATGGACCCGATCCAGCACATCAACATCAACGCGGATTCGACCTTCGCCCTCGGTCTGGAGGCGCAATCGCGCGGCCACAAGCTCTTCTATTACGAGCCCCATCAGCTCTCGATGCGCGACGGCCGGGCCTATGCGCAGATGCGCCCCCTCACGCTTCGCCGCGAGGTCGGCAATCATTCGACGCTGGGCAGCCTCGAAAGGGTCTTCCTGGAAGAGGTGGATGTCGTGCTCATGCGCCAGGACCCGCCCTTCGACATGAGCTACATCACGGCAACGCATATCCTCGAAACGGCCCATCCGAAGACGCTGGTCGTGAACGATCCGGCGGAAGTGCGCAACGCGCCCGAAAAGCTCTTCGCCGTCCGCTTCAAGGGCCTTCTCCCGCCGACGCTGATCAGCCGCGATCCGGGCGAGATCCGCGACTTCCGCAAGGAGTTCGGCGACATCATCGTGAAGCCGCTCTTCGGCAATGGCGGCATGGGCGTCTTCCGTATCCGCGAGGGCGACGAGAACCTGAACTCGCTGCTCGAGATGTTCGGCCAGATGAACCGCGAGCCGGTCATCGTGCAGAAATATCTCCCGGAGGTTCGTCAGGGCGACAAGCGCATCATCCTTGTCGATGGCAAGCCCGTCGGCGCGATCAATCGCGTGCCCGCCGAGGGCGAGGCCCGCTCCAACATGCATGTCGGCGGCCGCGCCGAGAAATGGATGCTGACGAAGCGCGAGAGCGAGATCTGCGAAATGATCGGCCCCGAGCTCAAGGCGCGCGGCCTCGTCTTTGTCGGCATCGACGTGATCGGCGACTATCTCACCGAAATCAACGTCACTTCACCGACCGGTATTCAGGAGATCGACCGCTTCGACAACGCCAACCTCGCTGGCCTCGTCTGGGACGCGATCGAGGCCCGCCTCTAGGCCTCCTTCCGGCGGAAGGAAGATCACATCCTCGAACTCTCTGCCGGTTTCGTCGAAATGGCGGCGAAGCGCGTCATAGCCGAGCGGCACGAGCGCGTCCTTTCCCCGGTCCATTATGAGAATGGAGTATCCCGCTTCCTCGAAGAAGCGAAGCAGTTCCTCGTGCGAGTCGCCGATCTCCTTCAGCGCCGCCGGCGCGATCTCGCACAGCACCACCGGCTTGTCCCTGAGGATCGTCCTGCGCGCGCCGGAAACGAGACGCCACTCATATCCCTGCGTGTCGCTCTTGAGCACATCGAGCCTGCGGTTCACATGCCGCTCCTCGATATAGTCGTCCAGCGCATAGACGGGGACGGATATCTTCGCCCCCGGCTTCCAGATGAGGTTCGGGTTGAAGCTGTGTCCGCCGGGATTGTCCTCGTCGGTGATGAGATCCATCGAGCCGCTCTTGTCGGCAAGGCCCGCCTGCTCGGCAATCGTGTTCTGCACCGGCAGAAGCGAAATGTTCGAACGCAGAAGCTCGAAATTGCGCGGAAAGGGCTCGAAGGCGACGACCAGACCGTCCGGCCCCACGATCCCCGACGCCACAAGGGCGTAGTGCCCGAAATTCGCGCCCGCATCGACGACGAAGCTGCCGGGCTTGAGGCGGCTGACGAAGAAATCCGTCTCCAGCGGCTCCCACGCGCCGCGCCGGAGGATCACGCGCGTCAGCGTTCCCTTTTTCGGATGCACCCAGGCCTGATAATGCGGCAGGCGCATGATGAAGGGTTTGGCCGGGCGGAAAAGATAGAAGAGGGTACGCCAGATACCGGCAAGGAGTTTGCTGCTCCCGATCCTCTCGGTCGGGAAACGCCGCGCAATGGCGGCAAAGATCGAATCGCGCAACACGCCCCCCGTATGCACGTATGAAAGAACTTTACAGAGTACGGAGGACCTTAGTGTGTGCGTCCGTCACTGTCCATGACGGACGCACGCTGCGAAGACGGTGATTTCAGTCTTCCTCGACCGTCGTCGTGGTCGTTTCCGTCCGCACGGTCTGTGGCTGGTCCTGGATGACGGTGCGTTTCGTTACGGTTTCGCTGTCGCTGCCGCAGCCCGCGAGCAGGGCGAGGAATCCGAGCGCCGCCATCGGCGCCGCGATGCGGGAGTGTGTCCGGGTCATGATAGCTCGTCCTTCCATCCGTGATTGATGAATGCCTTGCGGAAAACGGTGCAGACCTCGCGCCGTTCCCTCCGCCATGAAAAGACCCCGCCGCCGCCGCAATTGCGGCGCTGCCTTTGGCCGATATGGAAAATGCGGCTAGTCTCTCGGCTTCCTGTTGCCGGGCGGAGAGGGGTTCATGCGGAAAAATGCAGTGAGATACGGTATCGCGGCCGCGGCGGCGCTTCTGCTCGTGGCGGTCATGTGGACCTTCCGCCCCTCCTTCTCCCCGGCCGAACCCGAACGCACGCCCGAGGAGATCGCCGCCGGCATTCACCGCAAGGCGATCGTGATCGACACGCATGTGGACATTCCGGGCCTTTTCGGATCGGAGAAATACGATCCCGGTCTGCGGGGCGTCCTTCCCGTTCAGGTCGATCTGCCGCGCATGCGCGAGGGCGGTCTCGATGCGGTCTTCTTCGTCGTCTATGTCCCTCAGACGGAACGGAACGCCGTGGGCTACGCGCAGGCAGCGTCCGCAGCTCTGGAGAAATTCGCCGCCATCCGCCGCATGACGGATGATCGGTACGAGGATGAAATCGGCCTGGCGCTCACCGCAGCGGATATACGCGCGCTGCATGAGCAGGGAAAGCGCATCGCGCTTATCGGCATCGAGAACGGTTACTCCGTTGCAACGCAGCCCGCCCTTCTCGACTTCTATTACGATCTCGGCGCGCGCTATTTCGGCCTCGTTCACAATGGCCATAACGATCTCGCCGACAGCGCCCAGCCGCAGGAGAAGTTTGCCGACCGGGCGAACGGGGAGGGCGGCGAGCATGGCGGTCTTTCCGCGCTCGGCCGTGCGGCGATCGCCCGCGCCAACGATCTTGGAATGATGGTCGACGTCTCGCATGCTTCCCGCGCCGCGACGCTCGCCGCCGTGGAAGCGTCCCGCGCGCCCGTCATCGCCTCCCATTCCGCCGTGAAGGCGCTTCGCGACCATCCGCGCAACATTTCGGACGAGGAAATGAAGGCCCTGGCCGCGAAGGGCGGCGTCGTCCAGATCGTCGCCTTCGACGAGTATCTCCATCCCGTGCCGGACGAAAAGAAGGCCGCGCGGCGCGAGCTGGCCGTCTCCCTCGGCCTCACGAGCCTCGATGCGCTTTTCGGTGCGGACGAGGAGACGAAGGCGAAGTTCGCCGAAGGCCTTGCCGAAATCGACAGGAAGTGGCCGCGCGCCACCGTGGCGCTTCTCGCCGATCACATCGGTTATGCCGTCAAGCTCGTCGGCATCGACCATGTCGGCATCGCCTCCGACTTTCAGGGCGGAGGTGGGATCGACGGCTGGTCGAATGCGAGCGAGACGCCCAATGTCACGGCGGAACTCGTCCGCCGCGGCTATTCGGAGGAAGAGATCGTGAAGCTCTGGGGCGGGAACCTGCTTCGCGTCATGGAGGCCGCCGAAAGGGCGCGCAGGCCCGCCGCCCAGCCCGCCACCCGGGCAGCCGCGCAATAGGTCGCACCTTTCCCGATTGCCTTTGTTCCGGCGCTCGTCTATTCATCTTGATAATCATTCGCAAAAAAGAGGGCGGCGCCATGGCGGAATCGAAGAATCTGAGGCTCGACACGAACGACGAAGCCCGCGGCCTCGCCGAATTGGTGCTGCGCACCTGCCGCCATGGCGCACTTGCCTATATCGAGCCCGGCACCGGCGCACCCGTCACCTCCCGCGTCGGCTGCGCGCCGGATATCGATGGCACGGTCTTCTTTCCCGCCTCCGGGCTTTCCGCGCACACGAAGGCGCTCGCGGAGGATTCGCGCTGCTCGCTCCTCATCGGAGAGCCGGGCAAGGGCGATCCGCTTGCCCATCCGCGCCTTTCCCTCGTCGCGCGGGTCGTCCGTGTCGAGAAAGGCAGCGACGCCTATGCGCGGCTTCGCCGCCGCTACATCGCGCGCCATCCGAAATCCGAAATCTATCTCGACCTGCCGGACTTCGCCTTTTACCGGCTGGAGGGTGCGCGTGCCTTCCTCAATGGCGGCTTCGGCAAGGCTTTCGACCTCGCGCCGGAAGACATGTTCCTGCCCGAGAGCGAACTCGTCTCGGAACTCGCCAGGGTCGAGGAAGGCATCGTCTCTCATATGAACGAGGACCATGCAGAAGCCGTCGGCCTTTACGCGACGGTGCTGGCGAAGGCAGAGCCCGGCCATTGGCGCCTCGCCTCCATCGATCCGCGCGGCCTCGACCTCGCCGCGGACCAGCGCGTGATCCGGCTGAACTTCGCAAACCCGCTGACCTCCGCCGCCGAAATCCGTCCCGTCCTTGTCGAGATGGCGAAGGAGGCCCGCGCGAAGCTCGCGGGCTGAGCCCTCATCGGCTAGCCTCTGCCGGAACGAAGGAGAGGCGAGCATGAAATACGCGGCGGCGATTTTCCTGATGACCTTTGCCCTGCCCGCTGCGGCCGGCGCGGCGGGCTTCGATTGCACGAAAGCCTCCACCCCGCGCGAGAAGACGATCTGCGCCACGCCCGAACTTTCAGGCGCGGATGAAGAGATTGCCGCGAATTACGAGGCGGCAATGTCGAAGCTCTCGCCCGAGGGCGCGGCGCGCTTGCGCGACGGGCAGCGGTCATGGCTTGCCTTTTTGAGCGAGGCCTGTCCGAAAGGCGGTGCGGAATGCCTCGCACCCTTCATGAAGGATCGCGTCGAGTTCCTTTCCGGTGCGGTGAGTGTCGAAGGCGGCAACACCTTCCTTGCGTGGGACGACTGGCGTTTCATCGCGTCTGCAAGGGAAGGCGGCGAGGAACTGCCGGGCGCGAACGACATGCGTTACCGCCAGCAACTGCACTACGCGATAGACGCGCCCGATATGGATGGCGAGCGCGCCTTCAATGCGGCAATCGCGAAAGAGGAAGAATATCTCTGGAACGGCTTCGACGGCGAGACGCGCATGTGGGTGTCCTTCACGCTCAACATGGCGACGCCCGCTCTCGTCAGCCTCGACATGTTTCAGTGGCAGTTTCCGCTCGGCGCCGCGCATGGTTTCGGCGCGGCGTCGCATCTGAACTTCCGGCTCGATGAAGCCCGGCCCCTCCGCGCGGACGACATCTTCGCTCGCGAGGGCTGGGAGGCGGCGTTGACGGAAGCGGTCCTGAAGGAGCTTCGCGCCGATGCGGCGGAAGACGGCGTGATCTATTTCGATGGCTATGAGCAGACGGTCGCCGAGACCGCCGCGAACCCCGAACACTGGGTGCTCACCGGCGAAAGCCTCGGCGTCAATTTCTCCGTCTATTCCATCGGGCCCTATGTCATCGGCGACCGCACGCCGGCCGTGCCGTGGGCGGCGCTTTCATCCTTCATTGCCGAAGACGCGCCGGTCGGCCGTTGAGGCTCATTCCGGGCGGATGATCGGCGTCGACTGCGAGTTCTTCGCCGGCAGGTCCGCGTCCGAGCGCGTATCGGTCGTGCCCATCGGCCCCGGCGCCTTCTGCGACGGGCCGATATCGTCGCTGCCGCCGCAGCCCGCGAGCAGGGCGGCCGTGAGGATGAGCGAAGCGGCGAGAGCAGGCGTTCTCATGTTCATTTTTCTGTTCCTCCATGCACCCCGCTTCACATAACGCAGCTTTCCATGCCGGGTTCCGGGCGGGACTTGTCTGTGTTCTTATTTCGTTCTTGACGAAATCTCCGTTTCCGCTAGCCTTTCCGTAATCCGCCCCGTTTTTTCGCTGTCGGGGGGCAGGGGCGGAAAGGGGGCTCAGCCATGGTCGCGCATATCGAAACGGTCGCCTTTCAGGGCGTGGAGGCGCGGCCTGTCGACGTCCAGGTCCATATCGCGGGCGGTGTCGTCGGTTTCGCCGTGGTCGGCCTCGGCGACAAGGCGGTCGCCGAAAGCCGCGAGCGCGTCCGCGCCGCCCTCTCCGCGATAGGGCTCGGCCTGCCCGCGAAGCGTATCACGGTCAATCTTGCCCCCGCCGACATGCCGAAGGAAGGCAGCCACTACGACCTTCCCATCGCGCTGGGTCTTCTCGTCGCCATGGGTGTGCTTCCCCCGCAGGAGCTTGAGCGTTTCGTGGTCATCGGCGAACTCTCCCTCGATGGCGCGATCAATGCCGTGGCCGGCGCGCTTCCCGCCGCCATCGCCGCCAACAGCCGGGGCAAGGGCCTCATCTGTCCGCATGATTGCGGCTCCGAAGCCGCCTGGGCGGGTATGGGAGAGGACAATCCGGGCGGCGTCCTCGCACCGCGCTCGATCATCGCGCTGGTCAATCATTTCCGGGGCACGCAGGTCCTCTCCGAGCCCGCGCCGCTGAAGGCGGGCGAGGCGGGCGCCGTCCCCGATCTTCGCGACATCAAGGGTCAGGAAACGGCGAAACGTGCGCTCGAAGTCGCCGCCGCGGGCGGCCACAACATGCTGATGGTCGGACCGCCCGGCTCCGGCAAGTCCATGCTCGCCTCCCGCCTGCCGGGCATTCTCCCGCCCCTCAGCCCCCGCGAAATGCTCGAAGCCTCGATGGTCGCCTCGCTTGCGGGCGAGCTCCACCGCACGGGCGTCTCCCGCCGCAGGCCCTATCGCGCGCCGCATCATTCGGCCTCCATGCCCGCGCTGATCGGCGGCGGCCTGCGCGTGAAGCCCGGCGAGGTCTCGCTCGCCCATCGCGGCGTTTTGTTCCTCGACGAGTTGCCGGAGTTTCCGCGTCAGGTGCTCGACAGTCTCCGCCAGCCGCTCGAAACCGGCGAGGCCGTTGTCGCCCGCGCCAATGCGCATGTGACCTTTCCCGCCCGCTTCCAGCTCGTCGCTGCGATGAACCCCTGCCGCTGCGGCCATGCGGGCGATGCCGCGCGCGCCTGCCCGCGCGTGCCGCGCTGCGTTTCGGACTATCAGGCGAAGCTTTCGGGCCCCATGCTCGACCGCATCGACATTCATATCGAGGTGCCGCCCGTCGCTCATGCGGACCTCGCGCTGCCGCCGCCCGCGGAGGGTTCTTCCGAGGTCGCCGCCCGCGTCGCCGCCGCCCGCGACATCCAGGAGGCCCGCTTCGCGGAGCTCGTCGGCCCCGGCTCCATGCTGCTCAATTCCCATGTCGAGGGCGAACTCCTCGACCGCATCGCGGCGCCGGACGATGCGGGCCGCCATCTCCTCGCCGAAGCCGCCGAGCGCATGGGCCTCACCGCCCGCGGCTATCATCGCGTGCTCCGCGTCGCGCGAACGCTCGCCGATCTCGAGGGCTCCACCGGCGTCCAGCGCATCCATGTCGCCGAAGCTCTCGCCTATCGCGAGACGGTGGCGGGCCGCCTCGGCGCGGCGGCCTGATTCCGCCGATCCGGTGCGAAAGCCACCGGCATTAACTGAATCCCCTAACCCTTTGGAAACCACAGCAAGGGCAGATTAACGGGCAATTCCGCTACTTCGCGCACCGGGAACCGCCCTTCATGTCCCTTTTCTCCGTTGGAGAAACGCCCCTTCTTCTGATGGGCCTTGCTGCCGTGCTCCTTCTCGGGCTCGAAGCCTGGCGCCGCGCCGCCATGCGCGCCCGCGCCCTTCGCGACGAGATCGAAGTCCTGCAGGCGCGCCTCGAAACGCTGCGCGACGAGAAATGGGCGATCGCCGAGCGCGAGGAGCGCTACCGCGATCTCGTCCGCGCCCAGGGCGACATCATCCTGCGCAAGGATCTCGCCGGCCGCCTCACCTATGTGAACGACGTCTTCTGCGACACTTTCGGGCTCGCGCGGCCGGACGTCATCGGCAATTCCTTCCTGCCCGAACTTCCCGAAGGCCAGCGCCCGCGCATGCTGGCAAGCTTCGCGGGTCTCGCGACGCCGCCCTACCGTATCCGCTATGACGAACGAGCGCTCACGACGCGCGGCCCCCGCTGGTTCGCCTGGGAGGAGTTCGCGATCCGCGACGAGGACGGCAAGCTCATCGAGATCCAGGCCGTCGCCCGCGACGTGACGGACCGCAAGGAAGCCGAGGAGCGTCTTGCCGAAGCGCTCGCCCAGGCGAAGGATGCGAACCGCGCCAAGTCCCTCTTCCTCGCCACCATGAGCCATGAAATCCGTACACCGATGAATGGCGTCATCGGCATGACGAAGCTCCTTCTCGATACGCGTCTCGATCCCGCGCAGCGTTCCTATGCGGAGGCCGTGCGCGCCTCCGGCGAAGCCTTGCTCAACATCATCAACGACATTCTCGACTATTCGAAGATCGAGGCGGGCAAGATCACGCTGGATGAAACCTCCTTCGATCCGCGCGCCGTGCTCGAAAGCGTCGCCGAGCTTCTCGCGCCCCGCGCCTTCGACAAGCATCTCGACATCGTCACCGAAATCTCGCCCTCCGTGCCGCGCCTTCTTCTCGGCGACGAGGCCCGCATCCGCCAGATCCTGCTGAACCTCGCGGGCAACGCGATCAAGTTCACGGTGGAAGGCGGCGTCGCGCTCCGTCTCACGCGCAAGGACCGGCGCGAGGGCGGCCGGGTCGAACTTCTGCTCGAAGTCGAGGATACAGGCATCGGCATGGACGAACATGCCCGCGAGCATATCTTCGACGAATTCGCGCAGGCCGATCAGTCCCATGCGCGCCGCTTCGAAGGCACGGGCCTCGGTCTCGCGATCACGAAGCGCCTCGTCACGGCCATGGGCGGCAGCATCTCGGTCGAAAGCGAGGAAGGCAGGGGCTCCGTCTTCCGCGTGGCGCTGCCGCTTCGCCTCGCCTTCGGCGAAACCGATGCGCCGCCGCCTTCGCCGCTCTCCGGCCTCTCCGTCCTGATCCTCGACGACCGTCCGCTCGTCGGCGCGGCGCTGGCGCGCGCCGCTTCCGCCGCCGGCGCCGAAACGCAGCTCGTCCCCACGCGCGAGGCCATGTCGCGCGCGCTCGCCGCTTCCGCCTTCGATGTCTTCATCTGCCCGCTCGACGGCACCGGCTGCGACGGCGTTTCGCTTGCCGCCGAGGTTCGCCGTCTTTCGCCGTCCACGGGCACGCTGATGCTGCTCCGCCCGCAGGACCGCGCCCGCCTCGATGAATTGACGAAGGGCGATGGCGCGCCCTTCGACGGCTATCTCGTGCGTCCCGTGCGCGCGGCCTCGCTCGTCGCGCGCCTCACCGCGCTGCGCGTGCGCGGCTGGATGCCCGAAGCGGGCGCTCCCCGAACCCGCGATTACGACGACACGATTATCGAAGAGGAAGAAGCGCCCGCGCCGCCTTCCGCCGATGCCGCCGCGCTCGGCCGCCTGCGCATCCTTGTCGCCGAGGATAACGAGATCAACGCGCTCCTCACACGCACGCTTCTCGAACATACGGGCCATGAGGTCCGCCTCGCGCGCAATGGCGGCGAGGCCGTCGCCCATCTGGAGGCCGATCATTCCGAAGAGGTCGATCTCGTGCTGATGGATCTGCACATGCCCGGCATGGACGGTTTCGAGGCCACCGCCCGCATCCGCGCGCTCGTCACCTCCCATGCGCATCTCCCGGTGATCGCGCTCACCGCCAATGCGATGGCGGATGACCGTCAGGCCTGCCTCGATGCCGGCATGGACGATTATCTGTCGAAGCCCGTCTCCGCCGAGGCGCTCGCCGAAACCCTCTCGCGCTGGGTCGGCCGCCGCTCCCCGCACCGCTCGCCCGAAGGGCGGGCTGGCGAAAAGACGAATCGCGCCTAAACTCCCCGGGACCATTCAGGGTCCGGCGGGGGTCGCCGATGTCAGGGGAGAAGCTGGAAATGCCGGCAATCGAGCGCGCCCGCGGCTGGGCGTCGAGCCTCGCGGTCTATCTCGAATACCGCACCGTCATCATGCTGCTGCTCGGCTTCTCGTCGGGCCTGCCCTTCCTCCTCGTCTTCTCGACGCTTTCGGCCTGGCTCCGCGAGGCGGGCATCTCCCGCACCGATATCGGCCTGATGAGCTATGTCGGCCTCGCCTACACGATCAAGTTTCTCTGGGCCCCGGTGATCGACCATCTGCACCTGCCGGTGCTGAACCGCCTGCTCGGCAAGCGCCGCGCCTGGATGTTGCTCGCGCAGCTCGTCGCCGCCGGCGCTCTCGTCGGCCTCGCCTCGTCCGACCCCGCGACCTCGCTCACCCCCGTGGTCCTTTTCGCGCTCGTCCTCGCCTTCGCCTCTGCGACGCAGGACATCTCGATCGATGCCTGGCGTATCGAGGCCGCCTCCGACGAGAAGCAGGGCGCCATGGCCGCCGTCTATCAGCTTGGCTACCGCATCGCCCTGATCGCGTCGGGCGCGGGCGCGCTCTACATTGCCGAGGGCGTCTCCTGGCATTCGGCCTATCTCGCCATGGCGGCTCTCATGGGTGTGGGCATCGCCGCCGCGCTCTTCGCGCCTCGCGTCGCGGAGGCGGAAGCTCCCGCCATCGGCGAGGAAGCGCTCGAAAATTTCGCCCGCCGTCATCGCATCGAGGGCCGCGCGCAGCGCATCGTCACCTTCCTCTACCGCGCCGTCGTCGCCCCCTTCGTCGATTTCTTCCAGCGCTATGGCTGGTGGGCGCTCGTCCTTCTCGCCCTGATCGGGCTTTATCGCGTGCCCGATTTCGTCATGGGCGTCATGGCGAACCCGCTCTATATCGACCTCGGCTTCGAGCTCTCGACCATCGCCACAGTGGTCAAGCTCTACGGCATCTGGATGACCATTGGCGGCGCCCTCATCGGCGGCATCGTGACGGCGCGGATCGGCGTTCTCCCCTCGCTCCTTCTCGGCGCCATCGCGGCCACGGGCACGAACCTCATCTTCGTCTGGCTCGCCTTCCAGGGCGCGGACCCGGTGGCCCTCGCCGTCACCATATCGATCGAGAATTTCTCCGGCGGCTTCGCCGGCACCTGCCTCATCGCCTATATGTCGAGCCTCGTGAACCACGAATTCGCGGCCACTCAATATGCGCTCTTCAGCTCGGCCTTCGCCCTGCCGGGCAAGCTCCTGGGCGGTCTCTCGGGCGTCATGGTGGATGGTTTCTCCGCCTCGCCCTCTCTTGTCGGCCCCATCGCCGCGGCGGCCCCCCATCTCACTGCGCAAACCGCGGGTTATGTTCCCTTCTTCGTCTCGACGGCGCTGATGGGCGTGCCCGCCATTCTCCTCATCCTGCTGGTCATGAAGGTCCGCCCCGGTCCGGCGGAAAAACAGCCGAATCACCCCGTCCACGAAGCCGCTTGACGCGGTCCGCCCGGAATATACAAGTACCTCCAAGGCCTTAGCCTTGTCATTTCACTGTCGCGCCTTTGTCGTATCCGCCTGCCACAACAAGGCGGACCTGTTTTCGCCGGCCTGCTTTCCTTGGCATCGGGCGGCGATAGTGAAAGGATAGGCGAAATGGCCGTTCGGCGTTTTCTGAGGCCGGAAGAAGGCTTGAGGGCTGGGGGAAGTCTTGTGGCGCCCGCCGGGTTGCCGCAATCGTGGCAGTCCGGGGTGAGTGCGGAAATGGGTTCGGGTTCCGGAATAATGACATCGACAGAGACGGACGGGCAGGCGGCGCTCGCCGAAGCGGCAGCGCTTCCCGTGAGCTATGGCCGCAAGGGCGCTCTTGAGGTGCGTCTTGCGCGCTCCGCCCGCGAAATCGATGCCGCGCAGGCCGTTCGCTATCGCGTCTTCTACGAGGAAATGTCGGCGACGCCCGACGAGGCGACGCGCGCCTCGAAGCGCGATGCCGACCGCTTCGACGAGATCTGCGACCATCTCCTCGTGCTCGATCACTCGCTCGTGCCCGATGGTGAGGCGGATGGCGGCGACCTGCCGCCCGAGGCCGTGGTCGGCTGCTACCGCCTCCTGCGTCAGGAAGTGGCCGAGAGCCATGGCGGTTTCTACACCGCCAACGAATACGACATCGGCCCGCTCCTCGCGCGCCATTCCGATCTCAACTTTCTGGAGCTCGGCCGCTCCTGCGTGCTGAAGCCCTATCGCACCAAGCCGACGGTGGAACTTCTCTGGCACGGCATCATGCATTACGTCACCGCGCATGATCTCGATGTGATGTTCGGCTGCGCGAGCTTCGAGGGCACGGACCCGGCCGCGCTCGCCGCGCCGCTCTCCTATCTCCACCATCATCATGCCGCGCCGGAGGACTGGAAGGTCCGCGCCCTGCCGGACCTCTATGTCGAGATGAACCGGATGGCGAAGGAAGATATCGATCCGCGCGAGGCGCTGCGTGCGCTCCCGCCCATGATCAAGGGCTATCTCCGCGCGGGCTGCTATATCGGCGAAGGCGCGGTGATCGATCACCAGTTCGGCACGACAGACGTGCTGATCCTCTTCCCCGTGGCGCAGATTTCCGACCGCTATCTCTCGAAGTTCGGCGCGAAATACAACACGCCCGGCAAGAAGGGTTGAGCGGCCAAACCACCTCCGTCGCTATCGCTCCTCGCAATGACGAGAAGACGAAGCCTCAGCGATAGAGATTGTAGGCTGCCAGCGCCGCCATGTTGACGAGGTCGGACACCGTTGCCGTCATCGGCACGATCTGCACCGGCTTCTTGAGGCCGACGAGGAGCGGGCCGATCAGCGTCGAGCCGCCGAGCACGCGAAGAAGCTTCGTCGAGATCGACGCCGCATGGATCGCGGGCATCACCAGCACATTCGCCGTGTCGGTGAGGCGGCAGAAGGGATAGAGCGCCATCGTCTCGCGGTTGAGCGCGACATCGGCGGCCATCTCGCCGTCATATTCGAAATCGACCTGCCGCTCGTCGAGAATGCGCACCGCGTCGCGCACCGTCGAGGGCCGCTCATGCGTATGCGTGCCGAAGCTCGAATTGGCGAGCATTGCGACGCGCGGCTCATAGCCGAGACGCCGCGCGACTTCCGCCGCCTGGATCGCGATATCGGCCAGCTCTTCCGGCGTCGGCATTTCGTGGACGTTGGTGTCCGCGACGAGAACCGTGCGCCCGCCCGCGACGACGAGCGTCACGCCTATGGGCCGCTTGTCGTCCACCGCGTCGATCACGCGGCGCACTTCTTCCAGCGCGACGGAATAGGTGCGCGTCACGCCCGTCACCATCGCATCCGCATCGCCGCGCTCCACCATCACGGCGGAGAAGATGTTGCGGTCGTTGCTCACGAGGCGGTGGCAGTCGCGATAGAGATAGCCGTTGCGCTGCTGCTTCTCGTAGAGGAAGTCGGTGTATTCCGTCACCTTCTCGGAAAGGCGCGCATTGCGGATGTCGAGATCGGTGTTCGGATCGAGGCCGATCTGCGTCAGCGTCTCGCGGATCTGTTCCTCGCGGCCGACAAGGATCGGATGGCCGAGCCCGCTGTCGCGGAAGGAAAGCGCCGCGCGGATCACGCGCTCTTCCTCGCCCTCGGCGAAGACGACGCGTTTCGGGTCGCGCCGCACCTTGTCCATGATGACCTGCAGCGTGCCGGCCGTCGGGTTGAGGCGCGCCTGCAGCCGGTTCCTGTAGGCTTCCATGTCGACGATGGGCGAGCGCGCGACGCCCGTATCCATCGCCGCCTTGGCGACGGCGGGCGGGATTTCGCGGATGAGTCTCGGGTCGAAGGGCACCGGAATGATGTATTGCGGGCCGAAGCGCGGGCGCTCGCCGTGATAGGCGGCGGCCACTTCGTCCGGCACGTCTTCCCGCGCGAGTTTCGCCAGCGCCTGCGCGCAGGCAATCTTCATTTCCTCGTTGATCGCGCTCGCGCGCACGTCGAGCGCGCCGCGGAAGATGTAAGGGAAGCCGAGCACATTATTGACCTGGTTCGGATAGTCGCTGCGGCCCGTCGCCATGATGGCGTCGTCGCGCACCTGCGCCACTTCCTCCGGCGTGATCTCGGGATCGGGATTGGCCATTGCGAAGATGATCGGCTGGTCAGCCATGGAGGCGACCATCTTCGGCGTGATCGCGCCCTTCGCCGAAAGCCCGAGAAAGACGTCCGCGCCCTGCATCGCTTCTTCCAGCGTGCGCGCATCCGTGGTCACGGCATGGGCCGACTTCCACTGGTTCATGCCTTCCTGGCGGCCCTTGTAGATGACGCCCTTCGTGTCGCAGAGGATCGCATTGTCATGCGGCAGCCCCATCGCCTTCACGAGTTCGAGGCAGGCGATGCCGGCCGAGCCCGCGCCGTTCACGACGACCTTGATGTCCTTGATGTCGCGCTTCGTGAGATAGAGCGCGTTGATGAGCCCCGCCGCGGTGATGATCGCCGTGCCGTGCTGATCGTCGTGGAAGACGGGAATGTCCATCACTTCGCGCAACCGGCTCTCGATTATGAAGCAGTCCGGCGCGGAAATGTCTTCCAGGTTGATGCCGCCGAAGGAGGGGCCGAGATAGCGCACCGAATTGATGAAGGCATCGACATCCTTCGTATCGACCTCGAGGTCGATCGAGTCGACATCCGCGAAACGCTTGAAGAGAACCGCCTTGCCTTCCATCACCGGCTTCGAGGCCAGCGCGCCAAGATCGCCGAGCCCGAGGATCGCCGTGCCGTTCGAGATCACGGCGACGAGGTTCCCCTTCGACGTGTAGTCATAGGCCGCGTCCGGGTTTTCCGCGATCGCCCGCACCGGCACCGCCACGCCGGGGCTGTAGGCGAGCGAGAGGTCGCGCTGCGTCGCCATCGGCTTGGTGGCGTTGATTTCGAGCTTCCCGGGCTTTCCCTGGGAATGGAAGAGGAGCGCTTCCTCGTCGGTGAACTGGCGGCGCTTTTTGCTCATGATCTATGGTCCGGCATGGTCAGGCGGGGGATGGGGCGCGGGGGCTCTTGTCCCCGCCCTTGTCCCGGAGCCCGCTTTTTAGGCTGGCAATAGGCCAATAACAAGCGAACTCCGTTGATTTTGCGTGTCCTTGCCAGGCTTTCCGGGGCCCGTCCCCATCCCTTTGGGCGCGGATTGGCGTCATGCAGCGTCTTTCCGCCGCGCCTTGTTCTGATTACTCTCCCCGCTCCCAGGGAAAGATCGATGTCCGAACGCGCCGCCACCTTCCAGCACGAGAACGAGCCGCCCGCCCCGCCCTCCATACCGGCGGAAGCCACTCCCATGATGGCGCAGTATCTGGAGATCAAGGCGCAGTGGCCGGACGCCCTCCTCTTCTACCGGATGGGCGACTTCTACGAGCTCTTCTTCGAGGATGCCGTAGCGGCGGCGGGCGCTCTCGACATCGCGCTGACGAAACGCGGCAAGCATTTAGGAAACGACATCCCGATGTGCGGCGTCCCCGTCCATAGTCACGACGCCTATCTCGAGCGCCTCATCCGCAAGGGCTTCAAGGTCGCCGTCTGCGAACAGACGGAAGACCCGGCGGAAGCGAAGAAGCGGGGCTCGAAATCCGTCGTCGCCCGCGCCGTCCAGCGCCTCGTCACGCCGGGCACGCTCACCGAGGACACGCTACTCGACGCCCGCGCCCATAATTATCTCGCCGCTCTGGCAAAGGTCGGCAGCGAGGGCGAGTTGGGCCTTGCCTGGGCGGATGTCTCGACCGGCGATTTTGCCGTTACCTCCGTTTCGCCTTCGGGCCTCGGCGCTGAACTCGCCAGACTCTCCCCCGGCGAACTTCTCGTTCCTGAAGGATTCGCGGAAGAGGAAATTCTCGCCCATGCCGGGGCGACGCTGACGCTCCTGCCGTCTGCCCGTTTCGACAGCGGCAATGCCGAGCGGCGCTTGAAGTCCCATTTTGCCGTCTCGGCACTGGATGGGTTCGGCGCCTTCTCCCGCGCGGAACTGGGCGCCATGGGCGCGCTGCTCGACTATGTGGAGCTGACGCAGGTCGGCCGCATGCCCGCCCTTGCCGCGCCGCGCCGTGTCGCGACGGCGGACACCATGGCGATCGACGCCGCCACCCGCGCCAATCTCGAACTGGTGAGGACGCTGCAGGGCGAGACCCAGGGCTCCCTCCTCGCCGTGATCGACCGCACGGTCACGGGCGCTGGCGCGCGCGAATTGGCGAGCCGCCTCGCCGCGCCGCTGACGGACCCGCAGGCGATCAATCGCCGCCTCGATGCCGTCGAATGGCTGCTGGAGGCGCGCGAGGTCCGCCGCGAGCTGAGGGTGGCGCTCAAATCCGCGCCCGATATCGCCCGCGCGCTATCCCGCCTCTCGCTCGGGCGCGGCGGCCCGCGCGATCTCGCGGCCGTCGCGGGCGGCCTTGCCGCCGCCCATGCACTTTGCGGCGCGCTCGATGCCGCGCCCCCCTCGCTCCTGCCGCTGCCGGACGAGATCGCGGCGGAATGCGCGGCGATGGAAAATGTGGCCGCGGCCCTCAAGGAGCGCCTCTCCGCAACGCTTGCCGAGGAACTGCCGCTGATCGCCCGCGATGGCGGCTTCATCGCGAAGGGTGCGAGCCCCGATCTCGACGAGACGCGCGCGCTCCGCGACGATGCGAGGAAGCTCATCGCCGGGCTGCAGGCGAGATATGCCGAAGAGACGGGCATCTCCGCCCTCAAGGTCCGCCACAACAATGTGCTCGGCTATTACATCGAGGTCCCGCCCCGCCATGGCGAGAAGCTGACCCAGGCACCCTTCTCCGAGACCTATATCCACCGCCAGACCATGGCGAACGCCATGCGTTTCACGACGCCGGAGCTTGCCGGTCTCGCAAGCCGCATCGCCGAGGCCGCGGGCCGCGCGCTCGAAATCGAACTCGCCCTTTTCGATGAGCTCGTCGCCGCGACGCTCGCCGAAACGCCCGTCCTTGCCCGCACGGCCGAAGCGCTCGCCGCGCTCGATGTCGTCGCCGCGCTGGCGGAGCTCGCCGCCGAGCGCCGCCATGTCCGTCCCCGCGTCGATGGGAGCCTCGCCTTCCGTGTCGTGGCCGGCCGGCACCCAGTGGTCGAGGCGGCGCTTGCGAAAACCGGCGAACAATTCGTGCCCAATGATTGCGACCTCAGTGCGGATAACAGCGCGGAACAATCAGGCATGTCGCAAGGAGCGGCGTCCCGCAGCGACATGCCAGACAACGACTCCCGACACGACGCACCCAAATCATTATGGCTCCTCACCGGCCCCAACATGGCCGGTAAGTCGACCTTTCTGCGCCAGAATGCGCTCATCGCCATCATGGCGCAGATGGGCGCCTTCGTGCCCGCCGACGAGGCGCATATCGGCACGGTCGACCGTCTCTTCTCGCGCGTCGGCGCGGCGGACGATCTCGCGCGCGGCCGCTCCACCTTCATGGTCGAGATGGTCGAAACCGCCGCGATCCTCAATCAGGCCGGGCCCCGCTCTCTCGTTATCCTGGACGAGATCGGCCGCGGCACGGCGACCTTCGACGGGCTCTCGATTGCATGGGCCGCCGTGGAGCACCTGCATGATGTGAACCGCTCGCGCGCCCTCTTCGCCACGCATTATCACGAGCTCACCGTGCTGGCGGAAAAGCTTGGGGCCCTTGCGAACGCGACCATGCGCGTGAAGGAATGGAAGGGCGATGTCGTCTTCCTGCATGAGGTCGGCCCCGGCGCGGCGGATCGTTCCTACGGTATCCAGGTCGCGAAGCTCGCAGGCCTTCCCGCGCCCGTCATCGCCCGCGCGCAGTCCGTCCTCGCCGCCTTGGAAAAGGGCAATGACCGCGAAGCCCGCGCGAAGCTGATCGACGACCTGCCGCTCTTCTCGGCGAGCGCCAGGCCGGAAGCTCCGCAGACGGAAGAAAGCGCCGTCGAGACGGAACTGAAATCGCTCAATCCGGACGAACTGACGCCGAAAGCCGCGCTCGAACTGATCTACAGGTTGAAAGGGTTGGTGAGGGACGGGGAGTAATACTCTGACGTTCCAAACCCAAAAGTGTCATCCCGGGATTTATTCCCGGGACCCATCCTGCCTTCGCCGAAGCGAAGCCTCGGCTTCGCGCAGGCAGGTGGTTCTCTCAGCAGAAGCGATTCTGGATGTGTGGCAATTCTGTATACTGCACCAAACCTCGTCATGCTCAGCGAGGTGGATTGGGTCCCGGCAACGAGTGCCGGGATGACACCCAATGAGTGGTGAGTCCGCCTACTTCCGCGCCACGTAGATGCATTCGTCGCGCAGCAGTCCCCACTTCACTTCCTCTTCCGGCTTCCGGCGATAGGGCTCCACGGAGGTGAACCCCGCCGCCTTCAGCTTCTCCGCGAAGTCGCGGCCATAGAAGCGCTTGTGGTCCGTGCCGCCGAAATGGACGAAGCGCTCGTCCGGATCGGTGATCGCCGGGTTCTCGTAGGTTTCGTCGCGCGACAGGTTGATCGGCACGGAGAAGAAGCCGTAGCCGCCGGGCTTCAGTACACGGAACATCTCGCGCATCGCCGCCTTGTCGTCGTCGATATGCTCGAACACATGGTTCGCGATGACGACGTCGAAGGAGTTGTCCGGCCGGTCGATCTTCGTGATGTCGAGCCGGAATTTCGCGATCGGCGAGTAGAGATCGGCGGGTTCGTAATCCGGATTGTTCTTCATCGCCCGCATCAGCCACTTCTCGGGCCCGAACTGCAGGATGCTCTTCGTGGTGAGGTCGATGCCCTTTTCCATGAGATAGAGCTGCAGCAGCCTGTGCCGCTCGCGGCTGCCGCAATTGGGGCAGCGCGAATCCCAGCGCGAGGGCCGTCCGACCGAGAGAAAGATGCCGTGATAGCCGCAGACGGGGCAGGTGCGGTGGATCTTCTTGCGGGAGAATTGCGTGCGGTCCTTCCACCAGCCCTGCAGCAGCCGGCTGAAGATCTTCCGCCGGTCGGTGGTCTTGTCCGTGCTCAAGGCCTGTTCGCTCAAAATCCTGTCCTTCTCGTCCGCGCCGCCGGAAAGCCGCGCGCGCCCCGCGCGTCTCCGCGTTTCTTATCAACTTATGGCCTCAGGCGGAAGCGGCGGCGGCTCCCTTGCGGGAAGGTGCCCCGCCGCTCGCATGGGGGTCATGAGGCGTCAGAGCGTGTCGGGCGCCACATGCATGGTCTTGATCGACTGCCTGAGGTCGGCCACGCCCTGGGCGGGCTTGCCGTTTTCGCAGGCCGCCATGCCCTTCTCCTGCAGCGCCTTCGCCTCATCCATATAGGGCAGGCCCTGCTTGAACTGGGAGACGAAGTCATATTGCGCCTCCAGCCTCTGGCAGAGCTCTTCCGCCTCGCCGGTCGAGAGATTGGCGGCGCCGGTCGCGGCCTGCGCCGGCAGGGTGGCGAGCACCATGCCGGTGCCGAGGCTCGCGGCGGCGATCAGGGATGAAATCTTGCGCATGGTTCCTTCTCCTTCTCGTAGGTCTCGTCGCTGGCGGGCGTCGGGCAGGCGCCCCCGGCGCAACACCGGAGTGGAACATCGTCGGGGAACCTCACCGGCGCCCGCATGGAGGAGGTGTGCCCCGCTCGTGACGAAATCCCGGCAATTTCGTGGCGAAAATTGGATATGCCGTGAAAATATCGTAATGATTTCGATAGCTTGGCGTGTTTTCATGGCCCTGCTTGATTGCGCGCCCTCCGTCCCTCATCTGGAGGCCAGCTTGTTCCATCGGGCGTCGCGCCGCCCGATTTACCCGAGGAGTTGCCCCTTATGGGCCGTACCTTGCCGAGCCTGCTTGAAATCGCCGATCCCGACGACATCCGGGAAAAGCTCGATGCCGTCCGCGCGACCGCGAAAGACGAGCTCGCGCTGAAGCGTGGCGTCGTCTCGGTGCTGAAGCAGGCGCTTGGCGAAGGCCGGGAAAAGGCGCGCGAGCGGCTGGAGCAGGGCGCGCACAGGGGCCGCTCCTGCGCCGAGAGCCTCAGCTATCTCCAGGACACGATCATCCGCGAACTCTACACATTTGCGACCGAGCATGTGTTTCCCGCGCCCAATCCGAGCGAGGCCGAGCGCATCGCCATCGCCGCGGTGGGCGGTTATGGCCGCGGCACGCTCGCGCCCGGCTCCGATATCGATCTTCTTTTCCTGCTTCCCTACAAGCAGACCCCCTGGGGCGAGAGCGTCGTCGAATACATGCTCTATGCGCTCTGGGATCTCGGCCTCAAGGTCGGTCATTCGACCCGCTCCATCGCCGATTGCATCCGCCTCTCGCGCGAGGATTTCACCATCCGCACCGCGCTTCTCGAGGCGCGCTTCATCTATGGCGACCGCGATCTCTTCGCCGATCTCGAAAAGCGTTTCGACGAAGAAGTGGTCAAGGGAACGGGCAACGAGTTCGTCGAGGCCAAGCTCGCCGAGCGCGACGTCCGCCACCAGCGCGCGGGCGAAAGCCGTTATCTCGTCGAGCCCAATGTGAAGGAAGGCAAGGGCGGTCTTCGCGACCTCAACACGCTTTTCTGGATCGCGAAATATGTCTACCGCGTGAAGCAGACTTCCGACCTCGTCAAGGTCGGCGTCTTCACCAGGGAGGAATACCAGACCTTCCGCAAGGCGGAGAACTTCCTCTGGGCCGTGCGCTGCGAGCTGCACTTCCTGACGGGCCGCGCCGAGGAGCGCATCACCTTCGACCTGCAGACGGAGATGGCGAAGCGTCTAGGCTATCAGGAGCACCGGGGGCTCAAGGCCGTCGAACGCTTCATGAAGCACTACTTCCTCATCGCCAAGGATGTGGGCGATCTCACGCGCATCTTCTGCGCCGTGCTGGAAGATCAGGAAAAGAAGAAGAAGCCTTCCATCGGCCGTTTCATGCAGGCCATGCGCCGCAAGAAGGTCATTCGCGGCTTCACCGTGGAGACGGGCCGTCTCTCCGTCGCCAATGTCTCCTTCTTCGAGAAGGACCCGGTGAACCTCATCCGCATCTTTCATGTCGCCGAGAGCCACGGCCTCGACATTCATCCGGACGCGCTGAAGCTCGTCACGCGCTCCCTGAAGCTCGTCGACGCCTCGCTGCGAAAGAACGAGGAGGCGAACCGTCTCTTCCTCGAAATTCTCGCCTCGAAGAAGACGCCGGAAATCACGCTCCGCCTGATGAACGAGGCGGGCGTGCTCGGCCGCTTCGTGCCCGATTTCGGCCGCATCGTCGCGCTGATGCAGTTCAACATGTATCACCACTACACGGCGGACGAGCATCTCTTGCGCGCCATCGGCATTCTCTCCGAAGTCGAGAAGGGCAAGGAGCGCGAGGAATATCCGCTCGCCCATGAATTGATGGGCAAGCTGAAAAGCCGCAACGCGCTCTACATGGCCGTCTTCCTCCACGACATAGCGAAGGGCCGCGACGAGGATCATTCGGATGCGGGCGCCGCCATTGCGCGCAAGCTCTGCCCGCGTCTCGGCATGGGGCCCGGCGAAACGGAAACCGTCGCCTGGCTGGTGCAGAACCATCTCGTCATGTCGGATGTCGCGCAACGCCGCGACATCGCCGACCCGCGCACTGTGCGCGACTTCGCGAGCCTCGTGCAGAGCCCGGAGCGCCTGAAGATGCTCTATGTCCTCACCGTGGTGGACATCAAGGCGGTCGGTCCCGGCGTCTGGAACGGCTGGAAGGGCCAGTTGCTCCGCCAGCTCTATTTCGAAACGGAAGCCCTGCTGCAGGGCGGCGAAAGCGCGCTCAATCGCAAGGGCCGTGTGGCGGAAGCGAAGGAAGCCTTGGCCGCGCGTCTCTCCGACTGGTCGAAATCGGCTGTCGAGCGCTATCTCAAGCGTCATGGCGATGCCTACTGGATATCGACCGACACCGACATGCAGGAGCGCCATGCGCGCTTCATCGAGGGCGCGAAGGATGAGCCGCTCGCCATCGCCGCCGAACCGGAGCCGACGCGCGACGTGACGGAGCTCACGCTCTACACGCAGGACCATCCGGGCCTCTTCGCCCGCTTCGCCGGTGCCTGCGCCGTTCTCGGCATGAATATCGTCGACGCCAAGATTTTCACGACGCGCGACGGCATGGCGCTCGACATGCTCTGGGTGCAGGACCCGGACGGCACAGCCGTGCGCGAGGAGCGCCGCATCCGCCGCCTCGAAGACATGATCCGCAAGGTGCTGGCGGGCGAGGTGCTCCCGCCGGACGCGATCGAAAGCCGTCAGCGCCGCGAGCGCCGGGCGGATGCCTTCACCGTCGCGCCGCAGGTCTTCATCGACAATGATGCCTCGGACGCCTACACGGTCATCGAGGTGAACGGCCTCGACCGGCCGGGCCTCGTCCATGCGCTGTCGCGCGCGCTCTTCCATCTCGGCCTCACCATCGGCTCGGCCCACATCACCACCTATGGCGAGCGTGCGGTCGACGTCTTCTATGTGAAGGATGTGATCGGCCACAAGGTCACGAACGCCAACAAGAAGAAGGCGGTCGAACGCCATCTCCAGGAAGCGCTGGCCGACCCGATGAAGAAGGCAAGACCCGCCAAGCGTGCGAAACGCGACGAGGCCGTCGCCGCGGCGTAATCGTCGGCCTGTCTTCCCACCCTCCCCACCTTGGTGGCTTGTCCACCAAGGCGAACAAGATGGGGGAGGGTCAAACGGCCCATTTTGCAGCTTGTCTGCAAACTGCAGACTAGAGAGGGCCGTTTGGGGCGGGGGGTAACGAACCCCGGAACCCAATCTTCTGAGAACCCACCGGTGTCATCCGGTGGCTTGCTTTCACCAGCGAAAGCCGGTGTCCCCGGTTCCTATCGCATTGTCACCTGCCGCCGCGTTGGCGTATCCCGCCGGTGCTTGTCGCCGCTCAAATAATCTGCTTACTGATGTTATATGACAGAGGCCTTTGATTGTCCGGATAGTGGAGAACCTCCATGCAGTTCAATGCGACGCTCATAAAGCAACGCCCTTACTGCCACGACCGGGAATGCCGCTTCATATCGCGGGACTATGGTCTGGACAATCGGGAGTTTCAGGATCACGAGTCGTTTGTCGCGGCCTTGCTGGAGTGTTTGGGGCAGGCCCCGAGTGACAATCCACTCTGCGCTGGACATTCGGCCAATCAGGTTTTTAAGGCGGCGGTCCGGGCGCTGGCAAGCAACAGCCGTCGGTGGAGTCGGTTCCTGCAACACCGGGAACAGTTGGAAGAAATTTTGTGCAACTACGATGCATGCAGGTTTGTATCCAGGGTCGAGGGCGCGAACCGGAACAAGGTTATCGAGAAGATCGCCGCCTTGCTGGGCGGTCAGACGGCGAGAAGGGATGCAAAGGCGATTGTGGAGTGGGCGCGATTGCTGTGCGCATGTCCTGACTACTACAAGAATGTCATCGTCGCTTTGGCTCTCGATCTCTGTCGCCAAGCAAACGAGAAATGTCGGCGTCAGCCTTCTGCGGCCGAACTGCTGCCCGCCCTTGTCGGGGCGCTTGTCTCGAAAACGAGACGATCGCGCCAGCGCTACGAGCGGTCGCAGATTCCCTGCGCATGCGTCGGACTTCCGGGCATGCGTTATGTTCTCGCGAGCGAATTCTTGCGAAATCTCGGCTGGAACGGGTTCAAGCCTGATCGTCATGTCAAAAGACTGATCGAGTGCTGGCAGCCCGGTTTGGCGAAGCGACAGCCCGTGGATTGCTACGGCGATCTCGCAGGCACGCGTGAGAAAGAATTCAGTGAATTCGTCGGGAATAGTCTGGCTGGGATGGCTTTGACTCCGCGCGGCATTTCCTACTCGCACATGGACAATCTGGTCTGGTTGCTCGGTGCCTATATTGAGAAAACCGGACGAGAAACCTGCACGAACTATCTCTCTCCGGATTGATTGGTGGTTCGCGCAGAAAATTACCGGCTATTTCGGTGCCGACGGTTTCCCCTGCCGTTCCGCGGCGGTTGAATAGACCTCTCCATCGCGCCGTCCGATACCGATGACACGAACTTCCACCGTCTCGTCCACGACCTTGTAGACGAGCCTGTAGCCTGCACTTCTGAGTTTGATCTTGTAACAGTCCGGCATGCCGGAAAGCCGGTGTTTCTCGATGCGCGGCTCTTCGAGGCGTCGTTCGAGAATTTTCCTGAACTGCTGTTTGATGTCCGGCGCAAGTTTGCGCCACTCCTTCTTCGCGTCTTCGACGAAACCGAGTCTATAGGTCATCGAGTTCGTCGAGCGTCACATAGGTGACGGGCTGGTCCTGCCGGGCGATGACCTTCTTCATGTCCTCGTAGTCTTCGAGCCGGTCTAGCATCGCCTCGTAAGTTTCCGTATCGACGAGATAGGCGACAGGCTTGTTGTGACTGAGAATGGCCACGGCGCCTTCCTCCGCAGCGTCCTCGATCACGCGGGCGGGGCTGCGTTTCAATTCGCTGATGCTCGATACTTGCGAGGCGGCGATACGGGACATGATGAACTCCTTCGCAAGCATTTATAAGGCCAATAAATAGTACTTACAATAGATAAATAATAGGTACCTAAAAAAGTACCTTATGAGGTGGAATTCTCCGGCCAAATCCCCGGCAAGACAAAAAACGAGAACAGGGCTAGAGATTTGGGAAAGCGAAACGAAAGCCCGGGCTCTCCCTCCTATGGCCTCCAAATCCATGAACCTGGTCCGCTCCGCCGCGACCGTCGGCGGCACCACGCTGATAAGCCGCCTGCTCGGCTTCCTACGCGACGTCATGGTCGCCGCCGCCGTCGGCACGGGGCCCATCGCGGATGCCTTCTTCGTCGCCTTCCGCTTCCCCAACATGTTCCGCTCGATCTTCGCGGAAGGCGCGTTCAACTCGGCCTTCGTACCCCTCTTTGCGAAGCGCCTCGAAGGAGAAGGCGAGGCGGCCGCCCGCCGCTTCGCGGAAGACGCGCTTGCCGTCCTGCTCGTCGCGCTTCTCGTCCTCACCGTGGCCGCCGAGATCGCCATGCCATGGCTGATGCTCGTCTTCGCGCCGGGCTTTTCGGAAGACCCGCAGAAATTCGGCTGGGCGGTCGAGTTCACGCGGATCGCCTTTCCCTATCTCCTCTTCATCTCGCTCACCGCGCTCCAGTCCGCGATCCTGAATTCGCTTGGCCGTTTCTTTCCGGGCGCCGCCGCCCCGGTGATGCTCAACATCACCATGATCGGCGCGATCCTCTTTCTCGTGCCGCTGACGGACAATCCGGGCCGCGCGCTCGCCTGGGGCGTCGCGGCGGCGGGCGTCGTCCAGTTCGTCTGGCTCGCCGTCTCGCTCTGGCGGGCAGGCATGGTGCTCCGTCTGCGAATGCCGCGCCTCACGCCGGATGTCCGCCGTCTCTTCCGCTTGGGCGTGCCCGGCGTCATCGCGGGCGGCATCACCCAGGTGAACCTCACCATCGGCACCATGATCGCCTCGCTACAGGCGGGCGCCGTCTCCTGGCTTTATTATGCGGACCGCATCTATCAGCTGCCGCTCGCCGTCATCGGCATCGCCATCGGCATCGTGCTGCTGCCGGAGCTCTCGCGCCGTCTCCGCGCGGAGGATCATGGCGGCGCAAGCTGGAGCCAGAACCGCGCGGTCGAGTTCTCGATGCTCCTCACCGTCCCCGCCGCCGTCGGCGCGGCGGTTCTCGCGGCGGACATCATCCGCGTCCTCTTCGAGCGCGGCGCCTTTACGAGCGCGGACACGGAAGCGACGGCGCTTGCCCTGGTTATCTATGCGGCGGGCCTTCCCGCCTTCGTCCTCATCAAGGTTTTCCAGCCCGCCTTCTTCGCGCGCGAGGACACGAAGACGCCGCTCCGCTTCGCCGCCATTTCCATCGCCGTCAACATCGTGACGAGCTTCGCCCTCTTCTTCTATTTCGGCTTCGCCGGCATCGCGACGGGAACGACCCTCGCCGCCTGGGTGAATGCAGGACAGCTCGGCGCGCGGCTCTATGCACGCGGCGAGTTCGCGCCCGATGCCGTGCTCGCCCGCCGCCTGCCCCTGATCCTTCTGGCGTCGGGCGGCATGGGCGCCGCCCTCTGGTTCGGGGCGGAGGCTCTCACTCCCTTCTTCGAGGGTGACCTGCTGACGAGCATCGGCGCGCTCGCCCTCCTCATCGCGGGCGGTGTCCTCGTCTATTTCTTCCTCTGCCAGGTGACCGGCGCCGTCCGCCTCGGCGATCTCCGCCGCGCCTTCACGCGCTCCTGAAAGGTGGTCTGAAAACCGGGGATTTCTTTTGTCCGCGGGGGGGCGGCTTTATCCCCGGTGGCGGGGACAAACCCGCCCGATGTGACGTTATCGTGACGTTTCGATGACGGTGGCCCCGTTTTATCCCGCAAGACGAAGAAGTCCCCGGCTCTCTTTCGAGAACCGGGGACCCCGGACAGGCCGCCGAAGGAGACGCATCCGGCGGCACGATGATTTAGAATAATTATAATCTAGGGAGGGGCAGTGTCTTCTTCAAGCCAGCCATTGCCTTCGGGCTCCAAGCGCCGCATAACCTCGCCCTGCCAAGGCAAAAGCGACGGAATTTCTCGAATGGACCAGCCGCAAAATCGCGTCTTCTCAGGCGTTCAGCCCACCGGAAACCTGCATCTCGGCAACTATCTCGGCGCGATCCGCAATTTCGTCGGCCTGCAGGAGACGCATGAATGCATCTACTGCGTCGTCGACATGCACGCGATCACGGTCTGGCAGGACCCGAAGGAACTCGCCGCGAACACGCGCGAGGTCGCTGCCGCCTATATCGCGTCCGGCATCGATCCCGAGCGCCACATCGTCTTCAACCAGTCGAAGGTGAGCGCGCATGCGGAGCTTGCCTGGATTCTGAATTGCGTCGTGCGCATCGGCTGGCTCAATCGCATGACGCAGTTCAAGGACAAGGCGGGCAAGGATCGCGAGAAGGCGAGCGTCGGTCTCTACACCTATCCGGTGCTGATGGCGGCGGACATTCTCGCCTATCGCGCGACGCATGTGCCGGTCGGCGAAGACCAGAAGCAGCATCTCGAACTCGCGCGCGACACGGCGCAGAAGTTCAACAATGATTTCGACGCGCCGGATTTCTTTCCGCAGCCCGAACCCCTCATCATGGGTGAGGCGACGCGCGTCATGTCGCTCCGCGACGGCACGAAGAAAATGTCGAAGTCCGATCCCTCGGATCTCTCGCGCATCACCATGCGAGACAGCGCCGACGACATTGCGAAGAAGATCAGGAAGGCGCAGACCGATCCCGATCCGCTTCCCGAGGATGTGAAGGGGCTCGAAGGCCGTCCGGGTGCCGACAATCTCGTCGGTATCTATGCCGCGCTTTCGGACAAGACCAAGGCTCAGGTTCTCGCCGAATTCTCTGGCGCGCAATTCTCCGTCTTCAAGCCCGCGCTTGCCGAGTTGGCGGTCGAAAAACTGTCGCCCATCACGAACGAAATGAAACGTCTGATGGACGACAAGGCCTATATCGACACTATCCTGGAGAAAGGCGCCGAACGCGCCCGCGCGATTGCCGATCCCGTCCTGGCGCGCGTCCGCGAAATCGTCGGCTTCATCTGACGGCCTGAAGGCGGCGCTTGATCGGCGCGCCGTGCGTCCCATCTTAAGGGAGGCATCGGGCCGCAAAACTGCTGATACCGGAGGATCGTCCGTCCATGTCCTTTTCTGACCGCCTCGCAGGCTGGCGCGAAAATCTTCGTCATCGCTGGATGTACCGGCGCGGCGACGGATCGCAGACCGCGTCTGGCGGCAGCAGCGCCGCAGCGAGCGGCGGCGGCTTCTTCGGCAGCCTCAATCGTCCCGGCATGGGCAGCATGGCGAAGCGCGCGGGCCTCGCCATTCTCATCCTCATCCTTCTCTACTATCCGATCGGCATGTTCATCGTTCACACGGTCGACGATGACATTGAGTTCACGCCTTCCGCGGCAGACACTGCTGAAGGCGGGAGCATGGCGGTCGCCTTCGCGGCAGGGCTCATCGACCGTGAAGTGAACCAGAACAGCTGGACTGCGAACGATCCCTTCTTTCAGCCTGGCACGCTGCTCGACAACATGCCGAATTTCCAGCAGGGCATCATGTCGGCGCTGGCGCGGTTCGGCTTCGAACTGACCGACCAGCTTGGCCGTACCCGCGGCTCTTCCGAAGCCGATCCCGATCTTCAGCGCGCTGCGGGTCTTCTGCAGTATCCCGGCAATGTCTGGATCTGGAATCCGAGCGTGTCGCTTGCGCCGCGCGCCAGTTCCGAGTCGCAATATCGCGACGCCCGGACGCGTCTTCTCGCCTATAATGCGCGCTTGGCGAAAGGTGAGGCGAATTACGACATCCGCGCCGACAACCTGCTTGCGACCCTGGAGCGTTTCGCCGCCGATCTCGGTTCTTCTTCCGCACTGATCGATCGGCACCTCGCCGAACGGGCGGGCAGTTTCTTCGATTCCGATGCCGACGACATCTTCTATTTCACCAAGGGCAAGCTCTACGGTTACTACATGGTGCTGCAGGGGCTCGGCATGGACTTCGAGCCGATCATCGCGGAACGCAATCTTCAGAAACCCTGGGCCGAGATGATGGAGAGTTTCCGCAAGGCGGCCCTTCTCGATCCCTGGGTCGTATCGAACGGCGAACTCGATGCCCAGTTCCAGCCGAACCATCTGGCCGCGCAGGGCTTCTACCTTCTTCGGGCGCGCACCCAGCTCCGTGAAATCAGCAATATACTGCTGAAATAACGACTGCTTCACATGCTTGCCGGATGCGCCGCGCGGTGGCAGCATCCGGCCCATGAGCGAATCTGGGACATCGGGCGAAAGCGCCACGCCGCAGAAGCGGCGCAAATTTCTCGTCATCGTGGACGGCACGCCCGAATCCGAAGTGGCCATTCACTTCGCGAGCTTGCGCGCCAGCCATACCAACGGCGTTGTGACGCTTCTCGCCGTGATCGAACCCGGCGAAGCCTCCCAGCAATGGCTCGGCGTGAAGAACATCATGCAGGAGGAGGCGCGCGAGGAAGCCGAGGAACTGCTTCACCGCCTCGCCGCCCATGTGAACGAATATGCGGGCATCATGCCCGAACTGCTGATCCGGGAAGGGCGCCGCGCCGAACAGGTGATGCAGCTCATCAAGGAAGACAAGGATATCGCGATCCTCGTCCTCGCGGCAGGGACGAGCAAGGAAGGGCCGGGGCCGCTTGTCACGATGGTCGCAAGCGCTTCCGAGAAGTCCTTCCCCATTCCGGTCACCGTGGTGCCGGGTAATCTCACCGAAGAAGCGCTCCGCTCGCTGGCCTGATTCCGGCGCCTGCTTGATTTGAGCCTTCCGACGGTCCATCTATAGCGCGAAAGAAGCGGCCCTCGATGCCGTTAACCCACGCTACCGAAAAGGCTTTTCTCATGTTCATCCAGACCGAGGCGACGCCCAATCCGGCGACTTTGAAGTTTCTGCCCGGCCGCGAAGTGCTTGGAGAAGGCCGCGCCGCCGACTTCCCGACGCGCGAGGCTGCCGAGCGTTCGCCGCTCGCCATGCGTCTTTTCGCCGTCGAAAACGTCACCGGCGTCTTTTTCGGCAATGACTTCATCACGGTCACCAAATCGGGCGGCGAGTGGCAGCACCTGAAGCCCGCGCTTCTCGGTGCGATCATGGAGCATTTCACGAGCGGCGCGCCGATCCTTTTCGCGGCGGGCGGCGAAGACGATGCCCATGCCGCGCATGATGGCAAAGATGGCGAGATCGTCTCCCAGATCAAGGAGATCCTCGACACGCGAGTGAGGCCCGCCGTCGCACAGGATGGCGGCGACATCACCTTCCAGGGCTATGAGGAAGGCATCGTGTTTCTCAACATGCAGGGCGCCTGCGCCGGTTGCCCCTCTTCCACCGTCACGTTGAAGCGCGGCGTGGAGAACATGCTGAAACACTACATTCCCGAAATCGTCGAGGTTCGTCAGGTCTGATCCCGGCGGACTGACTGCCGGTCGGATTTTGTCTCAAGGGCTGGCGCTCGGACGTGAAAACGGTATCGTGACGCCATATGTCAAACTCGCGAAGGAGATAGGCCCATGAGCGGCAAGCTTGGGGACGAAGCGCTCGACATCATTTTCCGTGAAGCCCGCACGCATAATGCGTGGAAGGACGAGCCGGTCTCCGACGAGACGCTGAAGGAACTGTACGAGCTCATGAAATGGGGCCCGACCAGCGCCAACATGTCTCCTGCCCGCATCATTTTCGTGAAGTCGAAGGAAGCGAAGGAGAAGCTTGCCCCCGCGCTCTCCGAAGGCAATCTCAAGAAGACGATGGAAGCGCCCGTTACCGCGATCATCGGCTACGACGTGAAATTCTACGACCGCCTGCCCGAACTCTTTCCGCATGCACCGGAGGCGAAGACCTGGTTCAACTGGTCCGATGAATGGGCCGAGATGAACGCCTTCCGCAATGGCTCGCTCCAGGGCGCCTATTTCATGATTGCAGCGCGTTCGCTCGGTCTCGACTGCGGGCCCATGTCGGGCTTCGATATGAAGAAGGTCGACGAGATCTTCTTTTCCGGCACCAGCGTCAAATCCAATTTTCTCTGCAATCTCGGCCATGGCGATCCGGCGGGTCTTTTCCCGCGCAGCCCGCGTCTGCCTTTCGACGACGCCTGCTCGATCGTCTGACTCACCCCTCCTCACAGGAGCGTAATCCTTGATCCTTCTCGCCTTCGACACTGCGCAGGGCGCGCTGTCCGCCGCCATACGCGACGCCGAGGGGGAGATCGCGTGCCTGTTCGAGGAGCGAACGCGCGGCCATGCGGAAGCATTGCTTCCCATGATCGAAACGGTGATGGCGGAGGCTGCGCTCGGGTTTTCCGATCTCGACATGCTGGCGGTGACGGTCGGGCCCGGTACTTTCACGGGGCTTCGTGTCGGGCTCGCCGCGGCGCGTGGAATTGCGTTGGCGAGAAAGCTTCCCCTTGTCGGCGTGACGACACTTGAGGCCATCGCGGAACCCGTTGCCGCCGAAGCGGATGAGACGATCCTTGCTTCGTTCGATGCGCGGCGCGAAGAGGTCTATATGCAGGCTTTCACCGCCGATGGGACAGGGCAGACGGGACCGCTTCTTGTCGGGCTCGAAAATGCACTCGAGCATCTGCCGCGAGGCCCCTTCGTGCTGTCCGGTACGGGGGCGCCCCTTCTGGCGGATGTTCTCGAGAGAGCAGGACGGGAATATCGCTTGTCGGAAACACGGCCCCAGCCGGACGCTTCCGTTGTCGCCCGTATCGCGCAGAGGCTTGCCGCCGAGCGCGGGCTCGAGGCTTTCCATACCCCGCCCGCTCCGCTTTATATCCGTGCGCCGGATGCGAAACTTCCCGGCGGGCGCGATCCCGGAGAGGCTGCCTGAACATGGGCGCGGATATCGCCATTCGGTCCGTTCGCGCAGACGACCTCAAGCGGCTTGCGGCGCTTCACGTCCTTTGCTTCGAGGAGGCGTGGGATGCCGCTTCGCTTGCGAGATTTCTCGCAATGCCGGGTGCCTTCGCCTTTCTCGCCGCGCCCGATCCGGCGAATGACAATCCGGAAGCCCTCCCGCTCGGCTTCATTCTGGCGCGCGTGGGAGGCGGCGAAGCGGAAATCCTGACCATCGGAGTCGATCCGGCCGCACGCCGCCGGCAGATAGGCCGCAGGCTCCTGGAAACCGCAGCCAGCGCCGCCGTTGCGGCAGGCGCCGACGCTCTTTTTCTTGAGGTTGCCGAAGACAATGCAGCGGCGCTCAGGCTCTATGAACGCTTCGGTTTCTATCTGGTCGGAATGCGGCCGGCCTACTACACGAGGGGGGCTGCGCGGGTTGCGGCGAGAACGCTGAAATGCGACCTGCCCTCATTGCCACGGGTGTCATAAATCCTTGATCGTGTAGGGTTTTTATAGCCTCCAGGGCAACTTGCTTGCTGATGACAAACCGGTGGCGCGCGCCTATTATGCGTTCGATGACAGAAAAGACGACAGCGGCCCTGCGCCCCGAAGACATGCCGAACGATCCCGAGCGGATCGAGAATCTCTGTGTGGAAAAGGGAATGCGGATGACGGAACAGCGGCGTGTGATTGCACGCGTGCTCTCCGTCGCGCACGACCATCCCGATGTGGAAGAAGTCTACCGCCGGGCAGCAGCGGTCGACAGCAAGATTTCCATCGCCACGGTTTACAGGACGGTTCGTCTGTTCGAGGAAGCGGGCATCCTCGAGCGTCACGACTTCCGCGATGGGCGTTCGCGCTATGAGCAGGTCCCGGAAGAACATCACGACCATCTGATCGATCTTCAGACGGGCTCGGTTATCGAATTTCACAATGATGAGATCGAGCGCCTGCAGCAGATCATTGCCCGCGAACTCGGCTTCGAGCTCGTCGATCATCGTCTTGAACTCTACGGCGTGCCGCTCAATCGCGACAAGAAGACGGACGCCAAGGGCAGCAAGGAATAGTCCCGCGCCGGGGTTGGCCGCGAGGACGGGAGATGCATATGGCAACCGCGCGGGCCGCCACGCTTCTGGCAGGCTTTATTCTCTCGGCCCTGCTCCTGATGCCGGTGCAGTGGCTGGGGTTGAAGCTGAACCTTCCCTATGCCCGCATTCTTCCGAACAAGTATCACCGCTTTCTCTGCAAGCTGATCGGCATCAAGGTCATTTCCCGCGGCACACCCTATGAAGACGGTGCCTGCCTGATTGCGGCCAATCACACATCCTGGCTCGATATCCCGATCGTCGGCTCGCTGACGCCCTGCTCCTTCGTGGCCAAGAGCGAAGTGGCGGGCTGGCCCTTCTTCGGGACGCTGGCAAAGCTCCAGCAGACGGTTTTCGTAGAGCGCGAAAGGCGTACCCGTACCGCTCATTCGCGCAACGAGATTCATTCGCGTATCGCCTCGGGTGACAGGCTCGTGCTTTTCCCGGAAGGCACCTCGAGCGACGGAAACCGCGTGCTGTCCTTCAAGAGCGCGCTCATGAGCGTCGCCCAGCTCACCATCGTGAACGGCGAGGAAGACCGTGAGGATGATCTCGTGGTTCAGCCGGTTTCGATCGCCTATACGGGCCTTTACGGCATGCCGATGAGCCGCTATGCCCGGCCCTTTTTCGCCTGGTATGGCGACATGGAGCTCTTTCCTCACCTCTGGGAGGCCTTCCAGACGGGCCCGATCGAGGTGACCGTCGAGTATCACAGGCCGGTCACGATCCGTGAGATCGGCAATCGCAAGGCGCTTGCCGCCTATTGCGAAAGCTGTTGCCGCTCAGGCGTCTCGCGGGCGCTGACAGGCTGTTTCGAGGAGATGCCCGTCCCCGCCGAGGAGCCGGATGCGCTGCCCAGCCCTCGCGTGGCCGGGGCATGAGGGCTGGCGGCCCTTTCCATTCCCTGCCGGGCCGCGATACGTGATAGGCTTTCTCTGTTTGATCGAGTTCCCTGAGGAGACGAGCGCACACATTGCAAGATAATCCCGCGCCATTCCGAGACGTCGCGCTGGACAAGGACCCTGCTGAGGGCCCTGAAAACGGTTCCGGCGCGCCGCGCAAGAAAATCTTCGTCAAGACTTATGGCTGCCAGATGAATGTCTATGACTCGGCCCGCATGGTCGATGTCATGGCACCCTCCGGCTATACCGAAGTCGACCAGCCCGAAGATGCCGATATTGTCATTCTGAATACCTGTCACATCCGCGAAAAGGCGGCTGAGAAGGTTTATTCGGAGCTTGGCCGCCTGCGCGAGCTCAAGAAGGAAAAATCCGGCCGGGGTGAGGACCTTGTGATCGGCGTGGCCGGTTGCGTTGCTCAGGCCGAAGGCGAGGAAATACGCCGCCGTGCACCGGCGGTCGATCTCGTGCTCGGTCCCCAGACCTATCATCGCCTGCCGCAATATGTGGAGCGCCTGTCGAACGGCGGCCCGGGCATCGTCGAAACCGAGTTCCCTGCCGACGACAAGTTCGAGGCCTTGCCTGCGCCGGAACGCCGAAAGACGCTCGCGCGCGGCGCGACAGCCTTCCTCACGATTCAGGAAGGCTGCGACAAATTCTGCACGTTCTGCGTGGTACCCTATACGCGCGGCGCCGAGTTCTCGCGGCCGGTATCGCGCATCCTGGACGAAGCGAAGGCGCTCGCGGATGCCGGTGTGCGCGAGATCACGCTGCTTGGCCAGAATGTGAACGCCTATCATGGCGACGACGGAAAGGGCCGCGCGGCATCGCTTGGGCAACTCATCCGTCATCTGGCCGGGATCGGCGGCATAGAGAGGCTGCGCTACACGACCAGCCATCCGCGCGACATGGATGAAGAGTTGATCGCCGCTCATGCCGAAGTGCCCGAACTGATGCCTTACCTGCATCTGCCGGTACAATCGGGATCGGACCGCATCCTCGCCGCGATGAACCGCAAGCACGACGCGGAAAGCTATATACGCCTCGTGGAGCGCATCCGTGCCGCAAAGCCCGATATCGCCATGTCGTCCGACTTCATTGTCGGCTTCCCCGGCGAAACGGAACAGGATTTCGAGGCGACGCTCTCCCTCATCCGGGAAGTCGGCTATGCACAGGCCTATAGCTTCAAATACAGCCCGCGCCCCGGTACGCCTGCCTCCACGGAAGACGATCAGCTGCCGGAAGAGGTGAAGAGCGACAGGCTTCAGCGGCTCCAGGCTCTTCTCGGCGAGCAACAGATTTCATTCAACCGTGCCTGCGCGGGACGCATAATGCCGGTACTCTTCGACAGGCGGGGGCGCGGCGAAGCCCAGCTAGTCGGACGCAGCCCCTATCTCCAGTCGGTCCATATCGACGACGCGCCGGCGCATCTCTTTGGCCAGCTCGTCGATGTCGTGATCGAGGAAGGTCACAGGAATTCTCTTCGCGGGCGCTTGTTCGAAAAGGAGCCGGTACTCGCATGACGCGTTGGTCGGTCGCGTTTTGTCTGTGCAGCAGGCACGTTGAAAGGACAGGGTGCAGTTGAATACAGCGGGTGGGGTGAAGACCACGAAGGGTGAGGCCGGAGGTGACGACAGTCTCGTCATCGCCTTTGACGATAATCGTCTTCTTACGGAACTTTTTGGAACGAACGACAGGAATCTCGCGCGGATCGAGCAGGGCCTTGGTGTACTGGCGACCTCGCGCGGCAACAAACTTGTCATCACCGGGAACGCCCATGCCCGCAGCCAGGCCGATCGTGTCTTCCGCGATCTTTATGCCCGTCTGAAGTCCGGTCAGGAAGTGAATGCCGGCGAGGTCGACGGCGCGATCCGGATGGCGACAGCCCCCAATGCCGATCTCGAAAAGCCCCAGGGCGGGCTATCGCGCCACCAGATTCAGACGAAGCGTCGCGTCATCTCTGCGCGTTCGCAAACCCAGGGCACCTATATCGACGCGCTGATGTCGAACGAGCTTGTCTTCGGTGTCGGTCCCGCGGGCACGGGCAAGACCTACCTTGCCGTCGCCGTTGCCGTATCGATGCTGCTGCAGAAGCGGGTGGACCGCATCATCCTGTCGCGGCCGGCCGTCGAGGCGGGCGAGCGTCTGGGCTTTCTGCCTGGCGACCTGAAAGAGAAAATCGACCCTTATCTTCGCCCGCTCTATGACGCGCTTTACGATACCTTGCCGGGCGAGCAGGCCATGAAGGGGATCGAGTCGGGCGAAATCGAGGTGGCGCCGCTCGCTTTCATGCGCGGTCGCACACTTGCGAACTCCTTCGTTATCCTGGACGAAGCACAGAACTGCACGCCTGTGCAGATGAAGATGTTTCTTACGCGTCTCGGCGAGAACAGCCGCATGGCGATCACCGGCGATCCGAGCCAGGTGGACCTCCCGCTCGGGGCGAAGTCGGGGCTGAAGGATGCGCTTGACGTGCTCGACGGTGTGCCGGGCGTCGCCACGGTTCATTTCTCCGATGCCGACGTGGTGCGTCATCCGCTGGTGACGCGGATCGTGAAGGCGTATAACGCCCGTGAGCGAGGTCTTCTCGGAGACGGCAAGAAATGAGCGACGGCGCCAGTCCCGGGCGCAAAAGAAGCGCCAAGAGCCGAAGTCCGGTTTCCGGACTCGAGATCGATGTTCTGCGTGAAGCCGGGGATTGGGAAAGCGGCGCCGAGGAAACGGTGCGCCGCGCAGCCGAACACGCCTTTGTCGTGACGCGGGGCGGCGAGGCGGCTGAACTCTGTATCGTGCTGGCCGACGACAAGCTGGTCGCTAAGCTCAACAAGGCCTATCGCGGCAAGGAGGGCCCCACCAACGTCCTTTCTTTTCCTGCCGCCGAGATGCCGGACACCGGCGCCCCCGAGGAAGCCTTCGCTCGCAGCGTTCCTCTGCTCGGCGATGTGGTGCTCGCCCGCGAGACGATCGCGCGTGAAGCGGCCGATCAGTGCAAGAGTTTCAGCGATCATCTTTCTCACCTGACCGTTCACGGCGTCCTCCATCTCCTTGGCCACGATCATCTCGAAGATCCCGAGGCTGAGGAAATGGAAGCCCTGGAGCGCGATATCCTGGAGGATCTCGGCGTGCCGGATCCTTATGCCGCCGAGCGAAGCGGACACTGACGAGAATCCCGACAAGAACATGGCCGACACGACCGACAGAACTTCATCCGCAAGGGAGGCAACTTCACGCAGCCGCTCGGGCTTTGGCTGGCTGCGAGCCCTTCTCGGCTTTGCCGCCAACGGCGACAGTTCGCTGCGCGAAAGCCTCGAGGAAGTCATCGAGGAACACGAGGACATGCATCGCGGCCTCACCGCGGAAGAAAGGCATATGCTCGTCAATATCCTCAATTTCGGCGAGCTGCGCGTCGATGACGTCATGGTTCCCCGCGCAGATGTCGTCGGGGTCGAGGAGAACGCTTCGCTCGATGACGTACTTCGCCTCTATCGCGAGTCGAGCCATTCGCGCATGCCGATCTATCGCGAGACGCTGGACGACCCGATCGGCATGGTCCACCTGAAGGATGTTCTCGCCTGGTTTGCGCCTTCCGAGAACGAAACCGCCGCGCCCCGGCCGCCTTTCTCGCTTCGTGCGATCCGCCGCAATGTTCTGTTCGTGCCACCATCCATGCCGGCTCTCGATCTGCTGGTGAAGATGCAGGCGACCCGCATCCACCTCGCGCTCGTCATCGACGAATATGGCGGCACCGACGGTCTCGTTTCCATCGAGGATCTGGTTGAACAGATCGTCGGCGAGATCGAGGATGAACACGACACGGATACCGGTCCTGCGCTTGTCCGCCGGGAAGACGGCTCGATCGATGCCGATGCGCGCTGCCCGATCGAGGAACTGGAAGAGATGATCGGCATCCGTCTCGTCGAGGAAGAGAATGAAGACGATGTGGACACGCTTGCGGGTCTCGTTTTCTCCCTGCTCGGACGTGTACCGTTGCGTGGCGAACTCGTCCGCCATCCGGCGGGCCTCGAATTCGAGGTGAAGGACGCCGATCCGCGCCGCATCAAGCGGATGCGAATTCATCTTCTGCCTCCAGCGGAGGAAAACGCCTCCCCTTCGGGCTCGGAAGGCTGAGCGCGTGAGGATCGAGAGCGGTCTGGCCGCGGGGATAGAGCGCGTCTCGGGTTTTGCGCATTGGCTGTCGGAATTGCGCCGCTGGCCGCGCTATCTCGCGGCTTTTGCCGCGGGAGCAATCAGTGTTCTCGCCCTTCCTCCCTACGGCGTTCTGCCCGTCCTCTTCTTCACTGTTCCGGTTCTCGTCTGGCTTCTTGATGGCGTGGGCGAGCCGACACGTTCGCGCCGCCGACGCGTTATGTGGCGGGCCGGACTTGTCGGCTGGTGGTTCGGGTTTGGCTACTTCCTGCTCAGTCTCTATTGGGTCGGAAACGCATTTCTCGTCGAGGCCGAAAAATATGCCTTTCTGTTGCCCCTGGCAGTAACGCTTCTACCGGCGGGACTCGCGCTTTTTACCGGCGCGGCGGCGGCATTGGCGCGTCTCTTCTGGTTTCATGGATACCGGCGAGTTGCGGCACTGGCGGTGGCATGGACGATTTTCGAATGGCTGCGCGGTCACATTCTCACCGGCTTTCCATGGAATCTGGTTGGCGAAGCATTCGCGGGCTCCGAAGCGCTGATGCAGGTCGCGGCACTTGTCGGCATCTATGGTCTTTCTTTCGTTGCCATGCTGATCGTTGGCTCACCTGCAGTTTTCGATACGCGAACCCCGCATGCGCCCCGCAGCTTCGATCGCGAGTTCTTCGCCGCGCCCGCGATCGCGCTTGCCGGGCTCGCGCTGATCTGGGTCGGCGGGATGGCCCGCCTTTCCTCGGCCGAACTTGCATACGTGGACGATGTAAATATCCGTATCGTCCATCCGGACACGCCATTCTCGAAGGACTGGGACGATCCCAACCGGGTGCTCGCCATCATCGGCCAGCTGCTACGGATGTCGGGCGAGGCGACACCGGAACGTCCGCAGGGGATCGACGGAAAAACGATCGTGGTATGGCCTGAGAACGCGCATCCGGTCCTCCTGGCGCGCGAACCTTATGTGCTTTCTGCGATCGGACGCGTCCTGCCGGAAGGTGCCTTGCTTGTCACCGGGTCGAACCGCGGCGAGCCCGCTCCCGGGGGCCCCTCAAATCGTCTTCGTGTTTTCTACAATTCTCTCTATGTCGTGAACTCGTCGGGAGAGATCGTCGAGACATACGACAAGCATCACCTGGTGCCCTTCGGTGAATATGTTCCCTTGCGCCATATTCTCGGGAGCATTGGGCTCGAGAAGCTGGTTCAGTTTCATGGCAGCTTCGATGTCGGTCCCGGCCCGCGCACGCTGAAACTCGATGGCTATCCTTCCGTGGGGCCGCTCATCTGCTACGAAGTCATTTTTCCCGGCGAGGTCGTGGCGCCCGGTGAACGTCCGTCATGGCTCGTCAACATCACGAACGACGCCTGGTTCGGAGAGTCGGCCGGTCCCTATCAGCATTTCTCCCAGGTCCGTATGCGCGCCGTCGAACAGGGGCTGCCGATTGTCCGTTCCGCCAACAGCGGTATTTCGGCGCTGGTCGATCCTTATGGCCGGGTGATCGACAGTCTGCCTCTACAGGAACGCGGCGTGATCGACGTTCGTCTTCCCGAGGCGCTTCAGCCGACGCTCTATGCCCGTCTCGGCGATCTCTTCCTGGCCTTTCTGCTCGCTGCGGCTTCCGCCGCCGCCTGGTATGGGCGTCCGCCCGTCAACGGCCGTCCCTGACGCTCTGGTTGCATCCATATTGGCAGGAGAAATGGAGTTTCCGCCAAATCCGCCGCAATCCTGATGCGGGGGTTGACCTGAGGTTGTAATGTCGGTCTCCCCTAACGATACCCAAGGCGCAGGCGTGACACGCAAATCGCCAAATCCGGTCGATGTTCATGTGGGCAGCCGGGTCCGCATGCAACGCATGCTGATCGGCATGAGCCAGGAGAAACTGGGCGAGGCGCTCGGTCTCACCTTTCAGCAAGTGCAGAAATATGAGAAGGGCACGAACCGCATCGGAGCAAGCCGCCTCTACGAGATCGGTGCCGTCCTCGGCGTCCCCATCGAATATTTCTTCGATGGGCTAGAGAATGGCGCGCTCAAGGGTGCGGCGGGCCTGCATGGCTCTGTCGATGTCGGAGTCCTCTCCACTGCCGAGGGCATTCAGCTCAACAGCGCGTTCTTCGCCATTCCCGATCCGAAACTCCGGCGGCGTATTCTCGATCTGATCAAGGCGTTGGCAGGACAGGGCGATGAGCCCGAGCAGGCGGGAAATCAGGCAAAATCCGTAGATTACGGAGAATAAAATAGGGATATGCACTTATGTGCATATCTTTTTGCGTTCTCCTGTTGACCCCGAATACGATCCTTGCAACAACCAGAGCCGCCGGACGCCGCAGGAACAGGCATTCGGCGACATAAAAGTTTTGTCGCATCCCGGCACAAGAACAGCGCGGACCGGCTTCCTGCCGGATCGGGCGCAGAACTCATCTCAGACCCAAAAGGGAGAGCAACTTGGCTAGGTCAAATTTCCTGTTCACGAGCGAATCCGTTTCCGAGGGCCATCCCGACAAGGTGTGCGACAGGATTTCCGATGCCGTTGTCGACCTCTACCTTGCCGCCGATCCCTTTGCGCGCGTCGCGTGTGAAACGCTGACCACCACCAACAAGATCGTGCTGGCTGGTGAAGTGCGCGGCCCGGACTCGATCACCAAGGAGAAGATCGAGGAAACGGCGCGGCAGGCAGTTAAGGCGATCGGCTACGAGCAGGAAGGTTTCCACTGGAAGAAAGCCGACTGCGAAGTGCTGCTTCATGCCCAGTCCGCGCACATTGCGCAGGGTGTCGACGCGAGCGGCAACAAGGACGAGGGCGCGGGCGACCAGGGCATCATGTTCGGTTACGCCTGCACCGAGACGGACGTTCTGATGCCGTCGCCGATCTATTACTCGCATCGGATCCTGAAGCGTATGGCGGAGGACCGGCATTCCGGCAAGCGTCCCGAGTTCGAGCCGGACGCGAAGAGCCAGGTCACGATGAAGTACGAGAACGGCAAGCCCGTCGGGGTGACGTCGGTCGTCGTCTCCACGCAGCACAAGGAAGGCGTTTCGCAGGCCGATCTGCGTGAACTCGTCCGCGGCTATGTGAAGGAAGTCTTGCCGAACGGCTGGTTCCCGCCGGAAGAAGAATTCTACGTGAACCCCACGGGCATGTTCGTCATCGGCGGCCCGGACGGCGATGCTGGCCTCACCGGCCGCAAGATCATCGTCGACACCTATGGCGGCTGGGCGCCTCATGGCGGCGGCGCCTTCTCGGGCAAGGATCCGACGAAGGTCGACCGTTCGGCGGCTTACGCTTCGCGCTACCTTGCAAAGAACGTCGTTGCGGCGGGCCTTTCCGAGCGTTGCACGATCCAGCTTTCCTACGCCATCGGCGTTTCGAAGCCGCTTTCGATCTATTGCGACCTGCACGGAACGGGCAAGGTCGACGAAGAGGCGATCGAGAAGGCCGTGGCGAAGTGCATGGATCTCTCCCCGCGCGGCATCCGCGAGCATCTTCAGCTCAACAAGCCGATTTATGAGCGTACCGCGGCCTATGGTCATTTCGGCCGGGAACCCGACTCCGATGGCGGCTTCTCCTGGGAGAAGACGGACCTCGCCGACAAGATCGCGGCCGAAATCCGCTGATCCCGCATGAGGGCGTGCCGGTGAGCGGCGAGAACGAAACCTCCCGCCGGCATGTCTATGGCCGCACCAAGGGCAAGGCCCTGCGGTCGCGCCAGGCGAATTTGATGGAGACCCTCTTTCCGAGGGTCTCCATTTCGCTTGAGGAAAAGCAGATAGACCCCCGGCTTCTTTTCGGCGGCGTGAAAGAGGTCTGGCTCGAAATCGGTTTCGGCGGCGGCGAACATCTCGCCCATCAGGCCGAAACGCATCCCGAAATCGGCATAATGGGCTGCGAGCCCTTCCTGAATGGCGTCGCGAAACTCGTTTCCGAGATCGACGCGCGCGGCCTCTCCAATGTGCGCATCCTCAATGACGACGCGCGCTTCCTGCTGGAGCGGCTTGCCCCGGCATCGCTTTCCCGCGTCTTCATCCTCTACCCCGATCCCTGGCCGAAGAAGCGCCACAACAAGCGCCGCTTCGTGAACCCGGAAACGCTGGGCTTTCTCGCACGGGCTCTGAAGGCGGGCGGCGAGCTTCGCTTTGCAAGCGATATTCCCGACTACATTGCCTGGACGCTCGCCCATGTGAGCCGCTTCAACAGAGAGAATGGCGAGACTTTCGCCTGGACCGCGGAATGCGCGGCGGACTGGCGCACGCCCTACCAAGGCTGGCCCGGCACCCGCTACGAGGCGAAGGCGATCCGCGAAGGCCGCACCCCTTGCTATCTCTCGTTCCTCAGGATTTGAGAGGCGCTTGCCCTTGCGCCCCAAAAGGGGCTATATAGGCGCCAACAGATCAGCGACGCTCTAGAGAGTGGGCTGTCTCCGGAAACGGGGGCCCGCTTTTTTTGTTATCTGGGCCTTGCTGAAACCGTTCCGGAGAATTCGATTTGGCCTCGATGGGCGCAGGCAGAAAACCCGATGACGACGACGAGGATCTCGCGATCCTCGACACGCATCTCGTTGCCCCGCACGGCGTTCCGCGCAAGGTGTTCGAACTCCTGCGCCCGAGCGCGGAAGGCATCGGCTTCGAGATCGTGCGTATTCGCTTCGGTCTTCAGGACGGCCATACGCTGCAGATCATGGCGGAGCGGGCGGACGGTTCGATGTCGGTTGAGGATTGCGAGGAGCTTTCCCGCACCTTGTCTGCCGTTCTGGACGTCGAGGATCCGATCCCCGGCGAATATAATCTCGAGATTTCCTCGCCCGGTATCGACCGCCCGCTGACGCGTCCCAAGGACTTCGAGCGCTGGAAAGGGTTCGACGTGAAAATCGAACTCGCCGAGGCTATCGAAGGGCGCAAGCGGTTCCGCGGCATGTTGCAGGGCGTGGAAGGCGGCGAGGTTCTCGTTGAGTGCGATATCGAAGGTTACTCGGAACCGCAGGTTCTCGGCCTGCCGTTCGAGAAGTTGAGCGAGGCGAAGCTCGTCATGAGCGACGACCTTATCAGGGAAAGTCTCAAAAGACAGGGCAGGGCGGAAGACGCCTCCGAAGATGCCCCCTCCGACGGAGAATAGAGAATGGCACCGGCAGTAAGCGCCAACCGGCTTGAACTGTTGCAGATCGCGGATGCGGTCGCGCGCGAAAAGTCGATCGACCGTGAAGTCGTCCTGGAGGCGATGGCGGAAGCGATCCAGAAGGCAGCGCGCTCGCGCTATGGTGCGGAAAATGAAATCCGCGCGCGCATCAATCCGCAGACGGGCGATATTCGCCTGGTGCGTCTTCTTGAAGTCGTCGAACAGGTCGACAACGACGCCGTACAAATCGACCTGAAATCTGCGCAGCGCCGCAATCCCGCTGCTCAGGTCGGAGACCTTATCGAGGACGAATTGCCGCCGGTCGATTTCGGCCGCATCGCCGCTCAGACGGCGAAACAGGTCATCGTGCAGAAGGTGCGCGATGCCGAGCGTGAGCGCCAGTATGAGGAATACAAGGATCGCATCGGCGAGATCGTGAACGGCATCGTGAAGCGTGTCGAATATGGCAACGTGATCGTCGATCTCGGCCGTGGTGAAGCGATTGTGCGCCGCGACGAGTTGCTGCCGCGCGAAACCTTCCGTAATGGCGACCGCATCCGCGCCTATATCTACGACGTGCGCCGCGAGCAGCGCGGACCGCAGATCTTCCTCTCGCGGTCTCATCCGCAGTTCATGGCCAAGCTTTTCGGTCAGGAAGTGCCGGAAATCTATGACGGCATCATCGAGATCAAGGCCGTCGCGCGCGATCCGGGCAGCCGCGCGAAGATCGCCGTGCTTTCCAACGACAATTCCATCGACCCCGTCGGCGCCTGCGTCGGTATGCGCGGCAGCCGCGTGCAGGCCGTGGTGAACGAGCTGCAGGGCGAGAAGATCGACATCATCCAGTGGTCGCCCGACGCCGCCACCTTCATCGTGAACGCGCTGGCGCCCGCAGAAGTCGTCAAGGTCGTGCTTGATGAAGACGCGCAGCGTATTGAAGTTGTGGTCCCGGATGACCAGCTATCGCTTGCGATCGGCCGGCGCGGTCAGAATGTCCGTCTCGCCTCGCAGCTGACCGGCTGGGATATCGACATTCTCACCGAGGCCGAGGAGTCCGAACGCCGTCAGGCCGAGTTCCTGAGCCGCACCACCATGTTCGCCGAAGCGCTCGACGTCGACGAGATGATCGCCCAGCTGCTGGCGTCCGAGGGCTTCTCCTCGATCGAGGAAGTGGCTTACGTCGATCTCGACGAAATCGCCGATATCGAAGGTTTCGACGAGGACACGGCGCAGGAAATCCAGAGCCGCGCCGTCGAGTATATCGAACGCCAGAATGCCGAATACGATGCGAAGCGCCGTGAGCTTGGCGTTGCCGACGAAGTGGGCGAGATCGAAGGCGTGACGCCCAAAATGCTTGTTGCCTTCGGCGAGAACGATGTGAAGTCCGTCGAGGATCTCGCGGGCTGCGCCACGGACGATCTGGTCGGCTGGAACGAAACCGTGAATGGCGAGCGCAAGCATCAGCAGGGCATTCTCGAGGGATTCGATGTCTCGGCCGAAGAGGCGAATGACCTCATCATGCAGGCGCGCCTGAAGGCTGGCTGGATCACCGAGGCCGACCTTGCCCAGGAAGAAGAGGGCGAGGAAGGCGAAGAAACGGATGAGGTTGGTGAAGAAGCCTGATCGGGAGCAGGACGGCCCGGAACGCCGTTGCATCGTCACGGGTGAGAGTGGCGGCAAGGAAGGGCTGATCCGCTTCGTGCTCGACCCGGAAGGCCAGGTCGTGCCCGATCTGGCGGAAAAACTGCCTGGCCGTGGCCTTTGGGTCACTGCGACGCGAGAAACGGTGGAAAAGGCGGTCTCGAAGGGTCATTTCGCGAAGGCTGCTAGGGCTTCCGCCATCGCAGACCCGGAACTCGCGGACCTTGTCGAAAGGCTTCTGGCCCGCCGTGCGGCCGATGCCTTGGGCCTTGCCCGCAAGGCTGGCGCGCTGGAGGCCGGTTTCGAAAAGGTCATGACGGCCATCGAAAGGGGCCGCGTGGCGGCGCTGATTGAGGCTCGCGATGGCTCGCTGGATGGCCGCCGCAAGCTCGAACAGCGCCTCAGAGTGGTCAAAGAGCAAGGGATTCCGGGCGATGTGCCTGTTCTGAGCCCGCTTTGGGCCGACGAAATGGGTTTGGCATTGGGCCGCGGAAATGTGATACATGCAGCCCTGATCAAAGGACGAATACAGGCGAAAGTCTTGGGCGATCTCGCCAGACTCGCGCGCTATGGGCGGAAGGACCGCCCGCAAAAGGCTCGTGCCATGTAAGGGCATGGAGCGCAGGTTAACGAAGGATACGAATGACCGATCAGGATACGAGCGAACGCAAACCGAAAGCTGGCGGCAAGACGCTGAGCCTCAAGCGGACGGTTGAGTCTGGCCATGTGCGCCAGAACTTTTCGCATGGGCGTTCGAAATCGGTTGTCGTCGAGAAGAAGAAGAAGCGCACGCTGAAAGCAACTTCCGAGGCAGCCGTGCCGACGCCGGTGGAGGAGAAGGCCAAGCCTGCCGCGAAAGCGCCTGCCGAGGCCGCGCCTGTGGAAGCAGCCAAGCCTGCTCCAGCGGCTGAAAAGCCCGCACCTGCTCCAGCCCCGGAAAGGAAGCCTGCGCGGTCGCGCTCCGGCGTGGTGCTGCGCACGCTCACCGAAGAAGAAAAGGCGGCTCGCGCCCAGGCTCTCGACAGCGCACGCGAGCGTGAGGACGAGGATCGCCGCCGCGCCGAGGAAGAGGCGAAGCGGTTCGCCGAGGAAGATGCGCGCCGCGAACGCGAACGAGCCGCCGCAGCTGCACGCGCCGCGGAAGAAGCGGCGCGTCTCGCCGCCGAACAGGAAGCGCGCGCCCGTTCCGCTGAAGATGCGAAACGCCGCAGCACTTCCGAGGAAACGGCCGCTCCCGCGCGGCCGAGTGGCAAGGTGGCCACCGAGGAAGAAGGCGACGAGGAAGAAAAGCCGAAGCGGAGCGCCGGACATGCTGCGCCGAAGCAGCCTGCCACCCGCCGTACCGAGGAGCGGCGACGCGGCAAGCTCACCATCACCAAGGCTTTCGATGACGAAGGCGGCCGGCAGCGCTCGCTTGCATCAATGCGCCGGCGCGTGGAGCGTGAACGCAAGAAACATATGGGCGTTCAGGACGCACCACAGAAGATCGTGCGTGAAGTCGTCATTCCCGAAGTGATCACCATCCAGGAACTCGCGAACCGCATGGCGGAGCGCGCGGTCGATGTCATCAAGATCCTGATGAAGCAGGGCATGATGGTGAAAATTACCGATGTGATCGACAGCGACACCGCCCAGCTCATTGCCGAAGAACTCGGCCATACGGTCAAGCGCGTCGCGGAATCGGACGTCGAGGAAGGTCTTGTCGGCGAGGACGACTCGCCCGAGCTGAAGAAGCCGCGTGCCCCGGTCGTCACCGTCATGGGTCACGTCGACCACGGCAAGACTTCGCTGCTCGACGCACTCCGCAAGACGGATGTCGCCGCCGGCGAAGCGGGCGGCATCACGCAGCATATCGGCGCCTATCAGGTGACGCTCGGCTCGGGTGATCGTATCACCTTCCTGGATACGCCCGGCCACGCCGCCTTCACCTCCATGCGCGCCCGTGGCGCCAAGGTGACGGATATCGTCGTGCTCGTTGTTGCGGCCGATGACGGTGTCATGCCGCAGACCATCGAAGCCATCAATCATGCGAAGGCCGCAGGCGTTCCGATGATCGTTGCCATCAACAAGATGGACAAGCCGGAAGCCGATCCTTCGCGTGTGAAGAACGAACTGTTGCAGCATGAGGTCGTGGTCGAGGATTTCGGCGGCGATGTGATGGCGGTGGAAATTTCAGCGAAGAGCGCGATGGGGCTCGACAAGCTTGAGGAGGCGATCCTCCTGCAGGCCGAAGTGCTCGAACTGAAGGCCAATCCCGACCGTTCCGCCGAAGGCATCATCGTCGAGGCGAAACTGGACAAGGGGCGTGGTCCCGTCGGCACCGTGCTCATCGAGCGCGGTACACTGCACGTCGGCGATATTATCGTGGCCGGCACCGAGTGGGGCCGTGTGCGCGCCTTGATCAACGACCGTGGCGAGAACGTGCAGTCGGCCGGTCCCTCGCAGCCGGTCGAAGTGCTCGGTCTTGGCGGCGCGCCGGAAGCGGGCGACGTGATGAGCGTCGTTGAGAATGAGGCTCGCGCGAGAGAGATCACCGACTACCGCCAGCGTGTCCGCCGCGACAAGCGCGTCGGCACCGGCAACCGCACGTCGCTCGATCAGATGCTGTCCCAGCTCAAGGAGCAGGACAAGAAAGAGCTCCCGATCGTCGTCAAGGCGGACGTGCAGGGTTCGGCGGAAGCGATTGTGCAGGCGCTCGAGAAGCTCGGCACCGACGAAGTCACCGCGCGCGTCATTCATGTCGGCGTCGGCGGTGTCACCGAGTCGGACGTTACGCTCGCTACTGCGTCCAATGCGCCGATCATCGGGTTCAATGTGCGCGCCAATACGCAGGCTCGTGAAGCCGCGCGTCAGGCTGGTGTCGAAATTCGCTATTATTCGGTCATCTACGATCTCGTGGACGACATCAAGGCCGCGCTCTCGGGCATGCTGTCGCCGGAACTGCGCGAAACCTTCCTGGGCAATGCCGAAATTCTCGAAGTGTTCAACATTTCGAAGGTCGGCAAGGTTTCCGGTTGCCGCGTTACCGAAGGCGTGGTTCGTCGTGGCTCGCATGTCCGCCTCATCCGCGACGATGTGGTGATCCACGAAGGCAAGCTTTCGACGCTCAAGCGCTTCAAGGATGAAGTGAAGGAAGTACAGTCCGGTCAGGAATGCGGCATGGCCTTCGAGAATTATCAGGACATGCGCAAGGGCGACGTCATCGAATGCTTCGATGTCGAGGTGGTGAAGCGCAGCCTCGACTGATGTGAACCCCTGCGGCCCTCCCCCGATGGGGCGAGGGCTGGCGGCGGGACGTGAAGCAGGGCGCCAGGCCAATGCAGAGAAGATCCGGAACCAGCAAGGGCCGTCAGGGCTCCAATGCACCGAGCCAGCGCCAGCTGCGCGCGGGAGAACTCGTGCGCCGCGCGCTTTCGGACATTGTCTCGCGCGGCAATATCCGCGATCCGGAACTCGCCGACCGCAGCTTCTCCGTGACCGAAGTGCGCATGAGCCCGGACTTGCGCCATGCGACCTGCTTCGTTGCGCCGCTCGGTCATGGCGATGCGGAAGCGCTCGCCGCCGCGCTCACCCGGGTCCGCACCTTCCTTCGGGGCCAGCTTTCGAAGGAAGTCACCTTCAAATTCATGCCGGATCTTACCTTCGAGCCGGACACCTCTTTCGACAATGCCGAGGCGATCGACCGCCTGCTTCATTCTCCCGAAGTCTCCCGCGATCTCTCGCACGACGACGAGGAGTAGGGACATGGGACGGCGGAAGAAGGGTGAGGCGATCTCGGGCTGGGTCGTCGTCGACAAGCCTTTGGGTCCAACCTCCTCGGATGTGGTGAATCGCGTCCGCCGCGCCTTCAACGCGCAGAAGGCGGGCCATGCCGGCACCCTCGATCCCCTGGCGACGGGCATTCTCCCCGTGGCGCTTGGCGAGGCGACGAAAACCGTCCCCTTCATGATCGACGCCACCAAATCCTACCGTTTCACCATGCGTTTCGGCGCCGAGACCACGACGGACGATACCGAGGGCGAGGTCACGGTGGAGAGCCCTTGCCGTCCCACCGGCGCGGAAATAGAGGCGATCCTTGCCCGCTTCCGGGGACTGATTCAGCAGGTGCCGCCCGCCTTTTCTGCGGTTAAGGTCGATGGCGAACGCGCCTATGCGCGGGCGCGGGCAGGCGAGGAAGTCGAACTCGCCCCCCGCACGGTCGAAATCCGTGAAATTGCCCTGATCTCGCAGCCGGACGAGGACCATGCCGAGCTCGAAATCTCTTGCAGCAAAGGGACTTACGTCCGCTCGCTGGCCCGGGATATGGCCCGGGCGCTCGGGGCCGCCGCCCATGTTTCGGCTCTCAGGCGGACCCGTCACGGCCCTTTCACGGAGAAAGCGGCAATTCCGCTGGATAAACTCTGCGCCTTGGGCCATATTGCGCCCGCTTCCGGACCCATGGTCCATCTGCTTCCGCTCGAGACCGCGCTGGACGACATCCCGGCGCTGGCCGTGAGCGGGGACGATGCGGCCAGATTGAGAAGGGGTCAGGGAGTTTTGTTGCGCGGGCGCGACGCACCCATCCTTTCCGGATCGGTTCTGGCGACCCATCGGGGAGACCCGGTGGCCCTCACCGAATACCGGCAGGGAGAGCTTCGTCCCGTGCGTGTTTTCAACCTCGCAAATTGAGGAGATGCCCGATGTCGATTACGCCGGAGCGCAAAGCTCAGCTGATCAAGGAATTTGCCGGCAAGGACGGCGACACCGGTTCTGCGGAAGTGCAGGTCGCGATTCTTACCGAGCGTATCGTCAATCTTACCGAACACTTCAAGGGCCACGCGAAGGACAACCATTCGCGTCGCGGCCTGCTGAAGATGGTGAGCCAGCGCCGCAGCCTTCTCGACTACGTGAAGAAGAAGGACCAGGCGCGTTACGAAAAGCTGATCTCCCGTCTGGGGATCCGGCGGTAACAGGGGTGCTTATTGCCCCAGCGGTTCTGCTTTGCACGGCGCCTGCCCCGAGGTTCCTATCGAGCCTCACGGGCGGGCGTGCGTCTTTCGGGACCCTGTAAATAGAGACATTCGTCCGTCTACGGATGGACATCGTAGCTGGACCCGCCGCCCCTGTCTCGCGGCGCCGGGTTCCGGACCTCGGGGTCCGAGTGCATTCGGCACAGTTACGATGGATCCGTCTTTCAGTCCGGCCGCGTCAGAAGCGGCAGAAAAGCGGCCGCCGCATGATGGTGGAAGAACGCATGGATAGCGGAGCCGCGGAACAGGAAACCGATATGTTTGAAATCACTCGCGAAGAAATCGAATGGGGCGGCCGTCCGCTTGTCCTCGAAACGGGCAAGGTTGCCCGCCAGGCTGACGGCGCTGTGCTGGCGACCTATGGCGAAACCACCGTGCTTGCCACCGTGGTCGGCGAGCGTTCGCCGAAGCCGGGCCTCGATTTCTTTCCCCTCACCGTGAACTATCAGGAAAAGACCTATGCCGCCGGCAAGATCCCCGGCGGCTTCTTCAAGCGCGAAGGCCGTCCGAGCGAAAAGGAAACGCTCGTCTCGCGTCTGATCGACCGTCCGATCCGCCCCCTCTTCATCAAGGGCTTCAAGAACGAGACGCAGGTGATCGCGACCGTTCTTTCCCATGACATGGAAAACGATCCCGATATCGTCGCAATGGTTGCCGTTTCGGCGGCGCTGACGATTTCGGGCCTGCCCTTCCTTGGGCCCATCGGCGCCGCCCGCGTCGGCTATATCGACGGTGAGTACAAGCTCAACCCGATGATCGACGAGATGCCCGAAAGTGCTCTCGATCTCGTCGTCGCCGGCACCTCTGGCGCCGTGATGATGGTTGAATCGGAAGCGAAGGAGCTTTCCGAGGACGTCATGCTTGGCGCCGTCATGTTCGGCCATCGCGAGTTCCAGCCGGTGATCGACATGATCATCCGCATGGCCGAGAAATGCGCGAAGGAGCCGCGTGCGGTCGAGGCGAAGGACAACTCCGCCCTCGTCGCGAAGGTTCGCGAACTCGCCGAAAACGATCTGCGCGCCGCATACCAGATCAAGGAAAAGGCCAAGCGCTACGAAGCGGTCGCCCAGGCGAAGGACAAGGTCAAGGCCGCGCTCTGCAATCCGGAAGACGAAAACGCCGTGCCGGAAAACGAAGTGGGTGGCGTCTTCAAGGAAATCGAGAGCGATATCGTTCGTAACTCGATCCTCGATACGAAGAAGCGTATCGACGGCCGCGATCTCGAAACGGTCCGTCCGATCGTGTCCGAAGTGGGCGTGCTCCCGCGCACGCACGGTTCCGCCCTCTTCACCCGCGGCGAGACGCAGGCCCTCGTGGTCGCGACGCTCGGCACGGGCGATGACGAGCAGTTCATCGACGCGCTGGAAGGTACCTACAAGGAAAACTTCCTGCTGCATTATAACTTCCCGCCCTTCTCGGTCGGCGAAACGGGCCGCGTCGGCTTCACCGGCCGCCGCGAAATCGGTCACGGCAAGCTCGCCTGGCGCGCGCTGCGTGCGGTGCTTCCGCCCAAGACCGACTTCCCCTACACGCTGCGCCTCGTCTCGGAAATCACCGAGTCGAACGGCTCGTCCTCCATGGCGACCGTCTGCGGCTCCTCGCTTGCGATGATGGATGCGGGCGTGCCGCTGAAGCGCGCCGTGGCGGGCATCGCCATGGGTCTCATTCTGGAGGGCGACCGGTTTGCCGTCCTGTCGGACATTCTCGGCGACGAGGATCACCTCGGCGACATGGACTTCAAGGTGGCGGGCACGGAAGAAGGCGTGACCTCGCTCCAGATGGACATCAAGATCACCGGCATCAACGAGGCGATCATGAAGCAGGCCCTTGCTCAGGCGAAGGGCGGCCGCATGCATATCCTCGGCGAGATGGCGAAGGCCCTCGACACGGCCCGCCCCGAGATGGGTGAGTATGCGCCGCGCATCGAGGTGATCACCGTTCCGACCGACAAGATCCGCGAAGTGATCGGCACCGGTGGCAAGGTCGTCCGCGAGATCGTGGAAAAGACCGGCGCCAAGGTCGACATCTCCGACGACGGCACGATCAAGGTGGCCTCTTCCGACGCTGCCTCGATCAAGGCCGCCATCGACTGGATCCGCGGCATCGTCGCAGAACCCGAAGTGGGTGCCATCTATGAAGGCACGGTCGTGAAGGTCGTCGATTTCGGCGCCTTCGTGAACTTCTTTGGGCCCCGCGACGGTCTCGTGCACATCTCGCAGATGGCGCCGAACCGCGTCGAAAAGGTCTCGGACATCTGCAACGAGGGCGACAAGGTCAAGGTGAAGCTTCTCGGCTTCGACGACCGCGGCAAGGTTCGCCTCTCGATGAAGCATGTGAACCAGGAAACGGGCGAAGAGATCGTCTACGAAAATGAGCCGGCTGAACAACCCCGCGAGAAGCGTGAAGGCGGCGGTGGCCGCCGCAAGCAGCGCGATCGCGACTGATCGGTTGCCACAAAAAGGCTAGGATTGCGGGGTCAGCATTTGCTGGCCCCGTTTTCTTTTGGGAGAAACCCATGCGCTTCGCCGCTCTCGCTGTCCTTGCTTTCCTTGCCGCTTTCCCTGCGCTCGCCGACGAGACGGCGCTCGACTGGCGCAGTCAGGCGACACCGCACGATCTCGACCGGCTCGAGCGCTACGAGGATGCGGTGACGAAAGGCATGATGGAGTCGCGCGTCGCAGGCGAGGAACACGGTACCTATAATGAACTCGTCTCCGTCATGGAGGAGGAGACGGTCGCGGCCGATCCGGAAGAGCTGAAGGGTCAGTGGAATTGCCGCACCATCAAGGCAGGCGGGCCCTTTGCAGGTTTTGTCGTCTATGGCTGGTTCCGCTGCGAGGTCGTCGAGAAGGACGACCGCCTCTTTTTCGAGAAGCTCTCAGGCTCGCAGCGCCAGTCCGGCTATCTCTATCCGCGCGACGATAAGAGCTGGGTGCTGCTCGCCGCGCCGAATGAAGGACATTCCGGCCCGATCCGCGAATACTCGGGCCCTGAAGGTGGCGTGACGGATCCGCAGCTGATCGACGAGCCCGCGGTTGTCTCTCTTCTGAAAGACGGAAGGGCGCGCATCGTCTTCCCCTGGCCGGAGCTGGAGTCGACCTTCAATGTGCTTGAGATGACGAGGCGCTAGCGGTTGCCGTCTATCCCTCGCCGCCGCTCTCCATCTGCACCTTGAGTTCGTTCTGCCGCGGCAGACCGATAATGTTGTAGCCGCCATCGACGAAGTGGACTTCGCCGGAAACGCGCGCCGAGAGATCGGAGAGAAGATAGAGCCCTGCGCCGCCGACATGGTCGAGCTCGATCGATTCCTTGATCGGCGCATGGGTCTTGTTCCACTTGAAGACGAAGCGTGCATCGCCCACGGCCGAGCCTGCCAATGTGCGCATCGGACCTGCCGAAATCGCGTTGACGCGAATGCCGTGGCGGCCGAGATCCACCGCGAGGTAGCGCACGCTTGCCTCGAGCGCTGCTTTCGCCACGCCCATGACGTTGTAGTTCGGCATGACGCGCGTCGAGCCGCCATAGGTGAGCGTCACCATGGCACCCCCCCGCGTCATAAGTTTTGCCGCCCGCCGTGCAACATCGGTGAAGGAGAAGCAGGAAATATCCATCGTGCGCAGGAAGTTTTCCCGCGTCGTGTCGACATAGCGTCCCTTCAGTTCGTTCTTGTCGGAATGTGCGATGGCGTGGACCACGAAGTCCATCACGCCCCATTCCTTTTCGAGCCGCTCGAAGGCGGCGTCGAGGCTTGCGGGATCTGTTACGTCGCAGGGAAGCAGGATATTCGAACCGGCGGATTCGGCCAGCGGCTTCACCCGCCTCCCGAAACTTTCCCCCTGATAGGTGAAGGCAAGTTCCGCTCCATGCGCCGCGAGCGCGCGCGCAATACCCCAGGCGATCGAGTGATCGTTCGCCACACCCATGATGAGGCCGCGCTTGCCCTTCATGAGCGGTCCCGTAAGAACCAGCGTTTCCTCGCCCGTCTTTTCGCCACCAGAACCGTGCATGCGTCAGTCGTTCCCCAATTTGTCCGGCCACGTTTCCGGGTCGATCCCGGTCGCGTTCCCCAGGGCCAGGATCACCCGTTATAGCGTTGCAGCGCGAGCGTCGCGTTCGTGCCGCCAAAACCGAAGCTGTTCGAAATCGCGAGATTGATCTCGGCATTGTCGATCCGCTCGCGCACGATATTCGCGGCCGCGACTTCGGGATCGATCTCGTCGATATTCGCGCTCGCCGCGATGAAGCCGGACTGCATCATGAGGAGCGTGTAGATCGTTTCATGCACGCCGGCCGCGCCCTGCGCATGGCCCGTGAGGGACTTCGTCGCGCTGATCGGCGGCGTCTTGTCGCCGAAGACCTCCTGGATCGCCTTGATCTCGGGAATGTCGCCGACCGGCGTCGAGGTTGCGTGCGGATTGATGTAGTCGACGGGCTCCTTCACGTTTTCGAGCGCCATCTTCATGCAGCGGACCGCGCCTTCGCCCGACGGTGCCACCATGTCCGCGCCGTCTGCCGTCGCGCCATAGCCGACGATCTCGGCATAGATCTTGGCGCCGCGCGCCTTGGCATGTTCGAGTTCCTCGAGCACGAGAATGCCGCCGCCGCCAGTGATGACGAAACCGTCGCGGTCCTTGTCATAGGCGCGGCTTGCCTTTTCCGGCTGGTCATTGCGTTTGGAAGACATCGCGCCCATCGCGTCGAAAAGGACGGAGAGCGTCCAGTCGAGTTCCTCGCCGCCGCCGGCGAACATGATGTCCTGCTTGCCCCACTGGATCATCTCGGCCGCGTTGCCGATGCAGTTCGCGGAGGTCGAGCAGGCGGAACTGATCGAGTAGTTTACGCCCTTGGTCTTGAACCAGGTCGAGAGATTGGCCGAACAGGTCGACGACATCGCCTTCGGCACGGCAAAGGGACCGACCTTCTTCGGGCCCTTTACAGGCTCCGTCCGCGCCGTGTCGGCTGCGGAAACGATCGCCTTGGTCGAGGGGCCGCCCGAGCCGACGATGAGGCCCGTGCGCGGATTGCTGACTTCCTTTTCCTCAAGGCCCGCATCCGCGATCGCCTGGTTCATCGCAATCCAGGCATAGGCCGCGCCGTCGCCCATGAAGCGCCGCGCGCGCCGGTCGACCGCCTCGTCGAGATCGATCTTGAGGCTGCCATGTACCTGGCTGCGAAAACCCATCTCGGCATAGACATCCGATTTGACGATTCCGGAGCGTCCTTCGCGCAGGCTCGCAGTGACCTCCTGCGCGTTGTTTCCGATGCTTGAGACGATACCCATGCCCGTGACGACCACTCGCCTCATGGCAGCCTCTCTTTCACTTCAGTCTGTTGGTCCTGCGTCGCGGCGCCTCGTTCAGGCGGGCTGCTGGTCTGCTCCGAACAGCCCCACCTTCATGTCGCTCACCGTGAAAGCGATCTCGCCGTCCGCCTTGATGATGCCATCGGCCATGCCGAGCACCAGCTTGCGGTTGATGACGCGCTTCAGGTTGATGACATATTCGAGCTTTTTAACGGCAGGCGTCACCATGGCGGAGAATTTCACTTCGCCCACGCCGAGCGCGCGGCCCTTGCCCTGTCCGCCGATCCAGCCAAGGAAGAAACCGAGAAGCTGCCACATGCCGTCAAGGCCGAGACAGCCCGGCATCACCGGGTCGCCCTCGAAATGGCAGCCGAAGAACCAGAGGTCGGGTTTGATGTCGAACTCGGCGACGATCTGGCCCTTGCCGTGTGCGCCGCCCGTGTCGCTGATATGCGTGATGCGGTCGATCATCAGCATGGGAGGCAGCGGCAGTTGCGGATTTCCCGGGCCGAACATCCGGCCATGGCTGCACTCGAGCAGGTCTTCGTATGAGTATGCCGATTTCTGGTCCGCCATTACCGTCCGCTCAAATAGGGCCCTTGCGCATCGCGGTCTTCTTCGCCGCCTGGATTCGCTCCGGGCCGTCCCCAATCTGGGACGGCGCTGCCGTCCCGGTTTCCTCGCCTCATGGCTTGCTAGGCGCTTCGTAACACACCGCAGGGCTGCCGCAAACCCTTGGCATACGGGCATTTAGGCGCTGGAGCGGCCTTCCCGCCACCCTTGACAAACATGTGACCGGCACATTATTTATTGTTTGTAACGATTACAAACTGCAGGCTGTGTGCGTCTCCTTTCCTGATTGGGCGCCCGGCCTGCCCGGTACCAGAGGAACAGGCCCGTGACGCAGGAACGACCCTACGCACAGACACTTACCAGACTGCGGGAAGCCGGGTTGCGCCCGACCCGTCAGCGGCTGGCTTTGGGCCGTCTTCTGTTCGATGGCGGAGACCGTCACGTGACGGCCGAAGCGCTTCATGACGAGGCCCAGAAGGCCGGCGTAAGCGTTTCCCTGGCCACGGTCTACAATACGCTCCATCAGTTTACCGGTGCCGGACTCCTCCGCGAAGTCGTGGTCGACAGCTCGCGCACCTATTTCGACACCAATACCGACGACCACCATCACTTCTTCATCGAGAAGGATGGCGCCCTCATGGACATCGCAGGCCACGAGGTGACGATCGGCAGTTTGCCCGCCGCTCCGGAGGGTATGGATGTCGCTCGTGTGGATGTGATCGTGCGTCTTCAGGATCGCAGTCGCGACTGAGAATTCTTTGCAAAAACAGTAACTAAAAAGGCTGTTTGGAGATATTCCAAACTGTTGACCGTTCTCGCGAGCGGCCCTAGGATCATGACCAACCTCCCGCTTCGGCCTCTCTCCGGGGCAGGCGGGACGGGTACCGGAAGGCTTTCGCGAGCCCCCGGTGCGGAGAGCTCCGGCAGGAATTCCGCGCAAGCCGAAAGCCAGCGCAGCCTGCCGCCTCAGGGGGCTTTTCTTGGCCTCAGAAACGATCCGTCAAACACAATGGTGAGGAGCAGAACCATGCCATCGCTTACCGGTACAAAGACCTGGGAAAACCTCAAGGAGGCTTTCGCGGGCGAGAGCCAGGCCAACCGCCGTTACCTCTATTTCGCTCAGAAGGCCGACGTGGAGGGCTTCAACGACGTTGCCGCCGTTTTCCGTTCGACCGCCGAAGGCGAAACGGGCCACGCGCATGGCCATCTCGAATTCCTCGAGGAAGTCGGCGACCCGGCCACCGGCGAGCCCATCGGCGGCACCGACAAGAACCTCAAGGCCGCCATTGCGGGTGAGACGCACGAATACACCGACATGTATCCGGGCATGGCCCGCACGGCTCGCGAGGAAGGCTTCGACGAGATCGCCGACTGGTTCGAAACGCTCGCCAAGGCCGAAAAGAGCCATGCCGGCCGCTTCCAGAAGGCTCTGGACAGCCTGAACGGCTGATCTGCGATTGCTGCCGGAGCGGGGGCCTTTGGTCCCCGCTCCCTCTCTCTCGATAAGTCTACATCTTGCGCTGGGGACCTTAGCCGATGAGCAGCCCGAAAGAAGGCAGTACCGAAGCTCCGATTCGCCATCCGCTCGACTGGCACAATCCTGAATTCTACGATCTGGAAAAGCTCGATGAGGAGATGCGCCGCATCTTCGACATCTGCCATGGCTGCCGCCGCTGCTTCAATCTCTGCGACAGTTTCCCTCGCCTCTTCGATCTGATCGACGAAAGCCCGACCGGCGAACTCGACGAGGTGAAGTCCGAGGATTTCGGACCCGTTGTGGAAGCCTGTACGCTTTGCGACATGTGCTTCATGACGAAGTGCCCTTACGTGCCGCCGCACGAATTCAATCTCGATTTTCCCCATCTGATGCTCCGCTACCGCGCTGCCGAAGCGAAAGCGAAAGGCGGCTTTCCTTTCGTGCCGGGACAGCTCGCGCAGATGGACCGCAACGGATCGCTTGCCGCGCCCGTCGCGCCTCTCGCCAATTGGGGGTCCGCGCGTGGCAACAAGCTGACGCGGCCCGCGCTCGAGGCCGTCGCGGGTATCGACCGCCGCGCCGAGCTGCCGAAGTTCCACGGCGAAACCTTTACCCGCCGTGCGAAGAAGCAGGACGCGAACGGAACCGTGAAACCGAAGGATGCGCCGGCGAAGGGCCGCAAGGCTGTTCTCTTCGCCACCTGCTTCGTGAACTACAACAATCCCAAGGTGGGTGAGGCCGCGCGTCTCGTTCTCGCGCATAACGGTGTCGAGACGGAGGTTGCCTATCCCGGCTGCTGCGGAATGCCTTTCCTGGAACAGGGCAATATCGAAAGGGTCGCTGCCCAGGCCGAGAAGGTTGCAAGGGACATGTGTGCCTGGATCGACAAGGGCTACGACATCATCACGCTGACGGCGTCCTGCGGCCTCATGTTCAAGTTCGAATGGCCGCTCATCCTTCCGGAGAACGAGGATGTGAAAAGATTGTCGGCCGCAACGCGCGACATCGACGAATATGTCGTCGACATCGCGAAGAAGGAAGGCCTTGCGCCGGGGCTCAATCCGGTCGACGGCGGCGTGACGGCCCATCTTGCCTGCCATGCCCGTGCGCAGAACATGGGTGCGAAATCGGCCGAGATGATGCGTCTCATTCCGGAGCTGAAGCTCGATGTGGTCGAGCGTTGTTCCGGACACGGAGGGACCTTCGGTGTCATGAAGGAAACCTTCGACGTCGCCATGAAGGTTGGCAAGACAGCCTCGCGAAACGTCGCCAAGACAGGCAACAAATACGTGACTTCGGACTGTCCGCTTGCTGCGAAACATCTCGTTCATGAAATCGAGACGATGGACGAGCCTTCGCCGCCTTCGCCTTATCATCCGATCGAGATCATGGCTCGTGCCTGGGGGCTTGTCGTGTAGGGGCGAACAGGGGGCCCGTACTTCAACAGAATCCGGAAAGTTGGTTGCAGAGATGGTTGCGATGAAAAAGGAAATCACCCCCGCCGATATTCTTCCCTATGAGACTTACGCGAAGGAGCGCAAGCAGCGCCGCGCGGCGATAACGGAGATGAAGAAGAACCGCCGCGTCGAGGTTGGTCCCTACGCCACCTTCTATTTCGAGAACTACGACACGATGTTCCAGCAGATTCAGGAAATGCTGCACATCGAAAAGGGCGGCGAGGAACAGCTTGCCGACGAGCTTCACGCCTATAATCCGTTGATCCCGCAGGGCAACGAACTGGTTGCCACCGTGATGTTCGAGATCAACGACCCCGTGCGTCGCGACCGGTTCCTGCGCTCGATCACCTGGGTCGAGAAGCATCTCTTCATCGATGTTGGAGGAGAGAAGGTCGCCGGGGAAGCGGAGACGGATGTCGAACGGACCAAGGCGGACGGCAAGACATCCTCCGTCCATTTCGTCCATTTCCGTTTCACGCCGGAACAGATTGCGAAGTTCCGCGATCCCGCGACCCAGGTCATGGTGGTCATCGCTCACGAGAACTATCACCACATGGCGGTGATGCAGCCTCAGGTCAAAGAGGCTCTCGCGAAGGACTTCGCCTGATCTATTCGAATTCCTCACCGGGATAGACGCCCCAGAGCGCGTTCTGGGGCACCCACCCCTCATAGCCTTTCGCTTCGAGGCGGCACCAGTATGATTTGCAGGCCGTCACATGCGCGACGAGGCCCTTCTCGGCATAGGCGATGACGGGTGCTGCCTCGTCCGGTTCGGCTTGAAGGGCGAGCGGCGTTCCATCCTCCGCGGTGCGGTCGATAATTGCCGTGCGCTCGCCGTCGAGCATCGAGTGCCAGATCCAGCCGCCGTCGCCTTCATGATCGCGGATGCGGCGCCAGTTGCTCGATTCCGCAATGACCTCCAGCGGGACGCCGCTCTTGCGATAGACCCAGTCGATGGGGAAATCCGTTCCCGGCCCCCGGCGGACATTCGCCCGGCCCGACTTCAGGCTGACGAAACGAGGTACGGGAAGCCCGGTCGCCGATCCGGGCGTGCGTTCCGGCATCGCCGCCTGTGGTGACGCAAGCGCTGTCCCCGGTCCTCTCTCGCCCGCGCAAACGCCCGCAAGGCTCGCAAGAATGCCGAAAAAAAGCGCGGCGAGAATCCTCGCGCGCCTCCCCCTGCGTTCCGTCTTCGTCGATTGCTCCCGCATCTTTTCTTCTGCCCGCTGGCGCCCCGCCGGTTATCCGCTGGTTTGCGGCCTCCGTCCCCAACGTCGATCCGTTTCGTCCGCCCGTTCCGGCCGACTCACGGGATTTTGCCAGAAAATGGCGCAAACAACCGGATAAAACCTGATAAGAAGGGGCACGATTGGACCCCCCATTCTAGCGGAATACCGCCGGAGTAGTTTCATGACCGCCAGAAAGCCGATTGTCATCGTTACACGCAAACTGCCGGCGCCCATCGAGGCGCGCATGAGCGAGCTGTTCGATGTCCGGCTGAATGCTGACGATCATCCTTTCACTCAGGCCGACCTCGCGGATGCGCTGCGCGCCGCCGATGTGCTCGTACCGACGGTCACCGACAGGATCGACGCGCGTCTTCTTTCGCAGGCGGGCGAGAACCTCCGCCTCATCGCGCAGTTCGGTACCGGCGTGGACAATATCGATGTGGAGACGGCGCGCCGCCGCGGCATTACGGTAACGAACACGCCGGGCGTGCTGACGGAAGATACGGCCGACATGACCATGGGCCTCATCCTCGCCGTGCCGCGCCGCCTGTCGGAAGGCGCGCGCTATCTTCGCGAGCATGAAGGACAATGGCCCGGCTGGTCGCCCACCTGGATGCTTGGCCGCCGCCTCACGGGCAAACGTCTCGGCATCATCGGCATGGGCCGCATCGGCCAGGCGGTGGCGCGCCGCGCGCGCCCCTTCGGTCTCGAAATCCATTATCACAACCGAAAGCCCGCCAATGCCGTCATCGAGCAAGAACTCGAGGCGCGCTTCTGGGAAAATCTCGACGACATGCTCCCCAAGGTAGACATCGTCTCGGTCAATTGCCCGCTGACGCCGCAGACTTTCCATCTGCTCGATACGCGGCGCCTGAAGCTCCTGAAACCGGAAGCCTATATCGTCAATACGGCGCGCGGCGAGATCATCGACGAGAACGCGCTCGTTCGCGCGCTGGAAGCGAACGAACTCGCGGGCGCGGGTCTCGACGTCTTCGAGCGAGAACCGGCAGTGAACCCGCGCCTTCTCAAGCTGCCCAATGTCGTCACTCTGCCGCATATGGGTTCTGCGACTATCGAAGGCCGCGTCGAAATGGGCGGCAAGGTCATCGTCAACATCAAGACCTTCATGGACGGCCACCGCCCACCCGACCGCGTTATCCCGGCAATCATGTAAGGCGTCGGCTCACGCCGCATGTACCGAAAGATCGCGGATCGTCGGGTTCTCGCCGGTCAGCGGGTTTTCGGGGTCCCATTTGAGCTTCACCGTCCGGAAGCGCGTATCGAGCGCGTCATAGATGAGAAGCCGGCCCGCAAGGCTTTCTCCCGCGCCGGTGATCTCCTTTATGACTTCGAGAGCCTGCAGCGATCCGACGACGCCGGTCAGCGCGCCCATCACGCCCGCCTCCTCGCAGGTCGGCACCGAACCTGGCGGCGGCGTCGCGCCCACGAAGTCCCTGTAGTTCGGCTTCGGCTTTCCGCCCTCATCCGTCTCGAAGGCGCGGAAGGTCGCGATCTGCCCCTCGAACTGGCCGACTGCGGCCGAGACTAGAGGCACCTTCGCGAAATAGCAGGCATCGTTGACCAGAAAGCGCGTCGCGAAATTGTCGCATCCATCCGCCACCACGTCATATTGCGACACGATCTTGAGCGCGTTTTCCGCCGTCAGTCTCTCCTTGTGCTGAACGATTTCGATATCGGGATTGATACGCAGTGCCGCCTCCGCCGCGCTCTCGGTCTTCGGCCTTCCGATGTCGGCGGTACCGTGAGCGATCTGCCGTTGCAGGTTCGAGAGCGACACCGTGTCGTCGTCGATGATGCCGATGGTGCCGACGCCCGCCGCCGCGAGATAGATCAGGCAGGGGGAGCCGAGCCCGCCCGCGCCGATGATGAGCACGCGCGCCTTCAGGAGTTTCTGCTGGCCGGGGCCGCCGACCTCCTTCAGCACGATATGCCGCGCATAGCGCTCCAGTTGTTCGTCGCTCAGTGCCATGTCCTTGTCATAGCACGGCCCGGTTGCGTCAGGCCATCGGCGGCAGCAGAACCACACTCTGGCATGATCGGCCGATGCGGCCATAGGCGTCGAAGATTTCCGATTCCGTCATGCCGCGCCCGTCGCCGTGCCAGGCGCCGCGCTGCGCAACGCCGATCCATTCTCCCTTCGGCTGACGGGCGAGGTGGAATGAGAGATCGGCATTGGGCCAGCCGTCTGCATTGGGCTTCGCGCCTGCATCCGTCACCGTGAAAAGCGTCGATACGTCGGCAACAGCCATCGCGGCGGAAAAAGGCGTCGGTGCCGAATGGAAGTCACGCTTCAGCCGGAACCATTTCGCGCGCATGCCGTCCTCGTGCCGCGTGTCGCGAATGTCGACGAGATCGAGAAAGCCCTGATTGGTATTGCTCGCCTTGAAGAAAGCGGGCCGCTCCCATGCCGGAAAGGTCTCAGGCTCGAAGACCTGTCTTTCCGGCGCACCCGGCAGCCCTTCGATCGAAAGCGGTTGCTGGAAGCACGCGCTTGCCTTCGCCTGCAGCTTGCCGCCCGCCCATAGCTCATTCTCGATCACGGCGATGCGTCCCCCCTCGCGCACCGGCGTCATGCGGCTCGAAATCCCCTCAAGCGGCAGCGGGCGCAGGAGATAGAGGTTCGCCGAGACGAGCGCGCCCCAGCCTTTCTCCGCCGCCATCGTCTCCATCTCGCCAATGGAAAGCGCGGCCACCGCGCCGCCATGCATGCCCCCGAACGGGCCTTGCGCCTGCGGCGCCGCCTGCCAGATGTCGCCCTCGCGGCGGAAGATGGGAGAAAGATTTGTCGTCGCGTTCATCGTCTCACTCACTGATTGCTTCTTCCACGTCGCGCAGCCGGTCCTTGCCGAAATAGATGTCGCCATCGACGAAGAATGTCGGAATGCCGAAGGCGCCGCGATTGACGCTGTCTTCTGTATTTGCGACGAGCTTCGCCTTCACATCCGCATCCTGGATGCGCGCGAGGATATGCGCGCCGTCGATGCCGCCCTGATCGAGCGCGGATTTGATCACGTCGGGATCGTCCATCTTGAGCGATTGCTCCCACATGGCGGGCATCACCGCTTCGATATAGGCGTCGAGATTGCCGTCGATTTCCGCCGCCACCGCGCCGCGCATGATCTGCAGCGTGTTCACCGGGAAATGCGAGTTGAACTTGAACTTCGTCAGCCCGTGCTTCTTCACGAAGCGCTCGATTTCGAGGAACTGGTACTCGCCCTTGTTCCTGATCCCCTGGTTCGCGATCACCGGCGAGACATTGTTCGTTGCCTTGAAGATGCCGCCAAGCAGAACCGGCACATAGCGAAACTTCACGCCCGTACGCGCCTCGATCTCCGGCACAACCTTGTGCGCGAGATAGGCGTTCGGGCTGCCGAAGTCGAAATGAAACTCGACCTTCTTGCTCATCTGCTTGTTCCCTTGTTCAGAAGTTTTCCATCCATGGACGAAGATCGAGTTCATGCGTCCAGGCGTCGCGCGGCTGCGCGTGAAGCTGCCAATAGGCTTCGGCGATATGTTCGGGGTTGAGGATTCCGTCCTCATCCTTCAGCGCATAGCGCGATGGGAAATTGTCGCGGATGAAGGCCGTGTCGATCGCGCCGTCGATGATCGGATGCGCGACATGAATGCCTTTGGGGCCGAGCTCGCGCGCCATGCTCTGCGCCAGCGCCCTGAGCGCGAATTTCGCGCCCGCAAAGGCGGCAAAGCCCGAGCCGCCGCGAAGGCTCGCCGTCGCGCCGGTAAAGATCATGGTGCCCCGGCCGCGCGGCACCATCACGCGCGCGGCCTCGCGTCCGGTGAGAAAGCCCGCATAGGCCGCCATCTCCCAGACCTTGCGGTAGACGCGCTCAGTCATCTCCAGAATGGGGAAGTTCACATTCGCGCCGATATTGAAGACGAAGACCTCGACGGCCCCCACCTCGCGCTCGACCGTCTCGAAAAGCGAGACGACATCCTCTTCCTTGCGCGCGTCGGAGCCGAAGCCGCGCGCCTCGCCGCCCGCGGCGCGGATCTCGTCGAGGAGCGGCGCAAGCTTCTCCTCGTTCCGGCGGGTCACGCAGGCGACATAGCCTTCCCTGGCGAAGCGTCTGGCGACGGCGCCGCCCGTCGCGTCTCCTGCGCCGATGATGACGGCCGCCTTCTTCTCGCTCATGGGCCCGCTCCTTCACTCCGGCAATAAAGTTCTTTTTTGGAACCTATATTCTTACAATGGGTTCCGAAAGAGAACCTGTCAAGCTATACTCCGCTGAAAAGGAGCTTTCATGCGCTGGGAAGAACTCGATCGCGAACCCTGCTCGCTCGCCCGCTCGCTCTCCATCGTCGGCGACCGATGGACGCTCTTGGTGCTGCGCGAATGTTTCCTGCGCGTGCGCCGCTTCGAGGAATTCGAGCAGCGGCTCGGCATCGCCCGTCATGTGCTGGCGGACCGGCTGAAAAAGCTGACGGATGCGGGCGTGCTTCGCAAGGAGCCCTATCAGGAGCGGCCGCGCCGCGAGGAATACCGCCTGACGGAAAAGGGGCTCGACCTCTATCCCGTCATGCTCGCGCTGCTCGACTGGGGCGACAAATGGATGTCGGGGCCGGAGGGCCCGCCGCTTCTGCGCCGCCACAAGGCTTGCGGCCATGTCACCCGCGCGGTGCACACTTGCTCGGAATGCGGCGAAGAGCTGAAGGCCCGCGATATGACGGTCGAGCTGGGCCCTGGCGCGCCCGCCGCCATGAAGGCGGCAGGCGGCAAGGCCGAGTAATCAGAGACCGTCGAAGAGAGCGGTCGAGAGATAGCGTTCCGCGAAGGACGGGATGATCGCGACGATCGTCTTGCCCTTCATTTCCGGCCGGCAGCCGACTTCGAGCGCCACGGCAATCGCCGCGCCCGACGAGATCCCGCAGGGAATGCCCTCCATGCGCGCCGCTTTCCGCGCGTGTTCGAAGGCCGTCTCGTTGCCGATGGTCACGATCTCGTCGATCAGCGACTTGTCGAGATTGCCCGGCGCAAAGCCCGCGCCGATACCCTGGATCATGTGCGGGCCGGGCTGGCCGCCGGAAAGCACGGGGCTGTCTTCCGGTTCGACCGCAATCATCTTGAGGCCGGGTTTGCGCTTCTTCAGCACCGAGCCGACGCCGGTGAAGGTGCCCGCCGTGCCGATGCCGGAGATGACGGCATCGACCTTGCCATCCGTGTCGTTCCAGATTTCCTCCGCGGTCGTGGTGCGATGGATTTCCGGGTTCGCCGGATTGTCGAATTGCTGCGGCATGACGGAATTGGGATGCTGCGCCAGCAGCTCTTCCGCGCGCGCGATGGCGCCCTTCATGCCTTTTTCCTTCGGCGTGAGCTCGAGCTCCGCGCCGAGCAGCGCCAGCATCTTGCGCCGTTCGAGCGACATGCTCTCCGGCATGCAGAGAATGAGGCGATAGCCCTTCGCCGCGCAGACAAAGGCGAGCGCGATGCCGGTATTGCCGGATGTCGGCTCGATGATCACCGTGTTGTCGGTGATCTTGCCCTGCTTCTCCAGCGCCTCGATCATGGCGACGCCGATGCGGTCCTTCACGCTCGCAAGCGGATTGAAGAATTCGAGCTTGAGGTAGATGTCGGCGACGGCGCCGGCCTCCTTCGCCATGCGATTGAGCCGCACCAGCGGCGTATCGCCGATCGTCTCGGTGATGCTGTTATAGACGCGCCCGCGACCTGGCTTCTTGTCTGTCATTTGGGCCTCCCGGACCTGGTTTGTCGCCCGCGCCTGTCGCGCGGAACTCTCGGACTCAGATAATGAAGTCGGCGGTCGGTTTCGAGTTGCCGACACCCGCTTCTTCCGCCTTTCGGCAAAGATCCTCGATGGTGATGCCGTCGAGCTTCGCCATGAGTTCGCTCTGCACCTCCTGCCAGAGCGGCGCGATGACGCGCTCGCCGAGTTCGGAGGGCTGGGCAGTCGCCGGTTCGTCGGATGCTTCCATCGCGCCGACCACGCGCACGACCTCGCCCACCGCGATGCGCCGCCGCTCGCGCGCCAGCGTATACCCGCCGCGAGGGCCCCGCACGCCCTTCAGAATGCCTGCATGGACGAGTTGCTGCATCACCTGTTCGAGATAGCGCTGGGGAATGCCCTGCCGCTTGGTGATCTCCTTGGATTGCACGGGGTCCGGCCGCGCATTGATCGCGACATCGACCACGGCTTCGAGCGCAAGCCAGGTTTTCTTGGAAAGTCTCAGCATCTCTCGCTCACCCCTTCGTTCCCGTCGAGCCGAAGCCCCCGGCGCCCCGCGCCGTTTCGTCGAGCGTCTCGACCTCGCGCAGCCGCGCCTGCGTCACCGGCGCGATCACCATCTGCGCGATGCGCGTGCCTCGCTCGATGGTGAAAGCCTCCTGGCCCAGATTGACGAGGATCACCTTCACTTCGCCGCGATAGTCGCAATCGACCGTTCCCGGCGAATTGAGCACGGTGACGCCGTTCTTCGCGGCAAGGCCGGAGCGCGGACGCACCTGCGCCTCGAAGCCCTGCGGCAGCGCAATGGCAAGTCCCGTCGGCACCATGGCGCGCGCGCCGGGCTGAAGCACCGTCGGTTCGCCTTCCGGCACCGCCGCGATCAGGTCCATGCCTGCCGCGCCTTCCGTTTCGTAGCGGGGCAGGGGAAGTCCTTGCGAATGCGGCAATCGCTGCACCTTCACATCGACAAGCGGATTCATTCGGCAGCCCTTGCATTGGAGAAATGTTCGGCGATGCGCCGCGCGAGACGTTCGGCCACCGCCTGCTTCGGCAGAAGCGGCCAGTCCTCCTGCCCCTCGCGCGTGATGAGATGCACCGTGTTGAGGTCGCCGCCCATCACGCCCGTTGCAGGCGAGACGTCGTTCGCGACGATCCAGTCGCAACCTTTGCGCTGGCGCTTCGAGGTGGCGTGTTCGACGACCTTCTCCGTCTCCGCCGCAAAGCCGACGACGAGCGAAGGCCGCTTCTCCTTCATCTGCGACAGCGTCGCGAGGATGTCGGGATTTTCGACCAGCATCAGCGCGGGCGCCTGTTCGCCCGGTGTCTTCTTGAGCTTCTGTTCCGCATCGCTCGCCACGCGCCAGTCGGCGACGGCCGCCGCGCAGATCGCGATATCGGCGGGAAGCCCCGCCTCGCAGGCCGCGAGCATTTCGCGTGCCGTCTCCACGCGCTTCACCGTGACGCCCGGCGGATTGGGCAGGTTGGTCGGGCCGGACACGAGGATCGTCTCCGCGCCGAGCCGCGCCACGGCCTGCGCAATGGCATAGCCCTGCTTGCCGGAAGAGCGGTTCGCGAGATAGCGCACCGGATCGATCGGCTCATGCGTCGGCCCGGAAGTAATGAGTACGCGCTTGCCCTTGAGAGGTCCGCCGCCCGGATAGGCGAGTTCGTTGAAATGGCTCTCGATGGCCGCGAGGATTTCCGCAGGCTCCGCCATGCGTCCGGGCCCATATTCGCCACAGGCCATGTCGCCTTCGTTGGGACCGACGAAATCGACGCCATCCGCCATCAGCGTTTCGAAGTTTCGCTGCGTGGCGGCATGCGTCCACATGCGCACATTCATGGCGGGCGCGATCAGCACTTTCTTGTCGGTCGCAAGAAGCGCCGTGCTGGCAAGGTCGTTCGCCAGGCCGTTCGCCATCTTCGCCATGAGATCCGCGGTGGCGGGTGCGACGACGAGAAGGTCCGCATCGCGCGACAGCTCGATATGGCCCATCTCCGCTTCATCGGTCAGGCTGAAGAGATCGGTATAGACCTTGTCGCCCGTGAGGCTCGAAACCGAGAGCGGCGTCACGAAATGCTGCGCGGCATCGGTGAGGATCGCGCGCACGCTCGCGCCGCGCTCCTTGAGCCGCCGGATCAGCTCCAGGCATTTATAGGCCGCAATTCCCCCGCCAACGATGAGCAGCACGCGCCGTCCGTTCAGAATGCTCTCTGCCAATCTCTTCTCCCATCGGCGAAGCGGCCCGGGATTTTTTGCCGCCATTCGAGTGAAAAATATAAATATTCACGCGGACGATTTGTAGATCAAATCGAGATCAATGGAAATAGAGGGGATTTGAAGAAAAAACTGTTTTATTACAACAGGTTGGCCACGAGAAGCGCTCCCAGCGCCCCGATGGCGAGCCAGATGAGAGGCGAGCCCCGCCCTCGTCTTTCCTGTGCATTGGCGATCCGCTCGGCGGAGGTGGGGTGAATGCGCACCCCTTCCTCGTCCACGCTTTCGGCAAGGAGCCGCGCGGTGCGCTCCGCCCGGTCGAGCACTTCAGGCAGGTGGCTCATCATGCGGCCGAGCTGCATGGCGCCTGCGGCCGCTTCCTCGATCCGCGCTTCCGGCCCCATCTTTTCCACCATCCAGGCCTTCAGCACCGGTTCGGCGCTTTCCCAGATATTGTGATCGGGGTCGAAGTCGCGCGCGACGCCTTCCACCACGACCATCGTCTTCTGCAACAGGATGAGCTCCGGCCGCGTCCGCATGTCGAACTGTTCCGTCACCTGGAAGAGCTGCGCGAGGAGCTTGCCCATAGACACTTCGCTCGCGGGCCGTCCGAAGATCGGCTCGGCGACGGAGCGCAGCGCCTGCGCGAAGGCATATTTGCTCTTCGTCGCGGGCACATATCCCGCCTCGAAATGGATTTCCGCCACGCGCACATAGTCGCGCATGATCAGCCCGTAGAGGATTTCCGCCATGAAACGGCGTTCATTGGGTCCGATCCGCCCCATGATGCCGAAATCGACGGCGACGAGATTGCCGTCTGCATCGACGAACAGATTTCCCTGATGCATGTCGGCGTGAAAAAAGCCGTCCCGCATCGCGTGAAGCAGGAAGGACTGGATCACCTGGCGGCCGAGCCGCTTCATGTCGTGGCCCGCGGCGACGAGCGCGGCGCGGTCGGAGGCCGGAATGCCCTCGATCCATTCCATCGTCATCACGCGCTTCGAGGTTCGCTCCCAGTCGATCTGCGGCACGCGAAAGCCTGCGTCCTTTGCTGTGTTCTCCGCCATCTCCGACATCGCCGCCGCTTCGAGGCGCAGATCCATCTCGAGCTTCACGCTGTCGGCGAGCGTCTGCACGATCTCGACGGGACGAAGCCGCCGCGCGGGCGCATAGTTTCGCTCGATCGTTTCCGCCGCCCAGAAGAAGCTGTCGAGATCGTCGTTGAAGCGTCTCTCGATGCCGGGACGCAGCACCTTCACCGCGACATCGCGTCCTTCCGGATGTGTTTCGTCGGGTTGCGTCCTCGCGCGGTGAACCTGCGCAATGGAAGCCGCCGCGATGGGTTCGCTGAGAAAGCTGAATGCTTCGTCGACCGGTTTGCCGATCCCTTCCTCGATGAGCAGCCGCGCCTCTTCCATCGGGAAGGGCGGCAGCTTGTCCTGCAGCGAGGTGAGGTCGGCCGCGAGTTCGGGTCCGATAATGTCGGGCCGCGTCGCGAGAAACTGGCCGAGCTTGATATAGGCGGGGCCGAGCGCGGCAAGCGCCGTCGCAAGCCGCTCTCCCGCATCTCCGCTCGCATCTTCGCTGGTGCCTTCCCAGGGAAGCCGGATTTTCGCGAGCGGCATCAGCGCCAGCAGGATGGGCGGCATCTCCTCGCGCAGTTCGAGCGGAAAGAGCGCATCGTGTCTGCCGAGCACCCGTGCGGCGCGCGTGAGCCGCGCGAGGGAGCGGATGGTCCGCAGCATGTCAGAGCCGCCAGCCGGAATGGAGCGCGGCGACGCCGCCTGTCAGGTTGCGATAGCTCACATTGCCAAAGCCCGCATCGGCGATCATGCGCTTGAACTTTTCCTGATCCGGAAAGCGGCGAATGCTCTCGACGAGATACTGATAGGGCGCGCCGTCGCCCGTCACCCATTTCCCCATCATCGGAATCGCCGAGAAGGAATAGGCCTCATAGACCTGATCGATGAGTGGCACGGCGACCTGAGAGAATTCGAGGCAGAGGAAGCGCCCGCCCGGCTTCAGCACCCGGTAGGCATCCTTCAGCGCCTGCTCGATATGCGTCACGTTCCTGATGCCGAAGGCGATCGTGTAGGCATCGAAGGAGCGGTCGGGAAAGGGAAGGTTCTCCGCATCGCCGCAGGCGAATTCGACGCGCCCCTCGAAGGCTTTTGCCTCCGCGCGCGTCTTGCCGACGCCCAGCATGTGCCGGTTGATGTCGCAGACCGTCACCTGCGCGCCCGCCCCTGCGCGTTCGAGAAAGCGGAAGGCGATGTCGCCCGTGCCGCCTGCTACGTCGATCAGGTGGAAGGGGCGGGGCGATCGCGGCGGATTGAGCCAGTCTATCATCGCCTGCTTCCAGGCGCGGTGAAGACCGCCCGACATGAGGTCGTTCATCAGGTCGTAGCGGCTCGCCACCTGCTCGAACACGTCATGGACGAGCCCGGCCTTCTCGCTCTCCCTGACGGTGCGGAAGCCGAAATGCGTCTCGCCGCTCGCGCTCTCCGCGCCTCCGGCGGCCCCTGTCTTTTTCGCATCTGCGTTCATGCGGCGGACCATAAACCGTTTTACGGGCAGGCGGAACTGCCTGCCGCGGAAGGAAACGGCTGGAAAGGAAAGTGGTTCAGGCCACCCGGATTGGATCGTGGCGCGCAGCCGCGAGGGGCGCTAGTTTCATGCCCTGCCGAGGAATCGAGACAAAATGCCCGAACTGCCAGAAGTCGAAACCGTCCGCCGCGGCCTTGCGCCCGCGCTTGAAGGGCGGCGGATCGCGCATGTGACACAGCGCCGCCCCGATCTGCGCTTTCCGCTGCCCGAACGCTTCGCCGAGCGTCTTACGGGCCGCCGCATCTCCCGCCTCGACCGCCGCGCCAAATATATTCTCGTCCATATGGAACCGGCGCCGCCTGCGAGCGAGGAGGAAGTCCTCATCATGCACCTCGGCATGTCGGGCCGCTTCACCATCCACGGGCCGGAGGGCGCGCGCAGTCCGGGCCTCTTTCATCACGGCATGCCCGGCGCCGAACGCCACGACCACATCGTTTTCGACATGGAGGACGGCACCCGCATCGTCTATGCCGATCACCGCCGCTTCGGCTTCATGGATCTCGTGCCGGGCCCTGGGCTTGAAGCGAGTTCGCATCTCGCCGCGCTCGGGCCGGAACCGCTCGGCAACGGCTTTTCCGCCGTCATTCTCGCCGAGCGCCTCAAGGGCCGCCGCACCCCCATCAAAGCCGCTCTTCTCGACCAGCGCACAGTGGCGGGCCTCGGCAATATCTATGTCTGCGAGGCGCTGTGGCGGGCGGGCATCTCACCCAACAGAAGCGCGGCTTCCGTAGCGGGACCGGTCAGAAGCGAGCGCCTCGCCGCCGCCATCCGCTCCGTTCTCACGGATGCGATCGCCGCGGGCGGCTCGACATTGCGCGACTACGCCCATACCGATGGCGAACTCGGCTATTTCCAGCACGCCTTCTCCGTCTATGACAGGGAAGGCCAAGCCTGTTCAAAGCCGGGTTGCGGCGGTACCGTGAGGCGCATCGTGCAGTCGGGGCGCTCGACTTTCTTTTGCCCCCAATGCCAGCGCTAGCGAGGAAGATGATGACGGGCAGCAGGGAAACGATCCGCCACCTGGTAGCGATCTGGGGCTTCGCCTTCGCGATTGGCCTGGCGCTTCTTTTCGCACCTCATGGCGCGCGCGCGGCCGACACCTATCTCGATGCGGTCGAGGACATGCCGTTGATGGAAGGTCTCGCCGAAACGGGCGATGGCGGCATCGTCTTCGACAAGCCCTCCGGCCGCATCGTCAGGAGCGTCGCCGAGGGCGATGTCGCGCCTTCCGCCGTGCGCGTCTTCTATATCGAAACGCTGCCGCAGCTCGGCTGGACGCGCGCCGAACAATACGAGCTCATTGCCGGGTTGCTCATCTTCCGCCGCGAGGGTGAGCAGCTCGAAATCCAGATCGTCCCCGTTTCGGACAGTCACACCGAAGTCCGCTTTTCCATCGAACCCCTGTAGCGCCTGAATGCGCGGGGCCTTTTCGGCTCGCGCGGCGCTCGAAGAAACGACAAGCCTGCAAGAGGAGAAACGCATGGCCTACCAGAACATTCTGGTCGAGAAGAAGGGCGCCGTCGGCATCGTGACGTTGAACCGTCCGGATGCGCTCAACGCGCTCAACAAGGCGCTGATGGCCGAGATGACCGCCGCGCTGGACGATTATGAGGCCGACGACGAAGTCCACTGCATCGTCATCACCGGCTCCGCCAAGGCCTTCGCCGCCGGCGCCGACATCAAGGAGATGCAGCCCAAATCCTATATGGACGTCTACAAGGAGGACTTCATCACCGCGAACTGGGAGCGTCCCACGCGCTGCCGAAAGCCGGTCATCGCCGCTGTCGCGGGCTATGCGCTTGGCGGCGGCTGCGAACTCGCCATGATGTGCGACTTCATCATCGCCGCCGACACGGCGAAGTTCGGCCAGCCCGAGATCAAGCTCGGCGTCATGCCGGGCGCGGGCGGCACGCAGCGCCTCACGCGCTTCGTTGGCAAGTCGAAGGCGATGGAAATGTGCCTCACCGGCCGCATGATGGATGCGGAGGAGGCCGAGCGTTCGGGTCTCGTCAGCCGTGTCGTTCCCGCCGACAACCTCATGGACGAGGTTCTGAAGACCGCCCAGACGGTCGCCGAGATGTCGCTTCCGATCGCGATGATGACCAAGGAGAGCGTCAATCGCTCCTATGAAACGACCCTCTCGGAAGGCGTGCGCTTCGAACGCCGCCTCTTCCACTCCATGTTCGCCACCGAGGACCAGACGGAGGGCATGGCTGCCTTCGTGGAGAAGCGGAAGCCCCAGTTCCGCAATCGTTAAGAAAACCCCGCAAAAAGGCCCTTTTGCCGCGTCTTGAGGGCCTTTTCCGCTGGTTGACGAAAGCCGGAGGGGCGCGTATAACCCGCGGCTTCAAGGGGACGGCGGGCGCCACGGGTGCCTGCCGCCTTTTTCTAATAGAGATTTCCGCGGGCCGTTTCGAAACAACCGGTGACCGCGTCGAACGTAAGGTCCGAGAGCGATGGCGAATACGAAGTCCGCAAAGAAGGCGATCCGCAAGATCGCGGCGAAGACGGCAGTCAACCGCGACCGCCGCAGCCGCATGCGCACCTTCGTCCGCAAGGTCGAGGAAGCGATCGCGAGCGGCAACAAGTCGGAGGCGGAAGCAGCGCTTCGCGCGGCCCAGCCCGAGATCATGCGTGCCGCGCAGAAGGGCGTGATCCACAAGAACACGGCCTCGCGCAAGGTGTCGCGTTTCGCGCAGCGCGTGAAAGCCCTTGCCTGACAGGCACTTCTCGCTTCTGCCCGATAAGTGAACATCGGGTGTGAGCGAGATCGAAAAAACGGAAAGCCCGCGTTTCGATAGCGCGGGCTTTTTGTTGCGTGCGTGACGGTTGCATTCTGTCTTCGCGTTGCAAACGTGCTCGGCATGCATCGCGAAGAGAAAATGGAAAGCGCTTTTGCATGATGCACTTGCGCGTTGGCGTGTATGTTTGCGTTGCAATCGGCACAGCATGTTGCGTGCGCGCAGTGCGACACACCGGATAAAAAATTGTCACGAAGGTGATTCTTCCGCTTGCCTAGGCCAGCCCCTGCCGGTATGTTTAACAACCTCAGCGGTGGCGCTGAATACTGTGTTTTTCGAGTAAAATTTGAACGAATACAGTATTTATCTCCACCGCTCGAAGAAAAAACCAAGTATCCAGACAGATCGTGAGTGACGAGCCGGGGTAATTCCGTTATGACCCCCGTCGGACGGGTGCGTCTGGAAGCCGGGCTGGGGAGCCCGGCGCGGGTAGGGTTCGGGTGGTTCAAGCGGCGGGACTTCCATGTCGGGGAAATCGGAAAGCGATCTGATGCCGGCGATCCAGGGCGATCGCCCGGACGATTATGCGGGCGACGTCTCGCCGGAAGAGGCCTGGCGCGTTCTCTCCGCCCGTCCCGATGCGGTTCTGGTCGATGTCCGCACGCGCGCGGAATGGTCCTTTGTTGGCCTGCCGGATCTTTCCGGCGCGGGCAAGGAGCCGGTCCTGATGGAGTGGCAGCAATTCCCGACCATGGCGCAGAATGCTGGCTTCATGGCCGATCTTGCGGCGGCTCTCGGTCCGTCGCGGCGCGAGGCGCCGGTCTTCTTCCTGTGCCGCTCGGGCGCGCGCAGCAAGGCGGCGGCGATCGCGATGTCGAAATCGGGTTTCTCGAACTGCTTCAATGTGGCGGGCGGTTTCGAGGGGGATCTGGATGCGGAGCGCCATCGAGGCGGCCGCAATGGCTGGAAAGCGGCGGACCTTCCCTGGGTCCAGAGCTGAAGGCGGGTTAAGTCGGGCGCGGGGCGCTCAGCGGCGAAGCGGACGGGAAGGGCACGGTTCCCGTCATCTATGGGCTGAATCCGGTGCCTTTCGGGGCCGGAGCAATAAGAGGCATGACGTTTTGGACGAGGAAACCATGGTGCCATCCCCTGCAGAGCGGCGCAGGCAGGGCGTCTCCGAGATGCCGTCCTTTTCCAGGGCCGAGCGGAACGAGAGGGAGGTGGAAATGCCGTCCATGACCGTTGCCGATCAGTGGCGGCGTGTGCGCTCCCGCCTTCAGGCGGAGCTGGGCGAGGCGACTTTCAACAGCTGGTTCAAGCAGATCGATCTTGTCGGCGCCGATGAGGGCCGCGTCACGCTCTGCGTGCCTACGCGCTTCATCCGCAACTGGATCGCTTCGCATTACGCGGATCGTCTCGCCGAACTCTGGGCGGACGAGGATGCGGGCTATGCGCGTGTCGATATCGCGGTCAGTGCGGAGCCGGTCCAGCCGCGCAAGGCGGGTGTGGAGGCCGCCGGCCGTGCCGATGCCGCGCCGTCAGGCGAGCCGCGTTCCGCCCAATCCACGGTTCAGTCCGCGCCGCAATCCGTGCCCCAGGGCTTCGAGGATGCGGGCGTCGGTGCGCCGCTCGATCCGCGCTTCACGTTTGACGCCTTCGTCGTCGGCAAGTCGAACGAACTCGCCCATGCCGCCGCGCGCCGCGTGGCCGAGGCGACGGATGTCACCTTCAATCCGCTCTTCCTCTATGGCGGTGTCGGCCTTGGCAAGACGCATCTCATGCATGCCATCGCCTGGGAGATCCGCAAGCGCCATCCCGAACGGAAAGTGCTTTATCTCTCGGCCGAAAAGTTCATGTATCAATTCGTCCGTGCACTGCGTTTCAAGGACACGATGGCCTTCAAGCAGCAGTTCCGCTCGGTCGACGTGCTGATGATCGACGACGTGCAGTTCATCTCCGGCAAGGACTCGACGCAGGAAGAGTTTTTCCACACCTTCAATGCGCTGATCGATCACAACCGTCAGGTCATCATCTCGGCCGACCGTTCGCCATCCGATCTCGACGGCATCGAGGAGCGCATCCGCTCGCGTCTCGGCTGGGGCCTTGCCGCCGACATTCATCCGACGGACTACGAACTGCGCCTCGGCATTCTTCAGGCGAAGGCCGACGAGATGATGCAGCGAAACGGTCCCGTCGCGATCCCCGGCGGCGTTCTCGAATTCCTCGCGCACCGCATCGTCTCGAACGTGCGCGAACTCGAAGGCGCGCTGAAGCGCGTCGTCGCCTATGCCTCGCTGGTCGGCCGCCCGATCACCACCGAGATGACGCAGGAAGTGCTGCGCGATCTCCTGCGCTCGAACGACCGCAAGATCACCATCGAGGAAATCCAGCGCCGCGTCGCCGAATACTACAACGTGCGCCTCGCGGACATGCTGTCGGCCCGCCGCGCCCGCGCCGTGGCCCGTCCCCGTCAGGTCGCCATGTATCTCTCCAAGCAGCTCACCACCCGCTCGCTGCCCGAGATCGGGCGCAAGTTCGGCGGCCGCGATCACACGACGGTAATTCACGCCGTCCGCAAGATCGACGAGCTCTGCCAGGTCGATTCCGGCATCGAGGAAGACGTCGATCTGCTCCGCCGGATGCTCGAAGGGGGCCACGGGCCGAACTGAGCCTTCTCTTCGTCCGGCGCCCCGCCGGGCGGGCGGGAGGCCCCGGCAAGAAGCCTTGCGAATCAGGGGGTTAATGCCTCCCGATGCGGGCCCGGATTCGCCCCGAATCCTGCTGAAAAACGTGCATCGCATTCGCGATCTGATATACTCGGCCCCGCGAATTCTGCGGAAATCCGGCCTTGGTCGGAACGCGCCCCTAGGAGGCCCGGACGGCCAAGTCCGCTGCCCCGTCCCGGGCGCGGAGCTCCGGCCCCCCTGTTCGCAGCGGTCCTTGAGAACGGCGCGTCTGAAAAGCCGCGCAATGCTCCCGGACACTCTGGAACTCGGGTTGGCAGGGCAGGTTTCCGCCATGCGAAAAGGCATCCGCGCGGGGCTCCGTCCCGCCGGGTGAATTGACCAGAGAGCCCAAACGGGGGGACCGAAGAGAGGCCATGAAGATCACGATCGAACGGGGCGCGCTGCTCAAGTCTCTCAACCATGTGCAGTCGGTTGTCGAACGCCGCAACACCATTCCAATTCTCTCCAACGTCCTCATCAAGGCCGAGGATGGCCAGTTGAGCCTCACCGCCACCGATCTCGACATCGAGGTGGTGGAGGCGATCGACGCGGATGTGGCCCAGCCCGGCGCGACCACCGCTTCCGCGCACACGCTCTACGACATCGTGCGCAAGCTTCCCGATGGCGCGCAGGTCGAATTGTCGACGGGCGCGGATGAAGGCCGCCTCCAGCTCACCGCGGGCCGCTCGCGCTTCGCGCTGCAGTCGCTCCCGCAGGAAGATTTCCCGGTCATGGCCGCGGGGTCGCTCCCCCACCGCTTCGAGCTGCCCGCCGAAGCCATGCGCCGCCTGATCGACAAGACGCGCTTCGCGATCTCGACCGAAGAGACCCGCTACTACCTGAACGGCATCTATTTCCACGCCGTCGAGGGCGGCAAGCAGAAGGCGCTTCGCGCCGTCGCGACCGACGGTCACCGTCTCGCCCAGGTCGATCACGACCTGCCAGAAGGCGCGGCCGGCATGCCCGGCGTCATCGTGCCCCGCAAGACCGTGCTCGAACTGCAGAAGCTTCTCGAAGGCGATGCGGGCACGCTCTCCGTCGGCGTCTCGGAAACGAAGATCCGCTTCGAGTTCGGCGGCATCGTCCTCACCTCGAAGCTTATCGACGGCACCTTCCCGGATTATGGCCGCGTTATCCCGAGCGGAAACGACAAGGTGATGGAAGTGGACGGCAAGCGTTTCGCCGAAGCCGTGGACCGCGTCTCCACCATCTCGACGGAAAAGTCGCGCGCCGTGAAGCTCAACCTTGAAGAAGGCAAGCTCACGCTTTCGGTCACCAATCCGGATTCGGGCAGCGCCACGGAAGAACTGTCGGTGTCCTATTCGAGCCCCGCGCTCGAAATCGGTTTCAACGCCCGCTACCTGCTCGACATCACGGGCCAGCTCGATGGCGCGGAGGCGACCTTCGCCTTCGCGGATTCAGGATCGCCCACGCTCGTTCGCGACAGCGAGGATGCCATGGCGATCTACGTGCTGATGCCGATGCGAGTTTAAGCGTTTCCAGGCGGAAGCAGAGGATAGGGAGTGCCTCGAACGGGTGAGTTGCTTGCGGTCGACCGGCCATTCGAAACGCCGGAAGAATGCGGCGCCGTCATGACGGCGCCCGCCGCGGCCCCGCGTGTGAGCCTCAGCCGTCTCGTCGTCACGGACTTCCGCTCCTATGCGCGAGCCGAACTTCATCTGGATGGGCGTCCCGTCGTCCTCACGGGCGAGAATGGCGCGGGAAAGACGAACCTCCTCGAAGCCGTCTCGCTCCTGTCGCCCGGCCGCGGCATTCGCGGTGTGCCCTATGCCGAGATCGCGCGCGATGTGGGCGCGGGCGGATGGGCCGTTGCCGCGACGCTCGAAGCGGAAGATGGCGCGGTGAGGGTCGGCACAGGGATCGAGCCCGGCGCGGAAACCTCGCGCAGCCGTCAGGTCCGTGTCGATGGCGAACAGGCGGGCCCTTCCGCGCTCGCCGAACTCGTTTCCATGGTCTGGCTCACGCCCGCCATGGACAGGCTTTTCGTCGAAGGGGCGAGCGAGCGCCGCCGCTTCCTCGACCGGCTGGTGATGGGCTTCGACCCCGCGCATGGCACGCGCGCGGGCGCTTACGAGCGGGCCTTGCGCGAGCGCAACAGGCTGCTCGCCGACGAGGTCTTCGACGATGCCTGGCTCTCGGGCCTCGAAGGCCAGATGGCGGAACATGGCGTGGCGATCGCCGCCGCGCGCGTCGAAACGCTGGCGCGGCTTCGCGGCGCGCTTGAGGCGGCGCAGGAAGGTCCCTTCCCGCGCGCCCTCGTCTCGATCGACGGCGCGCTTGAGGCAGAGGTCGGGTCGCAGGCGGCCGTCGACGTGGAAGACGCCTTCCGCGCGCGGTTGAAGGAAATGCGCTGGCGCGATGCGGGCGCGGGCCGCGCGCTCGACGGGCCGCACAGGAGCGATCTCCTCGTGCGCCACGCCTCGAAGGACCGCGAGGCGCGTCTCTGCTCCACGGGCGAGCAGAAGGCGCTTCTCATCGGCATGGTGCTCGCCAATGCGCGCCTCCTTGCCGCCAGGGGCCGTCCGCCTCTGCTCCTGCTCGACGAGATCGCGGCGCATCTCGACGAGGAGCGGCGCGCGTCGCTCTTTGACGAGATCGTCGGCCTGAACCTTCAGGCCTTCATGACGGGTACGGACCCGTCGCTGTTTCATTCTCTCGGTGGGCGGGCGCAGAGCCTCGCTGTCGCCGGGGGCGAGATCACGCAGGTCGGCTGACCTGCAGGAAAGTTCTGAAGAAGGGAAGAGTGCGATGAGAAACGACAACGAAACGCCGGACGTCGAAGCGCTGAAGGGCCAGCTCTCGCCCTTCGTCGAGCATGGTCTTTTCAAGGCCCGCACCGTCCTAGTCACGGGCGAGGTGAACGACCGCCTCGCGCGTTCGGTCAGCGAGCGCCTTCTCGCCATGGCCGGCGAGAGCGACGACCCGATCACGGTCATCGTGTCGTCCCCCGGCGGTCACGTCGAGTCCGGCGACATGATCCACGACATGATCAAGTTCATCAAACCGCGTGTGCGCGTTCTCGGCACGGGCTGGGTCGCGTCCGCCGGTGCGCTCATCTATGTCGCCGCCGAGCGCGAGGACCGTTACTGCCTGCCCAATACGCGCTTCCTTCTCCATGAACCGCGCGGCGGCGTCGGCGGCTCGGCCACCGAAATCGACATCCAGGCGCGCGAGGTGCTGCGCATGCGTGAGCGCCTGAACAAGATCTTCGCGGACGCGACCGGCCAGCCGCTCGAAAAGATCGTCAAGGACACGAACCGCGACCACTGGATGAGCGCGGAAGAGGCGAAGGAATACGGCGTCGTCGGCAAGATCATCCGCTCGGCGGACGAAATCGTCTGATCCCTTTAGGGGAACGAACAGGAACCTTTGAGGAAGAGACCCATGTCCACACCCGCGGACGGAACACCGGAAGAATATGGCGCAGACGCGATCAAGGTCCTGAAGGGCCTCGACGCCGTGCGCAAGCGGCCGGGCATGTATATCGGCGACACGGATGACGGCTCCGGCCTTCATCACATGGTCTATGAAGTCGTCGACAATTCCATCGACGAGGCGCTTGCCGGTCATTGCGACGCGGTGAACGTCCGTCTGAACGCGGACGGTTCCTGCACCGTCATGGACAATGGCCGCGGCATCCCCGTCGAGATCCACAAGGGCGAGGGTGTGTCCGCCGCCGAGGTCATCATGACCCAGCTCCATGCGGGCGGTAAGTTCGACCAGAACTCCTACAAGGTCTCGGGCGGCCTTCACGGCGTCGGTGTTTCCGTCGTGAATGCGCTGTCCGACTGGCTGGAGCTTCGCATCTGGCGCGCGGGCAAGGAGCACTACATGCGCTTCCAGCATGGCGTGCCCGATGCGCCACTCGCCGTTGTGGGCGATGCGCCCCTTGGCAAGGACGGCAATCCCGTTTCCGGCACGGAGATCACCTTCCATCCGTCCGCCGAAACCTTCACGCAGACCGAGTTCGATTTCTCGACCCTCGAACACCGCCTGCGCGAGCTCGCCTTCCTGAATTCCGGCGTCCTCATCAAGCTCGCGGACCTGCGCGGCGTCGAGCCGAAGAGTATCGACCTGCATTATGAAGGCGGCCTCGAAGCCTTCGTCCGCTTCCTCGACCGCACCAAGACGCCGCTGATTCAGGCGCCCATCGCTATCGGCGCGGAGCGCGACGGCATCACTGTCGAAGTGGCCATGTGGTGGAACGACAGCTACCACGAGAACGTGCTTTGCTTCACGAACAACATTCCCCAGCGCGACGGCGGCACGCATCTCGCGGGCTTTCGCGGCGCGCTCACCCGCGTCATCAACAGTTACGCGAACGAGAGCGGCATCGCGAAAAAGGAAAAGGTGAGCCTCACCGGCGATGACGCGCGCGAAGGTCTCACCTGCGTCCTTTCGGTGAAGGTGCCCGATCCGAAATTCTCCTCGCAGACGAAGGACAAGCTCGTCTCGTCCGAAGTCCGTCCCGTCGTCGAAAGCCTCGTGAACGATGCGCTTTCGACATGGCTGGAGGAACATCCCGCCGAAGCGCGTCAGATCGTCACCAAGGTCGTGGAAGCCGCCGCCGCGCGCGAGGCTGCCCGCAAGGCGCGCGAACTCACGCGCCGCAAGGGCGCGCTCGACGTATCGAGCCTGCCGGGCAAGCTCGCCGACTGCCAGGAGCGTGACCCCGCGAAATCCGAACTCTTCATCGTCGAGGGTGACTCGGCCGGCGGTTCCGCCAAGCAGGCGCGCGACCGTTCCAATCAGGCCGTACTTCCCTTGCGCGGCAAGATCCTCAATGTCGAGCGCGCGCGCTTCGACAAGATGTTGTCGTCGAATGAAATCGGTACACTGATCACCGCGCTCGGCACGGGAATAGGCCGCGACGATTTCAACATCGACAAGCTGCGCTACCACAAGATCATCATCATGACGGACGCCGACGTCGACGGCGCTCACATCCGCACGCTCTTGCTCACCTTCTTCTATCGGCAGATGCCGGAGATCATCGAGCGCGGCCACCTCTATATCGCGCAGCCGCCGCTCTACAAGGTGCGCCGCGGCTCGTCCGAAACCTATCTGAAGAACGAGAAGGCGCTGGGCGACTATCTCGTCGCCACCGGCCTCGAGGACATGGTGCTCACGCTCCATGACGGTTCGCAGCGCGCCGGTCCCGATCTCAGTGACATCGTGAACAAGGCGCGCGCCGTGCGCGCCGTGCTGGAGGGTCTTCCCGGCAAATATCCGCATTTCGTGGTCGAGCAGGCGGCGATTGCCGGCGCGCTCAATCCGAAGGCGCTCGCCGAGCCCGAACAGGCCGCTGCCGCCGCCGCCTATGTCGCCCGCCGCCTTGACCTCCTGTCGGACGAGACGGAGCGCGGCTGGACCGGTGAGACGACGGAGGACGGAGGCCTGCGTTTCGCCCGCGAGGTGCGCGGCGTCCGCGAAGAGGTGCTGATCGACGGCCCGCTGATCGCCTCCGCCGATGCGCGCCGCCTCGACAGCTATACGAGCCACCTCCAGGAAGTCTATGTGAAGGCCGCCACGCTCCGCCGCAAGGACGAGAGCCACATCATCCGCTCGCCCTCGCAGCTTCTGGAAGCCGTCATGGCGGCGGGCTCCAAGGGCAACACGATCCAGCGCTACAAGGGTCTCGGCGAAATGAACCCGGACCAGCTCTGGGAGACGACGCTCGATCGCGATGCCCGCTCGCTCCTTCAGGTGAAGATTCGCGAGCTAGACGAGGCGGACGATCTCTTCGTGAAGCTCATGGGCGATGTGGTGGAGCCGCGCCGCGACTTCATCCGCGACAACGCCCTCTCGGTTGCCAATCTGGACGTGTGAGCCTGCTTTGCGTGATTGAACGAAAATTGAAGCCCCGTCTCGGTTCCGGCGCCTAAATGCCTGACAAGGCGGGGCTTTGACCAATCGTTAACAACGCGTTAACCATCCCCGTCTAGCTTCGGCACGGGGTGCCGCAACAGGCAGAGCGCGAGGCGTCGGGTCATGTCCCGCAAACCGGGCCGCACGGCGGACAAGGGGTCTGGAAGACGAGGCGGGCCTGAGGATGGTGACGGCTGGACGGTCGTTCGCCGTCCGGGCCTCGGGCCGGTCCGCATCCGCGTCGGCGCGAACGAACCGGAAGAGCCCCCGGAAGAGCTTGAGGGCGGCCTCGACGATTGGGACGATGACGGCGACATGGGACGCTGGGACGACGACGACCGGGATCGCCGCATCGAGCCGACCTTTGGAAAGGGCGGCCCGCGCAAATCCACGCCCAAAAAATCCGTCTCGAAAAAGCCCGCGCCGAAAAGATCCGCGAAAAACAAGACAGGCGTGAAGCTCCGCTCCGCTTCCGGCGATGATCGCCCCGCGCCGCCGCGAGGATATCGTCCGAAAAAATCGCCGCGCTCCCGTTCGAAATCCGTGAGGAGGAAATCGGGCCGCACCATTCTCGGCCACATCGCCTATGGCGGCGCCGTCGCCGCGCTTTGGGGCGCCATCGCCTTTGGCGGCCTCCTTTTCTGGTACGGGCTGAACCTCCCGGACACCTCCGGCCTCTACAATGTCAGGCACACGCCCTCCGTCTCCATCGTCGCGACGAATGGCGAAGTCCTGAGCCATCGCGGCGACCTGATGAGCGGCTATGCCTCGCTCGCCGATCTCCCGCCCCATGTGCCGCAGGCCGTGCTCGCCACGGAGGACCAGCGCTTCTACTGGCATTTCGGCGTCGACCCCATCGGTCTTGCCCGCGCCATTGTCGTGAACTGGCGGGCCGGCGCCTATGTGCAGGGCGGCTCCACCATCACTCAGCAGCTTGCGAAGAATGTCTTTCTGGAGCCGGACCGCACCATCTCCCGCAAGATCGAGGAAATGGTCCTCGCCATCTGGCTGGAGCTTCGCTTCACCAAGGAAGAGATCCTGACGCTGTACCTCAACCGCGTCTATTTCGGCGGCGGCGCCTATGGTCTGGAGGCCGCCTCCGAGCGCTACTTCAGAAAGCCGGCCCGCGCCTTGACGCTGCCCGAGGCCGCGATGCTCGCAGGGCTCCTGAAAGCGCCGTCCCGCTATTCGCCGACCAACAATATCGACCTCGCGCGCGAGCGAGCGCGCATCGTGCTCCAGAACATGGTCAATGCGGGCTATATCAGCCAGGAAGAGGCGCATATGGCGAATGTCGCCCCCGCCTCGCTCGAAGGCTACACCGCAAGCGGCTCCATCAATTACTTCGTGGACTGGGTCGCCGAGGCGCTCCCCGATTATGCGGGCAAGCCCGACACCGATGTCAGCGTCATCACCACCATCGACCCCGCGCTTCAGCGCGAGGCCGAGCGCATCGTGGACGAAGTCCTCGGCAATGAAGGCGCGCCTTCCAATGTCTCGCAGGCTGCCCTCGTCGCCATGACGCCGGATGGTGCGGTCCGCGCCATGGTCGGCGGCCGCTCCTATGCGCTCTCCCAGTTCAATCGCGCCGTACAGGCAAAGCGCCAGCCCGGCTCCGCCTTCAAGCCCATCGTCTATCTGACGGCGATGGAGCAGGGCCTCACGCCCGACACGCTGCGCATCGACCGCCCCGTGAATTACGGCGGCTGGACGCCGGAAAATTATTCGGACCGCTTCGAGGGCGAGATGACGCTCCGCACCGCGCTCGCGAAATCGGTGAACACGGTCGCCGTGCAGGTCGCGAAGGAAGTCGGCATCCGCAATGTCGTTTCGACGGCGCGCCGTCTCGGCCTGCAGGAAGACCTGCCGTCGAACCTTTCGCTCGCGCTCGGCTCCGGCAGCGCCAATCTTCTGGAGCTCACCGCGGCCTATGCCACCTTCGCGAATGGCGGTTATGGCGTCATCCCGCATGGCATCGAGGAAGTCCGCTCCGAGGCGGGCGAGGAACTCTACCGCCGCCAGGGGTCCGGCATCGGCCGCGTCGCCGATCCCTTCGTCGTCGCCGAAATGAACAACATGCTGAAGGCGGTGATGGTCTATGGTACGGGGCGCAACGCGGCGCTCGGCGAGCGCCCGAGCGCGGGCAAGACCGGCACCAGCCAGGATTTCCGCGACGCCTGGTTCATCGGCTACACGGCGGATCTCGTCGTCGGCGTCTGGGTCGGCAATGACAATGGCAGCCCGATGAAGAAGGTGACGGGCGGCTCCATCCCCGCCCATATCTGGAAGGCCTTCATGGAGAACACGCAGGCCGGCGTTCCCGTCGCGCAACTGCCCGATGCGCCCGCCCCCGTCGAAACGGCTTCCGCGGCAGAGCCCGGACGTCCCGCCGCGCAGGGCGGCGGCGCCTATGAGTATGAATGGGAGGAACCGGGCTTCTTCGAGCGCCTCTTCGGCATGGGTGGGTCGGGCGCGGAGCGTCCCGGCCTCCAGCCCGGCGGCCGCCGCTAAAAACAAGGTGAGCTGTTTTCTGGCTACCTGTTCCGCGTTGCTCGTCTGGATCACCCTCCCCCTGTGGGAGGGTCTAAAAATCCGCCAGGATTTTTAGGGGAGGGGTAAGCGAGAAAATCGGAGGGCGAGTCTTGGTGCCGAGGGCGGAGACCCCCTCCCCGAAAAATTCTTCGCGATGCTCGAATTTTCCGACCCTCCCCACTTTGGCGGCTTGTCCGCCAAGGCGAACAAAGATGTGGGAGGGTGATCTTCATCGCAATCTAATCTTCAATGGTTGGCTAAGCCTTCTTCCCTCTGCCGCTCATCGCGATGGCGAAGGCCGAAGCGCCGCCCGCCGCGATCACCGCCACCATGGGCATTGCGCTCGCCTCCGAGCCATATCCCACATAGACACCGGCAAGCGCGCCTGCCGCCGATTGCAGAAAGCCGAGCAGCGACGAGGCCGTGCCCGCAATGTCGGGAAAGGGCGTCAGCGCGCCGGCCATGGCCTGCGGCATGGTCGCGCCCATTGCAAAACCATAGATGACGACGGGCAGCGCGATCGCGAGCGCCGAGGGTGTCAGCATGAGCGCCGTCAGCATCAGCAATCCGCCAAGCGCCGCGCAGAAGCCGCCGAAGCGCAGCGTCCCGTCTATGCCGAGCTTGCGCACCAGCCTGCCGCCCGTGATCGAGCCTGCCACATAGCCGCCCGCCATCGCGCCGAATATGAGCCCATAGACGATGGGCGAAAGCCCGTAGATCCCCTGCATCACGAAGGACGAGCCGGACACGAAGGCGAAGAGCCCGCAAAAGGCGAGGCTCGCAATGGCAAGGTAGCGCAGGAAACGCCGGTCCATCAGCAGCCGCCGGTACGAACGCAGGATCGCGAGCGGTGCCGCGCTTTGCCGCCGCGCGGCGGGCAGCGTCTCCTCGAGATTGACGAGCGTCATGACGAGCAGCACCGCGCCGAAACCGCCCATGGCGATGAAGTTCGCCTTCCAGCCGTAAAGGTCCTGCACCACGCCGCCGAGCATCGGCGCGGCCGCGGGCACGAGCCCCATGATCGCCGCCATCTTCGCAAGCATCTGGCCTGCTTCCGGCCCTTCGAAGAGATCGCGCACGATGGCGCGCGCCAGCACCACGGAAGCGCCGCCGCCCACCGCCTGCAGGATGCGCGCAAGGATGAGCTGGTCGATGGTCGCAACGAAGAGCGAGGCGAAGCAGCCAGCCATGTAGAGCAGGAACCCGCCCATGAGAACCGGCCGCCGTCCGTAGCGGTCGGCGAGCGGCCCGTAGAAAAGCTGCGACCCTGCAAAGGCGATGAGATGCGCGCTGAGCGTAAGCTGCACCTTGCCTGCATCCGCGTTGAAGTCGCGCCCGATATCGGGAAGCGAGGGCAGGTACATGTCCGTCGACAGCGGACCAACCGCCGTCAGCGCTGCAAGGAACACGGTGAAACCCGCCGTGCCCGGCGCGAGCTTCATCTGCCCGCGTGATTTCCGCGGGCGCCGCTCGCGAAAATGCCGACCGGGTCGGTGCCGAAGCGGTGCAGCCCCGGCCCGTTCGTTTCGAGCCAGCGCTTGGCCGGTTCGTAATTCGGAATCGCTTCCTCGACCAGCGCCCAGAAGCGCGGCCCGTGATTCATGTGTCGGATATGCGCGACCTCATGCGCCGCCACATAGTCGAGCACATAGGAGGGCGCGAGAATGAGCCGCCAGGAAAAGGAGAGCGCGCGTGTCGGCGAGCACGAGCCCCAGCGGGTCGTCGTGTCGCGCACCGTGATGCGCGAGGGGCGCACGCCGAAGAGTTCGGCATAGAAGAGCGCGCGCTCGTTCAGTTCCTCGCGGGCTTTCATCTTCAGCCAGTCCGTCACGCGCCGTTGCACGAAGTCGGGATGGCCCGTCACCCGGATTTCGGGAAAGCTGCCCGTGTCCGCGCCGCGCACGCGCCACACCGGGCCCTTCGCCAGCGCGTCCTCGCGCCGCGCGCCCACATAGCGCACGACATGTTCCTTGCCGCGATAGGGAATATGCGCGCCATTCTTGAAGGGCACGGGCGGCGGCACCCTGTGCAGCCTCTCCGCGATCCACTCCCTCTGCTCCCGCGCAAAGAGCAGCGCCCGTCCCAGGCTTCGCTTCGAAGGCGTGGTGACGAGCACCGACCCCGCCGCGAGATCGACGCGCACGATGACGCGCTTGGCGCGCGGATTATGCTTCACCGTTACGGGCACGGTACGCCCGTCGATCTGGAGATAGTCGAGATGGAGCGAAGCGGGTTTCACGGGTTTGTTCATATGCGGTCGAGCCCAGATCCCCTGTCCGGCCCGGGGGCCTTTGAGGGGGATGACGACGGTCCGGTCTTTCCTGTCCGAAGGCAAAAGAAGTAGGGTCGAATCATGTCAAGAATGCCACGATTCCATTTCGCTTTCGCGGTCGATGATCTCTCTGCCGCGAGAGATTTTTACGGTCGCCTGCTCGGCTGCCCCGAAGGCCGGTCCGATGCGCATTGGGTCGACTTCGATTTCCGCGGCCATCAGATTGTCGCCCATCTCGCTCCCCGGCGCGAGCGCCGCGATGCCGCAGCGCCTGAAGGGGCAGGCGAAGCCTCAAACCATGTCGATGGCGACGACGTGCCGGTTCCCCATTTCGGTCTCATTCTCGGCTGGGAGGAATGGCACGAACTGGCGGAGCGCCTTCGCGCCGAAGGCGTGCCGTTCGTCGTCGAACCTCACATCCGCTTCAAGGGAAAGCCCGGCGAACAGGCGACGATGTTCTTTCGCGATCCCTCCGGCAACGCCATCGAGATCAAGTCCTTCCAGGACGAGGCGCAGATCTTCGCGAAGTAACGCCTCACCGCTTCGCGTGACGGGCCATGAACTCGCGCACGCGCGGCGCGATCTCGCTCTTCCAGCGCGACCCGTTGAAGACGCCGTAATGTCCGACGCCCGGCTGCTCCCAATGGGTCTTCATCGCATCGGGAAGATTCTTGCAGAGCTTGTGCGCGGCCTTCGTCTGGCCGACGCCGGAAATATCGTCCTTCTCGCCTTCGACGGTCATCAGCGCGGTCCGGGTGATCACCTCGGGCCGCACGGTGCGGCCGCGATGCGTGAACTCGCCTTTCGGCAGCGAGTGCTTCACGAATACCTCGTCCACCGTCTGCAGGTAGAACTCCGCCGTCATGTCCATGACCGAGAGATATTCGTCGTAGAACTCGCGGTGTTTCTCCGCCGAGTCGCCGTCGCCCTCGACCATGTGGTCGAAATAGTTCCAGTGCGCATCCATGTGCCGGTCGAGATTCATCGCCATGAAACCGGAAAGCTGCACGAAGCCGGGATAGACGCGGCGCATGAAGCCGCGATGCGGCCAGGGCACGGTCATCACGACATTGCGCTCGTACCATTCGGTGCCGCGCTCCGTTGCGAGCCGGTTCACCTCCGTCGGGCTTTCGCGCGTGTCGATCGGCCCGCCCATCAGCGTCATGCTGAGCGGCGTGTAGGGATCGTCATTGTCGTGCATGACGGCCACCGCCGCGAAGACCGGGACCGAGGGCTGGCAGACGGCGAGGAGATGCACGTCCGGCCCGAGCTCGTGGCACATGTCGATTACGTAGTCGATATAGTCGTCGAGATCGAACGAGCCCTCGGTCAGCGGCACCGTGCGCGCATCGGCCCAGTCCGTTATGTAGACCTCGTTATGGGGAAGCATCGCTTCCACCGTGCCGCGCAGCAGCGTCGCGTAATGGCCCGAAAGTGGTGCGACGATGAGCAGCTTCTGCTGCGGCGCCACGTCCTTCATCGCTGAGGGCTCGCGCTCGAAATGGATGAGTTTGCAGAAGGGACGTTCCCAGACGATCCTTTCGGTCACGGGAACGGGCTTGCCATTCACCTCCGTCTCGTGCAGTCCGAACTCCGGCTTCCCGTAGCGCCGCGTCGTCGACTCGAAAACGTCGATGGCGGCCGCCAGCGTCTTGTGCGTCATGCTTTCGGCGAAGGGATTGAGCGGGTGGCGCAGCGCCCAGAGGCTCACTTCCGCCGCCGCCCGGAAAGGTGCGATCGCGGCATGATTGAGTTCGTAGAAATGATACAGCACGCTCTACCTCGCTTCGGTCGGGGCCCGGGGCTTGTCGCCTCCGATGCCCTTTCCTCCCCCGCGCCTCATGTTGCGGCGCAACATGAAATGTAGGCTTCCCTCGCCGCCTCTCCAAGATATTTTTGAAATCATGGTTACGGAGAATTATGGGAAGCTTCACGTGGCAGACGCGAAAACGTCACGAAACGGAAATCCGCTTCGTGACGTTTCGATGACGGTCACCCCGAAAAAGGGGTCACTTATCCCTCACCGCCGCAGAGCCGGGTCCATTCCTGGCGGGGCCGGCGGGCCGCCGCGCGGTTCGCACCCGAGATCAGCGCCTTGAAGGAGGCGGTGATGATATTCGGGTCGATACCGACGCCGAAGAGATCGCCCGCATGGTCCGGATCGGCCACTTCCATGAAGGCCACGGCCTTCGCGTCCGTGCCCGAGCCGATCGAGTGCTCCTCGTAATGGCGCAGCTCCACGCCGAGCTTCAGCGCGTTCATCGCCGCATCGATCGGGCCGTTGCCGAATCCCTCGAGCTGCTCCTCCTTGCCGAAACGGCGTATGCGGATCTTTACGCCCTGCTTGCCGCCTTCGTCGAAAAGGCTGTGCGAGACATACTCGATGGGCTCCTTGCGGGTGATGTATTCCTTCTCGAAGATCGCCCAGATGTCGGCGGCCCGCACTTCCTTGCCGCTGTCATCCGTCACGCGCTGAACCGCCTGGCTGAATTCCACCTGCAATCTCCGCGGCAGGCGGAGGTCGTACTCCGTTTCGAGCAGGTAGGAGACGCCGCCCTTGCCGGACTGGCTGTTCACGCGAATGATCGACTCATAGGTGCGCCCGACATCCTTCGGGTCGATCGGCAGATAGGGCACCTGCCAGATGTCGCCTTCCTTGTAGGCTGCGAGCCCTTTCTTGATCGCGTCCTGATGCGAGCCGGAAAACGCCGTGAAGACGAGGTCGCCCACATAAGGATGGCGCGGATGGATCGGCAGCTGCGTGCAATATTCCGCCGTGCGCGCGATCTCGTTGATCTGCGAGAAATCGAGACCCGGATCGATGCCCTGGCTGTAGAGGTTGAGCGCCAGCGTGACGAGATCGACATTGCCCGTGCGCTCGCCATTGCCGAAGAGGCAGCCTTCGACGCGATCCGCGCCCGCCATCACGGCAAGTTCCGCCGCCGCCACGGCCGTGCCGCGGTCATTATGCGGGTGTACGGACAATATAATGCCGTCGCGCCGTTCGAGGTTCCGGTGCATCCATTCGATCTGGTCGGCATAGATGTTCGGCGTTGCCATTTCGACCGTCGCGGGCAGGTTGATGACGACCTTGCGTTCCGGTCCGGCTTCCCAGATCTCGGTCACCGCATCGACCACTTCCTTGGCGAAGTCGAGCTCGGTGCCCGAAAACACTTCCGGACTGTACTGGAAGGTCCAGTTCGTCTCGGGCATGGTCGAGGCGATTTCCTTGATCTGGTGCGCGCTTTCCGTCGCAATCGCCTTCACGCCCTGCTTGCCTTGCTGGAACACGACCTCGCGGAAGTTCGGCGCCGTCGCGTTATAGACGTGAACGATGGCGTTCTTCGCGCCGCGCAGGCTCTCCATCGTGCGCGAAATGAGTTCGGGCCGCGCCTGCGTCAGCACCTCGATCTTCACGTCGTCGCCCGCATAGTCGCCCTCGACCAGCTTGCGGATGAAACCGAAATCCGTGTCGGAAGCCGACGGAAAGCCAGCTTCGATTTCCTTGAAGCCGATCTTCACGAGCATTTCGAACATGCGGAGTTTCCGTTCCGCGTTCATCGGCTCGAAAAGCGCCTGATTGCCGTCGCGCAGGTCGGTGCTCATCCAGATGGGCGGCTTCGTGATCGTCTTCTCCGGCCACTGCCGGTCATGCAGCGGCACCTGCGGGAAGGCGCGGTATTTGACGGATGGATTCTTCAGCATTGGTCTGTCTCACACGTTCGGCGGAGCGATGCGCGGCATGGGGTTTTGTGGCCCCGTTGCGGCGCAGTTTGGATTCGGCAATGTCGGAAAGGGAATGTTTCTGCGCTCAGGCGCAGAGGAGCGCGCCCCGAAGAAGGGCGAGGTCGAGGCCAAGAGTGCGGCCCGGGGCGATATGCCGGTTGCGTTCCATGCGCGCGAACATAAGCCCCTCTCGCGAGACCGTCAAGACACGGACGAAGCGGGTGAGCGGCAGGGAAATCCTTAATGGGACAGGACTTCTTACCTGCATGCACCGGCCATTCCGCCTTCACTCGATATAGCTCTCGATCGTCTCGGCCATCTTGTCGGGCGGCGTCTGCGGCGGGAAGAGCTTGAGGTATTCGCCATCCGGTCCCATCAGGAAGACGATGGAAGAGTGATCCATCGTGTATTCGCTGGAGCTCTCGTCTTGTGCCTTGCGATAGAAGACGTGATAGGCCTTCGCCACATCCGCGATCTGTTCCGGCGTTCCGGTCAGGCCGACAAGGCGCGGATTGAAGAGTTTCACATATCGCGCCATCACCTCGGGCGTATCGCGTTCGGGATCGATGGTGATGAAGATCGGTTGCACCTTTTCCGCCCTGCCGCCCAGGCGATCGAGCGCTGCCGACATGACGCCAAGCTCCGTCGGGCAGACATCGGGGCAGAAGGTGAAGCCGAAATAGATCAGCATGTATTTGCCGCGAAAGGTCCCCTCGCTCACCGTTTCGCCGTCCTGGTTGACGAGGGTGAAGGGGCCGCCGACCCGCGCCTTGCCCGATGAGGCGGTCTCCTGCGCCTCCTCGCTCGCGCCGATCACGAGTTCGGATATCCACAATCCCGCCGCGATGGCGATCAGCACGCCGGCCACGAGAGCGATCAAGCCGTTGCGGGTCATGGTTTTCTCCCTGTTTACGCGAGGTTTTTCGCTGCCGCCGGGTTCTGCCCGAAAGGCGGGCGCGAACTCCCCGCATGGTCTATACTCCCCGGCGTTGGGGGAATACCGGCTTGGCGTCCGGCCCTCCTGTCTGTCTACCGTCAAACGAGCCCTGAGAAAATGTTTCGATTTCACGGCCCCCTTCGCGGCGACATTTTGACACGCGGGCACCGCCGCGCGATTTCCCTTGTCCTTGCGGCCCTGGGCGTTGCCCTCGTTACGGGCCTTACGCCTGTGCAGGCGATACAGCCGGGCGGCCCCGCGAACTATCTTGTCGATAACGACACCGTTCAGGCCGCGCGAACCGGCGACAACGAAACGCTCAAGGCCGATCTCATAAGGGGCGTTTCGCCCAATGAAAGCGGCAGCGACCGGATCCCGATGCTGCTGCTCGCTGTCGGCAACGGCCATCTCTCGACGGTGCAGTTGCTGCTCGAATATGGCGCGGACCCGGATCGCCGCGCGCCGGACGGCACCACGGCGCTCTCGATGGCGGCGTTGTCTGGCCGCGCGGACATCGCCGCCGCGCTTCTCGAGGCGGGCGCCGATCCCGACAAGCCCGGCGCGAACCGCGAAGTACCGCTTCTCATTGCGACGCGGGCGAACAATCCCGCCGTGGTCGAGAAGCTGATACAACATGGCGTCGACCTCTACGAAACCGACTTCACCGGCCGTTCCGCGCTCGATCTTGCCGAGGAAGGCCATCTGCGCGAGATCGCCGACCTTCTGCGCGACGCCGAAACGCAGTAAGGCTTGGCGCTGGCGCGGGGCTTTCTCTTGTTGATGTGGGGTTTCGCCCTATCTCTATGGCATCGACATTCGTACCCAAGGCGTAATGACAAACAGACGCGCATCACCGAAGAAGGCTGGCCCGGATGCCGGCGGCGCAGCTTCCGGCGGGGAAACCGCGGAGCTATCGCGTCCCTGGCATCATTTGCCGGATGGAACCTTTCGAAACCCGAAGGGGTGCGCGAGCCGTGGGCAAGGCAGGATGAAGCATGCCGGCCCCTTCTTTCTCGAAATGCTGAAGATGGGCGCCCGCAAGGTCGAGGTGCCCGACGGTCATGTGGTGCCGCGGGCCGAGGCCGTTCTCGAACTGAATGCGCATGCGGAGCAATCGGAAGACTTCATCACCTGGCTCGGCCACGCCTCCTTCCTCATCCGGATTGGCGGTCTCACCGTTCTGACCGACCCCTATCTGACGACCTTCGCAGGTCCCGCCGGCCTCGGGCCGCGCCGCTATGTGAAGTCCGGTGTGCCGATCTCGGCATTGCCGAAAATCGATCTTCTCGTCGTCAGCCATAATCACTACGACCATCTGGACGAACGCGCGCTTGCGCGGCTGCCCAACAAGCATCTCATGACGGTGGTGGTGCCGCTCCGCCTCGCGCGCTTCTTCCGTGAGCGCGGTTTTCCGAATGTGATCGAACTCGATTGGCATGAGCGCCACGAGGTCAGGGGTGTCTCCGTCACCGCGCTCCCCGTCGTGCACTGGTCGCGCCGCTCCGGTTTCGACACCAATCGCACCCTCTGGGCTGGGTTCGCGCTGAAAAGCGACACTCACCATCTCTTCTTCGGCGGCGACAGCGGCTACGGTCCGATCTTCCGCGAGATCGGCGAAGCCTATGGTCCTTTCGATACGGCGCTGCTTGGCATCGGCGCCTATGAGCCGCGCGAAATGATGAAGGCGTCCCATGCGACGCCGGAGGAGGCCGTGCAGATGGGCCGCGACCTCAAGGCGCGCCGCATCGTCGGCATGCATTGGGGCACCGTGCTCCTCACCGTCGAGCCGCCCTTCGAACCGCCGGAGCGTTTCGTCAAGGCGGCGGACGCACATGGCTATGAGCCGGAAAATACCTGGATCATGCGCATCGGCGAAACGCGCAAACTGGCGGGTGTCTGGCCTTCCAACGCGTGAACGGCGCCTTGATCGAGATCATGACGGCCAGCCCTTGACGCACTACACTCCGCTCGCAACAGGAGGCGGAGACGATTCCATGAGCATGATCGACGACCGGGTGGCCATGCGCTGGCTGCGCCGCAGCTTTCTCGCGGGGCGCATGCCGGGTGACCAGGGCGGACAGGTCCGGCTGCAGACGCTCGTCATCCTGCGCTGGCTCGCGATCGCGGGACAGCTGGCCGCCGTGCTCGTCGTGCATTTCGCCATGGGCTTTCCCTTGCCGCTCGGCCTCTGCCTCGCGGTCATCGCCGCCTCCGCATGGCTCAATGTCTTTCTCACGCTCCGCTACCGGTCTTCCACCCGCCTGCCCGACTGGCAGGCCGCGATCTATCTCGCCATCGATCTCGCGCAACTCGCCGTGTTGCTCTTTCTGACGGGCGGGCTGAAAAATCCCTTCGCCCTTCTTTTCATGGCGCCGGTCACGATTTCGGCGACGACCCTCTCCCTCACGAGCACGGCTCTTCTGCTCGTTCAGGCCTTTTCCTATGTGACGTTGCTTGCATGGTTCCACATGCCGCTTCCCTGGCGGCCGGGAGAGACGCCGGAACTTCCCTCGCTCTATGTCACCGGACACTGGATCGCGCTGCTGCTCGGTCTAGGCTTCCTTGCGGCCTATGCCTGGCGCGTCTCGCAGGAATCGCGGCGAATGTCGGCTGCCTTGTCTGCGACGCAGCTTGTGCTTGCTCGCGCGCAGCGTCTCTCGGCGCTGGACGGTCTCGCCGCCGCCGCCGCGCATGAACTCGGCACGCCGCTCGGCACCATCTCCCTCGTCTCGAAGGAACTCATGCGCGGCAACATGAGCGAGGCGGAGATGAAGGAAGATCTCGCCCTCCTCAACAGCCAGGCCGAGCGGTGCAAGGATATTCTCTCGCGGCTCTCGAAGCGGCCCGACGGCACCGACGTCATCTATTCGCGCCTGCCGCTCCATGCCCTGCTCGATGAGGTCGTGGCTCCCCATCGCGACATGGATGTATCCTTCCATATCGAGGTTCTGGCCGACGACGAGGAGGCCGGCGAGCCGGAAATCTGGCGCCGGCCCGAAATGCTCTATGGCCTCGGCAATTTCATCGAGAATGCAGCCGATTTCGCGCGCGAGGAAGTTCACGTCGCGGCGCATTACGGCAAGACGCATGTTGCCATCACCATCACCGATGACGGGCCCGGCTTTGCGCCGGACGTGCTTGAGAAACTCGGCGAGCCCTATGTGACGACGCGTCCGCGGCGCAAGAAGGCGAGCTCCGATCCCGAGGGCGGGCATGAGGGCATGGGGCTCGGCTTCTTCATCGGCAAGACGCTGTTGGAGCGCACGGGCGCCACCGTCGAAATCGGCAATCGCACAGACGGCAAGGCGGGCGCCCGGCTCGCTATGCACTGGCCCCGCCGCGCGATAGAGGCGGACCCCGCTTTTCCCACACCGGCCGAATAAGTGAGACGTGGCTTGGCTTTAGAGGGTCCTTCGGCCTAAAATTCCGGAAATCCGCAAGAGATTGGACGAAACGTGAGCAAGACCGACGATGCGCAGGGGGCCGAGGGCCCCGCAATTCCCGAAGACCGCACCCTGCTTCTGGTGGATGACGATGTGCCGTTCCTCACGCGCCTTGCCCGCGCGATGGAGGGCCGCGGCTTCGAGGTCACGACGGCAAACACGGTGAAGGACGGCAAGGAACTTGCCCGTTCGAAAAAGCCGGGCTTCGCGGTCGTCGACATGCGGCTCGAGGATGGAAACGGGCTCGACGTGGTTGCAGCGATCGAGGAGGCGCGGCCCGACGCGCGCATCGTCGTTTTGACGGGCTATGGCAACATCGCCACCGCCGTCACGGCGGTGAAACTAGGCGCCGTCGACTATCTGGCCAAGCCCTCCGATGCCGACGCCATTGAAGCCGCGCTTCTTGCGACGGGCGGCGACAGGGCCGATCCGCCGGAGAACCCGATGTCGGCGGATCGCGTGCGCTGGGAACATATCCAGCGTGTCTATGAACTCTGCGATCGCAACGTGTCCGAGACGGCGCGCCGCCTCAACATGCATCGCCGCACGCTCCAGCGCATTCTGGCGAAACGCGCTCCGAAGTGATTTCGCTATCCGGGGTTTTCCATCGGGCCTAGCGCTTGCGCGCGAGGGCGAAGCTCCGGTGGCTGTCGCCTTTTGCACGGAAGGCGGCATCCAGCGCGAGCACCATGTCGAAGACCCAGTCATCTTCGGGCGTCATGCGATCATAGATCCCGCGCAAGGCGTGCGGAAAGATGGCGCCGCCCAAGGCGCGCATCTCCGCGTCTGGAAAAAGCTCTTTCAATGCAGGCAGTATCGCCTCGCTATCCGCTGCTTCCGAAGGATCCCGGGCGATCATCTGTTCTACCGTGGGCCGCTTGATCGACGGATCGTCCGGCCGGAGATGTGGTGGAAGCGCCGCCCTGAAGCGATAAAGGCAATCCAGCATATCGTCGCTCCACTGCCAGCGCGTCGGGCCGGTATATTCATGCACCATGAGAACGCCGCCTGGTTTCAGGACTTCACGGCTCCATTCCAGCGCGGCGCGAGCATCCATCATGTGATGCAGCGATGCTGACCAGTAGACGAGGTCGTAGGTGTTGCGTGGCGTTGTCGCGAAAGCGTCTCCGACGACGAAATTCGCCTTGTCACCCTGGCCTTTCTCTTCGTATCGAGCCTTGGCGACCTTCAATCTCTGGTCGGACAGGTCGAAAAGATCGAAACGCTCGACCGTACCGCTTTTCAGAAGCGCCTGTTCCTTGGTCGCCCGCCCGCAACCAACCGAAACGGCGTGCTTGAAAGGTCCCAGCTCCTTGAGACGCATATGCGGGCCGCGCGAGACAGCAGGAAGAGGCTCTCCGCAGATTTCGATATTCATGTAGGCGCAATATTGCGGAATGTCCCAGCTCTTCGTGCCCTTTGTCTTGCCTGCATGAGCGTTCCACTTGGCGGCGATACGGGCTTTGTTTTCGGTCAGCATTGCTATGCTCCTGCGGGAATTCGGCTTGCGGTGCTTGAGATCATGCCCCGCATTCAACGAGAGTTCTAATCCGGTTCGAGAAAACGGTGCACGCGCCGCGCGGATACGCGCGCGGCATGAAGCGTGAGTTTCTTGCGTCTTGCGGGTGGAAGCGGTGTCGCCGGCCCCTCGCGGAGAATTTCCGCGCCATAGCGGTCTGCGACGACAAGGCCGACCTCCTCGGGAATGGCCTCGCGCGGGAACTCGGGGGGCACGGCGAAATAGAAACGGTCGCAAAAGTCGAGATACTCCTCCCACTTCGCATCCGTCCTGTAGTCGGTAAGGCTCGATTTGATTTCAAGCACCAGGATTTCATTTTTCGGTCCGAGCGCGAGAATGTCGACGCGCCGTCCGGTCGCAAGCGTGAGTTCGGTAACGGGCGCATAACCCATCTGCGCAAGCAGCCTGCAGACGCCGCGCTGCACGCTGGCCGCAGTGGCGGATTGACGCCCGTCGAAGAGGCGGAACTCGTCCATCTCCATATCGGGCATGTCGGGCAGCTCGTCTTTCGCCATGGCGGAATCTAAGCCTCGATGCCCGCCTGCCGCAACGCCTCGTCGAGAAAGCTGACGCGGCGCATGCCCTCGCGGGGATGGCCGGCATTGCTCCCGATGGCGAGCGTACAGGCTGCGTTGACGGCGATGCTCATGCGAAAGCGTTGCATGTCGATCGTCCGGCCCGACACGGCGGTGTAGGAGCGGAAGATGGCGTCGCGGATCGGTCCCGGATTGTCGAAATGACGGAAGTCTTCTTCCGGCAGTCCGACGCCGGCTTCCGCCAGGTCGATGAAGGCCGGTCTTTCGCCGCGTGCGACGAGAATGTTCGAAAGGTTGAGGTCGCCATGAAGAAGAACGCGGTCTCCTTCTTCCGCCGCCCACATTTCCTTTAGCCTTTCGAGACGCGCGCGTGTCTGCGGATCGCTGATGCGTGCCAGCGCCTCGTCTATGCTGCGAATGCTTGGATTGCCGAGCCGCGATGCCTCTTCGGCATGCCGGGTTCCATCCTCGTGAAACCGCGCTATGGCCGCGCCGATCTCTTCGCCGAGCCTTTCGCGTTCTTCCGCCTTCAGCGCGTAGAGTCCGCCCTCGTCGGCGGGACGCCCGGCAAGTTTCTCGAGGCGGAGCCATCCCGTAAGCGGCGGTCCCGAGAAGCCATAGGCGTTTTCGAAACGTCCCGCATCCGCGAGGCGAGGCAGGCGCGGCGACGAGCGCTCGCCGTCGAGGAGACGCAGTGCCGCCGTCTCGCGGAAATGCTTGCTGGTTCCCGTGCCGAGGCCGCCATTCTGCCGGACGAGTTTCAGCACCGTGCCGTCGCCGAGATCATGCACGCTCCCCCAGACCCCCTCGCCGAGAAGCGGCCAGGGCCCTTGCGGAAGGCGGGGAATTTCCTCCGAGATCGCGTTGTGTATATCCGTCATGGGCGGGCACTTTATCAGGCGGCATCGGGCCCTGCGCGCAAAAAGCGGACGTGAAAAAAGGGCGGTCCGCAGACCGCCCTCAAGTTTTTCCCTCTGGAGAGGACCCTTCGGGAAATTACTCAGCCGCCGCGCTCTGCATCGGATTTTTCTTGTTCGCGAAGTTCACCGTCTTCAGGAAGTCGATGCCCTGTTCGGCAATGTCGTCCCCGACCATGCGGTCGTCTTCGTTCTTGAGCTCTTCCATGTCGACATAGGTCGCATAGAAGGCGCGGGTACGATCGGTGATGATGCCGGCCTTGAGCAGCGTCTTCACCAGCACGCGGAAGACGTTTGCCGCGTCCTTCATGCCCTCGCGCCGGTCTTCATCCGTCACGGCTTCGAGCATCTCGGCCTGAACCTCGCGCCAGTCGAGTCCGAAATCCGCATAGATGAGCTTCTTCTGTTCGGGGTTCACGAGATTGAAGAGCAGCGTCTGGAAGACGGTTGCCGCCCAGTCCTCGATGATGTCGCGTTCTTCCTGGGAAAGCTTCGGGATCGTGCGGTCCGCCCAGATCTTTCCGAACTTGTGGTGGAAGGCTTCGTCCGTCATCGCGAGCTGGCAGAGCTTCACGAGCAGCGGGTCGCGCGCCGTGTTGAAGAAGGTCGCGAAGGTGCCCATGGCGAGCCCTTCGACGAGAAGCTGCATGCCGACGATCTTCTTGTAGACCTCTTTCGCGTTGACCATCTCGCTGAGTAGCCCGCCAAGCGTCTCGCCCACGGGCAGCGGCTTGCCGAAGCGCGACTGCACATACTTCGCGAAGGCGGTCACGTGGCGCGCCTCTTCGCGCGCCTGGTTCGCGGCATATTCCTGTGCGCCCGGATCGAGAAGGATATGGCAAAGCGAAGCCGAAAGGTTCAGCGCGCCCTGTTCGCCATGCAGGATCGCCGACATCATCCAGCGCGCCGTCTCGTTGACGAAGCGCACCTTCTCCTTTTCGGAAAGCTTCTCGAAGGAGGCGAGGCGAAGTTCCGGCACGAGTTCCGGATCGATCAGCATCTCGTTCTCGAGGTCGAAGGGCTCGTCGAAGTCGATATAGCGCTTGTCGAGCGGATCCCAGAAGTGGTCGTGGGTCGCCGAGATGATCTTGTCGAAGGCCGAGGAGCGGCGGTTATAGCGCTCCGTATTCATCATCGCCTGGAAGTCGTCCGGCGCGACGGCGTCATAGGCATTGTCCTTGGTGATCTGGCGCGGTTCGGTCATGTCCTTTTATCCTCGCTGTCACTGGCCGCTTTCCCCGCGAAAGCCGGGCCAATTTCCTTATTTCAAATGTGGGTATTTGTGCGCCGCACAAGCAACGCAAAAATGACGCCTGCGTCATTTTTGCGCAGGAAGCGTTGCGGCCCGGCGGGACTCGACAAAGTCTGGGCGCTTCTGTATTTCTCGCGGCCCTTTCGCCCGGCGGATGCCGGATTTCCCTCCGATGTATTGCTGTGGCCGGTACTGCGTCGTCGCCCGGTCAGACGGATACGAGGTGCCAGATGTTCATCGGTCTCGACTTCGGGACGACCAACAGCGCGCTGGCGGTCGCTCCCCCGGATGGCCCGTCGCGGCTCGTGCCGGTTCTCCATCGCAACGAGAAGCTCCAGACGTTCCGTTCGATCCTCTATTTCGACGAGGATGAACGCGACCGGAACGGGCGCCCGCATGCTTTCGCCGGCCCCGAGGCGATGGACGCCTATCTGGAGCGTGGCGCCGAAGGCCGGCTCGTCCAGTCGGTGAAGTCCTGGCTCGCCAATCCGAACTTCACCTCGACGACCATCTTCAACAGCCGCTTCACGCTGGAAAACCTGATCGGGTTCATTGTCGCCCGCCTGATCGATGCGACGCCGGAAGCGGCGGAGTTGACGCAACGCATGCTGTCGGGGCCCGTCGTTGTCGGCAGGCCGGCCCGCTTCGTGCGCAACAGTCTCGGCACGCCCGACAGCGAGCATGACGAGCTTGCCGTCTCGCGCCTTCGCGAGGCGCTGCGGGGTATCCGCATCCCCGACATCCATTTCGAGTTCGAGCCCGTCGCTGCGGCGCATTCCTATGAAGCCACGCTCGACCGCGATGAGCTCGTCCTGATCGGCGATTTCGGCGGCGGCACATCGGACTTCTGCCTGCTTCATGTCGGACCGGGCTTGCGGCGGCTGAAGTCGCGCGGAGAAACCATCGTGGGCGTCTCGGGCGTCGGTCTCGCGGGCGATGCCTTCGATGCGCGCCTGATCGAGCATTGCGTCGCGCCGCGTCTCGGCAAGGGCACGAATTACCGGAGTGGCGGGAAAGTCCTTCCCGTCCCCTCCTGGCCCTATGAGAAGATGCGCCGCTGGCACGAACTCAGCCTCATCAATACTGGCAAGACCCGCCGCATGCTGGAAGAGATCGCCCGCACGGCGGAAGCCTCGGCCGAGGTCGAGGGGCTGCTGGAACTCATCGAGGAGGAGAGGGGCTTTGCTCTTTACCGGGCCGTCGAGGCCGCAAAGGTCGAACTGTCCGGCGCCCCGGAAGTCCGTCTCCGCTTCGAGCTCGGCCCTGTCGGCATCGATGCGAGGGTCCGCAGGGCGGAATTCGAGCAATGGATCGCGCCGGAGCTCGAAGCGATCGCCACCTGCGTCGATGCCCTTCTGGAAGAGACGGGTACGGCGCCGGACAAGGTCGACCGTGTCTTTCTGACCGGCGGTTCCTCCTTCATTCCTGCGGTGAGAGAGCTTTTCGCGGCCCGTTTCGGCGCCGGAAAGCTGGCGGGCGGCGGCGAGCTCACCTCCGTCGCCACGGGCCTTGCCCTTGCGGCCCGGCAGCGCTTCTGCGGCTGAAACCACGCCGGAAGCGATTTTCTATAAAAATGACGCCTCCGTCATTTTCAATTTCCGCAACGGATGCTAACCTCGCTCACATGAAAAAGTGACGTGGCCGTCATTTTGCGTATGAAAGGTCCGCGTTTTCCGTTATGCTTGACGCAACGGAACAAAATGAAAGCCGGAAACAGACCCGGAGGAGGAAACCCCGATGAGCGACGCAGCGGTTAAATATGAGGCCGACGAAGCGCGCGACGCAGCCTATACGACTCCGCTGGAGGCGTATGACGTCGCCGATCCGAACCTCTTCAAGAACAACGCCATGTGGCCCTATTTCGAGCGCCTCCGGAACGAAGCGCCGGTCCACTACTGCACCACCAATGAGGACGCAGGCCCCTATTGGTCGGTTACGCGCTACAAGGACATCATGGCGGTGGATACCAACCACCAGGTCTTTTCCTCCGAGGGCGGAATAACGCTCCGCGACCAGGACGAGGACTTCAAGCTCCCCATGTTCATTGCGATGGACCCGCCCAAGCATGACGACCAGCGCAAGGTGGTGAGCCCCATCGTCGCGCCTGCGAACCTCGCCAAGCTCGAAGGTACGATCCGCGAACGCGCCGGCCGCATTCTCGATGAACTGCCCGAGAACGAGCCCTTCAACTGGGTGGACCGCGTCTCGATCGAACTCACGACGCAGATGCTCGCCACGCTTTTCGACTTCCCCTTCGAGGAACGCCGCAAGCTCACTCGCTGGTCGGATGTGGCCACCGCGACCGAGGATTCCGGTATCATCGAATCGGAAGAAGCGCGCCGCGCGGAACTTCTCGAATGCGCCGATTATTTCATCGGTCTCTGGAACGAGCGGGTGAATGCGCGCGAGCCGGGCAACGATCTCATCTCCATGCTGGCGCATGGCGAGTCGACCCGGAACATGGACAAGATGGAGTATCTCGGAAACCTGATCCTCCTCATCGTCGGCGGCAACGATACGACGCGAAATTCGCTTTCGGGCGGTCTCTATGCGCTTAATCAGTTCCCGGAACAGTACGCGAAGCTGCAGGCGAACCCCGCCGTCATCCCGAACATGGTCGCGGAGATCATCCGCTGGCAGACGCCGCTCGCCTATATGCGGCGCACGGCGCTCGAGGATGTGGAACTCGGCGGCAAGACGATCCGCAAGGGCGACAAGGTTGCCATGTGGTACGTCTCGGGCAATCGCGACGAAACGGTGATCGAGAACCCGAATGAACTCGTCATCGACCGCGAACGCGCGCGCCAGCATCTCTCCTTCGGCTTCGGTATCCACCGCTGCGTGGGCAACCGTCTTGCCGAGATGCAGCTCCGCATCACCTGGGAAGAAATCCTGAAGCGCTGGCCCGATCAGCGGATCGAGGTTCTCGCCGAGCCGCGCCGCGTCCATTCGAGCTTCGTGAAGGGCTATGAAGACCTTCAGGTCGTGGTGCCGAAGCGCAAGCACTGACGCCTGGTTTCGTTGAAGAGATCGAAGGCCGGATACGATGTATCCGGCCTTTTTTCTTGTCTGTTGTTTGGGCTGGAACCCGCCGGCAGGCGAACGAAGCAAACAGGAACAAGCAAACAGGAACGGGCAAACAAAAAGGGCGGCTTCCGTGGAAGCCGCCCAGTTCGTTACACAAGTCTGTCGAGGGTCGAGTTGAGGGAACTCTCCGACCTTACGCGTTACGCAACTTACTCGGCCGCCGAGATCGTCACTTCCTTCAGCGCGTCGACATTGGCGCCGAAGTTGATCTTCTGGAGGTAGCGGATGCCGTCTTCCGCGATGTCGTCGCCGACCATGCGGTCGCCTTCGCCCCTCAGCTCTTCCATGTCGACATAGGTCGCGTAGAAGGCCTTGGTGCGGTCGGTGATGATGCCGGCCTTGAGCAGCGTCTTGATGAGCACGCGGAAGATGTTGGTGCCTTCCTTCATCGCTTCGCGGCGGTCGTCGTCGCCGAAGGCTTCGAGCATCTCGAGCTGAACCTGCTGCCAGTCGAGGCCGAACTCACCATAGATGACCTGCTTCTGCTCGGGGTTCACGAGGTTGAACAGCAGCGTCTGGAAGCACTCGGCCGCCCAGTCCTCGATGATGTTCTGCTCTTCCTGCGAGAGATTCGGGATCGTGCGGTCGGCCCAGATCTTGCCGAACTTGTGATGGAACGCTTCGTCCGTCATCACGAGCTGCGTGAGCTTCACGAGCAGCGGATCGTTCGACTTCGCATAAAGCGTCGCGAAGGCGCCCATCGCGAGTCCTTCGACCAGCATCTGCATGCCGACGATCTTCTTGTAGACTTCCGGCGCCCGGACGATGTCGGTGAGAAGGCCGCCAAGCGTCGTGCCGACGGGAAGGGGCTTGCCCCAGCGCGCCTGCACATACTTCGCGAAAGCGGTAACGTGGCGCGCTTCTTCGCGGGTCTGGTTCGCGGCATATTCCTGCGCGCCCGGATCGCGGAGAATGTGGCAGAGCGAAGCGGAGAGGTTCAGCGCGCCCTGCTCGCCATGCAGGATCGAGGACAGCGCCCAGCGGGCGCTTTCATTGGCAAGCTTCACCTGGGCCTTGCGGTCGAGCGCCTGCACGCAGGGAAGCTTCAGTTCCGGAACCATCTCTTCCGGCATGATCATCTGGTTTTCGAGATCGAAGGGCTCGCTGAAGTCGATGTACTTGACGTCGAGCGGATCCCAGAAATGGTCATGGGTCGCGGAAATGATCTTGTCGAAGGCCGTGGAGCGCGCGTTGTAACGGTCCACTTCCATCATCGCGGGAAAATCGTCCGGCGCGACGGCGTCATAGGCGTTGTCTTTGGTGATCTGCCGAATCTCGGTCATCGGGTCCTCCAGAGGGAGCGGTTTAACCGCCTGAACGGGAAAAGCCGGCTTCAAGGGCTTCCGCCCGCCGGTCTGTCTCTTTGGAAAGCAGAATAGGGTGCGGTGACGCCGGGTCAAGAAGAAAATGACGGGGGCGTCAACTTCGTAAAATGCCGGTTAACCAAGCCGTCCCGAAGAGGGTGAACTTCGCGGATTCATACTACGCACCCGTTACAAACCTCCGCCGCATGTGGTAATTAGAAACATTGGGATGACCGGTCCGGACCGGCGGCGCGGGGAAGCGGCGCCTCGGTAAGACAAGAGAGCGGCATCTTGGGAGGGGGCAATAACCCCGATGGAAAGACCGGGCGGCTGCCTGAGGCGGCGCCCGCATGAATCGGGGATAGGCGGCCCTTGGCCGCTGCCGTCGTCATGACGGACCTATCCTCCGGAACTGTCGAGGCCGGCCGCGGCCACAGTGGAAAACGGACCCGAAAAGGGTATCCGCTCTCCGTCCCCCGGTCGGCTCTGCGATGTGCAACGCCGCCGCTTGCCCCTGGCAACGCGGCAAGGGAGATGGGTGCTGTCGATGGTAAAGTTGCTCGAAAATGTTGTGTTCAAGCTCCGCGCGATCATTCTGCTGGGGCTTCTCGTCTTCACCGTCATCACCGGCTTCTATGCGCTTCAGTTGCGCATGACCGCTGGCTTCGACAAGCAGCTCCCCGTCGGACACGAATACATCCAGACCTTCACCGAGTATCGCGAACAGCTCTTCGGCTCGAACCGGATCATTGTTGTCCTCGAACCCAAGGAGGGCGATGTCTGGTCGAAGGAATTCTTCAAGGTCTACAAGAACCTCACCGACGACATCTTCTTCCTGCCGGGCGTATCGCGTCACACGGTGACCTCGCTCTGGACACCGAACACCCGCTACATCGAAATCACAGAAGACGGCATCTCCGCCGACGACGTCATTTCCGGCAAGGTCACCGCCGACTCGATGACGCCGCAAAATCTCGAGAAGATTCAGAGCAACGTGATCCGCGGCGGTTTCGTCGGGCGCCTCGTCGCCGACGATTTCGGCTCGGCCATGGTGGTCGCGGAGCTCCAGGACTACGACCCCTCGACCGGCCAGCGCCTCGACTATTTCGATCTCGCGGCGAAACTCGAAAATCAGATCCGCGCGAAATACGAAGACGATCAGTACAACGTCCGTATCATCGGCTTCGCCAAGCTTGTCGGCGACATCGCCGACGGCGCGAAGACGGTCGTCGTTTTCTTCGCCCTTGCTTTCGCGCTCACCGCGCTTGCGCTTTACCTCTATGCCCGCTCGATCGTGTTGACGGCAGCGACGCTTTTCGCCTCGCTGACCTCAGTGGTCTGGCAGTTCGGTCTGCTTACCTTCCTGGGCTATGGCCTCGATCCGCTCGCCGTTCTGGTGCCCTTCCTCATCTTTGCCATCGGCGTCAGTCACGGTGTGCAGCAGATCAACGTGGTCACCGCCGAGATTGCCGAAGGCGCCGATTCCGAGACAGCGGCCCGTTCGGCCTTCTCGCGGCTTTTCGTACCGGGCTCCATGGCCCTCGTCACCACGCTGGTGAGCTTCGCGACGCTCTATCTCATCCCGGTGCCGATGATCCGCGAACTTTCGATCACGGCGTCGATCGGCGTCATCCTCAAGGTCGTGACGAACCTCATCATGCTGCCCTTGCTGGTCAGCTATCTGAAGTTCGGTGAAGGCTTCCGCGAGAACGTGCATCGCTCGCGCGAGTTCCGCCTGAAGATCATGCGGGCGCTGGGCTTCGTCGCGAATCCGAAGATTTCGCCCATCGTTCTCGTTTTCGCGACGGTTCTTTTCGGTATCGCGGTTCACGAGGCGGCGAACCGCCATGTCGGCGCGCTTCATGCCGGTGCGCCGGAGCTTCGCCCCGACGCGCGTTACAATATCGACTCGACGTCGATTGCGCATGACTACGCGCTCGGCCTCAACGTGCTGATCGCGGTGGTCGAGACGCCCGCGGACAGCTGCGTGACCTATTCCTACATGAAGTATCTGAACCAGTTCTCCTGGCACATGCAGAACGTGCCGGACGTGACCCTCGTCGCCTCGCTTCCCTTCGCCATCAAGGGTTCGGCTGCCGGCTGGAACGAAGGCAATCTGAAGTGGAAGGATATCCCGCGCAACCGTCCGGCTCTTGCCCAGGCGGCCAACACCGTTCCGGGCGCGAGCTCTCTCTACAACCAGACCTGTACCCTTCTGCCGCACAGCTTCTATCTGCGCGACGCCAAGGCGACCACGATCAAGGCCGCCGTGGACGCCGTGAAGGAATGGCGTGAAGCCAATCCGATGGAAGGCGTGAACATCCGCCTCGCCTCCGGTAACATGGGCGTGCAGGCGGCGGTGAACGAAGAGATCACTGAAACCGAACTGCCCATGATGATGTGGGTCTATGCGGTGATCGTCGCGCTCGTCATGCTCACCTATCGCGACTGGCGCGCTGTCATCGCCTGCTGTCTCCCGCTCACCTTCGGCACCTTCTTCGGCTACTGGTTCATGGAAGTGCTGCAGATCGGCCTCACCGTCGCGACGCTGCCCGTGATGGTGCTCGCGGTCGGCATCGGCGTCGACTACGCCTACTACATCTACAACCGTGTGCCCTACTACATGGGCGAGGGGCTCACCGTCTCGGACGCCTTCCGGCAGTCGCTGCAGGAAGCGGGCATGGCGACCTTCTTCACCGCGCTCACGCTCGCGGTCGGCGTGTCGACATGGGCCTTCTCCGATCTGAAGTTCCAGGCGGATATGGGCCTGCTGCTTGCCTTCATGTTCATGGTCAACATGGTGATGGCGGTGAGTGTCCTGCCCGCGCTGGCGGTAACGCTCGAAATGCTCATCCCGCGCAAGCGTCCGGTCGCCCGCCAGAAGAGCGCGCCGGTTCACTGAACCGGAAGCTCGGGATCGCAAGGAAAAGGCCGCCGGAAACCGGCGGCCTTTTTTGTTTCCATCCCTGTTCGCCGCTCACGCCTCCGGCGTGTAGCGCACCGGCATTTCCTTGATGCCGTAGATGAAGTTGGAGCGCAGCCGCTTCACCGGCCCCGAAACATGAATATCCGGAAAGCGTTTCAGCAGTTCCTCGAACAGCACCTTGAGTTGCAATTCGGCGAGCCTTGAGCCGAGGCAGAAATGCTGTCCGGCGCCGAAGCCGAGCTGCGTTGCGGTCTGGGGCTTCGTATAGCGCGTCACGTCGAAGCGGTAGGGATCGTCCCACTTCTCCTCGTCGCGGTTCGCTGACGCGTACCACATCACGACCTTGTCGCCCTTTTTGATCTTCTGTCCGCTGAGCTCCGTGTCCTCCGTCGCCGTCCGGCGCATGTGAAGAACGGGGCTCACCCAGCGCACGATCTCCTGCACCGCGCTCGGAATGAGCGAGGGATCGTCGAGGAGTTTCCGCCGTTCTTCCGGGTTCTCGCTGAGCGCCAGCAGTCCGCCCGAGATGGAATTGCGCGTCGTCTCGTTGCCGGCCACGACCAGCAGGATGAAGGTGCCGATATAGGTCGGGAAACTCATCGCCTCGCCCCCCACCTTCGAATGGGCAAGCATGGAGATGAGATCCTCGCCGGGCGTCTCCAGCCGCTGCTGCCAGAGCCCGGCCGAATAGGCCGCCATTTCCGAGAGACATTTGTGCATGTATTCGTCGGACACGCGCAGCTCCGGATCGTCCTCGCCCACCGTCGCGTTCGACCATTCGAAGAGTTTCGGCCCGTCGCTTTCGGGCACGCCGAAAAGCTCCGCCAGCACCTCGATCGGCAGCGCGGCGGCGACGGCGGAAATGAATTCCGCCTCGCCCGTCTTCGGGAGCTTGTCGAGGAGCCGCGTCACGCGCGCGCGGATGCGCTCTTCCATGTTCGAAATGCGCTTCGGCACGAAGCCCGGCGTCACCATGCGCCGGTAGTTCGCATGTTCCGGCGGGTCCATGGAGATCATGCTGGCGTCGGTCTCGTTTCCGTCGATCTCGTTCTCGTTGAAGATACGGTGCCCGCCCTTGTCCTTCGCCGAGGAAAAGAGTTTCGGGTTCTTCGAGATCGCCTCGATGTCGTCATAGCGCGTGATCGCCCAGAAACCGGTGCTGTCCGCTTCCGGGTTCCAGTAGACGGGCTCTTCCGCCCGCAAGCGGCGGAACACCTCGTGATGTTCCTCGCGCAGATAGAGATCGGGATCTTTCAGATCCGGCTTGCCGCCGAGATCGATCGCCTGTGCCTTCGGCCTGAGCATCGAATATCCTCCCCATGTTCTTGTTCTTTGGGGAGAAGCTTACGGCTCTTTGCCCGCTGCGCTCAAGCGAGCGGGAAGCCGACCGCCGCCTCGAGTTCCTGCAGCGCCTGCTCCGGCGAGATCACCTTGATCGTCGTCATGCCGAGCGCGCGTGCCGGCTTCAGGTTGATCCCGAGATCGTCGAGATAGACGCTTGCCGCAGCGGAAACGCCGAGCGCCTCGCAGGCCATCTCGTAGATCCGCGGATCGGGCTTGCGGATGCCGACCTTCGAACTCTCGATCACATGGTCGAAAAGCGACATGACTTCCGCGACCGCTTCGGCCTTCTCCGCGCTGCGCGCCATGCCCGCGCCTTCGCCGGCAGACACGTTGTTGGTGATACAGCCGACCTTTGCACGTTCCTTGCAGCGCTTCAGCGCGGTCACCATTTCCGGGCGGATATCGCCCGACAGCAGCTCGATGATGTCGCGGCCGGGAATGCGGTGTCCCCTTGCTTCCGATTCTTCCGCGAAGAGCCGGTCGAACTCGTCCAGCGAGCATTCGCTGCGCTCGAACAGCGCCCAGGCATTGGTGTCGGGATTGGTCGCGTTGATCGAGCGGATGAAGTCCCTCGCGAGCCCCTTTTCCCTCTCGTAGCGGTTGAACGCCTCGAAGGGGCTCGATGTCAGCACGCCGCCGAAATCCCAGATCACTGCCTCGACCATGCAAGTTCCTCGTCTTTAGCCAAATTTCGTTTGGCGGGAACCTACACGCTCGAAGCCGGATGCGCTATCCGGGGTCAGCGCGCCTTGACGAGGCAGTCCTGGCCCGCGGATTTGAGGCTCGAACAGGCCGACTGCGCGGCCGCCTTGGTCTCGAAGCCCGCGGCGCGGACGCGATAGAACACGCCCTTGTCGCCGAGATCGGCCTTCTCGATGTCGAGCGCATGCCCGCCAAGTATGGAAGGATGCCTTTCCTGCAGCGCGGCCCAGGCGGCCTTCGCCCCCGCTTCCTCGCGCAGCGCCATGATCTGCACCACATAGGCGCCGCCGCTCGCGGCAGCGGCAGCCTTCGCCGGTTCGGCGGCGGCGGTCTTCTCGGGCGCCGGCGCGGCGGCTGCCGGTTCCTGCGCCGCGGTCTGCGCCGCGGGCGGCATGATCGAGGCAGGCGCGCCTTCCGGCGTTGCCTCCTGCGTTTCGGCGGGAGCCGCTTCCGCGGATGCGGCAGGCGATGTTTGAGGCGATGCTTCCGGGGCGGCTTCCGGCGCTGCGCTCTCCGCAGGCACGGCGCTCGTGCGAAGCTCGGCGGTTTCCGCCGCCGCCGTATCGCCGGGCACGGTCGCTTCCGGGCTGGAGGCGCTCTCGCCCGCTTGCGGCGCTGCCGCCTGCTGCTGCGGCGCCGTTTCCGCCGGGGCTTCGTCCGGCAGCGCCGTCACGTCGGGCGACACGGGCGCGACGCCCGATCCGCCATCGTTCAGCGACAGCGCGACGATCACGCCGCCAAGCAGCGCCAGGCCCACGAAAGCGCCTGCGATCAGCCTTGTGCGGCCGCCGCTGTCTTCTTCCTCGGGCGTATAGATGATCTCGGGTTCGGGCGGTCTCGGCCGCTCCTCTTCGTCCGTTCCGTGCATCGTCTCGGGCCTCTCCGTGGCGGGGCTGTCGTAAAGCCCCCGGGATGGACCCTCGTTTACACCGATTCCGCTCAAATTGGGCTGCCGGCCGGGCGCGATGGTGACGCGCGAGACGGGATCGACGGAAGAAGGTCCGGCTTCACCCTTGCGCGCAAGCAGGTCGCTCGTCAATGAGGCAGGCTTCTTGGCCATCAGGCGGCGCCTCTCAGAACGCTATCGGCCTTGTCGCCGGCGCCCCCGGAAATACCCCCCGAGACAAAAGAACCGGAGGTCAGCGGCGAGGTTTCGCGGCCCTTGAGCCGGTCCTCGAGGAAACTCCACAATTCTGCGACTTCTTCCGGCGATTTGGTCGAGGAGCCGATTTCCATCACGGTTCGCCCGTCGATCATGCTGGAAGCGAAATCGATTCGCTGGTGAAGAATGGACGGCGCCACGGGGCCGTGATGCGAAAGGGCGATCACCGCTTCGGTGGTGATGCGGGCCCGCGGGCTCGCGCCGTTGACGGCGAAGACGAGCGGCTTGCCGATTTCCTCGCAGAGCCGGACGGTGGCGCCCGCCGCGCGCAGGTCATGCGGGCTCGGCCTTGTCGGAATGACGATGAGATTCGCCTGGCCGATCACATGGCCGATGGTGGAGGTAATGGCGGGCGGCGTATCGACGATGACGAGCTTCACGCCCCCATCCTTGAGCTTCGCGAGGTCCGCCTCGAGCCCCTCGTCGGAGGCGCGCACGAAAAAGGGCCTCTCGGCCTCGCGCGCGTTCCACCACTGCGAGAGCGATCCCTGCGGGTCCGTATCGATCAGTGCGACCGGGCCTGCGCCCCGCCGCTCCGCCTCGACGGCGACATGGCCTGCCAGCGTGGTCTTGCCGGAGCCGCCCTTCTGGGACGCAAACGCGATGACATGCATGGCTTAATCCCGATAACCGGCCGCGCGCGATTCCTTCGCTTGCGGCTCTTGGAAAAAGAACGCGCCGGCCTCGATCCGGGAAAGAGCTTTCGCGCTCCCGCGACCCGCCGGCATGCGTGATCGAATATCGAAAAGGCCGAATCAGCCCCCGTCCCGAGAGTAATGTGTGACCCATTTTGGCTCAACATATGCGCGCGAAAAATGCCGCTACCACCATAAAATGTGTTGGCGGGGACACATCGGCAGCGAGCTTCCTGTGACGGTAAAGATCAGCCCCGCGCCGTTTCTGCCACCACTTTGAGCATCGCGCCTGTAAGGCGGGCAAGGTCCTCCGCCCCGATGACGAGCGGCGGCGTCGTATAGACGATGTTGCCGAAGGGGCGGATCCACACGCCCTCTTCCACGAAGCGGCGCTTCATCCCGTTCATGTCGTGGATCGCTTCGAGTTCGATCACGCCGATCGCGCCCTTCACGCGCACATCCTTCACGCCCGGCAGGTCCCGCGCCGGTTCGAGTTCGCGCGTGAGCTGCGCCGAAATCGCCTTCGCCTGGTCGAGCCGCGGCTCGCGCTCGAAGAGATCGAGCGAGGCATTCGCCGCCGCGCAGGCGAGCGGATTGCCCGTATAGGTCGGCCCGTGCATCAGCGCCTTTCCGGCATCCTCGCCGAGAAACGCCTCGAAGACGCGCGCGCTGGCGATGGTCGCTGCGAGCGCCATGGTCCCGCCAGTCAGCGCCTTGGAGAGCGTCACGATGTCGGGAACGATCCCCGCCTGCTCGCAGGCGAACATGGAGCCGGTGCGCCCGAAGCCGGTGAAGATTTCGTCGAGGATCAGCAGCACGCCATGCTTGTCGCAAAGCGCGCGCAGCGTTTTCAGCGTGTCCGGTGAATGGAAGCGCATGCCGCCCGCGCCCTGCACCAGCGGCTCGGTCACGACGGCGGCGATCTCGTTCGCCTTTTCGCTGAGAAAGGCGTCGAGCGCGGCGGTCTTTTCCTCATCCGTGGGCAGCTCGCAGATGAACTGTTCGGCAATCGCACCCTGGAAAAGCGTGTGCATCCCCTCGTCCGGATCGCAGACCGACATGGTGGCCAGCGTGTCGCCGTGATAGCCGCCCTTGAACGAGACGAAGCGCGTGCGCCCGCGCTTGCCGCTGTTGATCCAGTATTGCACCGCGATCTTCATCGCGATCTCGACCGAGACGGAGCCCGACTCCGAAAAGAAGACATGGCCGAGGTCGCCCGGGAGCTTTTCCGAAAGCCGCGTCGCGAGCCGGCAGGCAGGCTCATGCGCGAGCCCGCCCAGCATGACATGCGGCATGGTCTCGAGCTGCTTCGTCACCGCCTCGCGGATGTGCGGATGGTTGTAGCCATGCGCCGCCGTCCACCAGGATGAAATGCCGTCCACGAGTTCGCGCCCGTCGGCGAGCGTCAGCCGCACGCCATCCGTCTTCGCGATGGGCAGCGCCATCGGCGTCGTCTGCATCTGCGTATAGGGAAGCCAGAGATGCGGCGCGCCTTCAGCGAGCCATGCGGGCGGATCGTTGATGAGCGGATTGGCGGGCGGAATGGACATGGGGGCGCGTTCCCTTCCCTGACTTTTGTTCTGTCTTCTATGTCTTTTGCTGGCGCGGATTGTCCGGTTTCGCGCCCGGATGGCAAGGGCCAAAACCGGCGATTGCGCGTTGCGTCCCGCTCACCTAGGATGCCGCCCGGTGCCGCGAAGGGTGCCGCCGTCCGAGAAAGAGGAACTCACCTTCGCCTGACGTAGAGAGACGTTACCTCGCGTTCGCAGAATCTTCCTTGTTTGCCGTCGCTTCGGACCGACGACAGTCAAACAACAGGAGGAATCCGTGCGAACGGACTCATCTTCTCAAAAACCGATCGACGCGCTCGCCGAATACAAGGTGAGGGCGAGCAAGCTCCTCAAGGATTTCGCCAGCGCCGACAAGCGCCGCGCCTTTCATGCCGCGCTTCGCCTTGCAACGCTCTGGCCCGACGCGGATGCGAATGCGTTGCTTGCCGACCCGTCGCGCATCCAGCGCAAGCACGCGCTCGCCGTTATCGCGCGCGAGATGGGCTTCCGCGACTGGCGTCATCTGACGGAGGAGGCGCATGTTGAATTGCCCGCCTTCGACACGACGCGGCTCTTCCCGCCCAGCACGAGCTTCTATCTCAATGCATGGTTCGCAACCTATGAGGAGGCGCGCGATACCTTGGGCGCGCGCAAGGATCGCTTCCTCTTTCCCTATCGCCGCCAGTTCGTGGTCTGCGAGGCCGGGCTTCTCGCAAGTCTCGGCATCGACGTGAAGGACCCCGACTGGGAACTCATCGGCCGCGACTGGGTGCGCCCGCGCGATGCGGATGCTCACTACCGGCTGAACCAGAAGCTCGCGCGCATCGTGCCGCCTCTGCCGGAGCGCAGGCCTCGACAAGGAAAATCGTCATGAACAGGGATCGCAGGCGCGAACTCGTCAAGGAATACAAGGAGCGCGAGGTGGCGCGCGGCATCTTCGCCGTGCGCTGCCAGACAAGCGGCGAGGTCTGGCTCGGCATCGGCCGCAGTCTCGACAACATGCGGAACGGTATCTGGTTCACGCTTCGCCTCGGCACGCATCCTTGCGTGACGCTGCAATCCGCGTGGAACGCGCATGGCGAAGAAAGCTTCGTCTATGAAGTCGTGGAAGAAGTCGATGCGAAGGACGTGACGCACTGGATGCTGCAATCGCTCCTGAAGGAGCGCCTGCAGCACTGGCAGGAGAAGTGGAACGCGGAAGCGATCCGCAGCTGAGCGGGATTTATTCCCCGGACTTCTTCTCCGCCGGGCAGCTATGCGCGGGCATGGGAGCGATGCCGAGCTTCTCGAAGAGGCGCCGGTCCTTGTCTTCTTCCGGGTTCTTTGCGGTGAGCAGCTTGTCGCCGACGAAGATCGAGTTCGCGCCCGCGAGGAAGCACAGCGCCTGCGCTTCTTCCGACATGAGCTCGCGGCCCGCGGCAAGGCGGACGACGGATTGCGGCATGGCGATGCGCGCCACCGCGATCATGCGCACGAAGTCGATCGGGTCCACCTTTTCGCTCCGGCCGAGCGGCGTGCCTTCCATCGGCATCAGCATGTTGATCGGAACGCTCTGCGGATGTTCGGGCAGGTTCGCCAGCGTCATCAGCATGCCGATGCGGTCGTCCGCGCTTTCGCCCATGCCGACGATGCCGCCGGAGCAGACATTGATGCCCGCATTGCGCACGCGCTCCAGCGTCTCGAGGCGGTCCTGATAGGTCCGTGTGCTGATGACGTTCGGATAATATTCTTCCGACGTGTCCACATTGTGGTTGTAGTAGTCGAGGCCCGTCTGCGCGAGGCGGTGCACCTGCTGGCCGGAAAGCATGCCGAGCGTCATGCAGGTTTCCATGCCCATTTCCTTCACGCCCTCGATCATGGCGCAGATCATGTCCATGTCGCGGTCCTTGGGCTCGCGCCAGGCCGCGCCCATGCAATAGCGCGTCGCGCCCGCTTCCTTCGCCTTGCGGGCTTCGGCGAGCACCTTCTCCACTTCCATCAGCTTCGAGGCCTTGAGGCCCGTGTCGAATTTCGAGCTCTGGGCGCAATAACCGCAATCCTCGGGGCAGCCGCCGGTCTTGATCGAGAGCAGCGTCGACATCTGCACTTCATGCGCCTTGAACCAGCGGCGATGAACGAGCTGCGCCTCGAACAGGAGGTCGTTGAAGGGCAGGTCGAAAAGCGCCTGCAGCTCCTCGCGCGTCCAGTCGTGGCGGATTTCGTCCGGATTGGTGCGCCGTGCGATACCCGGCTGCATTTTGGCGGACTCTTCCGTGCGGTTCTGGTCGATGCGGGTCTGGATGGTCATGGGCCGCGGCTCTCTCGGGATAACGGTAAAAAGGCTACAATTCCGGCAGCATAGGCGGCCTGAGCCCCAATGCAAGATTTGGGAATTATCCCCTCAATCACTTCCCCAGCGCCGCAGCAGCGATCCCTGGATTTTCAGGAGGCGGTCCATCAGCGCCCGGTTTCCGGCCGCCTCCGCCTGACGCAGCGCCAGCGCCACGTCGAAGAGCGTTTCGCGCTCCTCCGCCCCCGGACGAGACTGCGGACCCTGACCCCTGATGAGGGAGAGACTTGGCAGCGGTCTCCTTGTCCCCCAAGGGCGGCAAAAAAGGGCAGGGGCTCGCGTCGAAAGTTCTCCGAAGAGAAGAAATCCGAGGTATCCCGGAAGGCTGCGCGGACTCGCTGGGAGTCGAAATAAGAAATCACTACAGATTGCTTGCAACCCTACGTGTTCATGGATAATGTTCTCGGTACGGGCAAGCAGCGGGATTACCATGGCTGATGATCGGGAAAACTGGAAAAATAAGGCAGCAGAGGAGGTTACGGAGGAGCGGCGCGCTCTTCTGAACCACCGCAAGCGTCTGATCGCCGATCACCAGCAGGAACTTCGGCGTATCGACGGCAGGCTTTCCGAGCTGACGGTTTCGGCGCGAACCCTCAATCTGCCTGTTGACTGGCTGAACGAGGATCAGGGGCTGGTCGTCTCTCCCTCAGAGTTTTTTACCGTTCACTATAGCCATCGCAAAATGCCGGAGCCTTTGGCGAAGCCGAAACCCTTCAAGGATCGCGCGCTGGAGCTTCTTGTCGAGGCATATCCTGAACCGCTTAAGGCTGCGGATATACGCAAGCAAATCGAAGCGGAGACGCGCACCAAGTATCACGAGAAGACAGCAGGAATGTCGCTTTACCGGCTCTCGCAAGATGACCTCGTGCGCCGGGAGGGCAAGGACCTCTGGTTCTATGTTCCTGAGAAGCAACGCAATAAAGAAAGCCCCCGGTCTGGCAGCGAACCAGATGACCAGGGGCCTTCGATCTTTGACTAGCAGAAAGGAGACAAGCGATGCGCTGGCCGCCATCCGTTAGGAGGGACTAAGCCCGGCTTTAGCCGGGCCATTCCCGTTTGTGCCCCACGTAGCTCAACAGGATAGAGCGCCGAAATCCCAGTTTGGAGGTTGCAGGTCCGAGTCCTGCCGTGGGGACCAAACGTCAAAACCTTATAACCTGTTGATCTGAAAGTCAAATTGCCATTTCGCGAGTCTCGCCAATGGGTTAGCGGAGCTTTGTCTTTTGGGAGACTTCATGCTTGATTGGGTGGCTTGACTCCCTGTCTTGATTGACATGAACAGATTGGCTCTTGAGAAGAATTCCAAATCCTCGAATGTTCTGCGAGGGCATTAGCCGTTAGCTAACGTGCCGATCAACAACTGGGGGCAGTCTCTTGGAAACAATCGTGATTGTCGGCTTTGGACTCGTCGTGTGGGCCTTGATAATTGTTTCAAGGCAACTGGAAAGAATAGAGTTTCTGCTCCAAAGGCTCGTGGACGAGAAAATCCGCTAGACCTCAAGCTGCGAAGCTACCGGCCGGGGGTGCCGACCTCAATCATCTCCCCAGCGCCGCAGCAGCGATCCCTGGATTTTCAGGAGGCGGTCCATCAGCGCCCGGTTTCCGGCCGCCTCCGCCTGACGCAGCGCCAGCGCCACGTCGAAGAGCGTTTCGCGCTCCTCCGCCCCCCGGACGAGGCTGCGGACCCAGCCGACCGCCGCCCGGCGCTCGCCTTTCGTCACTTCCGCCACCCGGTGAAGCGTGGTCGAGGGATAGAGCACCAGCGACCCGGCGGGGAGCTTCACGAAGCGTTCGCCCGCGGGCTCCTCCACGATGAGTTCGCCGCCCTCATAGGTCTCTGGATCGGCCAGAAACAGCGTGAAGGAAAGGTCCACGCGCTTGCCGTCCATATAGGCATCGTCCGAATGAAGCCCGTAAGCCATGCCCTCCGTGTAGCGCGACAGGAGAATGCGGATGAATTCGCGCGGCCGCGCGGCGGCGCGGAAGACGTCGTTTTTCATCAGCCGCTTCTCGACCAGCGAGGTGAAGTCGGCGGCGAGCCCCATGGGCTTTGCCTGCTCGTTCCGCTTCACCGTCTTGGCGATCCGGCCGGCCGTGCGCGCGCCGTCCTCGAAGCCGTCCTTCTGCCTGAAAACGGTTTCGCCAAGGCGAAGGTCGGAGCGTGTCAGGACATCGGCAATCTGGATAAACAACGTCACAAATCCGTGATAATGCAAAGCGTTTGCAAACTATTCCGCCTCGCGGTAAACGTCGAGGCCAGCATTGAAAATAGTATCGCTGCAAAACCTCGAGGAAGCCTCCATGAAATACCGGACGAAACTCTGGACCAGCATTAGCGCCGCCGCCCTCATCGCGGCTTCGAGCGCCGTCGCGGGCATGGCCGCCCCGTCGGCAGGCGAAGGCGCGGGCAATGGCTCGCATGCCGACGCCCTCCAGGGCAAGCAGTCCTCCGGCACTTTCCTCATGGCCGCGGCCGGCGAAGGTGAGGGTGAAGGTGAAGGCGGCGAAGGCGAGGGCGAAGGCGGCGAGGGCGGTGTCGATCCGGCCCAGGCCGCGAAGGACCCCGTCGCCTATCTCTCCGCGCTCGATGTCATCCGCGCCCATTATCTCGCGGGCGAAGCCATGCTCGACGTGGAAGGCGGCCGCAAGGAAGGCGGCGCCATGTTCGCCCATCCGATTTCCGAGGTTTACGTCGATCTCGAGCCGGTTTTCGAGGCGCAGGGCGCGCCCCTCTTCATGGACGAGATGACGGACGCCGTCGATCTCGCGCTGGGCGAGGCCCCGGTCGACGAGGTCAAGGCGGCGGTGGCCAAGGTCTATGCCGCTGTGGACGCGGCGGCCGAAAAGGCCCCGTCGAGCGACAAGAGCGCGGCCGCCATCGAGGCGGCGCTCGTCGCCGACATGTACGACCGCGCGGCGAAGCAGTACGACACGGCCACGGGTCCGAACGGCTCCGAAGAAGCCTGGATCGACGGCTATGGCTTCTGGAAGGTCGCCGAGAAGCGCGCCGAACATCTCGAGCCCGAGCTGGGCGAGGAGCATGCAAGCCTCACCGAGGAACTGGCCGCCGCGAAGGAGCTCTTCGCCAAGGCCTATGCGAGCGTGGAAAAGCCGGAAGGCCAGCCCGTCGAGCCCGGCACGCTGCTCGCGGCCAGCTCGCGTATCTCGCTTAAAACCAGCAGTTTCTGACTTCGTCGTCTGGACTACCCTCCCCCATCTTGTTCGCCTTGGCGGACAAGCCGCCAAGGTGTGGGAGGGTCGAAAAATTCAAGCAAAGCGCGGAATTTTTCGGGGAGGGGTGAGCGGACAGGAGAGGCGGCAACCCCTTGCGAGGTGCTGAGTTCACGAAAGGCTTGCGTAGGGAGACCCGCGCGGCCCATACCTCCTACGCCAAGCGTTTTCAGCAAAAGTGCCTCCTTCAAAGATGAAGGATGCGCTTTTGCGGTTCGAAAACGCGACAAATAATGGCTCGGAGTGAGTAATGGCGAAGGCCCCGAAAGACACGCTCGACCAATTCGCGAGGGCGAAGCTCGACGCCCTTGAGGCGCAGGCGCTTCGCCGCCGCCTTGTCGAGACCGACCGCCGCGAAGGTGCCATCGCCTTCCGCGACGGGCGCCGTCTCATCTCCTTCTGCTGCAACGACTATCTGAACCTCTCGCAGAACGAAGAGGTGAAGCGCGCCGCCATCGACGCGACGGAAAAATACGGCACAGGCTCCGGCGCCTCGCGCCTCGTCTCCGGCAATCATCCGCTCTTCCGCGAACTGGAGCGCCGCCTCGCCGGCTGGAAGCAGGCGGAAGACTGCGTCGTTTTCGGCTCCGGCTACATGGCCAATATGGGCATCGTGCCCACGCTCATGCGCGAGGGCGATCTGATCCTCGCCGACGAGCTCTCCCATGCCTGCCTGCTTTCGGGCTCGAAACTCTCCGGCGCGCGGATCGAGATCTTCCGCCACAACGACATGGATCACTTGCGCGCGCTTCTCGCCGCGCACCGCAATGCCGCGCGGCATTGCCTGATCGTGACGGACGGCATTTTCAGCATGGATGGCGACGCCGCGCCCGTCGCCGAGATGGCGGACATCGCCGCCAGCCATGACGCCTGGCTGATGACCGACGATGCGCATGGGATCGGCGTCGTCGGCCATGAGGGCCGTGGTTCCAGCTTCATGGGGAAGACCAAGGCTGACGTGCCCCTCCAGATGGGCACGCTCTCGAAAGCGGTCGGCGCCTATGGCGGCTATCTCTGCGCCAGCCGCGCCGTCTGCGACCTGATCCGCACCCGCGCGCGCACGCTCATCTATTCGACGGGCCTGCCGCCCGGCACCGCCGCCGCCGCCATCGCCGCGCTCGATTTCATGCGCGCGAACCCGGACTATTGCCGCCGTCCGGTCGAGAAGGCGAGGGCCTTCACCCGCGCGCTCGGCCTCCCCGATCCCGAAAGCCCCATCGTGCCGCTGATCCTCGGCGACGCCGAACTGACGCTCGCCGCTTCCGCCCTCCTCGAAAAGGAAGGCTATCTCGTCACCGGCATCCGCCCGCCGACCGTCCCGGCGGGCACCGCGCGCCTGCGCTTCACCTTCACGGCGGAGCACAGCGATGCCGACATCGCGCGCCTCGCGAGCCTCGTCCGCGAGCGCATCCTGCCCCGCCGCGCCGCCGAGTAAGTCAAAAGAGAAACCATGCCTCCCATCTTCGTTACCTCCTCCGGAACCGAGATCGGCAAGACCTATGTCTCCGCCATGCTGACGCGCGAATTGAAGGCGCGTGTCATCAAGCCGCTGGTGAGCGGCATCGATGAGGAGACTTTCCCCGAGAGCGATCCCGCTCAGCTTCTCGCCGCCATGGGCGAGCCCGTGACATATGAGAATGCGGGCCTCGTCTCGCGCTGGCGCTTCCAGGCAGCGCTCTCGCCGGACATGGCTGCGAAGCGCGAGAACCGCGTCATCGATTTCGATGAACTCGTCGGCGAATGCGTTTCCGCCGCGCGCACGCACGATCCGCTGGTGATCGAAGGCGTCGGCGGGCTCATGGTCCCGCTCGACGGCACGCACACGGTTCTCGACTGGATGAAGGCGCTGAAGGCGAAAACGGATCTCGCCCCTCTCCTCGTCGTCGGCGCCTATCTCGGCACCATCAGCCACACGCTGACGACGCTCGCCGTGATGGAGAAGGAAGGCCTTGCCCCCCGCGCCATCGTGGTGAGCGAGAAGGAGCCCGGCCCCGTCCCCGTGGAGGAAACGGCGGAGACGATCGCGCGCTTCGCGGGCGCAACGCCTGTCCGCGTCGTCCCGCGCGGCGGCGCCGTCTCCCTCGCCGGTCTCTTCTAGAGTCCGGCCGGCCCGCCCGGCAGCTTGTCGCGGATTTCCTTCAGCCTGTCGTTCATCGACAGGAAGGTGAGATACATCTCGCAGATCACCCGCCACAGCACGATGCCGAAGACCAGCGCGAAGATCGCGACCAGGAATTGCAGCACGCCGAGGCCTGCATTGTAGCTCATCGTGCCGACGGAGCCGGTGATCATGCCGAAGACATAGAGCAGGATCGCCACGATACCGAGCCAGTAGAGAAGCTGCGTCGCGCGCCCGGCGATCATCTTGTCGAAGCTCAGGAAGTCCTTGAAGCTCATTGTTCCCTCACATGGATTGTCCGCCCGCCCGCGGGGGAAGCCCCGCGGATGGTTCGTTTCTATACGGATGAACGGGAAGTCCTACTTGGGCCCGAACAGGAACCAGAGGATGAGGCCGAGAACCGGCAGAAGAAGAACGATGACGATCCAGATCGCCTTCCACAGGGGTTCGGCGCCGCTCTGCACGATGCGAATGATCGCGTAGATATCCAGTATCAGGATGATGATGCCGAGTATGCCGGTATAACCGTCGCCGAACATTTATGACCTCCAGACCAAACGCTCCCCCGGCAGTGAGCCTAGCGCGATTTGCGGTGTGAGGTAAGTTCCGAATGCGCCGGATTCCGCGCTGCTTCGTGGAGTTGTGTGATCGAACGAAATCGAACTTCGTGCGTTGATGTTCACACGAAGCTGGGCGTCTCGATTCCTTCGAACTCCAGCAGCCACTTCTTCGTCGGCAATCCGCCGCCGAAGCCGGTGAGCGATCCGTCCGCGCCGATCACGCGGTGGCAGGGCACCACGATGGGAATGGGATTTCTTCCATTCGCAAGACCCACCGCGCGAACGCCTTTCGGGTTGCCGATCGCGCGCGCGATATCGGCATAGCTGCGCGTCTCGCCGAAGGGAATGCGCGCAAGCGCCGCCCACACGCTTTTCTGGAAGGCCGTTCCTTCCGCCGCGAGCGTCAGCCCGGAAAAATCCCTCTCCTTTCCCTCGAAATAGCGGTCGAGCGCCTTCACCGCCTTGTCGAGATGCGCGCGCGCCTTCGCGCTGCCCTCGCGCGCGGAAAGCGGCATGTCCTTCTGGTTCGGAAAGAGAATGGCCGCAAGCCCCGCCTCCGTCGCGGCGAGCCTCAGCCTGCCGATGGGCGTGTCGAGCGTCGCCGTTGCAAGCGCGGGATCGTCGGGCAGTTTCATTTTCGCCTCCTTGCTTGTCGTCAGATCGTCCAGAGCGCCAGCGCCGCATAGCCGCGCCAGGGCCGCCAGGCTTGCGACATGGTTTCGAGTTCGGCGGCCGAAACGGGTGTGCCGCCGCCCGCCGCCTTGCGCAATCCAAGATCCGATGCGGGAAAGGCGTCCGGCTCGCCAAGCGCGCGCAGCGCGATGTAATGCGCGGTCCATGCGCCGATGCCGGGCAGTGCCGTGAGTTCGGCCACCGTCGCTTCCAGGCTCTCGCCCGGCGCGAAGCCGATCCGTCCGCCCGCGGCCGCCGCAGACAGCGCCTTCAGCGTCGCGATCCGCCCGCCCGTGAGCCCGAGACCGGAAAGGTCCGCCCGCGCCAGGACCTTCGCCGAGGGAAATATCCGCTCTATCCCTTCCGTCTCGCGCTCGGCGATCTTCTCGCCGAATTTCGCGGCGATCCGCCCGGCGATGGTCGTCGCGCCCTTCACGGAAATCTGCTGGCCCAGTATGGCGCGAATGGCGAGTTCGAAGCCGTCGAAACCGCCCGGCACGCGAAGCCCGGGTCTCGCTGCAAGCCTCGGCCCGATCAGCGGATCGCGCGAAAGCGCGGCGGCGATGGCGGAAGGTTCCGCGTCGAGATCGAAAAGCCGCCTCAGCCGCGCCGCGATGGCGCGAATGGGCAGTGCCCCTTTCGTGCTGCCGATGGTCGCGATCCGCGCTTCGAGGGCATGGCCCTTTTGGGCCCGCTCCACGGTGATGATGCCTTTCGCCCCGCCAAGCGCGAAGCTGCGTGCATAGCGTTCCGCCTCCACGCGCTCGACGCCTGGAATGGCGCGGCCGCGCAGATAGGAAAGAACGCTCTCGAAGTCGAAAGGCGGCCGGTAGCCGAGCTTCAGCCTGATCGTGCTGCCTGCCTGCGCTTCGGAGGCGCGGCGGATTTCCGTCGGCGCCACGCCATAGGCTGTCTGGATCGCGTCGTTGAAGCGGCGCAGGCTCCTGTATCCCGCCGCATAAGCCACTTCCGAAAGCGGCATGGCCGTGTCGGTGATGAGCTGCTTCGCGGTGAGCAGCCGCCGGTTCGCCGCCACCGCCTGCGGCCCCGCGCCGAGATGCGCGAGAAAGAGCCGCCGGAGTTGCCGCTCCCCGAGGCCGAGCCGCGCCGCGAGATCCTCGAGCTTGCCCTCGTCCAGCGCCCCCTCCTCGATCAGCCGCAGCGCACGCGAAACCGTCGCCGCCGTCCCCGTCCAGGCGGGCGTGCCCGGTGCCGTCTCCGGCCGGCAGCGCAGGCAGGAGCGGAAGCCCGCCGCCTCCGCCGCCGCCGCGGAAGCGACGAAGCGGCAATGTTCGCGCTTCGGCACGCGCGCCGGGCAGACCGGCCGGCAATAGATGCCCGTCGATGAAACGCAGACGAAGAAGCGCCCGTCGAAGCGTGCATCCTTCGCCTGCATCGCGCGGTAGCAGGCGTCTTCGTCGAGGAGTGATGCGGGAGCCGTCATGTTCATGGCAAGCAGTCTAGAGCGGCCTCCTCTTTCGCGCTCGCCAAAATCGGACATCTCCATTCGTGACGCCACCGTCAGCTTTGCGCGCCGTTTCGCCTCCGGTTCCGCTTGAGTTACGCCCCGCCGCTGTTACGCTCACCTCAACGGAAACTGAAAAATCTGAACTGTCCGGCGGGGGAGGAAAACCGGCCGGAGAGGGAATTCGGGGAGGAAAATATGACGGACAGGGCAGACGCCGTACCGGGCGTCGCGGGCGGCATTGCGCCGTCGCAGGGCTTCACGCCCGCCTATCGCAACTATGCGCTCTTTGTACTGATGATTGCCTATACGGCGAATTACGTGGATCGGCAGATCCTCGCGATCCTGCTGGAACCCATCAAGCAGGATCTGGGGCTGAACGACACCCAGCTCGGCTTCCTCTCCGGCATCACCTTCGCGATCTTCTATGCGACGCTCGGCGTTCCCATCGCCATGTGGGCGGACCGCACCAACAGGCGCAACATCGTCGCCCTTGCGCTCACCATCTTTTCGAGCATGACGGTGCTTTGCGGCTTCGTGACGAATTTCGTGCAGCTCGCGCTTGCGCGCATCGGCGTCGGCATCGGCGAGGCGGGGTCGAGCCCGCCTTCCCATTCCATGATCTCCGACATGTTTCCGCCGGAGAAGCGCGCCTCCGCCATGGGCATCTATTCGCTCGGCATCAATATCGGCATCCTGATCGGCTTCCTGGTCGGCGGCTGGATCAGCCAGTGGTATGGCTGGCGCGCGGCCTTCTTCATCGTTGGCGCGCCGGGGCTTTTGATCGCGCTTCTCGTGCGCTTCACGCTGAAGGAGCCGGAACGCGGCCATGCTGATGGCATCTCCGCCCAGGCTTCGGCCGCCGCGCCGAAGGTCGGCGAGGTCTGGAAGCTTCTCTGGTCGCAGAAGTCCTTCCGCCACATCGCCTTCGGCTGTGCGCTCGCGGCTTTCGGCGGCTATGCGGGCGTCACCTGGATTCCCGCCTTCCTTATCCGCTCCTTTGAAATGTCGCCCGGTGAAATCGGCACCTGGCTCGCCCTCATCATCGGCTTTGTCGGCGGCGCGGGCACCTATGCCACGAGCTGGCTCGCCGACCGTTACGGCAAGGGCGATGTGCGCTGGAATCTCTGGGTCGTGGCCATCGTCATGGCGGTCTGCTTCCCCTTTGCGGTCGGCATGTATCTCTCGGCCGACAAATACTGGGCGCTTGCCTTCTTCCTCGTCCCGGCCTTTGCGGGCGCGGCCTATATCGGGCCTTCGCTCGCCATGACGCAGGCGCTGGTCACGCTGCGCATGCGCGCTGTCGCCTCGGCCGTGCTCTTCCTCATCCTGAACCTGATCGGCATGGGCCTCGGGCCCCAGGCGGTCGGTCTCATCAGCGATCTCTACAATCCGGCCTATGGCAGCGAGTCGCTGCGCTACGCGCTGCTCACCGTCATGGTCGTCTGGCCCTGGGCGGGCATCCACTTCATCCTCGGCGCGAAAACGCTGAAGGACGACCTTGCCAGGGCCAAGGCGCACAGCCTGAAGTAACGCGCTCCCGGCGGCGGTTCTCCGTCGCCGGGATTCCTGCGGTACTCGCCACTTGGACCACCCTTCCTGAGCTATGCAAAAGGCTTGTTCGAGCGCTTGCCATCTGGATCACCCTCCCACGGTGGGAGGGTGGCGCTCAAACAAGCGCACTGTTCTTCTCCGCGCCTCCGTGTGACCCTCTCTCTCCTTCTCTGCGCCTCTGCGTGGTCTCCCGCCGCGACACCGTCTCCCCTCGAACACGCGCCTCCTTTGTGAAAACATGGAACCCAAAGGAGCCCGCTCATGCCCGACACGCTTCCCGAAACCATGCGCGCCATGCTGCTCGATGCGCCGGGAAAGCCATTGCGCCTCGCGCATCTGCCCGTGCCGCGTCCGGGCAAGGGCGAGGTCGTGGTGAAGGTGGAAGCCTGCGGCGTCTGCCGCACCGATCTTCACCTTGTCGACGGCGAACTGCCCGACCCGAAGCTTCCCGTCGTGCCGGGCCACGAGATTGTCGGCCGCGTCGCCGCGCTGGGCGAGGGCGTCTCCGGCTTTGCGCCCGGTGAGCGCGTCGGCATTCCCTGGCTCGGCCATACCTGTGGGCAATGCCGCTATTGCCGCGCGCGGCGCGAGAACCTCTGCGAACAGGCGCTCTTCACCGGCTACACGCGCGACGGCGGCTATGCCGAATACACGCTCGCCGATGCGCGCTACTGCTTCCCCGTCGCCGAAAGCTATGGCGCGGCCGAGGCGGCGCCGCTCCTCTGCGCCGGGCTCATCGGTTACCGCTCGCTCCGCATGGCGGGCGAGGGCAGGCTTCTCGGGATCTACGGTTTCGGCGCCGCCGCCCATATCGTCGCGCAGGTGGCGCGCCACGAGGGCTGGCGTCTCTTCGCCTTCGTGAAGCTGGGCGACGAGGCCGCGAAAGAGTTTGCGCTGTCGCTCGGCGCGGAATGGGCGGGCGGCTCGGATGAAGTGCCGCCCGAGCTTCTCGATGCCGCGATCATCTATGCGCCCGCGGGCCCGCTCGTGCCCGCCGCGCTTCGCGCCGTCGCGCCCGGCGGGCGGGTCGTCTGCGCGGGCATTCACATGTCGGACATTCCTTCCTTCCCCTATGACATCCTCTGGCGCGAACGCTCCATTCATTCCGTCGCGAACCTCACGCGTGAAGACGGCGAGGAGTTCCTTGCCCTTGCGCCGCAAGTGCCTGTCGTTACCACGGTCGAGACGCTTTCTCTCGAAGAGGCGAACGAGGCTCTCGCCCGTCTCCGCGAAGGCCGCCTCACCGGCGCCGCCGTGCTGGTCATGGAATGACACAGCATGCATATGTTCCTTCCCACCCGCCCTTGGGGGCGGGTCGAAAAATTCGAAAGAATTTTTCGGGGCGGGGGTCTCGTCGCAGCGTCACATGCATGTCGCAGAACCTCGTCATGTCTTGAAGGATTGTGTCTCTGCCGGAGTTCGCGACCTCTCATGAAACGCCACGCTCTCCTGATCGCTCTTCTTTCCTGCACGGTCCTTTCCCACGCCCATGCCGTGGACGAGCGCTACAAGGAATATGCGCCGCGTCCGGGCCTCTCCGGCGAGGCGTCCGTCGCGGGTGCGCCCGCTCCGGCAAGATTGATGCTGCTTTGGTCGATGAGCTTTCACATGCTCCAGCCGCAGACCGTTCTGCGGATTGGTGCGGGCAGCGATGTGAAGGTCAAGACGGCCGTCGAGGCGATCGCCATTCTCGTTCACGAGAAGAACCCGCTTTCCTGCATTTCACGCGACGAGCTGAAACGTCTCTATACGGAAGAAAACCCTTCATGGGACATGGCGGGGGGCGCCGCCGCTTCCGTTGCGCCTCTTGCCCGAAAGGCGGAGGAGGGCGAAAGCGATTTGTTCGCCGGGGAGGTGCTGGGCGGCGCGCCCTTTGCGGGCGGCGTCTCGCTCGTCCCGCGCTATTCGGATCTTCTCGACCGTCTCGCCGAAACGCCGGGCGGCATCGGCTATGCGCCCGCCGGCTATCGCGGCAAGGGTGTGAAGGCGCTTCGGCTTTCGGATGGCGGTGAATGCGTGCCGCCAAGCGCCTCCGCTGCCTACCGCGCGGAATATCCCCTGTCGCGCTTCGTCTATGTCGAGGGCGACAGGAACGAGGCCGGCCTTGCCTTCTTCGACTATGTTCTCTCGCAGGAAGGACAGCGCGACGCCGTCATCGCGGGCTTCTACTCGCTGCCCTGGACCTTCGCCGCCGAGGAGCGGAAGAAGCTCGGCCTCGACTGAGCCTCGCTCCTTATCCCCGCTGTTGCCCTTTCGCTACGCGTCCCCTGTGGCGTCCGTGCCGTTGCTCGTCTGCATGACGTGTGCGGTCTCCGCCACAGCGGGGACAAGTCGTCCGTGTTTGACGGTTTAATGACGTTTCGATGACGGTCGCAGCGATTTATCCCCGCACCCGGGCATAAGTCGAACGCAAAAACCCCCGGCGAAAAATCGCCGGGGGCTGCCGCTTGACTGATCTGCGAGGATCGGATCGAGCGTCGTCTTAGAAGGTGAACTGCGTGCGCAGCGCAACCGCGTCATGGCCGAAGTTCGGGTTCGCACCACCGGCGTTCTCGACTTCGACATTGAGGTAGTTGAGCATGAAGCGGACGTTCTTGTTGGCGTACCAGTTCAGGCCCACCGTGATGATGTCCTGCTCGCCGCCATTCACGCCGGAGCCGAGATCGTTGAGGTTCGCCTGGCTGTAACGCGCGGCAATTTCCCACGCGCCCATGCCGCCACCGGCCATGAACGGATTGTCGGGGCTCACGCCGGAGTAAGCAGCCTTGCTCATGCTGTACTTGTAGGCTTCGCCCGTGAGGATCCACGAGGCCTGCAGATACCAGGCGTCGAATTCAGCTTCCGGCGCGGCGCCGAGCTGCTCCGCCGCATAGCGGTAGTATTCGCCCTGTGCGCGGAACGGACCGTAGTTGAACGCGAGTTCCGGACCGTAGGCAAGCGCCGTATCGGCGGCGAGGCCGCCCGTGTCGATCATGCGGGTCGGATCGACGCGCAGTTCCGGACGGTCGCGGAAGCGGATCGCATCGCCCGGCAGGTTCGCGGCATAGGTGCCCGACAGACCGATATGGAAGTTCGGGCCTTCCTTCGGCGAGGTCGCGAAAGCGACGCGGCCGAGCACGTTCGACGTGTCGCCGTCGGTCGTATTGCCCGCACCGACCGAACCCATCGTGTAGTAGGCAGCGCCGAAGAAGTTGTCGGTGTTGCCCGCCGCGCCGACTGCCATGCGGCCGTCGCCCGCGCCGATGCCGGTCATCAGGTTCGCCGCGGTGGCGCGCTCGATGAAGGTGATGTCGTTCGACGAGGTGGAGTCGTCCAGCGTGAGCTTCGGCTGGATCGCGCCGATGCTGAGCTTCAGGCCGTCGATGCCGACATAGTGCAGCGCGGCTTCATAGATGTCGCCGGGCTTTTCGTCGCCGGAGTCGCCGAAGTTGAAGTACAGGTCGTACTCGAAGTCCTTCCAGAGCGTACCGGAGGCGCCGATGATCGCGCGGCGGAAGTTGATGTTGTTGCCGAGGCCGCCAACACGCGCTTCGCTCGCGTCGTCCTGGTCGTAGTAGCCCCAGTCGAGATGGGCGCGGCCCGAGATTTCGAAGGTGAAGTTGCCGTCGGCGGATTCGAAGGACGGGCGGCCGTTCTTCAGGCCGACCTTGACGTCGCTCTTGCGCTCTTCAAGCGACTTGATCGCGGTGCCGTGCTGGATTTCGACATCGTCGATCTTGCGCTGCAGGGCGTCGATCTGCGCCTTCAGGGCGTCGAGTTCGGCCTGGGTGTTGCTGGCGGCGAAAGCGGGCGCCGCGAGGAAGGCTGCGGCGCCGATTGCCGTGCCGGCCAGCAGAATGTTTCTCAACGTCATATGACGTCTCCGTGTTCTATGGATGAGCTTCTGTTGCAGGATCGGCAGCCGCGGCAGAACACCGCGAACACCCCCCATGACCCCGCTCGTAACAGAGCTATGTGACGGTTAGGCTCAACTTTTGTGACAGAGAAATGACGGGCCCGGACTGTGGCAGCGATACATCGCCAATTGCCCCGGCAAGGGGGTCTGAAAGACACCCAAAAAGAGATAAAATATAAACAAAATCAGTATGTTAATGGGTGAGGCGAGACGCAGTTGCAAGCGAGGCGCAACGCTCCGGATTCCGTGGCGGTCTTGCCGGAAGAAAGGCGGCGGAGCTTGTCGCCCCGCCGCCCCGATGCCGGAAAATTCCATCCGTCAGAAGGTAAAGCGAACCCCGCCGAGAATGGTTCTGGGCTTGCCGGGCCGGGCGCCGGCCGGGTCGAACGAGACATTGTAGACCTCGTCGGTCAGGTTCTCGACGATCCCGATCAGGCTCACGCCCGGTACGATCTCGACTTCGCCGGAGAGGTCGACGACGACGCGCTCATTTATGAGTTCGTTGGCCGGGATCGATCCCTGGCCTGCGACCGAGCGCGTTTCGTCGACATAGCTGGCGATTACGTTTGCCCGCCATGTCTCGCCTTCGACACCGGCGGTAAGCGTCAGCTGGTGCTCGGGTACGTAAGGCAGCTTGTCGCCCGCCGTGACATTGCCCCACGGGCCGAAGCCACTGTTGAAGCTCGTCTGGAATTCCGCGTCGGTATAGGTGTAGATCGCACCGAGAGGAACGGAGAACCCGGTACCGAGCAGGCCGGCTACATCATACCCGGCGCTGAGCTCCAGACCCTTCACATCGACTTCGCCCCCGTCGAACTGCGCACCGATTGGGCAGCCGCCGCCCGTGGAAGCCGTGCAGGTGCCGAGCAGGTTCGAATAGTCGTTGTAAAAACCGATCGCTTCGAAGGAAACGGGACCCTCCCCGTATCGGAAGCCGGCTTCGTAATTGATCGACTTCTCCGGATCCGAGTTCGAGCCCGTGCCCGGCGCGGCAAATCCGCGATGGACGCCGCCGACAATTTGCCATTCGTCGTTGAGATAATAGACCGCTCCAATACCCGGGATGAGAACATCGACGGAATTTTCCGTGACTGTTGTGGGGCCGGTCCGTCCCGGGTCGGCGAGACCCCAGCGCGTCTGCCGCAACTTGATCGTTTCGTAACGTAGACCCGGGGTCAGAGTGAAGTTGCCCCAGTCGATCGTATCCTGAATGTAAAATGCCCAGGCCTTTGCATCGCCGACACGGTTGTCCTGGCTTCCGGGTGCGCCGGGCGTCGTCAGCGTCATCACACCGCCAGCCATCGTGTAGATGTCGTCGTTCTGGAAGCGGTCTTCCTCGTCTTCGTGGTAGCGCACCGAAAGTTCGAGGTAGTGGGCGATATCGCCGGTGAGGAATGACGAGCCGAGGACGGACTGGATTCCCGCCGCATAGTACTCACGATTATTGTTCCGGACACGGATTTCGCCGGCCGCGCCTTTCAGAACCGCCAGTTCGGCCGCATTCGCAACGGGATCGCCGACAATGCTGGAAATGCTTGTCCATGCGGGGGCGCCGGTGAGACGCGCGTCGTTGATCTTGTACCACGCGCGCTTGGTGTCGTGATAATAGGCGGTCGTCGTCAGATTGAGATCGTTCGAGAAGTCGACGCGGTGTGACGCCTGGAACGTCAGATGTTCGACATTCATCTCGTCCACCTGGCTTGCGGCATAGCGGCGATATGGATTTGCCGCGAAGTCCGCCGGGGTCAGACCGAGATAGGTTTCGTCGGAAACCTCGTCCGAGCGCTGTACCTTGAACTCGAACGAGTGGCGCAGGCCGGACTGCGCGGTCGAGCGAAAGGCGAGTTTGCCCAGATAATCCTGAATGCTGTAGCCCGTGTCTCCGCCGCCATCGAGTTCCTTGAAGCCGTCGGTCCGGTCCTGAAGCGTCTCGGCAAGGATACCGACTTCCCAGGCGTCGGACATGGGCATCCAGCCCCCGGCATAACCGTGAACGCGGAGCGTCGAGTCCTCGCCGCCGAGAATCTTGACCGAACCTGAAAGGCTTCCGTCCTCATTGTCGGGAATGGAGGTCGAGAACATGTTGATCGCGCCTGCGATCGTCGAGGGCCCGTACTTGATTGCCGCCGGACCTTTGACGATTTCGATCGACTCCATTCGGCCCATATGCGGGAAATAATAGGCGGCAGGTGCGGCGTAGGGCGCCGGCGCCATCAACACGCCATCCTCCATGATGACGATCTTGTTGTTGCGATCATTGCCCGAACCGCGAATGCCGATATTCGGGCGAAGGCCATAGCCGTCTTCTTCCTGAAGCTGAACGCCCGGAACGATACGAAGAGTGCGGTTGATATCCGTGTAGGAAAACTTCTCGATCTCTTCCTTGCCGATGAAGGTCGCGGAACCACCCACCTCATCAATGCTTTCGGCAGATCCCGTGACTACCAGACCCTCAAGGATATGGACTTTTGTCTTCGTCCCTTCCTGCGGATTGGCAGATGAACCTGCCTCTTCCGCTTGAGCGGGAAGCACAAGCAAGACGGATGCGATGAACCCGGCAGCCGAGTTGCGAAAGAGATTACGTGATTGAAGCGACATGAGTTCCCCTTGATCCCGGCGCCGCAGCGCGCCTCTCAAGGGGGTGTCATACAAACATCACAAAAGCGTGTAAATGCTATCGCTTCTCATTTTTGTTATCATGAAATGGCTGTTCGATTGATGGATGCCTGTCAGGTCTCCTTTGCAACCTTCGTCACCACCACAGAGCTTGCTTCAAGCGTTTTGTGAACTGGACATTTTCCAGCGATTTCCGCGATTTTTCCAAGGAGAGATGGGGAGACACCTCCGGAGATGCTGATGGTTCGCTCAAATCTGTCGATGTAACCCTCCCGGCCGTCCGCGCATTCTGCGCAGTCGCTTGCGTGAATTCTTTTGTGGTCGACGGCGACCGAAATGGCCCCGAGTTCAAGGTCTTTGCGATCTGCATACATGCGCAGTGTCATCGACGTGCATGCACCCAGGGCTATTGAAAGAAAGTCGTAGGGAGTGGGCCCTGAATTCAGTCCGCCGTGAGCCTCCGGTTCATCTGCCGTCAAGAGATGCGGGCCAACGGCAACGCGTTGCTGGAATTTCCCCATGCCTGTTTCGGAAACCGTCACGATATCCGCATCGCTCTCATCCCGGGCGATATTTCTCTGGCCGATATAGCGGCTCGCCCATGCACCCAGGACCTGGGCCACGTACAAGGCATCGCGCCTTTTCGTCAGCAGGTGATCCGCGTCGTCCAGAGATACAAAGCTCTTCGGATGTTTCGCTGCTTCGAAGATCATGCTCGCATTCTCGATGCCCACGGCCTCGTCGAGCGGTGCGTGGAATACGAGGAGTGCCTTCCTCAGAGAAGAGATCCGGGGCCGGAGATTATGTTCCTCAAGATCGTCGAGGAACTGTTTGCGAATGGAGAAGCGCCTGCCGCCGAGCTCGACAGATGCTTCACCCTCCGTCTCGATTTTCTCGATGTCGGCTTGAAAATGTCGCCGCACATGCGTTGCGTCGGCGGGTGAGCCGATTGTCGCAACGGCTTTGGCCTCAGGCACATCTTCCGCCGCCGCCAGAATGGCCGCACCGCCGAGACTATGCCCGACAAGAATTGACGGCGCCTCAAGTTCCTCCCGCATGAAGTCCACCGCGCAGAGAAGGTCGGCGACGTTAGAGGAGAAATTCGTATTGGCAAATTCACCGCCACTCATGCCGAGTCCGGTGAAATCGAAGCGAAGGACCCCGATTCCCTGATCCGCCAGCGCGCCTGAAATGCGCGCGGCGGCGAAGACATCTTTGGAACAGGTGAAGCAATGGGCAAAGATGGCATAGGCCCGCACGGGACCTGCCGGAAGATCGAGCAGGGCGGCGAGATCGTCACCATAAGCGCCCTTGAAGGAAACTACCCTTGAACGCGCCGACATGGAGGCCTCCGTGTTTCATGCTGGCGTCAGCCTATCGCAATCACGTGGGACGATCTGCCATCGCAGTATGTGCCCGGCGAGGAAGCTACAAATTCAGCCCAAATATGCCAAAAATAAGATGGGGAACGGCACTTTCTGCAATCCGTTTCAAACGGCAAGGGTCGCGCCAGAAGGGTCGCGACGGGAAAGCACGAAAGGAGTATCCCATGAAAAGTCTTTTCACCACGACGGCGCTTGCGGCTTCGATGGCGTTCACAGCGGCGGCCTTTGCAGCGCCGGGCGAAGCAAACAATGCGCCCATGGAGGTCACGCCGGCGCAGCAGGAAGCGCAGCCTGCCCTCGAAACGCCCGACGAAATGCTGAGTCGGAACCGGTCGGGTGGCGATGTGCTGATGCAGCATGACAATTACGTCGTGATGACTCCGAATGCGATCGCGGCCGCAGACGTAATCGGTGCGGCGGTGGTCGGCCCCGATGGCGAGGAAATAGGGACGGTGGACGATCTCGTGCTGACTGAAGGCAAGTCGATTGATCGGGTCATCGTCGCCGATGGCGAGATGTTCGGCTTCGGCGGCAAGATGGTCGCGATCGACTTTGAAGGCGCTTCGATCACGCGTGACCAGAACGACGATCGCATGGTCCGTATCGGCATGACCGACAAGGCGCTCGAAGGCGTGTCGGAATTCGACAAGGCGCCGCTCGCCGAGGAGGGCAACAAGCTCGTCAGCTCCTATATCGGCCGCGAGGTAGTCTTTGCGACGGAAGATGACGGAACGGGCGAAATTTCCGACCTCATTCTCGACAAGCGGGGCACCGCGAAATACGCCGTAATCGAGTATGGCGGCATGCTTGAGATGAACGACAATCGTGTCGCGCTTGGCCTGGATGAACTGAAGCCGGCGGCGGCGGACGAACCACTCAAGCTCGCCATGACGCTGGACGAACTCCGCGGCGAGCCGAGCTTCTTCTATAGCGAAGATGAAGCTCCGAAGGCGGGTGAGATGTAATTCGCCAGACTTCGGAGAAGCGAACGCCCGGCCGGGGAAACCCGGCCGGGCTTTTCGTGGGGCTCCCGCGCCGACGCTAATGCATATTGGCGATCTCGCCGAACAGTCGTCTTGTGGGGAAAGAAATGCCCCCGATCCAGCGGGGCTTGGGGGGCGGGGATGATACTGGATCGGGGGGGCCTGCAAAGGTTGTGAGCCACTCCGGCGACCTAACCTCGCAATAGCACCTCAATAACGCCGGTGAGCCCTGCCGGTTCCCTCAATCAGCCGGGCCCCCAAGGAAAATTTCAAGCTGAGTCAAACAAGTATGGGCAGGCTGACCGTCACGACGCAGCCTGGCTCGTCGACGTCCATATGCGCGCGCAACTGTCTTATCAGCCCGCGGAACAGATTGATGTGTCCCTCGTCGGGCCGGTTCTCCATCAGCCCCTCGAGAACCGGCTGATCGACCTTCATGGTCAGAATTGAGCCCCTGCCGGGCCGCTCCGCCAACTCGAAGTCTATCTGTGTTGCCGGCAAGCCTTCGGGCGAGAGACGTGTCGTCGTTTCGGCTATGAGCTCAGTGACCAGAAAGGCAAGCGTGAGCGCGGCATCGGGCAGGGCGTAGATCGGCTCGCGGCACTGCATGGAAAGGACAGGACGTCCCCACTCCGTTGACAGGTGCCGCTCCGTCGACAGACACAGATCCTTCAGCAAAACGCCAAGGTCGACCGCCCGGAAATCGTCACCTTGATAGAGCGCGGCATGGACAATACCGAGAGCGTTGAGCCTTCTTTGCACATCGAGAAAGATTGCCTCCTGTTCGGCTGTCTTGGCTCTGCGGCTTTGGAGGCTCAACAAGCTGTTCATGACCTGGAGATTGTTGCGCACACGATGGTTTACCTCGCGGACCAGCGCCTTTTGATGATCCAGAGCCGCACGCAACGCGTCGTCCCGGGCCTGAATAGTATCCGCCATGGTGTTGAACTTCGTGGCGACGGCTTGAACTTCTTCGGTCGCCTGGGGGTCGTACTCCACCCGTGCGCTGTCATCGCCTGCGATATAGCGGCGAATTGCCTGCCGAACCTTGTTGAGCGGCTCAATGATGATCTGTTCGGTCGCGCGTCCTGCGAGAAAGCTTGCCGCTACCCAGACGAGCAAGGGAAATGCGATGACGAAGTAGAGGATCGCTTGCGCCGCCGCGGAAAGTTCCTCCGGATCCTGTGCGTAAAGACCGAAGACATTGCCGGGCATGGTGGAGACAACATAGTGACGCAACGCACCGTCTCTGCCCTTCTCGGCGAAGCTTCCGGCCATGAGATCCTGTCCGGACTTATTGGCAAACGAGGCTGGCAGCCAGAGATCGACATGCTCGCCTTTGGTCCGCTGGGCGAGGATGTTATGTCCGCTATCGAGTAGAGCGATAGCGGAAGCGTCAGGCAGCTCAGCTTCCTGCATGCCGAGAGTTATGGCGCCAAAAGGAAGCGTTGCTGCGAGTACTCCCACAGTCTGCCGGTCCGGATCATAGATCGGCAACGTGGCTACAAGACGGGAAGAAGCTTGTTCTCCCTCAGAGACGGCAAAATCCTGCTGCATCCAGACGGAGAATTGTTGCGATTTCGCCGATTTGGCGAGCCACTCTGGCGGCTTACCATTTGCTGTGTCCTGCAGAGGCGCAGGTGCGCTGCAGATAGGTCCGCCATCGAGTCCCATCAGATGCAATGAGGAAATATCCTGATTTTGCAGGACAATTCGGCGGAAGGTTTCGCTGCAGCTGCCGCTATCGGCGGGATCACCCAGCGGGAGAACCGAAATTGTTTCCAGCAGATTCCTCAACTCACGGAGCTTGGTACTCTGACGCGCGAGTGTCGCCTCGCCGCGTGAAATGAGAGCCCGCTCCCTCAATTCCTGGTTGTGAACGGTGATGGCGTACTGAGCGATCTCCGCTGCAAGACAGAGCGGGAGAAGCGCAACAGCAAGCCGAAGCGCAATTCGGGATTTGAGACCAAGCCGAGCTTCGCGCATGCGCCCCAAACGCATTAGCCAAACTTTGCCGGCTCTCGATTCCGTTGCCAAATGTCAGCCCCTGATCAGGTCCTGCATAATGGTTGCAGGTTGCCTTCGGATATGTCCGCCCAGCTCCGGCCTAATCCTTGCCTTTTTCCGGTTCCGAGTCGGAAAGCTGATCGAGGAGCGACGCAAATTCGTCCGGAATTGGCTCCGCCAGCACATCTTGATAGGCCCGCCTTAGCCCCGTTCCGAGGGCTTCGCGCCGGGCACTTTGCTCGACTTTGTTACGGTTGTCCGCAGATTTGCCATCTTTTGTGGGCTGAATCTGCTTGTCCTTCTCGTTCGCCACTTCTGCACCGCGCCCTTGGCGTCGACTTCAAAACGTTCGCGGAATGGCAAACGCTGAAGGCGAGGAAAATATTTCTACAAGAAATGAAACTCTTTTGTTTTCCGAGGGTTCCTTAGGTCGAGAACTTTTTTCCGAATTTAGTTCGTGGATATGAGTCTCGCAACCGGCCAAGCTGGGTTACGATAAAGTTCAGACGGAGATGGATCAGGAATGTCGCTCGCAGATCAAATCGCACCTCTTCTTCCGCATTTGCGCCGCTACGCCCGCGCGCTGACCGGAAATCAGAAACGCGGGGATGCATATGTGCGTTCCCTGCTCGAAGCGATTGTCGCCGATGACAGCATCATCGATCGGGGGTTGGAGCCGCGCGTGGGGCTTTACAAGGCATTTTACGGAATTTGGTCTACCGCCAACCTGGATGTCGCCCAGCCCGAGGAGGCTGCGGGCGCTGAGAACATTGTTTCGCAGCGCCTTTCCCGCATGACCCCGATTAACCGCCAGGCGCTGCTGCTTACCGCCATGGAAGGCTTCAGCAACAAGGAAACCGCGCAAATTCTTCAGGTGGACGATGCTGAAGTCTCACCTCTGATCGACGCGGCATTGAAGGAAATAGACAATCAGATCGCGACAAATGTCCTGATTATCGAAGATGAACCCATCATCTCGATGGATCTTGAACAGATCGTGCGTGATCTTGGCCACGATGTCATGGCGACTGTCGTAACGCGCGATGAGGCGGTAAATGCCATTGCCACAAGAAAGCCGGGTCTCGTTCTGGCGGACATTCAACTCGCCGACGGCAGTTCGGGCATCGACGCGGTAAAGGACATCTTCGCCCGTTTCTCTGTCCCGGTGATTTTTATCACCGCTTATCCCGAACGATTGCTGACGGGCGAACGTCCCGAACCCACCTTTCTGATAACAAAGCCCTTCCTGCAAAGCACGGTCAAGGCGGCCATCGGGCAGGCTCTCTTCTTCAATGCTGAAAAAAGTGAAGCCGCCTGATTTACTCCGGCGACACTTTGAAAAGGGACGCCGCCCGAAAGGGCGGCGTCGTGTCATTTCCGGAAGTTGGAAAACGCACAGATGGTTCAGCGGACAAGCTTTTCCATCTCGCTCATGATTGCCTCCGTGGTGTCTACAACGGCGAGCGAATTCTCGGAGCGAGCGGGCAAAAGGCCATTGTCGATCATTTCATCCAATGCCACCCGGGCGCGTGCAACACGGCTCTTCACGGTGCCGACAGCGCAGTCGCATATACTGGCCGCCTCCTCATAGGAAAAGCCGCCAGCGCCCACCAGGATGAGTGCTTCCCTTTGTGCGGGAGGGAGGCGCATGAGCGCGCGCTGCAAGTCCGTCAGTTGCATCTGGTGATCCTGATGCGCCGGGGTGGAAAGCGTTCGCTCCGCGACGCTTTCATCCCATTCGCCTTTGAAGCGCGAGCGGCGCATTTGAGACAGGAACTGATTGCGCAGAATGACGAAAACCCACGCGCGCATATTGGTCCCTGCCTTGTAGCGCTTTCTTGCCGCCCAGGCTTTCAGAAGAGCGTCCTGGGCAAGATCGTCGGCCATGTCTGCTCGGCCGCATAGATTGCGCGCGAAGGCGCGCAGGTGCGGGATGAGCGCCTCAAGCTCCTTCTTGAAATCGGCGTCGCTGAGCGACTCGACTTCGCCTGGCTTTTCAATCTGATCCATCATGCGTTCAGCTCTTGTCACCCGCGTCCAGCTTATTCAGCAGTTGAATGAACTCGGAAGGGATCGGCTCTTGAACGGCGCTTCGGTAGAGCGCCCGGAGCTCTCGGCCGATACTTGCGCTACGCGCCGCGGTCTCGCGACGGGATTCGTCGCGGCGGCCTCCTCGCATGTCTCTTATCCTGTCTTCGATCATCTCCAAAACACATTTCTTGTGCACCCGATGTACGAGTGCCGTCCAAAGCATCTTTCTTACTAACGCTTGACCCTGAAGATGGTTCAACTCGGGTTTTGGTAGCGGAATCGGCCGACATGGCACGATCTCATGCCGAGACATTAGCCGCCTTCATGGCTGGAATATGGCGGCGAGATATTTGCCTGAAACGGCAACAAACTCCGTAAGCGGATATGTAGACAAAGAAAAGGGAGCCGTCAGTAGACCAACCCGACGACTCCCGTATCGAATGATTCCGCAGTGGTCAAAGGCGTGAAAGCCATTGGTCGATTTCCTTCTCCGCTGCTTCCTTCTCCTTGCCGTACCTTTCCTGAAGAACGCCTGCAAGGCGATCTCGCTTGCCTTCGATTTTCTCGATATCGGAATCGGTTATATCACCCCAGGTTTCTTTCACGCGCCCTTTCATCTGGCTCCAGTTGCCGGCGATCTGATCCCAGTTCATTTGTTCCTCCTGCGGAGTTTGAGTGGTCTAGGTTCTCTGTTTCGTTCAGCGGGGCGGCCCCGGGCGGCGCGCAAATCCGAAAATGAGGCTCACGAGAAAGAGAACCAGGAAGATGAAGAAGAGAATTTTCGCGATTCCGGCGGACGCCGCAGCGATTCCACCAAACCCGAAAACCGCCGCGATAACGGCGATAACAAAGAAAACGGCTGCCCAGTAAAGCATGCTTCTCCTCCTGATTGCTTGCCCGCTGGCAACGATCATCCCGCCAGCCGGCTTGAAGAGAAAACACGCAATAGACAACAAGGTTCCGTCATTGTGCAGATCACGAACTGTTTTTTCAGGAGTCAGTCTCGGGGAGTGTCGGAAGGATGATCTGGTTTTCTCCCGAGCTTCCATTCGAGTGGTCTTATGACAGCGAGAACGAAGATCGCCAGAATCAGTCCTGTCAAAGCCACGGTATAGTTCTGCATACCGCAAGCAACGCCAAGCGCACCCGCAAGCCACATGCCTGCGCCGGTGGTGAGGCCCTTCACGCGTCCTCGTGCTTGAATGATCGCTCCGGCCGCCAGGAAGGCAACGCCGGCAGTGACCGCTTCGATAACGCGAATGGGGTCTGCGTTGCTTTCGGGGCTCCGGGTCGCAAATGTTTCGTAGAGATCAAGCGTCAGTATGGTGAAGATCGATGCGGCCATTGCCGTCATCATATGTGTGCGTAGTCCGGCGGGTCTGTCGTGCGCTTCCCGGTCGAGTCCGATGATCCCGCCCATCACCGCGGCGGCGCCAAGCCGGATTGTATAATCAGGGATAGAACTCGAAAGAAGCGCGTGCCAGATATCCATGAGCCGCTCGTATTAATCGATGCCGTCATGACTTGTTTTGCCCGGCGCTGCGCGAGCCCACGCGAACAATTCTGCAAGGAATGCATCCGTGAGATCGGGCCAGGGGCTTCCGGGTGGCGTTGTGCCATCCTCGCCGATGACGTCGCCGATTTCAGGGATCGACATGGCATTCGGAATGGTAATCGCGCCAAAAGAAGGGACAAGGAGGCGCATTTGTTCCGCAGCCCGGACGCCTCCAAAGCGGCTGGCCGAGTAGGAAACTATACCCGCCGGGCGGCCTCCAAACTCATCCGTACCAAAATGATCGATCAAATTCTTCAAGGCGGGAGGAACGCAGTGATTGTATTCCGCCGTTACAAAAACGAACGCGTTAGCCCGTTTGAAGATGCCGGAGAGTTCGGAAACGGCGGGCGGCATTTCATCATCTTCAAATTCGAAGATGCGCTTATCGAGAAGCGGAAGCCGGAAAAGCGCCGGATCGATCAGTTTCGACTCTTTGCCACGTGCATCGATCGCCTTGGTCATCATTCTGGCGGCTCGTATGCCGATACGGGCGTTTCGAACGGATCCATAAATGACGGGTATGAACATGAGCTGCGATCCGCCTAGCGGACGCCGAATGAGCGAGGACGGATTCGCGCCGCACTATCCCGATTGTCCCGGAATGCAATCTGAAGAAACAGCCAGGCGAAGCCGCTAACTACGAGTGTTGAGAACAACGCAATAGCTGCGGCTGGAATGAGCCAACGCATGACTTCGAAGGATTCGGTAAGCGGCCGCGCCACGATGATGCAGGCGAAGAACAAGCCGCCCCCTCCGATCCAGAAAGAGCGAAGGCGTCTATCCCACCTGCTTCGAGCGTCTTCAAGATTGCCGTTCATTTACGAACTCCCCATCCAGCAAAGCGACCATGATTTATGGCGATAACGCAGGCGGGTGGATTCAGTTGCAACGCACGAAGCGAATTGCATCCGGCGGCGAGGTTAATGAAAGGCATTCCATTGATTGTGTGACTGGACTGGAACCGGCGCGCGTATGGAGCGTTGGCAAAGCAGAGATTTTCGGACAGGCGGAACATTCGATCGGCGCTAAATGCTGCGTGAGCGACGGTTACATAAATCGACCGAATTCCCCATGACTTCCCGATGGCAGTACCGAAAATTGTTGAATGAGTTGAACGGAAGGCTGTCAAAGACGGATCCGGGCGATGGAACCCACCCCCCGACGGCGATGGAGGAGATATCGGCGCTTGCATGTTCGGCGACCTGACGAGCCCCCACTCTGCACACGAGGTCATCAGGCGATACACAACGTCGAACTCGCTCCGAGTCATCGGTTTCCGGTCGTCCGCCCCGGGGTTGGCCGTGTTGAGTACTGAACCCCACGCAGCACCGGTCCCGGGGGTTTTCCATTCAGACTCTTCAGGAATGGAAGGTAAGTGAACGAATGTCCCACGAGTCCAACTACATGCAGACCGCACATCTTGGACACCGGAACGAAATGGCGAGCAACGCAAACCGTTCTCGTTCATTGACCGAGATGCTGGAGTCCGAGGAGTTCTGCAGAGAGCTTCTGGAAAGGGCGCGCTGGCCGGAAGGACCCGTCTGCATGAGTTGCGGCGCAAAGGGAGCGGCCAGCCGCCTTACCACACGCCCAGGCCTTTGGACCTGCAAGGCCTGCCGGCGTTGTCAGTATAGTGTTACTTCGGGTACGCAGCTGCATCGCTCAAGGCTGCCCGTCTCGGCTTGGGTGAAGCTCTTCTACGCCACGCAGATAAGAAAGCAGAACCTCACCGCCTCGCAGGTAAGTCGGAGGTTCGACGTCGCCTATCTCACGGCAAAGAGCATGTTGCATCGGGTTGATGCACTTAAGCGGGAAATGCCGGAGATGGCCGATAGGCTCGAACAGTCCTTGAGAGAGCTTGCGAGCACCGCCTTGCGCGGTTGATTTCGGTTTCTTGAAGCCGAGAGGCCTTAATCGGCCGCTTCTTCACATGATGTCGCGACGAACCGGTCGAGCCTCCGGAAGGATCGGGTAGGTACCGGTATAGTTCTTGAGCGGCCGGTACTCATCTTCTTCCACCGTGGAACCGTCGATCTCCTTCTCGTCTTCCGCCCAAGCCAGAAAGCCGGTTGCCAGGTCTCGGATGCCGGTGGCAAGACGTATCATGAGTTCCTCACCGGATTGGCATGCCAGCGCCTCGCGCTCACAGAACCCGGCCGCATCGCGGGCCGCGTGCGACACGACGATCCGGGCATTCGTAAAGAGGGAGAGATCGCGCGCGACATGGCGATCAAAGCGGGCTTCATCGCCCGTATGGACGACCGGAATGACTTCCGGCGCTGCCGTAACCGGCCCGGCCGGCTCGGCGAGCTTGATTGCATGGCCAGCGAGGACCAATACCACCAGCGTCTTGATTGCGAACTTGATCATGCCTGACCTCGCCATTTGAGGTTAGGCAAAACTTAGCAGGTTTCAATAGGTTAAGAGCGTCGAACTTGGTGAACATGCAAGCTGGCCGTTCAAGCGGCGTCAGCCTGTCCCAAAGCGGAACGAAGAAAGTCCGTGATCTTGTCCAATTGAACAGGTTTACGGAAAACGGCTACCGCACCGCAATCGGCAAGATTGGCGTAGTGATACATTTCGCTCTCCGCCGTCATCAGCATCACGATCACTTTGTGATTGAGATTACGGGCAGCTTCCGCAACCCGCACACCATCCCAACCCGGCATGTTCACATCGAGCATGAGAATCCGCGGCCGCTCGCTGGCAATGCGTTCCACCGCTTCATGTCCGTCGCGAGCGGTAATGACATCAAGACCGTTTAACCGGAGAAACTCTGCCATCTCCTGAAGCTGGACAGGATCGTCGTCGGCGACAAGGACGCAAGCACGCATCTCGAACTCCAAACCCTGCACAGGCCCTGACCGCCCGCGCTTCTGGCTCCAAGTGAACGTCCATCGGGTTTAACCGCCGGTAAACTGCGCTTCCTTTTGGAGCACGCCTTTGTCGACTTTTGTCGCTTTGCCAGCCGTCTACTCAATCGTTTAAAGAGCGCCGGGCAAGCAGTCTGTCCAGATCCGGAAGGCCAAAGGGTTTCGGGAGTGTCCCGAGAAGCCTGATGTCATGAGCGCCGCAGAGCGAGGCTCCGGCGTCCAGAAGGTTGTCCCTGGCTCCCGACATCATGACGATTGAAATCTCAGCCTTGCGCGGACTCTGCGCCAGGGCGAGCAGGGCTTCGAATCCGTTGAATTCAGGCATGTGGACATCGAGCATGATCAGATCCGGTTCGAATTCGTTCACGAGCTGCGCGAAATCCGTCCGACCCTCGCGTGTTCGTGTTTCGAAGCCGCGGGATTGCAGCGCTTCCGCACATTCGATCGCCAGTTCATCATCGTCGTCATATACCAGAGCCCGCATTTCCTTACCCGAAACCCGTATTGCCTATTTCGTTTGGTTCTAACGTTTCCCGACGTAGTCGTGTGAGTTGCTTTGAAGACTTGTGTGGTGGGAAAGGGTTAACTCACCAGGGTGGGAGACTGACACTTTGCGCCGGTGACGATCATGTCCATCGCTCCGAGTTTCACGCCAAGTGTCGTGAGAAGGGAATCGACAACGGTATCGAGCACCCCGAGTGCACTTCCGATCGTCGATGTGAGAGTTGAAAGAATTGCCGAGAGGCCGGGGATCGGTAGGCCGAGAAGTGTTACCTGGCTAATGGAAAGGGCGCTTCCAAGGCCGCCCAGAATGTTGGAGCTGGAGGCGAGGGATTTGACATTCTGGTCTTCGATATCCGTGTCCGTGAACTCCACATTTGTGGGTCCGCCAGCGGCAACGGCATAGGATCCGCTGGCGCGAAGACGCATAACCTCTAATCCGGCCACGGTAATTGTAGCTATCGCCGGGTTTGTATCCGACACTGTCCCGTACCGGGCGGTGACCGCACCGGTTGTCCCGGCAAGAACAACAACATTTCCGCCGGAGATGCAGGGAATGCCCGCAACGGTCGCCGTTCCTTCCGCCGCGGTGATGTATATCGGAACCTCGATGCGGGAATTCAGCAGCGCGGCTATCCCTGTATCGATCGTTGCGCTGAGCTGAACCGTCACCTGCGACGTCCCTACGCTGTCTCCCACTCTGCCCAGAGCCATCTGAGCCATAGGGGCGCCGACGGTAACAGTGCCGGACACGGAGGCAAGAGAGCCAAGATTGACGTCCGTGTCGAACCCGACAGATTGCCCCTCTCCGAGGACCATGGCCGCACCCGAGACGAGGTTCATCAGGTTGAAGGGAACGCCGTCGCCGAGAGAGGAGCCGACCGATCCCACCGTGCGCTGAGCAATTGGAGCCAGGTCAAGCAATCTGCCAAGGTCGACCGGAGCGTCCGATATCGGTGAAAAGGCGGTTTGAAGGGCAAGGGTTGCAACCGAGGGGTCTCCCTCGAATGTGTCGCCGGTCAGAGTGTTGACGGCGGCGTTGAGGATGTCGCCCACCGTCACGCTTGCTTCGAGGAGATCGCCATAGGTGTCCGCTCCCGCATCCAGACCGACCTCCGTAGCGAGGGCATCGACGAACTCCAGTGCGTCAATATTTGCATCCGCGAGCGCATTGTAGTCGACAAGCGAGAGGTTGATCGTCGTTCCGAGGAGCCCCCCCAATATCTGATTTGCCAACCCGGCGTCGAGAGAAGCCAGCCGCGTGCCGGCCGAGAATGAGACATATTTCGAATAGGCCGCGACTGCGCGCGTTTCGATCTGTGTACTGTCTCCGAAGCCGAAGAGACGGGCGAAGTAGGTCGGGGATTGCGACGTCTTGATAATGCTCACGGCGTTGAAGTTCGTATCGTCGACAACCGTTCCGTCGCTTGCTGTCTCTCCCTCGCCGAAGAATCTCTCGTTCGGAGACCTTGCCGGATCGGCCACATAGTAAAGCGGTGTTGCCACCACATTCGCGGCAGAGTAGTCGTTGAGTTCGAAAATCGTCTCCGCGACGTCCTGAGCTTGTGCGATCTGCCTCACTGCGCCGAGGGCGGCAGCATCGGTAGCGGATTGCTGATTGCGGTAAGCCGAGTACATAGCGCCCGTATCTATGACGATCATGGCAACTGCCAGCGCGAGGACTAGCGCGCCCACCGCCATAACCGAGATGACGCCGTCTTCATTGCGCGCATAGCGTACCAGAAAGGCAATCATGGTTTGGCGCATGGTCTTCCTCCGCATCCCACCAGACCAATCCGAAACCTCCCTGGGGAAGGTGGTCTATGATCTGAGGGTGTCCATGTAGTTTATTTAACCGGTTCCCAAGTTAGCGAACATTTAAGTGCAATAGGTCGTATGCGGACAAGAAATCGCAAGACTGAAGCATGTGCACACAAATAGACACAAACACACACCCCTCCCGCTAGCTCCGCTCTACAAAAAGAGCAGGGAAATGAAGGCGGAAAGGCCCTCGGGGCCTGGACGCCCGACTGGAGGAGGGAATCTTGTCTGGAAGAATCATCGTTGCATCCCTCGTATGTGTCGGTCTTGCAGGATGCGGGACTGACAAGATTTCCATGTCTTCCGAAGTAGGTGGTGGCAGCAGAAGCTCGGTCGTGACAAGGACATCTGATTCAGGTGGCGGTTTCGGTGGAGCCACTGGAGACGCCGGTCTTGGCGTGACCGAAGGCGGTGGCGTTCTGGACAATCTTGTCGGCATGGACCCGGTTGGCGGCTTGCTGGATAATCTGGGCGAGGAGAATCCGCTGGGCAACATTCTTGGCGGCGGCTCCGATGGCCTGATTCCCTCTATGGCGGGAGCGCTCGCAGGCGACCCGGAAGCTGAGGTTGTCGGGCTTGGTCTCCTTGGGGCGGGCGGTTTGATTGCGGACTTGGCTGGAACGGATCTCGTGGGCGGATCGCTCGATACGGGCGGCGTTCTCACGGCCAGCATCGCAGGCGGCAATGACGGTTTGCTCGGTGCTCTGCTGAACGATCGGGTTGCCAGCCCGCCTCTCGCGCCCGTGGCAGAGCCGTTGGCTGGCGCAATTCCAGTGGCCGCGTTGAACGATGCGCTCGCTCAGATTCCGGCTCTCGGTGTGACGGGAGAGGGTGGCTTGCTTTCGGATATCGTGGGTACGAACGTGGTGGGCAATCTTGTCGGCGACAACACGCCTCTTGGTGGAGGCGATGGCGGGCAACTCGGCAATATTCTTCCGGCGGGAGACGCACCTCTCGGCCAGGTCGGCGATGTCGCGACGGGCCTTCTCGACATCGTTGCCGGCAATGAACCGTCGCCAGCGCCCAGTGTTCTTGCGCCCGCCGTGCCCGCACTCGAAAACACCCTCGGTGTTGGTGGTGGCCTTGTCGGAGGTGTCGTTGCTCCTGTGACGGGCGTACTCGGCGGTGTTCCGGTCATCGGCAGCGTAGTCGGTGGGACTGCGCCGTCCGGGCAACAGTCGTCGGCACCCGGCACGTCCGCGCCCTCCGGCGCTGCCGTTCAGAATCCTGTGTCAGAAGTGCTTTCTCCCGTCACCAACGTCGTTGGCGGTCTTCTCGGAGGCCGTTGATCCAGCCCCCGGGGGCTCAGCAAATTGCAAAGCCCTCAAACGGAAAGGCCCGGCAGGATGCCGGGCCTTTCTTGTTGTCATGCTTCGATGGTGTCTGGTTTAGAATTTCACCTCGAAGGAAACAAAGAGCCGCGGATCCTTGTCGTCCTGAGAAATTGGTGTCCGGTTGATCGGCTTGTCGAGTTCGAGCCCCAGGGAGAACCAGCGACGGTTGGAAAAGGTGACACCTATACCGGTTGACAGCAGACGGTGATTTCCCTGGCCGTCGACATCCGTGTTCCACACTTTCGATTGATCCAGAAACGTATAGGGCGTGACAGCCCATCCGCCGAGCGTCTCTACATCGAAGCGATAGCTAGCCTGTATAGAGGCCCCGATGCCGCTATCGCCGCTGATTTCCGAGTTATTGTAGCCCCGCGCAAAACGTGCACCACCAAAACTGATCTCCTCTGAGCTGTAGAGAGAGTCGGGGCTGTATTGCCCCTCGGTCCGGAAACTGAGCAGGAGACGCTCCGTTGCCGCATAATTAACCGAGAAGCCGCTCTGTAACTTGGTGAAATTGGGCGCAGCGCCGAGGCGGGAATGAAGCGTGTTGTTCGGTCCTGCGCCGCCGATCGGCAAGCCTTGCGTCACGCGAAAGTTCGCCCCGAGGGAGACTTTTTCGTTCACCTGGGAGGCGTAGGAGCCTCCGATATGGGCCGCGCGGATCGCGTCCTCGCTGAACTTGAAGCCGTTGAGCTCGTTTTCGGCGTTGGTCATATAGAGACCGAAAAAGCCGGTGAGCGTTTCCTTCGTCGCCCGGATAATGGGGTAGCTGAGAAGGAAATCTGCCTGGGTACTTGAGCTGACAAGCTCGAATCCCGGGGGGAGGTCCGGCGTCTCCGAGCTGGCATAAGCGGCGCCGATTGTCGCTCTCAGACCGCTATTGCCGAGAAAGGTCGAGAACGCACCCCGGAAATACTGCTGCGTGTCGAATTCCGGCGTTGCCAGTGAGGTGACTGAAATCTGGTCGCCCCAGCCAAAAATATTGTTCAACGAGCCGGTGAGATAAGCGGCGAAAGGTGAGTCTTCGAGATTCGCTCTGTTGTCGACCGCTGTGGAAATCGTCACTTTCTCGCTCTCGGCGGTGAGCGCAAGCGTCGCGGATCCGGTATAGACGTTCATTGCGGTGAGCTTGCCACCCAGCGAAACGCCGGGAATGTCGTTGATGAGGAGCAGATACCGCTCAAGCGTCGCCGAACGAAGCGGTTTCTCCGAGACAATCTGTCGGCTGAACTCCTCGATCATGTGGCGCACGGCCGGATCGTCTGCCGTAATGTTGATACGACCTACGAAACCCTCGACCACGCGTACGATCAAGGTATCGCCCTGGACGACCTGAACGGGAATGTAGGCACGTCCCAATGCGTAGCCCGCATCCGTATAAAGCTGATTGGTGCGGTCCAGAGAGGCGCGAAGTTGTGCTGCCGTGATTTCCCTGTCGAGGAGATCGTCAAACTGGGCGGCAATCCTCTCTTCCTCGACGACCGTGGCTCCGACGATCCGAACCTGAGAGATGCGGAAATTCAGCACCTTCTGCGAACCGTCAGGCAGTCCAAGCTCTTCTTTCAGCTCGGGCGTATCCCGTTTTCTGAGCTCTGGAGCAGGCGGCGGCGGCGTCAGAACCTCTCCCGGTGCCGGTGCGTTGAGTGGCGTGGTCGTCTGCGCAAAAACCGGACTACACATGAGGGCCATACTGGAAACGGCCGCCAGAAACTTTCCCGTCTGTCGCATCATGTTGCCTCCACCTCAATGCAAGTTTCCCTCGCACAGATGGTACAAAGCGGGTGGCGGCAATAAAGAAGAGTACTGTATTTAATTTGAGTAACACGGAACCGTCCGTATACGGTTTGTCGACTTGTGTAGAGGTGCTTCGATTTCCGTTCGCCGTCTCACTCACCAAATCCCGCGATATATCGCGCCCTTGTCCGTGCCTGTTTGAGTAGAATTCAACCCACGCGGATGGAACCAATCCCTGTGTGAGTAAGTTGCAATTCAGCGGGCGAAGAGTGGAAAGGCGTTGGACAAAGAAAAATACGTGTTTTCGGTCAACACAGTTTCCATTTCGCCAGCATGGTCATTGACCTTTATTGGAACTATTCCAGATGAAACTCACACTTCGATCGGAAACATATGTGTAGAGTTAGGACTCTATTGACCGTTCTGATTCGTAAAATGAGGGGCTGATATGTGAGGCACGTGCCGATTTGAGGCACACGGTTGTGGGGGCAGCCGCTAAAGGAGGGACAACAGTATGAATCTCGCACAGCGGATTCAGCAAAACCCGATGCTTCTTCTCGGTCTGGGGGTGGCACTCATCCTGGCAGCACTGGCGCTGATCTGGCTCAATCTTTCGGCTCGAAATGAAGCTAGCAGAGTTGCGGCGACGCCCGTTGCCGGTGAGCGCGACTCGGGAGCAATTGCAGAAGTTGTCGTCGCAGCGCGCGACATCCTGCGTGGAGAATCCATATCTGCAGAAGATTTGACGCTCCGCAGAATGGAGGCGCCGGCACCTTCCGGCAGTTTCACCAATTCAGCCGGTTTGATAGGCCGCGTGGCGACGTCGGATATCAGCACTTCGCAGATCGTCTTCAGCAACAGCCTCAGCAAGGAGCCTTCCGATGCTGGATTGGCTGCGCTGGTACCGGAGGGACAAAGAGCATTTTCGCTTCGCGTTGCTGAAGAAGATATCGTCGGAGGTTTCCTCCAGGCGGGCGACAGGGTCGACGTCTTCGCAACTTTCCCCGGGGCGGTCTACGGCCAGCAGGCGGGGATCGGGCAGTCCGGGGAAGATCGCAGCAAGAGCGCGCTTCTCCTGCAGGACATGCAGGTCCTCGCCGTAGGCGCAACATTGTCCACCAAGGGCCGCGAAGTGAACGCCGGAGCCCGCACGGTCACTGTTGCCGCACCGCCTGCCGCACTGGCGAAGCTCGCACTTGCCGGCCGGCTCGGTCACATCACTCTCGCTATACGCAATCCCGCGGACAAGGACCTTGCGTCAGCTGAAATGGTTGCGCTGGAGGATCTTCAGCCGGGCGCTTCCTCGGTGGATCCGAAGCGGGAGCCTGAAACGAGTAACGTGTCGGGACACCGCATCACGATCTATTCGGGTGCGAACCAGACAATTGTCACGGCACCGAGATAGCAGAAAGGACGCCGTCGGGGATGAGGCACATGAAGCAAAGGCGTCGGAATTTCGAAAAAAGGCATCCATACTTTTCTTGGGTGTGGATGATTGCGGTATCCGCAGTCATGCTGATGGCGACAAGTCAGAACGTGTTTGCTGCGATGCGCACACTCGACATTGCAGTCGGCGGCCAGCGCATACTGAAGCTTGAGCGCACCATCGACCGCATTGCGATCGCCGACCCGGGAACAGTAGACGTGAAAGTTGTCTCGTCCCGCGAGCTGCGCGTACTTGGGCAAAAGGAAGGAACGACCGATCTTACGATCTGGTTTGCTGATACGGAAACGTCCCTCTCTTACCACATTGTGGTTGGCGCCGACCTGAAGGGGCTGCAGGCAGAGTTCGCGAGGGATCCCGCTCTCTCAGGCATCAAGGCAGTTGAGACAGGTAAGGGCGTCGTCCTGAAAGGGCAGGTCTACAGCCTGGAAGATCAGCAAAGGGCGCGGGCACTTGCACGTTCATATCTTGGTGAGGATGTGGGCAGCATGATCGCTGTGGCCGACCGGCGTATGGTGGCTGTGGAAGTTCGCTTCGCGGCCGTCTCCACCAGCACGTTGAAGGCCCTGGGGCTCAACTTCCAGAGCCTGGATAACAATATTCAGCTGGCGGCCATCGGTCCCAATTCTTCGACGAGCTATGGCTACGATCCAGTGACAGGACTGGAGCCGAACACGAGCCTGCCACTCAGCCAGGCATTCAACCTTTTCATGGCCTGGCCGGGTAGCGACATCATTGGTGTTATCAGCGCACTGAGCAGCGCCAATCTTGCGCAGCTTCTCGCAGAGCCAACCCTGCTGGTACGCAGCGGAGAAGACGCCGAGTTTCTAGCCGGTGGTGAAATTCCGGTACCCGTTCCCCAATCCGGCGCTGGCAACGGCACCGTGACGATCGAGTACAAGAAGTTCGGCGTGCAGCTAGATGTGGCGGCGACGGTTCTCGACAACAACAGGATCGTGCTCAAGGTGAGTCCTGAAGTGAGCGAGCTCGACTACACCAATGCTCTCGTCGTGCAAGGCTTCCGCGTGCCGGCGCTGCGGTCGCGATCAACCCGCACCACGATCGAACTTGGCGATGGGCAGAGCTTCGTTCTGGCGGGCCTTATGTACTCGACATCGGGCAACGTGGAAGATCGCGTGCCGGGCATCGGCGAGCTACCGGTCATCGGCAGCTTCTTCAAGCGCACCCAGAACTCTCGCGAACGTCAGGAACTGATCATCATCGCTACACCGAGGCTGGTGTCGCCGATGGAAGCGGGAGAAGTGCCGGCGCTGCCAGGTGAGGGACAACTCTACGATCCGAGCATGGGAGACATACTGCTGAACATCGACTCCCTCGACGATCATGTCGTCAAGCACGGCCTCATGAGGTAACGCGGCATGCATCGATTTCTTCTGATTTCAGGCGACAAGGGGCTGACAGCCCGCATAAAGCTCGCGCTCGATCCTATTTCGACAGTGATGTCCTCGGATCCCTCCATAGATGACGTGAAGGATGTGGCTGGCCAGTTTCGGCCGGATGGAATCCTGGTAGACAGCGACATTCGAATGGGTGCGCGCACTGCTTTCGAGCGTCTGGCGCTGGTGAGAAGCTGGTTTCCCGGCTTGCCGATGATTGTGATCGGCAATGAATCCGGAGCTCAGCTCATTCTGACTGCAATGCGCGCCGGCGCGCAGGATTTTGTGGACCGGGACGCTACCGAAGAAGACATCCGGAACTTGGTGGAGCGTCACTCGGCGGCGGAACGGCCTCGAAATACCGCACCCTCCCGCATCGTCACCGTGCTCAGCGGAACTCCTTGCGAAGAGGACGGGGACTTCGCGGTCAATCTTGGCTCTGCCATCGCCGCGGCACGTCCGCAGGAAGGCGTTCTGCTCGTCGATCTTTCGCTTCCCGCGAGCAACGCTCCCATTTCCCTTGGGCTCGACCTGTCCTTCCGGATCAAGGAAGCCGTCAGGGAAATGTCTCGGCTGGACAGGGCCTTGCTTGACTCGGCGCTCGGACGTTGCTCGCGTTCCGGGCTGTACGTTCTGCCGCTTGCATTGCACGGTGATGCCGAATGGGCCGTTGATGTCCATGATCTTCGGGCGCTCCTGGAAATCTGTCAGTCGCTCTACGACGTCGTTATCGTCTGTAGTGGCCCCTTCTCCCGGCAGGAAGAGTTGCTTGGTCTTCCTGACGAAGGTTCTCTCTTTCTGCTTCCGTGCAATCAGAGGTTCACCTCGATCAAGGGGGCTTCTGATCTGATGCATCTGCTGCGTCAGGCCAGGCCGCAAGGGGAGGAACCCGTGCTCGTGGTTCATCAGTTCGCGCCTGGAATGGCACCGGATATCTCCGGCATAGGAAACGCTGTCGGCGCTAGCCGGGTGATGGACCTGCCGATCCGCTGGCAACAGCTCGCGGAGAGCGTCAACCGCGGTGAACCGCTCTCCCTCGACGCATCCACGGCATATGCACAGAGTCTGACACGGCATCTCCAGGCCCTGAGCCTCATACCCTATCGTGATGCTGAAGAAGACCGCATTCAGCCTCTCAGAAACTGGGCGCGCAAGCTTGGGGTGCTGTCATGAAGACGATGCAGCCCTACATGCTTGGGACTGGCGATGCCGCAAACGAGATCGGCGTTTCCGACCGCTACCAGGAGATCAAGTTTCGCGTATTCGATCTGACGCTCGAGTATCTCGATCAACAGGGGGTCGAGGGGGATGGTATCCCAACTGCTGCGCTTCAAGACGAGATCGCCCGGGCAATCGCCGTAGTGCTCATGTCTCGCGGCATAGCCCTCAACATGCGCGAACGAGCCCAGCTCATTGAAGATGTTCAGAACGAAATTGTGGGCTTTGGTCCGCTTGAGCCATTGTTGAGAGACCCAGACGTGGACGACGTGATCGTCAACGGTCCGGCGACCATTTTTGTCGAGCGTCGCGGCGAGCTGGAGCCAGTACAGACTCGATTCCGTGACACGACACATCTTATGAATGTCATTCAGAGGATTGTGAGTCCGATCGGCCGTCGCGTCGACGAAGGAACGCCCTATGTGGACGGACGCCTGCCGGACGGGTCTCGCGTCAATGTCATCATTCCGCCTGTCGCTCTGGATGGGCCGATACTGTCCATCCGCAAGTTCAAGCACATCCCGTTGACCGGCGAGGATCTCGTTCGCAGCAGGAGCATGACGGCGGATATGCTCAACTATCTGTCGAATGCGGTTCGCGGAAAGAGAAACATCCTGATCTGCGGCGGAACAGGATCCGGCAAGACGACGCTACTGAACGTCTTGAGCTCGTATATCGGTGCAAAAGAGCGCCTGGTAACCATTGAGGACGCAGCAGAACTCCAGTTGCAGCAATCGCATGTTGTTCGCCTCGAGACGCGGCCGTCCTCGCCGGATGGCGCGAGCGAAGTAACGGCGAGGGATCTTCTACGCAATGTGCTGCGTATGCGCCCGGACCGCATCATTCTTGGTGAGGTTCGTTCGAGCGAGGCGATCGAGATGTTGCAGGCGATGGGAACGGGTCATGACGGGTCCATGGCGACATTGCATGCGAACGCGCCCCGCGATGCGCTCGAACGCCTTGAGATGCTCATCGGTCTGCACGGATTCTCGACCGACCTTCAGGCCGTAAGGCGTTTCATTTCAGGGGCCGTGCATGTTGTGGTGCACACCGCCCGCAGGTCCGATGGAAAGCGCAAGGTCGTGTCGATATGTGAGGTGGCCGGCATGGAGGGGCCCACTTATTCGCTGCGGGAAATTTTCTCCGATGATGATGCGGAGAATAGGCGGGTCGTTTAGGGGGACTTGGCATGACAGGCTTCTCGATAATCATCCTCGCGATCCTCTGTCTGGCATGCGGTGCCTGCACACTGCTGCTCGTCTGGCGCGCTCGTGAGAATCGGGAAGTCACCGATCGTCTTGGGCGGCTTGTAGATAGGTCATCATCCGATGCCTCTCCCCCGCGTGCATTCAGCGTCTGGCCCGACACAACGCGCTATATGCCGAAGATTGCGCGCAACCGGCTGTATCAAGCGGGAATTGACCTCCCTCCGGATCGGCTGACGGCCATTGTCATCTTTGCATTCTGTGTCTGGCTGTCGCTCGGGCTCTTGCTGGACTTCCTGGTTTCGACGCTGCTTTTGCTGAGCGCTTTTCTGATCACCATTGCAGTTGTCGACTATCGCGCGCGGAGTAGAATGAATGCCCTGGCGGACGCGATGCTCGGATACTTTGATCGTGTGCGGCAATTGCTTGTGGTGGGAAACAGTCTTTCGGTCGCTCTTGCTCGTGCTACCCAGTCTTCTCCGCCTATTGTTATCGAGTTCTTCTCGCCGACCATGCGCAGGATCGCGAACGGAGCGGGTATAACCGAAAGCATTAATCAGCTTGCAGACGAACTTGATCTTTATGAACTCCGCCTCTTTGGAACGGCTGTTGAGACCAATCTTCGGTTCGGTGGTTCGCTGACCGCGATATTGGCCAATCTGATCGAGAATATTCGCCGTCGTGCCGCAGTCATGCGTGAGGTGAGGGTGAGTACCTCTCAGATCAGGGCGAGCGCATGGGTGCTGGGGCTTCTGCCCATGATCGTTGCCTCTGTCGTCATGGCTCAGAGCCCGGATTACGTGCGTTGGTTCATCGACAACCCTTCCGGCCAGACTCTGCTCATCTATTGCGCCGTATCCCAGGTTCTGGGTGCCCTCATGATGAGAAGCGTCGTCGGAGCAACTTCATACTAGGGGAGCATCTAAGCTTTGTTGGAGGGATTGACTTGGATGGTGGCGCTGCTGGCGGTGACGGGCGGAGTGTTCGTTTTTGCGGCAACCGTCCCGGCTCTGTTTCGGCGGCATGAGATTTCTGCCCGACTGTCCGATCTATTTGCCCCCGATCTGCCGAGAAACACCTTGGTGGAAAGTGCTCTGCAACTTTTGGAGCGGATCGGCCGCAACTTGGAAGGCGCTGGAGCAAATCAGGAGTTGAAAACGCTCGTCCTCCGCGCGGGATTTTTCCAGCCGTCCATGCTGCACATTTTTGTGGCGTTGCGTTACCTGGTTGCCCTCACTGTGGGAGTGTTGGTCGTTGCCTCGCGTGCGGGTGCGGCCGGGATATCTCCGATCGATGTGCTGCTTGGTCTGTTCTTCGGATACTTGTTCTATCGGTATGCGCTGATCGCGTTGAAGCTTTATGCAGACCGGCGGGCCAACATCATCCGCCGAGAACTACCACCTGTTCTCGACATCATGCTGATGGCGCTCGATGCAGGCGTGAGCATCGATCAATGTATGCGCTATGTCGCAAGTGTGGCGGCACGGACGGCGCCGGTGACAAGTGACGTGCTTCGTCGTCACATTGCCGATATCGATGGCGGCATGCCATATGACGCCGCGTTGGACAGGCTGGGCATGCGGCTCGGCATCGATGAAGGCCAGGATTTTGCCTCGACAATCAAGCAGGCGCTGTTTCAGGGGGGTGAGCTCGGCACCACGCTTCGGCGCTTTTCCGCCGATCTGTCTGACAAACGAATGTCGACGGCGCGCGAACAAGTTGGCCGAAAGGCACCTCACCTGACGCTCGTCATGATCCTGTTCTTCATGCCGGTGCTGTTGATTGTGCTGGCAGGTCCAGCAGTTGTGGAGCTTAAAGGTGCTCTGCAGAACGCTGGAGAGCAGATGACAAAGTCGAGGGCGGTTAGATGAAAAAACTTATTCTCCTTGCGGCATTTGTTCCGCTTGCGGGTTGCGCCGATTACGGATTCGACCCGATAGCGACCATCTCTCCGGCCTCCAGCAACGTTCAGGCGCTCGATGAGGCTTCGACTTCCAGGCTCTATTTGAGCGTCGTAAACGGCTTGATTGAGCAGGGCCGCTATCGCGCAGCCCTCGCTTATCTTGATCAGTATGCCGTGAAGGAACGCAAGACCGCTTACTTTCTTCAGCTTTATGGCGAGGCTCTGCTGGGTACTGAACAATATGATGCGGCTGCCGAGGCCTTTGCGGAGCTCGAGAGCACGGAGCTCAAAGCCGATGGCTTCAACGGTATCGGACGAGTAAGGGCGGCGCAGGGCGATTGGCGTATGGCCGCCGAAAATTTTCAGAAGGCGGTGAGCGTAAGACCCTCCAGCTCGGAGTTTCTGAATAATCTCGGCTACGCGCAGCTTTGCTTAGGCGGTGAAGCTATTCCAGCCGCGGAGTTCAACCTTCGTCAGGCGCAGGAGCTTGATCCCACCTCAACCTCGATCCGCAATAATCTGGTAATTGCCTTGCTTATGGCGGGCAAGGAGGAGCAGGCGAGGCGATTGCTCGCGGGCATTCCGACTATGCGTGAGAGAGCAGAGGTTCAGGCCTTCGCCGCCACCTGGCTCGAGCGACACCTGAGAAGCGGTGAGCCGGCAAAGGAGGATATGTGATGAAACAGCTCGTTATAGTCGGTGCGATCGCCGCAACACTACTCGCCGCCTGCTCCACGCCGCGTGCTGATGTTGCAGCGCCGCCGTCATCACGCGCCAAGGCCGTACTGGAAGCGCAATACGCGGCTCAGGGCAAACAAGCCCCGATGCAATCCGCCGAGGCGGACAGGATTTACGAGAATTACCTTGAGAGGATTGGCGAGGAACCGAAGAAGAAAGCAGACGGGGCGGAGTAATGGAGAGAGCAGGCTTGCGTGATTGAAATTAAAATCTTCATTCCATTCGTCTGTGGAAGGTCAAGACCATTCTCGTATCATGGTTTTAAGCCGCGTTAGCAATTGATAAGGCAAAATTCCATCAATGAAGATGCCTGAAAACTGATAAGTTATTTAAGGGAGCTGCCTCGTGCAGAGTGGAAGAGCCGGGTGGGGGCCTGGTGAAGTGGGTGCCGGAAACGGCAATTTCAAAGTTGGAGGGTTCGATGTCTGAAAGCACAAAGGCGTTCTTGCGCCGGTTCATGAGAGATCAAAGCGGCATCTCCGCCGTGGAATACGGTCTGCTTGCAGCGGGTATCGCGGTCGGTCTGTGGGCGATTGTCGGTGGTGACACCGGCATCGGCACTAACTTGCAGGCGGTGCTGGGCGACGTGCAGGCCGATCTCGCTACCGCTGCCGAATAAGTAGATGACCATGCGACCCTGTACTCTTGTGCAAAGGAAGCATGAAAAATCTGGCGGCGCCTCTCCATGTGGGGAGGTGTCGCCCTCATCGCGCCTTTTCCGCGACAAGAGCGGTTCGGTCGCAATCGAGTTCGCTTTCGTTGCGGCGGTTTTTCTGACGATCCTGTTCGGGATCATGTCTTATGGGTTCCAGTTCGCAACACGTATCGCGCTGTCCTACGCTGTCACGGAAGGGGGGCGCGCGGCGGTTGCGGGCCTCGATGCGACACAACGGCAGCTTTATGCGACGAATGCCATAAATAATGCGCTCAACGCCTATACCCCGATAGTAAACCCGGCCTTCGCCTCGCTCGATTTCCAGGAAACCGAGGATGCAGGAGGGAACCGCCTGGAGATCGCTATCGATTACACTGACTCCCGCTTCTCGTTCTTGCCGTTCATTCCTGCGCCGGAAGAAACGATACGGGTGGAGACGACATTCGTCGTCACAGATCCTTCCGCGTGACCCGGCATGACATTGGGTAGTCGCCACCCGAACGAAGATCGCGAGCAAGGGCGGGCGGATATTCTCCATTCATTTGCGGACGTGGCCTTGCTGCTCTCTCGTGTAAGGACGGACTCGGAGCTTCAGTCCGCACGGGAACACGCAGCTTCCTGGCTTGCGTGCCAGGCTGCACTGCCGGCCGCAGTTGGTGAAGTAGGTTTCGCAGCATCCGGTCTGCCGCGCCTTCTCTGGTGTTCGCGGGAAGGCGGGCTCTCGATCTCAGGCGATGAAGAGCTGAGCAGATGGTATGAGCATGCGGCACGGCATACTGGACAGCTATGTGTCGCAAGGGACAAGAACTGGCGAGGCCTTCTCTCCGCTGGTGAGTTTTCATCCGAAACCGGGCTGCACACAGCCGTTCTTTTTGGTGATGGGATTGTAGATCCTGAAGTCGTGGTGAGCGCCTCGCAAATCGCCGACCTCGCGGAATCGGCATCCGCCTACGTCAGAAAGTCGATGGCTTCGGCGCTCGAAAAACGACACCTTCTCGATCTCGTCGAAGACACAACCTCCTGGCTTGCATTGGAGGCGGATATCGTTTGGGAGGCAGGGCCTGACGGGACTATTCGAGTGCGACGGATGCTGAATGGACGGAAGGATCTGGGCGCAATGATCGAAGGGAGAAGTCTCGCCTCCATAAAAATAGACGGTGAACGATCTCTCCTTGGAGCGCTTCGAGAGTTTGGCTCGGTGCGTCATCTCCCCATCGAGACGGAAGGCGCGATCGGGAAAAACGAGACCTTTCTTGTTTCGGCAAGAATGAACGAGTCGGCCGAGAACCCCAGAATCTGCATCGGCACCATTACTGCCGCAAAGAAGCCGGCAGATGGCTTGGTCCGTCAGACGGCGGCCATGATGGTGCAGATGCGGGATGCCCGCCTGCGAGAGGAGCGTCAACGCCGGGAAGCGGAGGCAATGCTTCATGGGTTGCGTCTTCTTCTCGGTTCGGACGCTTCACGCGAGAAGCTGACACAGCTCGTGGCGTTGGTCTGCGAATGCATAGGTGCAAGCGCGGCGCGTGTAGTTCAACGAGGTCTCGATGGATCGGTGCGTTTCCTGATGTCCAGGGAGCGGAAGCCGGGCAGAGAAGCGGAAGCTGCGTTTGATCTCATCCTGAATCGCAGCGGAGCCGATTCCGCAGTGGCTTTCGATCTGGGAAGCCGGGAAGGGTCGATGCTCACGCGCTCTTTTGACATCGATGGCAGGCATGCGGCTGTTTTGCCGCTGCCGCTTCGGGGCGAAGCGGCCTTTTTGATCTGCGCGACATCCCGCGATGCGGGCTTTTCATCATCCGACCTTGATTTCGCCGACAGACTCACCTTGCTCCTGCGGCAGGCTCTTCTTCTCGGCGAAGAACAGAGCCAGCTGGCACAAACGGCCAAGATGGCGGCGCTTGGTCAAATGTCCGCGAGTATCGCTCATGAACTCCGCCAACCGCTGAACACGATTTCCCTGGCCGTACAGAATCTCGAGCTTCTTCTTCAGGCGCCCGAAGTCGACGAGGCTGCTGTCGCCTCCAAAACAAAGCGCATTCTCGCACAAGTCGAGCGGGCGAGCGAAGTAATAGACCGGATGAGACGCTTTGGACGGAAGAGTACGGGAGATCAGTCGACGGTTTCGCTGTGCGATCTGGTTGAGAACGTCGAAGCGATCATGCATCACGTTCTGTTACGCGCGGGCATACGTCTGGAAGCCGAGATTCCGGAAGAGCTTTCGGTGATCGGCGATCAACTTCAGTTCGAGCAGGTATTGGGGAACTTGATACAGAATGCTGTTGATGCGATATCCGGGATCGGTGCGAAACACGAACGATCGGAAGGGTTGATCCGTCTACGCGCTGAAGTCTCTGCGGAGGAAAAAGCCACGGTTATCCTGCGGGTCGAGGACTCAGGCCCGGGATTTCGCCAGGAGATACTGGATCGCGTTCTCGAACCTTTCTTCACGACCAAGTCAGCTGAACATGGCACAGGTCTCGGACTTGCAATCTGCGACACGATCATTCGTGAAAGTGGCGGCCGCATTGAACTCGGCAATCATGAAGCTGGCGGCTATGTCGCGTTGATATTGCCGCGCGAAATAGCTTGATGTGGCCTCACTCCGTACTTGGAAAACCCGTGAAAAGGTATCCCTTGCCGCGAATGGTCTTGATCACCATCGGATGATCGGGGTTGGGCTCGAGCTTGCGCCGGAGTTTCACCACGATGCTGTCGAGGCTTCGATCGTAAGGCTGCCACTGGCGATTGAAGACACGACGGCAAAGGTCTTCCCGCGTTTGGGGATTTCCCTCATGGGCGACGAGCTCGATCAGGAGGTCGCATTCGGCGGTTGTGAGAGGGACGAGAGAGCCATCGGGAGTTGAAAGCCGACGGCGATGAGGGTCGAATTTCCAGCGCGCACTTGCTTCTTCAAGTTCGCCGGAGGCCGATGCGCTCTTGCGTGTGTTTGATCCACCCGAGCCGCCGCTGCGGCGTAACAGGGCGCGAATGCGTGCAAGCAGTTCGCGAAGATTGACTGGTTTGACGACGTAATCGTCGGCGCCCAATTCCAGACCCACAACTTTGTCGGTAGCTTCACCCTGACCGGTAACCATGATGCAGGGAGTTGTATGCGTTTGACGAATCTCGCGGAGAATGTCGAAGCCGTTATCGGAGCCGAGCAGAAGGTCGAGCACGATGAGATCGAACTGGCCTTCTGAAAATGCCTTGAGTGCCGATTGGGCATCGCAGGCTTCGGTCACCACCATGCCGTTGGCACTCAGATAGGACTTCATTTCCTCTCTGATCTCGGGGTCGTCGTCGACCAGCAGAAGCGAAGCCGCATGAGTTGCGGTCATGTGCGACGAACCGTTCTGTTCTGCCGTGACAGTCATCGTTTTCCCTCCACCCGACTGAACAACAACTAGGCCAAATGCGAACTCTGAGCACCCTCTTACTCAATTCGCAGCCTCGCCCAAGTCTAGACCGGCACCGTTTAAGAATCCTATACCAAATTCAATAAACCGTTCTTCCCGTCTAAACTTACTAAGACTGTCGTTTCTTCTTAAATCGCAACACACAGAGCCGCTTTATTTCTTCGGAGTGCGTATCTGAACTCCGCTTTCTGTTGCGGGCGGAATTCAATCTCGCCCAGAGCGTCCCGCATTCACCAATCAGTACAGTTTTCTACACCTTGCAGCCTGTTTTTCCCGGCAAGGTCGAACATGTAACGCATGAAATGCGGCTGCGGCGCGAGAGGCGTCATACCGAGGATCAGGCCATGAACTATGACTTCGACATCATGGACTCCAACTCGAACCCGATCGACGATCGCACGACGGATCTTGCGGGCGCCGTCGAAAGCCTGAGCGATGACGAACTGCGGGATCTCCTGGTGGCGCTGCTCTCCGAGTGGCGAAAGCGTTGCGGTATTGACGAAGGTCTTCACAACTGAACCCGCGCGTTGTCGCCGTGAGAAGTCACTGGCGGTTCTGCTGCTGCTTCTGGCAGGAGTAACCCCAGGTCAGGCTCGTTGCGAGATCGAGATTTGCAGGAAGATCACGAATCTGCGGCCGTTGCTCGAGCAAGGCCAGAAAGAGCTGACGCACCTTTTCCGCGCTGACCCCTTCCGGAGGCAAGCAAAAGCCAGGCGATTTCATTTCGCGCCTCGCAATCGCGTAATGCCCCAGAAACCCCTGAATATAGGCGCCGCAAAGCGCGAGGCGGTCTCGTTCCTCAGCGGTGAGAGCTTTGGCGTCCGTCGGATTACCGCAGACCTGTGCGAGATCGGCTCCCGTCTGAAGGGAGTATCGGGTTTCCGCCGTCGCAGGCGCCCCGGCGAGAAGCAAGGCTGCCAAGGCTGTCCCGGCAGCGCAGTGATTGAGAAGCTTTTTCATGCCGATTCTCCTTTTCTGGTCACTGGCCGAAGTTTCTGCGGCAAGAGCCTGTGGGAGAAATCTAGCAAGTTGAGTCAAACAACTTGATCTAATGTTGTCGTCAATTGTCGACGACTGTCCGGCATTGTGCCGGATAATACATCTAGTGGGCATCGATATTTCGGGGAGAAACGATTGCTTCGAGCGGCATGTTTGGCCGGAGCACAATTCGCGCCTGCGGCATCACATTGTCGGTATTCAGCACCTTTATGCGCGCCCGTTGCACATAAGTACCGAGAATGAGTACAGCCTCCATGATCGCGAAGCTCATGCCGATACAGATGCGGGGGCCGCCGCCGAAAGGCATATAAAGTTGACGCGGGCGCTCTGCAGCTTCTTCACCGAGAAACCGCGTCGGGTCGAATCGATCCGGTTCGCGCCAGTACCGCCGGTGCCGATGCAGCACCCAGGGGGAGATTAGGACTGTATCGCCCTTCGGAACCTTGATGTCAGGTGCGATTTCCACCGTCTCTGCCGCGCGCCGCAGCAGGTTCGCCACGACGGGGTAGAGCCGCAATGTTTCATCGATGACAGCGCGGGTGAGCGGAAGTGAGGGAACATCATCGGCGGTAAGCCGCCGGCCTCCCGTCACGCCGCGAACCTCCTCGTAGAGGCGGTCCTGCCATTCGGGGTAGAGAGTCAGGAGATACCAGACCCAGGAAAGCGTCGTGGCGGTCGTCTCGTGCCCCGCCAGAAGAAAAGTCGCGACCTCGTCGCGAACCTGGTCGAGGCTCATTTCCTGGCCTTCCTTGTTTCGGGAGGCGGTCATCAAGCGATGCATGAGCGTAGTACCGCACTGGTCCTTTCTGGCTTCTTCGATGATGGCGCGTGCGAAGACATCAAGCTTCTTCCGTCCGGGTTGAACGATCGAGCCGATGAACCGGTTGCGCAGGCCCGCCGGGAGATAGGCCGAGGCAAGAAACATCGCCGGAAATTTCTCGAGGATGGCGGTGACCGTATGGGATATGTCGTCGATATTTTCGTCGAGATTGGCGCTCAGAACCGCTTCGCCGATAATCTCCAGGGTGACCTTCGTCATCTCCTGGTCTATGCGATATATGCTCTGACGCTCGATCGCCCTGAGCGCCGAGCGTTCGGCCGCTCGCACGAACAATGGAGCAAAATCGCGGACACTCGAATGCTGAAAGATCGGTGCGGCAAGCCTTCGGTTCTGTTTCCAGCTTTCGCCTTCCGCAGTCAGAAGCCCCTTTCCCAGAAGCGGCTTGAGGATTGCCAGCTGGTTTTCTTCTTTCGGAAAGCTTTCCGCATCGGTGACGAGAATGCGCCGCACAGCCTCCGGGTCATTGACAAGCAGGCCGCGGCCGCTGCGCGATACGCCGACGCGAAACTCGCATCGGCGAACCTCGTACCAGTATGCGGGATAGGAGGCGACGAGATTTGAGAGAAGCTGGAGCTTTATCAAGGTGGTCAGAAGCCCCGGTGGCTGCCTGGGCGGCACGGGCCGGGCAGGCAACACCTCCGCACCGTCTTCGGTGCTGGAACTCTCGATTCTCATCGCCATGACGGTCCCTCGTCTGATGGTCCCTTGTCAGACCGGGTTCACCGCGCCACCGCCAAACTCCGACATCACTGAAGACACAAGCTCCCGATTGTCGTGATCCCAGGGATGGAAATCCCTCTTGTAGAAGTCGAGATAGGGCCGCATGAGACCGCGAAGGGCGCCCTTTTCTCCAAAGAGGAACTTCAGTCCACCCCACCAAAGCTTCACGCGCGATCCTTCGTAGTCGCGTAGAAGAAGTCGCATGTTGCGGATGACATGCAGCGTGAAATCAAGCGTTACAAGGGCCATGGACAGACGGCGGCGGAAGTGCGATCCACCGACCGCAACGAAGACGTCGAAGGCCACGGACTTGTGCTCGGTTTCCTCAAGAGCATGCCAATGCCACAAGGCCTTCATTTCAGGGTGAGCGCCTTCAAGCCCTTCCGGATTGCGGAATGTTGCGTCTGCCATGATGGCCGTCAGGTGCTCGAGAGCGACGGTAGCGCTCAACCGCTGAATCGGTCGCAGGTACCGATGTGCGAATTCCTGCTTCCTCTCGACTCGGGCTTCCATCTTCTTCAGAGGTATGCCGCGTGCCTTGCACAGGGCCTCGTTGTAGTGTTGGTGTTCTCGCCGATGGATGGCCTCCTGCGCCACAAATCCGCGCACCCGGCGCTGAAGCTCCGGATCCTCGATCTGATCGCGGAATTCCTTGACGCTGTCGATGAAGAACTGTTCGCCCAGCGGAAAGAGGATCGACATGGCGTCGAAGAAGGCTGTTTTGAAGGCATCTCCACCATGCCAGTTCGTTGCCAGAACCTCTTCGATATTGAATTGTCTGTTCCGCGGCACAATTTCGACACTTTGCGGCGTGCGGGAGAGAGGAGAGTGTTGCATCGTTCTGGCTCCTTGCGGAAGGCGCTCGGTGTGAATTGCTGCGCCATAAATAAGACTTTCCGCGAAAGGCAGTAGGTCATCTCCGGTCAAGCTGGGGGTCAAAAGCGGTCACGTCATGCGCATCGAACCCGGTTATGTCGAAATCGTCTCCGCCGTTCTCAGGGATCTTGGTCACGATCCTTCGCTTTTTCCGCTGCCAAGAACCGGCTCGGTATCGGAAGGTGACTTTCGGGCGATGTCGGAGAATCTCGTCGCAGTAACCCGGGATCCGTCGATCGCGCTTCGACTTGGATCACACATGCATCTGGGAACGCATGGCCTGCTCGGGCATGCCATTCTGAGCAGTCGGAGTTTGCGTCAGGCTGCGGGACTGCTCATTCAGTACAGTCCTCTGCAAGGCACCCGCGGAAATGTTCAGTTGTCATTCAACGGAGAAAGCGCGGTTCTGACCTTCGAATCCCCGTTCGAAGTGGAGGGTGCTCCGAATTTCATGGTGGAGCTGTTCTTTGCAGGGCTTCTGACGGCGCTTCGTCAGTTGATAGGCCCGCTTCCCGAGGCATGTCGCATAGAGCTTGCCTATGAACCCCAGATGCCTGAAGCGGTCTACCGTCGTTACTTTGGCGTGCATGTTTCTTTCAATCACCGAAAAAATCGCTTCATAGGTCCGAACGAACGCATAGACCAACCCCTCTCCGCAGCGGAAATTCCGGTGGCTGACATGTACCGGCGCCAATGCGAGCGGCTTCTGCGTGACATGAACGCCGCAAACGGATTTGGTGGCGAGGTCCGGCGCATGATCCTCGCTGCACGCGGAAGATTTCCGGGAATGGAGGAGGCAGCGCGGCGCCTGAACATGAGCGAGAGAACCCTGCGCCGTCGCCTCGAAGCAGAGCATTCGTCATATCGATCGATCGTGGATGACGTAAGGAGCTATCTGGCGCGCGAATACCTGAGGGAAACACCATTGACCGTGACTGACGTCGCCTCGCTTCTCGGCTTCGACGATGTCGCGAATTTTCGGCGGGCTTTCCGCAAGTGGAATGATTGTTCGCCTCAGGAGTTCCGGGCGCTTGCTCAGGCCCAGAATGGTACAGACCATCAGCCAGCTGACCATTCCGGACGGCGCCAACAATCGGCCACGCAATTGCACACGGCTCCACACCATAAAACGCTCGTGTGACTTAGGCTCTCTCCCAGTCCAACGACGCGAGGAGAGGATTAGGCTGATGTCTTCGAATGTAGCGAAAATGGCCCTGGCGATGAGCGCAATGCTTCTCGCGGCGGCATGTTCATCCGACGGGTCGTCCACTTTGGGCGGCGGCGGAGGCGGTGGGGGTGGCGGATCGAGTTCCACGGTCACCGCCCTCGGTGTTACCGGTGAAGGTGGCGTGACCGACACGCTCGGTCTGGCGAGCGTTACCGACCCTCTTCTCGGCACGGAGGGTGTGCTCGGTGGCGGCGATGAAGGCCTGGTAGGCGGCCAGTTGCCGCCGGAACTGAAGGAAGCTCTGGCACCTGTGGCGAGTGGGCTCGCTCCCGTTACCGACGCGCTCGGACAAATCCCGCTCGACACTGTAACCGGGCAGCTTCCGGCGCTTGGTGTCGGCGGTGAAGACGGTCTGGTCGCGGATCTCACGGGTCAGGACGTAACCGGCATGTTGCTCGGCGAGACCGGCACGGTTCCGGCCCTGGTCGGCGGTGGCGAAGATGGCGCGCTTGGCGGCCTTGTTCCGGCCGGTGCGCTCCCGGGGCTTCCCGGCGGCGGGGATGGCGGGGACCCCCTTGCTCCGATAACGGATCTCCTTGGCGGCGGCCTGCCCGGAGGTGATGGCGGCAATCCCCTGGCACCGGTTACGGACCTGCTGGGTGGCGGCCTGCCGGGTGGAGATGGCGGTGATCCGCTTGCCCCGGTGACAGATCTGCTGGGTGGCGGCTTGCCTGGCGGTGACGGCGGCGATCCGCTGGCTCCCGTGACAGACCTCGTCGGTGGTCTTGCGGGCGGCGGTCTCCCCGGCGGTGATGGCAGCGATCCGCTTGCTCCGGTGACCGGGCTCCTCGGCGGTCTCTCGGGTGGCCTGCCGACTCCGTAACAGAGCCTTCGAAGCAGGCAGAGCGGCAAAGAGGCGGGACCCACATCCCGCCTCTTTCGCTTTCGGCTTTTTCCGCTTCGTCAGGAGCTCGGCTGAAGAAAATGTTTCAGCCAGTTTCCGGACCCATCATCCGCAAGCGCACAATCCTCCCGTCCGAATTCCTCCCGGTCGGTGAGAGACCATCCTGCTCCCTCGCGTATCAGCCTCACCTTCCGCACCGCTTGTGCATTTGTATCGCGCCATACGGCGGTGAGCTTGTCTCCGTCTTCCAGCGTCAGCTCCCATGGGATCGCCGGGTCGAAGCGAAGGGAGGGGTCCTTGACGAGACGCATTGTTAACGGCTCTCGCATGGCGTCGATCATGCGTGGAACGAGGTCGAGATGGACCAGATAGGCTCTGTCGCCGCGCCAATGAGCGCGCCACGAAGGGAGCCGGGTCGGGAAAACGCAAGACAGGGCGGTGTGATCCTCCTCCTTGCATCTCTCGGCGACTTGTTGTGCGAGGCGCATTGGTCCGGCCTTGCTCAACGCGAAAACCCATTTCCGATAGCGTTGATCGGTGGGGATCGCGCTTGCGGGAATATTCGTCTGCAGGAATTTCATGAGACGGCCGGAGCTGCCGAAAAGCGCGGTCGCAACAAGCGACATCGAGCCTGTCAGCATGATCGTATCTTCACGAATGTCGCTAAGTGAAGCTGATTCAATAGGCCTGCTGTTCAAGGCGTCCTCCTGGTTTCCAGAGGAGGATTACCCCTGTCGTTTCCTGCGCGCAAAGAAGTGGCGCCTGCCTTCACAGCGAAGGCAGGCGCCTTCTTCCTTCGCGGAAGGAATGGGGTTTGACGGCAATTTCCCGGGGTGAGGGATGCTGCATCGAGATCGAGAAGGATCTTCATGATCGAAATGACAGCTGGGAAACCGGCGCTGATCCAATCCATCCGCGATGGAAGTGCGATTGCGACGATCCTTGCAACGGCGCTCCGTCAGAGTCCATCGGCATTACAAAGAATTACACTCACACGGTGCCGGGCGAGTGTTTCCCGATAGTGTGTCTGAAGCGCCAAGACATTCGTATACGGATAAAATATCTACCTGTCTCTCTTTCCGAACATATCGCCACATTTCTCTACACCGTCTCGCTCGATGAATTTGCTACGCAAGTTCACACGGGAGGAAGTTGTCATGAGATTTCCATTAGTCGTCCTGATTTTTGCGGGTGCCCTTGCCGGCTGTTCCAGTGGAAGCGGCGATCCGGTAGCTATTCCGAGCGGTTCTGCGCCCACGAGTTCGGCACTCGGCGGAACCCAGTTGGGCCTCGCTGGTGAAGGGGGCGTTTCGGAAAGCCTGCTCGGTGTCGACGTCGTGTCGCCCCTGCTTGGCGGCGGCGGGCTTGTCGGCGCGACAACCGGCGGCGGTGAAGAGGGCGTTCTCGGCAGCAACATTTCGACGGACGCGCTCGCTTCCGTGCCGGTGCTGGGCGAGGTGGTTGGCCAACTTCCTGTCGAGGGCGGCCTTATTCCGGCGGAAGCGCGGGCGGCGCTTGTTGACGGGCTGGCCCAGGTCGAATCGCAGGTTCCGGCTCTCGGCGTTTCAGATACTGGCGGCCTCGGTGAGGACCTGTTCGGGTACGACCTGACAGGCGCCCTTGTCGGTACTGAAGGCGGGGTTGTGCCCGGTCTTCTTACCGGAGGCAGCGAAGCTCCGCTCGGCAACATCGTTCCCGAGGGCAGCGCCCCCCTTGCGCCGGTCGGCGATTTGGCCCGGGGCATTATCGAAGGGGCCCAGGCAGATTCAAGCGACGGCAATCTCAACGCCTTGGAGCCGGTTATCAGTCCGATCCTGCTTGGCCTTTTGGGTGCTGGCGGCACCGGTGGGCCGGTCGAGGGCGTTCCCTTGCCTGCTCTGCCCCTGGAGCAGCTCAATCCCGTTCTCGAGCCGGCCGGAGCTGTTGCAACGCAGGTGCTGGCGACGCCCTTGCTGCCGGATGGAACGACAGGCACGGACCTCGTCTTCCCGGTTGTTTTTGGAACGGTTGCGGGTGTTGCCGATGCGACGCTCCCGCTCGACACGGTAAGCGATGTCCTGGTCACGGTGATGCCGTAACGGCGCATGAGGGGTGTGCCGCAAGCTGCGAAGAGGGAGGAAGAATCAATGAAGAATCGTCTGATGCGTCTGTTGCTGCCGTTCGTCGCCCTTATGGGCGCGACGGCGGTATCTCATGCGGCTCAAATCGAGGCGGGACCGGTCGATATCTCGATCGCGACCACGTTCTCCCTGGGTGCCAGCATGCGCACCTCGGAGCAGGGTTGCGAATATATCTCGGTGTTCAACGGTGGCTGTTACGCACCCGGCGGAACCGACTACGATGTGAACTCGGACGACGGCAACGTCAACGTCCAGAGAGGCGAGTTCATTGCCGCGCCGGTCAAGGTCATTTCCGAAGCTGATTTCAAATACGATAATTACGGCTTCTTCGTTCGCGCCAAGGCCTTCTACGACTATGTCGGCGACAAGGTGCTCGGTCACGGTAGCGGCAAATATGGCCCTGTCGCTGCTCCTTACGATCAACGTCGCGAACTGGAAGACCAGTTCCGTGATGACGATGCCCTTAACCTTCAGGGCCGTTCGATCGATCTCCTGGACGCCTTTGCCTATGGCAACTTCCTCGTTGCCGATATGCCCGCCTCGGTTCGCATTGGTCGGCAGGCGGTGAACTGGGGCGAAAGCCTCTTCATACCCGGCGGCGTATCCGCCTATCTGCCTCTCGATGTCTCGGCGCTTGTGCGTCCGGGAGTGGAGCTCAAGGAGGTCTTCCTTCCGCAGAACTCGCTCTTTGCCAGTGTCGGACTGCCTGCCAACCTGACCTTCGAAGCGCAATACGTCTTCCAGTGGGAAGAGTCGATTCTTCCCGCCTGTGGCAGCTTCTTCTCGCCGAGCGACGCGGCCGCGGCCGGTTGCCGCTATGCCTTGTCCGGAGGTGAAGTCTTCAACTTCGGCAATGGTCTTTCCGGCACACCCACCGCTTTCGTACCACGGGCGCCGGATGAAGAAGCACGTGATCAGGGACAATATGGTCTCGCCCTTCGCTACTATGCCGATTGGCTCAACCACGGAACGGAGCTGTCGGGTTACTTCGTGAACTTCCATTCGAAGCTGCCTTTCGGCACGACCACGGCGACTATGCCGACAGGCACCACCGCTGTGCTGCAGGTCTTCTGCAATCCGAATGTGCCGGGCTCACTCTCCGGTCCGAGCTGCACCAGCGCCGTTCCCGGTCTCACCGACGATGTAGGCCGGCCCGTCTCCTATGGGCAGGGTATTTTCGCGCAGGCCGCAGGCGACAATAAGCGTCTCGTCGTGCAGTACCCGGAAGATATCGAAATGTTCGGGGCGAGCTTCAACACGACCATTCCCGTTATCGGCGATGCGACGGCACTCTCGGGTGAGCTTGCCTATTATCCCGACATGCCGTTCCAGGTAGATTCGACGGAAATAGTTGGCGCCGACATCGAGAACTTCGGCTACACGCCGGGACCGGGCGAGCCCGACTACTATAATGGTGCTCCTGTCACCCCCGGCTCCGTCATTCCCGGTTCGCGCCGCACGGAGGCCCTGCACGGTCAGCTCTATACGTTGAGCACGCTCACACCTTCAGACCCGATCGTGAGCGCACTTGGCGGCAATCTGCTGATCCTCGTCGCGAATGTCGGCTTCCAGTATCTGCCGGATGCCGATGGAAACCGGCTGGCTATCCCACGTTCGGGTGAAGCGCATCCCAATCCGGGTTCCGCGGCCACCTATGGCGACAATTGTATCCGCCTCAATCAGTGTTCGATCACACCGCAATATGCGACATCCTTCTCCTGGGGCTATCGCATGCTGGCTCAGATGGAATATCCGAATGCCTTCGGCACGCCCTATACGCTGAGCCCCATGCTGATCTGGAGCCACGATGTGAGCGGCTATTCCGCCGGACCGATCGGCCCGGGCTTCGTCGAAGGCAAGAAGGCTGTAACGCTTGGCGTCACAGCGAGCTATCTCGACCAGTATCGCCTGTCGCTCGATTACACCAACAATTTCGGTGCGGAATATCGCAACGGATCTTTCGACAAGGACTTCGTCAGCATGACGGCGTCCTATACCTTCTAGGAATGTTCCGCGGTCAACCGGCGATCGGTTGACCGCAGGAAATGCGACCGGACCAAGAGAGAGGCCACTCTCTAACCCGAGGCCGGAAAACCTGGCCTCGCGTCGCGGCCCGTTCCCGGGAAACCGGGGGCGGGTCGCAGGTTTTTTTGGAAAAGTCAGGCAGGACGTGGCGCGAGGTAGCCATGCATCAGCACCTCAAGCACCACATCGGCATAGCGCCGCTGCAGTGCTTCGTCGAGTTCCTCGACGCCGTGGACGAATTTGAGGATCGAACGGTTTGCGAATATCTGTTCGCAGGCCCCGAGAGCCGCCATGTAGAAGAGCCCGGGGTCGATCGGCCTGATCGTCCCGTCGGCGATCCCCGCCTCCATCAATTCCTTCGCGGTTCGTGCCAGTGGTTCGGCAAAGAAGGTCGCGATTTCCCTGGCATTCTCTTCCGAGCTGTCGCGCATTAGCGCTGCCAGCAGCCGGTAAAGATAAGGGTATCGGAAGAAGGTCCGGATCACTCCCGCCAGATGACGTCGGAGTTTCTCTGCTGGGCTGATGTTCAGGGAAAGAAGCCGGTCGAGCTCGCCAAGAGCCATGGCTGCGTCTCGCTTCGCGAGTGCCAGCAGCAGTCCGTCCTTGCCTCCGAAATAGTAGCTCACAAGGGCGACGTTCACCTCCGCCCGGGCGGCAATATCGCTCAGCGGCACATCTATCGTTTGCCGCTCGCTCATCACCGCGCTCGCCGCCTCCAGCAGCAGTTCTCTGGCTGCTGGCCGCGGCGCGGCCGCGCGTGCCTTTCCCTTCTCGTGAGCCTCCACAAAGGCCTCCTTGCTTCCCTGCCTTTTTCGATTTAAATGTAGATTTAAATTTTTAAATGCGCCATTAAAAATAACCCGTCAAAGCGGGATAAGGGAGGCGGAGGATGAAGGTCAAGGCTGCGGTCGTCAGGGCGCCCGAGGCGGATTTCACGATCGAGGAACTCGAGATCGACGAACCGCGCGAAGATGAGATCCTCGTTCGCGTGGTCGGGGTCGGCCTCTGTCACACCGATCTCGTTTTCAAGGCAACGTCGACCATCGCACCCCCCGCCGTCTTCGGCCATGAGGGATCAGGCATTGTCGAAAAGGTCGGCAGCGCGGTGAAGAAAGTCGCGCGCGGGGACCGGGTGGCGATCACTTTCCGCTCTTGCGGTGAGTGCGCCCGCTGCAAGGAAGGGCTGCCTGCCTATTGCCACACCATGCCTATGCTCAACTATGCGGGCATGCGGCCGGACGGAAGCAAGGCTTTGCACTGCGGTAGCGAAGATATAGCGAGCAATTTCTTTGGCCAGTCTTCCTTCGCCACTCATTGCATCACCTATGAGCGCAATGTCGTGAAAGTGCCGGAAGATTTCCCGCTCGAGCTTGCCGGTCCCCTTGGTTGCGGCATCCAGACTGGAGCGGGTGGCATCATGAATTCGCTCGCATGCAAGAAGGGTTCCTCCCTGCTTGTTCTGGGCGGTGGCGCGGTCGGTCTTTCTGCTGTCATGGGCGCTGTGATTCAGGGGTGCGAGACGATAATCGTCCTGGAGCCGCATGAAGAACGCCGCAAGCTCGCGCTCGAACTCGGTGCGACCCACGCGCTCGATCCGGCCCAGGCGAAGGATCTTCCCGCCGCCATTCGTGAAATTCTTCCCGTTGGCGTCGACTACGCGTTCGACACCACGGGAATTCCCGATCTGCTGCAGGCGACGATGGGCTGCCTCGCGCCTCACGGCACCCTCGGCATAGTCGGCATCGCGCCCCCTGGAACACCGGTTCCGGGAGATCTCATGTCGGTCGTCACCTTCGGTCACACGGTGAAGGGCATCATCGAAGGCGACAGCGACCCCGACAAATTCATTCCCGAGATGATCGAACTCCATCGTCAGGGAAAGCTGCCCTTTGATCGTCTCATCAAAACCTATCCCTTGGGCGACATCAACCGCGCCATTGCCGATCAGCATGAAGGCAAGTGCGTGAAGGTCGTACTGCTTACGGGACAGAACTGAAATCGCAACCCCAGGAACAGGACAACAGGGAGAAAACCGAATGTCTGACGCATATATCATCGACGCATGCCGCACCCCGCGCGGCATTGGCAAGGTGGGCAAGGGCTCGCTCGCCCATCTTCATCCGCAGCATCTTGCACGCACGGTTCTCGCCGCGCTTGCCGAACGCAACAACGTCAAGACCGATGAAGTCGATGACGTAATCTGGGGGACTTCCTCCCAGCGCGGCGCGCAGGGCGGTGACATGGGTCGAATGGCGGCGCTCGACGCGGGCTATTCCATCAAGGCTTCGGGCGTTACGCTTGACCGCTTCTGCGGCTCCGGCATCACGACCGTCAATCTCGCCGCCGCGCAGATCATGTCCGGCATGGAAGATCTCGTCATCGCAGGCGGGACGGAGATGATGAGCTACACCTCCGCTACTGCCGATCCGAAGACCCCGCCAATGATGGATGCGGGAAATCTCCACCTGCGCAAGCAGCATCCGCAATCCCAGCAGGGCGTTTGCGCGGATGCGATCGCTACGCTCGAAGGCATTGATCGCAGGGCGGTGGACGAACTCGCCCTCATGTCGCAGCAGCGTGCGGCGAAGGCCATCGAGGAAGGCCGTTTCAACAAGTCGCTCATCACCGTCTACAATGACGACGGCTCGGTCGCGCTAGATCGCGAGGAGTTTCCCCGTCCGGGCACCACGCTCGAAGGTCTGGGCAACCTGAAGGCAACTTTCGAGGCCTGGGCTGGCATTCCGGTCGATGCTGAAGGTACGACCTATGGCGATCTCATCCGCCAGAAGTATCCCCAACTCGAGAAGTTCAACCATATTCATCATGCCGGTAATTCTTCCGGCGTCGTCGACGGGGCGGCCGCCATCCTGCTCGCCTCGAAGCAGTATGCAGAGAAGAATGGTTTGAAACCCCGCGCCCGCATTGTCGCGACGGCCAATATGGGCGACTGCCCGACACTGATGCTCAACGCACCTGTTCCCGCCGCAAAGAAGGTGCTGGAGAAGGCTGGTCTCAAGAAGGAAGATATCGATCTCTGGGAGATCAACGAAGCCTTCGCCGTCGTTGCTGAAAAATTCATCCGCGACCTCAAGCTCGATCGCGACAAGGTCAACGTGAATGGTGGCGCCTGCGCGCTTGGCCACCCGATCGGCGCTACGGGCTCGATCCTCATCGGCACGGTCCTGGATGAGCTTGAGCGTCAGGACAAGCGCTATGGCCTTGTGACCATGTGCGCGGCGGGCGGCATGGCGCCGGCCATCATCATCGAACGTCTGCAGTAATCACGAACCGGCGAAGGTCGCGGTGCTCCGCGACCTTCGCCTTATCCGTAGGAGGTTTGCTTCTCAAATGACCTACACGATAACCGACCTTGCCAACGAATTCGGCGTCACGCATCGCACGCTGCGTTTCTATGAGGAAAAGGGGTTGATCGAACCGGAACGAAAGGGGCAGACGCGCCTCTATTCGAAGCGTGACCGTGCCCGACTCCAGCTCATTCTGCGTGGACGTGAGGTAGGGCTGACGCTTTACGAAATCCGCCAGATACTTGATCTCTATCAGAGCGGCGGAAGCTGCGAAGAGCAGAACCGTCTTGCCGTCTCGTTCTTCAAGAAACGGCTGAATGCCGTCAAGGCACAACGCGCGCAGGTTGACCGCCAGATCGATCGTCTGGAAGAGGCCTGCGAACGTCTCGGAGGAAGCGCGATTGTCGCATCGCGGCCCCGTCATGAAGGTCACGCCCTTCGCACAGGTACGCATTAAGCGTTTTCGGGCATATCGTCAGACAGGCCGGGTGCGGGTTAGATTGCGCCCGGCCTTTATTTATGAAAACGCTCCGAAAGAACGGAGCATACAGGGAGAGAGAAGAGATGAGCGAATACAAGCTCCTCATCAATGGAAAGCTCGTCGATGGCGCGAAATCCTCGCCGGTCCTCAATCCGGCGACGGAGGAGACCGTGGCCGCCTGCCCGCGCGCTTCCGAGACGCAGCTCAACGAGGCGGTCTCCGCTGCAAAAGCTGCCTTCCCGTCCTGGAGCGCGACGCCGATTACCGAGCGCAAGAAGGTTCTGAGCGCCATAGCCGATGCGATAGAGGCGAACGCATCCGAACTTGCGCGCCTTCTGACGCAGGAGCAGGGAAAGCCGATCGGCGATGCGACCGGAGAGGTCTATGGTACGGCCGCTTTCTTCCGCTACTTCACAATGCTCGATTTGCCGGTGAAGATCATCGAGGATAGCGAGGGCAAGAAAGTCGAGGCTCATCGCCGTCCGCTCGGCGTCATCGGTGCCATCGTTCCATGGAACTTCCCGATGATCCTGATGGCTTTCAAGCTTCCTCCAGCCCTGCTCGCGGGCAACACGGTCGTGCTGAAGCCCGCGCCGACAACGCCGCTCACCTCGTTGAAGCTCGGCGAACTCATCAAGGATATCGTGCCGGCCGGTGTCGTGAATATTATCGCCGATGAGAACGACCTGGGCGCCGCGCTCACCGCTCATCCCGACGTGCGCAAGATTTCCTTCACCGGTTCCACTGCGACCGGTCAGAAGGTCATGGCTGGCGCGGCCGGGCTTCTGAAGCGCATCACGCTTGAACTCGGCGGCAACGATGCCGGCATCGTTCTCGACGACGTGAATCCGAAGGAGGCCGCCCCGAAGCTCTTCCAGAGCGCCTTCCAGAATTCGGGCCAGGTCTGCATCGCCATGAAGCGGCTTTATGTGCATGAAAAGATCTATGATGAAATGTGCGACGAGCTCGCGAACATCGCCAACAATACGATCATTGGCGACGGTCTGAAGCAGGGTACGCAGCTCGGGCCGCTTCAGAACAAGATGCAGTTCGAGAAGGTGAAGGAGCTGATCGAGGACGCGAAGAAAACCGGCAAGGTGATTGCCGGTGGCGAGACGCCGGACGAGAAGGGGTACTTCATCCGTCCTACCATCGTTCGCGACATTACGGATGGTACGCGTCTCGTCGATGAAGAGCAGTTCGGTCCCGTTCTTCCCGTCATCAAGTATTCCGACCCGGAAGATGCGATTGCCCGTGCCAACGCTTCGCCATATGGCCTTGGTGGTTCGATCTGGTCGAACGACAAGGACAAGGCTTACGAGCTGGCAACGAAGCTCGAGTCGGGTAGCGTCTGGATCAACAAGCATGCCGATCTGGCGCCGAATATTCCCTTTGGCGGTGCGCGCCTGTCGGGTCTCGGTTCCGAACTCGGTGAGGAGGGTCTTGCGGAGTTCACTCAGCTCAAGATCATCAACATGGCGAAGTAATATCTGTCCCGATTTCCGGTCTCGAAGCCGCCTCCCGGAACAGGGAGGCGGCTTTTCCTTGTGCCGTTGCGAGAGGGCAGGCTTTTATGCCTCCGGCCGGGTCCAGATCCATGTCCCGCCAATCAGGGCTGCTCCCAGCGGTGCGAGGGAGTAGGGCAGGGAAACGAAAACGAGGGCAATGACGGCGCTTGTCGCAAAAGCGGCCAACGCGGCCTGTTTTCCCTTACGCGAAATGGCGCCTCGTTCTCGCCACATGCGAATATGCGGGCTGAATGTAGGGTGCTCCACCAGCCAGCGTTCCAGGGGCTTGCTGCTGCGGGCAAAACAGAACGCGGCGAGAATGACGAAAGGTACTGTCGGCAGAAGAGGAAGAATGATGCCGATCCCGCCCAGCCCGAGCGCGAGAAAACCACCTATCAGGTAAAATGTTTTGGACAAGCGAGACCTCCGGGCCTGCATTCCATCCGGCAAACAATCCGGAGCAGGGCGGGTGTCTGGCAGTAAAGCCGCCTTCACCGGAAGACGCAATCCGGAACAGGCAGCTGGCTCCATGGAGGGTCCGCTCATGTCAGGTCCCCATCCCGCCTACTTCGCGAGCCCGAAAAGTCCGCGTTCCCCGGAGAGAACGCGGAAGGCATCCGAAATGCCAACCACCGTTTCCGCTCCTCCGAGGCAGAGATAGCCCCATGGACGCATCACTTTCGAGAGACCGGAGAAGACGCGCCGCCGTGTTGCCTCGTCGAAATAGATGAGAACGTTTCGGCAGAAGACGATATCGAACGGTCCCAGGCCGCTCGCGTGCGGATCTTCAAGCAGATTATATCGCCGGAAGTCGATCATATCGCGCAGGCTGTCTTTCACTCGCCAGCCATCATTCTCCGGCAGGAAATACTTCCGCAACAGATGTTCCGGAAGTCCGCGCGAGACCTCGAAAAGGGAGTATCTCCCGGCCCGGGCTCTTGCGAGCATCGCGTCGGAAATATCCGTGGCGACGATCTCCACTTGCCAGCCGGCAAGAGCCGGTCCCATTTCCGCGAGCGTCATTGCAAGAGAGTAGGGTTCCTGTCCGCTGGAGCAGGCCGCGCTCCATATCCTGATGCGCCGGGAGGCTTTCGTCATGGCCATTACCTCAGGCATGAGGCTGGTGCGCAAGCGTTCAAAAGGCCAGGAGTCGCGAAAGAAAAGAGTCTCGTTCGTCGTCATCGCATCGACGATCTGCTTCAGCAAGGCTTCATCGCGTGTGCGGCGTATCTCCTCTATGAAGCGCCCAACACTTTCAAGCCCGTTCCGGCGCGCCAGGGGCGCGAGCCGGCTTTCGATCAGGTATCCCTTCTCGGGCGTGACCACGAGGCCGGAGCGTTCGTAGAGCATCTGTTTCAGGTAATCGAATTCGAGATTGTTCATTTCCCTTCTCCCCCGGCGATGCGAATGATAGCCGGACCGATTTTCCGCAAGGGCAGTATCTCCTCGCAGATCCCTGCCTGCGCGACAGCGCCCGGCATCCCCCAAACGACGCTGCTTTCGCGATCCTGTGCGAAAATGCGTCCTCCTTCCTTCTGGACGGCTTCACATCCCTTGAGACCGTCGCTTCCCATGCCCGTCAGGATGACGACGAGTAACCTGTCCTGGAAAGCCTTTGCCAGACTGCGCAACATTGGATCGACTGCTGGCTTGCAGGAGTTCTCCGGCGGTCCGTCGTCGAGCCGGATAATGGTTCCTCCCGCCGCCCGCCGTTCGACCAGCATGTGTTTGCCTCCCGGAGCGATGTAGATACGACCAGGCTCCAGCATTTCTCCATCCCGCGCTTCCGTGGCGCTGCGGCCCGAATAGCGTGTCATATGTTCGGCGAGCAGCCCGGTGAACGTCGCGGGCATATGCTGTGTCACCAGAATGGGTTGTGTGAGAGCCGGGTCCAGATCGCGCAGGACTTCCGCAAGCGCCTGCGGCCCGCCAGTCGACGAACCGATCGCAATGACGTCCGGTCTGGAAGGCGCCCGGTTTGGCTTTGCCGGTTTTCGGGCTACCTCTTCCTCCCGCGCGCTCAACGCATTCTGCCTTGGCGATGGCGGATGCCTCACGGCAGGTTTTCCCGCGCACGTGCCATGTTCGCGTACCTTGCTCACAAGCTCCGCCCTGAAGCTTTCCGCGCCTCCAAGGCCGGCCTTCGGTTTGGCGACGTAATCCGCCGCCCCCATCGCCATGGTTTTCAATGAAATGTCCGCATCGCGCTGACTTGCGGAAGAAACCATGATCACCTTCAGATCGGGCTTCAGCTCAAGGAGGCGAGGAAGGGCTGCAAGCCCATCAAGTTCCGGCATTTCGATATCGAGAACCACGACATCGATTTCGTGATTGCCGGCCGCCTTGAGCGCCATGAGTCCGTTGGGAACCGAGGCAACGACCTTGATACCGTCCTCTTCTTCAAGCGTGCGGGTGACGATCCCGCGTGCGACCGCGGAATCGTCCACCACCATCACCCGGCAGGACGGTGCACGCTCTTCCTTGCTGTTCTTCGATAACTGAATTGCCATTTTCTTCGGGCGCCTTCACTCGCCGCCTGCAAGAAGCCGGTCGACGGCATCCTGCTCCATGCCGCAACCGGGCATCGCTGGGCCATTGAGCAGCCCTTCCGGTTGCGACGGCATCGGAGCGGATCGGCTTTCCTGTCCGGCGAGCTCCGCCAGTGTCTGCTCCACGAGATCGAGCGTTTCGCCAACCTGTGACAGCCGCTGTCCGGTAATATCCTGAAAGCAGCAAGCCTCGATGATCTGGTCGCAGCAAGCTGCAACCTTCAATCCGGCGGTACCTCCGTCGGAAAAATCGATCTCGGACATCTGCTCGACCGCCGACATGATCCGTTCGACAGCTGCTTCCATCTCTCTAACGGCCGTCTTCTGTTCGTTGATGGCGCGTTCCAGTTTCTGCGTACGAAATGACGGAGCAAGCAGCGGTTCCAGACGTTTCCGGCCGCGCAAAATCGTCCGGCACATTTCTACGCATTCGTTCGTCAGGCGCTCGATGAGTTCCAGCTTGTCGCTACCAGCCATCAAAAATCCCCCAGCACCGTCTTGAGTTTTGCTTTCAGCACTTCGGCGCTGAAGGGCTTGATGATGTAGTTGTTCACGCCGGCCTGCCGTGCCGCGATGACATTCTCGACCTTGGATTCGGCGGTGACCATGACGAAGGGCAACGCCTTGAGCGCGTCGTCGGAGCGCACTTTCTGAAGCAACTCGTAGCCCGTCATCGGCTGCATGTTCCAGTCGGAGATGACGAGGCCGTAGTTGCGTGTCCTGAGCTTCGCCAGGGCGTCCGTACCGTCCGTCGCCTCGTCGATTTCCGAGAAGCCGAGCTTCGTAAGAAGGTTTCGCACGATGCGTAACATCGTCTTGTAGTCATCCACGATCAGGATCGGCATCTTCATGTCGACAGCCATAATTCTCTCCTCCGTTACATTCCATGAACCGGCTCGACGCCGATTGCGCCGAGAACGCTGGTGACGCTAAGCACCAGCAAAAGCCGGTCTTCGAGGCGATAGATCCCTTGCGAAACCTCGCGCCAGCGCGCGTCCAGCGTCGCTGGGACGCTTTCCTTCTGTCGCGTGGGCAAGCTCAGAACTTCGCCGACTTCATCCACCAGCAGGCTGAATGGTTCGTCGTCATGCTCGACCACTACCGCCATCGCCCTTTCCGCGAAGCCGTCCGCGGGAAGGCCGAGCCGGGTACGCATGTTGATCGCCGTCACGATCCGGCCCCGCAGGTTGAGCGAGCCCGCGATCTCAGCCTGGGCGAGCGGGATTCGCGTAATGATCTGCGGGCTCAGGACGTCGCGCACATTGAGCACCGGGATGCCGAAAGTCTGTCCGGCCACAGTCATCGTCACATAGTCTTCCATCGCCGTTTCCTCGGTCTTGCCGAAGCCGGTTGCCTGCTGGGTCGCACTCATGCTGCAACCTCCTTGCGGATTTCATTGGCGGATGTGCGCGACAGCGCGTTCAGAAGTGCTTTGGGATCGAGCTTCGTGACATAGTCGGTAAAGCCCGCTTCCATACCGCGCTCTATGTCCTTCGTGTTCGCATGGGAAGACAGCGCGACGATGGGAACGTCGGCCAGCCTTTCGTCCGCTCGCAACTTGCGCACCAGTTCGAAGCCGGAAAGGCCGGGCATCTCGATGTCCGAGACGATGAAGTCGAACTTGCTGCCGTCCTCGCAGAGCGAGATTGCCGCTTCGGCGTGCTCGGCGACGGTCACCGAGTAGCCGGCGATCGTCAGCATGGGTATGAGTAGATTGCGGAAGAAGGCGCTGTCCTCGACAAGCAGGACCTGGCGTTCCCGTTCGGCGCCGAAGGGACTTTCCGTCTCTACTTCGAACCAGTCGGCATCGCTTTGGCGCAGATAGTGAACCGTATCGATGATGTCGGTCGCCTGCCCCGCAATGATTGCGCTGCCGAGAATGCCGGGTCGGCTGCCGCCAGCCAGATGGAGGTCGAGCGGAGCCTCCACGATGTCCACAACACGGTCGACGACCAGACCCAGCATCCTTTGCCCGTCGACGAAAACAAGGATCGGATGCCTGCCCTGCCGGTCCGCCGGCTTTCCTTCCAGGTCGATAAGAGGCATCAGCCCTCCCCGATACTGGAGCACGGTGCGTGAACCGGCCTTCTCCGCGACGGCGAGATCCGTCTCCTCCAGGCGCGCGACAAGCGAAAGCGGAACCGCCTTTGGGCCGCCATCGCGCGCCTCGAAGACGAGCATGGAAACGGCTTCGTTCCGGCGCGCCCCGCCTTCGTGCTGACCTCCCAGCGCGGATGCTTCCGCGTGCGGGGCCGCCGAAACAGCGGATGCAAGCCCGTTCGGGTCGAGGATCATGATCACACGTCCATCGCCGAGGATGGTCGTGCCCGAGAAGCAGGAAATGTGGCGCATGCAACGGGATACCGGCTTGACCACGATTTCTTCCGTGTCGAATACCTTGTCGACGATGATGCCGAAGACGAAGGCGCCGACCTGGGAGACGACGACATACATGCTCTCCGGACCCTCGTTCTCTTCGGGATTTGTCTTTTCCTTGTCCGGCAGGCCCAGGATTTCGCCAAGCGATACGAGCGGCAGAAGCCGGTCGCGCAGCCGGTAGACCGGCCGGCCGTTGATCTTTTCAAGCCCCTTGCTCGCTTCCCGGTTGATGCGGACGAGTTCGACCACGCTGTTCTGTGGAAGGGCGAAGCGCTCTCCCTCGCACTCCACGATAAGAGCGGAGACGATCGCCAGTGTGAGAGGAATCTTGATGATGAAGCGCGAACCCGCTCCTTCGGTCGACTGGAATTCGATGATACCGCCGATCTTCTCGATGTTGTTGCGCACCACATCCATACCCACGCCGCGACCGGAGACACTTGTCACTGCGGCGGCGGTTGAGAAGCCGGGCCGGAATATGAACTGCTGTATCTGTTGTTCGCTCATTCCTTCGAGTTGCGCTTCCGTCGCCAGCCCATTGGCGATGACCTTTTCCCGGATGCGCGCCGTGGGAAGGCCTCGGCCGTCGTCGGATACCACGACGACGATATGCCCGCCTTCATGTCTCGCGGTCAGTTCGATGGTGCCATGCTCGGATTTACCCGCAGCAAGGCGCTCTCCTGCGGTCTCGATACCGTGATCGGCGGAGTTGCGGACCATATGGGTCAGCGGATCGCGGATGGATTCCAGGATTTGCCGGTCGAGTTCGGTGTCGGCGCCGGTCATCACGAGGTCGATTTTCTTGCCGAGCTCCTGCGAGAGATCGCGCACGAGCCGCGGCAGCTTGCCCCAGGCATTCCCTATGGGCTGCATGCGCGTCATCATTACGCTTTCCTGCAGCTCGGTCGTCACCTGATTGAGGCGCTGCAGGGGAGCGGCGAAGGGCGTTTCGTCATGGCTGCGCATGATCTGGAGCAGCTGATTGCGCGTGAGAACAAGTTCGCTTACCAGCGTCATCAGGTCCTCGAGCACATTGATATTGACGCGTAGTGTCTGGGTCTGCCCCTGCGCCTCATGCCTTTCGGAAGCAGCCGGGGGTGTCTCCCGCGCAGGCTGGAGCTTTTTCTTATCCTCTTTCTCTTGCGTTTCCTTCTTCACATCGGTCTTCGCGGCCGGCTGTTCGCGATGAAGAAGCGAAACCAGGCCCGCGACGTCGTCCTCCTCGATGCTGAGCGAGCGGAAAGCACCGGCGATCTCGCTTTCGAGCAGCATCACATCGTCGGAGGTCCAGCCGTTCTCGGTCAGACAGCCCACCACGTCGGCGATGTCCATTCCCGGTGTCTTTTCGAGTGCTACTTCGAACCCCTTGGCCAGAGCGAACTGAAGTTTCAGCATTTCCGGTTCCTGCATCGCGCCTTCGCCCGCCTTCGCGAGGAAGCCGCTACAGGCGAGCTCACAGGCGGCATCGATGCCGGATGCGCCGCCGGCTCTTTCGAAAAGCGTTCCGTTCTTTTCGGCTTCGCGTTCCGCAACGCCTTCCGGCTCGGAGTGGGAGGAGGTCGGTTCACCGCTTGCGATCTGTCTCAGCGCCGCGATGATTTCGGTGTCGTCGCCTGCCGGTTCGCTGCCCGTCTCGCCGAGCAGACCGACAAGTTCCTTGATCCGATCGAGCGCTGAGAGAACCTGCGAGATCACACCATGCGATACGGCGAGTTCGCCGTCACGGACACGGCCCAGGACGTCTTCGGCCGCATGCGCCACGGACTCCAACCGGGGAAGGCCCAGGAAACCGCACGTACCCTTGATGGTGTGCATCACCCGGAAGATGCTGCCGAGAAGCGCCGGATCGCCGGGTCGCTGTTCCAGTTCCACGATCTCGCTGTCCAGAACGTCGAGGGATTCGCAGGTCTCTGCGAGAAAATCCTTGAGGAGATCGTCCATTTTCATAGCCTCTTCAAAAAATTATGAGAATAAGCCTATGAAAACCTGTTTAAATATAAGTAAAAACGAGAAATAATCTTATTATTACATAATAAATACTTGGAGAAATCTGAGGTCAGTCGCCCGCCGCCAGGCGTAATTCCGCGAGCGGCTGCATCCGCGAAGCAGGGAAGCGGACCTCCACGCGAGTCCCCTTGCCTTTGCTGCTCTCGATCGAGAGCGAAGCGCCATGCAACTGGGCGAACTGTTTGGTAAGTGCGAGCCCGAGTCCGACGCCTTCGTAACGCCGGGAAAGATGGCTCTCTGCCTGGATGAAGGGTTCCGTCACCCTTTCGATGTCTTCCGGCGCAATGCCGATTCCCGTGTCTTCGACGGCAAAAACCAAAGCGCCATCGGCGGCGATATCTGCCGCGAGCGTAATTGTCCCGCCCGCGGGCGTGAATTTGATCGAGTTGGAAAGAAGATTGATGAGAATCTGCCGCGTAAGTCTCTGATCGGCGAAAAGTACCGGTAGACGCTGGCCGGGTTCGACCGTCAGTTTGAGTTTCGCGCTACTGGCGCGGCCCTCCACCGTCCTGGCGCAGAACTGACAGAGTTCCTCGACGTCGATCTCTCTTTCTTCGAGCTCCGTCACGCCAACTTCGATCCGGCTCAGGTCGAGGATGTCGTTGACGATGGCCAGGAGGTGCATGCCGCTGTCATTGATGTCCTTCGCATAGCCCTGATACTGCTCCTTCGTCAGCGGTCCGAGCAGGTCAGTCGCCATGAGCTCCGAAAAACCGATGATCGCATTGAGCGGTGTTCGAAGCTCGTGGCTCATATTCGCGAGGAATTGCGACTTGGCCTGGTTCGCATACTCGGCCTTGTTGCGCGCTGCCCGCAGCTCTTCGGTCGCCTTCTGAAGGTCGGTGATATCGAGAACTGTGCCGATGAGCTGCCGGACCTTGCCGTCCTCCCGGCGCACGGGTTCCGCCTCGCTGCGGATATACCGGACGTCTCCATTCGCGAGAACAATGCGATGCGTAGTGCGAAAGGGTTGACCGAGCTCGATCGCATCGCGGGTCGCCTGGCGCATCCGTAGCTGATCGGAAGGGTGGACGCGATCGAGAAACCGCTCAAGCGTTACTCCCTTGCCGCGCGGCTCGCCGCCGAAAATGCGAAAGGCTTCGTCGGAGCAGGTAATCGCGCCGTTATCGATATCGAGCTGCCAGTTGCCGAGATGCGCAATACGTTCCGCTGCGGCGAGATTGGAGGCGCTTTCGCGCAATGCTTCTTCCGCGCGATGCCTGTCGGTCACGTCGTAGCATCCGATCAGGACGATCGCCTCACCGCCCATGCTGAGCGCCACAGCGGAGACGACGCACCAGATCTCGCTTCCCACGTCAGTCATGACGGGAACCTCGATCTCCCGCATCCGGCCGTCGATCCCGTCGCCGGTCACGAGTTTTGCGGTGAGCTCCGTACCGGCGAACTCGGCGATGTGACGTCCCGCGAGCTTTCGGCGTTCGCAATCGACCAATGCGCCGAAAGCGCTGTTGGCGAAGAGAATCTCGCCAGTCGCCTGCCGGATTGTGGCAAGTCCGAACGGCATTGCTTCGATGATCATGCGCATCTGCCGCTCGCGGGCGCGAAGGGCGTCTTCTGCCTGTCGCAGTGCCGTCAGATCGCGCACAACAGCGGTAAACACCGTCTCGCCGTCAAGCACGATGCGTGAAATTGTGGCTTCCGCCGGAAATTCCGAACCGTCCTTTCGGCGTCCCTTTACCTCGGGCCGGCGTCCCATGAAACGGGTCGGGGCTTCATCGCGGGCGAAGCGGGCGATATGAGTTCGATGCCGCGCCCTTATGCTCTCCGGAAGGAGCATGTCGAGCTTCTTGCCGATTGCTTCTTCGGCGCTGTAGCCGAAGATCGCTTCGGCGCGCTTGTTGAACAGGCGAATGCATCTGTCGCCATCCATCGCGACGATCGCGTCTCCGGCGGCGTCGAGCAATTCGTCGAGCTGCCGCCTCGCATTGGCCATTTCCTCGGCATTGATCCGGCACTTCAAAGCCATGCCGATTCGCTCCGCGATCCCGTCCAGAACTTCGAGCGTCAGCCGGTCGCGAGCTCTGGCTTCCCCTGTACAGAAGGTAAGAACGGCGATCACGTCGCCATTCGCTTTGAGCGGGATGGCGACGCATCCGCTATCCGCGTCGAAGATATGGGCGGACCGCCCGCTCGCCCTGCTGCGCTCGGCTAGCGTCAGCGATAGCTGCCGGGCCTTCTTGCGATCCTCCTCCCCCCCTGCACCGTTGCGCACGAGGCTCATCCGCATGCTCAAGCGGTCGTCCTTCGCGATCCAGGCTGCTCCCTTGTGCCAGCCGGCATAGAGCAGGATCGCGTGAAGCATGGTGTGGAGTGCATCCGTCAGGGCCTCCGCTTTCATCAGCCTGTCGATGATGGTCTGTGCGAAGCGGAGCTGGCGTTCTTCCTGAACCTGCTGTGTGATGTCGGTAACGATGAGTGTCGTACTCGACCCCGGCGTCCAGATGCGGGTCAGGATCAACTCGCTGCTGTCCGGGCGGCGGCAGCGCTTGCGCAACTCGTAGTTGCGCTCCTCGCCGTCGACCACCGTCTGCGGGTCGACCGATACCCTGCCGCCCTTGACGATCAGGCGTTCGACGGCGGAAAGCGTAGGCGTCTCGCCACCCTCCCAGCCGAGTGCCGCGAGCAGCTCGCCCGCGCCTGCATTCTGCGAAACGAGCTGGCTCGTTGCGGGATCGAATACGAACACGGCAGGCGCGAGCGGCAGCACGGTCTGGCGGTAAGCCACTTTGGTCTCCTGAACCGTCTTTCTCAGGCGGCTCTTGCGCGGCTGAGGAAGGTGTCGACCTGCTGGCGAAGCGTTTCTGCCTGCCGCGCCAGAATATCCGACGATCCGGATATCTGCGCCGCCGCTGCACCGGTTTCGGCGGCCGCCTCCGCGACGGAGACGATGTTGGAAGAAACGTCCTGCGTTCCGCGAGCGGCTTCCTGGACGTTGCGGGCAATCTCGTTCGTGGCTGCGTCCTGTTCGTCCACGGCCGCGGCGATCGAGGTGGCGATCTGGTTCATTTCCGTGATCGTCTGTTCGATCGATTTGATCGCGTCGACGGATTCATGGGTCGCGCCCTGCATCGCCTTGATCTGTTCGGCGATCTCTTCCGTCGCCTTTGCGGTCTGATTGGCGAGGCTCTTCACCTCGGATGCGACCACGGCAAATCCCTTTCCGGCTTCGCCGGCACGGGCGGCCTCGATCGTGGCGTTCAGCGCGAGAAGGTTCGTCTGCGCGGCGATGTCGTTGATGAGCGTCACGACGTCGCCGATCTTCTGCGCGGCGTCGGCAAGGCCCTGCACCTTCTCGTCGGTGCGATGCGCGTCCTGGACTGCCTGCCCGGCAATCTTGGTCGACATCGACGCCTGGCGCCCGATCTCGGCGATCGAACTCGAAAGCTGTTCGCTGGCGGAAGCCACGGTCTGCACGTTCGCGGAGGCTTCTTCCGATGCCGCCGCGACGGTGGTCGTCTTGGAACTGGTCTGTTCCGCCGTCACGGACATGGCCTGCGCCGATGCCTGCAATTCGGTCGAGGCGGAGGCCACCGATTTGATGATCTCGTTTACGGCCACATCGAAATCGGAGATGGCCGCTTCGAGCGCCCTCTGCCTGCCGGCCCGCTCTTCCACCATTGCATCCTGATAGGCGGAGATAGCCAGGTCCATATCAAGACAAACTGCAGTATTCACCGCGCAGAGAACTTCGGAAAGCTTCGCAGGCGTCCAGCGATACTTCTTGATCGCAATATCGACGAGCCGGTTCATCACGAATTTGTAACCGCCGATATACCAGCGCGGCTCGAGGCCGATCCGGTTATGCGTCAGACCGATCGTGTGCACGCTCTGCATGTAGGTGTCGTCGAAGGTGCCGGAAAAAAGCCGGCCCCAATGCGTCCCCTGGGCCTGCTTGAGGCGTGAGGTCTGATTGCCGATGAGCTTTGAAAGCTCAGGTATGGCGCCCAGATGGGCATAGAAACTGTCGAGAATCTGCGGCAGCTGCGGTTCCAGAATTTTCCAGAAATCGCGGAGCGCCGCGCCCGTCTTCTCGGATACTTCCATGAAGCGCAGGCGCGAATCCCGGTCCACGGTCGATTTTTCGTCTTTGGTCATGATGGCCCCCGTTAATACGGCCCGGCACTGCCGCCGCAACCGTCCGCCAGCTCCATCGGCGATCAGCCTGCCTTTACTGCGACACTATATCGCCGGCTTGGAGCGAATAATTCGAAGGTTAATAGTCGACATGAAATAAATGGTTAATTAGATTGTATTTGTTCAAGAATTATTATAACAAATACTTATATACTGGATTTATAACTTGAGTTAAAAAATCGGTTTTAGTTAGCTTTTGTCTGGAAAATTAGTTCGGAGTCGATAACTATCCCGATGTGACACAGTTTTGCAGATTTTCTGGGCAGGCGTTTCCCTGCTTGGCGGCGAGTTTGGTGTGAATACAGAAGAAAGCGTTACCCACGAAAAGGGAGAAGGCGCTCACGGCGCCAGCGAGGCCGATGCGTCTTCGGGCTGCGCCGCTTGTCCGTTCCGCCATGTTGGCTTCTGTGGAGCGGTCATCGGCGCCAATTCGGAAGCAAGGCGTCGCCGTCAGGCCGAGGGGACGGTGCGCGCGCGCCAGCACATTTACAGGCTGGGAGAGACGCCGGGACGTATCGTCGTTCTGCGGCGCGGTTGGGCCATACGCTCGGCGATCGCCGCGGATGGACGCCGTCAGGTACTTTCAATTCTGTTGCCCGGTGACATTGCAGGTGGCGAGTTGATCATGCGTCAGCAGGTTCGCACGCCGGTGCAGAGTCTGACGCCCGTCGAATACTGCGCATTCGATGTCGGTAATCTGAGGGATGCCGCGAAACACGATCCGGATCTCGTCTGGGCCTTTGTGGAAATCTGCTTTGTAGGCCGTGAGGCGAGCGAGGCGCGCCTGGTCGATCTGGGACGGCGCAATGCGGAGCAGCGGCTTGCCCGCCTCGTCATCGATCTTCACCAGCGGCTGACGTCAAAAGGGCTCGCCCAGGGAGATACGATCCCCTTTCCGTTGCGTCAGCAAACGATCGCGGACGCCCTTGGCCTGACCCAGGTTCATGTCAGCCGGGTGATGAGGAGCCTGCGCCAGGCGCGCATCCTGCAAATGGGGAACGGGCTTCTCACGATCCTCGACATGGATGCATTGATGAGCGTGGCCGAGTGTTTCGATACCTGACCTCGGTCTGCCGGCTGGCCTGCCGTTTGAATGATCTGTAGGTTTGGCCCGGTCACCGCAGACGCCGTATCAGGAACCAGGATGAAATACACGATCATTTCCGGAACGGGCCGGGCTGGCACCACATTGCTCATGAGGATTCTGACAAGGGTCGGCCTCGATACCGGCTTCTCGACGGATGATGAGATCGACGAGGTCGCCCGCGCCGGACTGGAGCAGGTCATCAATGAAAGCGAGCGGCCCGCGAACAGGATCGTCAAATCGCCATGGCTTGCCCTCACATTGGAAGGGGAACTGGCCAAGGGCGACTTTGCCGTCGAACATGCGATCGTCTGTATGCGCGATCTACGGTCGGCGGCGGAAAGCCGCCGTCGCGTTCAGGCGGAAAGCGGAGAGGCGGGCGACGTCGCGGGCGGATTGTGGATGACGCGGAATCCGAAGAGACAGGACATCGTTCTCGCAAAGATCTTCCACCGTCTCGTCTATACGCTCACTGTTCACGAGATACCGACAACCTTCATGCATTTCCCTCGCTTTGCCGAAGACCGGGAATTTGCAATCCGGATGTTGTCGCCGATTTTCCCTGAGGTGAGCCGGGAAAGATGGGTCGAGGCGTTCGAGGCGGAGGTGAAACCGGATTTGATCAGCGTTCGTCCTCGCGCCCGCCGCCGCGGCTGACGGCGCATTGTCGCTCGGACGACGGTTTGACCACATTGAACATCCGGAGGCATGTTAAGGCTGCTGTTCGCCGATTGTCGCTGCAATCCGGAAGGTTCGGTTACCATGAAATCGTCGCAGGCTGTTATCGTCATCACGGCAATCAGTTTGGTCCTGACCCTGTTGGCAGTTCCCTCGGAAACCTGGTTGACTCCGGCGACGTTTAGTCTGGCCAGCGGAATTTCAGCACTGTCGTTGATGGCCTCCGCAGCTATTCTCGCGGCACGCTGGCGGGGAGGCGAAGTCATTTTCGGCGGGCTGGACCGTGTTTATGATGCTCACAAATGGATGGGCGTCTGGGCATTGGCATTTGCGTCCGCGCATCTTCTTTTCAAGGCCGGCGACCCGCTATGGCAAGCCGAGGCGATCCTTGGCCTGCAACCTGCCTGGACCCGTTTCCTTCGGCAGGCAAGCTTTGTCGCGCTCACAGTGATCGTCATCCTCGCGCTCAACCGGAACATACCTTACAGCGTATGGCGTTGGTGGCACCGCCTGTCGGGTCCGCTCTTCCTGGTCGTGGTCGCGCACTGGCTCAGCATCAAGTCGCCTGTGGAGTTCGAAAGCCCCGCCGGACTTTGGCTTGCCGGATTGTCGGCACTGGCCGTTATTGCCGCTGCTTATAAGCTGCTGCTCTATCCGCTGGTGGCGCGGCATGGCCACTACAAGGTCGTCAATGTCGCGCGTGGGCCCGCTGCAGTCGAAATCGAGCTCGAACCCGTGAACCGCAGGGCGCTCTTTCATGCCGGGCATTTCGGATTCCTGCGCATGAGAGTCGATGGATTGCGCGAGCCTCATCCTTTCACGATCGCTTCGGCGCCTCGTGCCGACGGAAGGATCGGTTTCGTTATCAGGGCGCTAGGCGATTATACCAGGGAACTCATCGCCAGGGTTGAGCCCGGCATGCATGCCGATGTCTATGCCCCCTACGGCCGCTTCGAGAGAAAGCCTCAATGCAAGCGGGAAATTTGGATCGGGGGCGGTGTCGGAATATCGCCATTCATTGCGTGGATGAGGGATGAAGGCGCGGGTCGCTTCCACCAGGTGACCCTGTTCTACTTTTTTACGCCGGGACGAGTCTTCCCGGATGTGACGGTGCTCGAAGCGATGGCCCAGGAACGCGGTATCGAATTCGTACCGATTTCGACCGGCCCGGCATCGGAGGATTTCACCCGGCGTTTCGACGAGATCGTGCGCGGCGCCGATGTCGCGTCACTCGATATTGCAGTGTGCGGTCCCAAGGGGCTGCTCGGTGCGATCCGCCGTACTGCGAGTGACCGTGGCATTCCCGGCCGGCATATTCGGCACGAGCTTTTCGAGTTTCGATGAGCAGGCACGCCCTGATATTGCGCAACGGTGGCAGCGCGCCGTCGGCCACCATGTCTGAAATCGGAAGATCCCGATGAAGGGGGTGATCACCGCCGGCGGATGTCGGCCTGGCTTTCCGTCCTTCCGGAATTGCCCTGGCGCGAAACGGCCGATTCCCGAGATTTTACGGAAGTGGCGCACCCGACACGATTCGAACGTGTGACCTCTGCCTTCGGAGGGCAGCGGACATCAACGCGATGTTAATCTACTCGGAAATTACTTGGGCGAAAGCCCTTTAATTCTTCCTTATTTTCTGGGATTTTCTTGCTGTTGATAGTTCTCGGGGAAAGTGTTGGGTGCGCTCTCGCATTTCTGGGGAAGGTCTGGGGAAGCATGGCTATCCTAAAGCATGAAATTCAAGGTCTCCCTCGCGGGCATTCAATCACGCTGCGGAGAAAGGTCGAGGGCCAAGTTTGGACGGCGCGCATCAAGGCCGGCAAGGCTGTTGCCGTCCGGGATTTCGGCCGGGTGGAGCGGTCTACCGGATTTAGAGATCTAGAACCTGCGATCACGGAAGCTCATAGACTTTATAATGAGCTATTGGAGCATCCAAAGCGGGCCAATCAGCGCAGGAGAAGAAGCGGACTGAGCTTCTCGGATCTCGTCACCCTTTTCTTGGAAAACGAGAAATCTAGATGCGAAGCAGGCGAAATCAGCGAGGCTCAATACGAGAGGGAGAAGATATCGCTTCAAAGACATTTCGTGCCCGAATTTGGGGCCAGGTCGATAAGAACAATTGCGAAGAGCGATTTGGCCGATTTTCTTACGCGACGACGACAAAATCTCCATCGCGTGGATGAGGATAACGAAATCGTCTATGAACGGGGCGGCAAAACGCTTCGATATAGGAAGCGGACTTCCAAACCTACGGCGGAAACGCTGCGGCGCGAACGATCAGGATTCAATGCGCTGGTAAACTGGGCGATTGATAATAACCACCTCTCCGAAGACGAGGCGCCCAGATACCCGACTCTCAAGGGCGCTAGTGCGAGGAGACCGCACTTCTCGCCCGAAGCTATCCAATTGCTTCAGCACGTTTCGATTAGGCGCATCCTCAATACTCAGCATCCAAAGAGGCGGCGTGAGCGGATCATGTGCCACTTGCGCATGATGACGATTTACCTCACGGGATGTCGGCCGCAAGAAGTAGCGGCACTTCGATTCCGTGACATCGAGCCATGCGTCAATCATGCGGGGGAGGCAACAGCGAAAGTGTATGTCCGCCCCGGACGACTGAAGCATCCGAAGCACATACGTGCGGTGATAGCGCAACCGCAGTTCAATCAAATTTTCCCGCACTGTTGGCCAACAGAAGTAGGATTTTCAGATGAGGACTTTCTCTTTGCGGGCCCTGACCGGGAAATGCTTGGGCCATGTAATGGATCGTTCAAAGAGCTTGTGAAAGCAGCAGCTTGCGAGGTTAGGCCGGACATCGCCGCGGCGCGCATTGATGAGGCCAGCGTCTACTACAGTTTGCGCCACACCTTCATAACCGAACGGCTCTATGAAGGCATGGATGTAGGAAAAGTCGCTCGTCTCTGCGGAACGTCCATTGAGATGATTCAAGACCACTATGATCACGTGCGAACAGAAATAGAGCAATCGGCACGCATCGGCAGAGCGGGTAACGGGCCTTATGTGGTGCCGATCCCATCAAATATTTGGCATGACGATGAAAAGGGATGGCGAGCTTTGGACTTCTACGAAGAATTCCGCGACCCTCCTCCTGAGCCTGACCACGAGCTAGATATCTCGCCGGAAGAGAAGGACCGGATGACGCACGAATTCGTGGAAGACGAAGAGAGCCGCCCGATCCTACGATCCCGCGACTGACCTGAGCCCCAACATTCCACCATTGAGCACTAAGATCGCGGCACTACTTGAACTTGCCGCTAACTTTTCCTTGGCTGGACTGGGTCATTGTCCATGAAATGGTCCTGCCGCAAAAACTGTGAAGACAAACGGAGCCGCCTATGTTTACATAAATCTATCTATTGAGGGGGCTCAACTTTGAGGGCTGGGACGATGAGAAAAGCTGTTTCACTCTTGCTGGCGTCGCTTCTAGCCGCATGCGCGCTGGTGGAGAGCAGTGTGACGACTTTCCACACTTTACCTGCCAAAGCGGAAGGTGAAACGCTTGCCATCTATCCCGGCTCCGCCGAGCTCCGATCATCTTTGGAGCATAGAGCCTACTTAGCCAAACTCGCCCAGCATTTCCAGGCCGCAGGGTATCAGGTTGTGGATTTCGATGGCCCGCAGCAACCGGATTATGTGGCGATTTTTGCGTATGGAATCGATAGTGGGAGTCTGGTGACGAAGAGCTTTGCCGTTCCACAGTGGGGTGTCACAGGTTACTCGGGCGCGACGACTACGGGCACCATGAATACCTATGGCAACACCGGCACGTACACCGCAAATACCACCCTTACACCGCAATATGGCATCACTGGTTATCAGACTGGCACCACGACGGAGCGCGTCTATCAGCGGGCGATCCTCCTCAGCATTTACGATACAGCCATGATAGACCCTGACGACTCTCATTCGTTCGATAAAGCGAAGGTTTACGAAGGTCGACTTGCGAGCGAGGGAGCTTGTGGTTCTATGGCGGCGCTAATGGATCCACTCCTAAATTCGCTTTTCAAGGACTTCCCCGGCGAAAGTGGAAAGTCGCGCAAGTTTCAAATGCCAACTAGTCCAAATACCTGCTGATCCGCCGTTGGTTTTCAACCTAGCTTCATTATCGAATGAGTCGCTTCAACGGATGTCTGGCCTTGAGCGAAGGTCGATCTGTTCGACGGTGAAATTATACTCGCATTTTCTCATCGTCGAATTTTGCCTAGACAGGAAATCCGAGGTTCGGAGGTCAGCCTCGGAAACTGACGGCCAAAATCACCCGGCCAGGCCTCTCCCCACCACATCTTAAAGCGAACTGAACATCCGGCTCATAGCCCGGCCAATTCGCTTCGCCTGAAATTCAACGGGACCACATTCGGACAAGCAGCCGCACGGTGCGGCTTGCGCAGTTCGAATGAGGTTTTCAATGTTGACGAAAGACGATGCCATAGCGGTGGGTTACACGCCTGCCGAGTATGAGGCCGCAGCGCGATATCTCCGCCGCAAGAACCGGAAAGAGATGCCTGCCGGTAATTTTGACAACGCAAAGCGCTTCTTCCTCGCAGAAAATCTTTCATGCTGCGGCGTCAGGGCACCATCGCGAGCACATCCATTCTCGGAGCTGAGTCATGGCCGCACGATGGTCCATGTCTCCAATCTTGAAGGCGCAGATCTGAAAGCGGTTCGCCGCCTGGTGCGCCTGATCGGGGCGGCCAAGGATGTCGCCTGCCCCGTGGAGCTTCAGGCGCTCCTTTCAAAGCACAAGCCTCCAAAGCGGCCGAGCGGCGCGATCACGCCGCTGGAGGCACCGGACGCCTCGCAGGAAAGCGAGGCGCAGGCGGGCTCTGTCATGCCCGCCGTCCCGACCCCTCAGGAAGTGAAGAGGGGCTGACGCCCCCCATGCCGTCAAGACCAAGCGCGGTTCCCGCGCGGAAATCCGGAGACCGTGTTGTCGCTTCGCTCCGGCCCGCACCCTCTCCGGATTTCCGGTCCTGACAGCAATCCCCGCTTATTGCCGCGTGGCTAGTCGGGTTGCATGCGCAACCCATAGCCAAAGGAAGGCTTCAGATGAAAAAGCTCTACGAAACCATCACCGCAAAGATCGTGGCCGATCTGGAAACCGGCATCCGCCCCTGGTCGAAGTCATGGAATGGAGGCAACGGCATATCCAGGCCGCTTCGTGCCAATGGCGAGCCCTATCGTGGGATCAACACCTTGCTGCTCTGGGCCGCCGCCGCGGAACGAGGCTTCACCGCCCCGATCTGGATGACCTACAAGCAGGCTGCCGCGCTGGGCGGGCATGTCCGCAAGGGTGAGCGGGGCAGCCAGGTTGTCTATTCGAATACGCTTTTGACGAAAGAGACCGGCGAAAGCGGCGATGAGACCAAGAAGAAAATCCCCTTCCTCAAGTCCTACACCGTCTTCAACGTCGAGCAGATCGAGGACCTGCCGGATGGCGCCATTCCGGTTTGCGATCTCCCGCTTAATCCGGAAACGCGCATCGAGCATGCCGAGGCGTTCTTTGTCGCGACCGGCGCCGATATCCGGCACGGCGGCGACCGGGCCTTCTACAGCCCCAAAGCTGACTTCATTCAGATGCCGCCCTTCGAGGCGTTTCATGGGGCCGAGGCCTATTACGCTGTCCTTGCTCATGAAGCGGCGCATTGGACCGGCGGACAGAGCCGCTTGGACCGCTCATTCGATGGCAACCGGTTTGGCAATGCCAGTTATGCGATGGAGGAGCTTGTTGCCGAGATCGGTGCCGCGTTCATCTGTGCGGATATTGGTCTCTCACCCGAACCGCGCACCGACCATGCTGACTATATCGGCGCCTGGCTGAAGGTGCTGAAGAACGACACTCGCGCGATCTTCGCGGCGGCCTCCCAAGCTCAGCGCGCGGCCGACTATCTCAGCAACATTGGTAGCATTTGTGATGGGAAATGAGTGAAAACGCAGGCCCTCATGTATCGAGAAGCCTCGCAACCATTTCGCGGTCCCGTTCCGCGATCAGCGGCAACAGCCGGGGCATGAGAGCCTTTGCCGCGATAGGTTCCTTGCGGAAGAACGCGAGCAGCGCCCCGCCAAGAACGATCTTTGCTCGTGTGTCTTCACGGCGCCGCCGTTCGCGCTCTTCGGTGGCTAGAGCACGGATGCGCAGATCGAGCTGCGCGCGCCGCGCTTCGAGCGCGGCGCGGCGCTCCTCAGGCGATTTCGGCTTCGCTGGTTTCGTTGCCTTCGGCGCTGCTGGGTTCGGCGTCATTTTCCGCTTCCATTTTTCGAATTCGTGCGAGCTCCTGAAGGATGATCGCGAGCAGCTCCGTGCGGATCCGGTCTGGCATTTCGAGCGCGTTGAGCACCTCCCGCACGGCGGTCTCCTGATCCGTGGCTTTATGACCGAAGGAATCTCGACGCGACCACATCCACCCGAGCTTGAGATTGAATCCGATCACTGCTGCGACGCGGCCTTGAGGTGACCACAGGCGCAGAAACCTGCCTTTCCACTGCCAATGCCATCCGCCAACAGATTTTCCGATCATGGTTTCTTTCCTTCTCCTGGTGTTTGCCTTCCGTGGACCTATGAACAGGTTTGAAGAAAGCAAGCGAGACGGGGAAACCCGAAGGGCGCAATTACGCATCCCAATGGGACGCAGCGGTCAGGGCAAGCCCCGACACCCCGCCGGAGGCGCGAGAGAAAATGGCGATAGGATTTCTGAGGGTCTCAAAAATCTCGCGGGGGACCGGCGCAACGGCTTGCGCCCGCATGGCCTATGTGCTGCGCAGCCGTGTCCATGACCCCCGCATTGCCACAACGCATGACTACACGCGAAAAGGCACGGACGACCTTCTCGCGTCCGGCATTACCGGATGGCGCGGCGACGCCGAAGGCCTAGCGCAGGCCATGTCGCTTGCCGAGAAGCGTGCAGATGCTTGCGAGGGCCGCAGCGTGATATTGGCCGTTCCCCACGAGCTGACACTCGAGCAATCATCCGGGCTCGTCGCCGATTGGTGCCGCCACCTCAATGAGCGGCACGGGGTCGCCTGCGCATGGGTCATCCATGCGCCCGACGAAGCAGGCGATGAACGGAATATCCATGCCCATGTCGTCATCACCGGCCGCCGCAGTAACGGCAGCGCTTTGGGCGAGAAGGCCCGCGAGCTGGACGACCGCCGGACGGGTCCTGCCGCTATTGAAGCATGGCGAACCGTGTGGGGCGATCTCGCTGAACGTGCCCTCGAACAGGCGGGCAAGGCCCAGCCGGTCGATATGCGGTCCTGGAAGCGGCGTCTCAGTGCGGAAGGCTTGCCCGGAGACTTGATTGAAGGCGAGGAACATCTAGGGCCCGCACGTTCATCCGCCGAGCGGCGTGGCAGGAGCACGGCCGCCGGAGACCGCAACCGGAGGAAGCGGAGGCGGCGGAAACATGCCGAAACATTGATAGGTGAGCGACGTGAGGTGATCAGCAGAAACACAGGTGAACATCCTCAAACCGCGCGACTTCCTAAAGCCGCGTTACACGCGGAAAGAGCGAAGAAATCGCCGCAAAAATTTAACGCGCCGGTAAGAACGTCAGACATTGAGAAGGCCGCTCGGAAAGGGAAGCGCTTGATCGATGACATAGTCGACGAGGCAGTGCGCGAGATCGCCGAGAATGCGCGATCGCGCGGCGGCGAGGAGCGATAGCGGCTTTTGTCACTGCCCTGTCAATCCCGCTTTAAGACGCTAAGTGCCGGTGCCGTTTGCGGTTTCTGCGATTTGTCAGTGTCAATGAAGGGGTCCCCCGAAGATCGGGTTTGTCTGTCGCTGCGTGGTGTCTAGGTCGGAGACAAGCGCAACCAACCGACAAGGCCCCACCATGAAGCCCAACCGCAAGAGCCCCCGGCAGCTCGATCTTCCTCTCTCCGGTGTCGAGAGCATGATCGAGGCAGCAAGCCGCAGCCGAGAGGCGCGAGACACAATCCGCGCCATGCTGCTTGTTCGAAAGAACCATGCCTCTGCCTGGCGCGGCCAGAGCGCCGTGCCGCCGGGTTCCTTCGCCGATGCGGTGACCGATGCGTTCCGGCAGGCGACCGATGTTCCCCTTGAACTGCCTCTTTCCGCAGTCACGACGTTGATATCGGGAAGACTTCTGGAAGCGGGATGCCTGATCGATCTCCATGGCCAGATGGTCAAGCCCAGCCTCTGGACAGTCGTTCTGGCGCCGAGCGGCGCGGGCAAGACTTTCGCGACGCGGCGCGTTCTCGATATTGCGGGTCAGAAGAACCTTTTTCCGGACCCCGCATCGGCCGCGAAATTCGTTCAGGACCTCGCGGCGCATAACAACAGCACGTGGATAAGGGACGAGTTCGGGCAGTTCCTAAGATCGCTGGACCAGCAGACGCACATGGCCGAGCTGCGCGACTATCTCCTGCGGCTCTATGACGGACAGCAGATATCGCGGCGGACGAAGATGGATGCGATCTCCATCGACAACCCGGCACTCACGATCCTGGGTTCGACCGTGCTTGAGACCTTCAAAGACTGCGTCGGCCCGGAATCCTTAGTGGATGGTTTCGCGCAAAGATTTAATTTCATCATTGCGCCAGCCGATCCGCTGCGCCGTGCGGTCGACTTCCCGCTCTACGATCTGCGGGATCATCAAGATGCCATGCGAAGCGCATGGGCCTCTGTTGAACAGGTCCCACTTCATCCCGTCTATAGAGTCGGAGAGGAGGCAATCGGCACATTCAAATCGGCATTCCGGGCGATGATGCCCGAAGGCGATGCGCTGCCGGTATCTTTCTTCCGGCGTTTGATGTTTTCAGCCGTTCGCTATGCGGCCGTCTATCACGTTCTTCTCGGTGACAGCGGCGACGAACTGACCGCGCGGGACATGGCATGGGCCCTTCGTATGGTGGCACTCCACTTGGAGGACGCGCGTCAGCTTCTCGACGACTACGGTCTCGGCGAACTTGAGCGTGTCGTGCGCCGTGTTGAAGAGGTGAAGTCGGAAGTCGAGGCGGAAGGACGGAGATGTAAACCGCGCGATCTCTGTCGGCGCATCGCCGCGATACGAACGGCGAGCGAAGCGAAGGCACTTCTTCAGCTTGTCGAAGAGGACGACGAGAAAAGCGGACGAATATGAGTTCGTTTGTTTCGCGGAAACAGGCCGAACGGAAAAAATAAATTTTGTCATTTTCGTTTCCGCGTTTCAGACGACGAAACCACATCCTCGATACGGACGCACCGAAACCGATAGGCGGTTGTGGCGGACCGGTTCGAAAGGATTGTGAAGTGAGTAAATCCCGCGGTGATGAATGGTATACGCCTCGATGGCTGGTAGAAGCCCTTGGCCCCTTTGACCTCGACCCGGCCGCCCCCTCCAAAAATCATTGGACAGCTAAGAGGTGCTACACGAGGTCAAATGATGGCCTACACCTTCCCTGGATTGGACGCGTTTTCCTGAATCCTCCGTATTCCGAGCCGCTGCCTTGGGTTGAGAGGTTGGTTGAGCATGGTAACGCCATCGCGTTGTATTTCGTGAGAACCGATACGAAATGGATGCAACGAGCGCTCGACTCAGCTGACGCAGCCTTTCTTCTGCGAGGCCGGATCCCTTTTGTCGACATCGACGAACGCAAGTCAGGCACCCCCGCAGCTGCATCTGTTCTTCTGGCCTTCGGGGAAAGTAACGTGGCGGCTATCCGGGAGGCCCAACGGTGCGGAGCAATCGACGGGAAGTTGCTCCTCACGCCGCAGTATCTTGAAAGGTTCGTCGTTCCGGCGCAGCGGAAATCCGACACGGGCGCCGACCTGCGCTTCAACGAACTGGCGGCCGATTAGATAGCCCTGCCTTAGCAGAAAGGAGACACCACATGAATCCCCGGACGCTTCTGAACACCGTCTTAAAGCCGAATGGCAGTCAGCTTGAACCTTCGATTGTGGGGTTCATATCCACATCAAGGCCGACACATACTGCCAACCCGGCACAATGTACCAGGCCCGAACTGAGGCCTCCGTAAGTCACGGTGCCACAGTAGACGACAAGAGACTTCGCCGCCGGATAGGCGGCCAAGAGAAAAGCTCATCTTCCCATGAGGGATTGAGACGACTACCCGTTTGCATCAAGCAGACGACAAGAGACTTCGCCGCCGGATAG